>Ga0074197_1000007_pt1 | contig 550351 bp, 556 predicted proteins | sample EPASupsiteSAE305_FD_64526 | JGI IMG/M metagenome (GOLD analysis project Ga0074197, IMG submission 64526) | Bioremediated contaminated groundwater microbial communities from EPA Superfund site, New Mexico - SAE3-05 reassembly with SPADES | ecosystem: Environmental > Aquatic > Deep subsurface >... | reverse complement strand
GCGTTCAAGAGATCCTTGATCTCTCAGTAGTACCCCATTTCACGACGCTCCAGAAATTTCTCTGTCGGATAAAAACCCTCTATCTTCGGATCACCTTCAGAAAAACGGTCAATCTGTTCTACTCTTCAGATGAAAATATTCCCATAACCGCAATCGATTCTTCCGGATTTACGAGCGGATATTGCAGCCACTATTTCTCGGAAAGGACCGGTAAGATCCGAAAACATTTCCTGAAAACTTCGATCTCAGTTGATACCGATCAACTGGTTATCACCGGATTTGTTGCCTCCAAGAGCCGGGTCCACGATACCCGGCATGCCGAGAAATTACTCCGACAATGCCACAATATCCGGAAATCCGATTGTTACGTCATGGATAAAGGATACGATTCTGAAGCGATTCATCGGCTGATCCGGGAAGACCTTCATGCCAATTCTGTTATTCCTATCCGATCCTGGGATAATGAGATTATCGGCGGTACTTACCGTCAGGAAATGGCTCGACAATTCAATAACATTGTTTATCCTCGAAGGCAACTCGTGGAAAATAAGTTCTCTGTCCTGAAAAGAAAATTCAGCGGCGATCTCAAAGCAAGAAGATTCCGAATTCAGATGAAAGAAATCGCTAACAAAATGATTGTATGTAACATTCACAGGTTCTTATTATATCTCTCTGTTGAGGTTTTCTACAGAGCAAATATTTTTTCACCGGTTTTTTTAATCCAACCCATCGGTTTCAGCGCATGCAATCGTTGATGTAACCGAAGAATATTTTGTCACCGTTTGCACACAAAGAAAATGAAGCGGCACATCCATTTCCCAACATCATCGTAAACAGGCAATGGTCGAGGAGGATGTGGGAGTGTAAGATTGGAAACACACGCGGATTGTTCTGATTTTTACGTGCGCGAATAATCCCAGATAAAAAAAAAAGACGACTATTATCACTGATATTACCGTCATGATACTGAAGGATCCTAGGACACGAGCATCTCTTCTTTCAGGTTAAATGCTGCACGTGTCCTGAACGTTTGAATGAGTATCACCAAACCGATGAAAAGCAGAATCATTCCAACACCTGGATACATGGAGGTATTTCCACTCCCCTGAACCGGGAGATTATTCACAAAGAGACTCTGCGACAGGTACCCCGCAACAAACACGGCAACCGATCCGGTCATCATCACAAATCCACAAAAAGACAGGATGAGTACAAACCTCATCGAAATGTCCGGTTCAAGTAAGAAGTTTCCCTTGGGAGTAATCTCGTAATATTTCCACCGGTGATCGTCAGGGCCCGTGATCACCAGCCCAGCCCCGGACATTAACGTAAGGTGCTCGTGCACGGTCGATTTGGCAATATGCAAATCCCGCGACAGTTCGCTGATGGTCATCTTCTTTACAGCCAGTTTTTTTAATATGATAATCCGTTTTGTGGATACAAGAACCCGGAATATGTCCTTGTTGAGAATAATTTCTCCGGAATTCATTACAAGAGATGGTATGGTGGATCATATTGAATTTATTTAGTGGGGGTGGTTCATCGTGGGGACGAGAGACGAACACGCACCGCTTCATACACGTAACCAACGCCGGCGCAGATAATGGCACCGGAAAGCGGGATGGTAATCCACACCATAAAATTATTCATAGCAATATAGTCTTGAGGTGCGAATGGGTGAATGACCGTCGAGGCAAAAAAAGAAGGTACGTAAATCAGGGAGATGCCGATGCTTTTCAGGAGACCCGCATGAAGATTGAGGGATGATACCAGCGTGAGTCCGGCAAGGCCCCATAACCATCCGACGATTCCCCCATACACCCACATCTTCATCTTTCTTTTCTCCCTGAATCACGGTTACCGGGTTGCCGTTACCGGCAGCCGTATCGTGTTATTTCCCGAATCGGTCCCGGTGAAAATCCAGACCGGTGTAAAATGCTTCTGATCGCGGGCGCGATCCTCAGCATAATATCCTAACCTGATATCAGAAATTGTTATCCCTGCCAATGATGATTGGTATTTTTCCAGTAATTCACCTTGCTTGAGTTTTTCGTATGCTTCTTCTGCGGAGATTACCGGAACCTCCGTTTCATATTCCACAGTCCGCCATACTTTTTCAACCTGGAGCAAGTCTCCATTTTCGCCAAGAGCAATCCAGATCTCTGCACCGGGGCCAATAACCGGAGAGCCATGGATCTGCTGTTCGTAAATAACGAGCGTCCACTGGGGATATTGTTCTTCAATCACATGAGAGGTCAGATTGAACTTGTTCATGTATACCGCTTCGACTTTGTGAAGGACCGCATCATCAGGAAGTCCGCCATACTTTTCCATGGCGTTCTTTGCAAGGGTCGGGGCCTCCGATTCTGAGGGTATGCTTGGTTTGACATCCATTAACCGGGGGGTACCTTCAAAGAACGAATCTGTGGACAGGACAGTATATACCGGTGCTGTTGAAGGGGATACTGGGAATGCTGTATCCAGAGTGATTCCGCCGCTCGCTGCCTGGAGTATGAACGATGATCCTCTATCCATCGTGGAGGTTCCAACGATAAGGCTTCCCATCGTTACACCCACCACTGCCAGAAACACAAATAACCATATTTTTTTCATACCAAGTACCTCCGTTCAGCACGACCAGCTATCGTAATAGATGGTATTGTCATCCGGGTTTTCATTTGGCTGTACTGTTCCCTGTCCCGACAGGTGATCGTTCGACAACTGGTTCTGGGTGTCAAATATTACCCGCGCCGTGACATCGGAGCCATAGGTATCCTGAGTGGCACGCTGCCAGGAGTACGCAATGGTATAATCATTATCGATTACGTTCTGGAAGAAACGAGACGGGAGATCCGTGCTGACCGTCTTTTCTGTGGTGAAGCCCAATATTCCATGCGAGTATTCGAGAGCTGCTCCCCACTGGAGATTCGCAAGGATATAACAGGCATCGAAGATGACCCATTTGTTGGTTGCATCCCATTTTTTGTACACATCTCCGCGAGTCAGCGATGATGTTGGGTAGTTTGAATACGCGACATAGGTTTCTCCGCTGATGAGATCCCCATGACCGAAATGATAATGCAGTTCTGCTCCATCAAGACCCTGATACCCGGAGTCCTGCGAACCAAAATCCAGATCATTCACATTGCCATCCTGATCGTAGAACTGTTGGGACCAGCCTGCTGATCCGCCGAGCCAGTTCGAGACCACAGTACAGACATTCCTCCCCCACGGGAAGAGATCTGAAAGGGTATCGTACCATTCAACATTTGTCATTGAGTACTGATATGCCGCGACCGGCGGGGCAAGGGTACTCATCAGTACCGTGGTCAATACAATGACACTTGCTAATTTCCGAATCATTTTTCTCTCCTTTTTCAATACGATTTTCATTGTAACATTCCCGAGAGAGACGCATTTTAATGGCTACGGCTATTCGGGAACATCAGCATACCAAATAAAGGACAATTCACGATCCTCTTTAGTGAAAATGATATTTTTCGCAATACTATTTCAAAATCCTAAAAATGTTCGGTTTTTCCCAAACGGTGTTCAGAAATCTCCAAAAAAGATCTTTTTATTTTCAGATTACCGGATCCAGCCGAGCTTCACCCACCGCGTGTACTCTTCGGTGCGGAGATCCTGGTTCTCGATCACGACAATCCCTGAAAAATTCCCGGTTACCGGTAATCTCCGCTTCATGTTCTGGATCGGAGAACCCGTTTGCGATGGCATCGGCGAGTCTCTTGCCGAGCGCCCGGGCATCGGCTTCACGGGCGTCAACCGCATCTGCGTTCCCGGCGGTTGCAACAAAAAGCCCGCCCACGGAGACGGCCGCGAGATAATTCAGTACATGGTTCTGGTACGCCACGATCTCATCGCCACCGGAGGTGTGGGTGGTGGCAACTGCACAGCCGTACTTCTTAAACAGTATCTGGTAGTGGATCGCATCCGAGACGCCGGTAAAATGGTACTGCCGGAACTGCGGCTTTGTGCACGAAGGAAAGGTTGCGCCCGCAAAGTGCCCGGCCTGCGATCACCCGCAGGCATACTTTGAGATCCTTGCGGAAAATTATTAAAATATTTTTTCGTACCGGCACTTATTCTGCTTCTTTCCGGCCCGGGCCGGCTTGAGGGATCGCAACAAAATTCTCGATGAGCACGTTCCGGCCACCGATGATCGTTGCTGTCACGGTCTTGACCACCGGGATCTGGGCGCCGGCCTGGTTGAGCACAACCCGTTCAGAACGGTCAATGGTCATGCCCAGATCGCTGATCGGGCAGCTCCCCTTCCCGGCAGGGCAGATGAACCGGTGGCAGGATTTCCCGATCATCTCGCTCTCCTTAAAGCCGGTCAGCCGCTCCGCTTCCGGGTTCGCCGCGAGGATCTCATGCGAATCCGCATCAACCACAACGATGCCGGCCTGGACATGCTCCCATACCGTGCGGAACTTCTTTTCAGACCGTTCGATTTCAGCCTGCTTGGTTGCGATCTGCAGGGAAAGAACCGCCGTTATTCCTGCAATGATCACAAAGACCGCGACACGGGCGACTGCCGCAACGGTGTTGTTGGGATTGTACCCGGTATATGCAACAACAAGGGCCAGGTAGATGAACCCCATGACGGCCGAGAAGAGCACGCCTCTCTTCTGGTACCAGTAGGCAGCAAGGATGATGGGAACGTAATAGATGTGCGTGAACACGGTCTGGATGCCGCTCTGGAGACAATATACCGTGAGGAGAATCACAACAACCGAAAACACGAGAAGGAGGCCGGGCCTCCAGTACTGCCGGAGGATGCTTTCAGGGACGGTCTCATCCATAGTAATCAGTCCCTGCGATAACGATAAAAATCTCACGTAGCCGGCTCAGCAGTTTCGGATTCCCCGGAAATTTCCGGTTCTCTCTTCTTTTGATGTTTCGTTCCAGTGTGTTCATGCGATTCCTCCGTGACAGACTCATCCGAATGTGGCTGCCAGTGTATGTGCGGACACTACGTTCGTCAGGGTATAGGAGACGGTTGCTCCGTTGGACGACCCGGTGTATACGGTGACCCCGTCCAGCGTGATGGTCCTGACTGCCTTGTTTGCCACCGCGGGAAAGAAGTAAAAGATCTGGCTGCTGCCAGTCGCGACATTGACTGCTGCGGGATTACTCGTCAGACATGTCGGTGGGGATAGGGAGCCGCACCCAATCCCTGCCCCGCCGGGCGACCAGCTCACGGTGATGGTGGTTGCAGCGGGAGTGGCCGTTGCCGTGGGAGTTGACGTGGCTGTCGCAGTTGCAGTTGGTGTTGGTGTTGCAGTCGCTGTTGCTGTGGGCGTAGGGGAAGCGGTTGCAGTTGCGGTAGGTGTGGGAGTGGCGGTGGCCGTTGGTGTAGGTGTTGTCGTATTTGTCGGGGTTGCGGTAGCGGTTGCTGTGAGTGTTGGTGTCGCAGTTATCGTTGGCGTGGGGGTAGCTGTTGCTGTAGCAGTTGCGGTTGTCGTTGTGGTTGGAGTGGGAGTTCCTGAGGGCACCAGATCCCATGCATCGATCAGCAGACCGGACGTGCGGTCGACAAGAGTGAGCCTCAGGCCGGTGGCGGGAAGCGGCTGGGCCGTCACGCCACTGAGATCGGAGACCAGACGGTAACCGGTGCCGGTGTAATAGACGTAAACGGTACTCCCCGGCCCGAATGCCGGGAGCCCGGCACCGGGAACGGCTGTGTACGTGCCCGCGGGCGTGATGATCGAGACATCCGCTGCACCGGGCAGATCAACCCCGCTCATGAAGTCCAGCGAATCCCCGGCCTTGTTGTGGATGGCAATCGCGGAGTAGCCGGGCATCTCTTTTACGGAAATTTCCGTTGCAAGATAGGATGTCTTGGGGATCTGGGGCATCACCCCGAACACCATGACAAAGATGATCGCAGCCATGGTCACGACAAGGGCGAGGATGAGGATCTCTGCAACAATCTCACTGACCGCCCCCCCGTTTTCGTGCATGGTGTTACCAGAAACACTCTTCATCTGCCTTATGATAAAACAGTTTCGATAAAAAAAAGGAGCCGGTGAAAAACCGGATTATTGTATCCAGCCGAGCTTTTCCCAGCGCTTGTACTCGTCGGTGCGGAGATCCTGGTTCTCGATCACGATCTCTTTGAAAAATTCCCGGTTACCGGCAATCTCCGCTTCCTGTTCTGGATCGGAGAACCCGGTTGCGATGGCTTCAGCGAGTCTCTTGCCGAGCGCCCGGGCATCGGCCTCGCGGGCGTCCACCGCGTCCGCGTTGCCGGCGGTTGCAACCGCCAGCCCGCCCACGGAGATGGCTGCGAGATAATTCAGCACATGGTTCTGGTACGCCACGATCTCATCGCCACCGGAGGTGTGCGTGGTGGCAACCGCACAGCCGTATTTTCCGTACAGTATCTGGTAGTGGATCGCGTCCGAGAGCCGGTCGAAGAAGACCTTCATCTGGCCGGTGATGTTGTCGATGTACACCGGTGACGCGAAGACGATCCCGTCCGCCTCTTTCATCCGCTCAACCAGCATCGGGACATCGTCATCGTACACGCAGACACCATTGAACGTGCAGCCTTCGCACGCTGTGCAGGGGGTGATGCGGAGATCGCAGAGATCGATCATCTCGGCCTCAGCGCCGGCTGCTGCGGCTCCTTTGAGTACGTAATTTGCAAGGATTCGCGTTGTGCTCCGGAGGGTCCGGGGGCTTCCGTTGATGGCGATGATCTTCATGGGTGAATCGTTCCTTGAGAGAATGGTTGGGCGCCGGGGGTTAAAAGGGTTGGAGGGGATGGGAATGTTTTAAAAAAATTTCTGAAGAGTCCCCGGGCATTTCCCGGAAAACATCCGGATCGAACCGGGAGATCCGTACGAAACGGTTCGCCGGGCCCGGATCCGGAACCCCCTCCCGGCTCTCCGTGACCGTGCAACGATTGATGGATCGGGACATTCTCAATCCAAAAGGCTCCATTAGGGATCATTTTTCCCTTTTAAAAATGCCGTATTCAGCAAACAGGAGCAATTTCTGCCAGATCTGCCCGACCGCGATCTCCCAACAGCGTTTTTCTTCAATATATTCGGGCCTGCTGCATATCCCCGGAATATGAAACCTTCAATTTGGGCTTATTTTGCCAAAATACGCCCATTTTAAGATATCGTCAGGGATGCGGACGCACCATTCATTTTGCAGGATCCGGACACAAAATCTCCGACGGAGAGAGGAGAGGATGGGACCCTTCACACCCCTGCCGTGGCGGTCCCGGGGATCACTGCCCCGTCCTGCCGGATCTCGGTGATCGTCTCTCCCGCGATCCGGAAGAACTGCCAAGTTCCATGCGGGGTCAGCACCCAGAGCTCCATCGCGGTCACGGCGCTTGCCGGGATCGCCCGGAGCCCACGGATCACGGTGCGGCAGAAGTGCAGCAGGTCCGCGGGGCTGTCGATGTTCGCCCGCGTCCGCTTGACCGCGACAAAGATGGTGCAGAGCCCGGCCATGATCTGGAAATGGTACGGGAGGCGCGAGCAGTACGAGACATCATGGACCGGGCCCCGGGCCGCTGCGAGCCCGAGCGCCTTCTCCACGGCCCTGACCGCGGGCCGGCCCCTGGTCATGGCCGGTCACCGCCCGGAAGATTCTGAAAATATTTTTTTGGTACCGGATCGTCCGGAAAATCCGGCCGGAACTCCCGGAAATTATTTCGTGCCGCACATTCCCGGGGTCGGGATTTTGTGAGGGTGGTGACGCAGGAGGAGTGCATCGCACTGCGCAGCCGGGATCTTTTTGTCGGGACCATGGTTCCGGAACTGTATTGTCCGGTCATGGATGAATTTTCTGAACCAGTTGGTTATACGAATGGATGCTGAAGGTTACCTCTTCCGATGACAAGACCTGTCGGTCACAGGAAAAAATAAAGAAAACGAGAGATGGACTCGACGGGATTTGAACCCGTGGCCTCTACGTTGCAAACGTAGCGATCTACCCCTGATCTACGAGCCCGCATTCACGCATGTTTGCGGCATACTATTTTCCCGCGGATTCCATATAGTTGTTACTGATCCCGGCATCGCAAGAAAGATGTCCTATAGGAGTCAACGATCAGTGTTGACCTATGGCGCAACTGATCATCGAACCCAAGAAGGGAAAGGACGGCCAGATCGAGTATACCGTGAACTACCATGACAAGAAGAGCGACAACTCGTTCACGATCACCACGACCACCGACATTAACGAGGCCGTGGAGAAACTGAAGAGCACGCTCGAAGCCGATGTGCAGGCAATGCTGCAGAAGAAATAATTTAAAATCTCTTTTTAGAAAGTATGGACCCGGCGGGATTTGAACCCGCGGCCTCTACGTTGCGAACGTAGCGATCTACCCCTGATCTACGAGCCCGCTTGGATTATAAGATTCGTATCGATGGAATATAGTTCTTGGCGTCCCCGGTCTCGGGACAAAAAATGATCAGAGAATGATCTCGATGTCGAGCTTCTCTGCCAGTTCCTTGTACCGGTTCCGGATCGTGACCTCGGTCACACCCGCAACTTCTGCAACCTCGCGCTGGGTCCGGCGCTCGCCACCCAGGATGGAGGAAATATAGATGGCTGCGGCTGCGACACCGGTCGGGCCACGACCGCTCGTCAGTTCGCGCTCGCCGGCCTGCCGGAGAATCTCTACGGCACGGCTCTGCACCTCGCCCTTGAGGGTGAGGCCCGAGCAGAACCGGGGCACGTAGTCAATCGGCGAGGTCGGGAGGAGCTTGAGTCCAAGTTCACGGGAGATGAAGCGGTAGGTCCTGCCGATCTCTTTTCTTGAGACACGGGACACTTCTGCGATCTCGTCGAGCGTTCTGGGAACGCTGCACTGCCGGCAGGCTGCGTAGAGCGCTGCAGCGGCAACGCCTTCGATACTCCGGCCGCGGATCAGGTTCTTGTCCACCGCATCACGGTACACGACCGCGGCGGTCTCACGCACGTTCCGCGGGAGACCGAGAGCGGAGGCCATCCGGTCCAGTTCTGACAATGCGAAGGCAAGGTTACGTTCCGTTGCATTGCTGACACGGATCCGGCGCTGCCACTTGCGGAGACGATAGAGCTGGGCCCGGTTCTTGGAGGAGATGGCCCGGCCATAGGAGTCCCGGTTGCGCCAGTCGATCATGGTCGAGAGACCCTTGTCGTGGATCGTGAAGGTCATCGGGGCGCCGACTCTCGACCGCTTCATCCGCTGGTCGTGGTCAAACGCACGCCACTCGGGCCCGCGGTCGATGAAGTCGTCATCGATCACAAGACCGCAGGACTGGCACACGAGTTCTGCCCGCTCGTAGTCGTGCACCAGCTGCCTGCCGCCGCACTCCGGACAGACCGTCTCCGTGTGATTCTCGGCTTTCCGTTCCTGCTCTTTCTGTTTTGTACGGGATTTGAGCGCCTCGCGCTCGGTCTGGAGGGTTTTTAGTTTTTCAATTTCCTGCATCCACGTTCACCTTGTTGGGGGACTTTTTGATCCTGCTGATTACCGGACCGCTGTATCTTTTGCTTCAGGATTACTTTGCGAAGAGTTTCTCGTTGGGCTGGACTGTACATTTCTCCCTGCAGAGAACGGCGGCATAGGGGGCCTTCACGTTCCCGAAGAGATCCTGGATCTTGCCGACCGGTTTCATGCGACGATCGGAGACTTCACTGTAGAGTGGAGGAAGCTGGGCTGCATCGCACTGGATGATGAGCATCCGGCTGCCAACGGTGCTCATCGCTCGGCCAACAAATTTCACAAATAAACCTCAAAGATACGATATTGTTGAAATTTTTAGTAATCTATATATGTGCGACAGCACGGTATTTAAATATTGAGTATAAGTATAAATAGAAATTTCAGAAATCAAAGAATTGGTCGATATTTAAAGATAGCACTCGTTTACACTCCGCATCGGTCAGTCCGGCTCCTTTGGCAACGAGAATTTTTGAGCGTTCATCCAGGATATCGTGGGGTGCGTGGGCATCTGAGTCCACGACCAGCTGGCACCCGGCCTCCTTTGCAATCCGCACCACATGGCCGTTGGTCCGGTTGTGTCCGCCCCGGGAGGTAATCTCCAGTGCAATGCCGTTCTTCTCAGCAGCCTTTGCATCCTTCAGCGCAATGAGGCCCGGGTGGGCGAGGACATTGACATATTTGCACGTGCAGGCCGCGTGGTTGGTTCCTTCCGCCACCGGCTCGACCGGTGTCTCGCCATGGACGACCACGATATCTGCGCCGGCATCCTTTGCTGACTTGGCGAGCCCGGCAATCTGGGACGGGGGGACGTGGGTGATCTCGACCCCGCAGAGCATCCGCACGCCATAGAGTTTCGCGGATTCGCGGACAAGTGCCAGCGTTTCAAGTACCGGCTCCGCGTTCGAGAGATCCACGTGATCGGTGACGGCAACGGTCGTGTAGCCGGTCACCGCCATCCTCCGGATCAGTTCGATGGGCAGCATCTCGCCGTCCGAAAGGATCGTATGGGTGTGGAGATCGTACATGCCGCTCATTTCCGTACCTCCAGCCGCTGGGCAACCTTTTTGATCAGCGCTTCCTTCTTGTCCGTCCACTCCGCAACGATCCGGCCTTCGCGCCGGGCCCAGTGGGCCGGGTGGTGGTGCTCTTCCACCCGGAAGGTCACTCCGGCCTTCTTCAAAGCGCGTTCGAGATCGGTTAAGACCGGCCCCTTGACCGCCAGGTTACGGGGAACCCTCCGCCCGAGGGCACGCGAATAGGCCGCGTTGAAGTAACAGGGATACAGGATGCACTCGCCAGCTGCCATTGCCGGAATGTTTGGGGGTCAAGGTATAAACAGTGTACGCTCCCATTTTCTATCATGCATCATATCGACGTTCGGCTGGAGAAGGACGTGTACGACAAAAATAATTCTCTTGCCAACCACAATGCACAGCACCTGAAAGCCCACGGGGTCCGGGCATTCGATCTGCTCGGGGCCATCGGGTCGGGCAAGACAGCTCTTATCGAACGGCTCGTCCCGCTGCTTGCGAAGAAGGGACTGAAGGCCGGCGCGATTGCCGGCGATGTGTACGGGGACGACGACTTCAAGCGGATTGTCGCAACCGGCATCCCGGCCTACAACGCGAACACCGGCAAGGAATGTCACCTGGACGCCCACCTGGTCGAGCACGCAATCGAACATCTCCCGCTCGATGAGATTGACATCCTCTTCATCGAGAACGTGGGCAACATGGTCTGCCCCACGGACTTCAAGCTCGGGGCGGAGAAACGGATCGTGGTCATCAGCTCAACGGAAGGCGACGATGTGGTGAACAAGCACCCCATGATGTTCCGCGACTGCACGATCGGTGTGATCAACAAGGTGGACCTGGCCCCGCTCGTGGGGGCAGACCTGGACCGGATGCAGAAGGATATCGCACGCTACAACCCGGGCATGCCGGTCTTCCGGACCAACCTGAAGACCGGTGACGGTGTTTCAGCGCTGCTCGACACCATCCTTGCCTGAACGATACTCCGGTTCCGGCCGGACACGTGTGCACCCCGGGAAGAAGTACTATAAATAATCCTGAAAGGAATATATAGAGCACCATCTCCGGGAAGGTTCCGGAGAATATAGAAGAGTGAAACCATGCAGTGGCAGGGAGAATCAGTTCGGAAGGTAACCGGGGGCAGGCGCCGCCCGGCAGCCATGAAGCGCAGAGCAGAGATCGGTCTTGCACCGGCAGACACCCACATTGGCGAGAACCGTGCAAAGGTCCTGCGGACCTATGGCGGCAACGACAAGGTGCGGGCGCTGCGGGCGAATGTTGCCAACGTGACCAACCCCAAGGATGGCGTGACCAAGAAGGTCACGATCCAGACCGTGGAGAAGAACACGGCAAACCCGAACTATGTAAGGCGGAACCTGCTCACCAAAGGCGCAGTCATCAAGACCGAACTGGGCTCAGCCCGGATCACCAGCCGCCCCGGCCAGGACGGCGTCATCAACGCCATTTTAGTCGAGTAATTTTTTTAAATACTTTTTTCATTCCAGGACTTTTACTTGAGGGTTTTTTCAACGGGCAGATGCACGGTTCAGCAATCTTTTTTCTGTCAGGTGTGCTAATGCTCTTATCATGCGAAGGATCTATTATCGTTTCCCGCAGCGGGTGGATCTCTCGTTTGCGATGGGCATGCCCTTTAACGAGACCCTCAAGTATATCGCGAGCTTAGACAACGAGGAATCAACCAAGACCACCGGGAAGGAACTGGTGAAAGTCAAGACCAGAGTGGAGATCGCCATCGATCGCGCTTCCTTTGGCGAGGTGACGCCCGACCTGCTCCGGATCGGGGCCATCACGGAAGCCGTGGACTTCCGCGTCTCGGTGCTGGCGCTTGCCCTGCGGGGCGGGGGAAAGGTCCCGATAGCCAATGATATTTTTTACCTCAGGCTGACCGACCAGGTCTCGCGCACTGACATCGATATCGCAAAGGAAGGCCGCGGTGAAGGCCTTGATGCACTGGATATGAAAAATATCCTTTTGGGTGCCCAGAAGTGACCCTGCGGACCACGATCGCCGCCCCCTTCAGGCACACCCGGAAGACGGTGATGCGCAAGAACGAGCTGGTCTATTACTTTGCGCTCGACCGGAAATGGATGAGCACCGACCAGGCGAACCAGCTCCTCCGCCGTGCCGAAGAGGACGGCCTGCTCAAACAGGAGAACGGGCAGTTCTCTCCGGCCTTTGATATTGCCGAGATCACGATCCCCATCGGGTTCAAGCCGACCTCCGCGATCTTTGAGCGAAACGATCCCACGCAGCATCTGATCAACCGCATTGCGAAGGCCCGCAACGTGGAGGAGACGGAGATTGTGGCCGAGATGAACCGGCTGATCAAAGACGGGTTCGATACGCATCTTCTCCCCCCGGCGGCACTCGTCCTTCTCGCAAAAAAATACAATGTCCCGTTTGAGGACATGCTCGATCTGTTCCGGCAATCCGTGAAAAACGCATAGATCCTCATTTGCACAGAACAGCGTGGCGGAATAGTATCCGGCCCGGCGGGCGCGATACACAAAGTATTTTTTAACCGTCTTCGTTATCTATCATTACATGCATACGGAGACATTATGAGACATGGCGGCAGAAGACGGCGGGATTTCGGGGATGCGCCCTGGGTGACCATTGCAGCGATTGTGGGCGTGATTGCAGTTGTGATAATTGCACTGGTCTTCTTCATGGGAGGCAACTCGGGTTCGGCAACCTCCCCATCATCCGGCAGCAGCAGTGCTGCGCCATCGACAACCCTGCTCGCAAATACCGGCGTTGCAAAGATCACGGTGAAAGAGACGACCGCACCAGTGATTCCCTCCACCGGACGGTACGTGCAGGTCACGTATATCGGCAGTTTCTCCGGCACCTATGGCCCGGCCGGGGCACTCACCAAGGTCCAGGACTCCGGGACCCGGGTGTACCAGGTTGAGAGTACAAACAGTACCACGATCGCACGGTTCCAGAAACTGGACAGATCCACAAAACAGGGCATGACGGTCCAGATCTACCAGGCCGGTAAAGCCGTCAAGTCCGTCACCAACAATTCGGCGTACGGCATTGTCAGTATCCAGTACCCGTAATTTTTTTTTTAATTTTTTTAACCGGGAATGCCGGTGGAATACGCACGTGAAAAAAGATGTTGTTATTTCTTGCCGACACGTGCCTTGGGGCCGGTCTTTGCTTTCTCTTTCTTCTCCTCTCCCTCGACTTTCGGGAAGAGCTCGTCCAGCGTCTTCTCGCCGTAGGTCGTTATGCGGGTATTGATCTGGACAAAGTCCTCGGTGATCTCGCCTGCGCGGATCGTCTTCCTGCGGCGCTCTCCCTCAACAACCGGGTGGAACCCGATACCGCCCGCAAGGAGGAGTTTTTTGCGTCCTGCGCCCGGCAGGCCGCCCTTGGCCGTGATCCCGGTCCGGTCTGATGCACCGGTGATCAGGACCTTGTAGCCCGCAAGCCCCATTGCGCCTGCTTCGAATTCGTCACCGATACGCTTGCCCACGATCGCCCCTGCTGCGCCGCCACTGGCGTCGACATTGTAGGCACGACCGGTCTTGGGGTCTGATACTACGACTTTAAACTCAACCATTGCTGATTCTCCGTATTGTGTTATCCAGGAATCCCGGTCCCCCGAAATTCCCTTCACGTCTCCGGCTGCCGGCAGATTCGCCTACACATGAGAAGTACCCACTTATTTTATCCGGTACGCTATTAAATCCTCGCGTCCTTTAACGGGCCGGATTACGCTTATTTTCCCCAGAAGGGATCGCCCTTGCGCCGCATTGCGGTATACTCGGCAAGGATCTCCTGCGTGCTGGCGTTCAGGGTCTTCACCATCTCCTTCTCCAGCACCTTCACATGGCGTTCGGGGATGTCCACGAAGAGGTCGTCCCCGACACTTACCTGACGGCCGACCGTGGCGCCTTCGATGGAGATGGCGATCTCAAGGCCGGCATCAGCCTCGCGGATCGTCTCCTGCCGGAGCTGCATGGCCTTGAGATGGCCCACCTTCTTGCCGTCCAGCTTGATCAGGTTCACGTCGCTCCTGAGCTTGCCGCCCAGCACGCGCACACCGACCACGGCCGGGTTGCTCTGCCGGAAGACGCAGTCCGGCAGCAGGCGGATCTTCGCGGGCATCACGACATGCTCGAACCGCTGCTTCTCCTGCAGGCGTTTCTGCTCGTCCCGGTATTCGACGTACTGGTCGATCAGCTGGTAGATCACCTTGCCGTCAAAGACCTTGACCAGCGTATAGAGGGGGTCCTTGATCATGTCCGCGGCATCCGGGAGGATCGGGGTGTTGAACGAGAGCAGCACCCGGTGCGTCGGGTTCTTCATCGTCTCGGCCTCCACGAGATCGAGCCGGCTCACCGGACCGACCGATGCCCGCATCACGCTGATCTCTTTTGTCTCGAGTTCCTTGCAGAGGGCCTCAAGCGCTCCAATCGTATCGGCCTTGATCACGATCCCCTCATCGGCAAGGTTCACGTTGATCTCGGTCATCTCCTTTTTGATCTTGGCTTCAACTTCGTCCCGGTTTCCGCGGATCACAAAGAACGGGGAACCGGCGATGACGCCTTCAAGGTTGGGGGCGGTGACCTTGACCCCTGCGGCAGCGGCAACGGTCTTCACCCGCTCGAACCGGTCTTCCACGAGAATCTCCTTCATGGGCCGGGGCTGCAGGAGCGACCGCACCTTGGTGACGATGACATCGCCCTGCGTTGCCACCGCGATCTCGTCGCCGATGGCAAGGGTGCCGTCGTACAGGATCACATCGAGCGTTGTTCCCAGGCCCCGCTCCTCCTTCACTTCAAGGACGGTGCCGGCACCCGGCCCTTCCACCGCGAGCTTCAGGGCATCGCCCATGTACCGCTGGGCTAGCCCAATCATAATCATAAGGAGATCCGCGATCCCCTCGCCGGTATGGGCACTGACCGGGACGATCGCGAGGTTGCGCTGGAAGTCGAGGACCCGGTCGAAGCGGTCCGCGGAGAATTCGAGATCGGAGAGTTTGCCCACGATCTCGTAGGTCTTATTCTCCACATCGCCCTTCACCCGCTCGTTCTGTTTTTCAAACGAAGAGAGGAACGATTCGTTCTCATTCACGCGCCAGCCGTGGATGCGGTCGATCTTGGTTGCGGCGATCACAAAGGGCGTCTTGCAGTTCCGCAGGATCTGGAGTGCCTCGATTGTCTGGGGCTGGAATCCCTGGCTGATGTCCACGACAAGGATTGCCATGTCCGCGAGCGCCCCGCCCCGGGCCCGCAGCGTGGTAAAGGCATGGTGGCCCGGCGTGTCGATGAAGAGGAGTCCCGGGATATTGATTGGGATCTTCTCCATGCTGCCGCTCAGTTTGCGGATCGCATCGATGGGAACGATGGTGGCGCCGATGTGCTGCGTGATCGCCCCTGCTTCCGAACTCACGACCGACGATCCGCGAATCCGGTCGAGCAGCGAGGTCTTGCCGTGGTCCACATGCCCCATGACACAGACAATCGGTGTCCTGATCTTCGGAGTCTCCGCCATATTCCTGCCCCTTCTATCGTTTGCTCCGGACGCCAGAGTAAAAATCCTCGTGCTCCCTGAAAGAGTAAGCCCGCGCCTAACGCGCAGTCGCCTCATCGTCAGGGATGTGTGTCCGGAGCCACCTGATATGTAATGGACGCCCGACCTTTTAATAATCACTCCCCGACCGGGACCTTCCCCAGCGTCGGATCCCTCCCGGGTCATTTCTGTTCAGGCGGCACCTGAACACGGATAGATTAATGTGAGACCGGTGCAAATGTAAAAAGGACATCTGCCAGGGTAGGGTAGTCTGGTTATCCTAAGGGACTGTGGATCCCTCGACCCGGGTTCAAATCTCGGCCCTGGCCTTGTTACTTTTCCTATTGTTCTAAATTTTATCTGCCGAGTAGGTATCCCATTCTTCCGGCAGACAATCCCCGATCCATCCACCGCGGGGGCCTGCAGTACATTTTTGTGCAACGGGAACCAAATATGTACATAACATGCCCGATCACCACTATGTCCACGGCTATTCGCCCCGCGAATCGGAGCGGCTCGCCGACCAGGCCCTGACCCTCACCACTCTTCTCCACGATGACACCCGGTATCCCGCAGGCTCCCGGGTGCTGGAGGCTGGCTGTGGTATTGGCGCCCAGACCGTGATCCTTGCAAAGAACAGCCCCGATGCCCGGATCACATCCATCGATATATCAAAAGAGTCCGTGAAACGTGCGGAAGAGACGATCCGGCAGGAGGGGATCACCAACGTGACCTTCCGGCAGGCGGATATCTTCCACCTCCCGTTTGCTCCGGCCAGCTTCGATCACATCTTTGTCTGTTTCGTCTTGGAACACCTTGCCGAACCGGAGCGGGCGCTTGCCGCACTCCGCCCGCTCCTGAAAGAAGGTGGGACGCTGACCGTGATCGAGGGAGATCACGGCTCCACGTTCTTTCACCCGGAGAATGCGGATGCACGGCGGGCGGTGCAGTGCCTTGTCGATCTCCAGCAGCGGATCGGGGGCAATGCCCTGATCGGCCGGGAACTCTACCCGCTCGTGAGCGGTGCCGGGTATCAGGATGTCCGCATCTCGCCCCGGATGGTGTACGTGGATGCGTCCCGCCCGGAACTTGTGGAAGGGTTCACGAAACTGACCTTCACGGCGATGGTCGAAGGCGTGGGAGCACAGGTGCTGGAAGAGGGGCTGATGAGCAGGGATGCATGGGAACGGGGGATTGCCGCACTCTACCGGACCGCTGAACCCGACGGTGTCTTCTGTTACACGTTCTTCAAGGCCACGGCCCGGAAATGAGATGAATGGATTATGAAGATCTCGATCATCCTCGCCCATCCCCGACCGGGGAGTTTCAACCACGCGATAGCAGAAACGGCGGCGGCAACACTCAGATCATTCGGCCACACTGTTGCGTTCCACGATCTCTATGCGGAAGGATTCGATCCGGTGCTTCCCCTGGATGAGATCGCCCGGGATGCGCATCTTCCCGTTATGATTGCCCGGCACTGCGAGGAACTGGTACTCGCGGACGGCATCGTGATCGTCCACCCCAACTGGTGGGGGATGCCGCCGGCAATCCTGAAAGGCTGGATCGACCGGGTGATCCGCCCGGGGGTTGCCTACCGGTTCGCGGAGACGGACGCCGGCGAAGGAATTCCCGAAGGACTCCTGAACGCGAAAGCAACCCTCGTCTTCAATACATCCAACACGCCCCGCGAGAGGGAGATTACGGTCTTCGGCGATCCACTCGAACGGCTCTGGAAAGACTGCATCTTCTCCTTCTGCGGGGTACCGCTCTGCCACCGGAGAATGTTCGGGGTCATCGTTACCAGCAGCCCGGAGCAACGGAACGTGTGGCTGGAAGAGGTGCGGGAGCTGGTGGCGACCACTTTTCCCCCATCGCGGTGAACAGCAACAGACCGGGCAGGGTGTGGCCTGTACAGGATAATTTTCTCGGGGATGGGATCATCCTAACCTTTATGAGAAGACATGAATCAGTACACAACCATGGAAGAGCGCCAGAAGAGAACGAGAATCAACGAGTATCCCATAGGCCGGCTCGCCACCGAGGGGTACAAGGCACAGGTCACACCTCCTGAGTACGATGACAGGAGAGACGAGAAATCAGAAGACCAGTCCACGTGAGATCGTTCTGGTACGACTGGCAGGTGACGCGGGCAGACCATAGTGTACCGCTGTTCCTGATTCCGTCACTTTCACCCGGTGCACCCCGTTCCTTTTTTACCCGCATACCTCTTCTGTTGATCCGGAGATTATGATGGACGATACAGGAAGGATACGCGAAATAGAGGCCATGATCCGTGAGATGAACCGGTGCTGGACCTCAGGATGGCATGAAGACGAGTTCCGAAAGTTTATCCATCCCGATGCGGTGGCAATAGTACCGACAACACCCGGGCGTGTTGAAGGGCAGGACGCCTATGTTGCCGGCTGGCGGGGCTTTGCAGAAGCAACCGTCATCCATGAATGGAAAGAGACCGATCACAGGATTCAACTCTATGCCGGCGGGAAATGTGCCGTGGTCACATACTTCTTCTCGATCACGTTTGCCATGGGCACCCAGAAGCAGACCATGAAGGGCCGGGATATGTTCTTCCTGGTGAAGGAAGGGAGGAAGTGGCTTGTGGTTGCAGACCAGTTCTCACCCGAGCCGTTTCCGGCATAAACACAAGAGAGATGCAACCAGTATAATGTGTGGGTACGAGAAATGGTAAGGTGAGCATTCATGGACACCATCCTCATTATCGGCTATATCGCCGGCGCACTCACCACCATCTCGTTTGTGCCGCAGGTAGTAAAGGCATGGAAGATGAAGGAGACGCGGGACCTCTCGCTCGTGATGCTTCTTCTCTTCGCTGCGGGCGTCTTCCTCTGGACCCTGTACGGGTTCTGGGTGGACTCGCTGCCCATCATCGCCGCGAACATGATCACGTTCATCCTGATCCTTGTTCTTCTCGGGCTGAAGTACCGGTACCACTGAACTGACCGTTACAGAAGGTCGGGCGGGCGGGAGACGGAACGGGAATCGTGGAGCGATACCGGCTCTGAACTTTTCTAAAAAATATTTTAAAAAAGGAGTAACGTCCTTTTAGTCCTGCAGGAGGACAAGGCATCCCGAGAGTTTGTCGTGGAGCCCCTGGTGCTTCTTCGTGAACCCGATCATGATGAAGCCGATGAAGATGATAACAAGCGAGAGATATTTCCAGAAGAACCGGAGCGTTGTCCGGGCAAAGCTCGCCTTGTTCCCTTCCATATCCGTGACCACGAGTTTCATCAGTACCTTGCCCGGGGTTGCCTGGCTGCGGGAGGACTCAAAGCCCGCGTAATAGACCCACGGGACAATGATTAAGGTGATTCCATAGGCCGCGATGATCGACCCGAAGAGTGCCGCCGATGTTCCCTCGGTTGTCAGTTCCGAGGCGGGCACATGCTGGAACGCGTAGAAGAACAGGTTCTGGAGACCCCGGATGAGGCCGAGCGAACCGGCAACCACCACATCGATCAACAGGATGAAGATGATATCAACGATACATGCAATAAACCGCCTGCCCAGACCTGCATAAATCCCGACCTCGGGGCCCTCGTCCTCTTCCATGGCGGCGACGGGTATTGAGTGCACGGATTCTATGTCGGCCCCGCACCACTGGCAGAATTTTCCGGAGGCATCAGTCTCTTTTCCACATTTTGGACAGAACATTCGTTTACTCCTGATATGTAAACTTAATCCGGTGTCCTTTTTAATTTTACTGTTCTGTCCTGCCGAACCCCGGAACATATCCGGCGTGCCGCTGCCCGGACCATCCCTCAAGCACAAAGCAGTAATATGAACAGATAAAAGAAATCTGCATGAACTCTGCCCTGATCGCACTCCTTCTCACGGGACTCGTGCTCTGTGCGCTTTGTGCCGGCTGCACCAGCCCGACCGATGCCTACCTCAGGCCCGCGATCACCTCATCCCCGCCGGTCACCGAGACTCCCGCCACCACCCTTGCAACCACGGTAACCCCGGAGCGGCTGGAGACCCTGCCCCCCGAGCAGTACGTGGATGTCCAGGTCACCAAGGAACGCCCGGACTATACCCTCCACCTTGTGTACAATGGCGGCAAAGGGGAGATCAATATCCAGAATGTCCTGATGCGGGCCACCCTCTCGGATGGCACGGTCATCGAGCAGTACCTGAACAACAACGAGCGACACCCCCGGCGCGGGGACGAACTGATCGTGAAGGGCACCCGGGGCAGCGACCGGGTTGAAGTCTACGTAACGAGCGGGGGCCGGAGCTACAAGGTCTTCGATGAGCCGCTCGTCACCCACGCCTTCTGAACCGGTCCATCTTTTTTCTTTTTTTATCCCGTCTGGTTGATCCGGCTGATCCGTTCCGCATATTTCTGGGTTGCATACGCGAGGATGATGACTACACCGGCAACTGCCGCGAGCACGAGCCATTGTTCCGGGCCGGCCATGCCCACGGAGAGCCGGGTCAAGAGGTTCATCGGGTTGGACGGCAGCGCGAGCGAGAAGAGGATCACGACCACGAGCGCGGTTGAGAAGATGAACTGGGCCGCTGTCCGCTCGCGGTAATGGAGCGCGGTAAGCGCCCCGAGCAGGATCAGGACGAGCGAACTGATCGTGACATGCAGGAGGATCAGCCCGGCATTCTGGATCGCAATACCGTTTGCCATCAGGAGCAGCAGCCAGATCCCCGCCTGCACGGGCACGAGCACCTCGCAGGCCAGGATCTTGCCCCAGACCATCTCGGAGAAGGTGACCGGGGTCGAGACGAGCGTCTCCAGCGTGTCGTGCTGGTACTCCTCCGTGATCAGGTCGATGATAAGCGCCGAGGCGATGATCGCCGGCATGAAGACGAGTAGCGGGATCAACAGGCCGTACACGAACTCGAAGAACTCACCCGCCCCGCGGGCAGGGGGAATCTCAAGCGGCATCGGCTGCTCGTTGAGACGATCGGCACGAACCTGCCGGAGATCCTTCTCGTAATTCAGGAAGACCTCCTTGAGCTTCACATCCACGATCGCGCTCTGGAGATCGTTCTGGAGCGTGTAGAGCGTCAGCTTGACCGGTTCCTGCGCATCGGGACGGGTCCCCGGTGCCCAGATCATCGCCGCGAGTTTGCGCTCCTTCAATGCGGCAACGCCCGTTGAGAGATCCATCCGGTACACCCGGAAGTCCGGGCTCTGGTACAGCGTGTAGAGCAGGTCGGTGTCATTGCCCGCGTACCCGACATTGTACTTGAAATGGGAGTACTTCGAGAGCGATGTCGGGTCGTACATCGAGGTCAGGCCGACCATCAGGAAGGATGAGAAGAGCGCAACAAAGAGCTGGAGCAGGACGGCGAGGAGGATCGTCCGCTCTGAGAGGAGCCCCCGGAACTCCTTCTTTGCAATGATCGAGAGATGCCGCGATTTCATCCAAGCCACCCCAGGATGAAGTAGAGGTTATAGCAACAGTGCACGACCATGGCGATACCGAGACCGGGGGCAAACCCGTTCGGCCCCCACTTCTTCAGGCAGCAGGCCACGATCAGCACGCAGCCGAAGTGAAGGAGCAGCGGGAGCCAGAGCGAGCCCAGCGAGAGGAAGAGGATGCTGCCAAAGACCGAGTCCGAGATCTCGGCGAGCGTGACAAAGAGCAGGAGCTTCTCCCCGATAAGGAACCCGAGGGCGGTTGCCCCGCAAGCGATCACCATGTTCTTTACCGTGAAGAATCCCGGGTCCCGCATGTAGAGCGTGTAGATCCCGATGCCCTTTGCAATTTCCTCGACCAGCGCGGCGAAGAGGAGAAGGCAGATGAGCGAGAGCGGCATGGGCAGGTTGAAGAAGAGCACGAGGCACATCATCTGCACCATGAAGACGAACGGGATGGAGAACCCTGAGAGCAGGAAGAGCGCGATGAACGGGTGGTTCCGCGAGAGGATCTCGGATAAGAACTCCCGCATGCGGGTGAAGAGGCCCTTCTCCGAGAAGAGCCGCTCCTCCTTGAAGTTCCGGGCCGCAATGTAGAAGAGCACAGCCCCGGTGAGCCAGAAGAGCGAGGTGGAGTACAGGTAATCGGCGGCCGTCCACGCGGAGCCCTGCATAGTGAGTACGATCAGGGTCAGGGGCGAGATCAGGCTTACCACGTGGACGTTGGCAAAGATGCTCGGGAAGAAGAGGTACGAGGTGGCAACGGTTGAGAAGAAGATCGAGACAAACGAGAGCTCCTTGAAGCTCCGGGCAAGCATGCCGATGATGAGGGCATTTGCAAGGAAGAAGAAGATCACCGGGATTAAGGGAAGGAGGATCAGCCACGGCGCTTTGATCCAGAGGGTGAGGACCGTACAGATCGCGAGCATCCCGAGGAAGTACGGGAGCATCTTGCCGATGATGATGGACGAGGTTCTGACCGGTGTCGAGAGCAGGATCTCCCCCTTCCGCTCGATCCGCTCGTTCATGATGCTCATCATGAAGAACTGGCTCGTGAAGTAGAGCGGGAAGATAAAGACGAAGACGAGGATGATCGAGTCAAACGGCAGGGGCGGGGAGAGCTGGGACGGGGTCTTGAAGGTGCCCATCGTGGAACTGCCTGATGAGAGTGCATCGGTGTACCGCGAGATCTGGGTGTCTTTTGACGTGGACTGGACCAGCTGCCCGCGGAGTTCCTCTTCTGTTATGGAGAGGGTGGGGGACGGGGTCGCAATCTCCTCGATTATACCCTCGGGCACGGGCGGGCCCCGGGATGGCGGAGTGCCGACACGCTGGCCGCTCTGCGTTGCGGTGAAACTGAGTTCGCTCGTGATACCCTGCGTATCGATCCAGAGCGGGTAGGCGGCAAAGAGATCGTCCTGTCTCGTATAGACGCTGTTAGCGTACTTGGCATAGTCGCGTTCAACGGTCTTTAACGCGGACCGGCCCTTGTCGGTGTCGCTTGCGATCACCTGCCCGCCCATCACGATCAGGTCGTACGAGCTGCGGGTGGCCCAGAGGGGATTGTTGTCGAGCAGGGTGACCGTGAAGCGGTTGTCGGAGGCAAGGAGCGAGGCGATGGCAGCATCGTTGGTCGCAACCTTGTACATCCCGTCCTGGAGATGGAGACCGCTCTGGGCGGAGAATCCGGTCACGGCCACTAAGAGAACAAAGAGGATGATGGCAAGCGGCAGCATATCCCGGCTCATCATGGTGAAAGATTTCTTTACCTCCCACTTCGCGATGGTCCAGATATCGGCTAGTGCTCCCATGTTCCCCCGGTCACCTAACGATAGTGAGTGTACCACCGGTTCCTATATCTAGCTCTCCCTCACGGCATGTGCCGCCCGGTATGGCAGGTGAACATCAAGTGATAATGTTCTGGTTTATCGTGTAGTGGTACTCCAGCTCGTCCGCCAGAAACGGCATCAGGTTGTCCACATCATAAAAAGTCTGGTCAAAGATGGGATCATAGTACGAGTACGGGATCTCCCGCGTGGTCTCGATCCGTTTCACAGCAGCCCGGATCTCCGCTTCGGATCTCCAGCCATCGGTAACGGAGGGCCAGATCCGGTAGTCCTTGTCCGCTATGGCGATCAATTTTTTCACATGGTAGCCCTGTTCAGTCATGTTTGCGGCAGCTTCCAGGTCCCCGATCGAGAACGAGTAATAGCTGAGGAGGCCGGACCCGGCACAGGTCACCCACATCCGGGGATGCGTGTGAATGATGATATACGCATGATCCGTTCTCATCAGGCTGGAGAAGTTGCCCGCGTCAATACTCCAGTAATTTCCCTTGACAAAGGTGGATTCCCCGGTAGTCGTATCGATCAGGTACCCGAGTTCCTTGGACTTCTTCACCTCGCATTGCTGGGTGCCACCTGCCTGGACGATGATCGTGTCCGCGACATTACTGTCCATGAGCATCTCCAGGTGGTTCCGTGCGTCAACGATCTGTGCATTGAGTGCAGCGTCCGAGATCGAGGAGGGGACGATCGCAGGGATCGTGGTCGCAATAGTAGTATTGGCAGGTGCCGTGACAGCTGCGGTGATCTCTGGTGGTGCCGGTATAGTGGTCGGGACCGGTGCCGTTGGTGCGGTCACGGCTTCCGGTGGAGGTAGTGGTGTCGTGACAGCGGAGGAGAACTGCGTGGAACCGGGAGATTGTGCCGGTGCGGTACAGCCGGCAGTAATGATGATGGCAAGAGTGACCAGAACTGCTACCAATTCAATCCCACCCGTGCTCCGGAGCATAGTGCAGTGATGGGCACGTTTGAATAAAAAGGATACCGGTGTCCGCATCCCAACTTATATCTGGAACACCACACAAGTCTGATCGAAGAGCAATTCCCCATGATCACCGCCCGCAACCTCATAAAAGATTTCGACGGCTTCCTGGCACTCGATGGCGTCAGTTTTTCGTTTGAGGACGGCGAGATCTTCGGGATCATCGGCCACAACGGGGCGGGCAAGACCACGCTCCTGAAGATCATGGCCGGCCTCATCGCCCCTACGGCCGGGGAACTTGTCATCAACGATATCGATGTGGTGAAGAACCCGCTTGCCTTGAAAGAGACGCTCGGCTACCTTCCTGAAGAGTCGCGGCTCTACGAGACGATGACCGCCGAGAACTATCTCGCATTCTTTGGCGAGATCTACGGGATCTCCCCGCAGGAGATCTCCGTGCGCTCGAACCAGCTCTTTGCGGCCCTCTCGCTCGAAACGGACGGCAAGAAGATCGGGGAGTTCAGTAAGGGCATGAAGCGCAAGACCGCGATCGCCCGCTCGCTGATCCATGACCCGAAGTTCCTTGTCTACGATGAAGCGACCAGTGGTCTCGACCCGATGACCTCCCGGTTCATCGCGGACTATCTCCGGAAACTCAAAGAGGACAGAAAGACGATCGTCCTCTCGGCCCACAATCTCTACCAGGTTGAGGCGATCTGCGACAAGGTGATGATCTTAAAACGCGGGAAGGTGGTCGCGTTCGGTTCCATGAAGGAACTCCGCGAAGAGTTCGGCACGTTGACGTACACGATCTTCTTCTCGATCGATGATCCCGGCCGGCTCGTGGGGCATGCGAAACCCTACCGGCAGGAGGACGGGTTCTTTGTCTGCGAGGCCGAGGAGATGAAGGAACTCAACGAGTGCACGGGTATGATCACGGAAGCCGGCGGCCGGGTCGAGAAGATCGAATCCTCGTACCCCTCGCTCGAAGAGATGCTTTTGAAGATCGGAAAGTAAGAACGCAATCAATATATTTTCGGGCGTATACCGTCTCTTCCATGCATATCGGTGTGAAGATTCTCATTGTGCTTCTTGTTGTGATCATTGCGGGAACGGCTGGCATGGCAGCGGTCGGGTTCTGCCCCCCGGCCGGCCCGTGGCCCCAGCCCCCGTGGTGCTCGGATAAAGCCGGTTTTTCCCAGGACCTGAAGGCCGCAGCCGGAGGAATCTTCGGGCCGGCAACCGCTCCTGCCGGAACACCACTCACTGTCACCTTCCGGGCCGTGCTTCCCGAGACGGACCGGGAGGTCACGCTCAGCCTGAACGGCAGCAACTACCCCATGACCCGTGAAACATCGTACCTGTTCTCATCAGCAGGTATTCCGGTGAAGTCGGGAGATCTGCTGCGCTATCGTTATGCAGCCGGGGACCAGGAGACCGCGGTTGTTGAAAAGACCGTTACGCATGATGGGGAGATCGGCAAAGGGCTGGTCTGGGCCGGCACAGAGACCCTGCAGCAGCCGGGAATCATCAAAGGCCATACACTGATGGATGGAGGGGGAACTATTCCGGCCGCAGCCACATCCGGATCGCTCTGGAGCACGTACGATGCCATGAAAGAGGATGGCGGGGAGTACGTGGCGTACGACTATTACTGGGCCTACAAAAACACCTCCGAACCGGAGATTGTGGATGAGGCCACGGCCGGCCTATGGAATGCTGCCGGTGAGGACTCCATCGGGCTGATGGCCGATGAAGCCCACAAACGCGGGTTGAAATTCATCCTCTTCACGGAACTCGAATGGACCGTCATGCCCGGGGAGTACCCGACAAGCGACAACGATGCGTACATGAAGTACCAGGAGAACAAGTGGACCAACGGGCAAAAGACCGTGCAGGAGATGGCAGACCGGCTTACGAAGAATCCCCAGGACCCGGTGGCAAATGCGTACTGGGACCGCTGGTTTTTGCAGTTCGGGCAGTTCATGAAAAAATCCGCCACGATTGCCGAGAAGCACAATATCGAGATGCTGGCACTCGGCAAGCAGATTGACGGGGCGATGATCCCGGCCAATGAGCAGCGGTGGCGTGCGTTGATCGCCGATGTCCGTAAGGTGTACCACGGAAAACTGACACAGGCCCTGTTCACCAGTGAAGGATCCGATCACGTCTCCTCGATACCCTGGGCCGATGATCTCGATGTCATCACGATTTACTACTACAACCGGTTCTCGGATGCGGAGCGGCCAACCCTTGCGGAACTGGAATCTGCAATGGACGGGTTCAACCGGAAACAGTTTGACCCGCTGTACGCGAAATACAAGAAACCGCTGGTCTTCCTCCTGCCGTTCCAGAGCCGCGATCATGCAGCAGCCCAGCAGTGGTTCGAGCCGATGGCAACTGCACCCTCAGTCCGGCAGGACCTGATCGCACAGGCCGATCTCTACGAGGCGTTCTTCACGTCAACCGCAGATGAACCGTGGTATGGCGGCGCAATGACATGGGGCTACTGGATCGAGCCCGGGTTCAATGCGAAATATTCGTTTGAGAAGTCGTCATCCGTGCGGGGAAAACCTGCTGCGCTGGTGGTTCAGCGGTGGTTCAGCACAGTGACCAGCAGCAGGTAATGTCCGCAGAAAAACATCCCCTTTTTTTCTTTTGCGCTTCAGGCAACCCGCACCGCTGCCCCGCAGTTCCGGGCCGAGGTGATGAGCGTTGTCCCGCCACCGGCCTGCTCCTGCATGAATGACCGGGCTGCCCGCTCAAGCTCCGGTACATTGGTGTCTCCCAGCGCAAAGACGGCCGGGCCAAACGAGCTCATGCCCGCCCCGGCAGCGCCGGCATTCCGGAGCGTGGAGAGGAGCCCGTGAACAACGGGCGGCTGGAGACTGAGTTCGACCTTCTTGAACCCGAGGCCCTGCACGGTATTGACCGCCGAGCCGAAGAGATCGAGATCGCGCTCGACAAGCCCCGGCAGCATCCGCATCAGTACCTCGTGGCTCAGCGCCCGGACCTCATCGAGCGGCACCGGGCACCGGGTCCGGAAGATATCCGCTTCATGGCTGCCGTTCGCCCCGGCCGGGACTTCGGGAATGGCAAGCAAAATTTTCCAGTCCTGCGGGAACTCGTGCCGGACAATCACCGGTGCGGGGCTGACACCCCGCGAGGCGGATGAGGGGCGGAAGTCCGCCTTCTCCCCGCCCGCACCGAAGCGGTGGCCCCCGTCGATGATGAAACCCCCGTGATCGAACGCTGCGGTGCCGATGCCGGACGTCCCGCCCCGGCCCACGAGCCGGGCAAGCTCGCGTGCGGGCATGTGCCGGTCGTGGAGTTCGGTGACGGCTTTTGCCACCGCAAGTGCGATCTGCGATCCGCTCCCGAGACCGATGTGGGACGGGAAGGATCTCCTGACCGTGATCGCAACGTTTCCGCCAAGACCGAGATCCTTCAATACACCAGAGGCCACCTGCCCGATCCGGTCCTTTGTTGCCGGGTCGCAGCCGTGCACGGCAAGGACTGGTGCGAGCTCGGCCTCGATCAGGATACCGGGCTCGTCCAGCGTGATGCCGATACCGCCGTCCACCCGGCCCGACCCGCCGTGCATATCGATTAAGGAGACGTGAAGCCGCGAAGGCGTGTCCACGATGACGCGCCGGGTGTCGAGGAAGCGGTTGTAGGGGAACTGCTCCTCGATGAAGATGAGCGGCTCGCCCCCGTGGATGATCTGGTACTGCCGGGCGAGGAGCGGCTCGTTTGTGCAGATGGAAAATAATTTACCGGCCTCTTCGGTTGCCGGAAGGACCCGGGCGTTCAGGATCTCCCGCCGGGCCTCGATGTGGTGCTGCTTGATGATCTTTCCGATGGGGATATCGGCCCGCAGCAGGTCGTCCTTGAACTCCGGTGAGAGACGGTTGACGGGCGTGTGCGAGACCGCGTAGATCAGCACTTCGTTGTTCTCTTCGGTTGTGATCTCCACGATCCGGAAGTTCACCGGCTCGCCCTCGGCTATATGGAGATTTCCGGCTGCTGTCGCGTTGGCCGGGACGATCTCCTGGACGAGCGTCCTGATGACAACTTTTTTCCCGGTGATCGATTCAAGGATCTGGGTGACCGAACCATCCGTGCCGAGCAGGAACTTCTGGACGGGCGAGATCCTGCCCACCTGTGCCTCCATCTCCCGGATTGCCTCTGCGATGTCCATCCCAACAACCTTATCACGGGAAATATTAAGGCTGCTGATGCACCGCGTCCGAAAAAATAAAATAAAAATTGAAAAAATTAAAAAAAATCCGGACGATCAGCGGCGGGCCCGCGAGCTGCTGGAATATTTTACCGGTTTGTTTCCTTTCGGCCCGATGGCCGGCACGCTGCCGGTAATCTCCGCAAGGAATTCTCCGGTCAGCCGGCCTTTCTTGCCGATCACGTCCGCGGCCCGGAGCACGAGCACCCGGCTCGTCATCACGTAACTTTCGCTGAAGAGATCGAGGCCGCCGGTCTCAAAATCATCGATCGTGAGCGGCAGGCACGGTGCATCGTTCGGCGCCTTGCTGCTCACCGGGCAGACCCGGATCGTGCCCGGCTCTTCTGCACGGATCACCACCACCGGCCGGGTCTTCGCGGCCGTCCGGTCATCCAGCGCCACCGTGGCCAGCAGGACATCGCCTGCCACATACTGCCCCATGCCGGTAGTATCCGGCGCAAAACGGCATAAGGGATTGGATCGCCCCGGCCCGATCCTTCCGGGGACCAGTACTCAAATAAGCCCATAATAGGCTCCGTTTGCCAAATAAACGATTCGCATTCCCGGCCGGAGTGGATCTGATGTCCACGCCCATGGAAAATCGGACAAAATGGAGTTTATTTTGAAAACAAAACGATTTTAACCCCATTTCAACCTGCAAAATAGCGGGCGTCCAGCAGCCCCTATTTTTCCACAGACTTTGGGATGCGTAAAAATATCCGCCTCCCGGCGGCCGCTATGACCGTTTTAGAGGGGGGTCACGGGTTTACGACGGTAAACCCCCCAGCGGGAAGGGTTCTTAATACAAAAAAAGACAACGTGAAGATCGATGACGCGTTGCGACAACTGCGGCAGCGAGACCACACTCCCGTTCACCTGCCAGCACTGCGGGGGAAAGTTCTGCGCTGACTGCCGGCTCCCGCCCAACCACAACTGCACGGGCATTGTGAGCTGGAACCAGAAACCCCGGCCCGCGGTTGGCATGAGTTACAGCCGGGGCGGCGGGATCTCGGCAACGGGCGGTGCGGCCGGGGATTCGCGGAAAAAATCCCGGAAGAAAGAGACCGCGATTCCCTATCTCTGGATCATGCTCGCAATCATCGGTCTCGTGCTGCTCGGGATCGTCTGGCTCGTGCTGATACAATATTTTTAAAGATTTCCGAACAATAAAATTCAGATAAACCAATTTCCAAGATTTTTTATAGCCATTTATGAGTATATAGCATATGCCTAGAGTCTCGGCAGTCTGTGATATTTTAATTGCTTCTCCAAGTGATGTTAAAAATGAGAGATTGATTGTACGGGATGCAATATATCAGTGGAATGCGACGAATTCTCGAAGATTTAACGCAGTTTTAGAACCCGTAATGTGGGAAACACATTCAAGATCTGAAATGGGGGATCGAGCCCAAGCATTATTGAATAAACAGATTGTTGAGGCATGTGATATTTTAATAGCCATTTTCGGGACACGGTTAGGCTCTCCCACGGGTAATGAGCCTTCTGGAACTGTTGAAGAAATTAACAAATTTTTAGATGCTGGAAAGCCAGCAATAATTTATTTTTCAACTAAACCTGTTGACAGGGAAAATATTAGCGATCAAATTAAGAAACTCGATGAATATAAAAAGAGTTTAAGAGGGAAAGGGATATGTTTTGATTTTTCTTCTGATGAGGAATTAAAAAGATTACTGGCAAAAGATATTTCGCCAACGATTTCCTCATTATTGAAACGTTACGAATTATCTCCGCCACCTAAAGATATCCAAGGAAACGGAGAATATAAATTTAAAATGTTATTCGATACTTTAACAAATTTTTATCAAAAACTTGACGTTGAATGGACCGATCAAGATTTATTACCCAACCATGAAAATTTCATGAATATAACATATCAAACTATGGTAAAATTGCACCCAGTTATCGATAGGGCATATGAAGAATTGTGGAAGATTCATGGAGAAATGAATAATGATGATTTAAACCATATCCAATCTTTGATAAAACTGCATTATTAAAAATTAAAACAGTAAAAGATGAAATGGGAAGCGAGGGACAATTTATTCTGAAAATTAAAATTGATCCTAAATATTTGTCCTCGATTCGTGCAGAAATCTTTCCATTAATAGACACAGCCATAATTGAGTTTAAAGCATTAATGAGAAAATCTCCAATGAGCTAATTAATAGGACTTACGCAGTTGAATCCGGTTCAAGAGAGAATCTTCACTTCATAGTTGCCAAAAAAAGAATCAGTTTATCTCCCTCTCTCCCAAAAACGCCCCCGGCTCCTTCACCACTTCGCCAACAACCTGCGCCCCTTTCACCATCTTCAGCACGCAGGGAACACTCGCTTTCGGCACCACATACGCATAGCCCATACCCATGTTGAAGGTGCGGTACATCTCTTCGGCCGTGATGTCGCCGGCCTTCTGGATCCAGCTGAAGATCCCGGGCGGAGTGATGGGCGTGTCGAACCGGAACCCGTACTTGCTGAGGCGGGTGAAGTTCAGGAGGCCGCCACCGGTCACGTGGCACATGCCGTGCACCGTGCAGGATGCGGCAACCTTCAGGCTCTCATGGTAGATCCGGGTGGGTGTGAGGAGTTCCTGCCCGAAGGTCTTCTTGCCTTTGAACTTCTTGTCGTAACCCGCGTACTTCTCGACAACGCGGCGGGCGAGCGAGAGACCGTTGCTGTGGACACCGGTCGAAGGCACGCCAATGATCTTCTCGCCTGGCCGGATCTTGTCACCGGCAATGATCTTCTCCTTCTTCTGCATCCCGAGGCAGGTGCCGGCAAGGTCGAGGCCGTTCACGAGACCCTTCAAAGACGCAGTCTCACCCCCCACGATATCGATGTTCGCGAGCTTTGCCCCCGCGTTGAGGCCGATCCCAATCTGGGCCATCTTGTCGATGGAGAGCTTGTCGGTCGCAATGTAATCGACAAACGCGATCGGCTCCACGTTCATCACGTAGAGATCGTTCACGTTCATCGCAATGCAGTCAATGCCGACCGTGCTCCAGTCCTGCTGCTGGTCGGCAACGAGCATCTTCGTGCCCACGCCGTCCGTGGTCAGGGCAAGGGCATGTTCCCCGAAATCGATCAGGCCGGCGAAATGGCCGACCGCTCCCATCATCTTTGCCGTGCCCTTCCGTTTGTAGCCGAGATTTTTTATCAGGGCTTTGATTGCCGTTGCTTCGAGATCGATATCCACACCGGCTTCTGCGTACGCACTCTTCGCTGCCGGTTTCTTTACCGGCGTTTTCTTTACTGCAGGTTTCTTTGCCATGGTCTTACTCATCGCTGGCCTCCGAGAGATGGAACTCGTCATGGAGCACGCGGACCGCACGCGGACCGTCGTTCTGGCTCACCACAAACGAGATGTTCGCCTCGCTTGAACCCTGCGAGATCATCATCACGTTCACTCCGGCACTTCCAAGGGCCGTAAAGATCCTGCCGCTGGTGCCGGGTGCCCCGGCCATACCGGCCCCGACAACGGCAACAGCACAGACATCGTGGTTATGCGAGACCTGCCGCACAAGGCCCTGCTTTGTCAGTTCTTCAAGGGCCTTCACTGCCGCAGAGACATGGGACTCGTCCACGATCAGCGAGATATTCGCCTCACTTGACCCTTGCGAGATCATCATCACGTTCACCTCATGATCGGCAAGGATCGTGAAGATCGCCTTTGCAACACCAAGCCGGCCGATCATCTGGGCACCGCAGATGTTGATCGCCGCCACTTTGTCAATATACGTGAGCGCCTTGACCACGCGGTTGTCCCGCTTGCCATCCTTGACAATCACGGTGCCCGGGTGCGTGGGGTTGAAGGTGTTCTTCACCCGGACCAGGATACCTTTCCGCATGGCCGGATCGATCGAACGGGGGTGCATCACCTTCGCACCAAAGTACGAGAGTTCCATCACTTCAATGTAGGAGAGCGAAGGCATCACACGGGCGTCATTGATCACGCGGGGGTCGCAGGTCATGATCCCGTCCACATCGGTCCAGGTCCAGATCTCATCGGCATCGATACCGGCACCGATGATGGAGGCGGAATAATCCGAACCGCTCCGGCCGAGCGTTGTCAGGACCCCGTCACGGGTGCAACCCATGAACCCCATGATCACCGGGATCTCTTTTCCCAGCAGGGGGCCGATCCGGCGCTTGATCCGCTCGTCGCTTTCAGGAAGAGCGGTGGACTCCCCGTGATTGGCGGTGGTGAGGATACCGGCCTCGCACCCGTCCATCACGGTCGAGGCAATGCCCCGCTGGCGGAGGGCCGCGGAGAGGATCGGGGCGAGCAGCCGTTCTCCAAACGAGATGATGTAGTCCTTTGAGCGGGGAGTGAGTTCCCGCAGGTTGTAGATCGCAAAGAGGATGTTCTGGAGCCTGATCAGGTGCTCTTCCATCTCCGCCCCTACCTCTGCCACGTAATCGGGAGCCGCCCCTTCAAGGGTGGTGATATGGCGGGTGCTCAAAGAGCGGATCAGCGGGGTGATGGCACTGCTGTCCTTTGCAGTGGGAAGGGCCGTTGCAATCGCGATGAGCTGGTCGGTTACGCCGCGCTGGGCCGATACGACCACGGCAAGTTCGTCTCCCGCTTTGTGGTGTTCCTCGAGAATATCGACAACACGCTGGATACACTGGGCATCGGCAACGGATGTCCCGCCGAATTTCATCAGAAATCTCATTTGTCCTCTCACTCTTGACGTGCCATTTATTTATGTAACTATACGATCCACAAAATAATAAGATGCTTGCAGATGAGGTTGTGGACTGCCACGTGCTGGTGATCGGGAGCGGTGGTGCGGGCGTCCGTGCTGCCATTGAGGCGTCGCAGTACGGCGACACGGTCCTCATCTCCAAGACCATTGTGGGGAAAGGCGGATGTACCACGATGGCGGAAGGCGGGTTCAACGCAGTCCTGCGCGAAGAGGACTCGTGCGGGATCCATTACGAGGACACGATGAAAGGCGGGGCGTTTTTGAACAACCCGGAACTCGTCCACATCCTGACCCATGAGGCTCCGCTGCGCATGGGCGATCTCGTGAAGTGGGGGGCGGTCTTCGACTTCACGGACAACGATGAGGTGGCCCAGCGCCCGTTCGGGGGCCAGCGGTTCCCCCGGACCTGCTATGCGGGTGACCGAACCGGTCACGAGATGATGATGACACTCATGGACCGGCTCGCTGCCACGGATGTCGTGACCCTGCAGGAGTACACGGTCATCGATCTCTTAAAAGACGGGGACGCCGTGATCGGGGCACTGGCGCTGGACGAGAAAGGCCGCATCGTTATCCTGAAAGCGGACAGCACGATCCTTGCAACGGGCGGGGGCACGAAGGTGTACGATGTCTCCACCAATTCATCGAGTGGCACGGGCGACGGGTACGCGATGGGCTACCGGGCCGGCGCGGAACTGATCGATATGGAGATGATCCAGTTCCACCCGACCGGTGCGGTCTTCCCCTACGATGCTCGGGGCCGGCTCGTGACCGAGGCGGTCCGTGGCGAGGGGGGCGTTCTCAAAAACTCTGAGGGCGAGCGATTCATGAAGACCTACGACCCTGCCCGTATGGAACTCTCCACCCGCGATGTGGTGGCCCGGGCGATTGCCACCGAGATCAAAAAAGGCCGGGGAACCCCCAACAACGGAGTGTATCTCGATGTCACTCATCTGCCCCGCGAACAGATCGAGAGCCGCCTCCCGGTGATGCTCGAACAGTTCCTGAAGTTCGGTGTGGACATCCGCACGACCCCGATGGAGGTGGCACCGACCGCCCACCACATCATGGGCGGCCTCCGGATCACGCCCGCGTGCCAGACCACGCTGCCCGGTCTCTTTGCCTGCGGGGAATGCGCGGGCGGGGTGCAGGGCGCCAACCGGCTGGGCGGCAATGCCCTGGCCGAGACGCAGGTCTTCGGGAAACGGGCCGGGGAGGCGGCGGGAAAGGCCGCACCACGGAAGAAGACCGTGGACCAGCGGCAGGTCGACGCCCAGCAGGACCGGCTGAACCGGTTCCTTGCGGGCACCATGAACCCGGCGCAGGTAAAAAAGAAACTCCAGCTCGCGATGTGGGAAGGAGCCGGGATCTTCCGGAACGCGGGCGATCTCGAGACGGCGCTCGCAACCGTGAAGCAGCTTTCCGGTGCCCGGCTTAAAGCCGCATCAGCTCGGAACCTTGCGGAGTGCTGCATTATCGAGAACATGTGCCTGACCGCGTCGCTCATCTGCCGGGCCGCCCTGCTACGCACCGAGTCCCGCGGGGCGCATGTCCGCACCGATGTCACCCAGACGCACGATGCAGAACACTCGCCCTTCGGCCACACGTTCCTCTCCCCGGCAAAGCAGGGGATCGAGGTCCGGGAGGGAAGCGCATGAAGGAACTGACCGTAACGGTGCGCCGCTTCGACCCGGATACCGACAAAGAGCCCCGGTTCGTGACCTACACCGTGAAGGTGAACGAAGGCGCCCGGGTCTTGAGCGTGCTCCACGCAATCCATGACACCATCGATCCCACGCTCTCGTACCGCTACTCCTGCGCCTCGGGCCAGTGCGGGAGTTGTGCGGTCCGCGTGAATGGCGAGCCGGTGCTGGCCTGCATGGAGGAGGCGAAGGACCGGATCACGATCGAGCCCCTGAACCTTACCGTCAAAAAGGATCTCGTGACCGATCTCGTGCCACGGCTCGACCAGATCGCGTCCCTCATGCCCAAGAAAGAGGTCGTGCTCCCGAAGAAAGCCGACATCGACGCGATAAAACCGTTGAAGGACTGCATCGAGTGTCTCTGCTGTGTCTCGGCCTGCCCTGCGGTGGACGTGACGAAGTTCATCGGCCCGACCGCGATGCGGCAGGAGATGCGGCTTGTCCTTGACCCGCGGGACAGCGGCGACCGGATCACCGATGCGGTCCGGGACGGCCTCTTCTTCTGCACCACCTGCCAGGCCTGCTGGAAGGTCTGCCCGAAGTCGATCGAGACCCCGTCAAAGGCGATCGAGAAACTCCGGGCGCACGCGAACAAGCGTGGGCTCACCCTGCCCCGGCACAAGGAAGTTGCGGCACTCGTGGAGGAGACCGGCCGGAGCATTCCCCGCACCAGCCCATCGTTCCTCGAACTGGCCGGGACCGTGATCAGTCCGGACGGGCCGGTGAAGGCCACGATCGGATTCTTTGTCGGCTGCATGTACAATCTCCGGCAGCAGCAGTCGGCCCTCGATGCCATGGAGGTCTTAAAGCGCAACGGCATCCGCGTCATCATCCCCAAGGAGCAGGTCTGCTGCGGCTCGCCGCTCATCCGGACCGGCCAGCTTGCGTTCGTAGACGAACTCAAGCGGCGCAACATCGAGACGTTCGTGTTCCGGAAGATCGATACCGTCATGACCATGTGCGCCGGCTGCGGTTCCACGCTCAAGAACGATTACAGGACACCGTTCGAAGTACTTGACATCAACGAGATCCTGACGAAGTACGGGATCGAGCCCCCGGCCCGGCTACCCGTGAAGGCCACGTACCATGACCCCTGCCACCTGCTGCGGGGGCAGGGCATCCGCGACCAGCCCCGGCAGCTGATCCGGCAGGTGGTGGATCTCGTGGAGATGCCGTCCATCTGCTGCGGGAGCGGTGGTGGCGTCCGGGCCGGGAACCCGGACGAGGCAGCGGCGCTGGGCAAACGGCGGGGCGAAGAGATCAAAAAGACCGGTGCAGAGATCGTCATCACCTCCTGCCCGTTCTGCGAGTTCCACATTGCCGGGCACACGGACAAGCCGGTGAAAAATATTGCAACGGTGTTGCTGGAAGGGTACCGCGAGAAGGACCGGAAGAACGCGGGATCAAAGGACTGAGATCGCGTTCGGTAATCCGGTTTTTTTACAATTTTTAATTTTCCATTGGGCAGAATTTTTTTTGTTCTCTAAAAAAATTCGGATAAAAAACCGGTACTCCGAAATATCCCGCCCCTCACTTCTTCATCAGGTACTCGTATGCCTCAAGCGCCGCCTTCGCCCCATCGCCCGCGGCAATGATGATCTGCTTGCTCTTCGCGTTCGTGATATCCCCCGCGGCAAAGACGCCGGGCCGGCTCGTGCAGCCGTTCACATCCGCGATCACTTCCTTACGGTCGTTCAAGTCAACGAACCCTTCGAGAATCTCCGTATTCGGCATCCAGCCGATATCAATAAAGACCGCGTCAAGATCGATCTGCTGCTCGGTGCCCTTCCCGTCTCTGATGGTGATGCCACTCAGGAACTTGTCGCCATGCAATGCGGACACCTGGGTTTCTGTATGGACCGTGATGTTCTTCTTTGAGGTGAGTTTCTCCGTGTACACGGGATCGGCCCGGATACTGCTCCGGGCAATCAGGCTCACCGATGTGGCAACATCGCTCATCTCAAGTGCCGTCTGGAGCGCGGAGTTGCCCCCGCCCACCACGGCAACGCGCTTTCCCTTATAGAGCGGCCCGTCGCAGGTCGAACAGATTGAGAGGCCCCGACCCAGGTACTGCTCCTCGCCCGCCACCCCGAGCTTTTTGGGTTTCTTGCCCTGCGTGAGGATGATGCTGCGAGCCCTGAAGGTCTTGTCCGCGGCAGTCCTGACCTCAAAGATATCCACGTCATTCCGGATCGAGACCACCCGGTCGAGCTCCAGCCGGATATTGAGGGTCCTCACCTGCTCCTCAAACTTCTTCATCAGGTCTTCGCCCGTGACCACCCGGTAGCCCATGTAATTCTCGATTGCCCATGACGCCAGTGCCTGCCCGCCGATATTCTCGCTGACAATCAGCGTGTTCAGCATCTTTCGGGCGCAGTAGACCCCGGCCGTGAGTCCCGCCGGGCCGGCCCCGATGATCAGCACGTCCGCAACATCGGACGCCACCGCTGTACCAAAGAGTTCGTTTAAGCGCTGGGCATCGAACCCGACAATCACCTCGTCGTCAACCGTGATCACGGGCACGCCCCGCTGGCCGGAGAGTTCGATCATCTTCCGGGCCGCGTCCTCATCCTCACCGACATCGATCGTCTCAAATGGCACACCATATTGTTCCAGCAGTGCCTTTGCCATCCGGCAGTACTGACATGGTTTCGTTGAATACACGGTGACGTGGCTCATCAAGCGTTACATGGTGCGAAAAAATATAAAATTTTGGACAGGACCTGACCGGCAACACTTTGAGCGGGCAGCGCAATCTTCTTTTTAATCCAGTCCCAATACACCATTGGAAGCAGATGATGGAGAACAACCCGGTTCCTGTAAGGTTCAGATCCTGTCTCGTACTGTGTTTCGTACTGCTGGTTTTTTCGTTCAGCATGGCAGCGGTATCTGCGGCAACCGGATCCTGGGCGGAGCCGGTGGTCCAGCAGGATTTCAACGAGGGAACCGGCACGCTGGCCCTCGATTCATCCGGGCATGGCAGTACCGGGACCATAACCGGGGCAACCCGTATCAACAGCGGGGGATGCGGGAGTGCACTCCTGTTCAATGGCAACGGCAGTTACGTGACCATTCCCTTCTCCAGCTCGAATCACCCGGTTGACGCGATCACCGTCTCAACCTGGTTCTACGTAAACTCTTTTGAACCCCAGACCCTTGTATCTACGTACAGGGACGGGGGGTATCTGCTCGGGTTCGGGGATGGAAATGACCTGTGGTGGATGATCGATACCGAGAAGTCCGGTCTCGCCTCCGTCCCGGTCCAGCACGAGGGGATCACACCCGGCCAGTGGCACCATGTGACGGGAACCTATGACGGGAAGACCGCGAAGATCTACCTTGATGGATCGTTAAGGAACGTGGCCAATGCATCGGGCCCCATCCATTACGAATATGATAATTATGTCACCCTGGGAGCCGATGCGGGAACCGGGGCGGAGCCGGACACATCCTGCCCGCAGTACCTCAACGGGGGGCTGGACGAGGTCAGGATCTATGACACGGCACTGGAATACAGCCAGGTGATGGACGATCGGTTCCGTTGTTCGGCAGAGCCCAAATCTCCGATGGCGGATTCTGTAAATATCTCTTCATCGGTCCCGGCATGTATGGCAAACTCCGGTTCGCTGCACCTCTCACCCGGGGAATCCGTCACAAAGACTCTCCTCTTTTCTGACATCGGCGTGAACGGAACCTGGCAGATCTCCGTGCCTCCGGGATCGGAACTAGTGGTTATTGCAGGCGACCGGTATTCTCAAGCATACCCGGATGCCTGGTATGTCGGGATCGCTGACGGAACCAAGCGGGTAGACCGGTCGATTGCATTTCCCAACACCAACAACGCCCCCGTTGAAGGGGTCATCCCATCGGGAGAGGCCACGGTGACGATCCGGTATTATGACGGAAAATACCGGTTCCCGGCAAGCGTTGATGTCGAGTTCAGATGCATTGAGCCGCCGATGCGTCCCCAGGAGATTATACCGAGGAGTATTCTTTCCAATCCCGGCATCGTCATCTACTCGGCATCATGGGCAACCCTGATTGCCGTACTCGTTGTTGTGATCTGGCTGCACCGGAGAAAGATGAACGGTCGTAAAAAGACCGATGCACCGGAATCCGCTGAGGAGCCCGTTGCAGAATCTGATACCGAAGAAAAATAGTTACAGGGTAATTTCCTTAAACTGCTTACCGAAGACCCCGCAGATCGGGCACTTGTCGGGAGCCTTGCCGAGCTCGATGTTCCCGCAGACCGGGCAGAGGAATACCTTCTCCCTGCCGATGTCGTGCCCTGCCTTCACCGCATCGAGTGCTTTCTTGTAGTGCCCAGCATGTACCTGCTCGGCCTTCATCGCATGGGTGAATGCAAGGAGCGCATCGGTCTTGCTCTCGCCTTCCGCGGTCTTGATGAACCCGGGATACATCGTGGTGTATTCCTCGGTCTCCCCGGCAATACCCCCTTCAAGGTTCTGGGCCGTTGTTCCGACTGCGGACAGGACTTTTAAGAGTTTCTTTGCATGGATTGCCTCGGCCTCTGATGCGGCCTTAAAGAGGGTTGCCACACCCTTGAATCCCTCTTCTGCAGCTTTCTCTGAGAATGCCTGGTATTTCCGGTTTGCCTGCGACTCGCCGGCAAACGCCTCCTTTGCATTGTCCATAGTTGCCATGAGGAAATGATATGGAGACATGCTCATTTAAATATTGTTTATGAGGCACACGATCATCGAAACAGACGGGAGAACCCGGAATCTTTCAAATCGAATATTTTAACATAAATAAAGAGAGAACACTGGTATCGGGCGGAGGCGGGAGCGTCCCTGGAAGGCAGTATCCGGAGGACCTCCCGTTGTAGAACGTGATTCCATGAAAAAGATGAAGGATGTCCTGCCGCAGGACCGGCCGCGGGAGAAGATCGCGAAAAAAGGGGTGGCGGCACTCTCGGATACGGAGCTGATCGAGGCGATCCTCGGCAGAGGGACAAAGGGAAAGGATGTCCGGGTCCTGGCAAAGGAGATCAACGGGCTCTTACAGGAGAAAGAGGCGGTCCGGTACGAGGATATCCTGACCATCGGGGGAATCGGACCCACCAAGGCCTCCCAGATCATGGCCTGTTTTGAGATGGGGCGGCGGTATTATGCACCGGCTCCCCCGGAGGGCAGGGTGACAAAACCCGATGATATCCTTCCTCTCATCGCCCATCTCCGGGACAAGCGGCAGGAACATTTCTGCTGTATCACGCTCAACGGGGCGGGCGAGGTGCTCGGCAACCGGATCATCACGGTCGGGCTCTTAAACCACAGTCTCGTCCATCCCCGGGAAGTATTTGCCGATGCCATCACCGACAGGGCCGCCTCCATCATCTGTGTGCACAATCACCCTTCGGGCTCGCTTGAACCAAGCTCCCAGGACATCGCGATCACGGCCCAGCTCAAGGAGGCCGGATCTCTCGTTGGTATCCAGCTGATCGATCACGTGATCGTGACAAAGACCGGGCACCTGAGCATGCGGGAACGCGGGCTGGTCTAAAAAGATCCGGATCGATAAACGGTTCAGCGCAATGATGGCAGAGAATTAACAGAGAATCGATTCACGGGTTGAGCGCCTTTCCGAGTGCCAGTCCCTTGTTGTAGGCTGCCTCGGGAAGCAGGGGATGCATCCTGACATCGCGGATGGTATCCATATCGCTGATTAGCAGATCGTCCCAGTACGGGCAGTCAATGATATCGAAGAATGCCTCTGCCGTAAGCTTGGCACCAACGAACACTTCCGGAACATTCATGCCCGCAATACCGATGAAAAGAGCCTTCCGTGTCGCCTTCTTCTCTGCTGAAACAAGGGACTTTTTCCTCATGTACTTGGCCATATAAAATACCTGAAACCGGTCCATGAAGGACTTGAGCTTCCCGGGAATGCCCATGAACATCACCGGTGTAGCAAGGATGATCCCATCTGCATCCCGCAACTTCGGGTACAACTGCTGCATATCGTCATCCATGATGCAGGTCTCATGGTCCTTACAGAACATCATCTCCTGGCAGGCCTCAAAACAGAGATTTGTGACCACGATCTTCTCGACCGTACAACCTGCGTCCTCTGCCCCTTTCAACGCCCGGTCCAGCAGATATGCAGTATTTCCATCGGAGACGGGACTCCCTAAAATCCCGATTATCCTGCCAGCCATACTAGAACTGGAGATAGTTGTGCCATATAGTTTTGCAAACAGTATCGGTAATTCCCCATTCACGCTGGCCCGGCACCCGTGCGGGAATGGGTACCATCACAACCCATATATATCATTCAAATGAATGAGAAATCTGGTGATAATTCTGACCGAACAGAAGACCTACAATGCTGGCCAGAAAGTCGGGCCGGGCAAATATGTCTGTATCGACTGCGGAAAGGAACTGACCCTCGACAAGAGCGAACAGGATCTCAGGAAGTGTCCCGCCTGTTCCTGCGCAGAGTACCAGTGTTTCCCCATGACCCACATCCGCCCGGACATCAAGACGCCCGAGGATGCCAAGCACCCGCCAAAACGCGGCTGATATCTCCAGCAATCCCTCATTTTTTTCAAGCGTACTGCAGTTATGAATACTGGTGCCGGAATCCGGCAGCAGGCACATGAGCAGTCATCATGGTAAACGTATCCAAGGAAGGGCAGGTCTTCAAGTGCGAGATCTGCGGTAACGTTGTGATTGTGAAAGAGTCCGGCGGCGGAGAACTCGTCTGCTGCGGAGAACCAATGCAACTTGAGGTGTAAAACTATGGCAGTTAAAAAACCCACAATGAAAAAACCAGCAGTGAAAACGGCACCGGCAAAGAAGCCGGCGGTACAGAAGAACGCGAAGCAACTGAAGGGTCTTGAGAAGAAGATCGGCAAAGTCCCGAAGTTCTTCAAGGAACTGACAACCAACGACCCCGAGATGTTCGATCTCGTGATGAAGTTCGAGAACCACATCTGGGATGACGGTAAGCTCACCAAGAAGACCAAGAAGCTGATCGCGATCGCGATCGCTGCCGCCCTCCGCGACCAGCACGCGGTCCGCGCCCAGCTCGCGGGAGCCGCCAGCCTTGGCGTGACGAAAGCGGAAGTGGAAGAAGCGCTCCGCGTCACCTTCCTTCTCTCGGGCATGCCGGCCTATGTGTACGGCAAGGCCCAGCTCGATGAAGTGATGAGAAAGTAAGGGGGAACCCAACGATGGATACTGAGGAATGTGTTTCATTCCCGATCCTTGGGGAGCCTGCCCCGGACTTTACAGCAGAGACCACCCAGGGCCCGATCACGCTCTCAAGCCTGAAAGGGAAATGGGTGGTGCTCTTCTCCCACCCGGCGGATTTCACGCCGGTCTGCACCACGGAGTTCCTGGCATTTGCTGCGATCCACGACGAACTGAAAGCGCTGAACGTCCAGCTCCTCGGCCTCTCGGTGGACAGCATCTCGTCCCACCTGGGCTGGGTGCATGACATCAAGGAGAAGATGGGTGTGCAGATACCCTTCCCGATTATCGCCGACCTGAACATGAAGGTGGCGAAGAAGTACGGGATGATCCACCCGGGCCAGAGCACGACCGCCGCGGTCCGGTGTGTCTTCTTCATCGACGACAAGGGGATCATGCGGGCAATGATCTACTATCCCCTCCAGAACGGGAGGTTCATGCCCGAGATCATCCGGCTCGTAACAGCGCTCCAGACCACGGACAAGTACAAGGTCTCGACGCCGGCCAACTGGCAGCCGGGCGACAAGGTGGTTGTCCCGCCGCCAAAGACGGTGGCCGAGATGGAGAAGCGACCGTCTGAGGGGTACGAGTACAAGGACTGGTATCTCTGCTTCAAGAAAATTTAAGGCAAAATCTCTTTTTTATTCCTTTCCAAAGCGATCGCGGGTTTCATCTGCTCCCGGGGCGATCTGGTATGGAAGACGATGGCAGACCCTGATGGGAAACCCCCCGGAACCGACAAGCCGATCCTGACCGATCCCCCGTTCTACCTGCCGGAGTTCGAGGAATCGTACCGGTACATCATCGACGAGTACGAGGTTGCGCCAAAAGACATTGCCATCTTCATGCCCTGTGCGGTGAGAAAACCCTACAGCGCGAGCCCGAGCCACCAGCTGATCCGGATGATCATCTCGCAGGTGTTTTCCGAACCACAGTACCATGTCGTCATCTTCGGTACCTGCGGGATCGTCCCGGCAGAACTGGAGGAGATGTACCCGTATGCCCACTACAAGTACATGCTCGGGAAGTGCAAGGATCCCAAAATTCTCGAAGACTTCCTCCGCATCGAGACCGATCGCGTTGCCGGCTATCTTGAAAAGACCAGGGATACCTACAAGTTCCGGATCGCGTACTGCATCGGGCTCTTCCGCGAGACGCTGATCCGGGGATCGGCAAAGTCCGGCGTGAAGATCGATCTGATCCTCCCCACCCGCGATATGATCCATAAAGTTGTGGAGGAGGGCGACTGCGTCTTTGAGGAGGGCAGTCTTTCTATGGACGAGTACCTGGGCGAGTTCACGAACGAGCTGATCCGGTTCCGGAATGCACAGTACGGCCCGCGAACCTGACCGAAACTGTGGGGGGGTGGAGGCTGGGGGGGTTGCACCACTTTTTTTTAAAAAACCGGCCGACCCCCCACGCCTCCTGCCATGCATGGCGGGTACCCCTGCCCCATTCCGGACCTGCATCCGTCGTGAACAAAATGATTTTAGTCACATGTACAGGTGATTAACGCATGTACATGCGATAATCGCATGCTTATGTTACCCGGTTTTTTGGGGCAGGAACCCCGGAGCCCAAGTTCGCCGGCATCATCCACATCTTTTTTACCGCTGGTGACAACAACAGTGTGATGACAATCAAGGTCCTCGCCTTTGCCGGCAGTCCCCGCCGGCACGGGAACTCGGAGACGCTGCTGGACTGGGTGCTCGCATCGATGGCCGGGGACCCGGATGTTGCAATCGAGAAAGTCCCGCTCACCGAGGCAAATATCAATATCTGTAGGGGCTGCAATGCCTGCGAGAAGCTGAACAAGTGTATCCAGCGCGACGGGATGGACATCTATCACGATAAGATCATCGAAGCGGATATCATCCTGCTCTCCTCCCCAATCTTCTGCATGGGCATCGCCGCCCTGCCCAAAGCCCTCATCGACCGCATGCAGGTCTTCCGGTCGCGGAAATATGTTTTGAAACTGCCGATCGTTCCGCCAGAACGCAAGGGAAAACGCCTCGGGGTCTTCCTTGCCACCGCCGGGCAGGACTGGCCGCACGTCTTCGATGCCGCCGTTCCCTCGGTGAAGTGCTTCTACCACGTGATTGACATCAAAGACGCGGATATCAGCTACCTGATGATCAACCACGTGGACGAGAAGGGGGCAATCGAACGCCACCCGACCGCAAAGGCTGATGCCACAGCGCTCGGGAAGAGCCTGCTTGCGGAACTGAAACGAAGACTTGCAGCCTGAGGTATGATGACGGTTACTGTACTGGGAATTTCAGGAAGCCCGCACCGGCACGGGAACACGGAGATACTGCTCGACCGGTTCCTTGAAGGCGCACAGTCCGCAGGGGCAAGCGTGGAGAAGGTGGTCCTGAAAGACCTCGAGTATACACCCTGCCGGGGGTGCAATGCCTGCCACAAAGATGGTAACTGTATTGTCAAAGACGCTGCCCCGCCACTCTTCGACCGGATGATGGCTGCCGATTGTGTTGCGGTCGCCTCCCCAATCTACAGTATGGGGATCACCGCCCAGCTCAAGGGGTTCATCGACCGGGGCCAGTATCTCTGGGCCCGGCGGTTCGTCACCAAGACGCTCGCGTTCTCGCCCGAGCACCTTGCCCGCCACAAGGGAATCTTCATCTCAACGGCCGGCCAGAACTGGGACCATGTCTTTGACGGGGCATATCCCTCGCTCACGGCCCTCTTCCACGATGCGGGGTTTGACTATTACGACAATATCGTGGCGAACAACATGGATACCTGGAAGGGGATCAGAAACCACCCCACTGCCCTCGATGAAGCGTTCCGCAAGGGGCAGCAGGTTGTGGCAGTGCTGGAAAACCTGAAAAAGGATGGATAAAAAGGGAATTTTGGAATTGTTCAGATAAGATAATAGAACGATGCAATGAGCGTGCCGAACGCTGCCACGATCAGGACGATGAAGACCACCGCGTTCCACGCGAGCACCTTCCTCCCGTCAAGGATGCTGATTGGCAGGAGATTGAATGCTGCGAGCATGGCATTGATCTGGATCCCGGCAAGCCCGAGGATGGCAAGGATATTTCCGTTTTTGATGGCGGAAACTCCCCCGGCAAGGAAGAGCAGGGCTGCAAAGAGTGCGCACAGGACGAGGTTGATGACGGGACCTGCCGCCGAGATGATCCCGTTCTCTTTGAGGGTTAAGGTCCGGCCGTCCCGGGAGAAGATCACCGTTGCGCCCGGTGCCGCAAAGACAAACCCGACCAGCGCCGCCATGACGACAGCGATGAGGAGCATGGTGTTGTCCTTGACAAACTCCGCCCAGTACCCGAACCGGATCGCCATGAACTTGTGGGCCATCTCGTGGAGGAGGAACCCGATCCCGACGGTCAAAAGCGAGATCCCAAAATAGATCAGGGCCGGCAGCGGAGCAATGGCTGTAACAGGCCCAAGAATCCCGTACGGGGCAATCTTGATGATGGTAAACGAGAGTGCGATTGCCATCCAGGCAACAAACAGGTCTGCTTCTTCACGCCGGCTGATACGTTCGAACATAAGGACTCCTGATCAGATGGGATCTCTACTGATATTTCCTTTGGTATTTGGGTACTTGTAAGGATTACGTTTATGAAACCGCCCGGGAATGTACATGGTATGTCCCTCGATCAGGTGCGGGCCCAGATCTCGATGGTGGATACCGCCATCATCCGCCTCATTGCAAAACGGCAGGAACTGGCAAACCAGGTGGCGGAGATAAAACAGCGGGAGGGAATTTCCATCCACGATGAAAAACGGGTGGCGGTAGTTCTCGAAACGGTCTCACGCGAGGCTGAAAAGAGTGGAATCGACCCCGCTGCCGTAAAAAAGATCTTTGAGATTCTCATTGCGATAAGCGAGGAGCGCCAGCGGGGACGCTCCTGATATCGCCACCAGTTGTAACCTTTTTTAGTTACCCGAACCAGCCAAGGAAGATCACGATGCCGAGGGCAACCATGATCAGCCCGATGGCAAGGCGGAGCGCCCGTTTGTGTTCATTCCGCCACGTATCTGCCCTCTCCGGTGACAGGCCGTATGCAACAAGGAGTGTCACCAGCACGAGCGGCAGGACAAAGACGATGTTGTAGAGGAAGAGATACGGCAGGCCGGCCGAGAGACTCATGCTCGTTCCCATGAGGGCAAGGATACTGATATAGATCCCACCCGTGCAGGAGAACCCAAGCAGCCCGGCGAGGATCCCCAGGATAAACGCCGCGGGCACGGAGGCCAGCCGGATATAGCGGGCCATGAGGCCCTTGCCGGAGCTCGGGACGGATAGGATGAAGGTGTCCCGGTTCCGCGCCACATCGGCAAGCGTAACAAGACCGAGGAGTAAGGCTACTGCCGCCCCGGCAAGCGAGAAGATCTTCGAAATTCCCGAGAGGGAGACAACGGAGAAGATGCCGATTCCCACGAGCAGGTGGAAGAGGAAGACCGCTGCAATGTACGAGCCGCCGATGAGCAGGATCCGGCGCCGGTTTGCGGCCGCGGCGATGGAGATCAACAGGAAGATGAGCACAGATAGTGCGCAGGGGTTGAGGCTGTCAACCAGCGCCGGCACGATCACCATCTGGGGGGTGAGAGCGGGAAGTTGCGAGGGGGAAGAGCCCGGTGTCAGCGAAGACGGGCCGGATGATTCACTTCGTGCTTTTTCTGCAAGGATCCGGGTCTCGAAAGACTCCGGGATCTGTATCTCCCCCATCAGGACCGTGTTCCCGATAAAGATCTCCGGAATTCCTGCATCATTGGTCATAATATTATGCTGCTGGTTCAGGGACACAAACCGCTGCTGGTTGGTGACGTTGTTGTAGATTTCCAGTTTTTCAAGACGAAGTTCGGGATATTTTTCTTCCAGGCTTTCTATGAAGGGTTCGACTTTTGCACAATGAACACAACCATCGCCGTAAAAATAGACGGCAGGAATGACAACACGCACATTGGACGACTTGACAACCCCGGATATCGTCTCTTTGGGGGGATTATTCAGCCTTTTTTTGTCCAGATAGTTCTGGATGAGACCCTCGAACTTCGCAGGGATCTCGTTTGCACCAATGAGGGCCGTTTTTCCGACAACCACTTCAGGAACGCCATACGCGGTCACACCGGCTGCTGCATTTGCCTGGATGTAGAGCCGCTCATTGGTCTCGTTATGCCAGACTTCAAGCACCTGAATATTTGCTTCAGGATACTTTTGAGTCATATTCTCAATGAACGGCATCACGTCATGGCAGTGGGGACATTCCGTTCCGTAAAAAAAGTATATGGTATCGGTGGGCGCTCCCCCGCCGGTTTTCAGGAGGGTGTCTTGCTGGACCGGTATACCGGAAAAAACTACAGCAATACCGGCGATGATGATTAGTACTAGTACGGTTATTGCGATCGTTATTGTCTTATCCATGGGGGCAATTCCAGTAGCTTGTTACCGATTCATCCGATAATAAAACGATGTCAAAAAAATCAGGAGAGGGAGATCATCGTTCCGACCCCCTCATGCGTGAAGAGTTCGAGGATGAGGTTGTGTTCGGTATTGCCGTTGATGATATGGGAGAAATTAACCCCGTTCTCAACCGCCTTGATAACGGACGTCACCTTCGGGATCATGCCCTCCCCGATCGCACCGGACTTCTGGAGATCGTTTGCCTCGCGAACGGTCAGTTTCCGGAAGACCTTGGTCCGGCCCTTGTCCATGACACCATCGACATCGGTCATGTTGACGAGCTTGTAGGCCTTCAGCGCAATGGCAATGTCCCCGGCCGCGGTATCGGCATTGATGTTCAGGCTGCTGCCGTGCTTATCAATAGCGATAGGTGACACGACAGGGATATAATCCTTGTCGAGCAGGGTGTTGAGGAGCGTGGGATCGATCCATTCAATCTCTCCCACATGGCCGAGATCCACCTCCTTCTGGACGCCTCCCACCTCGATCTTCTGGAGATCCATCTTCTTGGCCAAGATCAGGTTCCCATCGCTGCCCGAGAGACCAACTCCCTTGGCGCCGCACTTGGCGATCAGGGAGATGATACCCTTGTTGATCTTGCCAACCAGCACCATCTGGGCGATCTCCAGGGTCTCCGCATCGGTCACCCTCAGACCTCCGACAAAGACCGACTCCTTGCCCATCTGTTTCATCTTCTCGCTGATCTCGGGGCCGCCCCCGTGGACGAGTACTACGCGGATGCCCACGTAATGCAGGAGCACGGCGTCCCTGATGGCATTCTCCAGCACGACCGGATCGACCATGGCATGGCCGCCGAGTTTGATCACGATAGTCTTACCGTGGAACTGCTGGATGTAGGGCAGCGCTTCCATGAGCACGTCTTCGCGTTTCATGTTGTGTACTTCCCGTTGATCTCCACGTACCGCTCGGTGAGATCACAGCCCCATGCGGTGGCCTGCTCCTTTCCTGCGGCAAGGTCAAGGATGAAGACCACCTTTTTGCCGTGCATTGCCTTCTTGGCAGCAACGAGGTCGGCGATGATCTCGCCGGACTTCACAAGCGGGTACTTCTTGCTGCCATCGCTGATCCAGAGCGAGACCGCATTGGGATCGAACTTCACCCGGGCCCGTCCTGCTGCTGCAACAACCCGGCCCCAGTTGGGGTCCTCGCCGTACACCGCAGTCTTCACAAGGGGCGATTCGATGATGGTGCGGGCGACTTTCGCTGCATCGGTCTCCTTCTTTGCACCCGTCACGGTGACCTCAAGTAGTTTTGTTGCCCCTTCACCGTCAGCAGCGATCTGCTTTGCCAGCAGGCGGCAGCACTCTTCAAGCGCTGCGGAAAACTCCGTCTCGTTGACCTTCCCGGACTCCCCGGTTGCCGTAACGAGAGCAATATCGTTCGTGCTCGTGTCTCCGTCGACCACGACCCGGTTGAACGACCGCTTTGTCGCAAGTTTCAATGCATCCCTGAGGGGTTTTGCCTCGATCTCCGCATCGGTATAGATGAACGCGAGCATGGTTCCCATGTTCGGGGCGATCATGCCGCTTCCCTTCGTGATACCGGCAACCGTGAAGGTCTCCTTCTCCACAAGGGCGTGTTTGGGATACGTATCCGTGGTCATGATTGCATTGGCCGCATTGGTCTCGGCTTCTGCGTTCGAGGCGAGTTTCGGGGCAACGGTAACACACTGCTTCCGGATCAGCGGGAGGTCCAGGTACCGGCCAATCACACCGGTACTTGCAACACCGACACGGGCAGGTTCAACCCCGAGAGCTGAACTGGCGTACTCGGTCATCACGATCGCATCCTCGTACCCTTTCTGCCCGGTGTAGGCATTCGCACACCCGCTGTTGACGATGACCGCATCCAGCCGGCCCTTCCGGATCTGGGTGCGCATCAGCTGGATGGGGGCCGCCTTGGCCAGGTTTTCCGTAAACACACCGGCTGCGGTCCCGCTTGCACGGATCAGCGCAAGACCGAACTTGCCCTCCTTCATCCCCCAGGCAGTCACGCCCTTGACTGCACAGATACTTCGTGTCTTCATTGATTCTCAGCTCCTTCGCTTGCAGTATATGATGATCCAATTGCATTGATGATGTCTGCACGGGTAATGATACCCACAATATTTTTCTCCTTGAGGACCGGCAGGCGGGAGATACCCTCTTTGAGCATCAGCGCTGCTGCCGCTTCGACATCCATGTCCCCGGTTGCCGTGATCACCCGGTGGGTCATCACCTTTTTTACCGGCATGTCGCCGATGTTAGTCAGGGCGTGTTTCGTCTTCTCCCAGTTGATGTACTCCCGGATAGGTACCTCGATGATCTCGAACGGCGACGGAAGCCAGAGATCATCGGAAATCCGCTCGGTCTCAAGAAGGGAGATCAGATCAGATTCCGAAACGATTCCCACAAGATCCGTTCCCTCCATCACCGGCAGGCCCCCGATATGGTGTTTCCGGAAGAGGGCCACTACCTCGCGGAGAGGTGTTTTAGTATTGCACACCACCGGATCTTTCGTCATTGCATCTTCAACAAGCATCCTTTTTCACCTCAGGGAAGCATCCCGGCCCCGGTAAGCCCATCCTTTTCAGGATACCCGCACATCAGGTTCATGTTCTGGAGGGCCTGACCGCTTGCGCCTTTGACCAGGTTGTCGATGGCGGAGATGGCAACGACCCGTGAACCTTCGCTCTCGACCATCACATCGCAGAAGTTGCTCCCGCGGACAGCGGCGAGGATGGGTTTCTGGTACCGGACGAAATATTCGCTCTTGTAGAAGTCATGGTAGAGTTTCTCCACCTCTTTCTGCTCCATGGGCTCGTTGAGCAGGATATGTGCGGTTGTCAGGATACCCCGGTTGACAGGGACAAGATGGGGGGTGAAGTAGACCTTTGCCTTCGAGCCAAGGAATGCGATCTCCTGTTTCATCTCGGCAAGGTGCCGGTGCGTTGTCAGCTTATACGGCCCGACATTGTCCCCCACGTTTGGGTAATGGGTGGTGGCCGAGGGATTGTCACCCGCTCCGCTGACACCGGTCTTGGAATCGAATATCACGGTATGGGCATATTTTGCAAGGGGAGCTGCGGCCAGGGTGGCCCCGGTTGGGAAGCAGCCGGGATTTGACACGAACTTCGCGTTGATGCAGTCCTTGCGGTGGAGTTCGGGGATGCCGTAGGGAGCCGGGAAGTAGTCGGTGTGGGGAACGCCGTATACCTTCTCAAAAACATCCCTAGGCAAGCGGTAATCCGCACTCAGGTCAATGACTTTTATCCCGCGGGAGAGCAGTTTACCAGCGTACGTCATCGCAGCCGTATGAGGGACCGCGAGGAAGGCTACGTCGGCATCAATGGCGTCAATCTCGGGATTCTCGAATTTGAGGTTGGTGAATCCTTTCAGCTGGGGATGAACCTGATCCAGAGGAGTGCCTGCAAGTTTGCGCGATGTGACACACGTAACTTTGGCAGCAGAGTGGTGAAGAAGGAGACGTACCAGTTCACCACCGGCATAGCCGGATGCCCCGACAATCGCAACTTTCATACACAGATATCCGGTTATAAAAATTTAATGCTTTTTAGAGGGGCTTGCCGTCAGTGGTCGATTATTTTTTGGTTTTTTGAAAAACATAATTTTCTAGGGCGATAAATCCAAAAGGTTTACTCGATCTCACGACCCACCTTTAAGAAATGGGTGATACGGCCAGCTCCTCCTCGAAGATCGTCAAGTCCCTCGGACTCGTCTTCGGGGATATCGGTACAAGCCCAATCTACACGATGGGGGCCGTCATGCTCTTCATGATCCCCTCGTCGTTCAACATCTTTGGTCTCCTCTCCCTGGTCACGTGGACGCTGCTCATCATCATCACGGTCCAGTACATCTGGCTCGCCATGTCGCTCTCCGACAAGGGGGAGGGCGGGACGATCGTGCTCAGGAATATCCTTGATACGCTCTTACAACCCGGGATCGCAGCATCTGCAGTCTCCGTTCTCACGATCATCGGGATTGCCCTCTTCATAGGGGACGGGGTGATCACCCCGGCGATCAGTATCCTCTCCGCGGTCGAGGGTATTGTGCTGATTCCGGGGTTTGAAACGACCGGCCGGCTCACCCTCCTCCTGATCGCTGCTGCCATCGCCATCGGGCTCTTCCTCTTCCAGAGGCGGGGGACCGACCGCGTTGCCTGGGCATTCGGCCCGGTCATGGTGATCTGGTTTGGCGCGCTCGCGCTCACCGGCCTCATCTCCATCATCGGCGCCCCGCAGGTGCTCTATGCCTTGAGCCCGACCTATGCCGTGGATTTCCTCTTCGACAATGGCTGGGCATCGATCATGGTCATGTCCGCGGTGATCCTCTGCGTTACCGGGGGGGAAGCGCTCTACGCGGATATGGGCCACCTGGGCCGGGAGCCGATTGTCAAGGGCTGGATCGTGGTCCTCCCTGCGCTCGTCCTCAGTTATCTCGGCCAGGGCGCGTACGTAATCCAGACCGACAATACCCATAACGTCCTCTTCGCGATGATCAATCACATCAGCCCCCTCATCCTCGTCCCCTTCCTCATCCTGAGTATCTGTGCCACGGTCATTGCCTCACAGGCAATGATCTCCGGCATGTTCTCGATCGTGTACCAGGGCATGATGACCCGCTTCCTCCCCAAGATGAAGGTTGAATATACCTCGCCCGAGCTGCGGTCCCAGATCTATATCGATGGGATCAACTGGATGCTGCTCGGTGCCGTGCTGCTCGTCATCTTCGAGTTCCAGACCTCGGAGAACCTGTCGGCCGCGTACGGCCTTGCGGTCTCGGGCTCCATGATGATCTCCGCCATCCTGATGACGATGATCTTCTTCAAGAAGCATGCAAAGGCGAAGATGCTCATCGCGGGAGCCCTCATCCTCATCGATGTGGTCTTCTTCGTATCGACCCTCTTCAAGATTCCCCACGGCGCATACTGGTCGTTCTTCATCGCCACGATCCCCTTGATCATCATCGTCACGTTCATTCTCGGTCAGGATAAACTCCACGCGATACTCAAGCCCCTCCCGCTCGAGGAGTTCCTCCCCCGTTACCGGGAGAGTTATGCAAACCTGCACAAGATCCGGGGGACCGCGCTCTACTTCATCGGGGACATCAGGAACCTGTCCCCCTATCTTCCCCAGGTATTCTTCCAGAACGAGATCATGTACGAGAACAATATCCTCGTCTCCATCAATATAACGGAGAAGCCGTTCGGGGTTGCCACCGATTTCGATACCGGTATCGCCCCGGGGCTCCACATCTTCCGGATCTCGTGCGGGTACATGGAGATCGTGGATGTGGTGAAGTTATTGCAGGAGAAGGGAATCGATGAGAAGACGATCTTCTATGGCATTGAGACGATCGTCTCCGACAAGGCCATCTGGAAGATCTACGGGCTTATCAAGAAGAACACCCCACCGTTCATCCAGTTCTACTCCCTGCCCCCCGAGAAGATCCACGGGGTCGTAACAAGGGTTGTGATGTGATCCGGGGATATACGAAGTTTATTTTCGACCGTGAATGAGCAGTCCAGTTTAAATCCGCACGGGTGAATAGATCGCATGAGACCTGTATGGCAGACCGTGTAACGGATAGCTGGCGCACCGGGAATTTTCCTTACCGTGCCCTGACTGTCTTCATCCCGTTTTTCATTGCGGCAGTCCTGATCGCGGTCCTGGCAGTTACGCTCCCGGAGGCAGATTTTTTTATCATGCTCGGGCTTATCGCCGCGTACCTCCTCCCTCCGTCAGGAAAGGAGACGGTCATCCCCATCGGGATCGCGCTGGGTATTCCCTCTTGGTACATGGCCCTCTCTATTGTCATGATCGATGTTATTACCGGTCTTTTCATGGCCCTGAACTTCGATCTCGCGTACCGGATTCCCTATCTTGGCCCCCTGCTTTCAGATCTCACCCGGAAGACGGAGCAGTTTATCCAGGACCACCGCTGGCTGGCCGGTTTCTGGTTCTTTGCCGTTGTGCTTATGGTGATGGTACCGGTACTCGGGAGTGGCGGGATACGCGGATCGGTTGCGGGAAAACTCCTTGGCCTCTCCACGCTGCTCACCTTCCTTGCGATCCTTGCCGGTGCCCTGATAGGCTGTTTTGCCATAGCACTGGGATCGGAATCTCTTCTGACGTATCTCTGTTCCGGGGGAATGGTTCCTGCCGAGATCACCGCCCGGGTCTGCGGCGGGGTGTGAAGGAGCACAGCAGGACGGATGATCCTGCCTGCACCGATCCCCTGCCGGGTTCGCGGACCGTGATGACAGGCAGGTTTCACTGTATGCCGGAAGACAAAGGTTGATGTATTTGTATCACGATTTAACTTACACACGATTCCGGGTATCTTCATATGGCCCGGATCAGCCTGTTTGGAGGACGAGCCTCATCAGGCATCACGGATGATGGCAGTATTCCCATCATAATGCACCGGCGCTGGGAGAAGATACCGGTATCCGGACAGGGTCACGATGATCCACGGTCTCGTGGTGATGAACCCTGATCATGTCACCGTGAAGGGCGATGATCCTGAAAAGTTTTTTTTCGGGATTTTTGCTTTGAGGGAAGCAAACGAAGGCTCATACCGGTGGAACCGGGGATACGAAAATATCCCTGCACCCAGAGCAGCTCATGCGGGACGAATATATCCCGCTACCCTCGCCCGATACCGTGAGAATACTAGACCGGACGGGAACACTTCCCGCGAATACCAGATACATCATTTGAGGAGATACAACAGCAATGGAAATAGAAATAATCGCCGTAGGGGGATATGACGAGGTCGGGCGGAACATGACCGCCGTCCGCTGCGGCAAGGAAATTGTCATCTTTGACATGGGGCTCCGCCTGGACCAGCTGATGATCCACGAGGATGCGGAAGTCGACGAGATGCATTCCCTTGATCTGATCAAGATCAAGGCGATTCCGGACGATACGGTCCTGCAATCCGTCGAAGGCACCGTGAAAGCGATCGTCTGCTCGCACGGCCACCTCGACCATATCGGGGCCATCCCGAAACTGGCGCACCGGTACAAGGCACCCATCATCGCAACGCCCTATGCAACCGAACTGATCCGCCAGCAGATCTCGGGTGAGAAGAAGTTCGGGGTTGGCAACCGGCTCTTTGCCCTCTCCGCCGGCCAGAAGTACACGCTCTCGCCAAACCTGGTCCTTGAATTCGTGCACACGCAGCACTCGATCATCGATACCGTGACACCGGTGCTCCACACCCCCCACGGGGCGATCGTCTATGCCTGCGACTTCAAGTTCGACCGGACGCCGGTCATCGGCAAGCCCCCGGACTTTGCCCGCTTCCGCCAGCTCGGGAAGGAGGGGGTGCTGGCCCTGATCGTGGAGAGCACGTATATCCACCGCCCGGGCCGGTGCCCCAGCGAGCGGATCGCCCGGGACCTTGTGCGGGACGTCATCACCAGCTTCGAAGACGACAAGAGCGCGATCGTGGTCTCCACGTTCTCGTCCCACATCTCCCGGGTGAAGACCATCGCGGAGTGCGCCCACGAGATCGGCCGGAAGCCGGTCTTCCTCGGCCGCTCGATGGAGAAGTATGCCGTTACCGCGGAGCAGATGAAGTTCGTCTCGTTCCCGCCGACCGCAAGCGTCTTTGGGAACCGTCGGACGGTTGACCGGATGATGCGCCGGATGATGAAGGAGGGAAAAGAGAAGTTCCTGCCGATTGTCACCGGTCACCAGGGCGAGCCCGGCTCGATCCTGACACGGCTTGCGCTGGGCGATACCCCGTACCAGCTGAACAAGGGCGACAAGGTGCTCTTCTCCGCGAACGTGATCCCAAACCCGATGAACTTCGGGCAGCGATATGTTGTGGAGCAGCACCTGAGGAAGGCAGGCGCACGGATCTTCGAGGACCTGCACGTGAGCGGCCATGCCTATCGGGAAGATCACTACGAGTTCCTCCAGCTGCTCCAGCCCCAGCACATCATCCCCGCCCATGCGGACCTGAAGATGACCGCCAGTTATGCGGAATTCGCGGGCGATCTTGGGTATGTGGCCAACAGCACGGTCCACCCGATGAGAAACGGGGAACGGCTCCGGCTCAACTGAAGAATTGTAAAATTGGATCTCTGGTCCAATTTTTATCTCTCTTTCTTTTGCATACTAATCCACAATCCCTGCCGGGCATGGATTGAATTGCATCCCCCGCAATCCCGGTTATCGGGGTTAAGACCTGAAAAAAGAGTTATTCCGGCTTTCCCATCTCGTTCATCTTGGCGGCCATGATGAAATCGTTCAGGGTGAGACCACCGGCCGGATAGGTATAGAATGAGACTTCGATACTGCGGGACTCCTTCATGCAGATATCCGGGAAATGCCCTTCCGCGGTTGCAAGGCTCATGATCTCATTGAAGAACGCGATGCAGTCTGCCGCGTCGGCCCGCCCGAAGATCCGCTGGAGGTGACCGTTATTGAGTGACCAGTCCGGCACCTGCCCGAGGAGTTCCATGGTATCTTTCCTCGTAAGAGGCGGGGAGCCTGCCTTGTATGTCGTGCACTTCTTCTGTGCGAGTTCCATGGTTATCTCTCGGTGTGCAGGACAAAAAAAGTTTCTCCACGGGAATAACCGATCAGGGCCACTTCCGCCAGAGGTTTTTCTTTACGCAGCAGTTGCGGCCAGCTGTGCGTTTCCTGCCTGTACCTGCAGGGCAACCATGACGACCAGCGAGATTGGCAGCGCGATCACGATGGGGTCCACCGCGGTCCACGGTGCACCAAGGAGCGTAACCTTGCCGAAGAGTGCCTGGCAGAGGCCCAGGGGTTTCGCCTCCGCTGCGTGGAAGAATGCGGTCCAGAGGAACCAGACCACGGCACCGGTGACCATACTGTACAGCGCTGCTTTTGTTGAGGGAGCCTTTGCATAGACCCCGACAGCGAATGCCGGCAGGAAGGCGCAGGCACACAGGCCCATGAACATGACCGTTGCCCGGGCAATGATGCTGATCGGCATCAGGAACGCAAGGATGGTTGAGATGACCATCATGATGATGATCCCGGCTTGGTGTGCCTTCATGGAGAGGGCGCACTCCTTCCCCCTGCCCCAGAGGTCACAGACAAGGGCTGTGCCCATGGCATGGTAGAGGGCCGAGAGCGTGGACATGGCCGCTGCGAGGAGCGTCAGCATGAAGATGACGACGAAGATGTCAGGCATGGCCTGGTTGATGAAGAGCGGCATAATTGCGTCCACGTTGCCGCCCGCGGCATCGATGGCGATCTTGCCCGAGGTCTGGTAGAAGTACACATTGGAGAGCGCACCAACCGTGAAGGCAACCCCGGTCATCATCAGGATGAACGGTCCGCCCACGAGTATCGCCCGGTTCAGGGACTTGTTGTCCTTTGCGGTCATGAACCGGACCACGAGCTGCGGCTGGGCGAGGACACCGATACCCACCCCGAGCACAAGCGTTGTTATGACCGTGAACCAGATCGGGGAGCCAAGGGCTGGCATGGATGTCCACCCGGTCATCCCCTGGTCGGCGAGGGCTTTCGGGACAAGGTCGGCCATGTTCGTAAGGGCCGTAGAGCCCGCGGTGAACCCGCCGACAGCAACGAGCGTGAGGGCAAGGAGGACAGTCATACCGATCAGCATGATCGTGCCCTGGAAGGCATCGGTGTACATCACCGCGATCAGCCCACCGAAGACCACGTACACTGCGGTGATGACGGCAAAGAGGATCAGGGACGTGGTGTAATCGATACCGAGCGTGGGCTCGATGAACCGTGCGCCACCGATCAGGATCGCGGCGGTGTAGAGCGGCATCGAGATGACGATGATGAACCCGGCAATGTACTGCATCAGCGGGGACTTGTAGATCTTGCACATCAGGTCCGGGAAGGTGACGGCGCTGAGTCTCTGCCCGATCTCCCGGGTCTTCTTGCCGAAGACGACGAAGGCAAGGAGGATGCCCACCCCGATATTCAGCACGGTCAGCCAGATCAGGCCCATACCGAGATTCGCTGCCTGCCCGCCAAACCCGATGATGGCGGAGGTGGAGATGAACGTGGCACCGTAGGAGAGGGCGATGATGACCGGATGGCTGCACCTTCCTGCGACTAGGTAGTCTTCGCTATTTTTCGTCTTTTTATACCCGAGATAACCGATGATGAGGGTGGCGGCAAGGTAGATGAGGACGAGCGCCGCCATCATCAGGGTATCAACGGCCATGGGTGCCCTCCGCCTCGTTCCAGCGCAACCAGCCGTATACAATACACGCCAGGGCTAAGCCGATGGCCAGTCCATAGCCGAGCAATATCTGGGGATCAGGGATTCCAAGAATCATGATGAAAACCTCTGGTAAACTCTTTCATCGCCATTGCACGGGGACCTAAACGAAGGCAGGTCCCCTATCTAAAAAGGAATGCGCATGGGCTGAACAGAAAAACGGTTGGGGAAGCCCATGGTGATATCATTGTTTACCGGATACTATTCTGGAAACCGGTATATATAATAGTTTTCAAATGGTCCCTGACGGACAAGTCTGTACATCTCTCCCTGCGGGACGTGGACGGGAAAGGCCATAATGCCCGGGGCACCATCTCTCTTTCAGAAACCGTGACGTCTGTCTTCTCATCCCTGCATGAGTCCCTCCAGCAGGTACTTGCCCAGAGGCTCGACTGGTCCGAGCTGCGCGAGGTGCAGGAACGGACATACGAGGCAGTGGCTACTGGAAACGATGTGCTCGTCATCGCCCCGACGGCCGGGGGCAAATCCGAAGCTGCCCTCATCCCGGTGATGGACGATATTCTGAAACAGGGCAGGGCCGGTGTGGCCTGCCTCTACCTGTCCCCGTTGAAAGCGCTGATCAACGATCAGGAAGACCGGTTTGCTGCCTTCTGTGTCCCGACATCCCTCTCGGTGATGAAGTGGCACGGGGATGTGCCCAAAGGCAGCCGCTCGTGGAAAGATGAACCTCCCCACTTCCTGATGATCACGCCCGAGTCCCTTGAAGTCCTCCTCCAGGAACCGACCCTGTCGTTCGATCTCCGGCAGGTCAGGTTTGTTATCATCGATGAGCTGCATGCGTTTGTCGAGACCGACCGGGGGGCCCATCTCAAGGTGCTGCTCGGCCGTCTTGATTCGCTGACGGGAAGAACGATCCAGAGAATCGGGCTCTCGGCAACGACCGGGAACCCGGACGAGGTGCTGCACTGGCTCTCGGAGGACCGCCACGGCAGAGCGCTCGTTGCTATTCCCGCACCTCCCCGGAAAAAGCAGTTCAGTTTTCTCGTTGAACCGGAGGAGCACAAGCGGTTCAGTGCCATTGCCGCCATGGTTGCCGAGAGGAAGGCGCTGGTCTTTGTCAACAGCCGCAGTACGGCAGAGAACCTGGCATCTGCCCTGCGGGGGCGGGTTCGTAATCTCCACATCCACCACTCCTCGCTCTCCACTGACACGCGCAAGGCCGCCGAGGATGCGTTCCTGTCACAGGGGGGGGCCTGCATCATCTGCACGAGCACGCTCGAACTGGGCATCGACATCGGGGATCTCGATATCGTGGTGCAGGTCGGCCCGCCGGACTCCGTCTCCTCGTTTCTCCAGCGGATGGGCCGGAGCGGCCGCAGGGGAAAAGCAGCCTATGTGGCATGGGTCCTCGAGCGGCCCTGCGATCTGCTCTGTTCCTGCGCCATCATCGAGTGTGCCATGGACCGGGCCGTGGAGGCCCTGCACCCGCTGGAGCAGCCGTACAATGTCCTGCTCCAGCAGCTCTTTCTCACCCTGTACCATCATCCCCGGACCAGCCGCCGGAAGATCAGCCGGGACCTGCTCTCCCATCCGGTGTTTGCCGGAATCCTGCCGCAGGACCTGGATCATCTCATCGGACATCTTATTGCCAGGGGATTCATCACTACCGATGGTGAGATGCTGATGCCCGGGAGCGAGATGGAACGGCTGTTCGGGCAATCCAATGGCAAGGACCTGTACTCGGTGATCAACGGGGGCGGGGAGTACCGGGCGATCACACCGGATGGCGAGGTGGTGGGAACGCTCGATGCCCGGTTTGTCAGCAGCAGCAAAACGGAGGCGATCATGCTGGGCGGCCGTACCTGGTCGATGCTGAAATGCGATGAAGGGCATAACCTTGTGGTTGTCCTGCCGTCAGGTTCCAGCAAGTCCGGCACCTTCTGGACTGGCAGCGGGGAGACCGGGTATTCCTCCCTCATCTGCGAGCAGATCGCAGCGATCCGTATGCGGGGGGATTCGATACTGCCGCTGGGAGATGATGAGCAGGAGATCATTCAGGGACTGCTAGCAAAACTCCCTGAAGGGGTGAACCTGCACGGGCTGGTTGTCCGGGAAACGAACAGGAAGGGGAGGCACGATGTTGTCATCTGGTCCCTGAACGGGAGCCGGTTCAACCGTATCCTGGCGCTGCTCGTGCGGGGGTGCCTTGACAAGAAATGCCGGACGGGAGCCACGGATTTTATCGTCCGCATTACCGGTGCGGGAACGACCGGGGCCGGTACCCGGGTCATATCCGTGCTGGAAACGATCCGGGGCCTTTCGCGGGATGAGATCGGCGCCCTGCTGCCCATGCCAAAGCGGGACGGCTGGAAGTTTGCCAGCCTCCTGCCGGACGACCTGTTCTCTGATCTGGCCCTTTTGGATCATTACCACATCGGGGAGTTCATGGATGCGCTCGAGTCTATGGAAATTTCCCTCATCCCGGGATCTGAACAGGATCCCCCGTCGTCACCGGGTGAATCCGGTGAGACCTGACGGTCCTGCAGTGCCAATCATCTTTTTGTGGTCTCCTGCTGAAAAAATAGGTATGAAGAGATGGTTTGTGCTCCTTGTGCTGGTCGGGCTCCTGCTCCTTACCGCTGGATGTACCGAGGAGGCCGCACCGGAACAACCGGTCACCCCCACCCATGCGCCGACAGTAAAACCAACGACCTTACCGCACACGCCCGTGCCAACGGTGGCAACTCCCGTTCCCACCACGCTCACGGTTTCGGAAACTACGGTTTCGATCTATAAGTACGAATTCGATCCGGCAAAACTGACGATCAAGGTTGGCTCGCAGGTGCGGTGGGTGAACAATGACGATTATCCCCACCGGGTTACTTTTGCAAACGGGGATTTCACGGCCTTCCTTCTTGGCCCCAGCCAGTCCTCCAGCCAGCAGTTCAACCGCGTCGGGGTGTATGAGTATACCTGTGCCATGTACCCGTCCATGCATGGTACGATCACCGTAGTCGGCTGATTCCTTAATCGCGACCGGAATTATCTCTTTTTTATTGGAATACCTGTGATGACGGGGATGTCTCTCACGTATCCGTGGTCATTCGCGGGAGGGTATCTTGGTTCCTGCAACTGTCTGTTACAATCACAGGAACGAGTGGACTGCCACGGCTTTGAATTGAGTAAAATAAAAAAATCGGGAGATTTGATGTTACAATCCCACAATGCGAAGGATGGCACCGACAATTATGCCAAACATGGACGTGGATGCCGAGAGCATGCCAAGCAGGATATACCCTGCAATCGCACCAATCTTTAAGGGCATATAGGTACGATTCAGGTTAAGTCTCCGTATGGAGCGAAAGGACTTCGCGTCCGGGGAAATAACGGGTTTATTCTGTTTTATACGGATCATACCTGTTCAGCTGCTCCTTTATCTTACGATCGACTCGTACCGTAGTACGTTGTCCCTGTCATATACTATGAACACTCAATATTTATCTCTTTTGAAATGGCGAAATAAGGAAAATGTAGTAATAATCGATTTTTCTAGAGAAATCAGGCAAATTTGCCGCTCTTTTGAAGGGTTGCCGCCGAAAGGAAAAACCACTCAACGGCAATGCAGAATAGGATTATGAACCTCATGTTCAAAACGCCGAGGGGGAGATTTGAACTCCCGAGGCGCGAAGCGCCAGTAGCTTTCGAGGCTACCGCCTTCCCGGGCTAGACTACCTCGGCACCCGGTTCTCTATTTTTTCTCATCAATCACTCTAATAGTTATCTGAATCATGCAGGTAATGTGAGATGCTCTGGTGTACCCGGAGACCCTGAACGAATGCATGAGAAAAAAAGGGATGCGTATTAAGGAGAATTACATCCCGTGCGGGGCACCGCCCCTGCCGCCCTGCTGGGTGATCATCATGTCATCGACACGGATGAGCATGATTGCCGTTTCCGAAGCGCTCTGGATCGACTGGCGTTTTGAACGCAGGGGTTCGATGACGCCCTCTGCCAGCATATCCACGACTTTCCCCTCGTACACGTTCAGGCCATAATTCTTCTTGCCCTTGGAGTGGATGTTCTTGAGCTCAACGAGTTTGTCGATTGCATTGAATCCGGAGTTCTCCGCAAGTGCCCGCGGGATGGACTCAAATGCCGTTGCATAGGCCTCGATGGCGATCTGTACGCGTCCGCCAACGGTCTGGGCATAGTCCCGGATCTTCATGAGCAGCTCGGTCTCTACTGCTGCGCCGCCCACGACATAGGTGCCGTCTTCCATGGCATCCATGACCACGCGGGTGCCGTCAACCACTGCCCGTTCGAGTTCGTCGAGCAGGTAGTCGCTGGTGCCGCGAAGCAGGATGGTGATGGTCTTGGGATTCTTGCAGCCTGAGATTCTTGTGACGTTCCCATCAGTGTCTTCCTCAACAAGATCTGCGGTTCCGAGATCCTTTGCCGTCAGGGCCTCGGGCTTCCCGACAATATTTGCATTGAGTGCCCGTGCTGCGTATTTCAGGTCCTTTTCAGGGACATCTTCGATGGCAAGGATGCCGGCCTTTGCCAAGTAGAACTGGGCAGCGTCCGAGATACCTTTCTGGCAGAGGAGGACATTTGCCCCGCTCTTGATGATCAGGTCGGCGAGTTTTTTGAGTGCCTCGCGCTCCTGCTCGCTGAATGCGGTGATCTGGTCGGCGGTGGAGATCTTGATCTTTGACTTGACCTGGGTCTTGGTAATCTCAAGAGGAGTTGAGACAAGCGCTACCTTTGCCTTGCTCACTTTTTTGGGCATACCATCGTGAACGCGGGTCTTATCGATGACCACGCCGCGGATCAGTTCGGCATCTCCCATGGCCTGTCCCTTCTGTTTCTTGATCATGACATCTTCTTCTTCGACCAGGATCTTGCCATCTACCTTCTCGGCAACGGTCATCACGGCATCCGCAATAATGCCGTCCAGCTTGCCCTTGACCTGTTCGATGGACTTCCCGGTGATGGCGGTGTCGGCAATCTTGAGTAAGGTCTTACGGTCCGTTGGATCAACTTTCAGGGAGAGGCTTTTGGTGATCTCAAGGGCCTTTTCCATGCCCATGCGGTATCCCTCGGCAATAACTGTCGGGTGGATACCCTGTTCGAGCATTCCTTCGGCCTGCTCCATCAGGGCGCCGACAAGGATGACCGCGGTGGTGGTCCCGTCGCCGACTTCATCGTCCTGCGTCCGCGCGACCTCGATCACCATCTTTGCGCCGGGGTGCTGAACGGCTATTTCGCCGAGGATGGTCGCGCCATCGTTCGTGATAACGATATCGCCCGAGCCGCTGACAAGCATCTTGTCCATGCCCCGTGGGCCAAGAGTGGACTTGACGGCACCGGCAATTGCCTTTGCCGCCGCAATATTCGAGCGCTGGGCTTCCTTCCCGTAATTACGCTCTACATTTTCTTTTAGGATGATAATTGGCTGTCCTGATAGCATAATAGATCCTCCGATGTTGTAAAAGGTGGAATTGAACTTCTATATAAATCATTCTGTGCGGGTTCTTAAAAAAGGAGAGATCAGTCGATACGGGAGATTTTAAAGAGCGAATAGACCGGGACACCATCGATATCCTTGATACCGCGCTTGTCGAAGATCACCCAGATGGCGATGGGTGTGGCATTGTGCTTTTTTAGGTATTTGATCACTTCTTTCATCGTATTGCCGGATGTGATCACATCGTCGATGATGATGCACCTCTGCCCGTTCACCGAAGCAAAATTCCCGCTGATCGATCCCGTTGGTTTGTCGCTCTGGCTCTGTTTGGATGGGTGGTAGATGGCTAGCTGGGCCGCCTCCTGGACTGCGATCACGGTTGCCAGCGGTATTCCCGAGAGCGCGATCCCGACAATCACATCTGCTGCGGGGGATTCGCAATCGTCATCCTTATGGGACTGGTAATACCGGTTCAGCAGCATCAGGGCGGTCTCTTCCAGCAGGGGGGCATGGCTGGAGACCGCGGTCCAGTCAATGTGAACATCCTTGGGCGCGGTTGTTCCCTTCCCCTGCGTCAGGAGCCACGTTACCGTCTCCATGGAAAGGGAGAGTTCATCTGCAATCTGACCCGGGCTGTGCCCTTCCCCGAGGAGCAGTTTGGCCCTGCCAATCAGATCGTCTAGCGAAGACATGAACAAAGATTTGCCGGCATCTATTTAAGTTTTTATTTAAGTTTTCTTTTCACCATCGCGCCGCAGACCGGGCACTCCCCGTCGTGATCGTAGTAGCGTCCGCAACCGGCGCACCGGTACTTCCAGTGAACCCGTCTCGCTTTCCTCTGGGAGATCGGGTGGGTCTCGACCCCAAGAACAGTTGCCACGTTCTGGATGGCAAAATCATCGGTATACAGGACCGCCTCCAGTTCAAGGGTCACCGCAAGGAGATCGGTATCGGTTGCCGAGATTACGCCGGCATCGCGGCTTGTTTTTGCAGCGGCAGTGACCCGTTCGATGCCTGCCTGGCCCGGTGAGACGACTCGAAGCCCGTTAGCGCTGAGTTTCTCAAAGTTTCCCTTTGACCGGATATCCCGGAGTTCATCACAGACGGAAGGGGTGGTAAACAGTTCGCCTTCAGGATGCCAGTCGGAAAAGAAGACACTTGCATCAAGAACCGCTTTCATGAGAGGCCCTGAGGTGAAATGCCGGCTGGTGGTGTTTCCGGCATGGGATCAGTGATTCCGGATCGCACCTGCAATCGTCTCTGCGGCAGAGATCCTGCTGCATGCCTGCTCTATCGTATCGCTGCAGATGACATCCCGGATGCCGGTCGCCATCAGGCGGGTATATGCACCCCCGGAGAGAACGCCGTGGACACATGCCGCGTACACATCGGTTGCCCCTTGCTGGTACAACATACCCGCTGCGGTGGCAATCGTGCCACCCGTGGAGATGATATCATCGACAATGATCACCGGGCGGGATGCGACCGACACCTTCTTGGGGGCCATGCGGACTTCGACTCCTGAAAGCCGCGTCTTATCGAGGTTGTCGAACTCCCATCCTCCGACCGCAGCCACCTGCCCGGCAAATGAGAGGGCACCGTCATCCGGGGCAAGGATGAGGGGATTAGTGACCGGAAGTGTTTTGATATACGACCCGATATCGCGGGCAACGGAGAGGTTCTCTGCCGGTACAGCAAAATGCGCCAGGACCGAGGGATCATGGATATTGATGGTGTACACCTGGGAGACGCCCCGGCTCAGCGCCTGGGCCACGACCCGGGCACTCAGCGGCTCCCCTTTTTTGAACTGTTTGTCCTGGCGGGCATAGGCCATGTAGGGAAGGACCAGTCGTGTATGGGACGGTGCACAGGCATCGATGAGCAGCATCAGCTGGACCAGCGCATCGTTGTCCACAACGCTCCCGACAATGATCGTATCCCCATCAAGATCGCCGGTAACCAGGTAGTGTTCCCCATCGGGGAACCGGGAGAACGAGGTTGTGGCAACAGGAACCCCGAGGGCACGTGCAAGACGGGCACCGAGAACCTGCGATCGTTCATTACAGATGACTTTCATGGTATTGTTCCTTGGTCTCTTGATCACGTGCGGGACCGCGATATACTCAACCAACTAGATAAACGATGAACCGTATTGTAGTTTTCCGCATGAATGTCCAAAAAGGATGGGGGGATTGATGGCAGTCGCGTTCAGGCATTTCCTCTACGTGCTATCAGCTGAAAGTACTTAAACTATCATGAGACATTGTATATGAAAATCCACGGGATTAAGTAAGAGGGAATAACTGCAATGGAACCATCACCTGAACCGCTTCCGGAACAACCGGAAACACCCCAGCAACCGGAGACGACTGAAAGTACTGCCCCGGTTGAGGCGACTCCTGAGAGCGTAATAACGACCTCATCCCAGGTAGAGGTTCCTCCCAAACTCATCGATCAGGTGATCGGCCAGGAGCGTGCGGTCGAGGTCATCCGGAAAGCCGCTATCCAGCGCCGGCATGTGATGATGATCGGCAGCCCCGGTACCGGCAAATCGATGCTCGCAAAGGCGATGGCCGAACTCCTGCCCAAAGAGGAACTGCAGGACATTCTCATCTACCCGAACTCCGACGACTCCAACAACCCGGTCGTACGGACGGTGGCGGGTGGCCGTGGCAAACAGATCGTAGGGGCACACAAGGCGGAGGCAAAGAAGAAGACTCAGTTCCGCCAGACCCTCCTGATGCTCCTCCTCTTGGGCATTGCGGGCTACGCGATCATCACTATGCAGCTCCTGATGGGACTGATCGCAGGGGCGTTCGTCTTCATGGCGCTGCGCTACTCCACGCCCCGCGAGGAGACGATGGTGCCCAAGCTCCTCGTCTCGAACGATACGAAGAGCATTGCTCCCTTTATTGACGGGACCGGCTCCCATGCCGGTGCTCTCTTGGGGGATGTCCGGCACGACCCATTCCAGAGCGGCGGTCTTGAGACCCCGGCGCACGACCGGGTCGAGGCCGGTGCAATTCACCGTTCGAACGGGGGCGTCCTGTTCATCGATGAGATCAACACGCTGGATCCCCACTCCCAACAGAATCTCCTCACCGCTCTCCAGGAAGGGGAGTTCCCCATCACCGGGCAGAGTGAGCGCTCAAGCGGTGCGATGGTACGAACAGAGCCCGTGCCCTGCAGATTTGTGATGGTGGCAGCAGGGAACCTTGACGCCATCCAGGGCATGCACCCGGCGCTCCGTTCCCGTATCCGCGGGTATGGTTACGAGGTCTACATGGCCGAGAGCATGGACGATACCCCCGAGAACCGCCAGAAATATGTCCGGTTCATTGCGCAGGAAGTGAAGAACGACGGGAAGATCCCGCACTTCGACCAGAGCGCCATCGACGAGATCATCCGGGAAGCCCAGCGGCGCTCGAACCGCAAGGGCCACCTGACCCTCAAGCTGCGTGACATGGGTGGCCTGATCCGGGTTGCCGGGGATATCGCCCGGCAGGAAAATGCCGCCATCACCACGGCAGCGCATGTGACCACGGCAAAGAAGACTGCCCGGTCGATCGAGGACCAGGTCTCGGACGAGATCACCCGTCACCTCCGGGAATACGAGATGACTGTGGTGGAAGGCACCCGGATTGGCAGGGTGAACGGCCTTGCCGTTACCGGCAGCGACGCAGGATCAGTGCTCCCCATCATGGCAGAAGTAACGCCGGCCCAGGGAGCGAGCGGCACGGTGATTGCAACCGGGATGCTCAAGGAGATTGCGCAGGAATCCATCAAGAACGTCAGTGCAATCTTAAAGAAATTCACCGGCCGGGATGTCAAGAATATCGATATCCACATCCAGTTCATCGGCACGTATATGGGTGTCGAGGGCGATTCGGCCTCTGTCAGCGTGGCGACAGCTGTTGTGAGCGCCATTGAAGGGATTCCGGTCCGTCAGGATATTGCCATGACCGGCTCACTCTCCGTACGGGGCGATGTCCTGCCGGTGGGTGGGGTGACCTACAAGATCGAGGCAGCGGCAAAGGCCGGTATCAGGACCGTTCTCATTCCCCGCATGAATGTCGGGGATGTCCTCATCGAGGAGCGCTTCAAGCCTCTCGTCACCATCATCCCGGTCGATACGATCGATGATGTCCTGAAGTTCGCCCTGGTCCCGGAGAACTCCGATGGATTCCTCATCAAACTCAAGAGAATGGCGATGAGGTCTACCGCCATGATTGCAGAACCGCCCGTGATCAACCAGACCGCGGTCTGAATATAATGTCCGGGATCTCGTATTACGACCTGCGGCACGTGACCGGTGAGGTCACGCATATCGATATCGATAACAGCGTGGTCGAGTCGGCCGGCACCTCATTTTTCAACAAGGCAATTCTCCGGGTCCTCACCGGGACCGGCTGGGGCATCCTCCAGATCGATAATTACACTCCGTGTTCCGGCAGGACGTTCGATGAACTCCTTGAGCGTGCGGCACGGCTTGCCCGTATCACCGAAGAGAATGTTAGGCTCGGGGATGTGCCCCGGGGCCAGCTCGCGGTCCCGCCGCTGAAAGAGGATCCGCGGGATGTCAGTATCGAAGAGAAATCATCCCTGCTTGCGGAGATCGAGAAGAGTGCCACTCTCCCCGGGATCGTGAACCGGCGGGCAGGTTATATCGAGCGGACAGAACAGGTCCGGTTTGCTGACAGCTCCGGCAACGAGTACTCCTATGAGATGAGCCGCTCGGGGTTCAATGTTCTCGCGGTGGCATCGCGTAACGACAATGTCCAGATGGGATACGAGCGGGAACACTCCCTTGACGGCTTCAACCTCCGGCACCAGCAGCATTTAGGAAAGAAGGCTGCGGAGATTGCCATTGCCCTGCTGGATGCCACGGCAGCGAAAGGCGGGAAGATGCGGGTGGTGCTCGACCCGGAACTTGCCGGGGTCTTTGCCCACGAAGCCGTGGGTCATGCCAGTGAGGGCGACCTGATTCAGGAGGGAAGTTCCGTCCTGAAAGGAAGGACCGGAGAACGGATCGGGAACGAGTTCCTCTCCATCGTCGATGACCCCTCGTTCCACGGGTTCGGGTTTGACCCGGTGGATGCCGAGGGGGTGGCAGTGACCCGCACCGAGATCATCCGGCGCGGGGTGATCAATGCCTTCCTGCACAGCCGGGAATCGCTGGCTGCCGTGGGAAACGGCGTTGCCGGTCATGCCCGGGCAATGCCGGGTGAACCGCCACTCGTACGGATGAGCAACACGTTCATCGAGAACGGCGATTCCACCAAAGAGGAGATCTTTGCCGAATGCAAAAACGGGATCTACCTTGCGGGCTCCCGGGGCGGGCAGGTGGACCCGGGACGGGGCGTCTTCCAGTTCAATGCGGAGTACGGGTACCTGGTGAAAGACGGGGAGTGCACGAAGATGGTCCGGGATGTGTCGCTCTCCGGTGATATCCTCACCACCCTTCACGGGATCGTCCTGTGCGGGAACGACCGGAAGATGAGCCCCGGCTATTGCGGGAAGGGTGGGCAGAGCGTGCCGGTGAGCGATGGGGCTCCCCATATTCTCTTGAACGATGCGGTGGTTGGTGGCAGTGGCGTGGATTGAAGAGCTGATCCGGGAAGCAGAGCGGAGCGTTGATGAGGCTGAGGTCTATTTCGTGGAGGGCACCAGTGTCTCCGCAGACCTGAAAAAGAAAAAAGTCAGCCTTGCAACGAGATCGCAGGACTGCGGTCTTGGCATCCGCACGATTCATGCGGGCCGGATCGGATCGTCCAGCACCAATGATCCCGGCCAGTGGCGTGAATGCTTAAAGGCAGCGATCGCAAGCGGGAAACTCGCAACCCCTCAGGAATGGGAGGGTCTGCCCGGACCGGAACACCAGGATTCCCCGGCTCTCACCTTTGATGACACCATGAAGATCGAGCCCGGCGTTGCCCGGGCACTTCTGGATCAGATGATTGAGGGCGCCTCGAACCACCCGGCCGAGATCACGTCAGGATCGGCCGGACTCTCCTCCATCAAGGTAACGCTTGCCAACAGTCATGGCGTCCGGATCGCGGACCGCCACACATCCGTGTCGGTCTCGCTCGAAGCAATCCACGGGCAGTCCACGGGTTTTGAGTACGATCACTCCTGGTCGTTCGATCGGATCGATCCCTCCAGGGTCGGTGAACGGGCCACGTTCTTTGCTTCTGAATCCGCAGGAGGGAAGGATATCCCGACCGGCGATTATCCGGTCCTCCTCTCGCCGCTCGCCTACGCAGAACTGCTCGGGACGGTCTTTGTCCCGGCCCTGAACGGGCGCAATGTTCATGCAGGGCGATCAAAACTGGCCCAGTCCCTCTCAAAACAGGTAGCCGACCCCGGCATATCGATGTATGACGATCCACATCTCCCCGGGGCAGCGGGCAGCACCCGGTATGATGCGGAGGGATCCCCCACACGGAGACTCGATCTCATCCGCGATGGCATTCTCTGTGCATTTGTCTACGATATCAGGACGGCGTCCCGGTACGGGAAGAAGACCACGGCCAGTGCGGTCCGCGGAGGGTATGGGGGCTCGCCATCGATTGGGCATCACAACTTTGTTGTTGACGGGAAGCGGGACACCGTGGACGACGAACGGGTACTCTACGTGCATACCGTGATCGGGGCTCACACGGCAAACCCGATGAGCGGTGAGTTCTCGGTGGAACTTGCCAATGCGTTCTGGATGGAAGATGGCGAGTTCCAGGCACCGATCCGGAGTGCGATGCTCTCGGGCAATGTCTTCGATCTCCATCATGCCATTGCCGGGTTGAGCCAGAAGACCCGCACGGTCGGATCCCTGATCCTGCCGTCAGTAAAGCTCAATAAGCAGCATATCATTGGTAAATAGGAACGATAATGACCGATACTCTCATCGCGATCCTCCTCATCGTTGTGATCATTGCCATCGTATGGTACCTGGTCAAGAAACTCTCGATCCTTGCGGTTAATGCAGTGCTGGGCCTGATCACGCTGTTCGTCATCAACTTCCTCCATATCATGCAGTGGATGGGAAAGCCCGATATCGGGTATGACCTTGCAACGATCCTCATCTGTGCCATCGGGGGATTACCGGGTGTCCTGATCCTTATGTTGCTGGGCATTCTGGGGATCACGATCTGAGCCGGATCCCACGCCCTGCCATTTCCCCGGCCAGTCTTTTCCACAGGATCTCAACTCATCGTTGATCCAAAAAACGCCGCCGGCCATTTTCTCAAGCTCCTACTACCGTTTTGGCAGCAGTCGCTCATCCAATAGGCAATATTTAGACGTTTTTTAGGGGCAGAAATAACCCTCATATGGGCGAAATAACGATAATTAAGCCCCCGTTCAAAACCAGTACTCTATAATTCGCCAAAAAACGCGAGTATCAAAAAAGTGGTTTGTTAAAATGGGCTCCGATCATCGAAATAAGCCCAAATTAAAGAGATAATTTCTAGGAGGATCGTAAGTCACGGACACCCGAAAAAAGAGGGGTTACTCCGGTGATACCGGAGACGGCACGGTGAACGGGCAGACGAATCCCTCCCTGTGGATCGGGAAGGTTGCGGAGACGATGGACCGGTTTGGCCCGGGGGCATTCTCCTTAATGGGCCGGACACCGGAATTATCCAGTGGGGATTCGGGCGGGATCTCCACGAGCAGATCATCGTGGATTATGAAGAACCGCCACGTACCGTTTGGGTTCCGCACCCAGAGTTCGCAAAAGAGACCGGCAGTCGGGGGAACGCGGCGGAGCCGGGCAATGTCCGGCCTGCACGCGACAAGAATCTCTTCAATGGTCGTGGCCTCGTGCTTGAGCCGCTTCACCCGGATGTAGATGAGCATGAGCGCGAGATGGATGGCGAAGTCGTACAGGAGTCCCCGGCCTTTCGTGTTCTCGCAGAGTTCCCCCTGCCGCTTCGCGATGGTCTTCGCTTCCTTAAGTGCCTGGAGCGGCGGGCGTCCTTTCGTCATCAGGATCTCCTCCCGTATTCCCCGGTTGCTGCACTGCGACAGGCAGCCGGCTGAGCACCGGGAATAAATCCCGCGGTGCAGCCCGGTGCGAGTTCGCGGGGCAGGGCCTTGGTCCGGATCGAGACATTGTAGTGGTGCCAGTGCGTCCTCTTCACGCTGATCCGGTAGATCCGGTCGCCGGTCTTTAAGACCTGCTCTGCGATGATCCGGGGCAGAAGGAAGAGCGGGATCTCTTCCTGATCGTTTGCGCGGATGCGGACCATCACGACCACCGCCGCTGCCGGAAGCCGGCGATTATCTGATCGTAATGAATGATCTTCTTCTGGATCTTGTGACTCATATGGGTCGAATGAGGAGAAGACGAAGTCTTCGCTTGCCGGTCCGGCACCCTTGCCGTCCAGTTCCTGAGGGAGACGAAGACGCTCTCATTCTGTACAATATTTTCACTACTCTGATTGGAGTTGATGATACCACCTCGCTGGTAATGCTGGTGTTCTCCTGCTCAACTTCGGGAAGATCATTACGTAACGATAGTTACGGGAACAGGGGCCCGTGAGTTCATCCGGAATTCCGGGCCGCATGGCTAGTGATGACCACACGGTCTTTTTGCAGCACTAAACGATCGGATCGAACGGGCGGGTACGGTACCGTTACAAGGTCCGCGGATGCTCTCGCCCGGCTTCAATAACAAAAGAGATCGAAGCGGCACTCCCCACAAATCCGGAGCGCCTGCCGGTGATATTGGAATGGATGCACGCTTTTTGGTCCTGACGGGTCGGACTCCCATCCCCGGCAATCGTGTACCCCAGCAGGGTAACGACAACGAGGACCACGGCAAGGAGACGATTGGAGATGTACTCTGCTTCGTGCAGGGTATAGCCAAGTCCCATGAGCCGGGGTGTCAGAAAGGGCCAGAGATCGCAGTGCATATGATAGAATTACTTTCGATATTTTCGATTATATATTGAGTCAATACCGTCGGTTCAATCGTATATCCTCGCGGTTATATGAATGGGAGTGGAGGGGTAAGAGAAATTTTAAAGAAAAACAGATTTGAACAAAAGGCCATCCGGTTACCTTTTTAAAAATTTTTAATAGAGGGTATACCATTCATCAATGGTAAGGAAACAGATCGTCATCCCTTTCGGTACAGCGCTGTTTCCATCCGCAGGCAGGACAGAAGACAAATACCTTGCTCTGACAATCGTTCTTCCCCCCATACTGGATTTTTTCTGAACTGGTGAGAAAGTTCCCGCAGCTGGGACATCGTTTACTATCATCACACCGCATAGCGCTGGTCCTCATACATGGTTACCCGCTCCCGAATGTATCGATCACGCACTGAATCTTTGTTGCCGTCCTCTTCAGTTCCTCAATCCGGCCAGCAACATTCTCTTCATGCCGTTTCCTCTCTTCAAGTGCAGTACGGATTGCTCCCTGTGTTGCTTCGATGGTAAGCCCCAGATTGGTATCAAGATCCATGCTGAACTTCCTGAATGCGGCATCAATGTTCAGCAGGGTCTCATAGCGCAGGTTCTCAAGATTGCGTATCACCAGCGTCTTGATCTGTCTTTGCATCCGGTCCCGGCCACGGTTCTCACGCAGTGCCCGGGGCAGGAGCCGGTTGATGACTTCGGCAGGGATGGGTGAATATGTACTGTCCCAGTCATGTTCGACCCAGTAGGGTCTCCGCGTCGGCTCATAAGCCCGTTCGCCGCTTGGCGCATGATAGGGGATATCGAAGAGTTCTGCTGCTGCTTTCCGGATGGATTCGATAAGATCATTGGCACGATGTTCATGCTCTTTCAGCCGGGTTGCCACCTGTTCATCCATCATCGTGGTGATCCGGCCGAGTTCCCGTTCGAACCAGATGGGGATTGCCTCTGCCACGGCCTGTTCTGCCGCACGCCCCGGGTCCTGCGGCGATGATGCGGTGATCGCCGATTCGGCAACCGCGATGAGCTGTTCGCAAAGAGGTGCCCTGAGGTGTTCGATGTACGTTTCCAGCTCCGCGTATACCCGTTTCAGATCACCGGCAAGAACATCCTGTGCATGCATCCGCTGTTCTTGTGCCTCAGCGATCTTTTTATCGAAGAGAGCAAGCCTGCTTTCAAGTTCATCGAGCGGGAGCTCAAGGGTTTTCCTCTCCAGTCCGATCTGGAGATGAACCTCATGGAAGACATCCAGTGCTTTTCTGCCAATGGCGTCTTTCAGCACCCGGTTCTTTTCCCGGGCCAGGAAGGTAAGAAGGTGAGCGGACACTTCTGCAAGGCCGCTCTCTTCCCATTGCTGTGCATCACCGGACTCTTGTGCCTGCAATCCCTTCCGTGCGGATGTGGCAAAGATCCGGGTACCGGGATCAATCCCGGCATCCCGGGTCAGGACCGTGCGGTAGAACCCGAGCGCCATCTCCCGCTCCGCATCCGTCAGGTAGTCCACTTTGTTCAGGACAAAGAATAATTGCCCGATCCTGCTTTTGATCTCTTTAAGAAACCCGACTTCGACTTCGGTAATCGGCGGATCGGCAGAGATGACAAAAAGGGCTGCATCGCACTGCGGCAGGAAGTTCATCGTCGCTTCCGTGTTGTGCCGGTAGGTCGAGCCGATGCCGGGCGTGTCGATAAGGACGACATCGCGGAGTATCGCCGCTGGATGAGTAATCTCCACTTCGCGCACGCCCTTCATATTCTCCGGGTTGGCATCTTCGGAGACATACGCCATCAGTTGCTTGTTCAGCCATTGTGTCGGTTCACCCTTCATTACCGTATCCGGGCGGCTGTCATTGTACTGCACCCGGAGCAACCGCTCCTCGCCGTACTGGATGAATGTCGGGATGGCCGTGAGCGGGATGACCGAGCGTGGCAGTATATCCTCGCCGAGCAGTGCATTCAGGAGCGTGCTCTTGCCCCGCTTCACCTGCCCGAGCACCGCGAGATGGAACCGCCCCTGCGAGAGGCGCTTCTCAAGTATGTTCAGCCGTTGTGCATGGCTGGCGTAGCGGGCGTCCATATCCTCAAAGCGGCGACGTTCGTTCTTCAGGATCTCCGCAAGATTCTCCGGAACTGAGATCGTCGGAGTACAATGTGTGCGTGATGGAGTTGTGGTGCCGGTATCATCCATGGGATTCCTCTCCCTGGTTACATCCGGCCGATCTGGTTGGCCCGATAGCGGCACCCATGATCGAACGGGTAGGAGTCATCAGCACAAAAGGCGGTTAGCGGTGAACTCCATCACCGGATATACCAGAATCTGCATCCAGAGGGTATTAACACTTTTCCGGGCGAGGGGACGAATGAAAGGGAAACCCATAAGAAAGACAAACGCCCTCATCTCCTTATCATACGGTGATGAAGTCCGCCATAACCGCTCCAGAAGAGCTGATGACTTCTGTTTTAACTGGCGATGAGGTCCGCCTTTAATTGCCCCGGTCAGGCTGATGACTTCTGGCATGATCCGACCAGCACGGAATGCCGGCGTTCCGTGGAGATTTCCCTGTATGGTCGGATTTCCACGATCACCATCAGCAGGAAACCAAGGAGTGAACCTGAATGGTAATGACAATCCAGAAGATCCATGCGCGTGAGATCCTCGATTCACGGGGAAATCCGACAGTTGAAGTCGATCTTGTATTGAACGGGGGAACCCGTGCACGGGCCGCAGTTCCGTCCGGTGCTTCGACCGGTATCCACGAATCGGTTGAACTCCGCGATAAAGACCCGAAGCGGTTTGGCGGCAAAGGTGTGCTCACTGCCGTGGCCAATGTCAACCGGATCATCGCCCCAGCCCTTGCCGGCAAGGATGCATCCGATCAGGCCCTGATCGACAGGACGCTGATCGCGCTTGACGGCACACCGAACAAAGGCCGGCTTGGTGCAAATGCGATCCTCGGCGTCTCGATGGCAGCAGCCCGGGCTTCGGCACAAGCCCGCAGGATTCCGCTCTACGAGTACCTGAGCCCGACACATACGTATCTCCTGCCGGTCCCGATGATGAACGTGCTCAACGGCGGCGTGCATGCCCAGTGGCAGGGCGCGGATTTCCAGGAGTACATGATCGCTCCTTTTGGTGCTCCCGATTTCCATACCTCCCTGCAATGGGGTGCGGAGACGTACCATGCGTTGCAGGATATTTTGAAAAAGAAAAACTACCCAACCGCAATTGGCGACGAGGGCGGGTTTGCCCCGAAGGTTACATCCAACGAGGAGCCGCTCGAACTCATCACCCGTGCCATCGAACAGGCGGGATACCGGCCCGGCAAGGATCTCGGGATCTCACTCGACCCGGCTTCGAGTGGTTTTTTCCATGACGGGAACTATGAACTCAAACGCGAAAGCAGGAAACTGCTGCCAGAAGAACTGACCGCCTATTACCGGAAGCTTGTCGATACCTACCCTATCATCTCCATTGAAGACGGACTTGCCGAGGATGACTGGGCGGGTTGGAAGCTGCTGACAAAAGCACTCGGGAACACGATCGAACTGATCGGTGACGATATTTTTGTCACATCCCCGGAACTCGTGCAGCGGGGCATTGAAGAAGATACAGCGAACTCCGTGCTGATCAAACTCAACCAGATCGGGACCGTGACCGAGACGCTCACAACCATCAGCCTTGCACAGGACGCCGGGTGGGGCGTCAACGTCTCCCACCGGAGCGGTGAGACTATCGATTCGTTCATCGCCGATTTCACCGTTGCAACAAGAGCGGGCAAGCTCAAGACCGGTGCCCCCTGCCGGGGCGAACGGGTCGAGAAGTACAACCAGCTTATGCGGATCGAAGAAGAGCTTGGCGACATGGCAGTGTATGCCGGCCGGAAAGCCTTCGTACGGTGACAGGTTCCCCGTGACTTCCGATACCGAGTCCCTGAACGAGAACCAGGTGCGCCGCCTCCGCGTCAGCTGCCAGCATATCGACCGGATGCTCAGTGAGATCGAGAATATCCTGAACGAGTCCGTATCGCGGGCCGCATTTCCCCCGTACATTACAGACCTCTCCCCGGCACAGAAAAAGACGATAGAGGATTACATCACCCGCGTCCGTGCCCGGCTCATCAAGGTGCTGGAGGGGCAGGGTATCGCTCTTCCCCCGCCGGCCGTTCCTGTCTCGCGGGCGGTCCGGAGCAGACTGTACTCCATCGACATCGCAGCTGAGGAACTCAAGCCAAAATACATGCAGGGATATGGCTTGGTCTCCGAAGATCTTGCCTCGGAACTCAACGGCATCGCGGGGGAGCTGCAGGGCCTTGTTGTCCATCTCGACCAGCAGCTTGCGGGAGGAGCCGGGCAGGATTTCCGTGAACGCCTGCAACAACTGGAAGGAGCAGGCAACGATCTCGGCCTCCTGTCCCGGATCGAACGCGTGGTGGCAGACCGGGGACTGGTGGAATTCCGGGGGACTATCGCATCAATCCTCGATCGTGCAGAAGACCGGAGTTTCGAGATCGCAGTCTTCGGGCGTGTCAGTTCCGGGAAGTCCTCGCTCCTGAACGCAATACTCGGTACGGATGTACTGCCGGTGGGCGTAACTCCGGTCACCGCCGTCCCTACGCGGATCACCCATGGAGAGAATCCGTTGCTGAGCGTATCGTTCACCGATGCCTTGGCAAAAACCTTTGAGACCGCCAGGCTCGGGGAGTTTGCAACGGAACAGCAGAACCCGAAGAATGTGAAACATGTGACCCGGATCACCGTTACGATTCCGGCATCACGGCTCGCAAACGGCGTCTCCTTTGTCGATACCCCGGGCCTCGGTTCACTCGCGACAAGCGGGGCGGCCGAGACCCTCGCGTACCTGCCGAAATGCGATCTCGGGGTCGTCCTGATCGATGCGGGTTCCACGCTGACGGATGGGGATGTGCGAACCATTCTTGCATTGCAGGAAGCAGCCATTCCCGCACAGGTCCTGCTGAGTAAATCCGATATTCTTGACCGGACTGATTGCATAAAGACCATTGAGTACGTGAAACAGCACATCGTCTCGGAGACCGGCCTTGATCTCCCGGTCCACCCGGTCAGCGTTCGGCCTTCGCACCGGGACCTGCTCGACCGTTGGTTTGAGGGAGAGATCCTCCCGCTCTACAGCCGCTCGCAGGAACTCAGGGCCGCATCGCTCCAGAGAAAGATTGGTGCGCTGAAAGAGTCTGTAATCTTCACCCTCCGGAGCCGGCTTCGGAGGGTTTCTCCCCACACCCCCCATGCGCAGGAAGCAACCGGTTCTGTCGAGGCCCGTCTCCGCAGGGCTACCGGCCTTATCCTGGAGGCACGCACGGCGTGTGAGCGAAGGGCCGACGCAATAGGCAACAATCTCACGGAAATTTATTCGGCTGCTGCTGCCGGTGTCATGCCCGCGGGATCACTGTCCCCCCGTGACAATACCGGATCCGGGGACCTGATCCGCGCCGCAATCCGGAGTGGGATTCAGGCACGGGCAACCGTGGTCCAGAGTGAAGTTGAGACCCTCGCCCTCCAGCTGCAGGACGACCTGGTGAAGAGCGCGGGAGATCTCGGCATCGCGGATATCCCGGGGGACGGTGAGTTCACTGCCTGTATCCGGGAGATGCCGGTCTTCGATCCCGGCATGCTCCCCGTTACGGCGCCCGGACCCACCCGTACCGGACTTTTCGGGAAAAGATTTGAGGCGGAACAGATTACCCGGCAGATCCGTCAGCAGCTTGAACACTCCCTTGAGCCGGCGCTGGACAGTTATATCCGGGTCCTGAAGACATGGTCACGACAGGTGATATCCCGGATCGGCTGGCAGTTCGAGACCTATGCCGAACGGTACCGGGCACAGGCAGAACAATCTCAGCAGAAGGATGAACTGACGCCGGATGATGTGCGGGCAATTGAAGAGGATCTCAGGTTGCTTGAATCATCCATAAAGAGTTGATGCAGACAGGGGTTTTCAGACATTGAAGAAGAGGCATTGGGGTTACAAAACCTGCTCAGGGGATATGCATAAAACCAATGCATGCCTATCTTTTTTTATCATCTGGTGATGAGGTCCACCATCAACTGCCCGAAGAGGGATGATGACTTCTGTTTTATCGGCACCGGTATTTGCACGAGACCGTGCAATCCCGTCAAAAGCGTACCATTACCGTTCTTCCCGGGTCAACTCGTCATGGACGGCCGGCAATCGCACAGGATACTAACCCGCGCCGATAACAAGTCAATCGATGAAAGATCAGGTGAGATACACAATGTCACAACAACTCGGGGGACAACCCATAATAATTCTCAGGGAAGGAGCAACGAGGAGCCGGGGCGAGGAAGCCCAGAACAATAATATTGCCGCAGCAAAAGCAGTCGCAGCTGCGGTCAAATCAACCCTCGGGCCCCGGGGCATGGACAAGATGCTCATCGACGGCATGGGCGACATCACCATCACCAACGATGGCGTCACCATCCTAAAAGAGATGGACATCGAGCACCCGGCCGCAAAGATGATGGTCGAGATCGCAAAGACCCAGGACGCGGAGGTTGGCGACGGGACAACCACTGCCGTTGTCATCGCAGGCGAACTCTTGAAGAACGCTGAGGGGCTCCTTGCCCAGAGCGTCCACCCGACCGTTATCGCGGAAGGTTACCGGATGGCAGCCGCAAAAGCGCTCGTGATGCTCGATACGTTTGCCATCACGGTGAAACCTTCCGATACCGCGATGCTCAAAAAGATCGCAGAGACGGCACTGACCGGCAAGAACGCAGAAGTATCGAAAGACCATCTCTGCGCTATCATCGTGAAGGCCGTCACTTTTGTCACCGATCCTGACGGTACGGTGGATATCGCTCACATCAATGTGGAGAAGAAAGTCGGCGGCTCCGTGGAGGACTCGGAACTCATCGAAGGCATGGTCATCGACAAGGAACGTGCGCACCCGAACATGCCCACATCCGTAAAGGACGCGAAGATCCTCCTCCTCAACGCTGCACTCGAATTCAAGAAGACCGAAGTGAACGCGAAGATCAATATCTCCACACCCGGGCAGGCGCAGGCATTCCTTGATGGCGAGGAACAGATGGTCCACGCAATGGTGGACAAGATCATCAAAAGCAAGGCAACCGTCCTCTTCTGCCAGAAAGGTATCGATGATGTTGCGCAGCACTACCTTGCAAAGGCCGGCATCCTTGCCGTCCGCCGGGTGAAGAAGAGCGATATCGACAATCTTGCCCGGGCAACGGGTGCAAACCTCGTTACCAGCATCGATGCCATCTCCCATAAGGATCTCGGCTCGGCCGGGCGTGTCGAGGAGAAGAAGGTCTCGGGCGACGAGATGATCTATGTCTCGGCGTGCAAAAACCCGAAAGCGGTCTCGATCATTGTCCGGGGCGGCACGGAGCATGTGGTCGATGAACTCGAACGCGCCATCCACGACGCCCTCATGGTTGTCAGCGTAGTGGTTGAAAGCAAGAGGATCGTGGCCGGCGGCGGGGCTCCTGAGACGGAACTCTCGCTCCAGCTGCGAAGATATGCATCGCAGGAAGGCGGCCGTGTCCAGCTCGCGATCGAGGCATTCGCTGCAGCACTGGAGATCATCCCCCGCACCCTCGCTGAGAACTCGGGGCTCGATGCCATCGATATGCTTGTCGCGATCCGTGCCGCTCATGAATCCGGGAAGAAGACGTTCGGGCTTGACGTGGAGGCTGGTAAACCGGCTGACATGCTCAAGGCGGGAGTCGTCGAACCGCTGCGGGTGAAGACACAGGCAATCTCAAGCGCAGCAGAGGCGGCAATCATGATCCTCCGCATTGACGATATTATTGCATCCTCAAAGTCCGCTGCACCGGGAGGGGGGATGCCTCCGGGCGGAATGGGTGGCATGGGTGGTATGCCACCCGGTATGGGTGGTTATTAAAACAGCAACTATTTTTTTGATTGGAAAAATTCTCCGGTATGCCGGTACTCATAAATTTTTAAAATATTGCTTATTTCTTTTCTTTTTGCCCTATCTTCACGTTCTGGACGGTGACGAGCCCATGCTCCATCATTGCTTCAACTTCAGGAAAAACGGCCATGATCCTCTCTTCGGTATCCACCACATCGATCACGACCGGAAGATCCAGGGAAAGATTCAGGATATCCACCGTGCGGATCTTATACTCGTGGCCGTACCCGACCATTCCCCGGAAGACCGTGCAGCCGGGAAATCCCTTTGCCATAAAGTAATCGACCAGATATTTGTACGCAGACTTTTCCTTGATACGGACCGATTCCGCGATATAGATTCGTAACAGCATTCCATCAGTTAACATAATTTCCCCCTCACACGAGCCACAGGACAAGGAGATATCCCGCGTACACACCCGCGAGGCTGCCTGCGACATTGATGAGCATATTGGTAATCATCGTATGATAATCATGGTCTTCAAGCATACGGAATGTCTCGAAACAAAATGTCGAGAACGTAGTGAACCCGCCCAGTGCCCCGATACCGATCAGTGCATAGAGATCGCCGGGAAGAGCGGCAAAGACCACCAGCGAGAATGCAAAACTCCCCAGAATGTTCACCAGTGCCGTTCCTACCGGGACACCCTGAACCGGTTGAAGTTTCGCAAGCTCGAACCGGAAGATCGATCCTATTGCACCCCCTATCCCCACCAGAATGAACGGTTCCATTTCAGATCCCCCGCTGGTAGGTGATGAAGTACCGCCCGACAAATATTCCAAAGAACCCGAGCACGAGATTTGCCGCAAGGTTCAGGCTCGCAATACCGGGCGATACCTCAAAACTCTGCACCGCGAGCGCTGAGAACGTGGTGAATGCCCCGATAACCCCCACGCCGAAAAGGATACGGGTTTCCCTGCGGAATGCCCCGATATAGATCGATTCGTACATGAAGATGCCCATGAAGACGCACCCGAGAAAATTGACAATGAGGGTGCCCGGAAGGGATGGGATCTGCATATCGATGAGCCAGCGCATAACCGCCCCGATGAAACCCCCGGTTGCGAGGAGTGCGTAAGAATAATAATTGAATTTCATCTCGGGGTCTCACCGTATCGCGGACATCTGTGCATCATCCTTGAGTGCCCGGTGTAGCGCTGAGAGGCCGGGCAAGTGTGCCAGTAAAATTGGTGGGGAAGGTAAAAAAATCAGGTGCCTGTGCCTGCGGTCGCCCGGTTCGACCACACCGACATCAGGCTCGTCCCTGACGTTGCATAGGACAGGCATTCGCCCCTTCGAGGTTCCCGATGGCAAACTCAAACCGGGATTTGATTGTCGGGGGCAGTTCATCTTCAGGGATTGGGACAAATCCCATAGATTTGTAAAACGCCACGAGTTCGAGCGTTGCGTGCATGTACAGCGCCTCGCTCCCGCAGGCGGCAATGAGTGCCCCCACCGCACGCCGGGCATACTCGTGTCTCCTGAACGGTTCAAGGGTGAATACGCCATCCACTTCAAGCCCGTCGGGATGGCGCTTGCACCAGGCAACGCTGACAGGCTCATCTTCGAGATATACCGCGAAAACCCGGTCTTTTTCCCGGTCAGCTTTCTGGTTACGATAGTTTTTCCAGAGATCTTCAGCGATACCAAACTCCCGCATTTCCAGTTCCCGCGACTGCACATGCAGCCTGGCGCGGGGTCTTCTCACAAGAAGCGGGCGGGACAGATGATCTGCCACTGCTGCAACCGTACTCCCAAGTTCGCCACCGCCGACATACTTTGCCAGCCCGCAGCGGGGCATGAGGATGAGCGATGCGTTCTGTTCTTCCGCAATCAGGCCAATCTCGCTTGCCGGGTTGCCTTCGCGGACGATACTGGTCACCTTCAGATCGTCCCGGTCAATACTGAATTTGGTATCAACCAGTTTTTGTTCGGCCTGGAGACGTGAGATCCCGTGCTCCCTGGTTCCCTGTGAGGGAATAACATGCACAAGAACAATCTCATTGACTTCATCCAGCCCGGCTGCCCACGCTACGGTCTCATGATATAATGAGGAGAGATCTGTCGGGCACAGGACCTTGGTAAACATGTTCTTTTTGGGAGGTACTGCCTGCATCTCACCGGCTTTTTCCGCTGCGCTCGCAGGATATATCAGCATGTCTTGCATCGTGCAGCGCCGAAGTACCCGGGTGGTACTGTTTTCCATGAATACAGAACGCAGCCTCGACAAGGGTTCGGATCGCATCACCACCAGTGAAGCATTCTCCCGGGAGGCAACGCCCAGTAAGGTTCCGGAAATATCATGGTCATCGGTCAGTTCGACAAGCGACCGGGCCGGTGTGCCAAGGCTTTCCAGGTAATTTTTATGCGCAACCAGGTGCATCTTTGCACGGTCATGAGGGGAGAGCACCGCACGACCGGTAAGCCACGCTGCACCCGAAGAGCCCGCCGCATCCATTACGTCCAGCAGGATTGCTTCGCCGACACCCGGGATCCGGGCGATGAATTCTACGGTCTCACTCGCACACGCTGACAGATCCATCAGGACAAGAGCGCGTTCAAATATCAATCCTTTATCTTTTTTTGGGGGTGCTGTTTTTATCGCTGCACCACTCCTGCGGAAACCATTACCAATAAGGGGGCTGGCACCGAAAACCGTGATTGCACCAGCACACGCCAGTGTAACAGGCAACAAGCTCATGTTCGTCTACCTCAATTCGCTGATTTTAGAACAGAAGTCATCAGCCCATCGGGCGGTTTGAGGTGGACTTCATCGCCTTGAACAGTATCTGCTACGTGAACGATAAATGCCTTATGGTACGGGCAGGGTTTCCCCCCAAAAAAGAAACAAGTTTTCCCTTGCAGGGTATTGAGAGGACGCAACAGCGCATCCCGGGTCATTCCTTCTTTTTCGGCGTTGCCCTGACTGACAACGCCCTTCGGATAAAATCCTCTTTCTTATTGAAATACAAATTGTCGTGCCCGCTCCAGCGCCCGCATCCCCGTACGACAACCGCAGGAACACCGTTGTTGCTCTCCCCCATGACAAAGTTGGCGATGCCGGCGATCTCATCGACAACCGCCTCTTCTGTTATCTTCAGCACATGCCCGAAGAGATCCTTGTCACCACGGAAATCCCGGATGGCCGAAATCCCGCTCCAGCCGATTGCATTACCGGTCTGGCCCCTGCGGAACGCCCGGCCGCAGGTATCGGTGATAATGACACCGAGGGTTTTTCCCGTGATCTTCTTCAGGGCATCCCGGACTTCATCGGCTGCGTTCATCGGGTCCGGTGGGAGCAGGATCACCAGCCCGTCCTCGATATTGCTCTGGTCGACACCGGCCCGGACCCCGATATGCCCGCAGGCTACTTCAGAGAGGATGAACGGGAACTCGATCAGCACATCTTCCGAAGCATCGAGGATCGACTGGAGGAACCGGGGATCCTCCCCGGTCATCTTGCTAATCCGCTGCGCCCGTGGTGTTGGCGTGATATCGATGAGTTTCCTTGTATGGCCTTTCGCTTTCGAGTACACCGATGAAGCGATAGAAACGATGTCTCCCTCTTTGAGGACACACCGCTCAGCTATCAGTGCGGGCAGGTTGTCTCCCGCATGGATCAGCGGGAGATCTTCAACGGGTAATATGGTAAGTTTCATGGCAATCGCTTTGTCCCAGGATGTGAATGAGAATATTTTTTTGCAGACCTGCCGGAATTCCCAAACGATGCCGCGAGAGCCCGCTGGCTCTCATCAAGCAGACGGGCAAACCCGCGTCCCAGTCCGCCATGATCGATATCCCGGATAACCGCGTGGACAAAGATCTGGTAATAGAGGTACTGGTCGTTGAAGAGCGGATCACGAATCCCGGTAAAACGGTTCAGCAGGAGGGCCGGCTCAAAGGTTTCCCGGATTTTTTCAGGAGAGTCATACCGGCAGATGATCTCAAAGAACGTGTGAGACTGCACGAGCATCTGATGGATCATTCCGGGAAGAGGATCCGGCAGTACAGCGAAATTCACGGTGAAGAGAGGACCGACCCAGGTTTGTTCGCGGATCTCGGGGCGAAGCATCCTGAATTCCGGATACTCATAGATCTTCAGTACGGTATCCCGTGAGGGGTTCAGCTGGCAATACCATCCGGCGGTCTCCCCGTCACGTTTCCGCACGATGAACCGGGCCCGCTCGAATGAGTCGATCAGGTTCCGGATGGTCGCAACTTTGGTAAAGCCAGCACCCGTCGCGAGATCGATCTCGCGGTGCGGCTCGCCATCGAGAAGGATCGTCATTAGTTTTGATTTCACCGGTGACTTCATGGCACCGTCTCCCCGCCCGGTTTCGGGAGGGCCGTCGTGGGGAGAGTTCGGATCTGCTGAATCATCGCGAATGCGTCCAGCGCAAGGTACGTATTCTCCAGCGTCGCCGATCCCCCATAGACCGAGCGGACATATCCGCCATTATCCCGGCAGCACTTCCGGATGAATTCCTCACACAGGGGCAGCATTAGTGAATGATAGCCGAGCACCGAACATGCAAGGATACCGGCATGGACTTGTTCGAGAAACGGGGGTCTTGCACCCGGCACTGCGAGAAAACCATAGGCCGGGTCTTCGCACTGATTTAAGAATTCTGTTGAACCGGTCGACGAAACCGGATAGTCCAGAGCCGCAAGGATGGCAAGTGCATGGGCCGTCTCAATGATCGTAGAGCGCGGGTATCCAAAGCCGGTGTCCGGGTACTGATAGCGGAGCACGGCGCTCACGATTGCGGCTTTTTTATCAGCAGGGATTGCAATACCAAGGAGCGTGCAGAGACCGGTGAGGAGGTACAGGTACTCGAAGAGGGAGGACGATTCAACCGGGCGGGATGTATCGCCGGGTAGGACCAAGGAGGAAAGGATCCACGCGGTTGAATCGATCTGCGGCCGTTCACGGAAAAGGTTCAGGCTCCGGATCACTGCGTGCCCGACATGCACGTTTGAGAAACTTCCCTCATTGTGCTGGAACGTGTGGAGATACGAGCGGGTGGCGTCGTCATCATCCGGCAACTCTCCGAGCATCGCAAGCGAAGAGAGGGCGTAGAACGTGTCACCGGCATTGGGCTCATCGAGCCGGTAAAAACAGTACCCGCCGGATTCACATCGCCGTTCCCGGATATACCGGAGCGTGGTCTCTTTTCCAAAGATCATCGGCATCATCTACCTTGTCACGAGGTAGAAGTCATCAGCCGACCGGGGCGTTTCAAGGCGGACTTCATCGCCGTTAAGGTAGTGTGGGGTGCGATGATAATTGAAGGTTACGAAAAAAAGCAATTGAATGAAGAGATTTCAATTTCACACACCCATTCCCATAATCCCCTCAACAACCTGCTGCGCCGTTCCCGGGTCCACGACCCGGGCCAGCACGAGACCGGCCATTGCAACGAACAGGGTCCAGAAGACTTTTCTTACCTGCTCGTTCTTCCCGAACGCGAGGATGATCGCATCCGCGTCCGCCTTCATGGCCCACCGGATCAGTTTGGGCAGGAAGACGAAGAGCGGCAGGAACAGGACCGCAGCCCCGATGAACGCGAGCGTGAATTCTGCCCGGCCCACCAGGAAGATCCCGAGCGGAACCGCGAAGATGCCGGCCAGGATCGCGGCCATCCCGACCTCCCCGAACCAGAAGTAATGCCTCTTCTCTGCGTAGTTCAACCGCTCCGCTTCGGTCAAGGCTCCAAGATCAAAGATGCCGAGCGCGAAGAGCATCCCGTACCAGACCGCATGCGTCTCCTCCGGGTCGGCAACGATGCCGAGGAAAAGGATCGCAGCCGGCAGGATGAGAAGGATAAGCGGCAGGTGCGCGAAGAGAAAAATTACACCGAGCAGAAGCCCGGTGCCGCAGATGGCGGCCCGGGTCTGAACCTCATTCTCGAACATTATCATCACTCCCGTACTTCGTTCGTGTCTGCTGCGATGGCGAACTCGAACACCGGGCTGATGTACCCGTGGTTTTCCGAAGAGAAATCCCGCTTCTTCCCGCGCTGGACGATCTTCCGGCGGGCGGTTCTGATCCGGACCGTGTGGATACCGGCTGCCCGGGGATAGACCCGGCGGCCGTCCATATCCGTCATCTTCTGGTACGGCGGGATGTCGAACCAGTCCGGCCAGAAGCGGACACCCTTGGGGATGTCTGTTCCCCGGAAAAGATCCTGCATGCGCATCGGGGACATATTGTCGTAGATGATATCCACGATCAGGTCCGTGTCCTCCAGGTCCGGTTCCAGTTCAAGCTCGTAGAAGATCGGGTTGCGCCGTACCTCGTCGAGCGTGAGCGGCGTGTCTTTTGTCAGCGGTTCAAGGCCGGAGAATGTTCCCCGGTACAGGCCGGTTACGGTTGCGATTGGTTTGTTTTCTTCAATCATGATATGCCTCCTTCATTCGTTCGTGCTCATCCCGGAGTTTCTTGAACTCCTCCACGATCTCGTCGTACCTGCCGATCCGCTGGTGGATCGAGAACAGGACCGGGTAGAGGGGGAGGACTACGCCAAGGATGAGCGCCAGGATTTCCGTTTCCATGATATGGTGGCTCCGTGAAAAAATCCAGAAGAAGTCTGACGCTCTTGGGGGCTTCGACACAAGGTCTCGCCCCCGCCGCGTGGGCATCCCCCAGTTAGGATGGTGCTGTATTACCTGTACACAAAAAATCCGAGAGGATTCCCTGTATCGGTAATTCCGAGGCATCCTTAGCGCCCCCGCCCCCGAGGGGGCAGGGCTGGCGCAAGGGGGATGATCAGATTTTCTCCGGGTCTTAGATCAGGTAGTCTCATCAGGCCAGAGCAGCCACCGTGTCGGCCCAGGTCTCGACCCGTGTGCGGATCGCATCGTCCGAGTACGAGGTGATGCTGACGCTGTCGCGCCCGAAGGTGACCATGTAGATCTCCCCGTTGGCATCGTGGCACTTCAGGGTGGCCGAGTAGGTGTCGTGGGCCAGATCGTGGATTGCCGTGCCCCCGTGAGCGGTGGCGAGTGCGGTGCTTGCCACCAGTGCTGTTGCACCGGCCGTGAACCCAGCAATGGTGTCGAACCTGCCGGATTCTGTTCCCACGGTCTTGGCGTCGGTGTCCTGGTAGATGATCTTCGCCACGTAGTTCTCCCGGGACTTCTCGACCGGCTGGTGGGTGACGCCTGCACTCTCATACGAGGTGCAGTTGAACGGGTTGTCGGTGATGACCGCCTGGACAATTGTGTTGAACGCGGTCACATCGGTGATCGGGCTCGCGAGGGCGCGAACCGCTGACTTTACGGTTGTTTTCTGTACGAAATCTGCCATTGTTGTTTACCTCCTGTTTTTTGCTTCGTTGCGGGTTCGGTTCGACCAATCTCATTCCGGAAGAGGACTCCGCCCTTCTCCAGATTTCAGTTGTCTTTCCGAACCCCTTCGTCTCGGGGCCCTTTGACATATCCATATAGGATGCGGGAGGCAATGGGCTTGGATGAATAAATTTTGAAACGTGAAAACGGGGGATTATACAATGGATTGAGGCTGAACGGAGCGATGATATTGGGAATTGGTGTGCGCAAAAGTTGTGTAAGGGGGAGTTGGTTAATGGGATTATTTTCCCTCAACGATCTTTATCTCATCCGGTGTCAACCCATAGAGATCGTACACCAGTTTGTCAATGGAAGCATCCGTTGCCTCAACCTGCCGGGGAGAGCCATCCCACTGTGGAAAAGACCAGAGAATCCTGTACGGTGAAGGTTATCTACCGTAATTTCCTCCGGATCCAACCCCCTGCCATTTCTTCAAGCGGACATTTCCACAGGATCTCAGTTCACCGCTGATTCGAAAAAGGCCCCCGGTCTTTTTCTCAAGCTCCTACTGCCGTTTTGGCAGTAGTCGCTCATCCAATAGGCAACAATTAGACGTTTTTCAGGGGCTGAAATACCCCCCATATGGGCAAAATAGCGCTAATTAATCCCCCGTTCAAAACCAGTACTCTATAATTCGCAAAAAAACGCGACTATCAAAAAAGTGGTTTTTTAAAACGGGCTCCAATTGGCAAAATAAGCCCAAATTAAAGAGATGATTCCCGGGAGGTTTATATGTCCCGGGCCCCCAAAAAAAGAGGTGTTACTCCCGTAATACTGGAGAAGGAACGGTGAACGGGCAGACGAATCCCCCCCTCAGATCGGGAACGTTGAGGGAACAATGGACCGGTCCGGCCCGGGGGCGTTCTCCTTAATGGGCCGGACACAGGAATTATCCGGCAGGGATTCGGGCGGAACCTCCACGATCCGGTCATCGTCCCGTTACTCAGTACCAGTAATGCGACCAGCCGCCGGCTAACAGAAAAGGTTTTTACTTATTCTTCCAAGTTATTCCCGATGGACAACCTCTTTGCCTCCCCAGAATTCCAGATGAGCCTGCTCCTCTTCGTGGCGCTTGGTGGGTACCTGATCGCGTCCCGGATCAACCAGTCGGCCGTCATCGGCCTCATCCTGGTCGGGCTCCTTGTGGGCCCCAGCGTGCTCGGGTGGATCACCTACACCGATTTCGTCCGCAGCCTCGCCCATCTCGGCGCCGTTATCCTGTTGTTCGTGATCGGCTTCGAGTTCAACATGAAGGACATCATCCACCCGCGGAATTTTGCCATCGCCGCCATCGGGGTCATCGTACCTTGGATCGGGGGCTGGTGGCTCGCCACGCTCTTCGGGTTCGACTCGGCCAACGCGATCTTTGTCGGCACGGCCTGCACGGCCACGAGCATCGCGATCACGGCAAACGTGTTGAAAGAACTGGGCAAACTCCAGACCAATGCAGCAAAAGCGATCATCGGCGCCGCGGTTATTGACGATGTGCTCGCCTTAATTGTCCTTGCCATCAGCACGGATGTTGTTGGCGGTTCGTTCTCGTACACCGGCATCGCGTTCATCACCCTCAAGGCGCTGGCGTTCATCGTCATCGCAGCTGCGTTCGGCCTGCTCGTGGTCAGCAAATTCCTTGTCCGGCTCGATGCAACGCCCTTTGTCCAGAAATACCCGGAGTTCATCTTCATCTTTGCGATGATGCTCGCCTTCCTCTACGCCATGCTCGCAGAGATGGTGGGATTATCTGCGATTGTCGGGGCGTTTATTGCCGGGGTCTCATTCAAGGATGTTGAGCTTCACCAGAGCCGCAGTCTCAAGGAAGGCGCGGAGTACCTCCAGATCATCTTTGCCTCGATCTTCTTCGTCTCGCTCGGCATAATCGCCGATCTCCACCAGGTCACCTGGGAGATTGTTGTGTTCCTCGCGGCCCTGACCATTGTTGCGATCGCGACCAAGGTGATCGGCTGCGGCATCCCGGCCAGACTGGGCGGTCTCTGCACAAAGGACTCGCTCATTGTCGGGTTCGGCATGGCCCCCCGGGGCGAGGTGGCGATGATCGTGGCGCTCATTGGCCTGGAGGCCGGCATCATCGGGCAGGGTGTCTATGTGGCTCTCGTCCTGATGAGTCTGCTCACAACCATCATCACGCCCATCGTGTACCGTAACTGGTTCTACAAGGGGGAGTGCACGTACGGGACAGCGGGCTCCCCGGTTGATGAGGGACGATAACCCCTCACTTTTTTCTTTAACCGCAGGTCAGACAACCAGCGGATACAATAACAGGTGTGACGGGCTTCTCTCGAAGTCCTGATGAACTTCTTCGGGTTCCCCGTAACTCTTTGACTTTGGTGGGAGTGGGATCCGGGATTTTAAAAAAACAACCGGATAGTTGGTGCGGAATCAGTCAGGATAGCCCCCGCATACAATAAAAACCGGGTCGATTCAGAATTTGCAACAACGGATGAGATTTAATTAATATCCCGTTACATGGGGAGTGCTCATTGAGAGATCAATAAAAATCGCATCGGGGAGCGGAGCTAAAAAAAATGAATGATACAACAATTGTGCATCATAAAAAATTCCCGGCCGTTTCCCTGATGATCGATACGCACACGACGGCTACCGGAGAACAACGGCCCGATCGAACGGAGACCCGATGACGCAGTGTGGTCTCAGGGTGTGTCTCAAAAACAGCCTCATCCAGCACGGACATCTTAACAACCGGGTTTACGTTATAAAACTGGATCCGGACGATATTCCTGACATTATCCGGTTCGCCGATGACCTTGCCCGTAAAGAAGGATATTCCAAAATCTGTGTCCGGGTACCGGAATCATCTGTAGAACGGTTTGCCAGCGCCGGGTATACCCCTGAAGCCAGGGTCCCGTTCTTTTTCCGGGGTAAAGATACGGCAGTATTCATGGCAAAATATCCGGACCCGGGCCGGAACACGGTTCCCCATGCAACCGCCCTGGGCAATGTTCTGTCATCTGCCTTCGGATACGCAGGCGCACGATCCGCCGAGGGACCGCTGCCCCATGAGTTCTCGCTCACACAGGGCCATACGGGCGATGCAACGGAGATTGCAGCATTGTTCCGCTCGGTCTTCAAAACCCACCCGTATCCCGGGTTTGACCCTGATTACATCCGGGAATCCATGCAGGGGCAGGTCCGGTACTTTATTATCAGAAAATCCCATCAGCTGGCGGCAGTAGCCTCCTGCGAGGTCGATTCTGAGAACCGGAACGTTGAGATGACCGATTTTGCCACCGGGCCACTCTTCCGGGGGAGGGGGTTTGCAGGAATTCTCCTTCACGCAATGGAAACGGATATGAAAAACAATGGAGTCCTTCTTGCTCATACCATAGCCCGGGCCATGTTCCATCCGATCAATGCGGTATTTGCCGGGGCAGGATACCAGTTCGGGGGCCTGCTCCCCAACGACATCAGTATCTGCGGATCGCTGGAGAGCATGAACGTCTGGTATAAAAAAGTGTAAGGAGACGAAGATCGTGAAAATAAATGTCTCTGAAAACCAGCGCTGCGCAGGGAGAGCCTGAATGGATCACGGTGTTTTGTATGCAGTCGTTACCGTTATGGTCGGACTTGCCGTTGCCGGCATTGCGCATGTAATAATTAACTGGCTGAAGAAAAAAGCAGCAGCAACCGAAACCCGCCTGGATGAAATTATTCTGCTGACCGTTGGAACCCCCATCGTGGTTGCTATCATTACCGTGTCTGTCTACATTGCCCTGACCCGTTTTGGTATTGTTCCCGCGTCCATGAGCTGGCTCATCACCGATCAGATGATCACGGCCGTATTCATCCTGTTCGGGGCATGGATCGCATCGGTCCTCTCCATCAATCTCCTCCGGACCTATGGCGCACTCGTAGCCGATGAAACAGCAATGGATCTCGATGACCGGTTCATTCCTATCCTGAAGATTGCAGCACGGTACCTGATCTGGTTTGCGGCATTCCTCCTGATCCTTGCCACCTTCAACATCGATATCACGCCCTTCCTCGCAGGTGCAGGTATCGCCGGGCTGGCCATTGCTCTTGCTGCGCAGGATATTCTGGGCAACTTCTTCAGCGGTGCGATCATTGCCATCGACAAACCGTTCAGGATTGGCGATCGGGTGCAGATCGATACATTTTTCGGGGACGTGATTAGCATCGGCCCCCGGAGTACCCGGATCAGGACGATGGACAACCAGATCGTAATCGTTCCAAACACGAAGATCACCTCGACCGTTGTCATCAATTACGCAATGCCGGATTCCACGCTGAAAGTCCGAATCCCGTTCTCGGTTGCCTATGGCTCCGACATGGAACGGGTACAGGAGATCCTGCTGGCCATTGCCCGCGAGGCTGTTGAGAAGACCCCGTGGGTCATCGCCGACCCCGCACCTGCCGTGTATTTTCTTGAATTCGGGGAGTCCGGTCTCTCCGGGCAACTCATACTCTGGACGAACAATTATGATTACGCGTGGAATGTCCAGGACTATGTGAACCGACGCATCGCCCGCAGGTTTTCTGATGAGAAGATCGAGATCCCGTTCCGGCAGGTGGACGTGTGGATGCGGAACCGGGGGGACGCGAGTGATTCCCGAACGCGAGGATGATCGCTTCCCGCGTCCGCCTTCATTGCCCGCTGTATCAGTTGTGGCAGGAAGGGGACGGCCGCCCCGATGAAGGCGAGCGTGACCTCTGCCCGGCCATGACGCAAGATCATGGGCGGGCCGGCAATCATCCCGGCCAGTATCGCGGCCATCTTCTCCTCGCCGAACCAGAAGTAACCCCATCGTATATGTCGCATAAAGGGGGTCCGATCCGCCTCATTTCTCCGACGTAAAACGCCGAACCCCGCCAGAACCCCCATAGCGACCGCCGGGCCCCGGATCACCCCCCTCCAGAACCCAAACCTCATCGCCCCGTCCGATCCCCGATTGAAACAAGCTCTAAACAGGCCGGTTTTTTCGCTCGCAAAATCCCCGGATAAGCAAACCGGGCCAATAGCGGGATTTTCCGTGAAACTCTCCGCAAAACCCCCCCTAACAGGCCGGTCGCTGAAATACCGAATGAGTGGAACGGAGCACAATACGGGCCCGGATGGGCTATTTTTACCGATCCGGGGAGGTGAGAGTACTGATACTCTAAAAAAGAGGTTATTATCATCCCTCGTCAGAAGAGGGGGAAGATCCGATAAAAGTGTCAGATCGCCCAGGTTCTTCGACGTAAAACGCTGAACCCCGCCAGAACCCCCATAGCGACCGCCGGGCCCCGGATCACCCCCCTCTAGAACCCAAACCTCATCGCCCCGTCCGATCCCCGATTGAAACAAGCTCTAAACAGGCCGGTTTTTTCGCTCGCAAAATCCCCGGATACGCAAACCGGGCCAATAGCGGGATTTTCCGTGAGACTCCCTGCAAAAACCCCCGAAACAGGCCGGTCGCTGAAATCCCGGAAGAGGGGAACGGGGCTTATTGCGGGCCCGGATGGGCCATTTTTACCGATCCGGGCAGGTGAGAGTACTGACACTCTCAAAAATGAGGCAGTTATCCACCCTCATCGGAGGAGGGGGAAGCTCGGATAAACGTGTCCGATCGCCCCCATTCTCCGACGTAAAACGCCGAACCCCGCCAGAATTCTTTCAGAACACATTCGCTTCCGAGTACACCATCACCTGGTCCTGCAGGAGATCATAGGGTTTGATCTCACGGGAATGGGCGGACATCCGCATCTTGACCACTTCAAGGGCCAGATGAACCGCAGACAAGTCCGATCCCGAGGGCCTGAGATACCGGAGGAGAATCACCGTGTCCGAGAGGTATTCGATGAGCGCGTGACGGCTGGAGAAGACATTGTTCCTGTCCGTCTCCGAGGTCATCATGATGGTGCAGTTCTTGTCACGAAGCCCCTCAATGAACCGGAACATCTCCTGCCGCCGCTCCGAGTTGGTATCAAACAGGTCTTCGAACAGGGAGATGGGATCGATGACCACCCGGCTCGCCTTCACCTCATCGATCAGCTTGGGAAGTTCGTTCTTGATCCGGTTGTTGGCGATGTTGAAGTCCGTGGGATCGAGTTTGATCACATAGAGGGATTTGTTCAGGAAGGGGGTGACATCCCAGCCTTTCAGCTGCATGTATTTGAGGAGCCGGTCTTCCCGTTCCTCAAGACTGATGTAGATGACATTCTCTCCTTTCTTTAACCCATCCCATGCAAATTCGAGGGCAAAGGTGGTCTTTCCCGTTCCGTATGTTCCGATGATGGAACAGATGCTGCCGGGAACCAGCCCGCCACCCAGCATGTCATCGAGCCCGACAATCCCCACCTTGACCCGGTCGCCGTTCATATGACCACCCGGATATTGCTGACCTCAAACCCGTTGGTTGCGGAGATCCTGACCGCAAACTTGACGAGATCCTTCTCTTCGAGATGGGGCATCACGCCGCGGAACTTCTCAAAGTACATCACCCGCTGCCTCCGCGAACCGGTGGTCTCTTCCCACTTGAAGAGCATCACCGCATCGGCGATATCAGCCAGTTCGCGTTCCTGTGCCGTATCGAGGATTCCCCGGCTGAGCAGCAGGTAGGTGGTGATACCCCGCTGTTTGGACACTCTCTGCAATCCGCGAATCAGGCCGGTCATGTTCTGCCAGAACTCCGGGACGGCCGACTGGGTGGCAACATCGGTGACCGAATCGATGACGAGCAGGCTGTCCGGACTGACACTGTTGATCACATTTGCCAGGCGGAGGAGGATCCCCTCATGATTCGACCGCTTCTGGAGCCGGGTCATCACATCGCCGTGGCTGTACCATTCATCGGGAACAACACTGTTATCGAAATAGAGTTCCGAGAGGTCATCGAATTGGATGGTATCCACCAGCGCCTCAAGCCCTTCGATATGCAGGGAGCTGGTAATCTCCCGGCAGACCTCCTCTTTCAGCCGGGTGAACGTGATGTACCGTATCTCATGGGGAACGGTGCCCTCCGGTGCCGTCCCCTTCATGAGGCTGAGCGTATTGACAATCGAGCTGTAGGTGAATTCGTAGCTGCCGGCACCCAGATCCCCCAGGAGGAGTATGACCGATCCTTTCGGAACCCCCCCCTCGAAGATGGGATCGAGCGACGGGATCCCGGTGGGCATTTTCTGCTTGTTAAAATCCTGCATTTCAGCCTCAATGACGTGAATCTGCTCGTCTCGCAAGAAAAAGTGTCATGGACTGACTGATAAAGGTATCTGAATCAAAAGAGCCTTGGGATTCTCTACCAGAGGAACATCGTAACAAAATGTTTATTAAAAAAAGCCCGGACTGACACATACTTATATAGATTGGTCTCCCGAAATATACAACGGGAATACAAATACTCGTCGGAGTGGAGCTGGCAGACAATGGGTATCATGGATCGCATCAGGCCCAAAAAACAGGTACATGAAGGGACGAATCCCCTCCCGGATACGGGTGATTTAGCGGTTTTGGGCACTCCTCAACAACTTCCCGATGCCCCGTCCATCGTATCCGAAGACAAAAAACCTGATGCAAGTTTCCGTCATTATTTCCAGTTCCTGAAACGAAGGGAGAAGATCCCCATTGAAGAATATGATGTCGAGCGTCACGGAACGCTGGTAGATGCCAAAGTTCCGGATACGTACGATGTCATCGATCAATACTGGATTGAGGCCGGATGCTCCATTGTGGTGATCGCTCACAACAAGAAGACCAACCAGAGCGAATACCTGCTCTATGAACCAGAGCTCTCCGATTTTGAATACGAACTGCTGGAACGCCTGCATGAAGACCTGAGGGATGTACTGATCCTCTCAGCGGAAGAGATGAAGAAAGACCGTAAACGCATCCTCTTAGAGAAGATGCAGGCCCTGATCGGTGAATACGGGCTGACCCTTGAGGTGTCCTCCCGGTTCAAGATCCAGTATTTCCTGATCCGGAACTATATCGGGTGGTCGCGTATCGATCCCTTGATGAAAGATCCCCAGCTGGAGGATATCTCCTGCGACGGGAACCGGATCCCCCTCTTCCTGTACCACCGCAGGTACAGGAATATCAAGACCAACATCTCGTTTGATTCCGATATCCTCAACTCCCTGGCAATCACCCTTGCACAGCGGTCGGGAAAGCATATCTCCACCGGTGCCCCGATGATCGATGCCACTCTTCCGGACGGTTCCCGTCTGCAGTTATCCTTTGGAACTGAAGTGACGACACGGGGAACATCGTTCACCATCCGGAAATTCCGGGAAGAACCGTTCTCTCCTGTCGAACTGATGGAAAACGGGACCTTCAATGCCGATGAGATGGTCTACTTCTGGCTTGCGATTGAGAACAACAAGAGTCTTCTCTTTATCGGGGGGACGGCGTCGGGCAAGACGACATCCCTGAATGCGGTCTCCCTCTTCATTCCCCCGGTTGCAAAAGTGGTCAGCATCGAAGATACCCGGGAGATCACGCTCTACCACGACAACTGGATTGCATCGGTGACCCGTGAAGCCTTAACGGAAGGGGGCAATGCCATCAACATGTTCGACCTGTTGAAATCCGCGATGCGCCAGCGGCCAGAGTATATCCTTGTCGGGGAAGTCCGTGGGCCTGAAGCCCAGACCCTCTTCCAGGCCATGAACACCGGTCACACCACCTTCTCCACCATGCATGGCGGCAGTGTCGATGCTGCGATTCACCGGCTTGAGAGTGAGCCCCTGAATGTGCCGCGGAACATGATGCAGGCATTGAACATCATCAGCGTGCAGGGCCTGATCTATCATGGTACCGAGCGTGTCCGGCGGGCCCAGGAGATTGTTGAGATCGCGGGTATCGATCCCTCAAGCGGGAACCTGCGGGTGAACAATGTCTTCCTGTACGATCCGGTCCATGATCTCTCCGCATACACCGGGAGATCGCAGGTCTACGCGGATATTGCTGAAAAACGCGGCTGGACAAAGGAGCAACTGGAGAATGAGATCCGACAACGCATCTCCATCCTGAATGCCATGAAGAAGCAGGGGATCCGGGATTATATTTCGGTGGCATCCATGTTCCATGCCTATCATATCGACCCGAAAAATGTCCTGTCCCATATCGATGACCTCCGTCAGGTAATCTGAAGATGGTGCGTCAATACTTTTACCGCTGGATTAAGAGCGATCCCGTCCGGTACAACAGTCTCCATGCCGATATGGTCTCAGCCCGGATGGGCCTGACACCGGAGCAATATCTCTGGCGAACTGCAAAAACCGCTCTCTTGACCGGTGTTCTCTTCGCAGTACTCGGGTTTTTTCTCAGCGCCTTTGTTGCCTTCCCGAGCCTGAACAAGAAGATCGGCATCACCAATGTCTTCAACATCCAGATGCCGGTGTTCTTCAATGTAATTTATCCGGCAGAGTACATCGGGGCGTTCATCGCCGTACTACTGTTCATTGTCGGTGCGTATGCTGCATACAGCCTGCTGTTGAAGATGCCGGCTCTGGAAAAGAGCAACCGGGCCATCAAGATCAACTTAACACTCCACAATGCCGTGGCGTATATGTATGCCATGCGGAAAGGGGGAGCCCAGCTGATGGCGATCTTCCATTCCCTTTCGGAGCGGGCTGATATTTACGGGGAGGTTGCGCTGGAGTTCCGCCAGATTGTACGGGATGCGGATTTCTTCGGGTACGATGTAGTGACGGCAATTCGTCACCTGTCCGATACCACCCCTTCGGAGAAGTTGAAAAATTTCCTCGAGGATCTCCTCTCGGTGATCGAGAGCGGGGGAAATATGGAGGATTTTCTCTCGATACGGGTCCGGATGTACCAGGAAGAGGCCCGGTTCGAACAGAAGAATTTCCTGAATGTGCTCTCCCTTGTGGCGGAAGGATATGTGACCCTCTTTGTGGCTGGCCCGCTCTTTTTGATCATCATCATGGTGGTCATGGGTATGACCGGGGGTAGTGCTGTTTTGCAGCTATCTGTCGTCACCTATGCCCTGTTACCGATCGGCTCCTTCATCTTCATCCTCCTCATCGATTACATCTCGCTCAAGGCCGAGCATTCCCACCAGTATACCATGATCAAGGAGCTCAGGGCATACCCCGATGTTGTCACGTACCAAAGGGAGCACGAGGAGACCCTGTTCGAGCAGTTAAAAAAATACGACCGGGTCCGATCGCTCATCACCCACATCCGTCATCCCCTTGACAGTTTCATCACCGATGTCAATCACACGCTCTACATCACGGTCCCGGTTGCGGTGATTTACATCATCTCGGTCCTCCTGCGGGTACCGCGGTACCGCGATATCGATGTCTACATCGGGGTCGTGGACGATCATATCATCCTTGCACTCCTTGTCGTCCTGATTCCCTATGCAATCTTCTACGAGATACGGGCACGGAAGGTGCTGGGAATCCAGACCCTTCTTCCCGATTTCTTAGAGCGGATGTCCGGGATCAACCAGGTCGGGCTGACCCTTTCCCAGGCCATTGCGATCATGGTCAATACGAATCTCGGGTTGTTGAGCTATGAGATCCGCCGCATCAAGCGGGACATGGACTGGGGGGCGAACTTCACCGAAGCGCTCATGCGGTTTGAGCAGCGGGTCAGTACACCTGCGATCGCCCGTACCGTGACGCTGATCACGAAAGCCAGTGAGATGAGTGGCCAGATCAGCGAGGTACTCTCCATCGCCTCCAGCGATGCGAAGATGACCGAGGTCCTCAAACAGGAGCGGCGCTCCGAGATGTTCATCTATACCGCGATCGTGTACCTCTCGTTCTTTGTCTTCCTCTTCGTTGTTGCTGTCCTGACAACCCAGTTCTTACCGGTTCTTGGCGATATCAACGTACCGGGATCGGCATCGACCACCGCCATAGCAGGAAGCACGCTCTCAGGATTTGGCTCGATATCCCTCATCATCTTCGGGCGTCTCTTATATCACGCGTGCCTCATGCAGGCGCTCTTCTCCGGGCTCGTTGCCGGACAGATGGGAGAGTCTTCGGTGGCCGCCGGTGTGAAACACGCCTGCATCCTCCTGATCATCGCGCTGGTGACCTTCAACGTGGTTCTTACCTGAATCGCATCCCCGGTGATGTGGCGGGATTAAAAAGGGATACCCTTAAATCTTCACGTGAAGATGTCGATAATGAGGTGACCAAACGTGTGTACTGTTGGTGGTGGACCTGCTGGGGACCTGGATTTCGAGGATCGTGTTAAGGGAAAGAAGTACCGCTGCAATGACTGCGGCGAGAAGTTTGAGAGTGTCAGCAAGCACCCGATCTGCGCCAGTTGCCAGTCCGATAACGTGACGGCGCTCTGATACCATGATGGTGCCCCTTGCAGATGAGTTCCTGCTCATCTCAGGCACCCGTTCTTTTTTACTGGCAGCGAAAGCCAATGCCCGGTTTGCCATCTGGATTGAGACCTCCGATAAGGAATATTGCCAGACGATCGAGCCGTCCGATCTGATCGTGGTTTCGGCACCGGAAGGAGGGGCAGTAGAACCGGCCATCATGCTTGCGGAATTCGTCAGAACGTACCGCTTGCCCCTCACGGTTCTCCCTAAGGATCATCCGGGCTCGAAGCATTTTTCGTATCTCGTATCAGCAGCAGCGGAGATTCACACCAGTTGCTCCATCCGCCGGGGAACCCATCCGGAGCAGCACCTTGTCTGTTCAAGCGATGAACTGGCGGGAATTACCCTTGCGGGATTGCCCGGACAGGTGGCGATATCCGGCCTTCCCAACGGGGGTACGGTACAGTATGTTACGTCGCATATGAAAATTGAATATTCAAAAATCCCGGATAATTCCCGTTAATATACAAGGGCACATGCCGGTTTGATCAAAAATGACAATACATATATGGCTTTTTTCACCTATTATTGTACTTGCCGTGAGAGGAGGGTTGGATGAAGACTGAGGTCCTAAAAGACATTAAAAAAGCTGAGGAAGAGTACCAATCGGTAATCAGCAAGGCTCAGGAAGAGAAGAAGAAGAAACATTCAGAAGCCGAGCTTGAAGCTGATAATCTGGTCACAAAAGCGCAGAGCAATGCAGAACAGTACAAAAAGCTGAAACTGGAAGAAGCACGGCACCAGGCAGCCCTTAAGCACGCTGAAATCATCAGAAGCGGCAATCAGCGCGCAGCGGCACTGAAATCAAAGGGAGAGCAGAACCTCTCAAAGGCGGTGCAGCTGCTGGTTTTGCGGTTTAAGGAGCAGCTGCATGTTAAAGCCTAAGCAGATGAGCCGGCTCCTCATCGCCGCATCAAAGGACCAGATGGCTCCTGTTGTTGCGGAGCTCTACCGTCACCACCTGTTCCATGTTGAGGAATACGTGGAAGGCGGGGCCGAGGGCTATGAGGGTTTTAAGATCGGTTCACCCCTAACAGGCGCAAGCGAAGCGTCCGTTGATCTGCTGAAGATCCGTGCGATCGAGAATGCCGTCTCCATCAATCCTGAGGAGATGGATCCCGTACAGGCTGGCACACAGTCCGAACTGAAGGCCAGAATCGAGCGGGAACTGCCGGCTCTTGAACGGGAAGTTGAGGAACTGAGCGGGACGCGCTCGAAACTTGACAACCGGGCGAAGGAGTGCGAACAGAAGATCGCCGAGATCACGCCGTTCGTAGGCATCCCTGCCGATCTCGAGATGTACCGGGGCTATACGGGATTTTCCGTGTACGCCGGCTACGTGGCCCATGAGGTCCCGCTTGCGGTCCCGCATGAGATGCACTTCGCAAAGGGCAAGGAGAAGAACTTTGTAGTCCTCGTTGCCCCGACCGCTCAGCGGAACGAGGTCGAGCGGGCCCTGCAGGAAGCATCGTACCAGTCGGTCCCGATTCCTGATGAGACCGGTGCCCCGGAAGCCCGCATCGGGTATTACCAGGGGCAGATTGCGGCGCTGACCCGGGAGATCACGGAGATCAACGCAAAACTGGACGCGGTCAAACAACAGCACGCCGGGTTCCTTGCAGCCTGTGAGGAGTTCTTAAGGGCTGAAGTGGAGCAGACCGAGGTTCCGCTCCGGTTTGCAACCACGAAGCAGACTTTTGTGGCCGAGGGCTGGGTTCCCTCAGACACCGTGGATGCCATCAGTGATTCGCTTGTCAAGGCAACCGGGGGCAAGGTGTTTGTCACCGTACTGCCGACCGATCCCGAACATGATTCGGTACCGGTGGAGTACAACAACCCGAAGTTTGCCCAGCCGGCACAGATGCTGATGGATATCTATTCGCGACCCAAGTATACCGAAGTGGATCCAACGCTGATGCTTGCCATCGTGTTTCCCATCTTCTTCGGTCTCATTGTCGGGGATGTCGGGTACGGCCTGATCTTCCTTGCCATGTACTTCGGTTTGAAACGGATGATGAAAGGTGAAGACGGGCAGAAGTTATTGACCGTCTTCCGGAACGCCAGCATCTCCAGTATCATCTTCGGGTTGCTCTTCAACGAGTTCCTTGGGTTCAAGTTCTCCCAGATTACCGGGTGGATTCTCGGGACCGGCGGGCTTGTAAATCCCCTTGAGCACTACGAATCCCTCATGTTCAGCAGGCACCTGCTCATTGGTTCAACGGAAGCTGGCGGTCACGGACCGGCGATTCCTGCACTGATGATCATGGCCATCTGGATCGGTATCCTGCACATCTCGCTCGGGCGTGCCCTTGGCATGTATAACCATGCAAAGCAGGACCACGGTCTCCACCGCATCAAGGCGGTTGTGGCCAACTTCGGCTGGCTCGCCGTGATGTGGGGTATTCTCATCGCCATCTGGTCCAATGTTGTAATGCCGTATATGTTCGACCTTACCGGTCTTCCGGTCATTGCAGCAGGATTCAACCTTGGCACGTTCATCGGGGGGGCGCTCATCCTTGGCGGTGTCATCTGCATTGCATGGGATTCCGTCCTTGAAGTGATCGAGTTGCCCACGATCATCTCTCATGTTCTTTCCTATGCCCGTCTCGTTGCGGTCGGCCTCTCTTCGGTCGCGATCGCAATGGTCGTCAACTATATGGCCATCGGGATGTTCATCAGTCCCGGTATGGCCGATCTCTCCCTTGTTGGTATTGTGATGATTATTGTCGGACTGGTGATATTCCTGTTCGGCCATACCCTCAATATCGCACTGGGTCTTCTGGGTGGCGGGCTCCACTCAATTCGTTTACACTATGTCGAATTCTTCACCAAGTTCTACAAGGGTGGAGGCAAAAGATACGTTCCATTCGGAATTAAACGCAGATTTACGGAGGATTAAACTATGTCAGCAGAAGTAGTAGCAATTGCAACAACAGATCTCGCAGCAATCCAGGCATCGCAGATGGGAATGAAGGCAATCGGCGCAGGGCTCGCCGTCGGTCTTACCGGCGTCGGCACTGGTGTCGCTGAGATGGGTATCGGCGCAGCAGCAGTCGGTGCCATCGCCGAGAACAAGGACTTCTTCGGTCTCGGTCTGCTCTTCACGGTTATCCCCGAAACAATCGTTATCTTCGGTCTCGTCGTCGGTCTCCTGCTGCTCTTCTAAAGGAGAGAACAATGGGACTGGAAGCAGTAGTTGAAGAGATCAGGGAAAAAGGCAGATCCGAAGCGGAGAAGGTCCGCCAGGAGTCCAGACAGGACGTGGACCAGATCCTTGCCGCAGCCAACAAGAAGGCCGGCGGGATCAAGCTTGTCGCAGAAGAGGAATCAGCAAAACAGTCCGCTCACCTCGTGAGTCAGGACGTTTCCGCTGCAAACCTCCTCGTCAAGCGCGAGCTCCTGAACACGCAGAAAGCACTGCTGGACCAGGTGTACGAAACCACCCGCAAGGATATCGCTGCCCTCCCTGAGAGCTTCCATCGCGAAGCAATCAAGAAACTCCTCACCGAGGCAAAGAAGGAGATCCCAGCAGGAACGATCTACTGCAATGCCCGGGATGTCGCAGCCGCAAAAGCGGTTATTGCGGAGAACCCGGATTTTGCCGGATTCAAGCTGGGAGAGCCCGTCAACATCGACGGCGGTCTCCTGATCGAAGGTGCAGGAGCCGAGTTGCAGATTGATTACAGCTACCGCACGTTCTTATCGAAGGTGTGGGAATCCGGGTTGAAGGATGCGTCGGATATCCTGTTCGGGTAAGGGGGCACACGTATGGGTGTGAATATTTCAGCACCGTACATCTATGTGTGCACCAGGATGCGGGTGCGCAAGGCCAAGCTCCTCCCCAAGGAGGAGTACATGCGGATGCTCAACATGAGTGTCGCCGAGATCACCCGTATCATTGAGGAGACCGAATACAAACAGGAGATCGACGAACTCGGGACGACCTTCAAAGGCATTGACCTGATGGAAGTCGCCCTGAGCTGGAACCTGGCCAAGGAATACCAGAAGATCCAGCATATCACCCCGGGGACGCTCAAAGGGTTCACCCGGGCCTACCTCCGCAGGTGGGACATCCAGAATGTCTTAACCATTCTCCGGGGCAAGGTGCAGGGTGAGAAGGCAGGCAAGATCAAGGAGATCCTGATCCCTGCCGGCAGCTTGGACAAGGTGGTACTGGACCGGCTCCTGGCCGAAGACAGCAATGACCGGATCATCGAGCTCCTGAAAGGACACCGGATGTTTCCCGTTCTTATGCGGGAATACCCGACAGCCAAGGAGACCGGGTCGTTCTCCCACATGGAGAACGAGCTGTACAAACAGTTCTATGCAGAGATCATCGGCGATGCAAAGGCCGGGATCAAGGGAGGAGCCTCGTTCATGTCGTATATCCAGCTGGAGATCGATATCAAGAACGTGAAGACCCTCTTCCGGCTGCGGGCCGATTCAACCTCAACGGAGGATGTCCGGGAGATGTATATTCCCGGTGGCAGCCTCTCGGTGGTGGACTTCTCAAACCTGCATGGAATCCGGGAGACCAATGAATTCATCGACCAGCTCAAGACACTGGTCAGGAATGATTCCCTGCATACGCTGCTCGATGAGATGAAGGGCCAGAAGGCCATGCGCGATATTGAAGTCCGGCTGACCCGCGTCCAGCTCGAACAGATGGAGGGGATGAGTAAGCGCAACCCCTTCTCGATTCACCCGATCCTCGTTTACCTCGAAAAGAAGAAGTACGAGGTCTTCAACCTGCGGGCGCTTGCCCGTGGCAAGGAATCGAGACTTCCGTCTGAGAAAATTGCAGAATACTTGGTGATGTGAATGGAGATCGCAGTAATCGGCAACAGTGAGTTCATCTTAGGGTTCCGCCTCGCCGGTATCCGCAAGACCTATGCTGCGGAAAACGACGAGAAACTGACCGAGCATATCACCAGTGCGCTGCAGGATGGCGAAGTAGGGATTCTCGTCCTCAACTCAAGCGATATGGAAAAGATCCCCCGCAGGCTCCGTACAACGCTCGAAAATTCCGTAAAGCCGACGGTTATTGCCATCGGCGGCGAAGAGAGCGGGCTGTCCATGCGGGAGAGAATCAAGAGATCGGTGGGTGTTGATCTGTGGAAGTAAAAGGAGCAAAACCTAAAGAACAAAAGCAAGGGGTCCTCAAAAGGATCGCCGGCCCTGTCGTGACGGCAGTCAACCTTGACGCCCACATGTACGATGTGGTGAAGGTCGGTAAAGAAGCGCTGATGGGAGAAGTCATCAAGATCCAGGGTGATAACGTCATCATTCAGGTGTACGAGGATACCGCCGGTATCCGGCCGGGCGAACCGGTCTCGAACACGGGTCTCTCCCTTGCGGTCGAACTGGGTCCTGGTCTCCTGACCAGTATCTATGATGGTATCCAGCGTCCCCTGGAAGTCCTTGTGGACAAGATGGGTAACTTCATCCAGCGTGGTGTCACCGCACCCGGGCTCTCCCATGAGAAGAAGTGGGCCTTCAAGCCGGTGGTAAAGGCCGGCGACAAGGTCGAGCCCGGTGCAATCCTTGGTGAAGTGCAGGAGACCAACATCGTCCAGAAGATCATGCTCCCGCCCAACGTGAAGGCAGGCATTGTCAAGACGATCAAGAGCGGGGACTTCACGGTTGACGAGACCATCTGCATTCTCGAAGACGGCCGTGAATACCCGATGCTCCAGCGCTGGCCCGTCCGTGTTCCCCGTCCTGTACGGGAGAAGAAGAACCCGACGATCCCCCTGATCACCGGTCAGCGGATCCTCGACGGTCTCTTCCCGATTGCAAAGGGCGGTACCGCCGCAATTCCCGGCCCGTTCGGGAGCGGCAAGACGGTCACCCAGCAGCAGCTGGCCAAGTGGTCGGATGCCGAGATCGTGGTCTACATCGGCTGCGGTGAACGCGGCAACGAGATGACGGAAGTTTTGACAGAGTTCCCGCACCTCGAAGACCCGAAGTCAGGAAAGCCCCTCATGGAACGGACGGTGCTCATTGCAAACACGTCCAACATGCCGGTGGCTGCCCGTGAAGCATCCGTGTACACCGGTATCACCATCGCGGAATACTTCCGTGATATGGGCTACGATGTCTCCCTGATGGCAGACTCGACCTCCCGTTGGGCAGAAGCCATGCGTGAGATCTCCAGCCGTCTTGAAGAGATGCCCGGTGAAGAAGGTTACCCGGCCTACCTCGCAGCCCGGCTCTCGGAGTTCTACGAGCGTGCCGGTCTTGTTGAGACCTTAAACGGGGCATCCGGTTCGGTCTCGGTTATCGGTGCGGTATCCCCGCCTGGTGGAGACTTCTCGGAGCCGGTCACCCAGAACACCCTGCGTATCGTCAAGGTCTTCTGGGCACTGGACGCGAAGCTCTCCCAGCGCCGGCACTTCCCGGCCATCAACTGGCTGAACTCGTACTCCCTGTACCTCGATGCACTCCATGACTGGTACGACAAGGAGGTCTCCCCCGACTGGAACAAGATCCGGTCCTGGGCCATGGAAGTTCTCCAGAAAGAGGCAGAACTCCAGGAGATCGTGCAGCTCGTCGGTTCCGATGCCCTGCCCGAGTCAGAACAGGTGACCATTGAGGTCGCCCGTATGATCCGTGAGATCTTCCTCCAGCAGAACGCCTACGATGCGGTCGACACGTTCTGTGACATGAAGAAACAGTACGACATGATGAAGGCGATCAAGCTCTTCGCTGATCTTGCCTACGCGGCCCAGCTTGCTGGTGTCAGCCCGGCGCAGATCAACACGGTCAAGTCCAAGAACGAACTGCCCCAGATCAAATTCATCAAGGACTACAAGCCCGAACTCGCGAAGATCGAGAAGCAGATGGACGATGAGTTCAACACACTGAGGTCGGCAGCATGAAGGAATACAGGACGATTAGTAAGATTGCCGGGCCCCTCGTCTTTGTCGAAAAGACCGAGCCGATTGCATACGGAGAACTGGTGAACATCATTCTCTCCGACGGCACCACCAAGCGCGGCCAGGTACTCGACACAAGCGATGAACTGGTCGTTGTCCAGATCTTCGAGAACACGACCGGTATCGGCAGGGACAGCGGCGTCCGGTTCACGGGCGAGACCATCAAGATGCCCGTGGGCAGGGAGATGCTCGGCCGTATCCTGTCCGGTGGCGGTAAGCCCATCGACGGCGGCCCGGAGATTGTTCCGGAGAAGCGCCTCGACATCAACGGTGCGGCTATCAACCCGTATGCCCGGGGAATGCCGGCGGATTTCATCCAGACCGGTATCTCGACCATTGACGGGACCAACACCCTTGTCCGTGGCCAGAAGCTCCCGATCTTCTCATCAGCAGGTCTTCCGCACAACAATGTTGCGCTCCAGATCGCCCGCCAGGCCAAGGTGCCCGGCTCGACCGAGAGTTTCGCAGTGGTCTTTGCTGCCATGGGTATCACGAAAGAAGAAGCGAACTACTTCATGGCGGACTTCGAGCGCACTGGTGCCCTCGAACGTGCGGTCGTCTTCCTCAACCTTGCGGATGACCCGGCCGTTGAGCGTATCATCACCCCGCGTCTCGCTCTGACCACCGCTGAATACCTTGCCTTCGAGCTCGGTATGCATGTGCTCGTCATCCTCACGGATATGACCAACTACTGTGAAGCGCTCCGTCAGATCGGTGCAGCCCGTGAAGAAGTGCCCGGTCGCCGTGGCTACCCGGGATACATGTACACGGATCTCGCCAACATCTACGAGCGTGCCGGTATGATCAAGGGCCAGAAGGGTTCCGTTACCCAGATCCCGATCCTGACCATGCCCGGTGACGATATCACCCACCCGATCCCCGACCTGACAGGATACATCACCGAAGGCCAGATCGTGGTCAACCGTGACCTGCACCGCAAGGGTATCTATCCGCCCATCAACGTGCTGCCCTCGCTCTCCCGTCTGATGAACCTCGGTATCGGACCGGGGAAGACCCGGGACGACCACAAGAAGGTCTCCGACCAGATGTACGCCGGGTACGCAGAAGGCAACGACCTCCGCGGCCTCGTGGCCATCGTTGGTAAGGACGCGCTCTCCGAGCGTGACCGCTTGCTCCTCGAATTCGCGGATCTCTTCGAGAACCGCTTCGTCCGGCAGGGCTATGATGAGGACCGCACCATCGAGGACACACTTAACCTCGGCTGGGAACTCCTCTCATCGCTGCCGGTGGAACAGCTCACCCGTATCGACCGCGACCTGATCAACAAGTACCACCCGAAACTCAAGGCCGGTGCAAAGAAGGAGTAAAGAGTCCATGGCGCTGCGCGATATCAAGCCAACCCGCTCTGAGCTGATCAACCTCAAGCGGAAGATCCAGCTCTCGGAGCGCGGCTACAAGATCCTCAAGATGAAGCGCGATGGACTGATCTTGGAATTTTTCAAGATTCTTGCAAACGCGAAGGACAGCCGGGGCGATCTTCTCAAAAAGTATGCCAGGGCCGTCGAGATGATGGCCGTGGCAAACACGGTTGAAGGTGCAATCGGCGTGAAATCTGCGGCATTCTCCGTCAAGGAAGTGCCCCAGATCACCTTAAAGAGCAAGAACATCATGGGGGTTGTTGTGCCCCAGATCGAGTCCTCAAAGGTCAAAAAGACCCTTGCGGATCGCGGGTATGGCGTGCTGGGGACCTCGACGGTCATCGATGAGACCGCCACGGCGTTCGAGGAACTCGTGGAAGCGATCATCCTGAATGCCGAGGTCGAGACCACGATGAAACGCCTGCTCGATGAGATCGAGAAGACCAAGCGCCGTGTCAATGCGCTGGAGTTCAAGGTCATCCCTGAACTCACGGCGGCACGGGACTTCATCAAGATGCGTCTCGATGAGATGGAACGCGAAGAACTCTTCCGGATGAAGAAGATCAAATCTCGGAATACTGCGTAACGATTCAACGGAGGTCTGGATGCAGATTGGAACCATTAAGGACCTGGGGGTAGAGGGAAAGACCGTTCTCCTCCGGCTCGACCTCAACTCCCCCATAGATCCCACCTCCAACCTTATTCTTGATGACAAGCGGTTCCGGGAGCATCTCCCGACCATCCGCGCTTTAGAGTCCAGCCGGGTCGTGATCGTCACCCACCAGAGCCGGCCCGGCAAGAAGGATTTCACCACCCTTGAAGCCCATGCAGAGAAACTGGAATCGCTCCTGGGAACACCGGTCACGTACGTGGACAGCATCTTCGGGCGCCATGCCCGCGAGGCAGTCCACGCGATGAAGATCGGGGAGATCGTGATGCTGGAGAACGTCCGGTTCAATGCGGAAGAGAACCTGACCCTCAAGCCTGAAGAGGCAAAGAAGACCCATCTCATCAGGAAACTGTCAGGCATGGGAGATCTGTTTGTCAACGATGCGTTCGGCACCGCCCACCGCTCGCAGCCGACCGTTGTCGGCCTGCCGCTTGCCCTGCGATCGGCGGGAGGGCTTCTCATGGAGAAGGAAGTCTCCACCCTCTCCCGGGTCTTCTCGGGAGCTCCCCGGCCGGTCTGCATGGTGCTCGGCGGTACCAAGGTGGACGACTCCATCGATGTTGCCCGGCACGTGCTGGACACCGGTATTGCCGACCAGGTGATCGTGATCGGCGTGGTTGCTAATGTCTTCCTCATTGCTGCTGGCTACAATATCGGCAAACCCTCCACGCAGCTGATCACCCAGCTCAAGTATGATGCCGAGATTGGGAAGGCGAGAGAGATCCTTGCCCGGCACCGCGACCGTGTCGTGATGCCGGAGTCCGTTGCCGTCCGGCAGGATAACCGCCGCGTTGAATACGATGTTGGGAAGATCCCCGAAGATGCCCCGGTTCTCGATCTCGGGATGGATGCCCTTGCCACCCTTGTCCAGACCCTCAAGAAGGCCGGGACCGTGGTCTTCAATGGCCCGGCCGGTCTCTTTGAGGATGCTGACTTTGCGACCGGGACGTACGAACTGCTCAGGGCCGCATCCAAAGTAGAGTTCTCGGTTGTTGGCGGTGGCCATACTGCGGCGGTCATCGAGAAACTCGGCATCGAGCAGGACTTCACCCACATCTCAACCGGCGGCGGTGCCTGCATCGAATTCCTGACCGGCAAGAAACTGCCGGCGGTCGATGCGCTTGAGCAGTCAAAGAAGATCTTCGGGTAATCCTCCACCTTTTTTTACAGCTGCATCGTCCAGCGCGTCCCGGAACCCTTATTATTCATCATCGATAATCTGCAGGATACAAAGGGCAGGTATAGATCGATCATGCAGGTTCGGATCATCGCAGTCGGGAAGATCAAGGAGAAGTACCTGCAGGAAGGTATTGCCGAATACGAGAAACGGCTCCGCCCGTACGCCAAGGTGCAGGTTGTGGAGATTCCTGAGGAGAAGCGTCCTCTCTCCGCCTCCCCGTCCATAGAACGGACCGCCATGGAAAAGGAGGGGGAGCGGATCCTTGCGGCAATCCCCGAGGGTTCGTTCGTGATTGCGCTCGCTATTACAGGGGAGGACTGGTCGAGCGTGGCCCTTGCCGAGGCCCTCTCCCACTGGGAGATGGCGGGCCGGAACCAGATCGCATTTCTCATTGGTGGCGATCTCGGGCTCTCACCCGCAGTATACGGGAGGGCAGACCTGGGGCTCTCGCTCTCCCGGATGACCTTCACCCACCCGATGGCCCGGCTCCTTCTCTTCGAGCAAATCTACCGGGCGTTCCGGATCCTCCGGGGCGAGCCTTACCATAAGTAAATCGTTCTTAGAAGTCCCCGCATGATGGCAGTGGCCCGTCACGCTTCAGCAGGTTCTCCAATCCGTACCTATTTCTGTCTGCACGCCCGACACACAGGATGATGACAAAAAAAGAGCACACCACGAAGCTTGTCGATGAGAAGTCAGGACTCATGGAATGTCTCGTCTGTGGGGAGAAGTACCACACCACGATGAAACCTGGTGCTGACGGGAAGTTCCTCCCGGAGAACTGGGAGTGTGTCAACAAGTGCCGGCTTATCCCTCATGGTGAACACCCTGCAAAGAAGAAGTAGCCACCATCATCTCATCATCTCTTTCTCTCTGTTGCACACCTGAATGCTCCGTACGATTGAACGATCTGAACCGGATGCAATCACCCGCCAGCCAAACGATGGCTTTTTAAAACACAATGACGGAACAAGTCTTAAGGCGATTCCATGGTCATCGAGATACTATCCTACAATACCAGCATCCTCAATCCGCTCCTGAAGTTCCTCATCTTTTCCATGTTTGCCCTCGGGACCTGTTTTTTTTACCAGGCCTGGAAGAAGTTCAAGGGGGGGAACATACGGTTGATCGCCATAGCGCTTACCTGCGGGGGTATTGCAGCATGCATCGGGGCCGGTGCTCGTTTTCTTGGAGATTTCTTAATAGAACTCAAATGGCTTGAGAGTACTGGAGCGATCATTTTTGCCCTGATCAGTCTCTTTGTTGCTTGGATGGTCTATACGAGACTGACAGAGATTGCAGAAGCGTTTGGGATCAAGGAGGGGAAATAAATGGTCGATCTCCTCGATTACAATACCAGTCCCCTCGTCCTTATCCTGAAGATTGCAGCTCCACTCATCTTCCTCGTGGTGCTGGGGATCTACGTCGCAACCCGGAAGTATTATTCTGAGAAGATCCGGATTGTCATCGATTTTTTGATCCTGTTTGCCGCCTTTGCCTTTATTGCCGGTGCGCTTCGGATTTTTGCTGACGGAACCTACTTCGGGTTCACGAAAGAGTACTCCTTACGGTGGTTCCAGTCCATCGGATATATTGCAGCTTCTTCGTCCTTCATGTATGCCGGTTACCGACTTCTGCACCTGTTCGGGGAGGAGAAACCATGACGGAATACGGTGACCGGATCATCGGGGTTCTCGAACCGAAGATCGGGCGCGCCCTGGCACAGTCCGTGATCAGGATAAAATGTAAGAAACTTGGGATCACGCCGGAACTTATATCGGCAGATACCCTCCCCGTCCTGGCAGACGACCTCGTTGAACCGCTCACGATCTTTGCCGGGGAAGAGTTTGCTAAATCCCTGACAACGCAGATCAAGGCGATCACGCCCTGACACACCCGGTTGCCAGGACCATTTTTTTACCCGGGCTGCAAAGGCATCCTGGTTGTAGGGTCTTTTATGAACCGGTAGCCCCCTTTCGGGATGCTCAGTTCGAAGCGTGCACCCGTCCCCTTCTCTCCCGTCTCGCTGATCCCGATACCCGTGATGGCAAGGATCTCCTCTGCGAGGAAGAGGCCAAGGCCGGTATTCTTCCCGTACCCCCGCTCGAAGATCCTCTCTTTCTCACCGGCCGGGACACCCATGCCGTCATCTTCCCACGTGCAGATCAGTCCCGTACCCGACTCGCGGAAGGAGACCCGGATTTCCTGGACATTCCCTCCATGACGAAGGGTGTTGTCCAGAAGGTTGAAAAAAACTCTCTCAAAGAGGGGGTCTGCATACACCTCAATGCCATCGAGGTCTGCATGGAACCGGATGGTATCCGGAATCGGCATAACCGAGACGATATGAGGCAGGCTTTGCCAGCGGGCTTCGGCACTCCCGAGATCCTTATACACCCGGGTGAATTCAATCTGGGACTGGATGGCTTTCGTTGCGGTTGCGATCTTCCCCAGAAGACCGGTAATATCCGGAGGCAGATCTCTGCGACGGAGTATGGCGAGAGTAGTCTCGACAATTGCGATCTTGTTCAGGATATCGTGGCGGGTCACACTTGAGAGGAGGTTGAGTTTTTTGTTTGCCATGTGCAGGGCATCCTCTGCCATCACGCGGGTGGTGATGTCAAGGGCCGTGAGGGTCATCCCTTCGGAGGGATCCTCCGGATCGAGCAGGGCGGAACTTAAGATAATCGTAATGATCGCCCCGTCCTTTCTCCGCCACGTTGATTCCAGAGTCCCGCTCTTCTGGTGATGGGCGTTCGTGTGACTCCTCTCTTCAATACGGATAAACTTGTCATTATCCGCCCAGATGGCACGGACATCTGTTCCGATCAGTTCATCCCTAGAGTAGCCGGTCATCTCACAGAGCTGGTCGTTTGCTTCGATGATAACCTGGCCTTTCAAAAGCCCGATCCCGGTGGGTGTACTGCGGAGGATGCTGTTCAGCCGCTCCTGGTTATTCCGGAGTGTACGTTCCTGGCCCCCCAGTTGTTCGTACTGCTGGCGGAGTTCCTCTTCCGTTGCAGCCACCTCCTCGTAGGCCGCTTTCAGGTTCGTCTCCGCTTTCTTCCGTTCGGTGATGTCTGTTCCCATGGCGAGGGTTGCCATCAGGGTGATCCCGTCACCGGCATAGATGTTTGCCGAGTTCCAGATCACCGTCCGGACCTCCCCGTGGATCGTCCTGATGGGGATCTCAACTCCTTCCCACTTCTCCCCGAACAGTGCACGGCAGATGAGATCTAATGATCTCCCCCGGGTCTCATCGGGAAACAGGATGTCGAAATCGTGCCCCAGTACATTCGTCTCAGAGAAACCGGTCAGCTTCTCGAATGCCTGGTTGAACCGGGTGATCTTCGAATGGACATCCCACGTCACGATCGGGTTGCCTGCATACGTGATGAGGTTGGTTAAGTAGATGTTCGTCTCCCGGAGCTGCTCTTCTGCCCTCCGCTTCCCGACCACCTGCTGGATCATGTGGGCCATCTCGATGAAGAGTGTCTCGGGCTCGCCATCTTTCTGGAGGTAGAAATCAGCACCGTTATTGATGGCCTGGATCACGACCTCCTCTTTTCCCCGCCCGGTAAAGAGGATGAAGGGGATCCCGTTACCTCTGGAACGGAGCGTCTTTAAAACGCTGATGCCGTCCATATCCGGCATCTGGTAGTCAGAGATGACCGCATCGTACCGGGCTCTCTCCAGCATCTCCAGTCCCCTGCCCGGTGAAGTGGCAGTATCAATGGCAAATTCCCCGTTCTCCTCCAGAAATGACTTACCGATGTCAAGGAGGTCAGGCTCGTCATCGATGTACAGGACGTGGAGCATTAACCAGAATGCTTGCGGATAAGGTAAATACATTTACGTTAGTGCCCCGGTCCCGTCCGTTACCGGCAATCCCGCCTAGACCGGGACCATCTGGATTATCCCCTATCCCGCCGACTTTATTACCCACACCATGGTTGCCATGAGGCAGGTATAAATATGACAGAACAAGCACCCAGAAGTTCCCTCCTCTGCCGGACAAAGGAATCGATCCGTAACTGTTCCGGTGAGATCGTCTTTGGCATGTCGGACGGCGTCGTCTCCATCTTCGGTCTGGTGGCCGGGATGGTGGCAGGCGCCCAGTCCGGCGATGTGATCCTCCTCGCTGGCGCAACGGCTGCGATTGCGGCCACGGTATCGATGATGGCCGGCGTCTTCCTCGACCTTGAGTCCGAACGGGACGAGGCACGGGTGGAGGCAAAGGAGCGGGCAGCCGAGATCCGGGCCGATCCCGATGGTAACGTGAACAAGCTGATCGCCGATCTCCAGGGAACCGGCCTGAGCCAGAAGAGTCTCGATGCCCTCCGCGAGGACATGAAGGCCAATCCCCTTGCGCTCCAGAAGTTCGAGGATGCCGTGGCGGGCGAGGAGGAGACTGCAGCGCAGAAGACATCCCCGGTCGTCCATGCCTGCTGGATGGGAGTCGCAGATTTTATCGCGGCGATGACCCCGGTCATCCCGTTCATCATCCTGCCGCTGGAACAGGCAAAGATCGTCTTTATCTTTTCAACGGCTCTGCTGTTGATCCTGCTCGGTATCGGGCGGGCAAAGCTGGGTGAACGCCCGATGTTCCGGACAATCATCGAGACCTGTGCGATTGCGGCTACTGCGGCAATAGCGGGTGCACTGGTTGGCCTGCTGATCAGCTCCTGATCAGGAATCATTTCCTTTTTTCACCGATTGCAGGAACTGTCCCAACGGAGATCTCTCGCGCCAGAACAGGGATCGGGGTCCAGACCCCTTTTATCAAAAAATTATTTATTGTCCTGTTGCATATATCATAGTACAATGTACCCGTCAGTTCCATCTAGGGAAATGAATGTGATTAGGGTACGGGCCGCTCATGGTAAGCGGCTGCTCTTCTTCACCTGTTAGGTTCTGCTGTTTCAGGACAGGGCAGGGAATTAGTATCGTTTTTGTGAATATTCAGAAATTGTATCGGTGAAATGGTATGAGTATAATTCTTGAGGAACAGGAAGGCGAATGGTATAGTGCCCGGCCCCGCGGGGGTGTCTACGACCTTGTGTATGCTGCCATGTCCGGCACGGATACCGCCGGGCGGTTGCGGTCCGTTGCTGCGCTCGGGAAGAGTGACGATCCCCGGGCGGTCCGCCCTCTGATGGATCTCCTGAGCAATGCAGACCCGGAGATCCGGCTCGCTGCAACCACCGCGCTCGGCCAGCTGAAGAGCGGTCGCCCGGTGGACGACCTGATAGGAAGGCTGCGGGACCGGGATGAGCTGATGGTGACCCGCGAACAGGCCGCCGTTGCGCTCGTTGCCATCCGGAGCACCGGCGCGATCCGGGAGCTCATGGAGTTCGTCTCTGATGAGCACGAGGATCCGGCCCTCCGTTCCTATACCGGGAACCTCCTGGGCCAGGTCGGGACATGGTAAAGGAAAGAGATGCCTTCTTTATTTCTGGCAGCGATATCCGGTACCATAACACCCTCCTCCTGAGAAAAGCGATCCCCTCCCTTTTTCTCTCATTCCGTTTCATTGGAATACTACTATGAAACCCTCTCAATCTGTCGCGGCATCCGGCACCTGCAGCCGTTGCGGTGAATGCTGCCGCTGGCTGCCGTTTGTCTCTGTCCGTCAGTGTAAACCCCACCAGATTCAGTACCTCCGGGAACGGGGCCTGAAGGAATCCGCTGGTCTTTTCCTTGTCGATGCACCCTGCCGGCATTTACGCGAAGATGCACCGGACAGCAACGGTCGACGGCAGTGGGGGTGCGATATCTACGAGACACGGCCGGCCACCTGCCGGGACTACTGCGGCCGGACCCTGACCGCCGGGAAACGCTTTTTTGTTCCGCCCGGCTGCACCATGGCGGGAGGCCGGAGCGGAGAGCCGGAACACACTCTGCCCGAGGGGGAGTAACCGGAACGAGTGGGATGTAATCCTGCCCCTCCCCGGTTTTTGAGAGGGGGGTTGGGAATTGACCCCCCCACATATCTCCGGGGTATACTGAATGCCCGCTCCACAAAACTGATTGAGCCGCTCTCCTTATTTTTTCAGCACCGCTGCCCGGTTCACGAAGAAGAGCGACCGTTCGACCTGCAGGAGTCCCACCTCCTCCGCGAGTGCAAGGTTCTCCCGGTACTCCTTTCCCGAGACGATAATGGGGGGCTCAGTATAGAAGAGTGTCCCGCCCGGCTTCAGGAGCAGGGCAATCTCCCGGAAGAGCTTCACCGGGTCGGGTACTTCGTGCACAACAAAGATGGTGAACGCGGCATTGAACGTCCCGTTCAGATCTGCGGGGAGGCTGATCGAGTCCGGCTTACACTGGTGCAGGGACACCCTTGATATGAGCCGTTCTGCGTCCATCTTTTCCTTCACAATCCTGAGCATCTCTTCCTGCAGATCCACTGAGAAGACCTGTCCGTTCTCTCCAACCCTTTTTGCAAACTCGCGGGTGAAGAACCCTGGCCCGCACCCGAAGTCGAGCACCCGGTCGCCGGGCTTCACGTAGCGCTCCGCGAGCCGGTCCGGGCGGTAGATGAACCGGCGCAGGCGGGTGTCCAGGTGGGCAGCGTTCTTTGCGGAGAAGACCTCGTGCTGGTGGTGATGAGGTGTTGTGCCTGAGCTCATACAGAATGGTGGAAGTACCGGGGGATAACGGTTCTGTCACCGGCAGGATCCATTCAGCCCGAAGACGATTGCCGGCAGGGCAGACTCGGTGACCCGGCGGCCTCTCCCGGGGTCTCCAGGATGCGGTTATCCCGAAGATTAATGCCTGATCACTCCCGTCTCTTATCTGTTACACAGGTGTTTCATGATACGACTGATTCCTCTATTCCTGCTTGCCGCAGTCCTTACGGCAGGCTGCACCTCCCCGCAGGTGCCCGCATCGCAGGGTGATGTCCTCGTTGCGCAGGCAGAGAAGGCGTTCTCCCAGGATAACTTCCATGCCGCCGCCGATCTCTACAGCCAGGCGTTCGACCAGTACAAGGCTGAAGGCAACACGAACGCTGCACATAACGCGTTGAACAACGCTTCGGTGTCCGTCCGGATGTTTGCCGAGCTCCCGTATAACCGGTCGGTCATGACCGCCATGATCGATGAGGCCTTCCCGACAGTTCCCGCGGACCGGAAGGCGAGTTGGCTCCCCTGCAATGCGAGCCAGTGCATCGAAAGCGATGGCGAGACCTGGTTTTTTACCAACACGATCAACAATATCCGGTCCCACAACAGGGACCTGATGCGGGAGATCCTCGCACAGACAGGCGAGACGCCGTTTTACGATCAGATGAAATCCATAGCCCTTGCCCCGGTGGACGCGGGTGCAGGCAATTACTCCCATCCTATCCCGTGGGAAGGCACGGAAACCCTGAGCATACCGGCCCACCTGCTGCCAAAGACCGGCACCCTCCGTCTCTGGGTTCCCCTGCCCGTCGAGACCCCGTCCCAACGGAATGTCACTATCATTGCCGTTGAGCCGGCACAGTACGTGAAATCACAGACCGGTACGGGCGCGGACATGGGCCTTGCCTATCTAGAAATCCCGCTGGATACCGTGACGGGAGATTTCCTCAATGTCACGGCCCGGTTCCGGTACACCCAGAATGAGGTTCGTTTCACCATCGATCCGGCAAAGGTTGAGACGTATGACACGACCGATCCTGAATACAAAAAGTATACAGCGTCCGGTAAGAACATCGTCATCACCCCGGCAATGAAGGCAAAGGCGCTCGAGATCGTGGGAAATGAGACCAACCCGTACCTGCAGGTAGAGAAGCTGTACTGGCATGTGGTCTCGCACCCCTACAGCAACGTGCCCCACACGAGGCTCGGTGCCCGTGGTACGCCTGAATCAGTCTATATGCTGGAGACCGGCTCTGGTGACTGCGGTACGCAGAGTATGTACTTTGCCGCCCTCTGCCGGTCGCTGGGCATCCCCGCACGTGCCATCGGAGGCTACCAGCTGGTCCCGGGCCATGCGGGTACCCATTTCTGGTCCGAGTACTACCTGCCGGGTTACGGCTGGATCCCGAGTGATGTGACAATCGCCGAAGGTGCAGAATGGTCGTATGAAGCAACAAACGAGGATCGTCACCAGTACATGGCATTCTATGCAAACAATCTCGACCCGTACCGCTACATCATCCAGAAGGACGTGGACATCCCGCTCACCCCGCCCGCGGGCGATGCCGTCATGTTCGATATGGTTGTGCAATCGCCAAAAGCTGTCTGCGACACCTGCACTACTGACCCGGAATTTGAGATGCTTGATGACTGGAAAGTGACCGTTGTAAAAGCGTGAGTACGGGCCGGTTTTCCCCTGCCCTTTTTTTACCGGGTCAGCCGCCCGCAGACAATCGTCGTATCCCTCTCTCCGGCACCCGTGCTCTTCCCGCCTTCCCAGTAGAGCCCGACCGGATTACCTTCATCGTCAACCATAAATCCGAGGATGCCGGAGCCAAGCCCGGTCTTGTCCGCCGCCCCGGTCCGCGAATCGTCGGTATGTACCGTGCCCGTTGAGTCAAAGATCCGCACCATCACCTCATCGGTCCGCTTCGGGTTTACCGCAGGTTCTCCGGCAATGATCCACATGTGGCCGGTGTCGAGGGTGTTTGGCTTCAGCCAGAGACAGACATCCCCCGGCTGGAGATCACGGGGATGTTCTACCCGTGTTCCCAGAAGAGCGATGGGACTTTTGGTATCGAGTTTATTAAAGGCGGCAGCATAGGACTCGATGGAGGGGTTGGCACCATTCCCGATCTCCCTGTACGCGGCCGGGGTTGCGTTCATCAGTACGTGATCCACAAAGCCGAGACAGTCAAATTTGTAAATCCCTGCCGTATCGTTGTCCGTGTAGGGTGGGTGGACGTACTCGGTGGATCTGGTATTCCGGAACATCCGGTATGCCTCAAGAAAGACCGGGTTCGTGGATCGCACGGAGACCAGCTGTTCCGCACCACTCTCCTGTGCGGGAGCGGCTGGTACCGCGTGGCCGGTTGTTTCTGCCACCGTAACCCCAACAGTCTCCGTCGCAATGGTGGGTGCCGCAGCGGGTTGAGGGGTAGTGCACCCGGCAGCGATCACGAGCAGGGTGACAATTGCAAGATACACGAGGGCAGGTGAGCGACAGTCCATACCGGGGGTTTGCCCCCAGTGCTCATATAGTATCCGAAAAAGACCGGATAAAAAAAGGAGAGAGAATTAAATCCCTGATTCCGATGTCTCTTCTGCCTCTTCATCCTCGCCCGGCTTGTGGGTCTTCATGGAGGGGAAGAGGATCACTTCCTTGATGGAGTTGTTGTTGGTGAGGAGCATCACGAGCCGGTCAATACCGATCCCGACCCCACCGGTCGGGGGCATGCCGTATCCGATCGCGTTGATGAAGTCGTAATCGATCATCTGGGCCTCGACATCCCCGAGCCGGCGTTTCTCGTCCTGTGCCTCGAACCGCTCCTTCTGGTCCACCGGATCGTTCAGCTCCGAGAACCCGTTGCCCACCTCCATGCCGGCGATGAAGAGTTCGAACCGCTCGGTGAAGCCCTCCTTCTCGCGGTGGCGCTTCGCAAGGGGAGAGTTCTCGACCGGGTAATCGTAGATGAAAGTCGGCTGGATCAGTTTCTCCTCAACGAGCGCCTCGAAGAACGCAATGAGGTATTCGCGCTGGCTCTGCGGCTTGTCCGGCTCATCGATCTTGTGCTCGTGGGCGAGTTTGCGGAGTTCCTCGACGGAATGGGCGAAGATGTCGATGCCGCCCATCTCCTTCACGGCATCGGCCATGGAGATCTTCTTCCACGGCTTGGTGAAATTGAGCGTAACCTCCCCGAAGGGAATCTCGGTCTTTCCGTGGACCTGCTGCATAATGGACGTGACGATGTCTTCGGTGAGTCCCATCATGTCCCTGAAGTCCCGGTACGCCCAGTAGATCTCCACCATCGTGAACTCGGGGTTGTGATCGCTGTCTATGCCCTCGTTCCGGAAGTTCCGCGAGATCTCAAAGACCTGCTCGAACCCTCCGACAACAAGCCGTTTCAGGTACAGCTCGGGAGCAATACGGAGGAAGAGTTTCTGGTCAAGGGAGTTGTGGTAGGTGGTGAATGGTTGCGCATTTGCCCCGCCATAGACCGGCTGGAGGATGGGGGTCTCGAACTCTAAAAAGCCGTGGTCGTCCAGGTACCGGCGGAGGAGCGAGATGATCCGGCTCCGGCTCCTGAATGTCTGCCGGTTCTCATCGTTGACGATCAGGTCCACGTACCGTTGGCGGTAGCGCTTCTCCACGTCCTTGAGCCCGTGGAACTTCTCAGGTAAGGAACAGACCGCTTTCGTGAGGAGGGAAAACGTGTCCACCCAGATGGTGATCTCGCCCAGTTTTGTCCGGAAGACATGCCCGGTTACCCCGAGAATGTCCCCCCGCTCGACAAACTGGTTGAAGAGCTCGAACTGCTCCTCGCCGAGATCGTTCTTGCGGATATAGAGCTGGATCTTGCCGCTCTCGTCGCCAAGATCGGCAAAGATCGTCTTGCCGTGGTTGCGCACAATGTAGATTCGGCCCGCTGTCGAGACGCTCTCGGCGCTCTTGTCGTGGGTGATCTCCGCGTACTTTGTCTTGATCTCAAGCACCGTGTTCTGGCGGTCGAAGGTGGGGGGAAAGAGGGGGATATTCTTCCCGCGGAGTGCCTGGATCTTCTCGATCCGGGTCGGGTCAAAGAGCGTATTCTCGATAGGATCGGTCATTGTTGCATACACCACGAATGGACGATTTTGTACCGTATATTTTGGACGTGTCGCGTAATAATACCATCAGCACTTACGCCGAAAAAAAGAGCGGGAGACTATTCCGGCGGCCGGTGACCGTCGCGTTTTTTGAGGATGCCGGAGGCATATTTTGCCAGGCCGTACACCCCGTCATTTGACGGGTGGACCTCGATGAAGTCCGCAAAATCGTGCACGGAGAAGTGGTGCTTCATCAACAGCGCCATGTAGCCGGCAATGAGCCCTCCTCCGGGCGAGGCGGTACAGATCCCGCTTAAGGTGCCATCGGCTTCGACCACGATCTTGGCAACACCGGTATTGGATGCGGGAACCTCCCAGAACGTGCCTGGCCCGGCAACACCCGGGACAACGAGGGATTTTGCGGTCGGGCTGGTATCCGAACAGAAGGCCAGTTCGTACCCGAGGTTGAGTGACTGGGGAAGGAAGCGGTAATCCATCTTCCGGTGCAGCCCGAGGATATTGTCCGCGGCAACAATCCCCTGCTGGCGGGCCACGGGTGTCATGAATGGCGGGCCCGTCAGATCGCCGCAGGCATAGACGCACGGGAGGTTCGTCCGCATAAACTCGTCCACGATCACCTCACCATTCGGCCGCTTGGCAACACCCATGAGCCCCTTGGAGTTGGGGGTGAGCCCGGCTGCGATGAGGATTGCATCGCATTCGAGTGTGTCGGTGTCACCCGGTGTCTTCAGGTCAAGCCTGAAACGTCCCGGTTCCCCGGTAATGGAACGGATCTCAGTTCGCTCCCGGATAGTGACTCCCGACAGTTCGCGGACTGCCCGTTTCTGAAGGGTCTCATCAAGATTCTTCAGAAATCCACTGCGCGACAGCACGGTAACCTTACTCCCGAACCGGGAGAAGATGTAGGCGAACTCGGCTGCCATGATCCCCCCGCCGATGATGGCAAGGTGCTCCGGCAGTTCGTTCATTGTTTTGAGGGTATGCGGAGTAAAGATGCCCGGGCCGGTGATCCCGGGAACTGCCGGGATGCTGGGCCGGGATCCGGTTGAGAGGATGACGGCATCGGCCTCCAGCGGATCATCGCCGATAACAACCTGTTTTCCGTCAAACCGGCCCTCCCTGCCGTAGAGGATCGTGACGCCGGCATCCCGTGTCTCCTTGTCAAGTACCGCGGTGATGGTTGCCTGCACCTTCTGCATCTCAGAGAGGAGTTGCGGGAAGTTCACCTCCGGCACCGCATCGACAATCCCCAGACGGTTGAGCGTTCTCGCCGTCTCCATGTGCCGGGCCACATCGTTCATGGCGCAGACCGGCATACAGCCATAATGGAGGCACTGGCCGCCAATACCACCTTTCTCGATCAGCGTCACTTCCTTTCCTGCGGCAGCCAGCCGGATCGAGGCAAGACGCCCGGCTGGTCCGCCCCCGAGAATCACGATCATGCCCGGTCATCCCCGGAATAATCTGACGGATCAGGATAACCGGAAGAAGGCCCCGTGCACCAGGGTCGGGTGTGCGGTCCACCGGAAATTATGGGAAAAAAGAGAGCGGGATCAGCCATTCCGGGGTTAGAATACTTCAACACCCTCGTCCATCGGCTCTGAGAGGAGTTCGCCGGTAAAGGCATTCACTTCAACGATCTTCTTGCCCCGGATCTGCCAGACCGGGACATAGACCTGCTTTGCATCAACGGTGATGTTCTTCCGGTCGGGTTTTAAGATCTTCTCTTCGTAGAAGATCGCATCGCCCTTCTCCTGCTTGATCCGGACCTTCTGGGTGAGCCGATCGATCAGTTCGCTGGTGATCCGCTCGGTGGCCTCATCCTTCCGGATATGGGCATCGCAGACCTCGGCACCGTTCGGGATCTCCTTGTCCTCCACGAGTTTCCCGTCAAGATCGATCTTGATCCCGTTGATGGCATTGATACCGCCCCAACCCTCGGCATCGAAGGGGATGCGGCGGTCCTTGTACACCTGTTCCCCGGTGCTCGTGTAGTGGAAGAGGAAGTAGGGGATGAACCGGAGCTTGGTGGTTCCCTGGACACCGCTTGCCCTGATGGCGGCCTGTTCAGTGAGTTTTGTGGGGAACTGGGGAAGGGATATGCCTGATGGCTCATCCCGGGCTGCCGCCTCTGCGGCCACAGCGGCCCGCTTTGCTTTTGTCGGTGTCAGATCGAGTCCCAGTTCGCGGCCCACGATATCGGCAAGGACGGCCTCACCGGTGTAACGCACGAACTCGTCGACTCCCCACTGGATGCAGTTCTCGGTGACAACGCTCTTCTCAAGCGTGAAGAGGAGTTTCTTGCAGGTCATCTCCTGGTCATCGATCATGAGACTGTAGTTGGTCTTGTCGAACTGTCCGATAACGCCCGCATCGTTTGAACAGAGCACCAGAAGACATGTGCTGTCCCGGACCGCAGACAGGTCGAGCGGCTCGTCGACCTCTTCCACTTCAAAACGTGCCGCTTCAAGAATGAGTCTCATGGCATTCTTGGCCTTTTCCCGCATATCTTGTTCCATCATAAATACATTGCCCTACTCTTATAGAACAATTTTTCTATTGCAATGTCCGAGATTATTGTAATGACACGTCCCCTGAAATTCGTTAATCACAATATCGAGGATTACGCCATCCGTGTCACGTTCGATCCCCTTGAGGGGGCAGGGGATGTGGTATACAACCTCTCGCTTGTCAGAAACGAGGATCTCGAATTTGCCATAGCGGTTCTCAAGGATGCAAGCAGGACCGGAATCAGCGTCAGCGGGCTGGTCAGATTCTATCGTTCGGGCGAGAAGGTTGCGGATTTTGTCATCCCGAAGGGATGCACGGGTATCTGTACCGTGTGCAGTATCACGTTCGATGGTCTTCTGATCCGGCGCGGGGTTCCCGTCAACCCGATCGGGGGCGGTGTGGTGGAGATCGAGAACCGGGTCCCCATCAGGTTCACCCACATGATCCTGTACGAACATACCACCATCGATCCCCTCCAGGTACTGATCTCGCAGAAGACCACGTCAGTAACGAATGTCATGCGGCAGGGCAGCGGCAATCTCCTTGCCAATATCCGGGAGTTCCACATGGAAGCCGAATCCCTAGTCGGACAGGTTCTGGACGATCTCTCCAGCAGCAGTTTTTCAGGTATTCTTGAAGTGGGTGTACCCAATGTGCCCCTATTAGGAGTCCCCGTCTCTCCTGAGTTCATCGGGATCGCAGCAGTTGGCGGGACCAACCCGTTTGCAGCCATCCGCGAAGGGGAGCGGTGGGTGCAGATCCAGGCCATGAAAGGCATGATGGATATCACCGAGATGGAAGATATCCGGCATTTTTAAATGTGCCAGAAGATACTCAGGCCCCGGCAGTACGCCGGGTATTATTTACCTTTAAGGAGAATGATTACCTGAATGCTTGGATGGGACGGGGAGCTGCCTCCCCCATCGGTCAGGACTATCGAGGAGATGCGCCCGGTCCTTGCGGATCCGGCGTGTTCACACGCCGGTGCGCTCTACTTCATGTACCGGGATATGGCAAAGTCCGACGCCGACCGGAAGTGGCTGCATGCCCATCACCTCCGGTACGATCTCACCGTGATCCCACCCCGGGATCTCTGCGGGGAATGGGTGAAGACAAAAGGCCATTACCATCCTTTAAATCCTGCGGGTGTGGGATACCCGGAGATCTACGAGGTGCTCAAAGGAGAAGCCCATTACCTGCTCCAGTCCCGGGACCTCCGTGACATTGTTCTGATCAGTGCAAAGGCCGGTGAGGTCGTCATCATCCCGCCCGGGTACGGCCACATCTCCATCAATCCCTCGGAGCACCGGACCCTGACCATGGCCAATATCGTCTCGACCGCGTTCGAGAGCGAATACGGGGAGTACGAGTCGCTCCACGGGGCGGCCTATTACGAGATGACGAGCGGGGAACTGAAGAAGAATCCCCGGTATCCCGAGCTTCCCCCCGTCCGGTCCGCCCGACCAAAGTCCGGCAACGGGGAGTTCCGGGTTCTCAAAGGTCCTCTCTACAACCTGATCGGCAACGAGGCTGCCCTCGCGTTTCTGAACAACCCCGAACAGTACGGACCTATTCTTGAGATCCTGTTAAAAGACTAGGTACCGGGAGCCGCTTGTGCCCGCTCTTTTTGACGAGTGCGAGCACCCGCTCTTCGGCCGGTGTCTGTGCCTGCCACTGCCGGTCCGGCAGGGCCCTGAGCGCTGCATCGATCTCCGCATAGGAGAGCCCGATCTCCTTCTCATCGCTCTGGCCCTCCCATAACCCGGCAGAGGGAACTTTGGTCATGATGGACTCCGGTATTCCGAGCTCCTTCGCCACCACGTACACCTCGGTCTTGTAGAGATGGAGCAGCGGCTGGATGTCGGCCGCATTGTCGCCGTACTTTGTACAGTAGCCGAGCAGGTACTCGCTCCGGTTCGATGTGCCGCAGACGAGTCGGTAGTCGCGGTTCGCGTAATAGTACAGCACCCCCATACGGATCCGGGCCATCAGGTTGCCGAGCAGGTACGGCGTCTCCACAAACTCCGGTATGGTCTTATAGCCGGCCAGCATGGGGTCGATGCTCACGGTCCGGTGCTGCATCCCGAGCTGTCCGCAGAGTGTCACGGCATCTTCGAGATCGACCGGGTTGCTGACCCCGGACGGGAGCGAGAGGCCAAGTACATTGTCAGGCCCGACCGCCCGGCAGCAGAATGCGGCAGCGACCGCCGAATCAATGCCACCCGAGAGGCCGATGACGATCCCTTTGCACCCGGTGTTCCAGTACGCATACCGGAGCATCTGCTCCACCCTGCCCATCCTGCACCCCAGCTCGCCGTCCATGATTAGTGATCCCTGTACAGTTGATGCATGAACTTTTTCAACTGTTCGGTCTCTCCGACAACAATGAGCTGATCGCCCTTCTCGATCACCTCATCATCAGCCGGGGCGACAACCGAACGCCGGGTGCTCTCGAGTCCGATAATCCGCACACCGGTCTTTTGGGAGAATGTGCCCGTGGTCCGGTGCCGGGTCCCGCGGACTGGTGCCATCACGACCATCTCGCCATCGGGAAGGTCGAGCATGACCGTGACCGTCTCGGCAAGCACGATCCGCCCGAGAGTCTGTCCCCCGATCATGGGGAGGAGGGCGACATAATCCGCGCCGGCCCGGTAGAGTTTGTCCACGGAAGAGGGATGGTTTGCCCGTGCAAGAATACGGAGACCGGGGTTGAGGTTGCGGGCCATCAGGGTGGTAAAGATATTGATATCGTCATCGTTGAGTCCGATGATGCAGTACCGGGCATCCTGGATACCGGCTTCGGTCAGGATCGTCTCGTCCTCCGCATTCCCCACGATCTGGCTCTCCACATCATGACGGTGTGCATCCACGATCGTGCAGGACAGCCCGGCCGATACCAGTTCGCGGTAGGCAGCCGATCCCACGTCCCCGAACCCGGCTATCACGGCCCGCGTCCCTGCTATGCCATCGGCCTCGAACTCTTTGGCTATGACCTGCCTGAGGGCTGCGGTGCCGCCGAGAAGGAAGAGCGATGTGGTATCGTCGATGATGATATCGTCATGGGGGTGGGAGACAAAGGTTCCCTCTTTCCAGAGGCAGAGCACGAAAATGCCATACCTCGAAGGCAGGGAGAGCTCCCGGAGATTTTTCCCATCGGCACTGCACCCGGCAACGACCGGGATGTTGATGAGACGGAGCTCATACCCCGTAGCATCCGGGATGGACAGGCTGATCCGGTCAAGCCCCGGGATATCCGACACGGCATCTCCCTGGGGGTTGAGCACCGTATGCCGTGCAAGGATGCGGCCGGTTGAATGTTTTGGGGAGAGGACATAATCCGCTCCTGCGTAACGGAGGTACCGGTCGAATGCGATCTTGTCAACCACAGCGATGATCTTCCCTCGTGCGATCTTCCGGATCCCGAGGATGATGTTTGCCGTCACGCGCTCGTCCCGGTTGATGATGACATATCCCGCGTTCCTTATATGGGCGGCCTCCCAGGTCTCCGTATCGGTATACCCTCCCCAGATCACGTATGCCCGCATCCGGTATTCCGTGGCAATCTCCAGTGCTGCGGCTTTGTCCTGTTCGATGATGACGATGTCGCGGTCGGAGATGGCGAGGCTGTCGATGACCGACCGGGTCAGTTCGTCGAACCCGAAGATGACGGTGTGCCCGTTCGGGATGTGCGGGGTCTTCTTCGGGGGGGTCGGGGCCAGGAGGGCGGTGAGGAACGGGGCGAGGAGGAGCGGCACGACGATGAAGATCATGATGACCCCGGAGATCATGAGCTGGATGGAGAGCAGCATCGTAAGATCGTTTGCAAATGGCAGCAGGTCGCCATATCCCACGGTGGTCATCGACTCCACCACGAACATCAGGGCATTGGCCCACGAGAGCGGTTTGTTCTCAAGGACCGGGTAGTACTCGTGGAAGATGACGGTATATACGCCGATGAGCATTGCAAAGGCCAGGAAGTAGAGACTGATCTGGATCTTCGGTGAGTTCCGGGTCGCCCGCCAGATCTGGCCCCGCTTATGCGCCATACGGGATCTCCTTTGACCGGTTGTGACTGCAGGTCTCCAGCGATTCGCCCAGGTTCAGCACCGCATGGGGGGTTGCCGGGTGGCGCCCTGAATAATCTGCCAGCAATGATCTCACCTCGCACAGGAAGGGATCGAATCCTTTTGGGACGGCCGGGACATCGCCGGATATTCCGTGGAGCCGCCCGTACAGGACAATCTCTTCTGCCGGGATATGGCTGAACGGGACGATTACGGGCAGGGTCGGGCAGTCGCCGATATGTTCTGGCAGGATCTGCTGCCCGGGCTGCCCTCGGAGAATGGATGCAAGTACGGATGTGGCGGCATCCTCAAGCGTTGTGGCGAGGGCAAGTTTTGTCAGCCCGGCTTCTGCGGGAATTCCGGCACCAGCGGAGATTGCCGAGACCCGGATATCCTTCCGGTCCCTTGTCAGGTTCGTAAGAAAGAAGAGCAGGGTCTTTCCCGTCAGATCCCCGTCATGCAGGACACCGATATGGTCGTTAGGCAGCAGCCAGTGGTGACGGCGGATATCGCGTTTCACTTTGGCATCCACGCTCGCGATGAAATGTTCACGGCAGAGGTGCTGACCGGAATACGGCTGGTAGATGACCGGGTCATTATGGCATATGCTGCACTGCATCGTTTGGTCCTAACACTTCTCTACAATGTGAGGTGTTTAAGGTTATGCCGGGTGGAGGGGTTGGTAGGAAAGATTTGATTTTATAGTCCCGCACATAACCTCTCTATCGAATATGCCGGTTGCAGCGGAGTATGTCCGCACCCTGAACAAGTATGAGACATCCATCCTCATTGCGCTCGAACGCGGGATGAAGCGGTACTCGTGGGTGCCGCTCGAACAGCTGAAGACGGCAACAAAACTTTCGGAGTCGGAGATCAACTACCGGCTCTCGCGACTCATTGCCTGGGGCATGGTCCGGTTCAATCCCGTCCCGTATGACGGGTACTCGCTGGTATTCGGGGGCTACGACACGCTCGCCCTTGCCACGCTCACCCACAAAGGCACGATCTCTGCATTAGGCTCGCAGATTGGCGAGGGAAAGGAGTCCATCGTGTACGATGCCCTCGGCCTTGGACCTGTTGCGATCAAGTTCCACCGGGTGGGCGGGCGCTCCTTCTCCTCCGCCCGGGTGAATCGCGAATACATGATGGAGGGCCATTGCCCCTGGCTGCTCGCATCCCGGAAATCCGCAGAGCAGGAATACGAGGCCCTCAAGGCCCTCCACCCGAAAGTGAGCGTCCCGCTCCCCATTGCCCATAACCGGCACGCGGTCGTGATGTCGCTTGTCAACGGGCTGACCCTCACCCGCTACACGTTTGAATCCCCGGGCGAGGTGCTGGACGAGATCCTTGAGAATGTCCGGATCGCCTATGGCCTCGGCATCATCCACTCCGATCTCTCGGAATACAATGTCCTCTTCGAGGATGGGAAGTGCGTCCTCATCGACTGGCCCCAGTGGATCGGGACCGACCACCCGAATGCTGAAGAGATCATCGGGAGGGACATCGACAACATCCTCGCTTTCTTCAAGCGGAAGTACCAGATCACGCGCGACCGGGAGGTTGCGTTGCAATGCGTGACCGGCTGAAGGTCTTTGGCATCGATATCATCAAAGGGTCCGTCCGTTCACGCTCACGGCGGCCCATGTATGCCCTGGTCCGGATGGACGGCCCGCGGATCGAGAGTGAGACCGAGGTCTCGCTCTTCCGCCTCTTTCGTATGCTCCGTGACGAGCAGCCGGATATCCTTGCCGTTGACAGCCTGCAGGAGATTGCGGCCGACCAGCACGAGCTCTTCTTCTTTTTGCAGGGCCTGCCTCCCAAGACCCGGCTCGTGCAGGTGACCGGGGGCGAGAAGAAAGAGACGCTCCAGAAGGTGGCTGGCCGGTACAATATCAGTTTCAACAAGTTCGACCCGTTCGCGGAGGCCCGGACCACGGCTCAGGTGGCCACGCTCGGCGCCGGCGCGGAAGTGATCGCCTTTGAGAACGAGAGCGAGATCGTGGCAAGCCGCCACCGTTCGCCCGGCAAGGGCGGGTGGAGCCAGAACCGGTACGTGAGGAAGATGCACGGGGCGGTCCAGTTCAGGGGCCGCGAGATCGAGCAGGCGCTCGTGGCCGCGGGCCTGCGGTACGAGAAGAAGGAGACGAAGGCGTTCGGGGGATGCAGCCGGGTCGCGTTCCGGGTCTTTGCCACCCGGGACCAGGTGCCGGTCTCCACGTACCGGGGCGCTGATGTTCAGGTCAGGATCAGCGGCAAGCGGCTCGAACGGATCCGGTTCCGCCCCCTGTCCGCAAAACCCCGGTACCTGATCGTGGGCCTCGACCCCGGCACGACAACGGGCATCGCGGCGCTCGACCTTGACGGCAACCTGCTCTATCTCGCCAGTTCCCGGCAGATGAACATGGCGGACGTGATCGAGTCGCTCTACAAGGTGGGTAAGCCGCTCGTGATCGCGTCCGATGTCGAGCCGATGCCGTTTACGGTCGAGAAGATCCGGCGGGCGTTCTCCGCGATCGCGTTCACGCCCAAGCAGGACACGAGCGTTGAGATGAAGATGGAACTCACCGCCCCGTTTCCGTACGGGAACGATCACGAAAGGGACGCCCTCTCCGCAGCGCTTGACGCCCACCGCCAGTACCGGCACCGCTTCCAGAGCCTGATGAAACGCATTCCCCCGGGCCACGATCTCGACGAGGTCCGGGCCCGCATCATCCGGGGCCAGTCGCTCGACCAGGTGATCGGCGAGATGAACGCGGTCACAAAACCCGCCGTAGTGCAGGCACCCCCGGTGGCCGTGGATGAGAAGCACGACGAGCGGGTCCGGGTGCTGGACGGGATGGTGAAGCGCCTGAAGACGTACGTGGCCGAGCTCGAAGAAGAGGTCAAGACCCGTAACTACGAGATCCGCCGGCTCTCGTCCCGGTTGCGCACGGTCCACACCACCCGGGACGCTGCCCTTGCAAAGGATGTGGAGGTTGCAACAAGGGATGCGATCATCCAGAGTATCAAGAAACGGCTGCGCAAGGAAGAGCGGCACAACCAGAACCTCGTGAAGAGGCTGGCCCGGATCAAGAAGTTTGCCGAACTCTCGATGGAGGGAGATGTCGTGCCGGTGAAGGTGATGGAGGCCTTAACAAAAGATGGGCTTCGGAAACTCATTGAGGACGTGGGTCTGGGCGAAGGCGAGCTCGTGTACGTGGGCCGGACGGATGGCTGGGGCCGGAGCGTTGTTCGGGACCTTGCAGATCTCAGGGTCCGGGCCGTCATCCTGTCCATGAAGACTCCTGCGGAGATCGATCCGCAACTCCTGCCCGCATTCCGGGAAGCCGCGATCCCCCTCCTCTCCGTTGCGGAGACGGGCACGCAGGTCCGGGGGAAGCAGGGACTCTGCGGCAAGGATGCGCTTGAATCGGCGCTCCGCACCTGGCAGGAGGCACAGGCAGTCCACGAGCGGGAGAAGAAGTCTGCCATGATCGAGCACATGTTCAAGGAGTATAAGAGCGAACGCGGTAAGGAAGTGAAGAAGGGTGGATGACCGGGAACTGTTGAAGGTGGTGATGGGCATTGTCGGAAAGGACACATGCTCCGATGATTGTGCGGAGTTTGCCTGCGGTGGACAGGTGATGGTGGCAACGACCGACATGCTCCACCGGAGTACGGACTTTGTGCCGGGCATGACGGACTGGCAGGCGGGCTGGATGAGTGCGGCGGTCACGCTCTCGGATATTGCGAGCATGGGGGCGGCGCCGAAGTTCCTGCTCATTGCGGTCGGGCTCGATGACTGGAAGAGTCTCAAGGATGTGATGCAGGGTGCCAAGGACTGCTGCACCAAGTACGGTGCGGAGATCATCGGCGGCGACATCGATCACCACAATGAATTGACCGTGGTCACCACCGGTCTCGGCCTTGTTGACCGGCGGGACATTGCCCGGAGGACCGGGGCATGGCCGGGCGACCTTATCTGCATCACCGGCATCCCGGGACAGGCGCAGGCATGGCTGGACGGCTTTCACCAGTTCGAGAAATTTTTGTTCGAGCCGCAGCCCCGTATTGCGGAAGGGCAGCTCCTCGGAAAGGCCGGTGTCAGCGCAATGATGGACGACAGTGACGGGATCGCCCTCTCGCTGTACGATCTGATGGGCGTGAACGAGAACTGCGGGTTTGCGATTGACTCATCAAAACTTCCCCTGCCCGCCGGGATTCCTGCGGCCCAGGCCCGCGAGCTGGCGTTGTACGGTGGCGGGGATTACGAACTGATCTTCACGATCGCACCCGACCGGTTCCCGGTTGAGGGTGTGGAGGCGACCGTCATCGGCACGGTCATCGAGAAGAAGGCCGTGACCGTGGATGGCGTGCCCTTAGAGAAGCGGGGCTACCAGCACAAATGGGAATAATTTTTTTTATTTTTCCCCGCATTTCTCTTAAATACAAGCGGGAAAAGATATGGTAGATACGTAATTGACCGGGAGGTTCGTGCAATGGATTTACTCTTGAACAAACTGGAACGGCTCACCCCCGCGCAGCGAAAGGAGGTCGAGGATTTTGTGGACTTCCTCATCTTCCGCTCGGACAGCCGGCCGGACCCGGCCCGGCCGGTCGCCCCGGTCCCCCCGGTGCTGATGGCCACCCCGCCGCCCCTCGAGCTCGCCCCGGTCCCTCCCGTTCCCCCGGCCCAACCATCCCTCTCCTTCCCGTTCCCGGATGCCTCGGCATCCGCACCAGTTCCTCCGGAACCGGCGCCCGAACTGGTGCATGAGATTGCCGGTGCGGATGACTATATCACCCGCGATTACATGGATCTCGGGCAGTACGAACAGCCGCCCTCACCGGCAACGGATGCCGTGAAGAAGGTGAAGCGGAAACTGATCCAGCGTGAAGAGCAGGATGCGAGCCATCACGTGCTGGAATGGATCGATTAATTTTAAAAAATTCATTTTTAAAATTTCCCGGAATATTTTTAAATTTTTTTTGCGGATACACCTCGAACCTATTCTGGCGTCTCTTCTCATGTCCCGGTGGTTATCGCCCCACTCCCGAGATAGTGCCAAGCACTTCCATAAACTTATCCCATATGTTGTTAATTCGATATAATGGACAAGATGATCATCCAGAGTTCGATCACACTCTTTGAGATCCTCTGTGTCATTATCGTCTTTGCCACCCTCTTCATGCGCAGCCGTTTTTTTGTTGAGGTCTTCGAGAACCGGGCGCGCTGGTCCACCCAGCTTCTCCTCATCATCTTCTTTGGCCTGATGTCCGTCTTTGGCACGCTCAGCGGGCTCGCGGTCGATGGTGCCGTGATCAATATCCGGGATCTCGGCCCTATGGCAGCAGGGCTGCTCTGCGGGCCGTACGTGGGGCTCGGTGCCGGGATCATCGGGGGCCTCTTCCGGTTTATGCAGGGAGGGCCGTACCTGTGGACCGGGTTGTCCGCCCCCATCCTCTCGGGCATTCTCGGGGGGATTTTGTATCTTGCCAACAAGCGCCGGTTCGTTCCCACGTGGATGGCGGTGCTCTTCATCGGCCTTTCCGAGACCCTGATCTCCTGCTACACGCTGGTCCTCGTCACCAAACCCTCTGAATTTCTTGCGGTTGTCACCACGGTCGCCATCCCCATGGTGGTCTTCAACATCATCGGCATGTTCATCTTTGCCACCGTTGTCCACGCAATCCTTGAAGAACGGAGCGGTCTTGCAAAGGTACGGCTGCTGGAGCTTGAACTGGAATCCCGGCGGAACCTGTCTGCGATCATCAATACCATCGCGTACCCGGTCTATGTCCTTGATCCGGACCACCGGTTCACGGTAGTGAACGACAGCATGTGCCGTTTTTTCGGGTACACGCGGGATGCGATCCTTGGCAGAACACCGGGTGATTTCATCAGCGAGAAAGATTCCGCGTTTTTCTGGGACAAGACTGAAGATGTTTTCCGGCGCCACGCAACCCGTGAGGATGAGGTGACGATCACCCGGTCTGACGGGCAGATGCGGGATGTCACCCTCACCTCGGCATTGTACACGGAGGAGATCTCCGGCCAGGTCTTCATGGTCGGGGTCTTCCAGGATATCACCGAGAAGAAGAAGATGCAGGAGGCGCTTGCAAAGAGCGAGGCCTGGTACCGCATCCTCTTCGAGCACACCGGTGCTGCCACCATCATCATCAACGAGGACAGCACCATCGATCAGGCCAACACGGAGTTTACCCAGCTGATCGGGTATTCCCGCGAGGAGATTGAAGGCAGGATGCGCTGGAAAGATATTGCCCACCCGGATGACTTCGAACGGGTAATAAAATACCATTACGACCGGCGGATCAACCCGGCAACCGTGCCCCCGGTGTACACGGTCAGGATCAACGACCGGAGCGGGGTAACCAAGACCCTGCATACTATCGTTGCCATGATCCCCGGGACAAGAAAATCCATTGCATCCTATATCGATATCAGCGAGCAGAAGCGGACAGAAGATGCCCTGACGCTCGCGAACCGGAAACTCAACCTCCTCTCCTCCATCACCCGGCACGACATCATCAACCAGCTTTTGATCCTCAAAGGCTACCTTGTGATGCTCAAAGCGAAGACTGACAACCCGACTCTTCTTGATTATATCGGTCGGAGCGACCAGGCGACCCGGAACATCGATCACCAGATCACCTTTACCCGCGACTACCAGGATATGGGTGTGAAAGCGCCATCGTGGTATAATGTCAAAAGCACCATTGTCGGGGCCAAGGGTGCGCTCCCCACCGGTAACGTGATCATTGAGGCGGACCTGTCCGATCTTGAATTGTTCGTGGACCCGCTCTTTGAGAAGGTCTTCTACAACCTGATCGAAAATTCCCTGCAGTACGGGGGAGCGCAATTGAAGAGCATCAGGATCTCAATGCTCGTGCAGGGTGACGGCATGCTCCTTACCTACGAGGACGATGGTGTGGGAATCACGGACGCGGACAAGGAACATCTCTTTGAGCGGGGTTTTGGGAAACATACCGGGTTTGGTCTCTTCCTGTCCCGCGAGATCCTTGCAATCACCGGCATCTCCATCCGGGAGACCGGCACAGCCGGGACCGGTGCACGGTTCGAGATCCTTGTACCGAAGGGAGCCTGGCGGCTCGCGGGTCCGGCCTGAAAAAAAATATTTCTGAAAGTCCGGAAATTATCCAATCGAAAAAAATTAAAAAAAACCGGGCATGGATCTCCCCCCATGCAGCCCGGATTATTTCCTGAAGATCTTCTCCAGCTTGTCGCCCACAAAGGTGCCGATGACAAAGAGGATCACATAGATGATGATCGTGAGCAGGATCCCGAGAATCCCGGGTAACAGCGTGCCGCTGGCAAATTCCGCGGGCAGCAGTACCGCGGAGAGCACGAGCAGGACGATGCTCATCACAATACCGGCGATTGCGCTGTTTTTCAGCATCTCCTTATACGATTCCGTTCCCTTGTGAGCAAAACCAAACCCGATACCAATAGCAAAATCCAGCAGAGCAAGCCACATATCAATACCCCAATTTGTACTTCAGTATTCCTCCGCTGCCCCTGAAATAGGTTCCGGGAACGGTTGCGGGTACTCCAATTTTTACGAATGAAAAAAGTAAATGAAAAAGTTCAGTTCAGATGATTATCCTCATGCGGTCTTTGTCCCTTCACAGAACGGCAGGAGCCCGAGCACGATCAAGGAGAACCCGGCACAGACGAACGGGCCGATCACCGAGAGGATCGGGTTTTCGACCAGGTAGATCTCCCGCAGGGGATAGATCATGAACGAGAAGCCAAGGAGGATGGTACCGATTGCGAGCAGGCGGCGCTCACCGCTCCGGATGCTCAGCCCGCCCGCGATGAGAAGACCGCAGACTGCGAAATACCCGTACGTGACGATGCCGGCCGGCAGGCTGAAGCCGGCCGTCGTGAGCATCAGGGCCGGGACAGACAGGGAGAGGAGAAGGATCGTCGCGATGATGGCGCGTGCGGGCTTCTCACCCGGCAGGCCGGTCCACAGCCCGCAGGCAATGAGGAGGAGCCCGAGGATCAGGCCGATATCGATCGTGCTCGGGAAGACCTGGTTCCGGAATCCCAGGAAGGTGTTCACGTACCAGGCAATGTTGGCGAGCCCCCAGATGCCGAACCCGGCGCCGGCCCAGAGGAGAGCCTTCTGCCGGCCGGCCCGGTGCCAGGAACAGAGCAGGATGAGGGCGCCCGCAAACGCAACAATGATCTGGAGATAGTTGCTGAGGGCGAGGAAGAGATCGGACGGGAGGATGACGATCAGGAGGGCAAGAACGATTGCAGCCGCAATAACGGCAATAAAAAAACCAAAGAGCGGTTTTATTGCCGGCATACCGGGGGTGTCCATCATATCAGATTCAATCACGTTTAAAACGGAAAAGTTTTTGTAACGATCCTGCTCTTTTAAAAATTTTTGAGCCATCGAATCGTGAGGCCCGGTCGTTCGGATACCTGATCTTCGGGCCCGGCGAAACATGAAAAAGAAAATAAAATAAATACGGGAGAATCCCCGGTCCCACCCCCCCGCTTCCCCCGGAGAATACTTTCGTTGTTATAAGGAATGGTTACTTCAAGTCAGAGCGCGTATATGTATATGACATTCTGTTTCCCGGCTGCCTGTAACCGGCGGACCGGGACCGGGAATTTCAAACAGTGAGGTAATCATCATGGAATCGATATCATTTGCACCCCCACAGGTTTTTGTTCCGGAACCCATCCATATCCACATTCTCCAGGCTGTCAGTGAGAAGCAGGGCTGCCATATCGGCCACGTGGTCCAGCAGCTGCTCCCCGATCATGGGGAGAGCGGCGTCCGGTCGGCCATCCGTATCCTGCTCTCAAAGCGCTACCTTGACGGGGGAAAATCCTCCAGTGAGATTGTGCTCCGGCTCACATCCAGCGGCCGTATCCTGCTCCAGAAGGCAGCAGCGAACTAACATTGTCCCGGTCTTTCCGGGCCATGAAACTTTTTTAAAAATTATTTTCCGGTCCTTGTTTTCACCGCATCATCCGCCACAACCCCGGCCGCGATCACCATGGCCGGAATTACAAGATATCTCAAACCGATCTGCATTGCATAATCCGGCAGCGTCATGCCCAGCAGACCCACGAACACGATCAGATCGAGAATCCAGTTGGCGAGCAGCCAGACAATGCCGGTAATAATTGCTTCGTGCGTGAAATTTTTTTCAACCGGTCGGAAGCACCAGATGATCAGGATCGCGGCCGTGATCGATCCGATCACGATCATGATGGATTTGAAGAGCTGCTGGTCGATCATCAGGCCGTTCGTGCCATAGAACGGGATGGACGCGAGGAACGGGATGAGCCAGGTCAGGAAGGCGCCGATGAGGCGGCGGCGCCAGATCGTATCGAATGTGAATGACAAGAGGAAACACCTGTGCTCAATTTCTCACTCTGCCGGACGATGAAGATGGAGGATTCGATCCGGAGCAATCGGATCGTTGTTGAAATTTTTTCATTGCGATCAGATCGCAATTGAAAATTTTTTCCGGAACGATCGAATATGGATTTTTATTTTTCATTCAATCCCTGATGAAAATTTTTTTTGCAGACCCTGATGAAAATTTTCGGCCGGATCTTGATGTGCTTTTCAAGAGGATCGTTGACGCTCCTGGGGGTGTTGAGGGTCTTCAGACCCGAGACAGGAGAAGAGCCGAAGGCTCTTCGACCCTTCGCAGTCGCGTGGGCATCCCCCCGTCCGGAGACCCGATCCGGACACCCTGTTTCCCTCAGAAAGCCAGACCCTGGTCCATCCGGACCTGAGTTATGCCCCTGTATTAGCGCTATTTGCGGATCATTTTTTACGACGTGAAAATGGTGAAAAAAGGGGACTTAGTCCCTCATATTTCCGAATTAGGCCCTCATTTTGGGGTACTTAGTCCCTCACCTCTTTTCGGCAGGGGGATTCTCCGACGGTGGGATCATGCCTCTGTCGGATCCCCCGACCCCGGTTCCCTCCCCTCCATTCCGGGTAACCGGTACTTCAGCTGTACCGGCATTCCCGTTAGCCGGGCCGGCAGTTCCCGGCTCCCCGCTCTGCTGGATCTCTTCCAGGCCGGCATCGGTCAGCCGGAAGAAGCGGTAGGTCCCGTGCTTGGAGTAGACCCAGAGCTCCAGCCGGATCTGTTGCGATGGCGGGAACAGCCGGAGTTCGGCAATCATCCTGCGGCACACGAACTCGATCTCGCTCGCCGGCGCAACAATCTTTTCAATGCGCATGACCCGGACAAAGATCACGAGCATCACGGCCCGGATAAAAAAATCGCAGACACTGTCATGAGCGTACGTGACCCGCATCACGCAGCCGCGTCTCTGTGCAATGGCGACGGCATCATTGATGCCGCGTGTTGCCGGCCGGCCCCGGGTCATGGGCGGGGCCTCTGCGGTTCGCTGGTGTTGATCATGGTGGGTGCTCCTGTGACAGGTGGTGGCGTGAATCAGTGATCGTGCCGGGACATTCCATTGCGAGCGTAAGATATTGTATTATTTATTTTCGTAAGATGGTGGAGGTTGGATCAATGGCGCGAACGGATTTTTGAAAACGTTTTGAAACGAGTATCAGAGTTCATTCGAACCTGTTTGACGTTTCACGATCGCGATCACGATCGCATTTGAACATTCGATCCGGATCGATCGCGAACTTTTTTATTTGGAATCGGATCGCGATCTCTCCGGAAAAATCGTATTTTAAAAAAAGATATGGCGCGAGAAAAAAATCCGGCAATCACTCTTCAGAAATTGTTATCTGGGGTGTGTCTTCTTCCGGTACGTATGCGGATTTCACCGCCTTATCTGCGATGATCCCGCTGTTCCCGCTCGGATCTTCGAGAATCAGCGTTATGGGAAACGTCCCGGCCTTCACCCGGGCGATATCCGCAAGGAGGGCAGCGCCATTCTCCTTCTCCTCGCCCGTGCCCCGGCGCATCGCCCCGGTCACGACCTCCGCGATCCGGTCGAGCACGCCCTCCACGTTCGACACGAACCCCTGGCACGAGGGGCCCGGATCGATCCGGACCCCGAGTTCAGGGAGCTCGATACTGGCGCTCATGCTCCGCACCACCCGGACCGAGAGGTCATCTGTCGTAGTGACTGCCATGGTGTACCGTGCGGGATCGGCCTGTTTTAAGAGCTGCGTATCGACGAACCTGTAGCCGCACGTGGGGCATATTGCCGAGATGATGAGGATATCGGAAAAATAGGGAATATTTTCAGTCTTATACAGGTATTCGATTTCAGTATTGCAACAGGGACACGGACCCGGGACGACTGTTGGCACTTATGCTCCACCGATCTTGTCGCGTGAGATCTTCACCGACATGGGGGTCAGCACCACGTAGCGCTGGTCGCCAAGGCCGATGATGTCGCCGTTGACATCCTTTGCCACTTCTTTTAGGTCCTTTAAGACACGCTCGTAAGAGATCTTATCCATCTTGAGCCGGGAGATGTCAACGATCACGATGTTGCCGGAGTAGACCTCATCCTTGACGCGGGGCGTGTCCTTGAGATCGGTGATCGTTGCAATCTTTACCAGAAGGGCCGGCGATCCGCTTCCGCGTTCCTCGTACGACGCGAGATCCAGTTCCATATAGTCGTCGTCCGAATGTGCTGCGCTCTTGCCAAGGAGGGTGTCTATGATCTTAACCATAAAAAAACTGTATGGTGAAAATTATTTAATAGTATCTATTTTGAAGCCTCCGGACAGGGATTTCTGGGAAAAATATGGTCAAAACAGGGTTTTTTCTGTACTGCCCGCGATCCGCATCCGGTTCAGATCTCAAGGGTCCAGATCTCGTCACCGACGTGATGGAACATTTTTACCATTTTACCAGCAGTTTTGGCCCGCAGATCGGGCGCATCAAAGAGCGAGACACCGATAGCAAGCGGTTTACCGTGCCGCTCATCGACGATCTGGACGGGTGCATTCGCCTTCACATCGTCCGTGCACGAGACGATCCCGGGCCGCATGATATCCGCGCCGTTCATCACGAACGGGATTGCCCCGGCATCCACCGCAACACGCCGTTCGGGAAACGGGCTCTGGACCGCACCCTTCAGGGTCGGAAAGACCCATGCATCGGTCGCCATCAGGAGCGGCTTCTTGTTCACCATGAAGAGCGAGACGTTTGCCGTGGTCTCCAGCACTTCAATCATCTCCGCATGGAAGAGGTTTGCTGACGGTCCGATCTGGAGCGTGAGCCGCGCGAGGAGATCCTGGGCCTGGCTCTTGCGGATCGAATGGCGTTTTTTAACGGTGATCTTCTTCATTGCTCTGACTAAACGATCAGAGCGGCAGCCAGAAAATCATTTCCATTAGGACGATCCATCTATAACTATCCCGTGAAATTTTCCTCAGGAATCCTTATTGCCCGGAGGGGATCTACGGTATGTTTAAGTGATCCGCTCGCACATACATATTACTCCAGAGCGATGGTAACAGGGTAGTTTTATGACCAAAAGACCGTTGGATATTTTGGATCTGGTGCTGAACCGTCAGCCCGTGATTGTATCTCTCAAAGGCGGGAGAGAAATACGGGGCGTTCTCCAGGGATATGACGTACATATGAACCTCGTCCTTGATAAGGCTGAGGAAGTGGAGAACGGGCAGGTCCAGAAGGTCGGCACGCTCATCGTCCGTGGGGATAATGTAATTTATATCTCTCCATCACTCGAACAATAAGGTGAAGTAACATGACAAAAGGCACTCCATCAATGGGAAAGAGGAACAAGTTCACGCACATCGCCTGCCGACGCTGCGGGAAGATCTCGTTCCATGCCCAGAAGAAAGTCTGCTCTGCCTGTGGGTTTGGCAAGAGCACGAAAATCTCCAACTATAAGTGGCACACCAAGCGACCAAAAACAGTAACGCATTAAGAGTTGTATCATGTGTGGAATCGTTGGCATCGTCGATGCTGGCGGTGTATCAATCCAGCTCTATTATGCCCTGTACGCTCTCCAGCACCGCGGTCAGGAGAGCGCCGGGATATCAACTTTTGATGGCACCAACCTCCACAAATTCAAGGGGAGCGGTCTGGTTGCCGATGTCTTTTCCCCTTCTGTTTTATCCGACCTGAAAGGTACGGCCGGTGTTGGCCATGTCCGGTACCCGACTACCGGTTCGAACCTTCCTGAGAACATCCAGCCTTTGAACTTCCAGTTCCAGGATCATTTCATCTCCATTGCCCATAACGGGAACCTGGTCAATACGTCAGCACTCCGTGCCGAGTACGAGCAGGCCGGCCAGATCTTCACAACCACCACCGACACCGAGATCATTGCAAAGATCTTAATCGACGCGATCAGCAATGCGGGTTCGGTCGAGGACGCGGTGGGTCTCTGCATGCACCGGCTCGTGGGATCCTATTCGGTGGCCATCATGATCGACGGGGCTCTCTACGGTTTCCGGGATCCGATGGGTATCAAGCCGCTCTGTATCGGTAAGACCGAGCACGGCTACATGATCGCTTCCGAGAGTGTAGCGATCGATGCGCTGAGTGCAAAGCTCCTCCGGGATGTGAAGCCCGGCGAACTGATCCGGATCGATGCAGAGGGGGTCAGGTGCATGCAGATCGCGGTGGCTGAACGGCGTGCCCACTGCATCTTCGAGTACATTTATTTCGCCCGGGCAGATTCGATCATCGACGGGGTGCTGGTCTACGATGTCCGGCGGAAGATCGGTAAGAAACTCCATGAGGAAGCGCCGGTCAACGCCGATTCGGTCGGTGCCCTGCCCGATTCCGGGACGGCATATGCCATCGGGTACGCGGAAGCATCGAAGATCCCGTATGTCGAGTCCCTGATGAAGAACCGGTACATGGGGCGGACGTTCATCATGCCCACCCAGAAGGAGCGGGAGAAGGCAGTCCGGATCAAACTCAACCCGATCCCGGCGCATCTCAAGGACAAATCGGTAGTGCTCGTTGATGACAGCATCGTACGGGGCACAACCTCGAAGAGGATCATCAACCTTGTCCGTGAGGCCGGTGCCCGCGAAGTCCATGTCCGGGTGGGCTCTCCTGCGATCAAGGCCCCCTGTTATCTCGGCGTGGATTTTCCCACGCGTGAGGAACTGATTGCGCATAACCGGACCGAGGAAGAGGTACGAAAGAGCATCACGGCAACGACGCTCCACCACATCTCGCTCGATGCGTTGGTGGAGGCGATCGGTTTTGGTGGCGAGTGCCTCTGCACCGGGTGCCTGACCGGATGTTACCCGCTTCCCATCGATGGCGAGAAGGCGAAGGCCTGCCAGATCAATTTTACGGATGGCACCATCCAGTCAAAACTTGGTTCGTTCGAAGTGTAACGCCCGGGAAAACTCCCCCGTTTACTCCGAATGTACCAAATGTTTAATTATCATAGAATAATACCCGGTTAACGCCGTTTGGCTTCGGAGTCGTAATGCCCAAGAACCCCCGTATCCTGATTGTCGATGATGACCCCATCATCCCCCAGATTCTTACCCTTATGCTCCAGAAGAGGGGGTATACGGTGGCCGGTGTCATTACGAGCGGTGAAGAAGCCGTTCTCAAAACCCCCGGGATCAACCCCGACCTCGTGATCATGGACATTGGCCTGTCCGGGGCGATGGATGGCATTGATGCCGCGTATTACCTCTTCCGCCTCTTCCATTACCCGATCCTGTTCATCACCGGTACAACGGACGAGAAACGCCTCGAACGGGCGAAACTCTCGCACCCGTACGGGATCATCTTCAAACCGTTCACGGAGATCATGATCGCGACATCCGTGGAGCTTGCACTCTGCAATCATGAGGACCGACCCAGAACCCCGGAACTGTATCCTGCCGGCGATCCGAAGAAGATCATGGATATGCCCGAGGCAATCATTATCACGGACCGGACCGGGCGGATCATCTTCTTCAATGCCAATGCATCGTGGTATATCGATCTGCCGGCTGAAAAGATCTTAATGAAACACTGGCGGGAGGTTGTGATGCTCATCAATGACAAGACCGGGGAGCAGCTGAAAGATCCCGTTGCCGAGGCCACATCCCACCAGAACGCTGTGATCTATGATACCAATACTGCCCTTGTGACCACCACGTCCAAACGCCGGAAGGTCAGGGTTTCGGTGCGGCCTCTCGTAGATTCGCGGGGAAAAGTGTTTACGGTACTCGTGTCCGTGCGGGAGAAGGTGTTAAAACCCCCCGGCATGGCATAACTATTCGGGAGGGATTGTTCTGGAACAGGTACGCGAGGCTTTCAACCGGTTTGCGCAGGATTATGACCGGCACCGTGAGTATATCATCCCGGAGATGCGGCAGTTCTATGCCACCGCGGTCTGGGCTGCGGAATCGGATCATCCTACGCCCGAAATTCTTGATATCGGGGCCGGTACCGGCCTCATGAGCGCATGGATGCTGGAGAAATTTCCGGATGCGCACCTGACCCTCGTTGACATTGCTGAGAATATGCTTGCGATGGCGAGGGAGCGGTTCAGTAGCCGGGAGCATACACGGTACGTGATCGCGGATTATTCCACGGGCGATCTTGGCGGGCCGTACAATATTGCCTGTTCGGCACTCTCCATCCATCATCTGGAATCCGCGGACAAGCGCCGGCTCTTCACGCGGATCTTCTCTGTGCTGAAGCCGGGCGGTATGTTCGTGAACGCTGATCAGGCCGAGGGTGAGACACCGTACTTCCGGCAGCGGAACCTAGAGTACTGGAATGATTTTTTGAAAAGCGGGCCGATGCCGGAAGAGCAGTATCAGGAGATCCTGAAGCGCCGGGATACGCTTGATAAAAACGATAAACTCTCCGACCAGCTGGCATGGCTGAAGGAGGCCGGGTTTTCGGATGTGGATGTGGTGTACCGGAACCGGACGTTTGTGGTGACGGTGGCGAGGAAGGGATAGGCTGAGGTTTATCCCCCCGCCGTTCATACGGTTCCTGCTCTCCCGTCCTTTTCGGTCTCCCTTGAGGTCGGCCCTTCGGGGGAGGGTCTGGTGTTATTCTAATTCGTATTATTTTAATAGCCCTGAAGCACACCGGGAATCATGGTCGACTGGATTCCCGTCTGGGCTCTCATACCCGCGGCTCTTCTCTTTATCGGTGTGTACTCATCCGGGCTCTATCTCCTTCTCAAAAAAATCTTAAAAAAGATCCCGGTCTGGGTCCCACCTCTTCTCGCTGTGATGACTGCTGTCGTGTACGTTCTTCTTGCACCGGCCGGACCTGCGCCGGAGTATTTTGTCATCCCGATGCTCCTCCTCATGCTGACATTCGTCATCATGGCAGTCCTTGGCGCATTCTCTTTCTTTGAAGGGAAGGCATTCGGTGTGCAGCCGTGGTTGGCTGTCGGGCTCGTCTCGTACATTGCCGTGTTCCTGCTGGGGCTGTTTCTCCTTGGCGGGAGCGTTGAGTCGAGAATCGGGGGTCCCGGTCCTGCGTTCTCGTACCGTTTTCCGTTACTCGGCATGGTCATGGACAGTATCATCTCAATCCTGAACCTCTCGTCCCGTGCGTATTTCTCACCGGGTTACGGTATCATTCTCGTCATCGGGTTGTATCTCGAAGTGTTCCTGTGTGCGGCGGCGGTATTTTTCGTCATGAGCCATACCCAGAATAAGAGCGGTTGAGATGCCGGAAATCCAGTACCAGAAAACCTTCGGGAAAAGAGATCGTAATTAAAAAATGGACAGGGAATTATCCCCCGCCATTCAGACTTTTTTGGTATCTTCCATGTTGAGGTAATTCTTCGCAACCGTGACATCCCCTTTGCGCACTTTTGCGCCTTTCCACGCGGAGAGGCCCATATTCGGTTTTTTCGCATCCGCCCGCTCCGCGATCAGCTCCGCCGCGGTATGGCCGGTGATGGCCCAGTGCAGTTTGTTCTGGATCGTCCGGAAAAATTCAAGCGTGGCATCTGCGTGAGGATCGTAATCGATGGCAAGTGTGTAGATATCCAGGATCTTCTTGTAGAAGCGTTTCTCGGACGCCCTTATATCCCGGATGCGTTCGAGCAGCTCATCGAAATAGTCCGCCCCGATGCCGCGCCCCTCTTTCAGCCGCAGATCGTCCATCACAAATCCCTTGATGAGATATTCCCGCAGCCGTTCGGTTGCCCATCTGCGGAACTGCGTGCCCCGGTGGGAGCGGACCCGGTAGCCGATGGCGAGGATCATGTCGAGGTTGTAATATTCGATGGTACGCTGGACGTTACGGGAGCCTTCGATTTGAACTGTTAAGTATTCCTTAATAGTTGCAGCCGGAATACATTCCCCATCCTTGAGGATGTTCCGGATATGGATGTTGATGTTCGGTATTGATGTCTGGTAGAGTTCTGCGATGAGAGCCTGTGTGAGCCAGACCGTTCCTTCTTCGAGCCGTACTTCAATACGGCTCGATCCGTCTTCTGACTGGTAGAAGAGGATCCGGGAATGGGTCGGGGTCTCCAAAACGGGATTTTCACTCATCGGTTACACTCTCACATCATGATGTACTTAGTCTTAACCGGATGTGTGCCCTTTTATAGTGTATTACCGTGGGGTGAAAATAACGGGGGAATCGTTTTGTTGACATCAACAAAACGATCGATAATCCTTGCCCGCCCCACCAGGCTCCCATAAAAAATTCAACCAGACCCTGCCGAAAAAATTTTAATCACCCCCCACGACCCTGCTTGAAACCCGCGAGTCGATCAACCAGACCCTGCTCAAAATTTTTTATGCAGACCCTGCTTGAGAAAAGTAAACCAGATCGCAATTGTGCGCAAGGTCGCGATTGCAGTCACTTGTCCGGAACATCCGTCCCGGTATTCGCTGGTAGAAAACCCCGCCCGCATTTTTTTAAAAGAATCCGTATGGTTTTATAGGAATATCCTAAAAATAATTCTGAAGTAACCAACCCGTGGAATATCATGAAAAACCTCACAAAAATCCTGATTCTTTCACTTCTGATGGCCTGCCTCCTTATGCCGGGAATGGACGCGGCGTCCTCAACTGCCGGGGTCTCATCAGCACCCGCAGACACGACCGGAACTCCCCCGCAGGAGGCATCGGTCTACATCATGGAAGCAAAGGATGCCGTTGCAGCAACGAACTGGACCGGCGCGCTCCTCATCACGACGAGGGGCGTTGCATGGTACCCGGAGAACGCCGACCTGCTCTGCCTCCAGGGCTATGCTTACCGGAAGGTAGGGCAGTACCAGAAGTCCGTGGATATCGTATCCCGTGCCATCCCGCTGGATCCAAAACCTGTGCGCTATGCAAACCGGGGATACGGGTACCTGGCGCTTGGCAACAATTTCCTCGCCCTTGCCGATGCAGATGCCGGCATCGCCCTCGATGCTACCTACCCGGTGAACTGGGGTGTCAGGGCGCTGGCACTCCAGGGCATGGGGAGGAATGCGGAAGCTCTTGTTGCGATTGATAAGGCGATCTACCTTGCTCCCGAAAGCGCCCATTACTGGCATGTGAAGGGCAGGATCCTTGCTTCCGGTGGGGACTGCACCGGTGCGGCTGCGGCGCTGGAGAAATCCATAGCATTCGATGCCGGCTATGTGCTGGCCTGGCCGGGCTTTGGCAGCGCAAGTGAAAACCTTGCGGCCCTGAATGTAACCTGTTCAGCAGCAAATGCATCCTCTCCGCAGGCAACGGCGAAATCCCCCCTGGGGTGGCTGGCGGTTGTCGGGGTCATCGGTGCCGTGATAGCGACCGGTATGAGAAAATAACAACCAGAATCTTTTTTTTTAAAAGTGTAGTAGCGAGGAATGGATTTGAACCATCGATCTTCGGGTTATGAGCCCGACGGGATATCCTGACTACCCTACCTCGCTTCCTATAATCAGGGTTATAATATAGTCGGCATCCGCAGATATACTTTACTCACTTCCGGGAAGAACGGCAGGGCTGCCCGGTACGCTAGCATTAAATGAGCAGCGTCGTCATAATGAAAATATGGATGATGAGCTTGCCCTACTCAGGGAGAAGCGCAAAAAGGAGTTGGAAGAGAAGATGAAGCACGAGAAGAAGACGGGCAGTGTAGAGAATGTCGACGAGATGCACTTCCAGCAGTTTGTGGGCACCAATAATTGTGCGGTTGTCGATTTTTGGGCGGAATGGTGCGGGCCCTGCCGGCGGATCGCACCCATCATGGACGAACTCTCCATTGAATTTGCCGGAAGAGTCGCATTTGGCAAGTGCAACACCGATGACAACCGCAGTCTTGCCATGCAGTTCAACATCGACGCGATCCCGGCCATGATGCTCTTCTCAAAAGGCCAGCTGGTGGACCGGATCATCGGGGCCTATCCCAAAGAGGCAATCCGGGAGAAGATCAACCGGAAGTTCGGGCTGGATTAACGCACTTTTTTAAAAAAATGATGCGTAATCACTCACTTTTTCGTGAATAGATCGTATGGAGCCGCTGGCCGAGAAGAGCGATTCGGTCATGATCTTCAAGACCGTTGATCAGATCCTCAGGCAGGATATCCATACCTTTCGAGACGCCGAGATAAGCGCCGCAGATAAGGGCGATGGTGTCGGTGTTTCCCCCGGTGTTGGCAGAGACTGTGAGGAGGTCGGGCGGGTGGGTATACCTCTTGATTAAGAAGAACGCAATCGGGAGGGTCTGGAATACCGAGACATCGTTGCCGATCTTCAGGAGTGCCGTCTCGGTATCCATTTCGTCCCTTTCAAGGTTCAGTGCGTTCTTTATTTTCCCGCCAAGAACCTCGTCTTCTGCCATTGCCTTCTGTACGGCCCGTTCAATCCCATCCGGCGATTCGTGGAGGGCATGATACAAAAGGGTGACGAGGGTGGAAACGGCGGCATGGGCAGCCGGGTGGGTGTGGGTAACATTGCAGGCCCGGACCGCCCGTTCGCAGGCCTCGTTCATATCCGGAAATGTGAGGGCGAAAGGAATTGCGATTGGTAAGCAACCCGAGGTAGTTGACTTCACACCCTTGTGCAGGACATTTTCCTTTGCCATATGGTCGCAGGCAGCAGAGATTGAGCCATCCGGAAAGCGCAGGCCACCCCGGGAGTTGAGTTCGCAGAGAGCCGTTGCGTACCGGTCCTCGTTGAACCGGCCATCGGCAAGAAGGGTTCCCACGAGGATCATCAACTGGGTATCATCGGTATATTGCCCGGCATTCAGACCCTCGTTGGGATGACCCTTGTACGGGCGCCGGAAGCCGTATTTCATCTTGTTCAGGTTGGGGGCCGCGCTCTCATTGGGCATGCCAAGGGCATCCCCTATCGCTGCACCGAGCAGACATCCCTTGAACTTTTTCAGCATCAATCCTATATTAAAAAACCCGGATACATAACCCTTCGTATATCGTCCTGATTCCGGATACGGTTCCCGGATTTTATCTTTTCATGGGGAGGGAAGAATTCACAGGAAATCATATATTTATGAACTATCTACCATCTGCATGAAGCAGAGGGAGTTGTTATATATGATGTTTAACATGATTAATAATGTAGAATTGGAGACCGTATGACCGAAGACTTCGATGTCAGGCTGGTTGAGAGTGATGTCCGCTACATTCCTGACCCGGAATACAAGAAGAATTCCTGGGTGGGGGATTATGAGACTGCATACCAGGAATTCCTGAAGGATCCCGATGGGTTCTGGGAAAAGATAGCAAAGGATCTGGACTGGATACAACCCTGGGATACCGTCAAAGAGTGGGACTATCCCTATGCGAAATGGTTCGTTAATGCAAAGCTGAACATTTCCGCAAACTGTCTCGACCGTAACGTGAAGAACCACCGGCGCAACAAGGTTGCGCTCATCTGGAGAGGGGAGGGCGGTGCAGAACGGATCTACACGTACCAGAAACTTCTTTCGGAAGTGATGCGTTTTGCAAACGGCCTCAAAAAGATCGGCGTGAAGAAGGGCGACCGGGTCTGCATCTATATGCCCATGGTACCAGAGCAGATGATCGCCATGCTGGCATGTGCACGGATCGGTGCCATCCACAGTGTCGTCTTCGCCGGGTTCGGTGTTACGGCCCTGAACACACGGATCAGGGAAGCAGAAGCAAAAGTCGTCATCTCAGCGGACATCTCCATCCGCAGGGGAAAGGCGATCGCGCTGATCACGACCGTCCAGGAGTCAATCTTAAATGCCCCGAGTGTGGAGCATCTCATCCTCTACCGGAGGAGAAAGGAGCCCCAGCTCGATATCAGGCCGGACTTCGAGCTTGATTTTTATGAGCTAATGGAGGGTGTTCCCGCCACCTGTGAGCCGGAGGTCATGGATGCGGAAGATCTCCTGTTCATGCTCTACACAAGCGGTTCAACAGGATCACCAAAAGGGATCGTACATACCTGCGCAGGCTACATGGTCGGGACCTACTACACAACAAAATATGTCTTCGATCTGAAGGAGAACGACATCTTCTGGTGTACGGCCGATCCGGGCTGGATCACCGGCCACAGTTACATCGTCTACGGACCACTCCTGGTCGGGGGCACAGTCTTCATGACTGAGATGACTCCTGACTACCCGGATCCGGGCATCTGGTGGAAACTGGTTGAGGAACAGAAGATCAATGTATTCTACACGGCCCCGACAGCGATTCGGATGTTCATGAAGATGGGAGTGGAGTGGCCGGACAAATATGACCTGAGTTCCCTGCGGGTTATAGGATCCGTCGGAGAACCACTCAATCCCGAAGCATTTGTATGGTACCACCATGCAATCGGGAAAGATCGGTGCCCGATTGTCGATACCTGGTGGCAGACCGAGACCGGAATGCAGATGATTACCACCATGGTGGGAGAACCAATGCGTCCGGGGTTCGCAGGAAAGGCAGTGCCCGGTGTGATCGCAGATGTCGTGGACAAAGACGGAAATTCCGTTCCTTTCGGAACAGGAGGATTCCTTGCGATTAAAGCACCGTGGCCATCCATGTTCCGCACGGTATACAAAAACGACGAACGGTACCGGCAGTACTGGTATACGATCAAGGATTGTTATACGGCGGGCGATCTGGCAGTCAAGGGTAAGGACGGTTACATCATGGTGCTGGGCAGGTCTGACGACATCATCATTGTTGCCGGGCACAACATCGGCACCGCGGAGGTAGAGAGTGCGCTGGTTTCTCACCACGCCGTTGCTGAGGCCGCAGTGATCGGTAAACCCGATCCCATGAAAGGGAACTCCATCAAAGCGTTCGTCATCCTGCGAATGGGGAATAAGCCCAGCGACAAGCTCCTTCAGGAGTTGGCATACCATGTGAGGATGACGATTGGACCCATCGCGGTTCCCCACGAGATTGAGTTCGTGGACAAACTCCCGAAAACCCGCAGCGGTAAGATCATGCGCCGGGTCTTAAAGGCAAAAGAACTGGGTATGGACCCCGGCGATATCTCTACGCTGGAAGAATAGACAAAAGAAAATGGTGAGAGGCGGGTATACGGAGTAGCCCCTGCCAAAAAAATACTGGAGAGAGACTATGGATACACAGACTATCGCAACGAATGTGAAGAACCTTGATCTGACTGCCAATCCTGCACCCCTCGGGCTGCTGGGCTTTGGCATGACCACAGTGCTCTTAAACCTGCACAATGCCGGATTCTTTGCACTGGGATCGATGATCCTCGCCATGGGGATCTTCTATGGAGGACTTGCACAGATCATTGCAGGCATCCAGGAGTGGAAGAAGAACAATACCTTCGGGGCAACCGCATTCACATCCTATGGTGTGTTCTGGCTGACGCTTGTTGCCCTGATCATCCTCCCGAAGATGGGGCTGGCGGATGCAACTTCGAAGGAGGCTATGGCAGCCTACCTCTTCATGTGGGGACTGTTCACCGCAGTCATGTTCATCGGGACCCTTAAGGCAAACAGGGCGCTGCAGTTCGTCTTCGGATCGCTTGCGATCCTGTTCTTCCTCCTCGCTCTCGGGGATATCACAGGGAACGCAACGATCACCGTGATTGCAGGGTACGAAGGAATCATCTGCGGCCTTTCAGCGATCTATGCAGGCCTTGCACAGGTTCTCAACGAGATGTATAAACGAACCGTGGCACCGCTCGGATAATCAGAAAAAAAGATGGGGATTGCACCTCGGAATCCCCCCACACCATTTTTACGTCTCTGAATTCTGCCGGATCCGCTTGCGCTGGGCGAGCCTGTATCCGCAGATCACCTGAATGGATGTTCCGAATTCCCGGTCAAGTTCCGGATCCCCGGTATCCACCAGCAGTTCCGGGGTCTCCCGGAGTTTGTGGGATGTTGCAACCACGATGACATGCCCGACCCCCGCCCGGCGCACAACTGCTGCACTGATCTGCTGGTTCCCCCGTCCGAGGATGAACCCTTGTGCGCCAATAGGGCTGATGATGATCCATGTATCTTTTTCACCTTCGGTCAGCCGGAGAAGTGTATTTTCATCAGCATCGCGTGCAACGAGCCTCCCGTTCTTTACCACATCCACCCCCAGGAGGGTTTTTGAGAGCCCAAGGTATCGTGCGATCGCCTCTGTGGTGGTTCCGGCTCCGAGGATATAGAGCGTGCCCTGGAGCATCACTTCCTGCAGGAACTGCGCAATCTCTCCTTTCGCCCGTTCTTCATCCGGCTCCTCGTACACCTGCTTCGGGAGCTGGACCAGGCCCCGGATCGTGGGGGTACGGGCAATCCCGTACAGCCGGGTGTCGAGGGTCCCGGCCCGGTATGCCACCTCATCCACGTCCATAATCTCCGAATCGCGCAACACGGTCTTTCCCGGTCCCGCGACCAGTTCTGCGGCAGTGGCGGGATTGATGGCAAAGACACCCGAGTACATCTTCACCCCCGCGGGTATGCCAAGGATGGGCAGGTTCCTGCCCACGACCGAGAAGATGTCCCGTGCCGTCCCGTCTCCCCCGCAGAAGAGGATGAGATCAACGCCTTCATCAAGAAATACCTGTGCGGCAGCTTGTGTATCCCCGCGAGAGCTCTCGCTCTCAGCAGAATAGACAACACGGTAATTCGTCAGGCCGGCCTGTGTAAGGACGGATTCCCCCATGTCCCCGGAGCAGGTCAGAAATTCCAGGTCCGGTGCCTTCTTCAGCAGTTCAAGGGTGATTCCTGCCCGGTTCCCTGCCTGCGGCACGGCACCCCGGGATCGCGCCTCCGCAACCCTGTCATCGGTACCTTTCAGCCCCACCGATCCGCCCATGCCCGCAACCGGGTTGACGATGAAGCCGATCCGTTTCATAAAAAAGGATGGAGTTAATGGCTTATTGTATCTTGGGGATACGCCCGATCGCTTCCCTGATAAGGGCGTCCGGGTATTCGTAGTCCACAAGCTGGCCTGCATAGTACGCATCGTAGGCGGACATATCGAAGTGACCATGCCCGGTGCAGTTGAACAGGATCGTCTTCTCTTCCCCGCTCTTTTTGCACTTCATCGCTTCGTCAATAGCGCATCTCACCGCATGCGAAGCCTCAGGGGCAACGATGATCCCTTCCGTTCTTGAGAACGTCTGCGCTGCTTCGAAGGCCTCGCTCTGGTGGCAGGAGACCGCCCGCATCACCCCATCGTGGACGAGACGGGAGACGATGGGCGAATCCCCGTGATACCGGAGGCCCCCAGCATGGATGGACGGCGGGACGAAATCATGGCCAAGGGTGAACATCTTCATGAGCGGCGTTAAACCCGCCACATCGCCGAAGTCATACATGTATGCCCCCTTCGTCAGGGTCGGGCACGATGCGGGTTCAACTCCGATGATGTCTGTATCCTTGTGCTTTCCGGTCATCTTGTCACCCGCGAACGGGAACCCAATGCCGGCGAAGTTCGATCCGCCGCCAACACACCCGATCACGACATCGGGATAATCATCCACCATTGCCAGCTGCTCGCGGCACTCCTGCCCGATGATCGTCTGGTGGAGGCAGACATGGTTCAGCACCGAGCCGAGCGCGTAATTGGTGTTGGCGTGGGTTGCTGCATCCTCGACTGCTTCGGATATTGCAATGCCCAGTGCACCCGGAGTCTCGGGGTCTTTCTCAAGGACTGCCTTCCCGGAGTTTGTCTTGGTGCTGGGACTCGGGATACATTCCGCTCCCCAGACATGCATCATCGATTTCCGGTAGGGTTTCTGGGTGTAACTGGACCTGACCATGTAGACCGTACATTCGAGATCATAGAGCATCGTAGCAAATGCCAGTGCGGATCCCCATTGCCCGGCACCGGTCTCCGTTGCGATTCGCTCAATACCCGCCTTCATATTGTAATAGGCCTGCGGAACAGAGGTGTTCGTCTTGTGACTCCCCGCCGGGCTGACACCTTCCCACTTGTAATAGATCTTTGCCGGGGTCTTGAGGAGCTTCTCCAGCCGGTGGGCACGGTACAGGGGGCTCGGCCTCCAGAGCCGGAGCACCTCACGTACCTCATCAGGAATCGCCACATGCCGGTCTGTTGTCATCTCCTGCCGGATCAGCTCCATCGGGAAGATCGCCGCAAGATCTTCGGCCACTACCGGTTTATGAGTGGCAGGGTGAAGCGGGGGATCAAGGGGGGAGGGCAGGTCTGCCTGGACATTATACCAGGTCTTGGGGATCTGCTCCTCATCGAGAAGAATTTTTGTCTGCATACACAGTAATTGCATTGTACAAATATATACATTATGGTACAAATTTGTTATTTTATGAGTTGATAATTACATTTGTATCCCTGCCATAGTTTTCTGGACATGTCGGATTCATCCCACTCTCAATCAAGAACGACATGATGAGATGTCAACCCCAAGGTAATATTTGTTAGAGACAGACGACAATACTCCCAGACCCACACAGCTCCGAGATTAATCCGGATAAACCCAGAATGGATTCCTGATCGGAATTTCGATACCGTTATGTCACACCTTACAGAGTGTTTTTATGAAAACAACAGGAATCCTAAGTACAGGAAATCATATCTGCCGGTCCGGCCCTTACCAAGGTCAGACCATCCCGGAAAGTATATTATCGTCAACATCAAAGTGTTGACAATATCATCGCGTATCAAGGTACATTTTTCTTGAGAAAATCCTAAAATTGGTGAAATGAATGGTTCGATCCTTACTTAATATCCTGATCAGTCCAGGTGCATTCTTTGCGGATCTGAAGGGAGAGCGAGAAGAAAGTTTCACGTGGCCGCTGGTAATCGTCCTTCTCGGAGGCATTGCCGCTGCCTGCTATGGGTATCTGTTAGGTGAGGTATCAGGCCAGATGATGGCAGGTGCCCTTCCCGGTATCGAAGCACTGGTCACCATCTCGTCTACCATTGGAGCGCTCATCGGTATTTTCATCTTCTGGCTTGTCTGGACGGCCGTGGTCTTTGCTTTATCGATGGCGTTCAAAGGGCAGGGCAGCTTCAAACAGACCCTTCGGGTGATCGGGTACGGATACCTCCCCCAGGTAATCGGAACGGTCATCACGGTCATCGTGGCATTCGAATATGTTCCCCGGATCGTAGTTCCGCACGTAACTGCTGCCATGATGCAGGACCCGGTTGCGATGCAGGGAATCACGACAGCGCTCATGCACGATCCGGCCATGATGGAGCTGACGCAGATCACGTCCATCATCGGCATTGTGTTCCTGCTCTGGAGTGCCAACATCTGGATCTTCGGTCTCCAGAAAGCAAGGAATCTTTCACCACGGGATGCCGCACTCTGCGTGGGGATTCCGGTTATCGCGTATATCCTCTTTATGATCTATAGTCTTGGGGTTTCGTGAATGAGAATCAACCAAGTTTTTACCTCCATCTTTCTTGCACTGCTTGTGTGTGGCACAATCGGTGTTGTGAGCGCGTACACATCTCTAAGTGAGGACCCCGTTAGTGGCACATACTATACCGGTAAAGTATACGTTTCCAGCACGACATTTGATCCTGCAGTTTTTTTCACCGGGGACAAAGGCACCGTCACGTATGTGTTAACGAATGGAAATGCTAACACCAGCGTGAAAATGACTCATGGTACTTTCCATGATAGTGATATTCAATTATTGAGCAATAATTTTGATTCATCGACAACACTCGGACCCCTCCAGATACGCCCATTTACCTTTTCCATCCGTGCAGATGCCCCACCGGGAGATTATTATCCGACGTTCTCTATGAGTTTTTACGATTCCAACCTCTATGATAAGACCCTACTTCAGGTCGACAACACCCCTCTCGAATTGACCATTGTCGACAAACCGGATGCCTTCTCGCAGGGAAAGAAGAAGACCATCTACATGCAGGTGGCAAATCCCCGGGATAACGATGTGGACACCGGGATCCTTGAAGTATCAGGGGATGGAATTACTGCAGCACCTTCGCGGACATTCATCGGAGAGATAGCAGCAGGAGCAAAGATACCGGTCAACTTCTCTGTGACACCGGACCATGAGACCACCCTTGCCCTTCACCTCACCTACAACAATGGCAACAACCCGCACGAGGTCACGATGAATATCCCGATCACGTTCGGGACCGACAAGAAGCAGGCTGCCCCGGTGATGAGTAACATTCAGGTTTCCACCATCGGATCCACCTACCATGTCACGGGTGATGTGACCAATGCAGGGCTGGAAACTGCAAATGCCGTAATGGTGACGGCCCTTCCACCGGCGGTTCCTGAAGACCCGTACAAGACCTATGTGGTCCAGGCACTCAAACCGGATGATTTCGGGAGTTTCGAGATCACGTTCGGGACCAATGGCTCCGTTACCAGCGTGCCGGTCCAGATCTCGTTCAAGGATAGCGACGGGAACGTCTATACGTCGGTTCAGAACGTAACAGTCCCCGACAGCAGACTTGCCATGGCAAAAGACAGCAACGGACCGCCGCTTGTGCCCATCATCGCAGCACTGGTCATTGTCGCCGTGTTTGTCGGAGGCTGGTTCTTCTACCTGCGGAAGAAAAAGCAGTGACCCCGATCATGGACACCCAGCCGGTCATGCTCTTCCAGGACGTGACAAAGGTATATCCGCTCCCTGCAGGGGACGTACGGGCACTGGACGGTGTCTCGTTCCAGGTGGACCGGGGCGAGTTCATCTCGGTGATGGGACCCTCGGGGTCCGGAAAGTCCACGCTCCTCAACATGATGGGGTGCCTTGATACACCGACATCGGGAGATATTTACATCAGCGGCACCCGGATCGGGGATATGTCCGATACAGAGCTGACCTCCCTGCGCCGGGACCGTATCGGGTTCATCTTCCAGTACTTCAACCTCTTCCCCCTCTTGAATATCATCGAGAACGTCACGTTCCCCCTGATGCTGAAGACCGGCCGGGGCGTGGATCCCGAACGGGGAAAGGAGGTGCTCCGGGCGGTGCAGCTGGACGAGAAACTCTTCACGCATACGCCTACGGAGCTCTCAGGCGGACAGCAGCAGCGGGTCGCGATCGCCAGAGCGCTCATCAACAACCCGGATATCCTCCTCTGCGATGAACCGACCGGCAACCTCGATTCCAAGACCGGCGCCGGCATCATGGACCTGATGACCGAGCTCAACCGGAACGGCACGACTATCATCATGGTGACGCATGATTCCCGCATTGCCGAGTACTCGCGCCGGACTATCCAGATCTCTGACGGGAGGATCGTTTCATGATCTTCTGGGAGATTGCCAAACGGAACATCAGGCTGCACTTCCTCCGGTCCACCCTTGCGATGCTCGGGATTGTGATCGGCGTCGTTGCTATCGCATCGATGGGCATCCTCGGCAACAGCCTTGTCGCAACCGTCTCCGACAGTCTCTCCTCGGTGGGAGACAGTGTCATTGTGTACCCGTACACGGGCGGCGGTGGCGGTGGCTTTGGCGGGGGCGGCAGCGGGAGCACCGAGAACATGAAGATCACCGACCAGCAGTTCCAGCAGATCAAACGGGCTGTGGCCCCCGGTGTAACTATTCCCGTGCACTCAACCTCCGAGCGCATGAAAGTCGGGGTGGGGGGCGACGACATTGTTGCCTCGGTCTATGGCGTCGACCCGCAGTACCTCAAGGATCTCAACTTTGAACTGGAGGCGGGCACGAACAACAATGCCAACTCCGGGTGCATGGTCGGATCGGCGTTTGCCAAGGACAACAAGATCAAGATAGGTTCCCGGATCTCCCTGGGCACCGACGGCTCGAAGGGGGCGCTCCGCGTCACCGGCATCATCAAGGAACGGGGCATGAGCTTCGACATCAGCACGGACAATGCGGTCATCGCAACCCAGGACTGGTTCGAGAATACGTACAATACGGGGAAATATTACGACGAGGTCGTGGTCAAGGTCAAGAAGGAGCAGGATACGGCCGCTGTCAAGACCGTCATCGAGAAGCAGCTGAATAAAAGGGACAAGGTCGTCTCGGTGATGGACAGCAAGGCAACGCTCGCCGCAATCTTCGAGACCTTCGGCGCGGTGACCACATTTGTCACGGCGATTGGCGGGATCTCGATGATCGTCGCCGGGGTCTCGATCTTCAACATCATGATGATGTCCGTGAATGAGCGGATCAAGGAGATCGGCATTATGCGCAGCATCGGGACCCAGAAGAAAGAGGTAATGAGCATGTTTGTGTACGAGGCCGCGATCATCGGGGTTATAGGGAGTGTCGTTGGGGGTATCCTCAGCCTTGTTGCGGGATATGCCATCAGTGCCCTGATGCTCCAGTCAACCAAATACCTGTTCACCGTCGCAACTGCAGTTTCCGTTGCGGAAGGTGTCGGGTTCGGGATTGTGGTCTGTCTTGCCTGCGGTCTCTACCCGGCATGGCAGGCGGCAAACCTGAACCCCATCGATGCGCTCCGGCATGAATAATTCTTTTTTCTGACCCCCGGCAAACCTCTTTATCCGGGCGGTCATACTAAAAACAGGTATGAGCCAAAAAACCGTTCCGGAAGATTACGAACCCGACTGGAACGAGATCTGGAAGTGCCGGCAGCAACGGCACGGACTCTCGAAAGCAGCAGACGATCCTTCCCACAACTGGGACAAGCGGGAGAACGCAGAGCGGTACGATGCTACCTCCCGGAGCGGATATGATCCCCGGATCCGGCTCACCATCGACGGCCTCGATGTCAGCAGGGATTCGCGGGTGCTGGATATCGGTGCAGGGCCGGGAACGCTTGCAATACCGCTCGCCTCACGGGTCGGGAACATTACGGCGGTCGAGCCTGGTACGGGCATGGCTGCGATCCTCCGGGAACGGGCTGCAAAGGAAGGCCTCACGAATATCTCCTGCGTGCAGAAACGGTGGGAGGATATCGATATCTCCCGCGATCTGGCCGGTCCTTATGACCTCGTCATGGCATCGCTCTCGCTCACGATGGAAGATATCCGGGCCGCTCTTGAGAAGATGGATGCGGTATCACAACAGTACGTCTGCCTGTACTGGTTCGTGGACCTGCCATTCTGGGAGCGGATGTATGCCGATCTCTGGGAGCCACTCCACGGAACCCCGTACTATTCCGGGCCCAAGGCCGACTGTCTCTTCAATGTCCTGTACCAGATGGGGATCTATCCAGACGTGGAGATGCTGCCGCTCTCAAAGGAGTACCGGTTTGCATCCCGCGAGGAGATGAACGCCTTCTTCTGCCGGCGGTTCGGTGCGGAATCCCCGGTGCAGCAGGACGTGGTGAAAGAGTATCTTGTGCCGCTGATCCGCGAAGACGGCCACGGGATCGTGATCTCCGGGAACTCCACGTTCGCGAAGATCTGGTGGAAGAAAACAACCAGATAGTGATGGTGGGTTGGCTACCTGTTGTGCGATTTCGTTCAACCTTTTTTAGAATTTTTTTCCGGTTTTGAAAATATTTACGCGCAAAAAAATCCGGAGTGAAGATCTGCCCCTGCCCGACCCCCCTTCAGTTCGCGTGGAGGGATAATTGGGATTTTTACGTCACAGATTCCACAGGAAATAAAGGTGTTTTTGATCCCCCTGCTGCGGGGGGTCGGGCAGGGGCAAACCGGAAAAATTTCTTGCGGCACAAAAAGTTTTTTGAGATTTTTTAGTTTGCTGAAAGGATCTGGTAACTTGATGGAGCTCCCGGTCGGACCCTGATCCGGCACGTATCTGATTAGCATCAATTGGGCGTAGAAAGTCCGACCCGAAAGGGCTGCGGGAGGGGGGTTTCGTGGGGGTGGGGGTCCGGGAGATCTGAAGAGCGGGGATTTCTATCCTCAGTTCAAGTACGGTGGAATAAAGACCTGCGGGAACTGCTAAAAGAGAGAGCGTTGCTGAAGATTCGTGGCTCCGGGAGTTATTATTCTCTGCTCGAAACCATCAGCCCTCATGCACAGGATCCGAAAGCGGAATGGTATCGGCAAGGAGTGCTACCCATGCCGGGATATACAGGATCTCCCGGCCCCCGGCAGTGCGTTTATCGAACAGGTCTTTTGTTACTAGGATGCCGGTGCTGACCATATACTCCTCCATGAAGATGAGCAGGTTTTTGGTATCGGACGGGCTGATACGGTTCTGGTATTTTATCTCCACAGGTACAAGCCCCGCGGATGTGTCAAGGACGAGATCCACTTCATGTTTGTGACGGTCCCGCCAGAAATACCGGCCGGCAAAGAGCGTCTCGACAAACTGGCCGCGGAGCTGATCGATTACCTGCTCCTGGCTGTACCCGAGCACAGCACAGGCAATGGCCGGGTGGGTTACGAAGAGTTTCTTGTTCTTCCGCGCCCGTTTGGCCGGACTTTTCGAATATGTCTCGGTGACCCGGACAAGAAATGCCGAGCGGAGGTAGAAGAGGTACGTGGAGATGGTATCAGCGTGAACGCCGAAATGGCGGGCAAGGTTCTGGATATCGAAGAGCTGCGATGAAGTACTGCACGCGTACCGGAACAGTTCGAACAGCAGGTCCGGCCTACGGATGTCAAACATGGCCGGGATATCCCGGTAGATGATCTTCCGCACGACCAGATCGTGGATATATTTCCGGATCACCGGGCTCTCGTTCTCTGATACGAGTTCCGGGAACCCACCCTTGTACAGGTATTCGATGAACGCCTGTTCGAACCGTTCCTTCCGGGTAAGGCACTGATGATAGAGCGCTTCCATGGCCGGGTAATCCTGCAAGGCGGCCGGCCCGGTTGCGACATCATCGCCTTTGAGCATGAGGTACTCGCGGAAGGAGAGGGGGAAGAGCCGGAAGGTCACCAGCCGGCCGGCAAGGGCTGCGTTTGCCCGGGAGATGTCGAGCGATTCGGAACCCGAGAGGACGAACTTGATCGCGTTCTGGTCGTAATACCGTTTAAGGATCCCTTCCCAGTCCTCCACGTACTGGATCTCGTCAAGGAAGAGGGTTGTTGCATGGAGTGCGTTGATCGCGTAATCAAGGACGAAGACGAGGACGTCCTTCTTCTGGGTATCTTCTTCATCGAACGAAAAGAAGACCGCGGTGCTGGCCTGCCCGGCCATGAGCTGGCGCATGAGCGTGGTCTTGCCAATCCGGCGGAGGCCGACAATCGCAACAGCCTGTTTCTTTTTCATCCACGGCTCTATCTCCGCGTAAAGATCCCGACGGGTAACCAGGACAGGTACGGGAGAGCCCCGTAGCTGGGGATTGTATTCCCGGATGAGCCGGACCAGGTAGTCCTTGTCCACAGTATAGTATAGTTTATTCCGGAAGTTAATACGGTTATGGTATGGTTATGTCCGGATTATTGGGAGCAGAACCGCTCACTTCAGATCAGACGCCCTCCCCGGGGTGGCAGTTATACACCCAGTCCGGAAACCCCCCTCCCGGGCCGCAGGGCTTTGCCGATCCTTGGTTGATCCGGCCGGAGGCGGTTGTAACGTTGCTATATACTGCCTCACTGATTCCCGCCTGAAAGCCCCGTATTGTTCCGGGAGAATTACCGCGTTTTTCCGAATTATTGCCTCACCGGAAACGGGGGTTGAGGCAAAACTGGTACAACGGGGCACGATACGGGCCCGGATTCGTTTACGTCGGGGGCGGGATAATGGAAGGGGGATCTAGTACTTATCACCCACGCAGGTGAAGACGCTCTCGGGGTTTCACCCCGCCGCTGAGGCACCTCGGTTGCGATGATGACGTATTATTTTTACCCTTATTCGTCTCATCGCAAGAGGAGGTCCCTATTGTGGGAAAAAAGTTTTCTACAGGGCAAAAGTAACTGTAATTTTGCCGGTATACTTTTTCGTGTAATGAAAACGGTATGCGGATCTATCAATGTGTGGGGGTCGCCACAGCGGCGGGGGCGGAAGTTATTTTTTCTTTTTATACGGACCGGTAATTTGTCCTTTGGTATAATTTTTTGAATCTCGTTCAGCAATGTGATATGCTTTGTGATTTTTTGGGTTAACGATCTTTTCGTTTGCCATAGGAATCACTATATTATAGTATCATATAAATCTATCCAAGAGTTAATCGATAAAAATAATTGATACATATTTCCGATATTTCAAAAAAATAATAGAAAAATCGTAATCTACCCAACCCTCTTGATCCTCGCCATCGCTTCCTTCAGCTTCTCCATCGAAGCCGCGTAGGATAACCGGATCCATCCCGGTGCATAGAACGCACTGCCCGGGGTTGCTGCCACGTGACCTTTGTCAAGCCAGCGTGACGCAACTTCCATATCGTCACCGGCAACCTTCACGAAGGCATAGAACGCACCCTCGGCCGGGGCCGTCTCGTAGCCCATCGCGTTAAGTTCGTTTATCATGTACGTGCGCCGGCGGTCGAACTCCTTCCGCATCTCCTCAACACAACGCTGGTCGCCCTTGAGCGCCGCTACAGCGCCCCACATCGCAAAGGTCGTAGCCTGGCTGACGGAGTGCTGCTGGACCTTGGACATCTCCGTGATGATCTCCTTCGGACCCACCGCGTACCCGAGCCGCCAGCCGGTCATCGCGTAGGCCTTCGAGAAGCCGTTGATGGTGATGGTCCGCTGCGCCATGTTGCCAAGGGAGGCAAGCGAGATGTGCTTCTTGCCGTACACCATCTTCTCGTAGATCTCGTCCGACATCGCATAGATGTCCTTGTCCTCGCAGAGATCCGCCACGAGCTGCATGGACTTCTTGTTAAAAACAGCCCCCGTGGGGTTCGACGGGGAGTTGACGATGATCATCTTGGTCTTCTTGTTCACCCGCTCAAGAAGGGAGTCGTCGAGCTGGAAGGTTTTGGGATTTATTTCGTGGAAGACCGGCTTCCCGCCCGCGATATGGATGCAGGGCTCGTAGGAGACCCAGGCCGGGGTGAGGATTATCGTCTCGTCGCCCGGGTTTAAGACCGCCTCGCACGCCTCGTAGATCGCGTCCTTTGCCCCGCAGGCAACGATCACCTGCTGGGGAGTGCAGGGGAATTTGTTCTCCTTTTCGATCTTCTCAGCAATCGCGCCCGTCAGTTCCGGGATCCCATTGCTCGGGGCGTAATGCGTCTCGCCCCGCTTCAGGGCATCGATACAGGCATCCGTGATATGCCGGGGGGTATCGAAGTCCGGCTCCCCTATCGAGAGGCTGATGACATCGATGCCCTCCCGCTGCATCTTCTTGGCCTTGTTGGAGATCGCAATGGTGGCTGATTCGGTGACGCCGGCGATCTTCGCCGAGAGCGGCTTCATCTCAATCGTTTGACCATCTTGATGGCGGATTCAACTGCCCGCTTCGCGTAATCGATCCGCTCGTTCGCTTCAAGACGGGTCATGCCGGGGCCGGAGATGCCAAGGGCAACGGGCTTGCCGAACTCCAAAGAGAGGTCGATGATCTTCCGGGCTGCGTGCTGCACCACGATCTCGTCGTGCTGGGTGGCACCCTCGATGACGCAGCCGATCGTGACAACCGCATCGACTTTGCCTTCCTTTAACAGCTTCTTGATCGCAAGAGGCATGTCGTATGCCCCGGGGACGTACATACACTCGGTCACTTCTGCGCCGAGGAATGCTGCATGTTCGCGGCCTTCAATCTCCATCATGTAGGTGATGTCGCGGTTGAACTCCGCAACAACGAATCCCAGTTTTATCGGGTTGGTATCACACATATCAGATCATCTCTTGTGATTGGTCAATAATTCTTGCGTTGTTCTCACCGGCGGGCAGGCCCGGCATCGGCAAATCCCTGCCGCTGGCCGGTACCGGCATCTTTCTCCAGCTCTTTTGGGTGGAGGACGAGTTTCACCGCGTTCACGGCATGTTCGCGGGTGCGCTGCTCCATGAGCCACGCCAGCTCGCGGTCGTCCTTTGCCTCATCCTCGTGGACGAAGACCTCGATGATGTGCGTGTTCGTCATGAGCTGGCACTGGATAAGGCCGGTCGATGCCTCGTGGGCGCACATCTTGTCCTTGTCCTTGCCCCCGGGCATCCCCAGTGCCATGACGATCTCGCACCGGCGTTCTTCGATCAGTTTCTTACAGGCCACCGGCAGATCCTTGATTCCCGGCACCGTGACCCGTTCAATGGCTACACTTGCATGTTTCTTGAGCTCATCGACGGCGATGGCTCCCATGTTGACGCGCGAGAAGGTGGTGTCGGCAACACCTACCCTCATCCCAGCACCTCGGCTGCGGCTTCAACGCCGTCGCCCTTTGCCTTGTACCCGCACTTCTTCAGTGCGTGCTGGGTGATCGCAAGGGTTGAGAGGATCTCTGGTGCGCCGACTGCGCCCATGTTGCCGATCCGGAAGATCTTCCCCTTGAGGTGGTCCTGGCCGCCCGCAATGACAATGCCCATCTTCTTGACAATGCCCCGCATCTCATCATCCTTGACGCCGGCGGGATATTCGATGGCGGTAACGGTGGACGAGTAGTTGTGGAGCTTGTCGATCTTCGGGAAGAGGTTAAGGCCCCATGCCTTTGCCGCTGCCTGGACTGCTTTACTCATCTTCTGGTGCCGGGCAATCCGTGCGGGGAGTCCTTCCTCCTCGATGATCAGGCAGGCCTCGCGGAGCGCAAGGAAGAGCGGGACGGCCGGGGTGTACGGCGTCTCCATCGGTGTCCCGGCGGCACTCTTCTTGTACGCGGCAAGGTCGAGGTAGTACGGCGGGTTCTTGGTCATGCGTTCCCATGCACGGCTGCTCACCGAGACCATGGCAAGGCCCGCGGGTGCGGCAAAACACTTCTGCGAACCGGTGATGGCGATATCAACGCCCCACTTGTCGACTTCGACGGTGTCGCCGCCAATGGAGGTGATGCCGTCCATGATGAAGAGCGCATCGTGCTTCTTACAGAGCTTGCCGATCTCTTCTGCCGGGTTCTTGATACCGGCCGAAGTCTCGTTGTGGATGAGCGTGACAACAGTTGCGCCGGCCTCGAGCTGCGCCTTGAGGGCCTCGAGGTTGACCGGTGTCCCCCAGTCGGATTTGATCTCGTGCGCCTTGCCGTAGCGCTGGCTGATCTTATAGAGCCGTTCGCCGAACTTGCCGTTGACGATGCAGGCGATCTCCTTGTCCCGTCCTACGTTGGCGATCGCGGCTTCCATGCCGGCCGTGCCAGAGCCGCTGATGACAACAAGGTCGTTCTTCGTTGCAAACGCGGTCTTGAGTACCCGCACACAGTCAGCATACGCAGCACCGAACTCGGCACTGCGGTGGTTTATTGCCTGACGTGACATTGCGAGCCTGACCCGTTCCGGTATCGGCACCGGGCCCGGCATCATCAGGAGAAGTTCTTTTTCCATGTGAATCTGCTCATAGTATTTTAATATAGACGCAATATAAGTTTGGATGGCAGATATGGCAGACGTAGCTATTATATCCGGATCCGCCTCCGACGCGGCAATCACCGATAAAGTGAAGAAAGTCCTTGACGCAAACAAGATCTCGTACGATGCCCAGATCCTCTCCGCTCACCGCGATCCCGACAAGCTCGATGCCTATGTCAAGGCAAGCCATGCGAAGATCTATATCGCCATCGCCGGGCTCTCCGCAGCGCTTCCCGGCGTTATCGCATCACGGACCGACAAGCCCGTCATCGGCGTGCCCGTGAGCGGGACGCTGAACGGGATGGACGCCCTGCTCTCGATCGCTCAGATGCCCAAGGGTGTGCCGGTTGCCTGCGTTGGCGTGGACAATGGCGACAATGCAGCGTGGCTGGCGATCCGGATCCTCAATCTTTCCAAGAAATAACCTGAAAAAATATTTTTTACGATATCGGACTATTTTGTCGGTTTCCCGGCCTTCCGTCCCGCTTTTCTGCCATGGGGGCAGACCCACACGCACAACCCGCAGGTTGCGACACCGTCATTCTTCTCACGCTCCTTAAAGTAGCGGTCGCATGCCGCTGCATCGAAGCGAGCCTCGCGGGGCTCATCGGGCGAGAAGGTCCTGCCGGTAAATGCATGGACCGGGCAGATATCAACACATGCCGTGCACTCCCCACACCGGGGCTCCATCGGGGACCCGGTCGGTTTGAGCGGCGCATCGGTCAGGATCGTCACCCACCGGACTCGTGGGCCATGATCCGGAGTTACGAGCAGGCAGCTCTTCCCGATCCAGCCAAGCCCGGCCATGTGTGCCGCAAGCTTCTGGGAGAAGATCCCGCAGATGTGTTCGTCGCTCGTTCGCTTCGATGCGGGGACGGGAAATGCCCTGTAACCTTCCCGCTGGAGAACATTTGCGATCCGGAGGGCTGCCTGATCGAGGGCGATGTTGACGACATCGTACGTTGTGTGACGGTACAGGATTGCTCCCTCTTTATCTCTCTCAGGCAGGAGATCGACAACGCTGTCCTGCAACCGTATCCCCATCACAACTCCCCGGGGGTACCGTGCTGCCCGCTCCCCTCCCTGCGCATGAATGAAATCGTGGGCCGGGATGAGATCCGCCACACCATAGTAATCAGCGTCAAGTGAACCGGCAAGGGTCCGGATCTTTTTGTCAATGTCCTGGGGCATCGCAGAATACCTCAGTTTTTTCATTCGTTCTGCATCACGAAGAACGTGTACCCGTAATACCGCTTGTACTTCCGGTACATCTCTGCCTCATACTCAAGGGAGTCAAGGAGGGCTGCATGGTCTGGAACAGCCCCGTGCGTCTTCCGGAGCTCCGCGATACGGGCCAGCATCGGGACATGGTAGTTCTCCCACCAGCCCGCTTCCGGCAGCCGGTATGTTGCAACGAGCCGGAGCCCGGCGTTCTTCACCCGTTCCTTCATCTCATCCTCAGATACCGGGAGATAGCCCTCGCTCTCCCACCATTTCACGAGTCCGGCGGGAGGATTCGGTTGGAACCAGTCGGCATCGGAGACAACCATGAACCCTCCTTTCTTAAGGAACGGTTTCCAGGCCCGCAGGCCGGCTTCAAAGCCGACAATGAAGACAGCTCCTTCTGACCAGATGAGGTCAAAGGATCCCTTTGCAAACGGCAGGGCGTCCATGGAGGCACAGACGGTTTTTACCCTGTCCGCAACGCCGGCCTTTTCTGTCCACGCATTGACTGCATCCAGGAATGGCTGGTGGTTGTCGACGGCGGTGATCGTGCCCTTCGTGAGAGCGGCAAGTTCCCGGGTCTGGGTACCGCTGCCACACCCGATATCGAGGACCCTCGCGTCCGCGGGAACAGAAGGGATAAGCGACCATGCCTTCCGTGTCGCTTCGGTGCAGCCGGGCCCCTGCCGGGGAAGGGATTCGAATATCCGGTAAAAAAACGGTGGTAATGACATGATGCTCCAGAGGTTGGACAGGGAATATTGAGTGCTTTGTGGTCAGCAAGCACAATCGCACTTTCACGGTGCGCCTGCCCACAATTTATCATCGCCTAGTTGGAACCTGAATTATGGCAACTAAGAAGATCGAGACCGTCTGCGGATTCTCGTGCAGCGATTGCGACCACCATAAGAAAGACTGTCCCGGCTGTGAAAAGGTAACGGGGAAACCATTCTGGACAGCATTTGTGAATATCGACCAGTGCCCGATTTACGAGTGCTGCACAACCATGAAGAAACTCCCCCACTGCGGGAAATGTCCCGAGCTTGTCTGTGAACGGTTCACCCGGTTCAAGAACCCGGAGATGACAGATGAGCAGGCTGCTGCGGCGCTTGCAACAGCTGAAAAAGAACTCCGGAGCCGGAAATAACAGAACTGATAAGCAAGAATTTCAACCGGTTCGTGAAACGTTCTTACCATGCCACTCCTGCATGAACCGGTTGTCACTCTCGAAGACGTGAAACTCCGGGCACTCTCCATCTCATCCCTTGAGCTGGACGTGGCGATCCGGGTGCAGAACAACAACCCTATCGGTGTGACCCTGCGGGAACTACCGTTCAAGGTGCTATGCTGCGACACGGACACGACCCGGCAGATTGCAGACGGGAATACCGGCCGGGTAACGATTGCGGCAAAGGACAGCACCCTGCTGCACGTTCCGGTTAAATCGGATAATGCGATTCTCATCGGGGCGCTTGCCGCCTTTGTCACCCGGGGGAACGTGCAGGTCACGATCAAAGGGACTGCGATCATCGACTGTCTCCTGTTTGGCTGGTCGGTTCCGTTTACCAAGACCGTACCGGTGACGATGGAGCGGGTCGCGGAGGCCGTTGCAGGGCAGAAGAAGTAAGATGGGGCTCTTGAGCATGTCCGCTCACAATGGGGGGGGTCAACAGTCAACCCCCCCACCGTTTGGATTTTAAAACGATCCGACCCCCCCTGCATGGGGGTGGGGGGGTTGCCGGCTGACCCCCTCCCCCCTCCGGGCCAAATCGACCCCCCGTTATCATTTCTGGGAACCCTGCGTTCCTGCTCTTTCGTCTGATGCTCCACGCGAAATACCGGGCGCGATACTGAAAAAACCGGCTTGTTACTCACTTTTGAGGAGGGGGGTCACCCTATACCCCCCTCACATATTTTTAACCCGCGATACCCACCTTGTATCAACATGTGCGGGATCGCAGGCCAATACAGTCTCAACGACACTCCCCCGGATACTCAGCTCCTTTCCGCGATGTCGGAGCGGCTCATCCATCGCGGACCCGATGGCGAGGGCACCCGAATCTGCGGGAACACCGGTCTCGTGCACCGCCGGCTTGCCATCATCGACCTCTCCGAAGAAGGCCTCCAGCCGATGACGAACGAGGACGGGACGCTTTGGCTGGTCTTCAACGGTGAGATCTACAATTACGTTGAACTTCGCGAAGAGCTGGTTGGGAAAGGTCACCGCTTCCATTCACATTCCGATACCGAGGTAATCCTCCACGCGTACGAGGAGTGGGGACCAAAGTGCCTCTCCCGGTTCAACGGCATGTGGGCGTTTGCCCTCTGGGATGAGAAAAAACAGGAACTCTTCTGCTCCCGCGACCGGTTCGGCATCAAACCGTTCTACTATACCGTGGCCGGAGGATCGTTTTTGTTCGCTTCCGAGATCAAGGCCCTGCTCGCTCACCCGGATGCAGGATTACGTCCCGATGAACAAACGCTCGGCACCTATCTTGCGTGGGGGGTGCTCGACCACTCCTCCCGGACCATGTTCGAGGGAATCACCCAGCTAGAGCCTGCGCACGCGATGGTAGTAACCGCTGCCGGCCCACAACCACCGTTCCGGTACTGGGACGTAAAGGTCAGTTCCGCGATCCGTTCTGACATCCTGGACAAGGAAGCGGCATCCCGGCTCATGGAGATCCTCCGCGATGCCACCCGCATCCACCTGAGAAGCGATGTCGCGGTCGGCACCTGCCTCTCGGGGGGCATCGACTCCTCGACCCTCACAGTGCTCATCAACACGCTCATCCGCGACGAGGCCCCGGCCAGTGTCGGGGCCCGGCAGAAGACGTTTTCCGCCGTCTTCTCCGACAAGCGATTCGATGAGAGCCGGTATATTGACGAGATTGTTGCCGTCACCGGCGTTGACGCCCACCGGGTCGAGCCAACCCCGCAGCAGCTCTGGGACGATATCGACCGGCTCGTGTACCTGCAGGACGAACCGTTCGGCTCGCTCTCGATCTATGCCCAGTACTGCGTCATGCGCCTCGCACAAAATGACGTGAAAGTGGTGCTGGACGGACAGGGCGCTGACGAACTCCTTGCCGGCTACCTCGCCTACCAAGGAAGTTACATCATCAACACACTCCTCCGCTCGTTCCACTGGTGGACAGCCTTCCGTGAACTGTCCGGCAGCCTTGGACACCACGGGGGTTTCATCCGGTCTGCGATCCGGCAGGTCCGCGAGCGAAAAAAGCGCAGGGGACTCCTGAAATGTACACCGGAGAACATTTCCCGGTACGCAGGAAACCTTGATCGAGTATTATACCGGGAACTCACCTCCACCAACCTCCCGGCTCTCCTGCACTACGAGGACCGGAATGCGATGGCGTTCTCGATCGAATCCCGGGTTCCGTTCCTCGACTACCGGTTTGTCGAATATGCTGCATCCCTTCCGCTGAACCAGAAGATCAGGAACGGTGTGACCAAACGAGCACTCCGGGCCGCAATCAAGGGAATTGTCCCGGAATCCATCCGCTGCCGGATGGACAAGATGGGCTTTGTGACTCCTGAAGAGGTCTGGATGAAGAAAGACCTCCGGCCTTTTATGCTCGAAGTGCTCTCATCGGATACATTCCGGACCCGCCCGTACTGGGATGCGGCAGCGGTTACCCGGGATTACCTTGCCTTCCTTGAGGGGAAATCCACCTATTCCCCGGAGATCTGGCGAATTGTCTGTACTGAGCTGTGGCTGGTGACATTCTTTGACCGGCGCAATGCGACAGGGGCGGCCGGATACCCCGCATAAGGAGAGACCGGAACCTGACGGATCGAATCCTATAAATGGTCAATTCAGCCAGATGTAAATAAACAGACCGGGATCCCAGGCATTCCTCGGGAATCGCAACGGATCCATTTCAGGTTTTTTCCATGAGATCAATCATCCTTGCCGGTGGTGTCGGGACGCGGCTCTGGCCGCTCTCCCGCGAATACTATCCAAAGCAGTTCCTCCAGCTTGAGGGGAGGCTCTCCCTGTTCCAGGAGACCTTCCGGAGGGCGGTACGTCTCTCCGGAGCAGAGGGTATCTTCATTGTCACGAATGATATTCACCGGTACCTTGTCCTCAACCAGGTGAGCGAACTCGGATATACTCTCAATGCATCGCACCTGCTCGTGGAGCCCGAGGGAAAGAACACCTTGCCGGCCATCGGGTGGGCGATGCAGCGCATCCGAAAGGAGGACCGTCACGCCACAGCAGTCGTTTTCCCGAGCGATCACATCCTCGGGGACGATGCCTTGGACCGGATCCAGGCTGCAGAATCCGTTGCACAAAAATACCTTGTCACCTTCGGCGTCAAACCCACGTCACCCCATACCGGGTACGGGTATATCCGGCCGGGCCGGAAACTGGCGCTCGGGTTTGTCGCCGCAGAGTTCAAAGAGAAACCGGATGAGTTGACCGCAGAGGAATACCTGAAGCGGGGGTATCTCTGGAACAGCGGGATCTTCCTTCTCTCAACCGACCGCTTCTTTGCCGAACTGAAGAGATACCAGCCCACACTTCACGCGGCACTCCAGTCTGACAGCGACCCCAACTACGCTGCCCTTGAGGCCATCTCAATCGATTACGGTCTGCTGGAACACTCAAAGAAGGTCGCGGTCGTCCCGCTGGATGCGGCATGGAACGACCTTGGGACCTTCCGGGCGCTCTACGAGACGGAGGTACATGATACCGAGGGTAATGTTGGCGATGCCGAATACCTTGATTCCTCGAATAATTACGTGCTCGCACCGGGCAAACATGTCGGTCTCATCGGGGTCAGCGATCTCATTGTCGTGGACACCGTTGATGCCCTGCTGGTCTGCAACAGCCACGAGACCGAGCAGGTCAAGCATCTGGTGAACCGGTATAATGCGAAGAACGATCCCGTGACCAGGTTCCACCGTCAGGTCCACCGTCCGTGGGGTTCCTACACTGTGCTTGAGGACGGCGCGATTTACAAGATCAAGCGGGTGACCGTGAAGCCCGGCGAGAGACTCTCCCTCCAGCTCCACCACCACCGGAGCGAGCACTGGGTGGTGGTCAGCGGGACGGCGGAGGTCGAGCTGAACGGGGAGACACGGTTCCTGCGGAAAGGGGAGAGCACGTTTGTCCACAGCGGGATGAAGCACCGATTGAAAAACCCCGGCCTGCTCCCCCTCGAGGTGATCGAGGTGCAGCTGGGTGATTATCTTGAAGAGGACGATATCGTCCGGTTCGATGATGAATATGGCAGAAAGTAAACCCGGTCGGACTCTTCACCGATCACGTTTTTGATCTTGGTGTTTTCCAAAACTCCTCATCGGGGCCGTTGATCCACCCTCAACAAGAGTCCGTGGCCCGCTGCCGATGAGATCCCTTCGACCTGCAGCATCCAGCCCTTCCATAACGAGCTGGCGGTTCCGCGGTTCCCGGTACTGCAGGAGAGCCCGCTGGATCTGTTTCTCCCGTCCTTTTGCCACATGCACCGGTTTCATCGTGAACGGATTGAGCCCGGTGTAATACATGCAGGTCGAGGCACTCATGGGAGTCGGGGTGAAGTCCTGAACCTGTTCTGTGTAGAGATTGTTGTCCCGGATATATTCAGCGAGGGCAACCATGTCGTGCATGGTGCAGCCCGGGTGGCTGGCCATGAAATAGGGGAGCAGATACTGCTTCTTTGGTTTGTCTTTCTGCAATGCAGCAAACCGGGCCCGGAACCGGTCGAAGACTTCCTGGGGCGGTTTGTTCATGATGCCGGTGACATCTTTTGCAATGTGTTCGGGTGCCACTTTCAGGTGGCCGGAGACATGATGTTCGCAGATCATCTCCAGGTACCGGGTTGAATCCGTAAGGACGAGGTCGTACCGGATGCCGGAGCCGATGAATACCTTCCTGACGCCGGGGATCTTCCGGAGCGCCGTGAGCAGCTCGCACTGGGCGGTATGGTCCGTGTGCAGGGTTTTGCAGGCCGGGCTGCAGTGCTTATCCATACAAGCCCCGTGCTTATCCCAGAGATCGCAGGCAAGACCATACATGTTCGCCGTAGGACCACCCACGTCCTGGATGATTCCCTTGAATCCCGGCAGGGTCGTCATCCGGGTGACTTCGCGGATGAGGGAGGCCATACTCCGGCTCCGGACGATCCGACCCTGGTGATGGGTAAGGGCACAGAACGAGCAGCCGCCAAAACATCCCCGGTGGCTGGTGACGGAGAACCGGACCGGTTCAAGAGCCGGGACCGGTTGCTGGTAAGAGGGGTGGGCTTCGCGGGAGAACGGCAGCTCGTAGATATGGTCGAGTTCGGACGTAGTGAGTGGCGGAGCGGGGGGATTCTGGATAACCACGGTTTTGGGGTGTGGCTGTGCAACGGCTTTTCCGCGGACCGGGTCCTGCTCGCGGTAGTGAAGGGCAAATGCCCGGGCGTACGCAGCCTTATCCGAAGAGATCTCAGTAAACCCCGGGATCTCCACAACGCCGTCCGGCCGGTTGTTGCGCCATTCGGCAACTTCCATCGTGTACGATGTCCCCGGGATATCCCGCAGGGACGAGACCGTTTCTCCCGCATGGAGCCGGCGGGCAATTGCCACCATCTGCGCTTCTGCCATACCGAATGCAACGAGATTAGCCGGGGCATCGGCAAGGATTGCCTGCCGGACCCGGTCCTGCCAGTAATCGTAATGCGCAAAGCGGCGGAGGCTTGCCTCGATACCCCCGAGGACAACGGGTGTTTTGGGGAAGAGTTGCCTGACCTTGTTGGCATACACGATTACGGCCCGGTCCGGGCGTTTCGGGATTCGACCGGGAGAGTAGACATCATCGCTCCGCCGCTTCAGGTTGGGGGTGAAGTTGTTCACCATCGAGTCGACATTTCCGGAGGAGATGCCAAAGAAGAGCCGGGGTGCACCTAACTTCTCGAAATCCTTTGCATCTTTCCAGTCCGGCTGGGCGATGATGCCCACAGAAAATCCTGCATCCCAGAGAGCCCGCCCGATGAGGGCTGTGCCAAACGACGGGTGATCCACATAGGCATCCCCGGTGATGAGGATGATATCGAACTGCCCGATACCCAGCTTCGTCCCTTCTTCCCGCGTCATGGGGAGGAACCGGGGTTGCGGAATCATGTCAAAAGGGGATTCATACCGGCGGGCGCCGGGTCAGGTCGCGGATGATCTCGGCAAGCCCGCCCGGGAGTTCGCTCTTCTCTTCTGGCTTTTCCTTACGGGGGGTGGCGGTTTTAACGGTACCCGTACGCTTCGATGTATCTGTGCCCGGCTCCATTGGGTCTCCCAGCACAGGAAGAGAGACCTGGGTCTTTGGGTCGAACTCCCGCCGCGCCGAGAGCCCGGTGATCTCGTAGATCACGGCTTCCACAATCAGGTACGTGACCGCGGTCTCCCGGAGGCAACCCGTCAGGGCATGGCCCGCCCTTCCAACCGAAGAATGGACATGCAGGTGAGGCCCCCCTTCGCCGGGATAGATCGTACCTACGCCGAAAACTTCCCAGCCCCCCTCAAAAAAGACAAAATGGGGAACGGGGGGAATGACCGGCTCCTCAGGACCGGTCGCCATCTTCCCCTCCCTGAGGGCACCAAGGAAGATCACCGAACCGGCCTCTACGCCCTTGTCCTGGACGAACTGATGGAGAGTGGTGAGCATGTCCTCCCCGTCATCGATCCGCACGACAAAGATCCGGCCGATCTGACCTTCCGTATACTGCATATACTAAAGATTCCTTGTTTTGTGTTCATATGGTTTGTGCGGGTTTATAGTTCCGACGGCCCGTTCCGGGGCATATATCAGGCCAGAACCGGGGGAAGGGCGCGGGATTTTCAGCGCCCGCCGGCGCCCCCGCCACCGAACCCTCCGCCACCGCCAAAGCCCCCGCCGCCCCCGAATCCTCCCCCCGGACTCCCGTGGCTCGGGGGAGCAAAGTGCATGAGCGGGATAAAGGCATAATTCATCCCCATGACCCCCATAGGGACACCGGTCTCGGGGATGCTGACATTTAAGGATTTCATCGCTGCCTCCACCTTGTCTCCCACACCAAGGGCCGTGCCATAGACCAGCCATTCACCCCACATTGAGAGATCGGCGGGGGCATACTTCTGGATCATGGCCATATCCGAGAGGAAACGGGTGAAGGAGTCCCACTCCAGTTTCTCCCGGTAGCGGTCATCCTTCCAGTGACCGAAGAGCGTGGAAGGGGCGGCAAACGCAATCGCTACCTGCACGAGAACCACGATCCAGAGGAGCACAGCAGGGAAGAGGATCGATGACTGCATGGGACAGACCAGCAGGAGTATCACGGTGATGCCCAGCATCACGAGGGTCGGCAGGACCAGCGTCAGGAGATGGCTCCGGCCATCCACGATATACTGGTCCGGAAGATTTGAATCCACCCGGCTTGTGACATCGGTGAGCGAGCGCTGGTATTTCAGGGCCGTCTCCTCGGCACTGCTGACGGTCTGGGCCTTCTTGGTCAGGATCTCGATCTTGTCGGTATCCATGACGCCATCTTCTGAGAGCAGTTCGAGGAACGCGATCACCCGCTGCTCGTAGGGGTCTGTCTTGTCCTTTGAGAGGATCCTGATCTGGAGCCCTTTTTCTTTGCCTTCACCTTTCTCGGTGATCACGATGTTCTTCTTCCGGTGGAGATCCAGCAGGGTTGCGTAATACCCGTCTTCGTCAAAGTCCACGGCATCGTTCTTGAAGAGCAGGTTCACCTGCCAGGGTTTGAGAGCGCTTGCGGGCATCGTGCTCAGGTAGGTCGGTACGGTAAACTCCTTCTCCCGACCGAAGCGGCGGTAAATGACGATCAGGAGCAGGGGGACAAGGATGACTGCGATGGTCCCGAGGATACGTACCAGGTATGCCGCATAGTACGGGACATTATACCAGAATGCTGCGGACGCGGTCTTTCCGGTGACATCCTCGACGCTGCTGCGGAATCCCGGGAACTTATTGAAGGCATCCGAGGGTCCGAGCAGTTCAACGGATAGGATCTCATCAGCTGCAACGCTACCGGTGATCACATAGCTGTCACCGGTCTTCTGGGTCTGGAGGGACGGGGGATACGCGTACACCTGGTCGATTCCCGTTGCGGGAAGGGTGATCTTCACGGAACGATACGGGATGTGCGTCGTACCCGCCAGTTTCAGGTTGAGGTGCGTTGTTGTCGCATCGGATTCGAGCGGGGGATTGACGACATAGGTGGAGTGTGACGTGTATTGCCCTGCATCGTAGTAAGACGGGTTATAGATCCCAACCTCGTTAAAATCGGCTAGATCGCCAATACGACTGGCGGAAGATTCCGTGGCAGATGTGCCATACACCGTAACCGCACCGGAGGAGTCTTTGATATAGCCCACGGTCCCGGGAGCGGGCTCCAGAGAGACCATTCGGATGTAAGGCTGCGTGCTAGTATTGAGTACAAGCGGAACCTCCCAGATGCGGTAGAGCATGCGGTATTCCCCGCTGCCGGCAACATCATACGTGTACTGTTCCGAAAGCGTCCCGTCATCATACAGGATTGCATCATACGATGAAACGGTCAGATCCCCGTCAAACAGGGATCCGAATGCGGTGATCAGGAAGAGGACGACAAGACCCAGTACGAGTCCTCCTCCCACCACTGATGCCAGTTGTCGTGTCTCGCCCACAGGAATTACCTTTTTTCAGCCTTCAGAACTCGATCTTCGGGGGGGTCTTGATCGCTTCCTCGAACTGGAGGTACTCCAGCTTGACGAGATGCATCAGTTTTGCCACGATGTTAGAGGGGATCGTGTCCACCATCGTGTTGAATTCCTGCGAGATGTTGTTAAAGGTGTACCGCTGCCGGGCGATCTCATCCTCAAGCGTCTTGACCGAGTCCATGAGGCTTGTGACCGTGGTCGATGTCTTGAGGTCGGGGTAGTTCTCGGCAACAGCGAGCAGCCTGCCGAAGATGGAACGGGATTCTGCTTCGACTTTGTTGAGGTCACCGGGCCCTGCAGTGGCAACGCTTGCCCGCATCGCGGTGACGCGTTCAAGGGTCTCCTTCTCGAACTTGGCATAGCTCTTGACCGCACCGAGGAGCTGGTCGATCATGTCGAGACGCTTCTTCATCGCAACCCGGATTTGGCCGAGGGTGGCTTCCGAGGAGTTCTTCAGGCTGACAAACCGGTTGTAGATTCCGATGATCCAGAGGATCAGTCCGATGACGATAAGGATGATAACGCCGAGGACGATCCATCCAATATATCCTGATAAACCTTCCAGCATGTTTTCTCGCAGTACTGATGATCGCATGAAAATATAAGGTATATGCTGGTATTGACGGGTGAACCCGTCGAAATTCAAAAAAGAGTGGATTATTCAAGGATCATGGAGCCGACAACCCGGAGTTTGCCGCCTTCAAGATAGTGGAGCACGACACGGGCTCCCGGAAGATAGACCAGATCCTTTTCCATCGTAAGGGTGAGAACCGGCATCCGCCAGTCCCCGTCAACCACGGTCTTCTCGAGACGCGTGGGAAGGAACTGCATCCAGTGGCCGGCGTAGAGAACCATCCCCTCCTTGAGCGCGGCCGGCCAGTATTTGACAAGCTGGGCTTTTCCGGTAACCGTGGTGGCGAATTTCACAGAGGGGTCGTTTGTCAGGACATAGCCCCGGTCCAGGTCTTCCGATTCGATATTTTTCAGGGCAAGACCGACGCGATCCCCGGCTACAGCGGTGTCGGCATCGTCATCGTGCTTCTGGATAGAGCGGACCTGGGCGGTCTTTCCGGTGGGCAGTACTTTGAGGGCGTCGTGTTTTTTGATAGATCCGCCGGCCACGCTTGCGAGAACGACAACCCCGACACCTTTGACATTAAAGTGGTGATCGATCGGGACGATGCCGTTGCCGGTAGCGGTCTTCTCTTTCTGGTGCGAACTCATTTTTGTCGCGATATCGAGGAGGGTCTCCCGGATCCCGACCATATCCTCTTCAATGACCTCGTAATGTTCGAGCACGGTTCCTTTGATGAGGGGCGAAATCTGGTCGAGGGAGATATAGTTTTTCAGGATGAGGTATCCCGCAGATTTCCCCGCACTCTGGAGCATCAGCACGCATTCGCCGAACGCGGCGTTGATCTCATCCACGACAAGGAGTACCCGGTCTGCCATGGAGACCGCATAAAAGAGGGAGGATAATTTCTCCGGGTAGCGGGTCGGCTCGATGAAGGTGATGGTGGCTTCGCCTTTCTTCAGATTATAGAAGGTGATATCGGTAGCCGTTCCCTTCTTCCCTAGATCCTTGGCATAGTCCGGGGGAGCGATGACGGCGATGGTGAGGTTGGACATGCCGGAATAGTTGGCGATACAGGCTATTAGGCATTAGGGTGGGATGCCGAGTCCCCATGAGGATGCAGCAAAAAAACTAATTACTGGCCGGACGAGTGTTGTGAGCAGAAATGAAGCACGGTATTAAAATATTAAGCCTCATCGGGATTGTCCTTTTTGTCTTCATTCTCTCCCGCATTGACCTTGGGGCCCTTTTTGATATCCTCTCGCATACCAATATTCTTCTCCTTACCTTGGCCCTTCTTGTAAACTGCGTTGCAATTATCCTCAAGTCCCTGAAGTGGAAGATCATTGTAAATTCTGTTAAACCTGACTTTTCCATGGCGCAGAGCGTCAAGGTATTCTTCGTGGGATTCTCATTCTCCACCATCACTCCGGCAAAGTTGGGGGATTTTGTCAAGGTGTTGTATATCAGTGATGACCGGTGCGGCCTCGGGAAAAGCATCTCAACCGTGGTTATCGACAGGCTGATTGACATTATCCTGCTCTTCTCAATCGCCTTCATTGGAATCTACGGGTTCTCGGTCTTCTACCATATCGAGATCCTCTCGATCGGTTCGATACTCATGATCGTTGCAGGGATCGCTGTGGGACTGTATGTAGTGCTCCACCGGCCCCTCCTCTCGACACTGCTCAGACCGTTCTTCAATATCTTCGTGCCGCAGTACCTGAAAAACAAGATGACCCAGTATTACGATGACTTCTTTACGGGTCTCTTCACATTCTACCATGACCGAACGCGGTTCTTCTCCAGTATCGGCATTGGCATCATCTCTTGGATCCCGCCATTTGTATACGGGTACCTTCTGGCCCTGTCGATTGGGATCGATACCGGGATCCTCTTCTTTGTTCTGGTAATCCCGGTACTCAGCCTGCTTGACCTGCTCCCAATCAGCATATCGGGAATCGGCACCCGTGATGTGGCCCTGATCTTCCTCTTCGGCCTCAAGGGAATATCACCGGAACTGGCAGTTGCCTTCTCGTTACTGTACCTGTTCATGAGCTACTGGCTCATCGCGCTGATCGGAGCGGTGATCTATCTTAGGTACCCGGTCACGATTCCTGAAGAGATGAATTAAGTCTTTCCGGTTTTTCTGGCGATGATACCAACCGTATATGCATAATAGTGTCTGAAAGGGAACAATTTCTCGACACTTCCGATCTTTTTGCGCAGGCCAACAGGGAGGACTTCACGATCATTGGTCGCGAGCGGAGGAAGGGCCTGGAGCCCAAACATCTGCTCGACAACAAGGCCTGCTCTCATGGTGGCGTTCTTCAAACGTTCCGGGGTGTAATCCTCCTCGTACCCGAACTCGAAATTTTTCAACATGACAGCTATGGTCTTTCCCATTTTGTACCAGAAGCAAAGGGTGTTGGGAACAATGATGATGACCCTGCCGGAAGGCTTGGTGACCCGGGCCATTTCCCGTATTGCATTGACATTTGTGGGATCCACGAAATGCTCGATGACGCCCGAGTTGTAGACCAAGTCGAACGTGTTATCTTTGAAAGGTATCTCAAAAATACTCCCGTGGATCGGGTTTTTACAACTGCTGCGGGCCAGGTTCAGGGCAGCCCGGGAGATGTCGAGGCCCACGGTTTCGCGACGGGAGGAGAGGCGCGCGAGGGTCTGGCCGGTACCGCACCCGGCTTCGAGAACGGTCGAGCCATCGGCAAGAGACTGGTCAATGCCCTGGATAAAATCGAGGTACTTCAAGCTGTAGTCACTCGTGATCAGGTTCTTCGTCCAGACCTTTTCCCAAACCTCTTCACCCATGGATGTGCTCTCACCCGATATTGAACATATTGCATGGGATGCTATATCGCCTTTAGGATCAGTGGCGTGTGCAACACGAGATCCCTCCAGCGTGTGACGAGTTTTTATGGTCTCCAATGCCAGATCTGTACAGAGCACCCATGATCTCCATTATCTTCCCCCTGTATAACGAGCGGGACAACGTCATCCATTACAATACCGATCTCTTTCCGATCATCGATGATATCGCCAGAAAAACCGGTGAGCGATTCGAGTTTGTGTTCGTGGATGATGGGAGTCGTGACGATACAGTTGAACAGGTGAGGGGACTGGCCCGCAGCAGGCCGGATATCAAAGTCCTCGTGCACCAGAAAAACAGCGGGATGGGGACCGCAATAAAAACGGGTCTTGGTTCGAGTCTGGGTGAGCTGGTGATCACAATGGATGCCGACCTGACCTTCCGGCCGGTCGATGTCGAGAAACTGATCAACAAATATCATGAGACAAATGCGGACTGCATATCGGGATCCCCCTATCTTGAGAAGGGGCTGATGGAAGAGGTCACCCCGTTCCGGCTCCTGATGAGCAAAACCGTCAATTTCCTCTACCGCCTGCTCTTGGGGAGCCGGATCACCTGCGTCAGCCCTATCTTCCGTATGTACCGGCGCAATCAGCTCATGGAAATGGATATCTCGAGCAGGAATTTTGAGATCAATGCCGAGATCATCTCGAAGCTCCTCATCTCGGGAAAGAATGTTGTGGAAGTTCCCGTTCCGCTCCTGAAACGGAAGTACGGGGAATCAAAGATCGATATAAAAAAGGAGATCAAAAATTATATCCTGCTCCTTTACCGGATTTTTAAAGTGAAGTACCTCCACCAGCAGTGGAAGTAATCCTTTTTTATTCAACAGGTTTTTTGTGGTAAAGACCGTTCAGTGTCCCGATACATCACCTATATCTGGCAATGATAAAAATACCATGTAACATGTTAGCGATCGTTCTTGGTACCCGTCCCGAGATCATTAAAATGTCACCGATCATCCGCTCGTGCCAGAAAAAAGGTGTGGATTTTTTTGTCCTCCATACCGGCCAGCACTATTCATATGAGATGGACCGGGTCTTCTTTGAGGATCTCGGGCTCCCCGCACCGGACTTCAATCTCGATGTAGGATCAAAAAGTCATGCAGAGCAGACGGGCCTGATTATGACCGGGATCGAAAAGATCCTCCAGAACGAGAAGCCTGATGTGGTGCTCGTTCAGGGAGATACCAATACTGTCCTCGCAGGTACCCTAGCTGCATCCAAGACGTATGTCCGCAAAGACTCATCGCAGCCGATTGATGTCGGGCATATCGAAGCGGGACTTCGGAGTTTTGACCGTTCGATGCCTGAGGAAGTGAACAGGATCGTTGCTGATCACCTCTCCCGGTATCTCTTTGCCCCGACAGAAATGGCGCGGGAGCACCTCTGCCGCGAGGGTATTCCTGAGGATAAAATATTCGTTACCGGCAATACGATTGTGGACGCTGTACAGGAGAATCTCTCCATCTCGAATAAACAGGGAGATTCCCTCAAGGACCACGGGCTCTCTCCTGATGGCTATTTCCTCGTCACGCTCCATCGGCAGGAGAATGTCGATAACAAGAAGCGACTGAAAGGGATTCTTGAAGGCCTTTCCCAAATCCACGAGAAAACCGGAATGCCGTTTGTTTTCCCGGTTCATCCCAGGACAGAGAAGATGATTGGTTCATTCAAGCTGAAGATGACGGGCTTTCAGATGATAAAACCGCTCGGTTTTCTGGAATTTCTCCAGCTCGAATCCCATGCCCGCCTGGCATTAACCGATTCCGGCGGTGTTCAGGAAGAAACATGTATTCTCAATGTGCCGTGTGTAACCATCCGTGATTCCACAGAGCGCCCAGAAACCGTTGACGTCGGGGCAAATATTGTTGCCGGGATTGAACCTGCATCCATTATCCATGCTTCAGAGACTATGCTGGGGAGATCCCGTTCATGGAAGAACCCATTTGGTGACGGCAAAACCGGAGACCGGATTGTTGATATTGTCAACAGGGCTTAAAAGCCAGAAATACGTTTAATTCCAGTTATTCATGTGGAATAATTAAAAGAGGGGTTATTTCGAGATTTTTCCCCGGAACATATGGAACAACCCCTTCTGTGGACGGATAATTACGTACACGAGCAGCAGGATCGCTCCATACTGGAGCGTGAAGAAGAGGAGTGTCAGGTACCAACCGTATGATCCCACCGCGCTCGTGTATGTGAGGTTCGTATAGAAACTACCAAACATCAAGGGGAACTCAATGTAGGCGAAGACCTGCACGATATAGAAGAGGACGACTTTGTAAATATCATCCGCGACCAAGAGACAGAGAAGTGGGGTGAACCAGACAATATACTGGGGGCTGTGGAACTTGGTGAAGATGATCATGGCAATGAGGGCGCAGAGCAGAGTCTTCAGGAGCGTGACCGGCCTCTTTTCGGTATCGATGAACGCCATGTAGAGAAGATACAGCATGGTGATCCCCATCAACCCGTACATCCCCAGGGAGACGTTCTCCGGCGTGATACCGATATGGCCGACGCCATTGATCCAGGAATAGAGCGTGTATGTCAGCGTGTTTACATACACCCCGAGACTTCCCCCGGTCGCAAAGAGATAGGTCCTGATGGAATCCGGACGGATAACAAGTATCGGGAGAAGGAGGACAAGCGAAAGCGGGATCATCACCTTGAGAACCGCAACGCTCTCATCTTTGAGCGAGCTCTTCTTGGTATTGTGAAGGATAAGGAACGGGAATGCAATTGCAGGGAAGATCTTAGCAAAAAAACCGAGGCCGGCTGCGATATAGCCCTTCATCTTCATCCCGTAGATCGTGAACATGACGGCAAGCATCAGCAGACAGGTCGGGAATGCATCGTACTTGGTCAGGACAAAGTAAGATGTTGAGAAGGCCGTTGCATAAATGAGTCCTGAAAGGAACGCGGTCTTCTCGTTATAGATCTTCAGGGCAATGAAGTAGAGGCAAAACAGAGTAACAAGATCGCAGAGCACCATGAGGATCTGGAACGTGTACACAAACGCTATCGCGTTCTGGAATATAAGAGCCGGGACAAGGGCGATCGTGATCGGGACAAACAGCAGAATCGGGTAATCGAAGCTGTAACTCACATAGGGCAACTCGCCCTGGGTGAGTTTGACGGCATGCTCAAAATAGAACCCGAGATCGAAGTAGTCAACAAACGAATGAAATACCAGTGGCGTGACGAAAAGGACCGCCAGTTTTGTCAGCAACGAGATGACAACGAGGAGGAGGATATGACGCTTCATGACTTGCAGGTCGATATTTTCAAACGTGAAACTCAGGAAGTCCCAGGAATTTTTCCCTTTCTTCTCCCATCTTTCAGAGACTACATCCTCGTTCTTGTTTTTCTTTGCCATCGCGTCCCTCCGTTTTTGTCCGGTCGTTAGGAATGTGTACGTATCTTGTCTACAAATACCCTCGGAATTTTTTCCTGCGGGAGATTTCTAGATACTGCAGCTATGTTCTTCCCCACGTGAACCGGCGGTTCACCATAAAGTTCCAGATAAATCCCAGCAGGATCCCGATAAACTGGGCTGCAAGATAATACACTCCGAACCATGCGGTCAATAGCAGGAAGATCCCATAATTTATTGCAGCACCCCCGGCGGATACGATATTAAATGCACCCAGGCGCTGCCACCGGTTGAACAGCTTCCCGTTCTCATTGGACCGGAATGTCCAGAGATCATTCCAGACGAAATTGTTAAGGATTGATATTTCAATGGCGATTGGACTTGCCAGATCCTTATTCAGACTGGCATATTCCACAAGGAGATAGAGAATCGCGAGATTGATCACGATGCCTGTCAACCCCACAATCCCGAACTTGAACACTTTCTTCCATTCCCGCCACGCAGCGCTCTGGTGATGGGCAAACGAATACAGGGTGATGTCCGTCACCTGTTGCGCATACTCGATGATCGTCTTGATCTTCAGCTTGCTTGTCCCGATCTCCCGGTCGCTGAACTCGAACGGTATCTCCTTGTCGTTTTCCCACGTGCCTTTTCCCAGCACTTCAAGGAGAATCTTGTATCCCCGGGGCTTGAGCTGCGCCTGTGCCACCACATCCTTCCGGATCGCAAAAAAACCACTCACCGGATCGGTGATATCCGGAAAGAGGAGACGGCCCAGGAATGTTGCCCCAAGGGAGATGATCCGGCGTTTGAGGGGCCATTTCTTTATTCCCCCGCCTTCCATGTACCGGCTGCCAATTACTACATCGTTCCCTGCTTGGATCTCCTCATACATCTTCGGTATAAGTGCGGGGGGATGGGACATGTCGGCATCAATAACTACAAAGATATCCGAGGACGCATGGAGAAATCCGTCGGCAACAGACTGCGAGAGCCCGTGGTCGGAAGTCCTGACGAGCAGGTTCAGGTTCGTTTGCGTCTTCTTTAGTTCATTGACGATGGTGATCGTGCTGTCAGGTGAGTTGTCGTCAACAACGAGTATCTCCCCATTCAGGGAATTTTTCTTAAAGACCGTGTCCACTTCGGTGATGATGTTCCGGATATTCGCCTCTTCCTTAAAGGTGGGGATGATAACGGTCAGGTCGTACATGATGGGTCAGACGGATGCTGCTTTTAGGAATTTGTGAACAGGTAGATGCCGGAGGTCACTTGCGCACCTTTGGCATGCTCCTGCAGCCAGGCTATGGAATCTCCAGAGGGATCGGTAGAACTGATGTCCCCGGTTACGATATAATATACGGTATTGTTGGCATTGCTGCCTGCAATGGCAGCAAGCTGTTCTGCACTTGATGCCCCGTACTCAAATGTCCGTTCGGAAGAATTGGTGTAATAATAATCGAACGGCTGGGCAACATAGCCGGGAACCAGAACAATGGCATCCCCTTGTTTGGTTATCTGGTGCATCTGCTGGGATAATCCCCGCCAGTCTTCCTTGGTATACGCCGTGTAATAACCCAGGAAAAAGGGTGTAGTAACACTGAGCAGGATCAGAATGGCCATGAACCCGTATACAACTCCCCGGTTATTGATGAACGTAAAGACCGGTTTATACGCGAGGGCAATCCCGATAAAAAAGACCGGGGCGAGAATGATGAGATACCGGGGAACCATGGGGATCCGGAACGAGAGGAACCAGCTGATGGCGAAGGGAAGGAACATCAGGACCGCCAGCAGAATTCCTTTCTTCCGGTCAAGAAGGAATGCCTGGACAACACCGATCACAAACAGGATCAGGAACAGGTACATCAATTCAGTGGAAAACCCGGACAATTCCCGGAATGTTTCAAGGATGATACCAATCCCCTGAATCCCGAATGTCGGGCCGCCCGAGGTCCTTTTTGCAAAGAGCTGGATCGTGGCAAGGAGCAGCGGCAGGCAGATAACAGCGAATACCGCTCCCGCAGCAATGAGAGGTTTGAATGCCCTGATGTCTTTGATGATCTCCGGGATTTTAATTGCAAGCGCATACAAAAACAGGGTTCCGATGATAACCAGCGTGTAAAAGTGAGACCAGAAAGCGAGGGCAGACATGAGGCCAAAGAGGATCCAATGGGTCAGATTATTGGACTTAAGGGCTTTGAGGAAAAAGACCGTGGCGAACGCGACAAAGAAGAGCCCCATGGAGTATGCCCGGGCTTCCTGCGAGTAAAACAGGAGGAACGGAGAGACTGTGCAGAGGGCTGCAGCGATGATCCCCACATTCCTGTCCATGAACTCTTTCCCGATATAATATACGAGGGGGATTGTCAGAATACCCAGGATGGCCGGGATAAACCGCAAAATGACCTCGTTGTTCCCGAAGGTGAGCATGATATGCTCGATCCAGTAGAAGAGCGGGGGATTGAACTCTCCGGCAGTTGTGGCCTGCCATATTTCAGGGATTGACATCTTCGCGAACGTGTATGTCGAGGCCTCGTCAAGCCAGAGTGAGTTAAACCCGAGATTGAAGAGACGCAGGAAACATCCGATAAGCGTGAGTGAGAGCAGGATCTGTGTATAGCGGCTGTTGAGGAAATGGGATTTGATAGTGGAAACGGTGAGATCCCGGTACGACTGGACTGGAGAAACATAACCGTTATCCAGATCGCAGACCAAATCTCCCGATTTTCTCTTCCGGTCTTCCCGCACCTCACGTTTTTTCGCCATAACAACTCTAGTACTATTGCGTAAATCGTCCCATATAGATTATCGCTTTTATGAGTCCTGACGACGGAGCATGCCAGTTCCTTTATCGGTCAGCGTTCAGCACTAAGGGCGCATTGACCGCATCTAACAGCTCTTCCGGCGTTGTGACAACCGTTGCAGACTGTTCCAGCATCAGGTTGACCTTCTCTGAGGTTCCGACGCGGCGGAAGTCCGTCCTGAGAGCAATGATCGGTTTACCCAGTGCATGGGCATATCCCATCTCCCATGCAGTGCCGGAATCGGCATCCGCACCATCGATAATGGCGACGACGATATCTGCCCGTTCAAGGGCAAGAACGTTCGTAGAGAAGAGACGCTCATGGACATCCGTATCCCTCGCCGCTGAATCATCACCGGCATCCTGCGGGAGGTTGACTTCAAAGAGATTCTCTCGCAATAGTGCCGCAATGCGGGAATTGTAGGTACGCTCGGCCTCTGAGAACAGGGGTGCTGCAAGATAGACACGGTACCGGGAAAATGTGATCGTATCCATTGCCGGGATGTGAGGGAAACGCGAGAGAAACACTCCCCGCCCGGCCCGTTTCGGGGGTTCATCCCCTTTGGTCCCGTAATACGTGCTGGTTACGCCACACGTGGGAGATGAATTGACACCGATGATGCAGAGCGGTGAACCCTGTTCTGCAATGATCTGCCTGACCTGATCGTCAAGTTCGTCCAGCAGCCGGTCGAATGCCGGGCTGTCCAGCCGTTCAAGGAAGGTGCCCGGCTTCCGGGCAGGGCCCAGAAAGATCGTCTCCGGGCAGGGCAGCGGGATCATCTGTATCCCGAATGCATCGCACCGGGCTTTCGTGCGCTCAAATGCCTCGACATCCGACGGTTTTGTGATGCCGTCGGCACGGAGTGCCGGGTTGAGTATGCAGGGGCTGCAGAGCACGTACATTGATACAGTGTCTGCACGCACAGAATAATCAATGATCCCCCTGTATGCCTACCGGGACAACAGCTGCGATCCCCGGAAGTGCACGGTCAAGAAACTGGAGCGGGCGGGCTTTCTCAAAATATTCAAGAACCTGTCACAGATCCCGAGGAACACTCTGATCCTCGATCCCACGGCAGAACAGGCATTGTCTCCCGCGGACAAATATGTAAAATCCCTCACTGTGCTGGACTGTTCATGGGAGGTGCTGGACACCGGGGCCATCAGTTCGTGGCGGATACGCAGGGCGCTCCCGTTCCTGATGGCGGCAAATCCGGTCAATTTCGGCAAGCCCTGCAAACTCACCTCAGTTGAGGCGGTTGCAGGAGCACTCTATATCATGGGTGAGCAGGAGCGGGCGGGCGAGCTGCTCTCGAAAGTGAACTGGGGGATCCGGTTCCTGGAAGTGAACAAGGAACCGCTGGAGCTGTACGCTTCGGCAAAGGATAGCACAGAAGTTGTCAGGTACCAGGCGCTGTTCATCTGAGTCCATTCAATTTTTTCTTTTTTTACTGTTCCGGAGAAACGCATTTTACCGGCAAAAAAAGGGAATAATTCACGTATTCAGGTTAATGTTCAGTATTCCTGCGAAGAAGTTCCCCGGTATAATCCGAATGGATGGGGCCGGATCCCGGAACCCGCGAAAAATTTTTTGTACCCACGCGACCCCCCTCACCCCCAAACATCACGCCAGTCAACATTTTATGACGTGAAATTGGTACATTTTAACTCAAAATAAAAAACAACTGAGGGGGGGTCGCGTGGGTACAGTTTTATTTTTACTGTCCGCAACTGATGGTCAGGATTAAAAGTTTATGACGTAAAATCAGACAACCACTCCGGATCCGGACCGGATTCTTGTACCCATGCGACCCCCCCCATCACCCTTTCTTTTAAATGAAGTAATTTTCTTGAACGCACATCCTGCCTTTTTACCTGCCGGGCAAGGCAAACGTTTCACAATAGTTTTTTCCATTCCGGCGCAATGTACGATTGTATGATCAAGGTTGCCATCAACGGGTACGGGACCATCGGTAAGCGCGTTGCCGATGCAGTGGCTGCTCAGAAAGACATGAAGGTGGTGGGCGTCTCCAAGACACGCCCGAGTGCCGAGGCCTTTGTTGCAAAACAGCGGGGATACCCGCTCTATATCGCGGATCTCTCGAAGAGGGAGGCATTCGAAAAGGCCGGCCTCAAGGTCGCCGGCAGTGTTGAGGATATGTGCAAGATTGCCGATGTCGTTGTCGATGCAACACCGGGAAAAGTTGGGGCCACGAACAAGGCGATGTACGAGAAACTCGGCAAGAAAGCTCTCTGGCAGGGTGGCGAGGAGCACGACCTGGCCGGGTTCTCCTTCAACTCATCCTGTAACTACAAGGATGCCGTCGGGAGGCAGTTCGTGCGGGTGGTCTCCTGCAATACCACCGGTCTCTGCCGGATCATCAATGAGATCGACAAGGAGTTCGGGGTCACCCATGTCCATGCCATCATGGTCCGGCGCGGCTCCGACCCGGGCGAGATCAAGAAGGGACCCATCGATGCAATCGTCCTGGATCCGGTCACGGTTCCGAGCCACCATGGCCCGGATGTCCTCTCCGTTTTGCCCCACATCTCCATCACCACCATGGCCATGATCGTCCCGACCACGATGATGCACATGCATGCGATCCAGATGACCACCAAAAAGCCGATCAGCAAAGAGCAGGTCATCGGGCTCATCAACAGGCACCCCCGGCTCGGCCTCATCAAGAAGACTGCCGGCATCAAGAGCACCGCCGAACTCAAGGAGTTCGCCATGGACCTCGGGCGCCAGCGCTCCGATCTCTGGGAGAACTGTATCTTCGAGGAATCCATCTATGCCAACAAGAACGAACTCTGCTTCTTCCAGGCCATCCACCAGGAAGCGGATGTGGTTGTCGAGAACGTTGATGCGATCCGTGCCATGATGGGCGGCGAGAAGGATGCAGCAAAATCCATCGCCGCAACGAACGCAGCCCTCAATTTCAAAACCATCCAGAATAACCATTAACTCCCGGCATCACCCATATTTTTTGATGGACGCATACGAGCGTGTTACCCGGAACACTGTCGAAGTCGTCACCGATGACGATCTCCGGGCGCTTCTTTTAAAGCCCACAAAACGGGTTTATGCCGGTTACGAACCGAGCGGCGAGATCCATCTCGGCCATCTCGTCACGATCAACAAACTGGTGGACTTGCAGGCTGCCGGTTTTGAGGTAACGGTACTGCTTGCCGACCTCCACGCGTTCCTGAACCGGAAGGGGACGATGGAGAAAGTCGGGGAACTTGCCGAGTACAACAAGCGTTGTTTCGAGGGACTTGGTCTCAAGAACGTGAAGTATGTCCTGGGATCCGAGTTCCAGCTTGACCGGGAATACCAGCTGCTGGTGCTCCGGCTTGCGCAGGAGATCACCCTGAACCGGGCAACCCGGAGCATGGACGAGGTTGGGCGGCAGATGGACAACCCGACGGTCTCACAGATGGTGTACCCGATCATGCAGATGGCCGATATCGCTCTTTTGGGTGCCGATGCCGCGGTCGGGGGGATCGACCAGCGCAAGATCCACATGCTCGCCCGCGAGCACCTGATCCACTTCGGGTACAAGGCTCCGGTCTGCATCCACACGCCGATCTTAAACGGGCTCGACGGGAAGAAGATGTCCTCATCACAAGGCAATTATATCTCTGTCGCTGACACAGAAGATGAGATCCGGAAGAAATGCCAGAAGGCATTCTGTCCTCCCGAGATAGCAGAGAACCCCATCCTCCAGATCTTCCAGCACCATGTCTTCCCCCGGTTACCGGAGATCACCATCAGGAGACCGGAGAAGTTCGGCGGGGACCGGGCGTTTGCCAGCTATGCTGAGCTGGAAGCTGCCTATGGGAAGGGCGAGGTTCACCCGATGGATCTCAAGAAGGCCTGTGGTGAGGGGCTTGTGGAGATCCTCGCTCCTGTACGTGATTACATCCGATAACTTCGGATAATCAGGGAATAACCGGTGGCACTCGCGTGAAAAAGGAAACAAATATCGATAAAGAACTGGACCGGTTCGATCAGCGGCTCGAAGAGATGGGAGTCCGCATCAAGGACGCCAATGATCTCAAGGTGCGGGAGGATGTCTTCGATGACGTTACCCTCCTTGCCCTCTACAAGCTGGTGCACAAGAAATGGTTCTCCGTTCTCGGCGGTTCGATCAGTACCGGTAAAGAGGCCAATGTCTTCTATGCTGAACGGGACGGTGTCGGTGTTGCCATCAAGATCTACCGGATCCAGACCGCCAATTTCACCACCATGAGCTCCTATATTGTGGGTGACCGGCGCTTCTCCCATGTGAAGAAGGCAAAAAAGGAGCTCATCTTTGCCTGGACAAGAAAGGAGTTCTCCAACCTTGTCCGGGCCCGGGATGCCGGGATAGATGTTCCCGAGCCCCTGGTCTGGGACCGGAACATTCTCATCATGTCCTTCCTGGGAGAGGATGAGATCCCGTATCCCCAGCTCCGCAATGTTGAGCTGGAAGATCCCGCAGAGACGTACTCCCAGATCATGACTACGATCGACATTCTCTACAAGAAAGCCGAGCTGGTGCATGCTGATTTAAGCGAGTTCAATATATTATACAGCGACAAACCATATCTCATAGATATGGGCCAGTCCGTCACCCGAGATCACCCCCGCGCCCTCCCGTTCCTGATGCGGGATATCAGGAACATCAACCGGTTCTTTAAAAACCGTTGCGATGTCCGGAACGATGTTGAGATCTTCAATGCGGTGACCGGGCTGAATGCCGCAGAGCCGTGACGCCCGATCACGTGTATCGCCAGAACATCCAGGGAATTATCAGAACATACCAAGGGGAGATTTGACATGGAGCAGGAAGTTAAGATTAACGGAACCAGGGTTGGCGTCCTGATCGGCAAAGCCGGGGCAACAAAGAAGGAGCTGGAAACCAGGACCCACACGACCATTACCATCGACAGCAAGGAGGGTCTCGTCAAGGTAGAGGGATCGGAAGAGAATACCATCTCCCTCCTCAGGGCTGTTGAGATCATCAATGCCATCAACCGGGGTTTCTCACCGGAGCGGGCATTCGAGATGATCGAAGATGAGGATCTTCTCCTTGAAGTGATCGATCTTGGCGGTATGGCAGACAACCCCCGGCAACTGGACCGGCTCCGGGGCAGGATCATCGGGAAAGACGGCAGGGCCCGCGAACAGATCGAGGACATGACCGACGTGGAGGTCTCCGTGTTCGGCAAGACGATTGCCCTGATCGGGTATCCCGAGCCATTAAAGATTGCACGGGCTGCGATTGATATGCTGATTGAGGGCGTACCCCATGAAAACGTCTTTGCGTTCCTTGACCGGAAAAAGAAAGAATCCAAGCAGGATATGATCAGCTATTACTATTGATATCCTGATAAATTCAGGAACTCCCATATATGCGTTTTGCTACATTTCCTGTGGAAGATAATTCGATTTATAGATTAGATTTACCCAAACGGACCGAAATATCAGCGGATTTCAGTGGAATTAAAGGGGTTCAGTACGCAGGTGTGACATGCAGGTAAGCGGCCTTTCGATTCCCGAAAACCTGAAGCAGCACCTCCTGGCTGCAGGAGTGGCTGAACTCTACCCCCCTCAGGCTGAGTGCGTTGAGAAGGGCATGTTTGCCGGAAAGAACCTGCTGGTCGCCATACCGACTGCAAGCGGCAAGACCCTGATCGCCGAGATGGCAATGCACCATCATATTGCCAAAAGGGGCAAGTGCCTCTATATTGTCCCCTTAAAAGCGCTGGCAAGCGAGAAGTACGATGAGTTCGGCAACAAAGGGGTCCGTGTCGGGATCGCAACCGGTGACTTCGATCGGCGTGACGACACCCTTGGCAGGAACGACATCATCGTTGCAACCAGCGAGAAAGTAGACTCACTCCTCCGGAACAACACCCGCTGGATCAGCGAGATCACCCTTCTCGTCGTTGATGAGATTCATCTCATCGATTCAGAGAACCGCGGGCCCACCCTTGAGATGGTGATTGCCAAGATGCGGTGCCGGAACCCGTCCATGCAGGTAATCGGCCTCTCGGCAACCATCGGCAATCCCAAAATGCTCGCTGGCTGGCTGGATGCGGAACTGGTTACCAGCACTTGGCGTCCGGTCGACCTCCGGCAGGGTGTTTTCTGGAACAACCGGATCCATTTCCGGGAAGGGGATCGCCCGGTCAAACAGGTATCGAAGAACTACGAGGATCTCAACCTCTGCCTTGATACCATCGCCGAGGGGGGACAGTGCCTTGTCTTTGTCTCCTCGCGAAGGAATGCCGAGGCATTTGCAAAACGGGCTGCCGGGGCAATCAAGAGCGAGGCACCGGAACTCAGGACCTGCGCCGAACGGCTTACCGCTTCCGCAGAGACGGAGATGGGCAAGAGCCTTGCCGTCTGCGTTGAAAAGGGTGCTGCCTTCCACCATGCAGGTCTGAGCCGCGATGAGCGGAGAATTGTCGAAGAGGGGTTCCGGAAGGGTCTGATTAAGTGCATCTCTTCAACCCCCACGCTCGCAGCGGGACTGAACCTTCCGGCACGCCGGGTTATCATCCGCGACTACCGCAGGTTTACTGCCGGCGAGGGGATGCTGCCTATCCCGGTGGGTGAATATCACCAGATGGCAGGACGGGCCGGCCGGCCCCGGCTCGACCCGTACGGGGAGGCGGTGCTCATCGCCAAGGACGAGCATGAGGTCGGGACCCTTTTTGCCGAATATATCGAGGCCCCCGCTGAGGATGTGCATTCCAAAATCGCTGAACCCACCGCCCTGTATACGCATATTCTCTCCCTTATCGCTTCGGGATTTGCCGGTACCCACAGCGAGCTCACGGTGTTCATGAACCGGAGCTTCTATGTCCACGAGCACCGCCAGGGCCGGCTCATGCAACGGGCGGTGGACACGGCATTAAAATTCCTCGTCGATGCGGAGATGGTGCTGGAGGTGGGCGAGAATATCGGGGCAACCGAGTTTGGTTCCCTTGTTTCCCGGCTCTATATCGATCCCCGGAGTGCGGCCATGATCGTCTCCACGCTGCGGGAGAGGGAGACATATGCCGACACCGGCCTCCTCCAGCTCATCTGCAGTACGCCCGACATGCCCCGGCTCTATGTCCGCAATGCAGACCAGACCCAGCTTGACCGGATGATCGATAAGCACGAAGAAGATCTCTGGCTTCCCATGCCTGATGATGAGGATGAGGTCGAGAACTATTACCGGGCGATCAAGACGGCGATGCTCCTCAACGACTGGACTGACGAACTTCCGGATGCAAAGATATGCGAACGCTACTCGGTGGGGCCCGGGGATGTGTTCGGTATGGTGGAGAGCGTGAACTGGCTGCTGCATGCAAGCGGGGAGCTTTCAAGGATGTTTGCAGGGGCGTTCCACACGCAGATCCGGGAGTACGAGATCTGCATGAAGAATGGTATCCGGCGCGAACTCCTGCCCCTCGTGAAACTGCGGGGTATCGGGAGGGTCCGTGCACGCCGTCTCTTCAACAACCAGATCGTTTCTCCCGATGCTGTCGTGGCTGCCGGGATTGATACCGTATCAGCCGTCATCGGCCGCGGTATCGCCGAGCAGATCTTTGCTCAGCTGGTAAGGGGGAGCCAAAAAAGTACCACTCAGCCGGCGGGTGAAGATATTATGGCGGGACAGTCAACACTCTCCCGGTTCGGGTGATCTGATGAGTACGGGCACAATCGCGTATGAGATCCGGGCAGCCCGCTGCGATACTGATGATAAGCCCGGCTTTCTCCGGCTGCTCACGGAGACGGCACGACGATTCAATACCCACATCATCTGTTTTAACGCTGAGATGATTGCAGGAAGGAGACATGCCGAGTCGGCAATACGGCATGCCATCCGTTCATGTGAGGCCGGGACGGCCATATCCAAGACCATTGAGATGGAGGCTCTGTTATATGCTGCCGGATCACGCCAGTGCTCTGTTGCCGCATCGTTTGGTTTTCATGAGGGCGAAAACTGCCTCTGGGTCTGTTGTTATCCCCCGGAAGATGGCGTTTGGGAGGGCCTGGCAGCGATCCTGCATTTTGAGGATGCGTGCGCCTGGGACCACATTGATCCTAAAAAACGTGAGCGGCTATTAGAGATCTTTGAGATCTCACCGGAAGAGCTTGGTTCCCTTGACAATGAGGATCGGATTGCCGATCTTGTGCTTGAACGGGTTGCCCTGCTGGATGTTATGCGGTAAAAGATTGCAGGGTGGAAAACTAGTTTTTTGCCGTCATTTTCCTATTCGATAGCCAATCTCACGTTATTGATCCACTATTCTAAATATTGGCATGCGAGAGGATGTGAGCTATCTCCGGGACGATCAGCTCGGTTGTGGCAAGTGTGACGGCCGGTGTTGAACCGGGAATGCAAAAGATGGCTTTCCCGTTGCTGATGCCGGCAACAGCACGGGACAGGATGGAGGCCGTACCAATCTGCTGGATGCTTTTCATCCGGAAGAATTCACCGAACCCCTCAATCCGTTTCTCCAGGAGTGGGGTGATTGCCTCGATTGTACAGTCATCATGGGTGAGGCCGGTGCCCCCGTTAAAAATTATGCAGTTTCCTTTTTTCATTGCCAGAAACAAGGCCTCCCGGATATTCTCGATGCGATCCGGGACGATAGAATAGAATGCAACGGGGATTTTGTTATCGTGAAGAATTTTTTCAATTGCTTTCCCGCTGGTATCGTTATCCTGTGTTCTTGTACTGGAGACTGTGATAATTGCTGCAGTAATTTCAAGTGACCGGATATGGGTATGACTCATAGTATTCAGATCTTATCTGGATTGTATTAAGAGAATTCTGAAATCCGGATCTTTCATATTCCTATTTGGGGACCGGAGACCCCTTCATTTCGCTTGGAGTTTTTTCTTTTTTTGTGGTCCTCCCAATCAATGGACAAAATTTCTTTTTTTTTATTTGTGGTGTAAAGACACTGATTTGAAAAATAATTTCGATTGATTTATATATTATTAAAAATAAATAATAAAATGGCTGTTTTTTAAAAAAATAACAGAACACCCATGTGATGACTATTTTTGTTCCACACGAAACAAAGGGGTGTGTCCCTTGGCATAATAAAACGTTTTCCTGCATTACTATGCAATATCGAGAGTAATATACTGGTAAATGAGGTAACTTGATGGTGCAGACAAGGAAAAAAGACTAAAAAATTAATCGCTAATTATACCTTCAATTCAAATTTCAGACATAATTTACCGTAATTCCACACGAAATAAAGGGGTTTATATACGGTCAGATAAACCGATCGTTTTTTAGTCTCATCACACAAACTCTCAGCTCCACACGTGTCATTATGCCCGAACCAGAAGACTCCTCAACGGGATTATTTAAAAAATATCTCACCAATAACCGGATATTCAGGGATCGTGAGGTTTTACGGCACTCATACCGGCCCCAGATTCTCCCCCACCGGAAACCCCAGATCGATGAAGTAGCGTCAATACTAGCACCATCGCTTCGCAATGAGACCCCCTCAAATATTCTCATCTATGGTAAGACCGGGACCGGTAAGACCGCATGTGTACGGTACGTTGGTTCAGAGCTCGAGAAGGCCAGCAGCAAGATGGGAACGATCTGCCGGATTGTCCACCTGAACTGTGAAGTGATCGACACCCAGTACCGGGTACTGGCCCAGATTGCCAAGTGTCTCGATGTCGTGGATGAATTGTCCAGCGACAAGACCCGGACCCACATCCCGATGACCGGGTGGCCGACCGATCAGGTGTATGCTGAACTGAAGAACCAGCTGGAGGCCGGCGGGGGCGTCCTTGTTATCGTGCTCGATGAGATCGATAAACTGGTGAAGAAGAGCGGAGACGACACGCTCTACAACCTTACCCGGATAAACTCCGATCTGAAGAACTCCAAGGTCAGTATCATCGGCATCTCCAACGATCTGAGTTTCAAGGACTTCCTTGATCCCCGGGTCCTCTCCTCGCTCTCGGAAGAAGAGATTGTATTCCCGCCCTATAACGCCCCTCAGCTGGTGGACATTCTCGCACAACGTGCAGAAGGAGCTTTTATTGCCGGTGCCCTTGCTGATGGGGTCATACCTCTCTGCTCGGCGCTTGCTGCACAGGAGCATGGAGATGCAAGGCGTGCACTGGATCTCTTCAGGATATCCGGGGAACTCGCCGATCGCGACGAGTCAACTCAGGTAACAGAAGAACACGTCAAGCAGGCCCAGGCCAAGATTGAGACCGACAGCATGATCGAATGCATTGCCACCCTGCCCACGCAGAGCAAGCTGATCCTCTACTCGATGCTCATCCTTGAACAGCTGGGACAGAATATCTTTACGAGCGGGGAAGTCTCACGTATATATCAGGACATCGCTCCGACCATAGAACTCGATGTGCTCACCCACCGGAGGATAACCGACCTGATCTCCGAGCTGAATATGCTCGGTGTCATCAACACCCGGGTCGTGAGCCGCGGGCGGTATGGCAGGACAAAAGAGATGTGGTTCGATGCGAACACGGGAAAGATCCGCGAGGTTGTACTCAAGGATTCCCGGCTCAACGGACTCAAAGATCTCGATGTCTCCCAGATGGAAGCCAAGTGGCTGAAGACTTGGTTCAGGTGATACAGAATGGATGAAAAGGATCTCGAGCTCCTCCGCATCCTGGAGGAGAACAGCCGGCTGTCGACAGATGAAATCGCGACTATGACCAGCCTCGCAGAAGCTGAGGTTGCACGCCGTATCGGGGCCCTAGAAGCCGCTCAGGTCATCAAGCGCTATTCAACCGTTGTCAACTGGGAGAAGGCCGGCAATGGCGAAGTTTCTGCCATTATCGAGCTGAAGGTGAGTCCCGAGCGCGATTTCGGGTACGATCGCATTGCAGAACGCCTCTCCCGGTTCCGCCAGGTCAGAAGCCTGCGCCTTATTACCGGTACCTACGATCTCCAGCTCATCGTGACCGGAAAGAATATGCAGGATGTCTCCCGGTTTGTCTCAGAGCACGTTGCTCCCATGGACCGCATCCGCGAAACGGCGACACATATCATCATGAAGTCGTACAAGGAGAACGGCAACACGTTCTTCGAACAGCCGGAGACGGAACGCCTCCCTATCAGCCCGTGAGGTGGCATTGTGCGGAACTTTGTCTCATCTCGTGCACAGGAGATCCCGCCATCAGGCATCAGGAAGTTCTTCGATCTCGTACTGACAATGGATGATGTGGTCTCCCTTGGCGTAGGGGAACCGGATTTCAATACCCCCTGGAACATCTGCGAATCAAGTATCTACTCGATCGAGCAGGGAAGCACCTCCTACACGTCCAACCGTGGGCTCCAGACCCTGAGGGACACCCTCTCGCACTATCTTGCCCAGCACTATGGCGTGAATTATAACAGCAACAGCGAAATGGTCATCACTACCGGTGTTTCGGAAGCGCTCGATATCTCTATCCGGGCAATCACCGACCCGGGCGATGAGATCCTTGTTGCCCAGCCCAGTTATGTCTCATACGGTCCCTGTGTTACCCTTGCCGGGGGAAAACCCGTCCCGCTTCGGTGTACTGAGAAGGATCACTTCAAGCTCAATCCGGACACGCTTGCAGAGCAGGTAACAAAAAAGACCAAGGCGCTGGTCATCAACTTCCCGAACAACCCCACAGGGGGTGTGATGACCAAGAGCGATCTCAAAGCCGTTGCCGACATCATCATTGACCATGATCTTGTGCTCATCAGCGACGAGGTCTATGCCGAGCTCACGTACGAGGGAAGTCACTGCGTGGCGGCAACAGTTGACGATCTCTGGGAGCGGACGATCACCCTGAACGGCTTCTCCAAGGCATATGCCATGACCGGGTGGCGGATCGGGTATCTCTGCGCCCCGCAGAATCTCTGTGATGCCGCGCTCAAGATCCACCAGTATGTCATGCTCTGCGCCCCGGTGATGGGGCAGGTCGGTGCTCTTGAGGCACTCCGTTCAGCAGAGGAGGACAAGAACGGCATGGTCAATGAATATCGCCTGCGCCGCAACCTGTTCGTGGCCGGTCTCAACCGCATCGGTCTGCCCTGCCATGTACCGGAGGGGGCGTTCTATGCATTCCCCTCGGTGGAGAAGACCGGGCTTTCCGATACAGAATTTGCCGAGCGCCTTCTCAAGGAGCAGCGGGTTGCCGTGGTCCCCGGCAGTGTCTTTGGTACGGGCGGGGAAGGTCATGTGAGGTGTGCCTATGCCGTCTCAAGGAAGCAACTGGCTGAGGCACTTGAACGGATGGATGCGTTCCTGAAAAGTCTGTAAACCCGTGCAATAACGGTCCGGATACCCTTTTTTCAAAAATACCCTCGTGCCGGATATGGTAAGGAATAGTTTATTGGGAAACTCGTTCAATACTACATGAAAGACAATGAGCTGTACAATCATCGTTGGTGGATTTTTTGGGGATGAGGGTAAGGGTAAAGTTGTTGCCCATATTGCCTATAAGGACAAGCCCGTAATCATCTCCCGCGGCGGTGTGGGTCCGAATGCCGGACACACTGTCCAGGTTGGGGACAAGAAATATGGCGTCCGCATGGTCCCGTCAGGTTTTGTTTACAAGGAAGCAAAGCTCTGTATTGGAAGTGGCGTCCTTGTTGATCCGCGTGTCCTGAAACACGAGGTTGATACTCTCGGAGTCAAAGGGCGGGTCTTTGTTGACAAGCGTTGCGGTATCATCACTGAAGACCACATCGCCCGCGACAAGGGAAGTGCCCACCTCTCCAAGAAGATCGGGAGCACCGGATCCGGCTGCGGTCCTGCGAACTCTGATCGCGTCATGCGAATTTCTCCCCAGGCGAAGGATGTACCCGAACTTGCCGAGTATCTTCTTGATGTGCCAAAAGCAATTGACGATGCGTTGAAAAAGAAAGAGACGGTTCTCCTTGAAGGAACTCAGGGGTTTGGCATCTCCCTCTATTACGGAACCTATCCCTTTGTTACGAGCAAGGACACCTCCGCCTCCCAGATTGCCGCAGATAATGGTGTCGGGCCGACCAAGATCGATGACGTGATCGTGGTCTTCAAGGCCTACCCGACCCGTGTCGGGGAAGGACCGTTCAGCACCGAAATGTCCCTTGAAAAATCCGATGCAATGGGTATCCAGGAGTTCGGCACGGTTACACACCGCCAGAGACGTGTCGGTGGCTGGGATGGAGATATGGCCCGGTATTCCGCCATGATCAACGGGTGCACCCAGGCAGCCATCACCGGCATCGACAATGTCGATAAGGCATGCTTTGGCGTGACCGAATACGGTAAGCTGACCAAGAAAGCAAAAGACTTTATCAAGCAGGCTGAGGAAGATATCGGCTCCCCCGTTGCCCTGATATCCACCGGCCCGGATATCACCCAGATCATCGACATGCGGGATGAACTGAGATGAGACGTTCACTGATGGATATTCTCTGCTGCCCTGTCTGCAAAGGAGATCTTTCGCTTCGTGCGGATCAGGAAGACGAGAAAGAGATCCTTGAAGGCAACCTCCACTGCGCCGCATGCAGCGTGGATTATCCCATCCATGAGGGCATCCCGAATCTGCTGCCCCCATCAGGGCATTAGGTCGATGGTGCAGGCACATGACATTTCCGATTCCTCTTCCACTGCTGATATCTGCCGTGGAGGGGAACAGTTCCGGGTATGAGGTCCACCTCAACCGGAGCGGGATAAACTCCATTGATTTACCCCGGGAAAAGATCATCGCTGAATCCGGGAGTGGTCTGCGTATCCGGTTCCTGAATCACGGTGCAGCGATCCATATCACCACCACATCTTCGAATGCAGGATCATTTACCGACTTTTTCCACGAAAACCTGTATATCGTTGATGAATCCGTCCTCACGATCCCAATCCGCAAGGATTGTGGTGAAGGAGATTTTAATCTTGAAATCCTCTCGGGTTATGGGGGGATGAAGGCCCAGATGCAGATCCATATTGTCCATCCTCAGGCACCACGACCAACCATCCAGGAAGAATATCCTCTCCAGCCGGTTGCCCACGGGCGCCCACACCTCCTGATGATCATGATGGGGATAGCCCTTCTCCTGTACTGCGGCTGGGTGTATACCGGAGAAGAATTTTTGAACATCGCCTCGTTCATTCTCCTCATCGTCGGGGCACTATACACATGGTACCGTCAGCAGTAACGATTTCAGCCATCGTACTGTGTGTGGCGCTTGTCGTGGACCGTCTGATCGGCGACCCCCACTCACGCTACCATCCGGTGGCTCTTCTCGGCTCGTTCATCGGGATATGGGGCAAACCCGCATATTACCCGAAAAATCTCCAGCGGGTGGCAGGTGTCCTGTTCTGGGCGGTTACGGTATTCCTGTTCTGTCTTCCATTCTTCCTTATCTCAGCATTTACCCCGTGGTATCTCTATCTTCTTGTCGCACCGTTCCTCCTGAAGTGTTGTTTTGCCTGGCGCTCACTTGAGGAACATACACTGGCGGTCATATCTGCATTGAACGAAGGTGTGGAGACCGGCAGGGAAAAAGTCCGGCTGCTGGTGTCCCGGGATACCGCAGAACTTGACCGGGATCACATCCTCTCGGCAGGTTACGAGTCCATGACCGAGAACCTCACGGACAGCATCATTGCCCCGCTGTTTTATTTCTCACTTGTTGGTCTTGTCGGTGCTGCAGCCTGCCGGGCCATCAATACCATGGACGCGATGCTCGGGTATCGTGACGAACGCGAGCGTCTGGGATGGTGTGCTGCACGCATGGACGATCTCCTCAATTTCATCCCGGCCCGGATTACTGTCCTGCTGCTCCTCATCTGGTTTGCCGGCAGGGGAACATGTTCCCGTGCATGGCAGGTGATGCGTCGCGACGGCCATAAACGACCCGGGTTCAACGGGGGGATTGTGATGGCTGCCATGGCAGGAGGGACCGGGATCCGGTTTGAAAAACCCGGAGTCTATACGATAGGAGACGGTGAACGGTCGCTGGATGTGGGTGGAAAAGATATTCTCAGGGCGACCCGGGCGGTCACGCTGATGTATGCAATTATTGCCTGTTGTACTCTGTTTTTATTGGGAGCCATGATCAATAATATTGGCATATGAAGCTGGAAGAACTGAGATTTGGCACCGAGCTCCTCAAGCGAGGCTTTGCATCCATGCAGAAAGGGGGCGTTATCATGGATGTTGTCAATGCCGAACAGGCAACGATTGCCGAGGAAGCCGGGGCAGTCGCAGTCATGTCGCTTGAGCGTGTGCCGTCCGATATCAGGAAGATGGGCGGGGTTGCACGCATGGCGGACCCCGAGAAGGTCATCGAGATCATCGATGCGGTCTCCATCCCGGTGATGGGAAAGGTCCGGATCGGGCACTTCGTTGAAGCGCAGGTGCTTGAAGTCCTCGGCGTTGATATGATTGACGAAAGCGAGGTTTTGACGCCGGCAGATGAGCAATACCATATCGATAAGAAGCAGTTCAAGGTTCCCTTTGTCTGCGGTGCACGCGATCTTGGCGAGGCGCTCCGCAGGATCAATGAAGGTGCGGCAATGATCCGGACCAAGGGGGAGGCCGGTACAGGTAACGTCGTGGAAGCGGTCCGCCACATGCGCAACATCATGGGCGAGATCCGGATGCTCCGCGGTCTTGACAAGCAGGAGATGACCGATTACGCCCGCGAGATCGAAGCCCCCGCGGAACTGGTCTTCGAATGTGCCGAGCGTGGCCGCCTGCCTGTCGTGAACTTCTCGGCAGGCGGCATCGCCACCCCCTCGGATGCAGCCCTCATGATGCAGCTCGGGGCAGATGGTGTCTTTGTCGGATCCGGGATCTTCAAGTCCACCAATCCCACTCTGATGGCAAAAGCCATTGTCGAGGCGGTCAACCACTTCGATGATGCAAACGTGATCGCAAAGGTCAGCAAAGGTCTTGGCGATGCCATGCCGGGACTCGATGTCCACACGCTCAGAGAAGACGAGGTGCTCCAGAACCGTGGACGCTAAGATCGGCGTTCTCGCGCTCCAGGGAAATGTGAGCGAGCATATCGACGCGTTTCTCCTCGCACTTGAACGAATGGGTGACGGGCCGTCGTCCGAAGTCTTCGAAGTGAGGAGCCCTGCGGATCTCGTTCACTGCAATGCCCTTGCCATACCCGGGGGAGAGTCCACGACCATCTCCCATCTTATCGACAAGAACGGGCTCTACGATCCGATTCGCTCCTTCAAAGGCGGGATCTTCGCAACCTGTGCCGGTATGGTGCTGATGGCGACTCATGTGGATGACCCCCGGGTCCACCCACTCGGGCTTATGGATATCACTGTCGATCGTAATGCCTTCGGCCGACAGCGCGAGTCCTTTGAGATGGATCTTGAGATAGAGGGGATCCCCGGTGGAGCATTTCATGCGGTCTTCATCCGTGCCCCGGTGGTCTCATCAGCGGGCAAGGGAATGAAGGTTCTCGCCCGGATTGAGAAAGGGATTGTTGCTGTGGTGTATGGGAAGCATATGGCGTTCTCCTTCCACCCGGAGCTCGGCAATGATACCCGGATTCACGAGCAGTTCCTGCGAAATTGTGGCCTTCACGCCTGATTGGAAACCGTTTTTACCTTCGGAAGACCACACAGAAGAGAAGATCCAGAAGACCGGCAGGGGAACCACTCGCATTTTTTCCACTAGAGATCAGGTCCCTGCTTTTAGGAAATTCACGATTAAGAAAGGATAGATAATTCCATGAGTGCATCACCCGTTGTTGACAGCATCCTCTCCGCACGCTACCTGCGGAAAGGGGAACAATCATTTGAGGACATCTGCCATCGTGTTGCATCGGCCCTTGCTGAAGACAAGGATGAGCAAACCCGTTTTTTTGAGGCCATGCGGACCCTGCGGTTCTTGCCAAACTCTCCCACCCTGATGAATGCTGGTACGGATATCGGCCAGCTCTCTGCCTGTTTCACGCTCCCGGTGCCGGACTCCATTGATGGCATCTTCGATGCGATGAAGCAGGGTGCGATCATCCATAAGTCCGGTGGGGGAACCGGGTATAATTTCTCGCACCTCCGGCCTGAGGGTTCGCCCGTCCAGTCAACGGACGGCGTTGCATCGGGCCCGGTATCGTTCATGCGGGCCTTCAATGCCGCGACAGAGGTGATCAAACAGGGGGGACGCCGTCGTGGTGCAAATATGGGAATCCTCAATGTCTGGCACCCCGACATCCTGTCATTCATTACATCAAAAGCTAAGGAAGGAGAATTTGCAAACTTCAACATCTCCGTCATGGTCAACGATGCCTTCATGGATCGGGTCTCCAGAAAACAGTTTGAGAGTACCTGGCTGACCCATCCGCACTCCGGAGTGAATGTGACCGTTGGTCAGATATGGAATGGGATTGTCGAGGGGATATACAAAAACGGTGAACCCGGGATCCTCTTCTTCGACGAGATCAACCGGCGCAACCCCACGCCCCAGCTGGGCGAGATCGAGATCACCAACCCGTGCGGCGAGCAGCCGCTCCTGCCGTTTGAGAGTTGCGTCCTTGGGAGCATCAATCTCGCGGCATGCATCCATGAAGGCGTACTGGATGAGGATAAACTGAAAGAGACCGCCCGCATGGCCACCCGGTTCCTTGATCGGGTTATTGAGCAGAATGTCTTCCCGATACCCCAGATCGCAGAGGCGACAAGGAAAACCCGGAAGATAGGGCTTGGCCTGATGGGCGTTCATGACGCCCTCCTTATGGCAGGTCTGGCCTATGATTCTGTGGAGGGCAGGGCCTGGTGCGAGCGGATCATGCGGATGGTCACTGATACTGCCATCGAAGAATCACGCCGCTGTGCAGAAAAGAACGGGCCGTTCCCGGCCTGGCAGGGGAGCATCTGGAAAGACTTCCCGGTAAGGAATGCGGCAATGACCACGATCGCTCCCACCGGAACAATCTCCCTTATTGCCGGTTGTTCGAGCGGGATCGAGCCGATCTTCTCGTTTGCCTACACCCGGAAGAACACCGTCGGGAAGACCTTTGTCATCGTGAATCCCGTTTTCAGTGAGAAGCTGAAAGAGACACTTGTCCGGCAGGGCATCTCGGGAGAAGCGTTACAGAAGAAGATTGATGAGGTTATCGCTCACGTTCACGAGACCGGAACCGTGCAGGATCTGCACTGGCTGCCGATGGAGTTCCGGTCGCTCTTCAAGACTGCTCTGGACATCAGCTGGAGAGATCATATCCTGATGCAGGCTGCCTTCCAGAAGCATGTCCACGCATCCATCAGCAAGACCATCAATATGCCCGCATCCGCTACCCGCGAAGACTGTGCGGAAGCACTTCTGATGGCATGGTCCCTGAAGCTCAAAGGCATCACCATCTACCGGACGGGCAGCAGGGAGGATGTGGTTCTATCCCTGAAAGAGACAACACCTGCCCCGGCACTCTCTTCCGTTGCTGTCGCCGGGAGAAATGTTCCTGAAAAAATTCCGACTCTCTCTATCAACCGGCCCCGGGAACTTCAGGGTCGGACTTACCTCTGCCAGTCGGGTTGCTGTCGCTTGTATGTTACGGTCAACCTCCTTGACGACAAACCGATGGAGGTTTTCATCAGGACGGTCGGGAGCGGGGGCTGTGAGGCCAACAGCAGTGCCCTTGGCCGTGCAATCAGCACCGGCCTCCAGAACGGTGTTCCCTACAATAAGTTCGTCAAGCAGTTTGCCAAAGTCAACTGTATCGTCTCACTCAAGAATCCCGCATCGGAGGGGCACTCCTGTGCGGATGTGGTGGGACGTTGTATTGAACTCTCGGCAAAGAACCAGAGTATCACGACCTTAAAAGATTGGGATATCCGGGAAGTGGGTAAAAAAAATCCCTGCCCAGACTGTGGTGAGCCGCTGGACTTCGGGGAGGGCTGCAACAAAGGGATCTGCAAACACTGCGGCTGGACCGGGTGCAGCTGATCCTCCTCGTAAATCATCATTGAGTGAACCAGTATCATCCTCTCAAAATATATGCCGGAAGAGAGAACGACTCTCTCCATGTCATACGGGAAGACCCTCCTTTTCGTATATAATGCCGACAGCGGCATATTGCCGGGTATGAAGGATTACTCATCGAAGACTGGTGGGTCCCAGGGCAAGGACTCCTGTAACCTTACGGCAATAACCCACAGTCCTATCGGGATGAAGAAGGACTGGAAGCGGTTTGTTAAGGAACTTGGTATACCGGCCCGGTTCCTGAGCCGGAATGAATTTGTTTCTGAAGTTGGCGCCGGGCTCATCACATTTCCGGCAATTCTCCTCAGCACCGGAAAGGATCTTCTGATGGTTGCCAGCAGTGAAGAGATAAACATGTGTCGGGGGCTTGAAGACCTCATCAGCCTGGTACAGCCACGGTGTGCAGACATCTGCTGCGGTCAAAGAAGGGGTCCGGTGTCTTATCCTGTCACCCAGGAATTGCGGTAAATTCCTCCATGAGAACACCGCAGCACGAGCGTAATCAATACCATATATTGGTGGTATTCTACCAGTCTTTCCTCATCGCCTCGGCCTTGAGATCCTTTGGCATGAGTTCGATCGCGTACCGCAAAGCGGTCCGGGGCATATTTCTCTTGTTTTTCATAACGTAGGAGAATACCTGATCGGTATGCTTCCGGCTCGCCTCCTTCAGGAGCCAGCCATAGCCTTTCTGCACCATGTCATCCTTATCCTCAAGGAGCAGCCCGGCAATCTCAATTGCCTCTTTGAGGAACTTCCCGTGCTTTGCCGGCACAATCAGCGAGACTGCGGCTGCCCGGCGCATCCAGCGATTCTCGGACTGCGTCCAGCGCTTCAGCTCACCGGTGTATTCCGGGAATTGTTCGATGAAATCGCCCATCGTGTGGTTGCAGAATCCATCGCAGGACGCCCAGTTGGTGATGTATGTATCGATCCAGTGCCGGAACACCCCGAGATCCTCCCTCTCATAGCGTCCTGAGAGTGCATGGGCCCATTCGGAGACGATGAAAGATTCCTCCATATATCCAGACCGGTAGAGTTCCTCGCACAGATCGAAGATCTCTGCTTTTGGCCGATCTTTCACCTCTTTCCAGTACTTCTTTGCAAGTGCGATCACGCTCGCCGTCTTCATGCCGTAGCACGTAATCGCCTCCTTGAAGAACCGTCGTGACGTTTTCTGGATCTCTGAATCTGCCTGTGATGCCAATTCCTGTCGGATGCGTGTGATGACCGGGTCCATGAAAAGAGTGGGAGAGTATTGATAATAAGGGATGGAGATCGTGTTCCGGCCCAGTGCACCCTTAACCGCTTTTGTGGATTGCGGGAATGAGGGGAAATCCCACGGTTGACCTCATTTTATGGTATTACTATTATATTATATGCGCGCTCTCTCGACACTATTGTGCATATCCCCAAATACTCGCCAGAATGATCTCAATATTGGTCAACATCCGGCAATTATTGATTTTTTTAAGAACGATATATTTATTAAATAAAAATAACAAATAAACAGGCAATCACTATGGCTGTCAATCAGACTCAGGTTGATGATATCATTAATGCAGCCTCAGTACAGGATCCGGCAGTCCGGCTTCAGACCCTCGAACGCGAGGTTGACCTCCTGAAAAAATCTATTAAACACATCCTCATGGACATCCGCGAACGGATGAATGAGATGGATAATCCTTTTGTTATTGTATCATCCGCAGGATCAAAGAAAGCCATTGAAACTCCGGAAACGGATGCCCGGGTATCTGCACTGGAAGCCCGTGAAGCCGCACTTGATGCCCGCGAATCCCAGCTTGAACTGGAATTGTTGCAACCAGAACCCTTGGTTGAGAAAATTTGTCACCCGTTTGAAACCGATCCGGTATCGCTTATGCAGCAATATCCTGCCAAAGGGGATCTAACAGGCGCACTTGCCAATCTTCAATATGGTAAACCGGCCCGCAATCTCTCTTCCCTTGATCCATTACCCCTCCAGAAAGCATACAATCTCTTCAACTGGACGCGCCGTGACGTAAAAAAATTCGGGCATTCCCGCCTGGAAATTCTGGTGGACTGCTATTGTATCATGGGATATATCCAGAAGAAGACCGCCGATGAGATCCGGCAGATATCCCATCTTATGCCTCTCAGCATTGGCGAAGAGCATGAAATCGATGCAGATGAGTTCGTGTCTGAAATCTATTCCCTGAACAGGATCCTGGTTCCCCATGATACCTCGTTCGATCGCGATATGATCGAAGTGATGATGAACCAGCGCCAGCAGGAGCAGCCTGCTGCCACCGGATCGTATCCCTCGGGCGTGAGAGCGGAGAGGATTCTGGAGCTGGAAGTTCAGGAAGCGAGCAGTTTTGGAAAGACCGACCAGGAATGGATGAATCTCCAGGTCTGACGAAACGGTCTCTTTACCACACTTGAGTAAAAACGCGATACATCTCTGAATAAATATGATGTGTTTGGCAGTACTGCTCTATTTTCTCATCCTGCCAGCTTTTTCCGGGCACTGCGCCCCGTTCTCATCAACACCAAGGTACTGGGCGCCCCACGCACAAAGAGCCAGTAGGATCGGGATCAGGGTCTTCCCGAATTCTGTTATGGTATACTCCACCCGTGGCGGCACTTCGGGGTACACGGTCCGCCGGATCACGCCGTCCTCTTCGAGCTCGCGGAGCTGCTTGGTCAGCATCTTGGCATTCACACCAGGTAGTGCCTTCTGCAGCTCGTTGAACCGGAGTACATTATCTCCAAGTGCCCAAAGGATGAGTGGTTTCCACTTACCGCCAATAACATCCAGCGCCGCCTCGACCGGGCAGTGGTAACTCTTCCCGTTCCTCGTGTACAACATAGTTACCTCAATGAAAGTATGTTTCAAATTTACCCGTAGTTCCTATATATTCACTTAAGGCAAAATTTATCTTAATGGCTGCGATTGCCATTGCAGAAGAATAGTTTGTATTCCACCTGTTTATGGCTTTCTGTTCCTGTAATGATGTGAAATTTGAGCGTGATGAAAGATGGAAAAACAACAGATTAGCAACGCTCCTCAACTACCTGGACTGCCACCCGCTTCCAGCTCAGGAACCGACAAAATCCGATAAAAGAATACCAGGGAAAAGAAAAGAGAATGATTACGATGACCACGATACTTGTTGACCAGGATCTCTGCACCCGGTGCGGGATCTGCTCGAATGCATGTACAATGGGGCTCATCGACCCCGCTGATGAGAACACCCTGCCGAAGGTTCAGGAGGCAAAGGCCGGCATGTGCATTGGTTGCGGACACTGCGAGGTCTTCTGCCCCTCGCAGGCACTCCTTTTAAACGAGCGCCCGGATGAAAAGGTACGCCTGCCCGCTGGTGCGGGAGCCATCCCGTCCGCTGATATGGAAATGTACCTGAAGAGACGCCGGTCTGTCCGGCGTTTCACGAAAGACCCGGTACCAAAAGAGAAGATCCTTGAGGTTCTCGACATTGCCCGGTACGCTGCATCGGGTGGTAATGGGCAACCGGTAGAGTGGATTGTTATCCACGACCCAAAGAAGGTTCAGAAGATCGCCGGGCTGACCGTTGAATGGATGAAGACGCTCATGAACTCAAATCATCCCATGAGCGGTTATGTGCCGATGCTGGTCAAGTCTTTTGAAGCCGGGTACGATGTCATCTGCCGGGGCGCCCCGCATCTCCTCGTTGCCACCATACCGGAGAACAACCCGGTTGCGCAGACCGATGCCATCATCGCCCTCACGCACTTCGATATCGCAGCTCCTGCGTACGGGATCGGCACCTGCTGGGCAGGCTTTGTTGCAATGGCGGCCTGGTCCTATGAACCGCTCCAGAAGGAACTTGGTATCCCTGCCGGGCGGAAGAGCGCCTATGTGATGATGTTCGGTCATCCGCAGTACAAGATCTACGGTATCCCCCGAAGAAAACCGCTAGCGGTCACATGGCAGTAATCCCGTATTGAAAAATGAAGGAGAAGAACGCGATGAAAGTCATAGCAATCAACGGAAGCCCGAGAAAGAAGTGGAACACGGCAACGCTGCTCGAACATGCTCTCGAAGGGGCGAAATCGCAGGGGGCAAAGACCGAACTCGTCCACCTCTACGATCTGGACTACAAGGGCTGTACCAGCTGCTTTGCCTGCAAACTGAAAGACGGAAAGAGTTACGGGAAGTGCGCTATGAAGGACGAATTAACTCCCGTTCTCGACAGGATTGCCCGGGCGGATGTACTCATCCTCGGCTCGCCGTTCTATTTCGGCACGGTGACCGGGGAGATGCGGTCTTTCATGGAACGGCTGATGTTTCCGTACCTCGTGTATACCTGGCCACCGGCATCGCTCTTTACGCGGAAGGTGCCCACGGCGTTTGTCTACACGATGAACGTGTCCGAAGAACAGATGAGGGAACCCCCGTATTCCGTGCATATCGGTCTCAATGAGAGCGTGCTGGCCCGGATATTCGGGCAGGCGGAATCGTTCTTCTCGTTCGAGACGCTCCAGTTCGAGGACTACGACAGGGTGGTCTTCAGCTACTGCGACCCGGAGGAACGGCGGAAACGGCGCCGGGAGGTCTTCCCGGAGGACTGCAGGAAAGCATTCGAACTAGGAGTGAGGCTGGCACAGGTCAGCCGGTAAACGGTCCCGTGACGAACGGGAAAACCGGAGGAAAACCATGGAAGCACTTGACGCAATCATGACACGCCGCAGTGTCAGGAAATTTGAGAAAAGACAGATCCCCGATGCGATACTTGAGAAGATCCTCAGGGCAGGGACTTATGCCCCCTCGGCCCTTGCCCTCCAACCGTGGGCGTTTGTGGTGGTGCAGGACCAGAAATTCTTAAACAGGGTCTCGGACTACTGCAAGCCCATCATGATCTCGCTCATGAAGAACTCCCATGATGGGATGTCGGATGGGTTCCGGGCCCTGCTGGAAAGTCCCGGGTACTCGATCTATTACCAGGCCCCGACCGTCATCATGATCGTCGGGAAGACCGGCAGCCGGTTCCGGGAGATCGACTGCTCGCTTGCTGCAGAGAACATGATGCTCGCGGCCCATGCCCTCGGCATCGGCAGCTGCTGGGTCGGGTCAACGGAAGTGGCATATGAGAACAAGGATCTCATGGCAGGCTTCAGGATATCCGAAGGTTACAGCCCGGTCGGCACCATCGTCTTCGGGTACCCGGAGGAGAAGCCCGAAGCCCATGACAAACGCCCCGCAAACGTGACGTGGGTACGGTGACCTAACGGAGTTTTAGATCCATGAAACGAGCACTCATCCTTATCGGCAGCCCCCGGAAGAAGGGCAGTACAGCAATCCTCGCAGCAGAAGCAGAGCGGGGACTCAAAGAACTAGGTGTTGAGACCACTACCGTCTTCTTAAATGACAAGGAGATCCGGGGATGCCAGGCCTGTTACTGGTGCAAGAGGAACGATATCGCAGCATGTGCCGTCAAGGATGATATGCAGCACATCCACCAGCTGATCCAGGAGTCCGATGGCGTGATCGTGGCCTCGCCCATCTATTTCGGTGGTGTCACAGCCCAGACCAAGGCCTGGCTCGACCGGATGTTCCCGTACATGAACATGAACCTGGTCCCCAAGCTCCCCAAGACGAAGAAGGTCTCGTTCATCTTCACGCAGAACCAGCCGGATGAACGGCTCTTCAAAAGCGGGATCGAGTCCTTCATGTTCGCGGTCGGGCTCTCGGGCATGACCGTGAAGGATTACCTGATCGGCTGCAACCTTGATGCCGGGACAAAACCCCCGGTTGAGGGGCAACAGGATCTCATGGAGCGGGCGTACCAGATCGGAAAGAATCTGATCCAATAACCTGTTTTACCTCCAAATCTAAAACGCAAAATGTTTTGTCAGGGCCTCCTAACCGGCATACCTGTATGATCGCGGAGCGGGTCGACCGGTTCTTCCGGTTGACAGAACACCGGACAACATTGCGGCAGGCCACCCCCGATCATGACCGGGAACAGGATCTTCCCGCTGTCGGGTTTCTCGTGCAGGGTAACCAGCGTTGTTCCCGTTCCGGTAGTATTTGATTTCATCCAGCCCACGGTCACAGAATATTCACCGGGGGAAAGACCGGTAGTTTCCAGTTCAAACGACCACCGGTTCATCCTGCCTTCGGCAATGACCGGGATCGTCCTCGAACTAATGAGAGTATTGGTCTTAAGGTTCCGGAGATCGGCATGCAGGAGGTTCTCCACACCCATATTCGTTGTCCCGCTGAGTGTGATCCGCTCACCGACCGTCACATCCGGGAGCTGGCCATCCGGGTTCGCTCGTGATTTCTGGTCAAAATGGACCGAAGGCTCTTCGATAAAGAAGTAGTGGGGGGTCAGGATATCATCGACACCTGGCCGTGTCGCCCCCGTCAGAAGAATCCTGACGATCGGTTCTGCATCTGCCCTGATATCTTGCTTTGGCCCGATATCTGCAAGAACGGCCCGGCCATTCAGGAGGGAGATATTCCCGGCACCATCAAACCGGTAATCGATCTCCGCGTTCCCGTTCATCCCGGGATCCTGAATCACAAAGGCATACTGCCCGCTGGAAAACCGGGTAGTCGTTTCCGGTGTGAGGGTAAGAGCAAAGGTCCCGTTCGTGTCCGGGACCGTGGTAATCCTGTCGAAATAGTCTCTCCCGATCACCCAGACGGTTACCGATCCATTATGGGCTCCCGTGCCGCTGATAGTGAAGGTATCGCCCTTCGCAAGGGTCTGGGGTACGCTCGGGGTGAATGCCATCTCGGCTGTTGCCGGTATACACAGCAGGGAGAGCACGGCCAGCACGATTGCCGACGTCCATTTCCGCCCCTCCCTGATCTTGAACGTTCTGTCCTTCATACCGATCAGATGGCAGCGGATTCTTAAACGATCTCTGTGTCAACCGTCTATTGCGCAGATCATGGATCACCGATCTCTCCGGCATAAGGGAATAAGACCGGCAAGGGAGACCGCCAAGATACACGGCAGGAGATCGAATCCCGGGCTCTTTCCCGCTGGAGATGTCCCCGTTACCGGGGTATCGGACAGGAGGGTACTGCTGGTATTCCGGGCCATCTCAGTGGTCGCCGGCACCGGCCGGGCCGGTGTCCGGTTCTCAAGGGTGAACAGGTACATCTGCCGGCTCGTATCGGTCTCCTCCGAATATAAGATACGGTCTCCTGAGATTCCCCATACCATCTGGCTGACCTTCGTTTCGGGAAGGCTTGTGTACGTGCCTGTCCCGATATCGTAGAGGAATCCCTGGCAGATCCCCCGCGGATCGATGGCATAGGGAATGCATTTCAGAAAGACAAGCTGGTTTCCGGAGATGTAGGGTGCCTCGTGGCGCACCATCAGGTTCCCTGTAATCTCGATCTCTGTGCCGGTCGGGATGTGGTACAGGCGGATCTGGCTGGCATCGAACCCGTTCCGGAGATCGATCCAGATCACATAATCGCCCGACACGACCGGGTATCGCTGGTACGAGCGGTCCGTACAGACCGGCCTCTCCTTACCGGTCTCAAGATCGTACAGGTAGATATCCGGGTTCTCCACGCCGTTTCTCGTATCTTCCCATACAATGTACCGGCCGGAGATGGAGGGACGCTCCTGCCGGCCCGGGCCCTCACTGATGGGAATCACTTCCCCGGTCGTCAGGTTCATCATGTACAGGTCGGTATCCGGTTCATTGGTGGCGGTTGAGAAGCCCTGTGTCCAGACGAGACGGTCGCCGTCAATCGTCGGGTCCGCCCGTTCGACCTCGTCAACCGAGATGTTCCCGATCTGCCGGTGATAGGTCTTCAGCGCACCCCATGCCAATGCATCAGGCACTACCCGTTCGGTGTCGGTTGTACTGTTGTAGATATGGAAGACATTTTCAAAGAACATATGCCGCCATATGACCTGATCGCCTTGGATTCTCGTCCCCTGGAGATCTGCACCATGTTCGTCATCCGCCGTTCCCGGTATCAATTCCGTGCGGTTCTCTGCGATATGGTAGAGGTAGAGCCCCATGGGGTACCGGGAATCTTTTGACGCTTCCAGGTTCTGGAAGACAAGGGAATCATTGGCATAGGTGTATTCGAATGTGATGGCCGGATCCCCACTCTGGTACTGGGGATTAAGGGGGATCGCTGTACCGTTGGCATAGACAATCTCAGCGCCTTGTACCGTGGCAATACCGGAAAGGGCATGCAGGCATGCAAGAACGATCACCAGCCAAAACCCCCCGGACAATATTCCACGGTATTTTCCAAAAGACAAACCCATACACCACCGGTTGCCCTGCGCTTGAGCTTCCACTCCGGCAGGTCCTCCCTGATACTGGTTATGACCGGGCTTATGATACAGTTTCTGTGACATTCATCTATCATTCTGCTGAGGCAGTTGTCACAGAACATTTATGGGAGGGTAAGTGAACCACTCACCAAGGCAGCAACGCGTATACCGGCATCCTGCCCTCATGCGGGGTTTCCGGTGCGCTGGAGCGGGTTGGATGGATAAGAAGAAGATCCTCACGTATACCGTACTTATCGCCCTCCTGGGGCTCGGACTCCTTGAATGGGTGTATATCCCGTTCTTTGGCGTAAATCCCGTAGCACTTCCCTTCTGGCAGCACCCGCCAAAAGTCCTCCTCCTCCACATGGTATCTCTCTTCGCGCCGGGGCTCGTGAGGCCAGTGGATCTCTTCCTGTTCTGGATTCTCGGGCTCGGGATATGGCTGGGGTTCCGGCAGATCTCCACCCGGAATGTACTCTCCCACCCGGAGCGGGAACGGATCTACTCGTTTATCCAGGATCACCCCGGCATCCATTTCCGGGAGCTGGAGCGGCAGACCGGTGTCAACCGGGGAACCCTTGCCTATCACCTCGACATGCTGGGCCAGACAAGCAAGATCCGTGCGATCCCGGGCTCCGGTTATACCCGGTATTTTGAGAATGGCGGGAAGTTCTCGGGCCGGGAACAGCAGATCCTCGTTTCGTTCAGCAACGACCGGCAGCGTGCGATCCTGCTCCTGCTTGCAGAGTCGCCCGTAACGGCTGCGGAGCTTAGGGAGAAGCTCCACGTGTCCGGCCCCTCGGTCTCGTGGCACATGAAACGGCTCCGCCACGATCAGATGGTGACGGTCCAGAAAGCGGGACGGGATGCCCGGTATGTACTGGATCCGGAGGTCCGGATCTTTTTGCAGGACAGGATGGCCGTAGTACGCTGAACAGTACTCTGGCACCGGATGCATTACACGATCATTGCCATTGCCCTTACCATGGGGGGGTTGGAACAGAGGGGGTCACCCCACTTCCTTAAGAAAACCGGCCGACCCCCCACCCTTTCAGCCATGCATAGCGGGGTACCCCTGCCCCCCTCCGGACATGCGTCCGTCGTGAACAAAATGAAGTTAGTCACATGTACAAGCGATTAACGCATGTACATGCGATAATCGCATGATTATGTTACTCACGGTTTTCGCGGCTGGAGTTCAGCAAGCCGCAAAGCGAGCTCGCCCGATGCGGTGATCCGGTAGAATTTTTCCTTATGGTTTCCCTCAGGACCGGTCATCTCCTCAATCAGGTCTGCCGTAATCATGACCTTGAGAATATTCGAAAAGGTCCCCTGGCCGAGCTCGTGGAGCACCGCCCTCTTCCCGGTGATCAGGTCGGTCTTGCCGGTCCGGTTCTTTGCCACTTTCACACCCGTCTTCCGCACCGGCACATAGAACCCCGCCAGCTGGTTGAAGAGGTACGACCGGGGCAGGATCCTCAAACCCGGCGCCTCTTCCGGTCTTCCCGGTGTATGGGCAAGCGTCGAGAGGATCTTCAGGTAGTTCGGGTTAGCCGTCACGCCCTCCGGGGCAATCTTCGGTAAGGGGAGTTTCACCTGTGCCCCGTCACCCTTTCGCCCGTCATACGAATAATATACCTCGCCACCGAGCCAGAGTGAGAGTGCGAACAGGGCAAGCCCCATATCCTTCGATCCGGCCGTGAGGTCGAACGAGAACCGGGCATCAGGGTGCTCATTCCTGATCTTCAGCAGGGCATCGCAAGCGGAGGTATCGGCAGGAGACGTGACATACACAAGCGAAGCAGGCATCTTCAGCGATGCAGCTAGAACCTTGACCTTTGTCACCGCCTCCCGGGCCACTTCCTTCTGTGCCTTGGCAGCCGGCTCTTCACGGGCAAGGTTGGAATAGAGATCGATATCGGCAAACACGAACGTGTGCGAAATATCCGGGTGGTTGCGGATAGTCAGGATGTATGACGGGGAGATATCCTCTCCTGCGGTGATGATGTGGACGTGCTCCTGCCGGGCCATGATCAGCGTCATGGGGGATGCGATATATGCTTGCCGGTAAACACGGACCGGCTGATTCAGGTTTGTATTTTTTTAAAGACCTCGGATGGAATTACAGTTACCCCTCAGAGACAGATCGGTTGGCATATATTTATTAAAAACAGACAATACTGCTGATTAGTAAAATCGAATATGTACTCCGTTCTGTATGTGGATGACGATCCTGCCCTCCTTGATATCGGCAAGATCTACCTTGATATGTCAGGGAATTTCAGCGTCGATACCTCCGGATCGGTATCCGAAGCAATGGAGATGATCCGCCAGAAACGGTACGATGCCATAGTCTCCGATTACGAGATGGCTGAGATCAACGGGATCGAGTTCCTCCGGTACGTCCGCCAGCAGTTCAAGGATCTCCCGTTCATCCTGTTTACCGGGCGGGGCCGGGAAGATATCGTTATTGAGGCGATCAACAATGGAGCGGATTTTTATCTCCAGAAAGGCGGCGAGCCCAAGGCCCAGTTTGCGGAACTGGACTATAAGATCCGGACGGCCATCGATCGCCGGCGCGTGCAGGTGGAACTTCAGGAATCCCGCAAGCAGCTCTCTGACCTGATCAACTTCCTGCCGGATGCGACCTTTGCCATCGATCTCAAGGGTCGGGTCATCGTCTGGAACCGGATGATGGAGGAGCTGACCGGTGTTCCGCCCGATGCCGTGATGGGGACCGGGAACCTCGCCCGCAAGCTTCCGCTGTACGAGGAGAAACGCCCACCCTTAGCGGATTATATCGTTCATGCCGAAGGGGATCCGCAGAAAGAATACCCCAACCTTAAGAGGAACGGTGACAAGCTCCTCGCGGAGATGTACCATCCCCCTCAACGCCAGAACGGGAAGGGTTCGTATTTCTGGCATACTGCCTCCCCCCTCTACGATGTAACGGGACATATCATCGGGGCCATCGAATCGGTCCGGGATGTTACCCAGCGCAAGGAAACTGAAGAGAAACTGAAGTGTGCCCATGATGAACTGAACGCTGCCTATGAGCAGCTGACCGCAACGGAAGAGGAGATCCGGCAGAATTACGATGAGCTGGAAAAGAGCGAGGAGCTGATTCGCCAGAGCGAGGAGCGGTTCCGGAACGTGATAGAGGACCAGACGGAGTTCATCTGCCGGTTCACCCCAGACGGAAAATTGTCGTTTGTCAACAATGCGTACTGCCGGTATTTCGGGCTTGACCCGGACACCTGTATCGGGAAGCCCCATACCGTTACCATTCCCAAGGAAGATGCCGTGCAGATGCAGCAGCAGCTGGCATCGCTCACCCCGGCAACCCCGGTCGCATCAATCAGTAACCGGATCCTCATGCCCAACGGGAGCGTGCGATGGCAGCGGTGGAGCGACCGGGCGATCTTCGATTCCGCGGGCCGGATCATCGAGATCCAGTCAGTTGGCCGGGATATCACGAACGAGAAAGAGGCAGAAGACAAGCTGAAACAGACGTACGAAGAACTGAATGCCGCGTACGAACAGCTGACTGCAACCGAGGAAGAACTCCGCCAGAATTACGACGAGCTCAATAAAAGCCAGACCGAACTGCACGGGGCTTACGAGCAGCTGACCGCCATTGAAGAGGAGTTGCGGTCGAACTTTGAAGAACTCGCCCTGACCGAACAGTCACTTCGCCAGAGTGAGGTGCGGTACCGGAACGTGGTGGAGGACCAGACGGAGTTCATCTGCCGGTTCACCCCCGACGGAAAATTGTCCTTTGTCAACAATGCGTATTGCCGGCATTTCGGCCTTGACCCGGACTCCTGCATCGGAAAGCCCCATCCGGTTACGATTCCCAAAGAAGATCGTGCCCGGATGAAAGAGCAGTTCTCCCGGATCACGCCGGACAATCCCGTGGAGGGAATCGACCACCGGATTATTCTGCCCTCCGGGGAGATGCGGTGGCATCACTGGCACGATCGTGCCATCTTCGATGCGAACGGCAGGGTACTGGAGTACCAGTCCGTGGGACGGGACATCACCGATCAGAAGCTGGCTGAGGAGAAACTCCGGCAGACGTACGAGGATATGAATGCCGCGTACGAGCAGCTGACTGCAACCGAGGAGGAGCTCCGGCAGAATTACGACGAGCTTGCCAGGAGCGAGGAGCGGGCACGGCAAAGCGAGGAGCGGTACCGGAACGTGGTGGAGGACCAGACGGAGTTTGTCTGCCGGTTCACTCCTGAAGGGAAGCTCACGTTTGTGAACGAAGCGTACTGCCGGTATTTCGGTCTGGACAGAACAACGTGTATCGGGCAACCGCATACGGTGACCATCCCTCCTGCGGATCTCTCCCGGATGAAAGTGCAGCTGTCGCAGATCACTCCTGAAAACCCGATTGCAATCATCGAACACCAGATCCTCATGCCCTCCGGGGAGATCAGGTGGCAGCGGTGGAGCGACAGGGCAATTTTTGACAAGGACGGTCATATCATCGAGTATCAGTCAGTTGGCCGTGATACAACCGACCGGGTAATTGCCGAAGAGAAACTCCAGTTCACGAATGTGCAGTTACATTCTGCGTACGAGGAGGTGACCGCAACCGAAGAGGAACTCCGTCAGAACTACGATGAGCTCGGGAAGAGCCAGACGGAACTGCATGGGGCGTACGAGCAGCTGACTGCGATAGAAGAGGAGTTGCGGTCAAACTTTGAAGAACTCGCCCTGACCGAGCAGTCACTTCGCCAGAGTGAGGAGCGGTTCCGGAACGTGATAGAGGACCAGACGGAGTTCATCTGCCGGTTTACCCCCGACGGAAAATTGTCGTTTGTCAACAATGCGTACTGCCGGTATTTTGGCCTTGACCCGGAATCCTGTATTGGAAAGCATCACACGGTCTCCATTCCTAAGGAAGATGCCGTGCAGATGCGGCAGCAGATGGCAGAGCTCACCCCGGAAAACCCGGTGACCACGATCAGCAACCGCATCCTCATGCCCGATGGGAGCGTACGATGGCAGCAGTGGAGCGACCGTGCGATCTTCGACAATACGGGCCGGATTATTGAGATCCAGTCGGTTGGCCGGGATATCACCAGCGAGAAGGAGCAGGAAGACAAGCTGAAACAGACGTACGAAGAGCTGCATTCTGCTTACGAACAGCTGACCGCAACCGAAGAGGAACTCCGTCAGAACTACGATGAGCTCGGGAAGAGCCAGACGGAACTGCATGCGACCTACGAGCAGCTGACTGCCGTTGAAGAGGAGTTGCGGTCGAACTTTGAGGAACTCGCCCTGAGTGAACAGTCTCTTCGCCAGAGTGAAGACCGGTACCGGAATGTGATAGAGGACCAGACGGAGTTCATCTGCCGGTTTACGCCCGAGGGGAAGCTCTCGTTTGTGAACAATGCGTACTGCCGGTATTTCGATCTTGACCCTGAATCCTGTGTCGGAAAGTCCCATCTGGTCAGCATCCCCAAAGAAGATCGTGCCCTCATGAAAGAGAAACTGGCACAGCTGACCCCGGCACAGCCACTCGCCACGATTGACCACCGGATCATCATGCCCTCCGGGGAAGTCAGATGGCACCACTGGAGTGACCGTGCGATCTTCGATACCGCGGGGAGGATCATCGAGTACCAGTCGGTTGGCCGGGACATTACGGAACGGAGACGTATGGAGCAGGCGCTGGAAGAATCGAATAAGAAGCTCAACCTGCTCTCAAGCATCACAAGGCATGATATCCTCAATCAGCTGACCGCCCTCCAGGGATCGCTCGGCCTCCTCGAACTGGAGATCGCAAACCCGGACCAGCTCCGGCTTCTTGCAAAGGCGATCCAGTCCAGCGATGTGATCCAGAGCCAGATCCTCTTCACCCAGCAGTACCAGGATATCGGGGTGAAGAAGCCCCGGTGGCAGAACCTGCATGCGGCAGTCACAACCGTATGTATGGATAACGGGTATTCCAATGTTGCAATCGATCCGGCCCTTAACGAATGGGAGGTATATGCCGATCCCCTGTTACGCATGGTATTTTTGAATCTTTTTGATAATGCCTCGATGCACGGGGGGAAGGTGACCGGGATCCGGGTCGGCGGCGAAAAAACTGCTGACGGGTTCGTGATTGCCGTTGAAGATGATGGCGACGGAGTACCCCCGGAGGATAAGAAGCGGATCTTCCAGAAGGGTGTCGGAAAACACACCGGTCTCGGGCTCTTCCTTGTCCAGGAAGTCCTCGCGATCACCGGCCTTACCATCAGCGAGACCGGTGAATACCAGAAAGGGGCGCGGTTTGATATCCACGTTCCCGTGGGCACGTTCCGTAACGTCCATCACGAGCTGAATTCTTAAGTTCTCTTTTCTCGTACCGGTGCCTGACGGTCACGATGGCGATATCCTTGAACGTTCCCTATAACGAGGAGTGCCGGGAACCGACCGGTAAAATTGAAAAAAAGGGAAATCCCGGCTCAGGCTGACGGCCTGCGGGCATCCGTATCGATGGGGATCTGGAGCTCGGTTAAGAGTTCTTCCTCGCTGACAATGCATGGGTCGTTCAGGTAGAGTTCGCGGTGGAGACCGTTTGCCACAAACCCACGCTCTTCTGCAAAGGTACCGATCCGGCTCCATGCCTCGTGCAGTCTCGGATACGGACCCTTGTGAATGAGCGAGAGGCATTTCCCACCGGGAAGGGTCCGCACTTCCATGTCAGGATCCGAGAGCACGATCCTCCCGGTAATGGGTGCAACACATTCTATCGTGGCATCCTTCTCGCGATACTCGCAGTCATGGTACAGGGTCATGAAGGGCCCGGTTACCTTCAGGCCGCTCTTCTGGTTCTCTTCCGAGAAGAGCTGCCCGCAGAGCTGGGGCATGAGCCGGGAGATCGTCTCACTGTACGATCCGGTTCCTTTCTTTCCTACTATCCGCAAGGTGGGAATCTCCTTGACGAGAGGTTCATTGAGTGACATGTAGATCGACTCCAGCGAGGCGGCCTCGTTTTTTAAGATCGCCTCGATCTGCTGTAACCTCGCAACTTCCGACCGGATATCCCTGCGGCGTTTCTCGAAGAGCTCCCGGATCGTGGCCGTGTCGTGCTCTGCTTTTGCTGCAAGGAGCACGTCGATCTCAGAGAGGGAAAATCCCAGGCCGCAGAGTGTCTTGATGGAGACCCCCCGGGGGATCTGGGCTCCCGTGTAATACCGGTACCCGGTGCAGAGATCCTTTGCTTCGGGTACGAGCAGCCCGCGCTCGTCATAGAGCCGCAGTGCTTTCTGGCTGAGCTGCGTGATGAGTGAGAACCTGCCGATGGGGATCTGGTCGTATGCCATGGTTACCATACTGTATGCAGTAAAAAACGATATAGGGTGTCGCAGTCTGCCGCGGGGGAAGGTTCGCATGGGGTGGACAGGGATAATTGTGCAAGGGAATATCTGGAACCGGCACCGAATCTGATACAAGGAGTTTTTTATGGCAACCGATCCCGTCTGTCTGGCAATCGTTGATGAAGACGATGCGAAATATACCGCCACGCACAAGAACCAGAAGTATTACTTCTGCTGCAACTGGTGCAAGAAGCAGTTCGAGGAGAACACGAAACGGTACACCCGGATTGCAAATGATGTCTCGGTTAATTTAAAAGAAATTTCCTGACCGGGACCGGTATTGGCCGGGTACCAGCACTCCTGATCACCCTGGAAGTACTTCTTGGGAGATCGGGAAGCGGATACTTTTTTATTGCCACACGGGCAGATACAAAACAGAATAATTCACAGACAATCCGGATTTTTTATGAAACCTGAAGACGATCCCTGGCTCAAGGAAGCCCATGCCCATGCAGAAATCCTGGACCGGGCGATAAAGAAACTGTCGGTATTAACCGGCCCGATCCGGGAAGACCGCCCGATCGTAACCAAGTACCAGGATTTCTGGAACAAAGCAAAAGAGATCACCGGGTTATTCAGGGAACTCAAACCGCTTGCAAAGAGTGACCGTGACTTGCTCTGGAAACGGTTCAATGATCTCTGCCGGGACGTGAAAGAGAAGCAGAAGGCCGGGTACGGGACGCTCGAGTCCCTGTCGCAGGGGCATTTTGATGCCATCATGAAGCTCGCGGATCTGGCACAACTGCCTCCCAGTGCCAAATCCCCGGATATCCACCTCCTGGTGGAGCGCGGGCAGGCGCTCAAGAATGCCGGTGACACGCTCGGGAGATTCAAACACGCGATGATTGCAAAACACAAGAAAGCCTGTTTTGACAAGATCCAGGGTATCCGGAAGACCCACGATACGGCCTGGACCTCGGTGAACGCGGGAAAGCCGAAGCAGAGATCGGAGATACCGTTCCGTGCCCGGATGAATCTTGAAGCCAATTATGAGCGGCGCCGGAAAGCGGAAAATGCCCTGGAGAATTTCCAGATCGGGAAGGGTCATATCCGCACATTTCTCGCATCCAGTGAAGATCCTGAGAAGATTGCAAAGGCAAAGATCCAGCTCGCAGAAACCGAAGCCCGGATCAAGGATATCGAGGAAGGTATCCGGAGACTGGAGAAATGGATTGCAGAAGATGAGCGGGTGCTGAAAGGGCAGTAATCCCCCCTTTTTTGCCTGCCCTTAATGGTACCTGAATCCCCCCGTGGATCACGTGAGGCCGGGGGTACTTGCGACACTCCGCTTCTTCATGCGGGCTGAATAGATGATAAGAGCCAGCTCGCCATCCGGGGTGATGCTGTATAACTTCTCCCGGCCGTTCGCCGGATCTGGTTCTTCCCGGATAAGGTTCAGGCTGACCAGTGCTGATACCAGACGGGAGAACTCCTCCGGTAACAGCTCATGTCCGACCGATCCTTCACCTGCATTGCGCACCGGGATCTGCCAGGCCTTTGTCTCGTTAAACAACGTGGCTTCCGGTACCAGGGTGCTGGCCTTCTTCCCCGGGTCCTGCCCCCGGAAGAGAATGGTCAGGATGACAAGATTGTGCGGATTCGAAGGCAGGTATCTTATGGGGAGGGACGGGACCGGCACCCGCCGTACCGGTGAATTCCCGAATGCATAATAAGTGTCTCCCTCCACCCAGAGCGACATCGAGAAGAGTCCCAGCGAGAGCCGTTTTGGCCCGGCGGAGATGTCGAACGAGTACCGGGCATCCGGGTGATCACTGAATATCCCGAGCACCGGGTCCCGGATTGCGTCAAAGGTTGCCGCATCAATCGTGACCAGCGCACAGGCAATCGAGCGGGAGATGGAGATGGCATTGACCTCATCAACGGAGTTGCGGATGCCACACTTCCACATCCGCTTCCGGTCATCATCCCTTGCAGAGTTGGTGTAGACCTCTTTCTCAGCAAAGATGAACGTGTGCGTGACGGTCCCAAGATCCTTAAGAACCGCAGGATAGGTGGTATGGATACGGTCCCCCGCGCTGATGATCAGAATGTGTTCCTGCGGATCCATGTGTAGTATCCGGTGTTGTCTGATAAATGACTGTCCTGAATTACAGCATCTGGTTTAATAGAAAAATCCGGACTTGAGGAGCCGAAACAAAAAAGTGTTGTTTTAGATGAAGAGTGGCGCCAGCACGAGCGTCAGGGTAGCAAGAAGCTTGATGAGCACGTGGAGTGACGGGCCGGCAGTGTCCTTGAACGGGTCGCCGAGCGTGTCACCGACAACGGCTGCCTTGTGGGCTTCGCTCTTCTTGCCGCCGTGGGCACCGGACTCGATGTATTTCTTGGCATTGTCCCATGCACCACCGCTGTTGTTGAGGATGAGTGCAAGGAGGATACCGGTGATGGTCGCGACCATGAGGAAACCTGCAAGGGCTTCGTACTTCATGGTGATACCGATGATGATCGGGAACCCGATCACAAGGGCGCCGGGGAGGACCATGTTCTTCAAGGCACCCTGGGTCGTGATGTCGATGACCGCTGCATAGTCGGGCTTCTTGGTGCCCGCCATGATTGCGGGGTCCTTGAACTGGATGCGGACTGCACCGATCACGGACTGTGCGGTCTTGGAGACTGCACGAATGGCGAGGCTTGCAAAGAGGAAGACGAGCATGGCGCCGAGGAGTGCCCCGACGAAGACGTTGACGCTTGCCAGGTTGACGACATCGAATGCCTTGCCCGTGAGCTTGGCGATGTCAGCCATGTAGGCGTTGAAGAGCAGGAATACCGCGAGCGATGCACTGCCAATGGCATACCCCTTGGTGAGTGCCTTCGTGGTGTTGCCGGCTGCATCGAGCCTGTCCATGCGCTTCCTGACTTCCTCGGGTGCCTGGCTCATCTCGACGATACCACCGGCGTTGTCAGCGATGGGGCCGAAGGTGTCCATGGTGAGGACGTAGGCACAGACCATCAGCATACCAACCGTTGCAACTGCGGTACCGTAGAGGCCGCCGTTTGCAACCCCGCTCATGGAACCGAACCAGTAGGAGAGGAGAAGGGAGATACCGATGAGGATCGCCGGGATTGCGGTGGTTTCGAGACCGACAGAGAACCCGGTGATGATGTTGGTCGCGGCTCCTGTCTCGGAGGCGTCAGCAATCTCCTGCACCGGGCGGTAGTGGTGGTCGGTGTAATACTGGGTGACGATAAGGAACAACACCGAGAGCACGATACCAACGAGACCGGCAAAGAAGAAGTTGATCCACCCGGGGGCTGCCCCAAGGAGCCACTGGACCCCGAAGAAGAGGAAGACCGCGGAGATGATGGCGGTGATGTAGTAGCCCCGGTTCATGGCGTCCATCGGGTCGGCACCATCCTTGCCCTTGACAGAGAGGATACCGATCATGCTTGCCAGGAGACCGAGCGCACACATGACGATGGGGAAGAGGATACCGTTCACACCGAAGATCGGGAAGAGCGCGACACCGAGGATCATGGCACCGATGTTCTCGGCTGCTGTTGACTCGAAGAGGTCAGCGCCACGACCGGCACAGTCACCAACGTTGTCGCCAACGAGGTCTGCGATGGTGGCCGGGTTCCGGACATCGTCTTCGGGGATACCGGCCTCAACCTTGCCGACAAGGTCTGCACCAACGTCAGCGGCCTTGGTGTAGATACCGCCGCCAAGCTGGGCGAAGAGTGCCACGAACGAGGCACCGAAACCGAACCCGACAATGACGAACGGGGTGGTCTGCGGGTCTGCACCGAGCGCAATGTACGTGAGCGAGACACCGAGGAGCGACATCGAGGTGATGATCAGGCCGGAGATGGCCCCGCCGCGGAACGAGAAGTCAAGTGCCTTCCCGTCGCTGTGCTGGGCTGCGGCTGCCGTGCGGATGTTCGTTCTGACTGCAATGAACATCGCAACGACACCGGCAACGGCGCTGCAGGCAGCACCGACGATGAACGCAGCTGCCGTGGAGACGGCCAGGGTCTGCTGTCCGGTGAAGTAATACACCACGAAGATCACCACGGCCAGAATGATGGCCAGAATGGCGATAGTCGAGTACTGACGCTTGATGAATGCTTCCGCACCCACCCGGATCGCATCGGAAACCTCGCGCATCTTGGGCGTTCCCTCGTCCTGTGAGAGGAGATTACGCGCAAGGATTGCTGCAAGACCCAGTGCGACGATACATATCGCAATGACGATTAGTAATGCAAAGTCGATCATTCCATGACCTCCCTGCTGTGCCCGAAGGGTCTCCCTGCATTACCGTATCTGTACCCTTTGACTGCACTGCCTAAAGGGAGATGTCGGCCGGGAGGCTCAGATTTGAACACATCAGGATGATAAACTGGTATCAGCAGAGACCTGCTCTCTTGATCCAAAGGAGGGCTCAATGTGATGTTTGGGACGCCCCGCACACGTACGTCACCCATCCTATGAGATTAATAGTGCATTTTTGGAACATTAAACTTTTATCACTCGTGCGCTCCCTGCACCACTTCAACCAGAACCCGGGAACCGTGGGGTGACAGGGTTTTTCATGCCGGAACCCTCCGATTTGCACACATTTTGATGGATTTTTGCAGGTCCGGGTGTGAAAAAGCGGAGAAGTTCAGATAAAAACCGGGCATTTTTCCCATCCTCAGGGTCGTGCACAATTCAATATGATTAATAATGAAAAATTCCCATATGCAGAGAGGGAGGGTATCTGGTGCAACTCACTCAAGCATTATTATTTCTCATCCTGTTTCCGCTCATCACAGCGTTCTTTATGCTGATTGCAAAAAAGGACCTTGTGCGTGACTGGATCGTCAAACTGTCCGCACTTGCCATCGGTGTGGTTAGTGTACTCCTGCTCATCACGACCTATGATAAAGGTGCGATGCTGGTCTCGATCGTCCCGGCCGAACAGGCCGGCCTTCTGATGTTCGGCCTTGAGATGCTGATCGCCATCTTCATCCTGTATCTCGGTATTAAGCATAAGAAGTGGCTTGTCGTTGGTCTCATCATCGTCCAGTCCGCGATGATGCTGTACTTTGAACTGTTCTATGCCCACGGTGTGCACGTGGAGTCGAGCCTGTTCATTGACGAATTCTCGAATATCATGGCCCTGATCATCGGGATCATCGGCAGTCTCATCTGTGTGTACTCGCTCGGGTACATGAAGTTCTTCCACGAGCACCACCCGGAGATGCCGGACAAACGCCCGCAGTTCTTTGCCATCCTCTTCCTCTTCCTTGCCGCAATGTTCGGCCTCGTCTTCTCCAACAACCTTCTCTGGGTGTACTTCTTCTGGGAGGTCACGACGCTCTGTTCGTTCCTCCTCATCGGGTACACGAAGACTCCGGAAGCCACGAACAATGCCTTCTCGGCCCTGTGGATGAACCTCTTGGGCGGCATTGCGTTTACCGGCGCGATCCTCTGGCTTGCCATAGCAGGCGGCGGCGTCATGGGACTCTCCGATCTGCTGACTACCGGGAAGGCCATTGCGCTCATACCGGCCGCCCTCATCGGTTTTGCAGGCCTGACGAAAGCGGCACAGCTGCCGTTCTCATCGTGGCTTGTCGGTGCCATGGTGGCCCCCACGCCCGTCTCGGCCCTGCTCCACTCCAGCACCATGGTGAAGGCTGGTGTCTATATCATTGTCCGGTTTGCACCGATCTACCAGTCGACCACGACCGGCTACGTGCTCGCATTCGTCGGGGCATTCACGTTCCTGATCGCATCGGGTATCGCCATATCGCAGAGCAATGCAAAGCGGGTGCTCGCCTATTCCACGATTGCGAACCTGGGCCTTGTTGTTGCCTGCGCCGGTATCGGCACATACGAGGCGATCTGGGCAGCCATTCTGTTAATCGTCTTCCATGCAATCTCCAAGTCGCTCCTCTTCCTTGCCACCGGCACGGTTGAGCACCAGATCAAGAGCCGCGAGATCGATGACATGAACGGGCTCATCGTCCGGATGCCGAAGACAGCGGCCATGATGGTGATCGGTATCGCCGGTATGTTCCTTGCCCCGTTCGGTATGCTGATCTCCAAGTGGGCGGCGATCCAGGCATTCATCGACGCCCCGTTCGGGTTTATATTCGTCATCATCCTCGCCTTTGGTAGCGCGATGACGGTCTTCTTCTGGGCCAAATGGATGGGCAAGATCCTGACCGTTACAACCGATGGCCGGTTGATCACTGCCAAGGTGGACAAGAGTGAATGGGCAGCGCTCCTTGCCCTCGCCGGGCTCTCGTTTGTCACCACCCTCGTCTTCCCGCTGCTCTCCACCAAACTCCTCGAACCGTTCATCTATCAAAACTACGGAGTTGTTGCCCAGATCACGCAGGATAACATCATCATCATGATCCTGATGATGTTCATGATCGTCCTGTTGCCGCTCTCAATCCTGCTGCCGCACCGGAAACACCGGCACCTTGCTCCCTACATGGGCGGGAGGACGACCACGCAGGATCTGCGGTTCTCGGGCTCGCTCGGTATCCAGAAGAAGACAATTCTCTCGAACTACTACCTCCACCCCTACTTCGGTGAGGAAAAACTCAGGCCTGCCGGCATCTGGCTCTGTTCGGCCCTGATCGTCATCATGTTTCTTGCTACTGCACTCAAGGGGGTGATCCTGTGATCAACATTGTCTGGGCAATCGTCTTTGTCCTTGTTGCACCCCTCATCGGGGGACTGATCGCCGGTATCGACCGGAAGATCACGGCGCACATGCAGGGCCGGGTAGGCCCCTCGATCTTCCAGTCCTTCTGGGATGTGGGCAAACTCTTCGAGAAAGAAAATGCGGTCGTGAACGAGACGCAGCACTACTATGCGATCTGCTACGTGGTCTTCATGGCCTTCACGGGAGCGCTCTTCTTTGCGGGCGGCAACCTGCTGCTCGTGATCTTTGCGCTGACTCTTGCGGGGATCTTCCTTGTACTGGGTGCGTATTCCGCCAACTCACCCTACAGTTACATCGGGGCCGAGCGGGAACTGCTCCAGATCATGGCGTACGAACCGATGGTGATCCTGGCCGCCGTAGGATTATACGTGGCAACGGGAAGCTTCAACGTGAACGATATCGCCGCGAGCACCTCGCCTGTTATTCTCCTCATCCCGGGCCTCTTCCTTGGATTCCTCTACGTGCTGACCATCAAGCTGCGGAAATCCCCGTTCGATATCTCGACCTCGCACCACGCCCACCAGGAGATCGTCAAGGGGGTCACCACGGAGTTCTCAGGCCCGTCGCTTGCCTGGATCGAAATCTCCCACTGGTACGAGACCGTCTTTTTGCTCGGGTTCGTGTACCTGTTCTTCGGGTTCAACCCCCTGCTGGGTGTCATTGCCGTTGTGGTCGTGTACCTGTTGGAGATCTTCATTGACAACACGAATGCCCGTGTGACGTGGCAACTCGCCGTGAAGAGCTCGTGGCTGATCGCCGCGGTGGTGGGGTTCGTGAACCTTGCCGCCCTCTACATCCTTTTCGGAGGTCACGTATGACGTATCTAGCCAAATCCCCCTGGATCATCCACTACGACGCCTCGAGCTGCAATGGCTGCGATATCGAGGTGCTTGCAAGCCTGACCCCGATGTACGATGTTGAGCGGTTCGGCATCATCAACACCGGCAACCCGAAACATGCCGACATCTTTGTCGTGACCGGGTCCATCAACGAGCAGAACCGGGAGGTGGTGAAGAACATCTACGATCAGATGCCGCACCCGAACGTGGTCGTGGCAGTCGGTATCTGTGCCTGCTCGGGCGGGGTCTTCCGGGAGTGCTACAACGTAGCCGGTGGGATCGACAAGGTGATCCCGGTGGACGTGTACGTGCCCGGCTGCGCCTGCCGCCCCGAGTCGATCATCGACGGGATCGTGACGGCGCTCGGTATCCTTGAAGGGAAGCGGACGAAGATGGTGCTCGACGCCGACAAGAAGGAGCACCACCGGCATGCGGGACTGCATCCTGAACATATACCCAAGAGCGGAGGTGCACAGTAAATGGCAACACAGACAATCACTCCGATCAGTGTCGGAGACGTGGTGGCAAAGGCAGAGGAGGCAAAGAAGAGCGGTCACCGGCTCGTCCAGGTCGGGTGTACGAAGATAGGCGATGATTTCGAGATCCTCTACGTATACGACAAGGACTATGCCCTGCTGAGCTACCGGATCACCGTAAAGGCCGATGTGACCATCCCGAGTATCAGCGGGGTGTACTGGGGAGCGTTCGTGTACGAGAACGAGATCCATGATCTCTACGGCCTGACCGTGACCGGGATCAACATCGATTTCAAGGGCACGTTCTACAAGACGGCGATCAAACATCCGTTTTCCGTGACCATCACCAAGGAGGACGACTCATGTCAAAACAAATAACGGTACCGTTCGGGCCGCAGCACCCGGTCCTGCCTGAACCCCTCCACCTCGACCTTGTGCTCGAAGACGAACTCGTCGTGGATGTGATCCCGACCATCGGGTACGTGCACCGGGGCCTCGAGAAACTCGTGGAGAAACGCGAGTTCACCGAATATGTTTACATCGCGGAACGAATCTGCGGGATCTGCAGTTTCATCCACAGCCAGACCTACGTGCAGGGCATCGAGGCGATCATGGGTCTCGAAGTACCCGAGCGTGCGCAGTATCTCAGGACGATCTGGGGCGAATACTCAAGGCTCCACTCGCACCTGCTCTGGCTCGGACTTTTTGCGGACAGCATGGGATTTGAGAGCGTCTTCATGAACGCATGGCGCCTCCGGGAGCACATCCTTGACGACCTTGAAGCAACCACGGGTGGCCGGGTCATCCAGGGCGTCTGCAAGGTGGGCGGAGTCCGGAAGGACATTACTCCGGAGAAACTCGATGAGATGCTCAAGGGGCTCAAAGGCATGGAGCACGAGCTCAACGATCTCACGAACGTCTTCCTGCATGACAGCTCAATGCAGCACCGTCTGAATGGTATCGGTGTGCTGAACAAAGAGGACGCCTATTCCCTCGGTGCCGTGGGACCAACCGCCCGGGGCAGTGGTCTTCCTATTGATATCCGTGAGACCGGCTACGGGGCACTCGGGAAGATCAACTTCAAACCGGTTGTCGAGCACGGTGGCGACAGCTATGCCCGGTGTGCGGTCCGGGCAAAGGAGATGTTCACATCCATCGATATCATCGAGCAGTGCATTAAGAAGATTCCCGATGGCCCGGTTGATATGAAGGTGACCGGTGCTCCCGACGGGGAATACCTTTCGCGGACGGAACAGCCCCGGGGTGAAGTGGTCCACTACATCAAGGGCAATGGCAAGAAGAATCTCGTGCGCCACCGGGTCAGGACCCCGACGTTCACAAACATCCCGCCGCTGGTGAAGATCCTCAAAGGGTGCCAGCTGGCGGATGTGCCGGTGATTGTGCTGAGCATCGATCCCTGCATCGGCTGTGCGGAGCGGTGAGTGCGATGTCGTTCTTCCAGAATACCAAAACGGTACTAAAAAGCCTCTTCTCCCGCCCGGCAACGCTGATGTACCCGGTAAAACCGGCCAAGAAGACCGCCAATACCCGGGGACACGTCACGATCACCCCGGCAGGGTGTATTACCTGCCGGACCTGCCAGCGGAAGTGCCCTACGCAGGCGATTGTCGTTGACGTCAAGGAGAAGACGTGGCAGATCGACAACATGCGCTGTGTGGTCTGCGCTGTATGCGTTGACACATGCCCGACCAAGTGTCTCACCATGGACACCCAGTACCGCCCGGCCATGACCGCCCGGGGCGGTGTCGAGATGTATACTGTGGCAGGGCCCAAGAAGAAGGAACCGGTTGCAGCACCGGCGGACGGGACAAAACCCGCCGCAGAGAAGAAAGAATAGTTGCGGTGATTGCCTGAGGGCAACCCTAGGGCAACCTCCTGTTTTCACGGTGTTCCGTGGGGGGGCGGGTCCCGTTTCATCGGACGGACATTTGCCCCCTCCATCTCGCCGCCGGCCCATGCGAACCGGTCCCGGATGGTCTGCGGGAGCACCTTCTCTTCGATCGGGACAAACCCATAGCTGCCATAGAATCGGACGAGGTCCCAGACCGAATGCATGTAGAGGATCTCCTCCCCGCATGCCTCGACCAGTCCCCATACAACGGCCTGTGCGTACCCGTGACCCCGCTGGCTTGACGGGGTGAACACACCGTCCACCTCAAACCCGTCGGTATGCTTCCTGCACCTCGCCACCGAGACCACCTGCCCGTTATCAAACGCTGCAAATATACGGTCTGTTTTTGGGTCACCCTTTGTGTTGTGGTAATCGATCCAGAGTGTTTCTGCGAGAGAAAACTCTGAAGACACCAGTTCCCTCACCGTGACGCCCGTGCGGTGTCTCACGATAAACCGCGCCGGTGCCAGGGGTGCAGGGATGGGGGGTGCCTCTTCTGCAGTGCCCTCAATCCGGTACATCCCCTGCGGGACATGTATGACGAACCGCGCCCCGGCACCTGCAGAACCGGTCTCCCGTATGGTCATACCGGTCACTTCGGCAATCTGCCGGCAGATGAAGAGCCCGATCCCCGCATGCCCGCCGGCATCATAGGTGAAAATCTGTTCTTTTTTATCTTCGGGGACCCCGATACCATCGTCCTGGATGCAGAGGTCCATACCATCCGGTGTCTCGTGATACGTTACCACGATATTCCTGATGCTGCTGGTGCCGTACCTCCGGGGGTTTTCCAGAAGATGCGTGAGGGCATCGCTAAAGAGCGGATCTGCACATATCTCAAGGCGCTCCGTCCAGATCCTGATCGAGACACGACCGTCAGCCAGAGGAAGACGGGCAGAATCAAGCGTTCGCTGTACATGCATCCATACGGGGGGAAGCGCCCCGAGATCTTTGTAGGACTCGGTGAGAAAGAGCTGGCGGGCAATGTTCCATGCCAGCTCCTGTATTCGTTCGAAGTACGCATGGGTTGCAGCATCATTCTCACGGGCATCTGCCTCATCGACGGTCTCGAGAATCTCGTCTACCGACCGGTGGAGGTGATCGACAGAGAAGCGGGAGAGGAGACTGAGTTTGTCGTTCGCCGTTTTCAGGGCATGTTCGGCGTGGACGCGGCTGGTGATATCGAAGAATGTGAGGATCGCCCGGTCACCGGGAAGTGAGGCCGCAGAGACAAGGACGATAAACGAACTCTCATCCGGCAGAGTGAACGTTGTCTCAGTTGCATAAACCGCCCCCTCGCGGGAGAGCCGGCTGAAAAACGCATCCGCCTCTTCATCGCTCCAGATGGTGGTAATTGTCCTGCCTTTGAGGTCAGCAGCTCTCTTGTGGAGAAGGTCCGCAGCCTTCCAGTTGATCTCTTCTATTGTCCGGCTGCTGCCGGTACCAGCGACGAGGATACTGCCTCCTTCAGAATGGTCAAAGAGCCCCTGGTAGAGATTCTCCTGTTCCCGGAGCCGGAGGATCAGGGTCGCGAACAGCCACCCGATTACGACAATGACAAGAGCGCGTACCAGCGCTTCGGCAAGAATAGCTGGCGAGGAGCCGGCAATGAGGAGGACGAAGAGGAGGTAGATCCCCCCAATGCATCCGGCAATGACCGCGGCACAGCGCGGGTACCGGTATGCGGCGATGACAACAGGAATGTACAGGAGATGGGGGATGCCCGTTGAAAGCCCGAAAAGGAGTCCGGTGATGGTTGCAAGAAGTGCACCCGCAGCCGTGCTTAAGATTACTGCATTCCAGAAGAGATCGCGATTCTCAAATCGGGTGGGGAGTTTCATCGTTAAGCCTCAGTGTTCCCAGTACCGGTCTTCATGCATGGATATGACGAACCAATCTACATGAGGATTGCGATTTATTACACGGGCTGAATGAAAAACAATATTTTCACACGAACGAGAACGTCTCCGGCACCAGTGTCTGGAGATCCACCGCAATCGCCAGCGCCGGTGTCGGGTTCACGTTCATCTGTTTCTGGAACTTGGTCTGGGACTGCCAGGTACCGGCGTTGAGGCCGAGCACGCCCCGGTAATTCGTGATGCCCTTGATGTGGACATGGCCGGTATGCAGGATCTCGGGCAGGGTATCGATGATCAGCCGGTCGGATTTGCCTGCCGCGATCGGGGTTCTCCGGCCATAGGCCGGGGCGAGGTGGCGCCGCTGGAGCATCTCTTCCATCATCAGGCCGCTGTTATCGTAGGACGCGCCCGGGATCAGGCCGATCATGTCATCGATGGACCGGCCATGGTACATCAGCACCCCGACGCCCTGCAGCCGCACGAACGCGGGGTTCTCGACGAGCACGCAGTTCTCGGGGAACTTCCTAGTGAACTGCTCGGGCAGCACCGGCTGCGGCTCGGCGCCCCGGACCACGTCGTGGTTGCCCGGCGCAACGATGATCTTCATCCGGGAGGGAAGGTCCCGCATCATCGTTGCAAAGACATCATACTGCTCGTAGATGTTCCTGATGGTCAGTTCCTGTTCCTGCCCGGGATAGATACCGATCCCGTCCACGAGGTCGCCGGCAATGAGGAGATACTGATAATCCGTGTCCGAGAGCCAGTCGGCAAATTTGTTCCAGCTGCCTTCGAGGAAGGTGTCGCTTCCCACGTGCACATCCGAGATGAAGATCGCTTTTCCCGGGGTCGTACTCTTGTACGGGGCATGATCGATCCGGATATCGGGGCGGTACAAAAGTTCGGCAAAGAAGAGTTTCCCGTCGCTGGAGAGCTTGCCCTTCACCCCGATCACTTCGTCGGGGATGATCTTCTCGGCATCGTGGAAGACCGGGCGGTCTTTTCGGAAGAGCACCCCGATGGACGCTGCCGTGTCCTCGATCTCCGCAATGCGGTGGCCGTTCTTCGTGGTCTTCACGTCGACGACCATACCGATCACCGTGCACTCCTCCTGCCGGTAGCGGGTGCTCTTGGTGAGGCCCTCGATGGGCATGGCACCGGCTCTGGCCCGGATCATCCCGCCGAGCCGCCCGAACCGGTCCCGGAAATAGTGGAGGTAATCCATGGTCCCGTTCACCGGCCCCGAGGTGCCGGCGCTGCCGGAGACCACCTCAACTTCCGGGTCGACATGGAAGCGGACCCCGTCCCGGGTCGGGTGAACCCCCGGGATGTGTTTTGCCGAGACCACGACTGTACCCTCCGGCACGGCGTTGATGATGCGCTCGATGAGACCCGGCTCGTCATGTTCCAGGATATAGCGGACCACATCGGGGTGGACCTGCAGCTTGGTATCGAGGAACCGGTGGGCGATCTCCTGCGCATCGGACATACCAGAATATTGGGTGCCCCACGAATATAGACTGTTATTTTGTGCAGCTGTACCGGGCCGTCATCCCTGCCTGCCATGGTTGATAATCTTGCCCGGCGAACCTGTCATTCACGGAACTACCGTTCATGTACGATCTTGTCTCCATGCTGGCTGTCGGGTTTGTCATCGGCCTGACAGGAGCACTCGCCCCCGGCCCGACGCTGGTCGCCACCATCCAGGCCTCGCTTACCGGCAACTGGAAGACCGGCCTGAAAATTTCATGCGGTCATATGGTAGTTGAAACGGTCATTTTCCTCCTGATCGTGCTCGGCCTTGCGGCCGTGGCACAACCCTATACTGCCCTGATTGCGGTGATCGGTGGCATTGCCCTGATCGTCTTTGGTGTACTGACCCTCAAGGGCTCCCGGGATGCCTCCCTCTCCGTGGTCTCGCAGGAAGCGAGCGGGAAGGAAGCAACGAGCCCATACATGACCGGCCTCCTTACGAGTGCGGCCAATCCCTATTTCTGGATCTGGTGGCTCTCGGTGGGCAGCACCATGGTGATCGCCGGGCTCGAAGGCGGTCTGGTCCTTGCCGGAGCGTTCATGATCGGCCACTGGGCGGCCGATACCGGTTGGTACACCCTCGTCTCCACCGGTGTATCGCGGGGAAGAACGATCCTCTCCGACCGGACCTACCATGTGGTCATGGCGGCCTGCGGTGTCTTCCTGATCCTGTTCGGCCTGTACTACCTGTCCGGTGTTCTCTTCCACTGACCGGTCGAAAATGCTTCGGCTCTTCTCCTGTCCCGACCCCTGCGGGCCCCGACATCCCACATGGTTAATGTGTGCGGGATTCAACACTATACAAAACCGGTACTGGAACAGCTATGGCCGAGAAAGACTCACCCCGGGACGTCCGCACCCTGATCACACAATTCCGCACCAGTGACCACTGGGCCGTCTCGCTCGCCCGCGACCTCCTCTGGGTTGTCGTCGTTGTCGGCGCAATTGCCCTTGCCCTCTATCTCATCTGCGGTACGTGGCCTGCCGTTGTCACGATCGAATCGAAGAGCATGGAGCCCAACATGCATATCGGGGACCTCGTGGTGGTGGTCCAGAAAGACCGGTACGGGGAGTTCATGACCTGGGATACGGCAAAGGCGGCCAATGTCACGAAGTTCTCCGGGTATGGCGACGTGATCATCTACAAGCCCAATGGCCTGAATTCGGTCCACCCCATCATCCACCGGGCGATCATGCAGGTCACGGCTGGAACACCGGTTACAGAGATCCGCGGCAACCAGCTCAAAACGAATTATACGCCTGATTCAAGCGGGTACATCACGTGGGGTGACAACAACCCGGTGCCCGACCAGTTCGCCAAATACACCGGTATCGGCACGCCCGAGCCGGTCAAGGACGAATGGATTGTCGGAAAATCGCTCTTCTCAGTCCCGCTGGTCGGATATCTCCCGCTCCATATCTGGGAAGTCATTGCGGTCGTTATCATCATCATGATCCTGCACGAGCTCTACCTCAAGTCACGGGAGAGCAAAGAGACGGAAGGTAAGGGATCGGGCTCGAAGAAGAGAGCGGGAAAGAACCAGAAGTAGGGGGCGCCGGATGACTACGACAACCACTCTCATTGATGACGTGCTGGGCGGCCACCGGCTGACCACGGACGAAGCAACGCTCCTGATGAAGACCAAAGGGCGGGATGTCTGGAAGATCACGACCGCTGCCGATGAGATGCGGGAGCGCCGGGTGGGAAATACCGTCACGTACGTGCGGAACCAGAACCTGCACGTGACCAACATCTGCAAGAACCTCTGCGGCTTCTGCGGCTTCGGGCGTAAGGCGACCGATGAAGGAGCCTACTGCATGGACAAGGACGGCATCCAGGCGCAGGCCCGGATGGCAAAGGAGCGGGGCGTGACCGAGATCTGTCTCCTCTCAGGTGTTCACCCGGGGTTCACGCTCGACACCTACTGCGAGCTCATGGACTGGATCCATGAGATTCACCCGGGCGTCCACATCCATGCCTTCAGCCCGGACGAGGTTGCCCATGCGGCTCACCGGGGAGGTCTCTCAACGCCGGAAGTGATCGCCCGGCTGAATGCCGGGGGTCTTGGCACTATCCAGGGCACGGCAGCGGAGATCCTGGTCGACTCCGTCAGGGACGTGATCTGCCCCCGCAAGGTCTCGACCGCAGACTGGGTCCGGATCATCAAGGAGGCGCACCGCGCCGGGCTCCGGTCCACGGCAACGATCATGTACGGGTCGTACGAAACGGCCGAACACCAGATTGAGCACCTCGGGATCCTGCGGGATGTGCAGGACGAGACGCACGGGTTCACGGAACTGGTCACCTTGCCCTTCGTCCACACCAACACCCCGATCTACCAGCAGGGGCTTGCCCGGGCCGGACCCACCGGTCGCGAAGACCTGCTGATGCTCGCCGTGTCCCGGCTCTTCCTCGACAATTTCAACAATATCCAGGTGGCGTGGGGAAAAGTGGGCCTGAAGATGACCCAGCTCGCCCTGCTCTCGGGCGCGAACGACCTTGCCGGCACCATGTTCACGGACGACGTAACCGGCAATGCCGGGGCATCAGGTTCGGATTACCTCGACCCGAAGGATATGGAACGGATCGTTGCCGACATCGGGCGCACGCTGAAGCAGCGGACAACGCTCTACGAGTCTGCCTGAACCGGGGACTGAATCTTTTTTAAAAGGGAGGGATATCAGAGGAGTTCGAGGGCCTCGCGGCCCGTCATGCCGTTGGTGATCCCGCGACTGACCGCGGCACGGTTGGCCTCTTTGACGATCCCGGTCAGGATATCGTCGGTAGTGACAATCGACGGCCCGATTGAGGGTCTCACTTTTGCCGCGGGATAACTGAAGGAATCGAGCGCCGCCACATCGAATGCACCGCACCCGACGAGTCCTACATCGGTTTTTACTGCAACGAGGTTGGCCGGGCCCAGGGGAACCACGAACCCTTCGGCAACCTTCCTGCTCAGCCGGACTTCTACCTGTTTCATACGCGTACAGGAATGGTTGACGTACCGGATGATAATCCTGCGGAATCAGGATAACGATACTTTAATTTCAGAGAGGCGCCACACTCCGTAACAGAACCGCGAGGATCTATGGAACCGAGCCTGAAGACGCTGTTGGATGATGTGCAGGAAGGACACCGGCTGACCGGGAACGAGGCGCTCCGGCTCTTTCAGATCCGCGACCGGCAGGTCTGGGAGATAGCCGCCGCCGCAGACCGGGTGCGCGAAGAGCGGGTGGGAAACGCGGTGACCTATGTCCGGAACCAGAATATCAACGTGACCAATCTCTGCGTGAATGCCTGCGGGTTCTGCGGCTACTCGAAGAAGCCCGGCGATGAAGGTATCTACTTCCACGACAAGGCAGAGATCCAGAGGAAAGTGGCGCTGGCAACGGAGCGGAAGTGCACGGAGATCTGCACCGTGAGCGGCCTCCACCCGGACTTCACCGCACAGTCCTATACCGATGTATACCGCTGGATCCACGAGGCGGCGCCGAAGATCCACCTCCACGCGAGCAACCCGATGGAGGTTGCCTATGCGGCAAAGAAGAGCAGGATGAGTACGGTCGCAGTGCTCGAAGCAATGAAAGAGGCCGGCCTCAACTCGATGTGCGGGACGGCAGCGGAGATCCTGGTTGATTCGGTCCGCGACCGGATCTGCCGCGGGAAGATCCCGACAAAAGAATGGATCCGGATCATCACCGAGGCCCACACGCTCGGGATCCCGAGCACGGCCACGATCATGTATGGCCACTGCGAGAGCGATGCCGACCGGGTGGCCCACCTTGCAATCCTCCGGGACATCCAGGACGAGACCGGGGGATTCACCGAGTTCGTCCCGCTCTCGTTCATCCACATGAACACCCCGATCTTCCGGGAGGGCCAGGCCCGGGCCGGGGCCACGGGCCGGGAGGATCACCTGATGGTTGCGGTGGCCCGGCTCTTCCTTGATAATTTCAAGAACATCCAGGTCTCGTGGGTAAAAGAAGGGATCAAGATGGCCCAGCTGGGCTTACTTGCCGGAGCGAACGATCTGGGCGGAACGGTGTTTGAGGAGAGCATCTCCAAGGGGGCGGGGGCGACCAATACCGATTACCTTGACCCCCGGGAGATGCAGCGGGTGGCAGAGGATCTCGGGCGGACTCTTGCCCGCCGCACGACCTTGTATGAAGTGATCCCGTCCAGAGATGACGAACGGAGCTGATATGCGGCGAAAAGATCGTGAGATTACCGATCACGGGGAGATGGAAGCGATCCTTGATGCTGCCCCCGTATGCCGGCTCGCCCTCTCTGACGGCGCCGATCCCTACGTGGTTCCGCTCTGTTTTGGCCGGGTGGGAGGGGCACTCTACCTGCATTGCGCCCCGGAAGGAAAGAAGACCGACATCCTCATGCGCAACCCCCGCTGCTGTGTGGAGGTGGATAGCACCGAAGGGCCCATCCCTGATGACAATCCCTGCTCATGGGAGATGCAGTACAAAAGCGTGATCTGCACCGGGTCTGCCTCGTTTGTTACCGAAAACGCGGAGAAGCAGCGTGCCCTCACGTGTATCCTGAAGCATTACGGGGGAGAAGAGCACGTCTTTGGCGAGAAGGAACTCGGGCGGGTCTGCGTAATCCGGATCGATATTGATGAGATGACCGGCAAGAAGCACGGATACTAAAATCACCCGTGCTTTGTCCTGATGAGCTGAATTATTTTATCGGCAGTCTTCTCGGCTTTCTTGATCGCCTCGGCATCGTTGAGCACGTCGCCTTCGTGGAATCCCGTCCCCTTGATGGACCCGAGCGAGGAGAACTCGTGGGTGGAGAGGAACCCTTCGAGGGTCTGGATGGTCCGGCTCACCCCTTTGTTCGCATGCACCGCAACGGCCACGCCTTTCCTGCCGGTCAGCTTGCGGTCATGGTAGAGGGAGAAGGTACGGTCGATGAAGTTCTTGGTCTGGCCGTTCACATCGAAGAAGTACGTGGGGGAACCAATGACCAGGACATCGCAGTCCAGCACTTTTTTTATCACCTTGTCCCAGTCGTCCTTCTCGATGATGCACCACTTCGTCTCCCGGCACTTCTCGCACCCGAGGCAGGGCAGGATCTTCTTTCCTGCTAGGGAGACGAACTCGGTCTCGATCCCGGCCTTGTGGCACCGGTCAAGGATCAGCTTCACAAGGGTCGCGGTGTTGCCGTCCTTCCGCGGGCTTCCTGAGATACCCAGAACCTTCATATGATACCCTTACGGTATTACGGGTTCTTGATGGTTGTGGTGACCGGGTCGAGCCCCAGTGACCGGAACGCACGTTCGATCCCGCTCACGGGATCCCGCATACGGTAGAAGAGATGGGAAGGGCAGTCGCAGTCGCTTGATCCGAACCCGGGGATGCCCGGTTCCCTGAGGGCTCCTGCGAGCCGGCACTCGAACCACTCTTCCGTCACCGCGTGGACGGTGTACCGGAGCGTAAAACAGCGGTCGGTGGAGAGGGAATCCACGTGCCATTTCGGCTTCTTGTCTTTCTCCCGCGAGAGGGCAACGTGCCGCTCCAGCCTGGCAAGACCCCCGCTTCCGAGCGCCGAGCCCACGTACACGTGCCAGCCCTTCCGGAACGCGATCTCCCCGAGTGCTCCGACCCGGACCTGGCACGCTGGGTTCCGGAACACGAGGCAGTAGATCCCTTTATCCATACCCGCTCTTCATCAGCCCCATGGCTGCGGCAATGCACCGGCTGCCGCCCTCCGTAGTGGGCTGCCCGTGGCCTGCATACAATCCCTCAACGTCGAGCCCGGCGAGCCGTTCGAGCGACCGGGAGAGGTCGGTCCTGCTCCCGCCCGGGAAATCGTACCGCCCAAAGTACCCGTCCGCAAAGACCGTGTCACCGGAGATGAGCACCCCGTCCTTCTCCGACCAGAGGCAGATGCAGCCCGGTGTGTGACCCGGGGTGTGGATGACCACGAAGTCGCCGATCTTATCGCCGTCCTTGAGTTTGATGTCGGGAACGGTGCCCGGGGATCGGGCGCCGAAGTTCATGGAGAGGGACCGGGCATCCTCGATAAGGCCCAGGGCGTCCATCGTATGGATGGCCACCTTCGCCTTGCACATGTGCGCGATCTCCTTGACCCTCGCGATATGATCGAAGTGGCAGTGCGTGAGAACGATGGTCTCGATCTGTTCCTTGTACGGGGCAACCACCATCGGGAGGACCCCTGCATCCACGAGGATGTTTCCTGCGACGTAGGAGTTCGCCCACGGATCGCCGCTTGTCAGCCACTCGACCTGCATGCACAATAATAAGGACTCAAAACAGATGTGTTTTATGGATTCGCTCATCCGCAGGTGCCGGCAGAAGCTTCCCAAGGAACTTGAGGCAGTGGCACGGGCGGAAGGTATGGAGCCGGCACGGCTGGCACGGGGAATCGTGGATGGCCGGATCGTTGTCCCGAAGAACCCGAACCGGAAGCACAAGGCCTGTGCCATCGGTGAGGGCTGCACGGTCAAGATCAATATCAATATCGGGACCTCGGGCTCGCGGTGCGACCCGGCGCTCGAACTCAAAAAGGCGCAGGCAGCGCTCGACAACGGGGCCGATGCCCTCATGGACCTCTCCACGGGGGGCGACCTTGTCGCTATCCGGAAGAAGATCCTGAAACTCGATACCACGGTCGGCACGGTCCCGGTGTACGAGGCGGTGCGCCGGGCAGGCAATGCCGGCGATGTGACGGCCGACCTGCTCTTCAAGGTGATCCGGGAGCACTGCAAGCAGGGTGTGGACTTCCTCACGCTCCACTGCGGCGTAAACCGGCAGGCGCTCGATGCGCTGAAGGCCGACCCCCGGCTGATGGGGGTCGTCTCCCGGGGCGGGTCGTTCCACTGCGCGATGATGATGCAGCGGGAGGAGGAGAACCCGCTCTATGCCGAGTACGACTACCTGCTGGAGATCCTTGCCGAGTACGACGTCACGGTCAGCCTCGGTGACGGAATGCGGCCCGGCTGCCTGCAGGACGCGGGGAAGCTGGCGAAGTCTGTGGAGTACGTCACGCTTGGGACGCTTGCGAAGCGGGCACAGGATGTTGGTGTCCAGCGGATGATCGAGGGACCGGGACATATGCCGCTCGATCAGGTGGGTTACAATGTCCGGATGATCAAGGAGATCACCGATTACGCCCCGCTCTACCTGCTCGGCCCGATCGTCACCGATATTGCGCCGGGCTACGACCACGTGGTGGCGGCCATCGGCGGCGCAACGGCCTGCCTGAACGGGGCGGACTTCCTCTGCATGGTCTCGCCCAGCGAGCACTTAGCCCTGCCGGACGTGGATGACATCATCGAAGGTACGAGGGTTGCGAAGATCGCGGCCCACGTGGGCGACACGGTCCGGAAGCCTGAAGGCTGGCGGATGGAGCGCGAGGTGCAGATGGCGGAGGCCCGGCATGAGCTGGACTGGGACGAACAGTTCAAACTCTCGCTCTATGGCGACCATGCCCGGGAGATCCACGAGCGGGACGGGGCAACGGATACCTGCTCGATGTGCGGGGATCTCTGTGCCGTGAAGATGGTGAATGAGTTGTTCGGGACCGGGAAGAAGACGGGGAAGCGGAAGGATTCGCATCCCTGATCTCTCTCCTTTATAGCATTTCTTACCCTTTTTTGATCACTATACTGCACGAAAACAGACAGAATCGTGCATTATGATGGTACAAATGCACGAAAAGCGCAAGGCGCGGACAGACGGGGACGTGATCCCTGTGACGTGTCAGATCTCATCTTCCGGAGGAATAATTGCGTATCAACGGATCTGTTCTTTGGTCCAGCGTAAGACGGCCTGTGCCCGTACAACCGCCAGATCGTACTCTTTCTCTGTTACCGGCAGTACGAAGCCCGGGTACCGTGTATCGGATGCATACGAGGTAAGGGTCACTGCGTCCCACAGGTCTTCGGGAATGGTGAGACCGTGCGGTCCGAGTGCGGAAAGGAGGGCGTTGATATCGTGGGTGTACGGATAGGGAATCTTCCGGGCGACAAACACGGCTTTGAGTGCTTTTTCTGCGGCCTGCTGGGCCTGGTAGCAGAGATCCTCATAGAGTACCCCCGGTGTTTTTGTACCGGCAAGTGTAAGAGAACTCTCTGCCCTGCGGAACCATTCGTCCGGGTTATCGGGCGACCGCGTTTTTCCTTTCATAGACCACCCTGCCTTCTTTCAGTGCCGGGTACACCACGCTGAATGGGGAGTTCCGGTATTGTTCGACCTGATGAGGGGTGACCACGACCAGATCGATTGCCCGTGCGATGCCCCGCATCCTCATGTAGATCGCCCCTGCAACGGTTCTCGGGTTATACCTGCCTGCTTTCACCACGAGAAAATCGAGGTCGCTTTCAGGACCTGCCGTGCCGCGTGCAGCAGAGCCGAAGAGGAGCACCTGTTCAGGGTTCGCAGCGTCAACGATACGGCGGATAATCTCGTCGAGCTCGGTATTTTCCTGAAGCAGTACTGGCGGCGTCATTTCTTCCTTAGTGTGGATGGGCGGGAGGAATAATCAACGTTTGGCCGGGAAAGCCGGAGTTTACGAACAGTTCAAACTCTCGCTCTATGGCGACCATGCCCGGGAGATCCATGAGCGGGACGGCGTAACGGAGACCTGCCCGGTGTGCGGGGATCTCTGTGCCGTGAAGATGGTGAATGAGTTGTTCGGGACCCGGGAAGAAGAAGTGCGTAAAGGAAAAGAAAGCGAATAAAAGAGACTGATTTTTTTATCCCTGTCACCCGGTTCTCCGGTATTGGATGAAACCGGAGAAAACAGGGGGGTCTGACTCCCCCTGCCCGGTGATTTTTTATGGATTTTTCAGGGTTTTGAGCTGCCTCCGTTCTCCATGTGGTCGAGGACCCGGTCCCAGATGACGAGGAGTCCCGGGATGATCACGTAGGCGAGCAGTCCGGTGCCGAGGAATGCTCCCATGATGATGAGTTCATTGTCCATCATCATCACCTCACGCCAGGGCTGTGACGGTGTCCGCCCATGTCTCGACCCTGCTCCGGATCGCTTCGTCCGAGAACGAGGTGAGGGTCACCTGGTCCCGGCTGAAGTTCACGAAGTAGATCTCGCCGTTGGCATCGTGGCATTTCAGGGAGGCTGCGAACTTTTCGTTTGCAAGGTCCCGGATCGGTGTCCCGCCGATGGCGGTTGCGACCACTGTGTCGGCGACGATGTGGTTGGCCACGCTCGTGAAGGACGCAATGGTGGGTGCCCGTGCCGTAATTACGGCAATGGTCTTGGCATCGGTGTCCTGGTAGATGACCCGTGCGGTGTATCCCTGTTTGCTCTGTTCTACCGGGGGATGGTTCACTCCCTGTGCGTTGTATGAAACGCACTGGAAGGGGTTGTTCGTGATGACGCCCTGGACAAGGTTGTCGAAGGCAGTCACGTCGGCGAGCGGGGTGGCAAGTTTGCGGACCGCGCTCTTCGTGGTGTTGCTTGTGGTAAAGTCTGCCATGTTTTTTCCTTCTTTGTCTCTGTTTTTCCTTTGTCTCAGGGCGCCCTTTGACATACAGCATGGGGGATGGGGATATAACCGATTCTGTGCGGAACACCAATCGGGGGATCATCCGTGCCCGGTTGCGTGAACCGGGAAAGGAGCGGTACGCGATCTCTGTACGGCTGATTCCCCGCTCTCCGTTTCCTGAACCACAGTTCCTGCACGCTTCTCCTGCCAGCCGTTCTGCATGGTCTCGACGTTCCAGATACCGCCCCGGAAGACCCGGTACCGGAGGAGCCCGGCAACCCGGCTGAAGAGCCAGAACTGGATGTTGTCGGCATCCGAGTTCCAGTAGGGCTGGAGCTCCAGCACTTCACGCGAGTACCAGTATCGCACGTCGGATGCGTTCCGCACGGGCTCGCGGGGCCGGACCACCGTAACGGAGAGGATCTCCCGGCCCTTGTGGGCGATGAGGCTGATGGGGAGTTCGGGGTCTGTCACCCGTCCCACGATGTAGCCCCATTCCCGGAGGATGCGGGCGGCCTCGGCCACGCTGCCGGGCACGTTCCGGCCCGACGGTTTTGCCAGGGTCTTCCGGGCGGTCCGTTTCCTCGCCTTCCGTGCTCCTGCCCGGCTCTTCTTTGCCTTCACGGTCTGGCGGCGTTCTTTTGTCATGCTCCGGGGCGTCCGGCCGGCACCTGCTGTACCGGCCGGGACATGGCCCGGCACTTCGTTCCCTTCATCGGTTTTTGTCATTGAGGTCATACCTGATCATGTGTTCTGTTGATGGTCTCCAGCGATTCACTCGTACCGGGAAATCCCGGTACCGTATTCGTCACCGTCCTCAAGGGAGATGCAGCGGGAGTCTCACCGGAAGCAGCCTGCCGGCAGGACCTGCGGTCTGCAAGTGACGATCATAAACACGGCCGGCTAGAGAAGCGGCTCTGCTGCCAGTACGTACGATTGCGTAAAAGACAGGCCGCGTTTCAGGCCGGCTGCCAACGATGTATTCCGAATGCAGCGGGAAGCACGAAAAGAGGTGCCGCTGCGGGACTCTTAGATCTCCTGCCAGGCTCCCACAATGCCCGTTCCGGTACACTGAGTACATCCATAATGGCACAGACAAGGGTCATGGACCGGACCAGGAACATAAGGATGCAGTCCGCACGGTGCGGAGTGTATCCGAGTCGCCTGATTTTCGCCGTGAGCCGGGTGCAGAATTCGTGGGGCATTATGATTATTGTTAGAAAGATATGCGAGAATATATAGTTCTTGGTCGATGCTGTAATTTTCGCAGTTATTCCAGCCGCGATAGGGGAATCGGGGCGAGGATTGGGGAGGGATTGGTATAACCCGGAGGTTATAGGATTGAACCGCCGATGTGATATGTGAAGGGTATGAAAGTTGTTAGGAAAACGGAAATATTTGTATTGCCAAAAAGTGGATACGCTAGATAATAGTTTAACCTAATAGGATACTTTTGTTCAAATTGGATACGGATCTCTTTTAATTTAGTATTACCTCATTCTTTAATATCTCATAATTGTAATTCTATTTAGATATGAACAAACTTTTAGTTCATGGTAAGCATGAAACTGAATGGATTACCATTTCAAAAGATGAATATGAGTCCATGAACAGGACAATTGAATTATTGTCTGATCATGATATCATGATACAACTTAATAAAGGAAAACAAAAAAATACACAATCTCGTGATTTTGAAGAAGTTGCTCAAGAGCTGGGGATTTAAAACTCATCCTTATGCTTAATTGCTTCAATATAAACGATGTTATTTTGCAGATCAATTGAGTAGACTATCCGGAATTTCTTTTCGAAATAAAGTTCCCAATACCCATGAAGTGGTTTTCTTAGTGGTTTCCCGTGTATTTCTGGATTCTCACTCAATTTTCTAATTTTATTCGCAAAATGGTGTTGGATAGTTTTATCATACTTTTTCAGTCGCTCTATTGCCGGATCCTTGATTCGTATGGTATAACTACTCATCAGAAGATGCCCCAGATTTTACCTGCACAACCTTCAAAAGTCCAATTATAAGTTCAATATCCTCTTTTATGGCATCCTTCGGTAATGTAATGCTCGCCATTTTACCTGATGAAGTAGGGATCTCTAACTTATAAAAATCAACGTTACTTTTTCTGGGTGCTTCGATCGTACTCGGTTGTTGTGACTGTTCTGTTTGTTCAGCACTTTTGGGGGGGGTCGCGAGAAGATTTTCTACTGGATTTATGGGGGACGGAGAGGTTTTTTCAATGTTAGTATTAGTGTTAAGCCGATTGTTGGAATCTAATACATTTGCATATTGAGCGCTTTCAATGAAAGCATCCACCGCAGTATCTAAGACCTTTGTTGCAATGCCTAAATGCAGAAAAACATTTTTTAATATGTTGTTATTAGGCAGGATCATATTGTCATATCGCTCAATAATTTTTTGATAAAATTGGGGTGCTTTAAAGGTCTCTATTAATAATCTCTTCTTCTCTTCTTCACCATCAGGGGGATACAATATTAATGTACCAATTTCACTCGGTTTAATTCCCGAATCATTTTTTTCGATCAGACCAAAAATTTCTGAACTACTTACAATCGACTTAAAACTTTTGGTATCAGGAGAGGTCAGATTCATTTTTGACAATATTGATTCGATAGGAGCTTCTTTTTTCCCCCCAATCGCATGAATGATTGATAAAAAATCAAGACATCGTTTAATGCTTTGTGAGGGATATCTGACGCTTTTCTCACGGCTTTTTTTTGTTACGTTGTCAGGAATGACATGCGGTTCTTCGTCGCCCATACCAATTCACAAATCCTAATACGCAGGCTGACAGCATAAAGGTTTCGTATAAATAGGTTGCATATGCCTAAACCGATTGCTCTAACACCATTATTTTATAAAGACTATTTAAACAAATGTCGGTTGTGGCAAAAAGTGATTGAAGCCTATACAACTTAAAAAATGTCAAAAAGATATTAATTTAAATGAATTTCCCCAATCGGGTGATTTTCTAAAGCAGTAGAGTGTTGAAAAAGTTTAGATCTGGATTGGCAAATTGTCGAAATAAGTATTGGATAGAGTAACTGTGTTGATGTTTTTACGATTGGTTTTTGTAATTTTTCAAATCCACATTATAAAAATGACCCCCCAACTTCCAATCAATGGGGGGGGGTCGACCATTGACCCCCCCTCCACTCAGCAAACCCCCCAACCCGCCTCTTCACCATCATTCCCGACGTAGGATTCGGATCGTGAGCGTGTCCGGCACCCCCTCTTCACGCAATTTCCGGCCCGGTGGGGGGAGATCGATTTGCTGACATCAGCAAAACGATCGATAATCATTGCCCGCCCCCATGGACTCCCGGATGAATTCAACCAGACCCTGCATGAAATTTTTTAACCGGACCTTACCCAAAATATTTCAGGCACCCCCCAGCCCCTGCTTAAAACCTGCGAGCCGATCAACCGGACCTTGCCTGAAATTTTTCAACCAGACCTTGCTTGAAAAATTTTAAGCAGACCTTGGTTGCGAAAAGTTAAACGGATCTGTCTGAACCAGAAACCAGAAAATTGTCTTCACGTCGCAGGAAAATCCGGGAAATCAACCAGACCTTACATAAAAATTTTCAAGCAGACCTTGCTTGAAGTGCTTTTAAGCAGACCCTGCGTGAAATTTTTTAACCGGACCTTGCACAAAAAATTTCAGACACCCCCCAGGACCCTGATTGAAACCCGCGAGCCGATCAACCAGACCCTGCTCAAAAAATTTTAAGCAGACCTTGGTTGCAAAAAGTTAACCAGATCCGGAAAAAGTGGAGTGTTCAAAAAACAGAACACATCTCATCACTCTTCCCGGCCGCCCGCCACCACCCTTCCCGGTCTCACGTCTTCTTTTCGGGAGCCGTAATCCGGCGGGCCGTGTACGAAGTGTGCGCCGCAAGCGCAAGGATACAGATGCCGAGAACGGGGAGTCCTATCATGTAGTGGAGTAACAGGTACAGTATCCCTTCCCCGTCAGCCATTTTCACCAGGTGACCGTCGATGTACTGGGGCTGCGCCGGGGGGAGCAATCCGGCTGCTATCAGGTAGGGGGAGAGCACAAAGAACGTGAGTACCAGCGCATTCAGCGTTATGACAAGGGCAGCACCGGTCATCATCGGGGCCCACCATCCCGCCCGTCTCTGCGACCAGAAGAAGAGTGCTGCACCGGGAGGGAGGAGGACCGTCCCGTACGCGGCCAGGATCGTACACACCACCCCCGGGTGGTAGAGCGGGGGAGTCATATCGTGTATGACAAAGAATCCCACGGCAACCGGTGACAATACAATAATGGCGTACGCGACAACGAGGGGGATTCCCAGCTGCCACGAGGGATTCTCGCCCCGGGTCCATACGAGAAACGCAATCCCGCCGCACAACGAGATGAGGCCAAGGAGTGTGGGGCTCCACATCATGGATGACACAAAGATCGTCACGTCGGAGGGAGCCCCAAGGCCCCGCAACACGCTGTCAACAGGAGGGGCTATGGCGGGAAAGAAAAACAGAAGCGACATCGCCACCAGTGCAAGAGGGACGCGCCAGGGGGATTTCATCGTATCAGCATGTATCTTGCCGCTGTATTATATAATTCGATATGAATTCGGGTGTTCGACCCGGTCATGGCGTAAAAGATCGCCGGGTTGATTATGTAGATGGGGGGATAAACCCCATCACCCGGTTTTCATTCCCAGAATCTCCCAATTGCTACCAAATTAGTAATTGCTCCGACTGTTGCGCTTACAAAACCGTTGAAAAACCCAATTACTAATAAATACTAATTTGTGCTAAATTAGTAGTTAGTGAACTGACCTGTGACGCAGCTTCCAAAAAGGCCCCCGACAGACTGGATGCTTGCTCTCACCGAAGGGCAGAAGAATTATTTCATGGATGATCAGTTCAAAAAAGACGTAACGGAGTATAACCGCCGCTACCTCTCCTGGGATGAACTGGAGTACCGGATCCCAGACCCGGAACAACGAAAGAGAGTCTGGGCGGTCATGAAACTCTACCGGGAGATGCGGCAGGAACAGGTTCAGTATCCTCCCCTTAAACTGGTCTATACCATCATCCCTGAGATCACAAGAAACCTCCATACCATCGATAGCTACCTCACCGGGAATATCCGTATCCACAACAAGACCATCCGGCTCGAGCAGTCATGGATCATCAACTCGTTCATGGAGGAGGCCATCGCGTCGAGTATTCTCGAAGGTGCAGCAACAACAAGGCATGTGGCCAAGGAGATGCTCCGGAAGGGCAGAAAGCCGAAGAACAGTTCCGAGCAGATGGTACTCAACAATTACGAGGCATTGACCTTCATCCTCAACCACAAGGATGACCCGCTCACCCCGTCTCTCATCCTTGAGATCCACCGACTGGTAACAAAAGGGACAATAGACCGGGAAGCGGTCGGGCAGTTTCGGACAACCAATGATATCGTGGTCGCAAACCCGGTAACCCGCGTTGTCTACCACACACCTCCTGATTTTCAGGAGATCGGAAAGTTCATAGAAGCGCTCTGTACCTTTGCAAACCAGGGTGGACGGGATGAAGATCCAAGTGAGGAGTACATCCACCCGGTCATCAAGGGGATCGTACTGCATTTCCTTATCGGGTATATCCACCCGTTCGATGATGGGAACGGGCGAACTGCACGGAGCCTCTTCTACTGGTACGTACTGTCGAAAGGATACTGGCTCTTTGAGTATATGCCCCTCTCCCGGATCATCCTCCGGTCGAAAACGAAGTACTCTCATGCGTACCTGCAGACCGAGTACGATGAGATGGATCTCACCTACTTCATCCTGTACAACCTGTCATGTATCGAAGCAGGACGAAAAGACCTCCTCACCTATCTTGAGGATAAACAGACCGAACAGAACGCGACAATGGCCATCATCAAACAGATCCGGGAGATCAACCCGAGGGAAGGTGACATCCTCCGCGAAATAATGGATCATTCTGACGACTACTTCACCATCCGCGAGATCATGCAGAAGTACAACACCGTCTATGAGACCGCACGCACGGATCTTCTTCACCTGGCAGATCTCGGCTATCTCATCAAAGAGAAACGGGGTCGGGAATTTTTCTTCATATTCAATGAACACAGTGGATTATGGAAACAAAATGCAGAGAAAAAAGATCCTGGTAAATCCCCGGTACGCAAGGAGGAGTCCTGACCTTTTTACAATTGTGAGAACCTGATAAAGGCGGGATCTCTGTAATCTATCTGGTCACCGGAAGGAGAGCACGCTTCCCCTCAAAAAGGTAACCAGATCCGGAAAAAAGGGCTCATTAAAAAAGAGAACAGGCAGTCACTTCTTCTTCTTTGCCGCTTCCCGCTTCGCCTTCTTCTTCTCCTTGGCCTTCGGCGGTTTCACTTCGCACGGCACGCACTTCTCCACCTTCTCATCGAAGATCCGGTACGCGTTTGCGAGCACGGACGAGTTGGAGATCATACCGGATAAGAGAATCACCTCAAGGATCTCCTCGCGGGTCGCCCCCATCTTCAGCGCCGCCTGCATGTGGTAGCTGGTACAGTGCGGGCATTTCAAGGCCGCTCCCACCGCCATGCTGATCAGCTCCACGAACTTCGGGTCGAGTGGGCTCGTCTGCGCCACCGTCCCCTTGTAGAGCAGGTGCGAGATGAGCACCTCGGGCCGCTCCCCCATCCGCTTGAAGACGAGCGGCACCTTGCCGTACTCGACCTCGATCGCCTTCATCCACTCCTCGGCCGTTACATCCGCGCCCTGCTCCACGATGCGGGCAAGGCGCTCCTCGAACTCCTTCTTTGTCGTTTCAGTCATCAGACCACCGTATTCGTCTCAGAGAACGGGAGGATCTTCACAAGGATATAGTCCCGCATCCGTGAGGGCAGGACCTCCGCGATATCCCCGAGAAGGATCCCGTCCTCGACCTCCATCTTCCTGACCTTTTCTGCAAACGTATCGTAGGGCAGCTTCACCCGGAGCCCGGCCATCTGCACGGTCAGCGGGGTGGGCGAGGTCACCTCAAGGATCTCGGGGATCTTCTCCTTGATGAGACCCATCAGCCGCGCCGGCGCAACCGAGAGCGGGTCCTTTGCAATCGCGTCCCGCTTCTTCTCAAGCACCCGGGTGATCTCCTCAATGATCTCGTCCAGCTTCCCCAGTTCCTCGGCCTCTTTCGTCCTCCGCATGAACCGGCCCACGTTCCCCACGTAGCCGTCCACCGGCGGGTCGATGATCTTCTTCAGGGTCTCGATATCCGGGCCCCCGCAGAGCACGATCGGCACCTCGATCCCGCGCCGGAGCGTGGGCATCTTGTACTCTATGCAGGTCTCGAAGTTGCCAAGCAGGTACACCGCGATGTCGTGCTCGTTGATCACGTCCCGCTCCTCATCGTTGAGACCCGCAATCCGCTTCCCCGGGCCCCGGGCCAGGCTCACCATGTTGCTCTTGGCCCCGAGCCTGCGGACGTACTCCGCAATGTCGCAGGACGGGTGGGGCAGGTGGTGGATCTCCAGGCTCATGCTGACCACCGCGATCTCGGTGCCGACCAGCGGGGAATCGGTCACTTCGCCAAAGAGCGGTCGCGAGATCTGGCGGATCAGCTCGATATCCTCGCGGGGCACAAAGCACTGGAGCACGACCTCCTGCGCGAGCACGTGCTTCTGGACCACATACCCGCCGAGATCCTCGATCAAGTCCACCACGATGTCGTGCTGGAAGATCCCGCCCTTGTAGGTGACGGGGACGAGCGTCATGGCGGCACCTCGCCCATCTTTTTGTACAGCGAGGCAACCAGCGTACCGATATCCTCGGCAAGGGTGTTCTCGCTTGCCACAAACGTGAGTTTGTTCTTCGTGAAGACCTCGCTCCGGAGCCGGAACCCCTCCGGGGCAATGCACCGGAAGGCATAGATGAGGTCCTTGTGCAGCGACTCGCTGGGGTTGCCGATCACGATCTCCTCGACCTCGGCAGAGGTTGCCTCAACACCGGTCAGGATCACCGTGAACCGGTCGGGCTGGTCCACCTTGTCCTTGCCGAAGCGATCCCAGAAGATCTTCAGCATCGGGGCAAGATAGGTCTCGTCAGACAGGACCAGGGTCATCTTGCCCTCCTGCGGGTTGACATTGGCGCAGTCGCCCACGCGGATGACGCTCGTGATCGGCTTTAAGGTGGCGACCGCGATGAAGACCGGGACCTTGGGGTCGATCCAGATGTGGAGTTTGTTTATCACTTTGAGCAGGTTGTGGTCGAGCAGGACGTCGTTCGTGATCTGCTCATAGTACTCGGCGCCCAGCGGCTCGGGGCACTCAACTTCAAAGTACTCAACAGCGAGCATCTTATTCGTCCTTGATGAATCCCGATGCGAGGAGCGCTGATCCCACGGCACCGATGTACTGGGAGTGGTGCGGCACGACAATCTTTGTCTGGAGCAGCTCGCCCATCGCGTGAACAAGCCCCTCGATGAGCGACGTGCCGCCGACCATGATCACCGGCTCCTTGATGTCCACTTCCTGCAGCTGCTGCTCGAAGACCTGCTCGGCCACGCTGTGGCAGGCGGCGGCGGCCACATCCTCCCGGGTGGACCCGGCAGCAAGGGCGTTCACGAGACTCTGGGTGCCAAAGACGATACAGTAACTGTTCATCGGCACCTTGCCGCCGAAGCCCTTCATGGAGAGCGGGCCGAGCTCGGTGATGTCGACACCAAGCCGTTTTGCGGTCATTTCGAGGAACCGCCCGCTCGCTCCGGCGCAGATCCCGCCCATCGTGAAGACGCCGGGGATACCGTCCATCACGGCAATGGCCTTGTTGTCCATGCCCCCGATATCGATCACGGTCGCCGGACCGTGCTGCCGGTCCGCTAGGTAGACCGCCCCCTTCGAGTTGACGGTCAGTTCTTCCTGGATCAGGTCTGCGTTCAGGTCCTTTCCCACCAAAAAGCGCCCGTATCCGGTAGTGCCGATCGCCTGGATCTCCTTCATCGTGATCCCGGCCTCGGCAAGGGCGCTCTCGATCACGGTGTGGGCACTCTTCAGGACCTCGGTTGTCGGGGTCCAGCCCGTGCCGATGATCTTGTTATCCTTCATGATGATCGCTTTCGTGGTCGAGGAGCCCGAGTCAACGCCAAGGGTGATGCCCTGCTGGGTCTCGCGGGCGAGGAGCGCCCTCCGGCGGGCGATGGTGGAGAGGGCCTCCATTCTTGTGAGGAGCGTGCCGGACGTTGTCCGCTCGGTGAAGGAGTAGCTGACGACCGGCAGTTTCGAGTTCTCGTGGATGTAGCGCCGGAGTTCGTTTCGCACGATTGCCGCCTCGGCGCACCGGAAGCAGGTGGCAATGAAGACCGCATCGGCCTCCACTCTGCCCTCGACAAGGGCCTTGGCCCGGGCAATGGCGAGCTTGAGGTCGGGGCTCCGTACATCGAGGCCAAACGCATCGAAGTCCCGCCGGATATCCTTAAGGGCAATGTCCGGGAAGAAGATCTCACCGTTCACTTCGCGAGCCGCAGCATCGATCTCCTTCTGGACCCCGGAATACTCCGCACCGCAGGAGAGCTGGGCGATCCGTACGGGCTGCTGGGTCATCTCTTACCCCCGAGTTCGTCCAGGAACCGTTTGATCGCGGCCACGAATCTGACGCCCTCTTCCTCGTTCTTCGGGTAGTTGAGGTCAAGTTTCGGGATATCCTTCTGGCGCAGGAGGAACTTGATCAGTTCGTTTGTACGGGCACAGCCCATGCACCCGAACGCGAGATCGGCATCGTTGATGATAATCGCGGCTTCGCACTCCCCGATCATCGGCCCGTACAGCGCCATGCGGCCCCGGACGCCGCTGGGCACTTCGACGGCCGCCCACTTCAGCCCCTTCTTGGGCTCCTCGGGCGTGATCTGGAGGGGTGGGGATTCGAGTCCTGCGGTCTGGATGCGTTCGCGGATGGCAACGGCCGACGAGAGCGGGGTATGGCCGTGCCGGGACACGAGGTCAGAGAGGATCAGGCTCGTTGCGGGATAGATGAAGACTTTTGCCATTTTTCAGGACTCCTGTGCATCGATCAGTTTCTTTAAGGAGGTGATATCGAGGGATTCGTGTACGAGGGGGTCGGCCGGTGCGGGGACCGTAGCCGCGTCGCGTTTCTTGAGTTCTTCCAGGCCATGCGAGATATAGGGAATGACGGTCATCTCGAACTCCATGCCGTGGTAGCCGGGCCGTGCGCCGCCGAGGTTGGCCCGGCAGCGCCGGGGATCGCCCGGGGGAAACCCCCGGTCCTTGATGAAGATATGGTCCGGGTCCACCTTACGGAGTTCGGTCACGATCCGGTCCACCTCGTCCGGCTTCCCGGTCACCACAAGACCAAAGCAGGTCTCCTTGATCATCGCCCCGTTCGAGACCTCGTACCCCCGGATCGCCAGATCCGACGGGGTAATCTCGAATGACTCCACGACCACGTACTTCGTGACGGTGCCGACAAGGACCGGCTTGTATTCCGTCATCGCTTCACCTCCCTGATATACACCATCTCCCGCTCCTTCACTTTCTTCAGTTTCCCGGTATCGATCACGTGCCCGATGAGATTTGTCCCCTCGAAGGGTTCCGATGTGGGCCCGAACTCCTTGTTGGCCGAGAGCCGCACCCCGACAAGGCCGGCCCCCTTCCGTGAATCGTTCGTGATGGCGAGGCTCGCGGCCGGGGCCTCGTCAACAGGCTGGTTCTCGGGGGAGATCTTGGTGCCCGGTGCCACCGGCGGTTTGAAGAGCACCACGTCTTCGAACTTGAAGAAGACCGGCATCATGCCGCAGTCGTGCTCCGCAAGGCCGGTGAACCGGCGGAAGACCTCGCAGCTCATCGGGGCTGCGGTATCGTCAAGCGTGATATCGATCACCTTGTCGGAGGGAGCGGTGACCACGGTCACGACCTTCTCGTTGAGGACATCGAGGGTGGTGCCCGGCTCCTGCGAGATCACGATCCGGTTCTCCCCGGTCTTGTCCGCGTTCAGCGTGATTTTTGCCGCAGCGGCAATTGCCAGTGCCTCTTCAAGCGGCCTGCCGAGCAGGTCGATCCGCTGCGGGGTTACCGAGACCGAGAGAACATCGTTCTCCTTTGCGAGTTTTGCGAGTTCGATCCCGTACACCACCTGCCCGGCGATGTTGTGGGCCATGCTTGCCGGCACATCGGTACGGTAGATCGCGATCCCGCCGGCCGATCGGCCGGCGTTACGGACAGTGACGGCCCCTTCGCGCCGCGGCCCGCGGACCTCGCGGCCGATCGTATCGGGTTCGGTGCGCCGAAAATCGAAGATATGGGTGCTTGATGCCCTGCCGACCACAAAGGTGCCGTTCTGGAGGGTGAGGAGCAGGTGCTCCACGCTCTGGGCCGCCTCGGTGGTGATCTTCCCTTCGCTGTATCCGCGTGCCACGATCTCAAGCCGGGTCACGATCTGCATCCCGTCTTCGAGCACGAGGCCTGAGTCGGTCGTAGTGAACGAACGGCTGGTATCCGCCCAGCTGATCACCGGTTCGATTGCGGTGATCCGGTCCCCGGTGGTGAACCGGTCGAGGACGCCCTTGCCGCTGACGACCCTGCCGACAACCCCGCCGTTCTCGTCAGCGCCGTGGTCCGCCGAGTGCCGGGTCCTGGCAAGGATCAGGTACGACCGTTCCGGTTCGTATCCTCCGCACCCGAGGATCACGTCGCCCCGTTCGTACACCCAGGGTTTCCGGGCCGGCTTTATGGATGACGGGAAGGGACCAAACGCCGCAGCGTACCGGTCGTTCCAGTGGAGCGCCAGTTTTCCGATACTATCCGGCGCGGTAAAAAGAGCGGTATCCTGGCCGGCTGCTTCGATCGTGAACTCCCCGGCCGTTGTGGTGATCGCAAGGCTCGCGGTCTTCCTCTGCTCCTGCGTTGCCGGGCGGATGATCCCGATGGCACATCCCGGGGGATGGCCGGATATCACGGAAGAGAGCTGGCTCCCTTCGGTCAGTTCCATCCTCTTACCGTCGAGGTGGATTGTGATCATGGAAGCCTCAGGCTGCAGGCTGGCTCATGATCTTCCGCTCTTCCTCGGTCAGCATCGCGAGGATCTCGGCGGTCTTTCCGATCTGGATGATCTTGCCGCCCCGCATCAGGGCCAGGCGGTCGCAGATGTCCCGCACGAACTCCATGTCGTGCGAGACAACGATGAAGGTCTCATCCATCTCCTCCCGGGAGTGCATGATCGAGTGCTTCACGTCAATCTTCGTGATGGGGTCCATCGTGCCGGTAGGCTCGTCGAGGATCACGATCCGCGGTTCGCGGATCAGGACCTGCGCGAGCGCGACCCGGTGCCGCTCCCCCTCGGAGAGCTGGGCGGGCATGCGGTTTAAGATCTCGGCGCTCTTGGTGTCGGAGAAGCCCGCCATCTTCAGGGTGACGAGTGCCTTTCGCATGGCCAGTTCCTTCGGGAACTCGAGGCCGATCGCATCGGTGAGGTTGTCGAGCACGGTCCGGTGGGGGAAGAGGTCGTACTCCTGGTGCAGGAGCCCGATATAGCCGGTGGCCCTCCCGCGCTGCTCAACACCCGGCTTCGTCATATCGATCCACTCGTCGCCGATACGGACATTGATCTCGCCGCTTGTCGGCTCAACAAGACCGGCAATGATCCCGGAGAGCGTGGTTTTGCCGGCCCCGCTCTTGCCGATGATACCGAAGATCTCCTTTGTGTAGACCTCGAACGAAACACCGTTGACCGCTTTGACAACGCCCCGGTCCACCGAGATGTAGCGCTTGATCAGGTCCCGGGCAACCACGACCTTGTCCCCGAGTTCTGCCTCCTCAAACTCTTCGGTGTCGTCGCACCCTTTCATGAACTCCGCGATCACGTCTTTGGGCGCACCGATCTTCTCGATCTTCCCGTCCACGAGCAGCATTGCGCGGTTCGCCACATCCTCGATCACCTGCGAGAAGTGCGAAGTGACGACGATACCCATATTATTGGTCTTTGCCGCATCGATCAGCATTGCGTGCACGACCTTGGCGGTACCCGGGTCAAGCGTACCGGTCGGTTCATCGGCAAAGAGCATGAAGGGCTCTTTTGCAAGCTGGCGGGCGAGCACGACCCGCTGCTTCTCTCCCCCCGAGAGGTCGCGGGCAATGTGCATCATCCGGTGGGAGAGCCGGACCTGGTCGATCAGGTCCGCGGCCCTGCCGATGGCCTTCTCCTGCGGGTAGTTGATGTCATCGAGCGCGTGAAGCACGTTCTCGATCACCCGGTCGTCCCCGTACAGGGCAAAGGTCCGCTGGAACATGATGGCGGTGCGGCGCATCAAGCGGCGCTTCAGGTCCTCGTCTTTCTCATTCCAGAGATCGATATCGTGTTTTGATAAGGTGCTGCCACAGTGGGGGCAGGGTTTGCTCGCGGAACTGCCAACATCCATGTAATCGCACTTGTCGCAGGCGGCTACGTGGTACACGATTCGCCCGCTGGTCGGTGGCTGCTCAACGCCGCGGATGAGGTGCATCAGGACCGTCTTACCGGCGCCGCTCCTGCCGATAATCCCGAGGATCTCGCCCTCGCCAATCTCAAAGGAAATATTCTTGAGAACCTTCTCGCCGTCAAAATCCATGGAGAGGTTGTCAACCGTGATCAATGGAGCCTTCATAATACCCTTGTATCTAATGTGACAGAGGTAGGATATTACCTTTTATGTGATGCACTACAGTCGTCACGATCGCTAATTTTTGCTGTCCCTGCGATGAGGTCCTGGACGATCGCGAGAACCTCGCTGACATTGTTCACCACGTGGTCGGCAGCCTTGTACAGGTGCTCGGGCCGCTCGCCCGGCTGCTGGGTGGTGAGGACCGCAATATCGGCGCTCCTGAGCGCCAGCAGATCGTTGATCCCGTCCCCCACCATCACCACCCGGTCGTACTCCTGCCGGAGATCCTGGATGATCTGCGCCTTGACAGTCGGGGTGGCAACCCCGTATACCCGGTCATGGGGAATGCCGAAGTGATCGGCCATCCGTTCGAGCTTCGTGACCCGGTCCCCCGAGGCAATGAACGTGGGAACGCCCATCCTGTGCAGGGCCGTGATCGTCTCCTTTGCCCCGTCAAACGGCCAGCCCCCGGCGGTGATGGTGAACTCCACCGCATTGTGGGCCATGTTGATGATCGCGCCGCTGTTGAGGGTGACCATGTACTCCTGCTTACAGACCGTCCAGACATTGCGGATGCACTCCTGCAGATCCCCGGCAAGGGCCCGCTTGTCGGTGTAGAGCACATCGCCGATATCCTCGGCGGTCACGATCTTCCGGGTGCAGCTGACGCCAAACCCGATGTTCCGGTCGATCAGGTACGCGGAGAGGGGCATTGCTGGATCCGCTGCCATCAGATCCTTGGAATGGACGGGGAGGACGATCAGCACCCGGTCCGTTGAACTGAAGGTCAGGGTGGTGGTCTCGACCCCCGGAAGCAGCTGACGGTTGCAGATATCCTTTGCAACCCGGTAGGTATTCAGCAGCGTTCCGGCACTGTCAAAGACCACGGCAACCGACATGATGATTCCTTTCAATAACTCTATGAACTTCCCTGATACATGGGATCAATGAGATGATCGTTACTGAAACTGCGGAGAAGATAAAGAGCATGGAGATCCGGGGCGCCGGGAGGATCGCCCGTGCGGCGGCAGAGGCCCTCCGGGATCATGCCCTTTCAGTCAAGGCCCAGAACTGTGCCGCATTCCGGCAGGAGATGGAGCTGGCAGCAGCCGAGCTGGTGGCAACGCGCCCTACGGCGGTCTCGCTTCCGAACGCGGTCCATTTTGTCATGGCCGGGCTCGATGATGTCCTGACCGCAGATGAGGCGCAGGTCGGGGTAGTCAACCGGGCCGAACGGTTCATCCAGTCCTCGCAGCACGCGGTGGAGAAGATCGCGGAGTTCGGGGCCCGCCATATCCGGGACGGGGATGTGATCCTCACGCACTGCAACTCGGAGGTGGCGCTCGGCTGCATGATCGAGGCCCACCGGCAGGGCAAGGAGATCGAGGTCTTTGCAACGGAAGTCCGGCCCCGGAACCAGGGGCACATCACGATCCGGACCCTGAACGATGCCGGCATCAAGACGAACTTCATCGTCGACTCCGCGGTCCGGTCCTTCATCAACGATGTGGATCTCGTCATCGTCGGGGCAGACGCGGTGACCGTGAACGGGGCCGTGGTGAACAAGATCGGGACCTCGCAGGTGGCCCATACGGCAGCCGAGGCCCGCGTGAACGTGATCGTGGCAGCCGAGACCTACAAGTTCGCCCCACGGACCGTGGTTGGGGAACTGATCCGGATCGAGGAACGCCCGCCCGGCGAGGTGCTGGCGGACGAGATCGCAAAGACCCTGCCGCACGTAACCGTCCGCAACCCGGCGTTTGATGTGACGCCGGCGGAGTATATCGATCTCATTGTCACCGAACAGGGTGCGATTCCCCCGCAGATGGCGTACGTGATCATCCGGGAGTATCTCGGCTGGGACATTGCAGAGTTCCACAAAACGTTTGATACGCCTCCGGTAAACGGGGAATAATCTCTTTTTGGTCATCGGGTCGGGGCGGATGCCCTGTTCCGATGGTTTTATTGAACGGAACAGCGCCAGAGCTGTAGGCAATACCGGCATCCCGATCACCGGGCTGGCCGACAGCAACTTCAGAGGATTAGTATGGACATTCCCTTCTCCAAACTGCACGGAAATGGCAACGACTTCATCGTGATCGATGAATTCCGGCACACAATTATCCCGGACGAGATGAAAGCGCAGTTTGCAGCCCTCTACTGCGACCGCAAATTCGGCATCGGGGCGGATGGCGTCATCTACCTCCTCCCCTCAGCGAAATCCTCGATCCGGATGCGCATCCTGCAACCGGACGAGAGCGAGGCTGAGATGTGCGGCAACGGCATCCGGTGCCTTGCGAAGTTCGCGTACGATGCCGGCTACGTGAAAGAGTCCTGTACGGTTGAGACCCTTGCCGGTGAGATCGGCGTCTCGATGGGATACACTGACGACCAGTTCATGGCAAGCATCACCATGACCCCCCCGGCATTTGCAAGGAAAGCAATCCCGGCCACCGGCAAGGGTGAGTACAAGGAACAGATCGGGGCGTACGAGGTTCATGCGGCAAACACCGGTGTGCCGCACGCGGTGATCGTGGTAAAGGACGTGGATGCGGTGGATATCGTAAAGGACGCACCCGCCATCCGCCACCACAAGTCCTTCCCGAAAGGAACGAACGTGAACTTCGTGGAGAAGACCGGTAAGAGCAGTATCCGGATCCGCACCTTCGAGCGCGGGGTCGAGGGAGAGACGCTCTCGTGCGGCACCGGGGCCACGGCATCGGCCGCAGTCCTGCACCACATCGGCCTCGTGGGCGATGTGGTGAACGTGGAGACCAGCGGCGGCCCGCTCGTCATCACCTTACAAGGCGGGAACGCCATCATGCAGGGCCCGGCAGCAACGGTCTTCTCCGGCATCATCCCCTTCTGATCTCTTTTTTGTGTTGCGTTTGTGCCACGGCGCCGGAGGTATCGCGTTCACGTGAACCCGGCAAGGGTGGCCTGTCGTGCGATTCCTGAGAATGCGAGGTAGGGCAGCGCCCGCTTCAGGCCGGAGACCGGCATGCCGAGATCCCGGGGTGTTCTCAAAGGGCGTTCCTCCCGTGCATAGATGATGGCGTGGGCGGTGGTCGGGCCGATCCCGGGAATGCGGATGAGCTCGTCAAATGATGCGGCATTGGGATCAAGCGGGTCGCTTCCGCGGGCAAGGAGCGCCTTGGGGTCGTCGTTGGGGAGCGTATCGTGCTCGTCTAAGAGGGGCAGCAGTTCCGTCCGCTCAAAACCGTATTCCCGGATGAGGTAGTCCATCTGGTACCACCGGCGCGAGCGCCAGGCCGGGGTGCTCTCGTGGGATGAGAGCCGGGTCTCCGGCAGCGCATGGAAGGCCGAGTAATAGATCCGCGAGGGGAGCACCCGCTCGTAGAGCGAGGTCACGCAGTCGAAGATCTCCCGGTCGGTTTCGCCCGCGGCACCGACCACCATCTGCGTGGTGTGCCGCCCGGGCGCTGCCTCCGCGATCCAACCGATTCGCTTCAGGAGGTCGCCCGCGTAATCCTTGATCCCGGAGAGGGCGCGGAGGCGGCTCTCCCCGGTGGTCTCGATATTGAGGCTGAGTTCGTTGGCCCACCGCGCCGCCTCGCGGATGTCTTCCCGCCGGGCCCCGGGCAGGATCTTCAGGTGCAGGCAGCCGGCGTACCCTTCAAGCCGGAGGATACGGGCAGTCTCGATGAGTTCTCCCATCACCTCGTCGGTGTCGTGCGGGATCCCCGAGGTGAGGAAGAGCCCCCCGGCCAGGTTCTTCCGGTACTGATCGAGGACCAGGTCCGCCAGCTCGCGGGGGGCAAAGGCAAGCCGGGACCGGTTGAGCCGGATGGAGCAGTAGGCACAGTCATACGAGCAGCTGCCATGGAGGAGCACCTTGAGCATCCGGTTGCAGCTGCCTTCCGTATGCCGGTTGTACGTGATGCAGGCACCCGACGTGAGCATCTGCATGCACTCCCCCGGCATGCAGACATCGTACTGGCTGCCTGAGGTCAGCCGCATAAGTTTCTCGCTGCACCCGGTCATGCCATTCCGTTGTGCAGGAGCTGGATTTAAGCACAGGGAAGGCGGGGGGTGAAAGTGAGATCCCCCGCCATCATTCCTGCTCCCCGTATTCAGGGCGTGTCTGGTGCGGACGGCCCGGTCTTTCGCCCGCTGATATCCCGGGAGATGTTCAAAAATTCCTTTACCTGCCCCGAGTTGTCCCGGACAATCCGGGTCGTGGACTCAAACCGGAGATACCGCCCGTCCTTGTGCCGGAACTGGAAGGTGGACGTAACGGTATCCTGCCCGCTCTCCCGGATTGCCGTGATATCCTTTATCACGCCCGGAAGATCGTCGGGATGTATCATCGAAAGGACGGGTTTTCCTAAGACATCCTCTTGAGTGTACCCGAGTAGCGTGGTGACCGACGGGGAGGTGTAGGTGCAGACGCAGTCCGGGGAGAGCCGGTGGATGATATCCACGGAGTGCTCGGCAATGAACCGGTTGTTCTGCTCGTTCTGCCGCTGCTCCTGTTCTGCAACAACGCGTTTGGTGATATCCCGGGACACCCCGAGCACCGAGGTCACGTGCCCCTCTGCGTCAGGGATTGGCACCATCGCGTGATCGAACCACCGGACCTCTCCCCGGACACTCATCGGCCCCTCGCTCCGTACCGGCTGGCCTGTTGCAAATATGTGCTGGAGTGCCTGGTACTGGCGGTCTGAGGTATCTGTCGGGAAGCTGGCACTGCGGGGATGGCCGATTATGGCGGTTGCAGGTTTGCCAAGGAAATCTGCAGCCATCTGGTTGATGTAGAGGACCGTATCCTTTGGATCGATGACAAAGATCATGTCCTCCGATGCCTCAGCCAGGGAGCGGTACCGGGCCTCGCTCTCGCGCAGGGCCGCCTCGACCCGGTTACGCTCGGTGATGTCCCGGACAAAGCAGAACTTATACTCCGCGTCACCCCGTGCGACATAGACCGATCCGATCTCCACATCGATGAAGACGCCATCTTTGCGACGGTGCCGGCTCACAAAGTAATGTACCTTCTTCTGCCGCACATCGGAGAAATGCTCTGCCCATTGCTCCGGCGTGAGATCGGGAACCAGACCGGAAATATTCATGGCACAGAGCTCTTTTTGCGAATAACCGGTTGTCCTGCAGGCTGCGTCATTGACGTACAGGAAATTGCCCCGTAGATCCATCCAGAAGACTTCATCATAGGCGCTGTCCACTGAGATCTTCAAAAGCCGGAGCTGCTCTTCAGCCTCCCTGCGCTCGGTGATATCCCGAACGAGCGAGAGAACCACGGACTCTTTACGGAACTCGAAGATATGGGTGTTGACCTCAACCGGGATCCGCCGCCCCTCTTTTGAGAGGAGGTCCATCTCGAAGGTGGCATGCCCGCACTCCTTGAGTACCCGTGCATGCCGGCTCAGGATCCCGGCACTCTCCGGGGCCACGATCTCCTTTGGCGCGATCGTAAGGAGTTCCTCCCGGGTGTACTGCAGCACGCGGCAGGCCTCCGCGTTCACCTCAAGGAATCTCCCCTGTACTCCGTCCCTCTCCAGTTTCTGGAGCAGGATCAGGTCATTAGCATTGTTGACGAGGGTTCGGAACAGCTCCTCGCTCTCGCTTAAGAGTGCCTCGCTTTGTTTCCGCTCCGTGATATCATCGAAGAGGATCGAGACCCCTTTCTGGCCGTTATTGAAGACGGTCGGGACAACCCGGCAGGAAAAAACCTTTTTCTCTCCAGGAACAGCAAGTTCGCCACGGTACTCCGTGCCGGCAAGCCCGTCATGGATCCAGGCAAGGACCGTGGGAAATGTCTCGTCAAAGTAGAGCGGTATTTTTGAGAATTCTATGTTCTTTCCCACGAGATCCTTCTCGGTGCTTTCGAGCAGATTGATAAAAGGCTGGTTCAAAAAAACGATACGGAGGCTCGCATCCAGCTGCAGGACGAGTTCTGTTGAGATGGAAAGCACGGAAGAGACTGGCAGCCGGGATGAGAGGGAATAGATCTTTGCCATGCCGAAGTGGCGCATCTCCACCTGGCCGGTGACGAGGAGATTGTCGAGATACCTCCCTGCGGTATTCCGGTTGATGCCCCCGTGCTTCACGATCTCCGTGATACTGAGGCCCTGCGGGTTCTCCTGCAGAAGATCCGTTATCTTGGATGTGATCTCCCTTCTCAGTGCCATGGGTCAGGAAATATTCGCGTAATAAGATATAAATTTTCAGCGAGACGGGAGGTTACCGAAGGGCAATCCCGTCTTCCACGATCGCGTAGTCGAAGGCTGCGCCCTCGGGTCGGGAGCGGTGCTTGACGAGCCGCGCCCGCCGAATCCCGGGCATCTCGGTCTTTTCGAGCCGGATGATCACCTTCGAGAGGTGCTCCAGTGCGGTCCCCCCAAGCCCGAAGTAGGTGTTCTTCACGGTGTCCATGTACACCTGGTTGGTGATGATCACCGGGAGTTCGTAGCGTTTCGCGTACCCGAGGAGATGGAGCATCTGCCGGGTGAGTGCCTGCATGGCGTCCCGGCCCTTCTCAAGGTCGGTGCGGTACAGGGCGGTGGCGGAGTCCATCACCAGCAGGCCCGGCTTGTGGGCCTTTAAGACCTTCTCGGCTTCGAGGATCATCGATCCCTGGTGTTCGAAATCAACGGGTTCGAAGAGGAAGAACCGGTCGGCGATCTTCTCGGCATCGGCTCCGGCAATCTGCCGAAACCGTTCGATCGAGAAGCCTTCGGAATCGATGTACACCACGGCCCGGCCGGCCCGCAGGCAGGCAACCGCCGCGATCGTGCAGAGGGTGCTCTTGCCGCTCGCCGGTTCCCCGTAGAACTGGGTGACCGTGCGCAGTTCAAGGCCGCCCCCGAGGAGGGTATCAAGTGCCGTATTCCCGCTGGTCTGTTTTTCTATCTTCATGATCCCTCCGTATCTCTCAAAAAGAATCGTCAGGAAGAAGAGATAAGGGTTCCGGCCCGTGTCACCTGAGAAATTGTGGCAATGAGAACCATAAATTTCATGGCACCCACATAAGAACCCTTTTTCGACTTCAGGCCAATATCATCCTTATCACAGGGAACGATCATTATGAAGGTGTTCACTCGGCCTGCAGTCCCGCATCGGAAAAGAGTGCTTCACGGTCCGTTCACCCGCCACCACCTCCCAGAAATCCTGTGCGGAACTCTGCGGGAGTATAATGTCGGGCCCCTCCTGGCGGCTGCCGCCTTCGGTATCCTCATTGCCCTCCTTTTAACCTCACCGGTTTCCGCTCTCCTTGTTCAGGGAGGTACAGGAGACGGAAAGATCGGAATCACTGGCACTGCAGCAAACCCGGCCATCGCTCCAGTATCGCGCGGTCTCTCCACGTATCCGTCCATCGCATCCAACGAAAGCACAGGACTGCTCTGCCGCCAGTTTACGTTCCCGTTCCAGAAGACCAATATCACCGTCAGTGTCAGTGTCAGCACCTCGCTCTATTATGGGGCGAAGAACGGAGACAAATCTGCAACCGTCCCCGAAGGTACTGTTGCCATGGATGCAGCACCCGCTTATTACCGGGCGTTCATAGAAGATCCCCACCAGGATGAAATGTACGCGGAGCTCCTCCATACGCTGAGGGCCATCCGGCAGGAGTACCGGTATAGCGATGACGAATACCTGGAACTGCTCACGGTCTTTGTCCAGAGCCTTCCCTACGACACCGTCTCCGGGACCCGGCCCGATACCCCGGCACGGTTCCCGGTTGAAACGCTTGTCGATGGTACCGGCGATTGCGATGACAAGAGCCTGCTGCTCGCCGGCCTGCTGGCACGGGAAGGGTATGATGCGGCCCTTCTTCTCTTCATACCGGAGCACCATATGGCGGTTGGCGTAAAGGACGGGAGTACCGGGTACAGGAATACCGGCTACCTGTATGTCGAGACCACGGGCGTCTCGCTCATAGGAGTGGTTCCCGCGAACCTTTCCCAGTCCGTAAAGTACGTCCTGGTGGGGCAGTCTCCCCGGGTAACCCCTCTCGAAAGCACCCCGCTGGTCATCCGGGAAGGAACGGGGACTCTTCCCTACTCTTCTGCTGATGAGACGGCATTCATCTCAGTGCAGAAGAAAGAAGTCGATGCGAGAATTGCCCTCCTCCACGGCCAGCTTGACACCTTCGCGGGCGATGATCCCTCCCGCTACCGGCAGCTCATGGAGGATTATTACGTGTATACTGGCATCCACAACACGCTGGCTAGGAACCCGTACGACCGGACGGGGGAATATCAGTATCTCAAAAAAATTGCCCCGGGATTTTTGTGTACAGGATTCACAAATAACCATGCTGCCGGCATGATAGCACTCCCGGATTTCAGCGTTACCGGCACCTGCCCGTCCTGGAATCCGTTAGCTCTCCGCAGGCTGGGCCCATGCAGCCCGGGGAATCACACCGCTATCTCCCGGTGAGAGTATCTCGCAACCTCCCCATGAGGAGCCGGCTCGTTTCAGGAATGCCGTCATCTCATCCGAGATGACATACCGACAGAATTTCCCCTGCCTGCTGATGCTGACGGCACCGTCTGATGCCAGTCGTTTCATGTGCCAGGTAACGGTTGGCCCGGATACGCACAAGATCTGCCCGAGTTCTGCCCGGGACAGGCCGGGGGTCCGGGCCAGGGCACGGAGGATCTTCCTGCCGGTATCCGAACGGAGGCAGGTGAGCATCAGTTGTTCGCACCGGTTCAAGGTGTCGGAATTTTCAAAACAGCAGACTGCGCCATGGTCTTTTACCAGGACAATCTTACCCATGGCTCTCAGCAGGGCGAGATGGTATGCCAGGGCCCCGCGGGAGATACCGGTCTCTGCCGCCAGTTCCCCGGGACTGATACCCGGGCTCTTTCGGATACGGCCGTATATGGCATTCCTGATGGAATTTGCAAGGACATTTCCCCGGGCGATCCTCCTGAAACCAAGTAACGAGAGGACTTTGACCGCAAAAACGATCTCGACCGGGGCGAGCAGGAACGGGGAGATGGCAAGGGCAAGGACGATTGCCATCTCGCGGAACGTAAGGTCCCAGAATGTGATAGGAACGATATCCTGTGCTGCGACGCCGGCAACCCCGAATGCCGGTTCAATCGTATATTCCTGCGGGAACGCAATGGCCGGCACGGCAAGTGCGCCGAGCAGGACAACGAGCAGCAAAGAGAACGACCGGGTCCGGGCCATAGTAAGTACCATTACATTTTTTTTATTTATTCATCAGCATTGTGGTTGCCCGTGCCGGTCCTGATCCACGAGAGGTTTTCGAGGCTCCCGTAAGCGATGTTCTTGTTGCTGTGGACGAGGAACTTCCAGAGTCCCGGTGTCACGGTCTCAGGGTTGCTGATCTTCAGGTCAATCCTTCCGTCAATAATACCATCGGATTCATCGAAAAAGGGGCCGAGGGTCCTGTCAGGAGTGATGATGGTAACGGAGATGGGATCGGTAATATCGCCGCTGTAGAGCGAGACGACAATATACCGGGTGCCGGCTGTTACCTCTTTTGAGAAGAGGGCGGTCCTGTTGCCGGATCGCGTCCCGATGGGTTCAGCAAAGAGGCCTGCAACCCCATCCTGCCCGGGACCGTGCAGGGAATTTTCACCGCCCAATGACAGGCTTGACCGGTCACCGAACTGATCTGCCGGGAGTACAGCTGCCAGCACAAGTAGTGCCCCGGCGCAGAGCAGCACGGCGATCCAGAGCTCCTTCATGATCACAGCTGATCGCGGGGATCATATCAGGATTCCTCTTTTATCCCGACCGGATCCGGTGACATGTAGAGTGTTTGCTCATAAATCGTTTAACTACCCCTCCCGATGATCCTGATGAAAACGCACCGCCGCATGGCATCTGCGTCCATCGTAGAGATGAAATTATGATCCAGAAAAACAACCTCCTCTTCCTGCTCGGGGGACTGGGCGCCGGGCTCATCGTTGCCCTGCTGCTCACGGCCGTACCGGCAGTTCCGCATGGGTCCTTGGGAACAACGATCAACGCAACCCCCGGACCCGCAGTTTTGATCGCACCGTCCCAGGGAGAGATCCGGCAGTTCTCAACGGAAACCGATGCAGAGGCATTCCTGAAAGCCCGGATCTCCCCCGAGGAACTCCAGATCCTCCCGGAAAATGCCAGCGGATCTGCGGCGTTCCAGCGCCTGATCGCAAACGGTACCCACCGGTGGACGTATGCCGTTGATACGTCCGCCTTCAAACCGGACGAGTACCTTGTCGTGGCTTCTGCGATCACCCAGGATGCAACGGGAACGGCTCTCTTCAATGTCCTCGATCCAGTATCGGCAGCCGGGAGCACGCACGTGATGCCGGCAACGCTTCCCCAGCCGGGCCGTGCCGGGTATTTCATCGCCGTGAACCCGGTCCGGGATCGCTACATCGGCGACCGGTTCACGATCAGCGGGTACACAAACCTGCCCAAAGGTGCCGAGATCCTTGTGGAGGTCTATTCCTCATCGTTCAAGCCCACCCAGAAGAGCCAGAGCGGGGAGTTCAGCGGTTCGACCGGTACCATCAGTACTTCCGGAGAGTCATCGTTCTCCGCATCTTCATCGTCCGTGACATCACCTGCCGTCCAGGGATCGGCCTGGTCCGGAACCAATGTCCAGGTCCGGGGAGTTGAAGAGGCTGACATCATCAAGACTGACGGGACGTATATCTACGCCATTACGGGCAATACGCTTGCGATCGTGCAGGCTAATCCTCCGGAATCCGCCCGCGTTCTTGCCTCACGGCAGTTCTCAGGAACACCGCAGTATCTCTACCAGTACGGGAACCGGCTCATCCTCATCACGGAAACAGAGGAGCCTGAGGAGTACTGGGACTGCGGCACGGGGCCGTGCAGGAATTACCCGCTTACCCCGGTCCGGACCGGCATCTTCATCTTCTCGGTGGAGGATCCGGCCAACCCCTCTCTTGTCCGCGAGATCAAGATGGACGGCCGCTACGAGGACTCCCGGATGATTGGACCGGTACTGTACTCCATCTCCACCGGGACCGTGGACCCGTATGCCGGCGCCATCTCCTTCCCGAAGATTGCTGACAGCGCTGCGGGAACTGCCGTGCCCCGAGTTTACTACTTCAATACCACCGACAACGGATATGCCCTGACCACCATCGGCTCCGTTGATGTCTCGGTCAATGAACCGGTGCAGGCAAAGACCTTCCTCATCGGGTCTGCAGGTACTGTCTACGTCTCGCCCGCACGGCTGTACATCGCGGTCCCGGAGACCGTGGACTACCGTTCCGGGAAGACCGGTGGCATGACCTCCATCTACGCATTTTCCCTCGATGACGGGGAGTTCTCATATGTTGCCCGGGGGACGGTCGAAGGAACGCTCCTCAACCAGTTCTCCCTGGATGAGTACGGGGGGTACCTCCGGGTTGCCACCACCCAACAGGGATGGACCCGCGGCCAGAACACCCGGTCCAGCATGGTCTCGGTACTGAACCGGCAGCTCGATACCGTGAGCACTCTTGCAAATCTTGCCCCCGGTGAAACGATCTACGCCGCACGGTTCATGGGAGACCGGCTGTACCTGGTGACGTTCCGGGAGACCGATCCGCTCTTCGTGATCGATCTCGCGGACCCCGGCCACATAAAGGTTCTCTGGGAGCTCCACATCCCCGGGTTCTCCCAGTACCTGCATCCCTACGATGCCACCCACCTGATCGGCATCGGGAAGGAGTCAACCCGGGGCGGCCTCAAGATCGCGCTCTTCGATGTAACTGATGTGCACAACCCTCACTTGGTCGATGAAGAGAAACTTGGCGGATATGGCAGCGACTCCGAAGTGCTCCGCGATCACCGGGCGTTCCTGTTCGACCGGGAGAAGAGCCTGCTTGTCCTCCCGGCCCATATCGTCGAACCTGCAGTTGCGCCCCAGACCGATGGAACATCGGAATGGTCCGGCGCTTACGTTTTCGGAGTAAGCCCGGACCGGGGATTCAGCCAGAATGGTATCGTCGTCCACCACCGGGGTCCGCGGGAGCCCGGTACCGATGTCAGGCGCTCGCTGTATATCGACAATGTCCTGTATACCATGTCGCCGGAGAAGATCGTGCTGAGCGATCTTGCCAACGCCACGCACCTGATCGGGGAAGTAAGGTTCAGGTAACGGAATGCCGCCCTGTTTCCCGGGACCTGGGTCCCGGCGCTACCTTTTTTGCAGGAAACTGACCGTGCCCTCCTCTGCACCGGTGCCGGAGAGCGGGAGATCGGTCTTTGTAAACCCGTTCTTCTCAAGGACCCGGATGGAAGCCCCGAGGTCCGGGTAAGTTGTGGCGGCGATCCGACGGATGCCCGGCAGGGAGAAGATGTGGGGGATCAGGTGACGGACAGCCTCGGTTGCATAGCCCCGGTTCCGGAACTCATCGAGCACCGAGTACCCAAGCATCACGGTGTCGGGAGCGGACTCCATGGGCAGGACTCCGCCGCTTCCGATCAGTGTTCGTGATCCCGCGCCCGGTTCATCGCGGACCCAGTACCACGTGGAGAACGAAGGCCCGGTGGTGTCGGCGCACATCCGGATGAAATCGCGGAGCACGCTCTCGTCCATGAGCGGCGGTGGCCATGCAGCGGGAATTTCAGCATCGAGAAGCCGGGCCAGTTCTTTTTTGTCGTGGAGGTCGTGCTCCAGAATCTCAACGGTAGCCCTGATGAGTTCGAGACGCGGGGTCCTGATGCTGACGGTCATGAGAAAAAGTTATTGGGGGGACTGCACGCTTCCGGTTTTTACCCGATTCCATGCAGCCTCTTCCACGAGCCGGAGTACGTCCCGGACCGGTACGCCGGCCTCCGCAGCAGCGGTCCGGGCCGGCTCAAACTCCGCCTTCAGCGTGTACACCGAGCCGTGCATCCACCCGTACTTCACCGGTAACCTGTGGCGCTTCCCGGCAAGCTCGATCTCCACCTCTTCGATGGTCCGGTCCGCGATGAAGCGGTGGACCGCCGGGATGCAGCGGATGCCGAGCGACCCAAGTTCGCGGGCCATCAGTTCTGCGAGCCCTACGCTCATCTCAGGGAGGCTGATCACCCGGATCAGGTACCCGGGCCTGCCTTTCTTCATTTTTATCGGCGTGGCACTCGCGTCGCGGGCCCCGGTCTCCATGAACCGGGCGATCGCGTGGGCGATCACCTCGCCACTCACATCGTCCACGTTCGTTTCGAGGATGTCAACGGTATCCTGCGCCAGTTCTCCCGAGGTCCCGGGAACACCGGTCGTCTCCACGACCATGGCCCGGAGCACGTTGGGTGAATGCGGGGGGTCGCGGGTGCCGGCCCCGTACCCGACGGTTTTGATGGCATACGCCGGCAATTCACCAATCCCCCGTGTCGCGAACTCCGCAAGGAGTGCAGCGCCGGTCGGGGTGCAGAGTTCTCCCGCATGGACACCGGAGATCGTGGCAAGGTTCGTGTGCCGGAGGAGAGCAGCTGTTGCCGGTGCCGGGATCGGGAAGGTGCCGTGCGACCCGGTACCGGTCCCGTGACCGAGCGTGACCGGCAGGATCTGTATTCCATCTACGCCCAGCGTGTGAAGGGCGGTGCAGGCCCCGATGACATCCGCAACTGCGTCATCGGCCCCGACCTCGTGGAAATGCACATGGGCTCCGTGCACCTCCTCCTCAGCTGCATTGATACGGAGAAAGACCCGTTGTGCCATCGCGAGCGCCGGTGCCGGCACGTGGGGGGCGGCATCTTCGATTCTTTTCAGCACATCGGAGAGGGTCCGGTGGACCGGCAGCGCCTTCGTATCGATCTTCAGCGCCTGTATTCCCGCCCGGGTCACGCGGGAGATCTGCGGCTCTGCTACCACGGCCTTCATCGCCTTAATGACGATCTCCCGGTCCGCCCCGCAGTCCAGCAGGGCAGCGGTGATCATATCGCCCGCCGCCCCGTTGAACGGGTCGAGTATGAGGTAGCGCATTATCAGTACCTATTTATCCCTGCGTATATGACCTTTAAGGTAATGCCAGAAGTGCAATTGAGGGTGGATTCCGCATACCCCGGCGATCAGGGTGGCGGCAAGGCCCGGCTGGATCCTGAGACAATGCTCGCACTCAAGATCTCGCCCGGCGATCTGGTCGCGATCGAAGGAAAGCGCCGCACCGTTGCCAAGGTCTGGCGGTCTCTGGTCGAGGACTGGAACCAGAAGAAGATCCGGATCGATAATTTCACCCGGATCAATGCCGGTGTCAGCATCGGCGACAATGTCAAGGTTGCAAAGATTGTGGACGAGATCGAGGCAAAGCGGGTCGTGCTCGCACCCCCTGAGGATCTCCCGAAGAAGATCCCGATCGCAAACAACCCGCATGTGGTGAACGGCCTGATCGATTTCCCGGTGGGGAAGAACGATACCGTCCCGGTGATGCTCGGCCTGCCGTTCATCCAGCCGCAGATCATCGGATTCAAGGTCGTCGAGATCGAACCCGAAGAAGCGGTGATCATCACCAAGAATACCTCCATCGAATTCTCGGATAAGCCGGCAGCCGGTTTCGAGGGAGTCAAGCGGTTCAGTTACGAGGACATCGGGGGCCTCAAGGATGAGCTCCAGCGGCTCCGCGAGACGATCGAGCTGCCCCTCCGGCACCCGGAACTCTTCCAGAAGCTCGGGATCGAGCCCCCCAAGGGGGTGCTCCTCTATGGCCCGCCCGGCACGGGCAAGACCCTGATCGCAAAGGCGGTGGCAAGCGAGAGCGGTGCGCACTTCATCTCGATTGCCGGCCCAGAGGTAATCTCGAAATATTACGGGGAATCCGAGCAGCGGCTCCGCGAGGTCTTTGAGGAGGCACGTGAGAACGCCCCCTCGATCATCTTCATCGACGAGCTCGACTCCATTGCCCCCCGGCGTGAGGAAGTGACCGGGGAGGTGGAACGCCGGGTCGTGGCCCAGCTCCTGACTATGATGGATGGTCTTGAGGAACGCGGGCAGGTCGTCGTGATCGGCGCAACGAACCGTGTCGATGCGATCGATGCTGCGCTGCGTCGTCCCGGCCGGTTCGACCGGGAGATCGAGATCGGTGTCCCCGGTGAACCCGACCGGATCGAGATCATGAAGATCCATACCCGGGGCATGCCCCTTTCCGAGGATGTCAGCCTGGACGTGCTCGCCCAGCAGACCCACGGGTTTGTCGGGGCCGACCTTGCAGCCCTTGCCCGGGAAGCAGCGATCCGCGCCCTGCGGCGCTACCTGCCGGATCTGGACCTCGATGCAGAGGAGATCCCGGCGGAAGTGCTGGACAACCTCAAGGTCTATGCGAGCGACTTCCGGAGCGCCCAGCGCGATGTGGGCCCGAGCGCGATGCGCGAAGTGATGCTTGAGGTCTCGCACGTGAAGTGGCAGAACGTGGGAGGTCTCGACTCAGCTAAGACCGAGGTGCGGGAAGCGATCGAGCTCCCGCTCACCGACCGGCAGAAGTTCGAGGATCTCGGCATCGAGCCCCCGCGGGGCATCCTCCTCTACGGTCCGCCCGGTACGGGCAAGACCCTGATCGCAAAGGCTGTGGCGAGCGAGAGCGGCGCCAACTTCATCCCGGTCCGGGGACCCCAGCTCCTCTCCAAGTGGGTGGGCGAGAGCGAACGGGCGGTCCGCGAGGTCTTCAAGAAGGCCCGGCAGGTCTCGCCCTCCATCATCTTCTTCGATGAGATCGATGCGCTGGCCCCGGCCCGCGGAACGAGCAGCGACTCGCACGTGAGCGACAATGTGCTCAACCAGATCCTCACCGAGATGGACGGCCTCGAAGAACTCAAGGACGTGGTGATCATGGGCGCCACCAACCGGCCCGATATCGTGGACCCGGCGCTTCTGCGTGCGGGACGGTTCGACCGGCTCGTGTACATCGGTGAACCCGGGCCCGAAGACCGGAAGAAGATCATCGGCATTCACATCCGGTTCATGCCCCTTGACGGCTCATCGCTTGACGAGATCGTGCAGCTGACCGACCGGTTCAACGAGGACGCACTCGGGGAACTGGTCGAGAAGCTCGGAAAGGACAAGGCAGTCACGGCTGCTGATGTGAAGGCAGCCATCACCCCGGCACAAGAGGACCGTGTCGGGCTCCCCGCGGGCCTGCGGAGGAGACGCCTCCTGGAACTGCTCTCCGAGAAGAAATTAGCCTTCACCGACCCGGCCCGCGAGAAGCTTGCCGCAGAGCTTGCCGGCATCACGGAAGGCTTCGTTGGTTCGGATCTCGAATCCCTCTGCCGGGAAGCAGGCATGCTCGCCCTCAGGGGCGGAACTGCGACCGTGACGAAGAAGCACTTCGAAGAGGCCCAGAAGAAGGTCCACCCCACGATGAACGAGAACCTCCGGCAGTACTATGCCAAGATCCAGCAGCACTTCAAGGGCGGGCTGCCAAAAGTGGTCCAGCCGCCGGAATACCAGTAACTCAATTTTTTTTAAATAACTTCACGGGTGACGGTCAAAAAAGTTCCATTCGCCTGGTACCAGACCGGTTACCGCATCTCAAAATCATTTATTTCGGACTCTAAAACCAGATTGCAGGGATCGGATCCTTCACTGTGTTTGTGATCTCCTCCAGAAATGTGAGCGTCACATTGTACCAGATGCGGACACTCTGTGCCGTTAAAAATGGTTTTGAGGGTCATGGGATCATCCAATATCCAGTAATTCCGATGTTTTTGGTATAACCGTTTTGATAATTTGCAATTTTTGCAAGATCCGGGGATTTATTTTCTATGGGCCGGATCTCACCCGGTACTATCCCGGCACGTACTTGCGCAATCTTTTCGTGAGCTGGAGCTTGTGTTCTGCTTCCTTTGTCTTCTCCTCTTCAATGATGCCGACGACCTCCCGGATCGGTTTTACCAGGGAATAGATCTTGAGCGGACGTCCCTTGGTCGTTGCCGGGCTGTCCCTTACGGCGACCCAGTGCCTGCCGACCAGGTGTTGCATCGCCATACACACCTCGGGCTGGCGGAGATCGGTGCTCCGCTCAATATCACGCGAGGTTGTCTCTGGCATATTTGCCAGAAAAACAAGCACCATAGCAATATTTCTCTTCGTTCCCAGTTCAACGAAGAGATTGACGAGTCTCTCCTCCTTCTCGGTAAAAAATGTGACACTCCGGGTTCTCATGGTATCATCGCCTCACGGGATCGGAACGGTATGCCGGCATCCATCTGCGGGTGCCCACACTCACCTTCCAACCGTGCAGATATTTTGTATTTAATTTTTCAGGATAATTAAAAAGGCGATAACTGAAATTTTTTTTGCGGTCATTCCTGAAATTTCACACTCTGCATTCGTTTTCACCCGCTCACCAGCATTGCCACACCGATCAGGACCAGCAGCCCGGCAAATAGTATCTGTAAATTCCGGCCGGTGCAGGCATGGGCGCACCGCACACCCAGCCGGGCAAGAGGGATCGTAGTGATGGCGAGGATCGCGAAGGTCACGAGATCCACGTACCCGAACGAGTACTGCGGCAGGCCGGCAACGCCCCATCCGTTGATGATATACGCGGTCACAGCCCCGGCTGACGAGAAGATGAGGCAGGCGGAGGACGTCCCGACCGCCCGGTGGATCGGGTAGCCGAGCAGGATAACGAGTGCCGGGACTAAGAGCGCCCCGCCCCCGACACCGGCAAGGCCCGAGACCGTGCCGATACAGAATCCCAGCAGGATATGGATGCCCGCAGATCCCTTCGGCTCGCAGGTTCTGCACTCGTGGAGGTGCCAGATCATGCGGATGGCGATCGCGATGACCAGAACGGCGAAGAAGCTCCGGAGCACGATGCCCGGGAGGTGGGCGGCAAGTGTACCCCCAAGAAGTCCCCCGAAGACTGCCGCGATCCCCATCGGCACGGCAGCCTTCCAGTTCACCGCACCCCGCGTGTGGTGGCCGAGCGCCCCGCTCAGCATGGTCGGGAGCATCACGGCAAGCGAGGTGCCGAACGCCAGCCGGGTGGCGAGCGTGGAATCCATCCCCCCGGCAGCATACAGCCAGAACTGGACCGGGGACATCAGCACCCCGCCGCCGATGCCAAAGAGCCCGGAGGCCGTGCCGGCACCGATGCCTGTCAGAACGAGGCATACCGCCTGCACGAGAAAGTCCATGATCTGCTCCGGAGTTGTTGCAGAGTTATTATCTGCCGGGTCTCAATAGTCTAACGGGGAACATCATGGGAACGTCAGCACTCCTGATCATCGATATGCAGAACGATTTTGTCCTGGAAGGAAAGCCAAACCGGGTGATCGGGGCACGGGCCGTCATTCTGAAGATCCAGGCCGTGCTCGCCGAGTTCCGGAAACGGAATCTTCCGGTCTTCCACATAGTCCGCGTGCACCGGCCGGACGGCTCGGATGTGGAGATCATCCGGCAGGAGAAGTTCAAAAAGCAGCCGTTTGCCGTTGCCGGCTCGCACGGCGCTGCGGTGATCGATGAATTGGCACCACGACCCGGCGAGTACGTGCTGGAGAAGATCCGGATGAGCGCCTTCATCGGCACGGAACTCGACCTGATGCTCCGGAGCCTCGGGGTCACGACCGTTGTTGTCTGCGGAATCCAGACGCCCAACTGCATCCGGACCACGGTCTTCGATGCGATTGCGTACAATTACCCGGCCGTGCTGGTCGATGACGCCACCGGGGCCGCATCCGAAGAAGTACACCGGGCGAATGTCCGCGACATGGAAAATATCGGGGTACGGATTATGAAAACAACCGACATACCCGGGCTGCCCGGCTCATAAAAAAAATCAAAAGGGAATGGGGGATTGTACCCTACTCGCAATAGATATCGCTTGCCCACTCTTCAACGATCCGTTTCGGGGGTCGGCCGCCCCGGTGGTGCCGGTGCTGCTGGGACGAGCGGTCCTGCCCGGACTCTTCCTCGTCTTCGTTCTCGGCTTCTTTCTCTTTTGGTGGCCCGGCAGGAGTTTCCTGTGCGGGTCGCGGGGGCCGGTCCCGCCGGAACCGGTGCCGCTGGTTTCCCTGGCTCTGGTTACGGCCCCGGTTGCGATCGTCCCTGCGCTGGCCCTGCTGCTGCGGGCCGGGGTGCGATCCCCCTTGCGGGCTGGCTGCAGGCTGGCTGACGGCCGGGGCTTGGGGCTGGTGTGACTCTTCCGTCATAATTGTCCGGCTGATATTTCGGGGCAGAGAAAGAAATAGTTTGGCATCGTCCGGGCCGGTACGGTCCCTGCAGAAAATGAACACCTATATACATCAGCGCCCAATTTTGTATTCAGAACGTCCTTTCCATGTCCAACGTATCCACCCTGATCGATTCCAAGAGCGTTCCCGAGGCAAAGGCGGCGCTCGTCTGCCCCTCACGGAACAAGACCTACAGCTTCAAGACGCTCCGCGAGGAGATGAACCGGGTCGGCCAGGGACTTCTCTCGCTTGGCGTGAAGAAAGGCGACCGGGTCTGCATCTATCTCGACAGCTCGCCCGAGTACCTGATCAGCTATTTTGCGCTCTGGCGGATCGGTGCGGTGGCGGTGCCGACCAACATCGTGTACAAGGGTGAGGAACTCCAGCATGTGATCCGCGATGCCGGTGCCATTGCGGTGATCACGGACCAGCAGGGAGCTCTTGTGATCCGTGCGATCCGGAAGGATATCCCCACGGTTGCCGAGATCATCAGCGTGGGCGGTGCCGCGAAGGGCTGCGTGGCATGGGAATCGTTCCCGCCCGCCCCGGCGAACATGCGGTCGGTCAACTGTTCGGTCGAAGACCTCTGCCACATCCAGTACACGGCAGGAACGACCGGCAAACCGAAAGGCGCGATGCTGACGCACGGCAACTGGATGACCGCGCTCGATACCGAACGCGACGCCCTCCGGCTCCGGCCCGTGGACACGTATCTCGGCATCTACCCGATGGGCCATGTCGGCCTCTCGTGGGGCCTCTCCGTGATGCGGGCCGGCGGTACGTACGTGATGATGGAGCGGTTCGAGCTCGAACACTACTTAGCGCTCGCGGAGCAGTTCGGGGCAACAATTCTTGCCGGCATGCCGCCGGTCATTCACACGCTCACCCATGCCGCGCCCGGCACCGAAGAGCGCCTCGCGACCGCCCGCGTGATAATCTCCGGTGGCGGCGGCCTTCTGCCCGCAGTCTGGGAAGCGTTCGACAAGCGTTACCACATCCCGGTGGCGAACTCGTACGGCCTCTCCGAGACGATCGTAATCGGTTCGGGCACGACTACGCTTCCCGAGTACCCGCACCTCACCAAGAACTACACGAGCGTAGGGGTCGCGGTCGGTTACACGGAGCTGAAGATCGTGGACCCGGCCGACCCGGAGAAGGAGCTGCCGTTTGGCGAGAGCGGGGAGGTGGCCATCCGCGGCCCGGCCGTGGCAAAGGGGTACTGGAACCTGCCGGATGCGACCCGCGATGTCTTCCGGCCCGATGGCTGGTTTTTGACCGGTGATATCGGTGACATCGATCCGGATGGCATTCTCTGCATCACGGACCGGAAGAAGGACATGATCATCATGTCGGGCTGGAAGATCTATCCGACCGAAGTGGAGAACGTGATCGTCCGGCACCCGGCTGTCGCGGATGTCGCGGTCTTTGGCGTACCGGACGAACGGAAAGGGGAACTGCCCGTGGCGGCCGTCGTACTTAGGGCTGGCGCTTCGCTCACCGAAACGGATCTTGTGGCGTACTGTAAGGAACACATGGCTTCCTACAAAGTCCCGAAGAGACTGATCCTTGTGGATGCCCTCCCCCGGGTCCACGGCTGGAAACTCTTGCGCCGTGATCTCCGGTTAAAATTCGGCAGCAGCGGTGTGTAAAAAATAAAAAATTTTAAAGTCCCGCGAACCGCAATGTTCCGGGTCCGATCATTTTTACAAAAAAAGTTTTAGAAATTTCCCTGGAACGGGTAGTCCTTGTCGATCACGGTGTACTGTTTACCCGAGTCCATCGTGAGTACCACAATCACGCGATCGGTTTTCGTGGTCCCCATGAGCGTGAGGGTGTACCCCTCGGTTGGTGCGTCCCGAAGATCCTGTTTCGTGATGCAATCCGAACGGATCACGGTCATGGTCATGCGTTCAACCTGGCCCAGCCCGAGGCCGCCATTGAGCCGGGCTGATATGGTGGGAGTCTCGGTGTCGGTGTTCCGGCTCACCGTGATGCTGATCGATTCGTCTTCAGGAACCTGCTCGGTTGGCCCGGGTTCGAGCGAACAGCTGGCGGTGGTTGTCGTGCCGGGTGGTGCAGGGACTGCCGGCGGGGCAGTCACGGGCGGGAGAGATGCCGGAGATGGCGTGGCCGCAGGTGCGGCCGGTGCGGATGGGGTATGGGTGCATCCTGCGGCAAGGATAAAGAGTACGAGTATGAGGGGCAGGATCACCCGGAAGGAGTTGTGCATAGTGATGGGTATCTTCCGGTGAGAGTTAAGTGTTCTGGAATTAGATTCTATCACGATATTAGTTGAACAACCGCACGAACAGTTGGTGTTGCGTGGAGGTTGGTAGATTGGCAGAAGAACCGAATAAGTTATTATATACCACTACATATTCTAGTGACATATGGCTTCTGCAATCTTACAACTTTTTTCACCATACTCAAAGTTGGGCCGTATTTCGCGCATAAAGCATCGTAATTCTCATAATGTGAGTATGCCGCGTTTACTGAGGAGGGAATGGATCACAAATCCTAGCCCGGGTAGATATAATCCAATTGCCCGTTTCGTTGTTGGAGAGTGCTCCTTAATTCAAAACGTTAAAGAGGCACTTAGTGCAGGGTATGCAGTCGAGATCATTACAGGGCCCAAAGTGAGGTTTGCTTCAACTCGTGGCACCATGGCGGAGCTTCTAGAAACCTATGGCACCAAATTTAAATTATATTCGGTTCGTGATCGACCTCAAAAACATAGCTGCTTAATCAATGGAAATATTCTATATGAAGACTATCATGCTTCTGATGATGATTATCTTGAAGCTACAGTTGTTGAAAATGTGGATGAAGAAAACATCAGCAAATATATCAATAATTTTGAAAATATTAAACAGCTGGCCACCCCAGAAGATACCGTTGAAAAAATTATGGGAATGCAAACAATACACTAATTTTTAGGTGAAATTTTGACAATGGATCTGTTAAATCTCTCTGTACCCGTCATTGTTGGGGGTATTGCCGGAATGACTCTGTCAATAACGGGTGTGAAGCAAATTCACGGGTTGTGTAACGATATAATAAAAGATGTTGCACATCTGGATGAAAAAGATTTTTCCACACGGATTTCATATAGAGATATATTATATTGTACTATCTTTCTGATTGGGTGCTTTTTCCTCTCAGAAATTGTAATATGTTTGGCGATGTTTTTTGCATCGGGAAATAATCCTTTGGCAACGTGTTTTGTTTTATTAGGATATGCGGTCTTAATAATCACCCTAGCACTCATGTTTATTTTGTACACTCGTATGATCCTGAAGACTCAACAAATCACTCGCAAATATACTTCAGCTGTTATAAATGATTTAGAAAATACGAAGACATATCCTACATCACTTCCACCTCCAGTATCCCCCCCCTGATTATAATGAGGGAAAAAATAATTGTACAGCCAACCCGATCATTGTCTCCCAATGATTCCTCATCAGATTGATGGGGATTATTTTCCATTTGTGCTGGTTTCATTCCGTTAATTCCCTTGTGTGGGTGAAGAGTGTTGTAATATGTCCGAAGGCCCTCGGCGAACTCTTGAGCACCTTTAGAACTCTCAAGACTCCACAAAACTTTTCTCATATATCGGAACGTGCCATTCAGGGGATCAAGGAGGTTTAGTTTGGTCTCAAAATTTTTCATTCGAATGTGTGTCCGGGCCAACGAGTTCGCCCCTCCGACTATAAAGCGTATGTACCTTGATGCTCAACAGCTGGTGAATGCAAACGGCCCGGAAAAAATTTCCGAGAGGTCAGCTGGTATGGTTCGCAGCACACTGATCGCAGAAAGAGAGGATCGCCCGTGACCCGCGGCCGGTATCTTAAGCGGGCGCTGGACCTGGCAGACGAGATCGCAAAAAAGCGGGGGCAGGTCCAGCAGTACCGGCCCGGGCCCGGCATGATCTGTCATCTCTCAATCTTTATTCCGAGTTGCCTGGCCCAGGTACGGATCAAACGCGTGCGCCATCTCCGCTGCTCGCTCGTGTGGCTTGAGCGGGAGGCCGAAGCGGATCTTGCCGGGCTCCGGCTCATGCCATTATGCCCGGGTATATCCCGCGAACTCTGGATCTGTTCGCCCACCGGGATCTTCCGGTTCTTCCGGGTCGGGGACTCATCGCTTGCGGAACTTGATCGCGATGGCCGGCTGCTGACGGTTAGGCCCGCTGTACCGTCTCTTTCCCCACCGGCTCCTGCCAGCCAACCCCCTTCCGCCGGTACGACCTCACCGTCGGTAACCACAACTCCCGAAAACCCTGACGGTGAGTAAGACCGCACCTCTCTATTTTGGGCCCCTTTTGCAAAACGGGGTTCATTTAATGTGATTTCATCCGTCCCCCAATCTTTAGGGATACCGAAAAAATGCCGAATTCACAAAAAACCGATGCGAATTCATTTTAAATCGTTTGGATTTGCCCCGGATTTCGGATTTTTACGACGGAGGGGCAAAAATGCGCTAATAGGCGCTATTGGATGGCGAAAGTGGGGTGAAAACCTGCTGCAACCTGGGCCGGGAGCCCGGGAGAGGGGATCCGGAAGAGGAGAATGATCATCGCTCTGCATCACCAGAACCGCTAAACAGGAGTAATCCGTATATGACTGTCATCCATGAACGCGGAAAGCATGATAAAAGGAATTGTTACCTCGTATATTTCATCCCCTCAGGGCATGGAGACGATTTGTAAGTATGTCTCATCGGATGATGGGCAGAAAGCGATCAGGGAATATCTTCAAACCCCCCATGGAATGCAGATCGCCCGGGAGGTCCTGCCGCTTTTGCTGGACGCGGTTGATCTTCCTGATGATCTGAAGAATGCAATAAAAGAGAACCTTGAAAAGAAAAATTAAAAAAAATTCCGCGTTTACGTTTCATCTGCCACAAATTGTAGAGTCGGACTTTTTTGCTCCCGGGAAAAAATTATTTTTTCTCAAAACAGTCCTTGCAGGTCATCGTCTTCTTGACCAGTCCCATCATCCGGATGCAGTGGCTGCATCCTTGGACACCGCAGTGCTCGCACTCCCGCAGCTGGCTGGCCGGAACCTCCTTCCCGCAGTGGGGACACTCGTACATCTCTTCCGACCCCGCGACCTCGCTCACGGACGTCTCATCGTACGAAGGGGCGTCTCCCCCGCTGGTTGCGGGCTCATACATCCGGTACACGATGGCAGCGATCTCGCAGAACATCCTCCAGCAGAGACTCCCGAAGATGAAGAACGCGATCCAGAAGAGGGGCGAGGCGGTGGGAGTGACGACAAGAGCCGTGGTGTTCGAAAACGACTTCACCGCGGAATCCGTTCCCGTTGCCTGGAATCCCGCCACGATCCCGAGGAGAGAGATCGCGATGATCGCGACCGCTCCCAGGATGTAGATGATCTTAAGACGATTCCCGATCAGGAATTTTTTGAAGGGCAATGGCCTGCCCCCACCGGTCTTTTTTCGCTCCGGTGGTTGTGCGGCCGGGGCACGGGTTGGGGGCGTCGTTCTGTAGGCGCTCGCCGGCTCCTCGTATAACGGTTCATCCCGCCGCTGTACCCGTGTCATATTATCCGGATGCATCGCAGGAAACGGGTACCCGCATCTGTTGCAGAACCGGGCGTGATCATCCGATGTGGTTCCGCAGCTCGGACAGGTTCTGGTCATGGTATCTCCAGAGGAGAAGTTAGTGGGGATTTGGGCATGAATGTATTGATCGGGCCCGATCCCTCAAAACTAGGAACCATTTGCGAAACCGGTCCAAAAAAAAATTTGCCCGGGCGCCTCAGAGCGCGAGCCGCACTTCCTTTGCGGCTTCGCACATATTCTTGAGTTTCCAGTAGGCAGACTCGCGACTTCGCATCCGCATGCCGCAGTCCGGGTCGATCAAGAGGATCTTCGGATCGAAATATTCCACGGCCTTCTCGATCCGCTTCTTTATCTCTGGCACGGTCTCGACCGTCTCAATGGACGAGTCCACGCAGCCGTACCCGAGCATGTGCCCGGTCAGGTCCCGGCGCGAGATGATGTCCAGGTTCGCCTGGTTATTCGAGAACTCGAAGTCAAAGACATTCACATTGTACTTCAGGATCTCGTCGATCACGTTCGCGATGTTCCCGCAGACATGCATGCATACGGGAACCCTGACCGATGCGGCGATCAGTTCCACTGCCTGCTTCCCGATCGCGAGATCGGCAATACCGGTCGAGAGGATCGGCTCGTCAATCTGAAGCACCGTAATCCCGGCGGCCTCAAGGCTCCGTGCCTCAGGCACGAGTGCCGCGGCAAGGTCGAGCGCCAGTTCTTCCTTGTTCCGGTACATCGGAGTGCTGATGTGCAGGCCATGGGCGAGCGTGGACGGGCCGGTGATGATCCCTTTTACTTTCGGGAACTTCGCGATCGCATACTTCGTGTCAGTTGTGGTGATCGCGCCGGCTGCCGGCTGGATCTTGCCGATCACGTCCTGCTCCTTGACCCCCGGGAGTTTTCCGGCAAAGTTCCCGATCATGTCACCGCGAACCTGCCCGTCCGAGATGATATCGATACCGGCCCCGATCTGGTCGGTAACCGCGGTTTCGACCGCACCCGCGAGCGGGTCAAAGAGACTTTTCAGACCGCCGGCTTTTACCACCGGATAGCTGCCGACAACGGTCGTTGCCAGTACTTTATTGATGAAATATGCTTTGGACATGGGTATTCCCGGCCTGAAATCGTACAGATCGATTGTTCCGGAAGGAAAAATAGTTCGTGGTCGGGGTTATGGGACCAGCCGGTGCATGTCGCGGGGGAAGAGGACGGCTTCACGCACGTTCGAAAGACCGAGCATGGTCATCACAAGCCGGTCGGCACCGAGTCCCCAGCCTGAGTGGGGCGGCATACCGTAGCGGAACGGCTTGAGATAGAACTCGAAGCTCTCGGGGTTGAGGCCTTTCTTCGCAATCTGGTTCACGAGAATATCGTACCGGTGCTCCCGCTGGGCGCCGCTGGAAAGCTCCATCCGCGGGTGCATCATGTCGAACGCCTTGCAGATCGAGGGATCGTTCTCGTACTGCATCGCGTAGTAGGGCCGGATCTCGGAGGGCCAGTCCACGATAAAGTAGTGGCCGCCCATCTCGGCACCGATCGCCCGCTCGGCCGCAGGGCTGACATCGTCGCCGTACTTGATCGGCTCTTCGATCTTCTTTGCCGCGATCTCGATCGCTTCTGCGTACGGGAGCCGGGGGAAGGGTGCCTTCGGGATCTCGAAGTTCGTGATCTCAAGGTTGGCGAGCTGGGTGCTGCACGTCTTGTTCACGTACTCGTAGGTCTTGACGACCAGGTCTTCGAGGATGCGCATGACCTCGAGGTGATCGGCAAACGAGACCTCGATATCGATGCTGGTTGCCTCGTTGAGGTGCTTGGTTGTATTGTGCTCCTCGGCCCGGAAGATCGGTCCGATCTCGTACACCTTCTCGCAGCCGGCGGCCATCATCATCTGCTTGTAGAGTTGCGGGCTCTGGTTGAGGAAGGCCTCCTTGTCGAAGTAGGCGATGGGGAAGAGCTCGGTGCCGCCCTCGGTTGCGGCGGCCACGATCTTGGGGGTGGTGATGGCGGTGAAGCCGTGGTTGTGGAGGTACTCGTTGATGGCGTAACACGCAGCGCTGCGGATCTCGAAGACCGCGGCAACGCGGGGCCGCCGGACATCGAGGAAGCGGGCATCGAGCCGGGTGTCGAGCTCGGCGGAGACTTTCTCGGAGACGTCGAGCGGGAGCGGTGTCTCGGCAAGGCTGATGATCTCGATCGATTCCGGCACGAGCTCGCGGCCGCCGGGAGCCTTGTCGATGGCCTTCACCGGGCCACAGACCCGAACCACGGATTCGCGGGAGACGGCCTTGACCGCAGCAAGCACCGCTTCGGATACCTTCTTCTTCGGGATGGTCACCTGGATGATGCCGGTCCGGTCGCGGACGAGCATGAAGGCGAGGCCGCCGAGATCCCTGACCTCGTGGACCCAGCCGCAGACTTCCGCGTGGCCGCATTCCGGTGTGACGTTTGTGATGGGTATGCGCATTAAAATCCTATATCTATGGGGCGTAAAGGGTAATGAGATTTGGGGAAGCTGAGGGTCATCAGACCCGAAGCTGGAGAAGAAATTCATCCGAATTTCTTCGATTTGCTGGATGCCCTGATCCGGGACTCTATGAGGGAGAATGCTGAAAGTCATCAGACTTGAAACAGGGGAAGACCATCAGGTCTTCGTTTGAACCCGCTGAAATTTCTTCAGCCAGAATTTTCCCTTCGAAATATTCACCCCATCCGGCGCACGACCAATCCACAACCCATATAATATTCAAAAAACCCCTGTTAATAGAAGAATTATGGCAGAAAAAACGAAATCCCCCTCATCGCAGGGCAAAACCGGCTGGAGTACCGGTGCCAAGGTGCTTGTCGGTATCATTGCCGTGGTCATGATCGTTGCCGTGATCGCGATCGTAACCCTGACCGTTGCGGTCCTTGACTCACAGTCCGGCACCGAGTTCCCGTACACCACGAACTACCGTGTCACCCTTCCCGATGGCGAACCGATCACGATCGGGAGCAGTCACATCCTTGTCACCTCGTACAACAATGAACTGATTGCCGAGGTTGACGGGACAAAAGAGAAACTGGTCGTGGGCCAGCAGCGCGTGATCAATCCCCGGCATGCGCAGGTCACCGTTGCCGGTATCCCGCTCATTGACACCGATTTCCAGATCACCCTCACGTACCTGGGATCGACCGGCACCAATGCAAATTTCGATATGACCGTGAAGACTTCGAAGCAGGTCCCGGAGTTCATCATCAGCAAACTGATCCCCGCAAAGATGCACGCCCAGCCGGCATAAGCCGGGCAAAAACCTTTTTTTTCTGTTCATCATCGTACTCTGGTATCCGCACGCTCACGTGCAGATCCGCTGCCTCCCGCAACAGTCCCGCAGGAGAGATTCGAAAAACAGGGACGCGAGAAAGTGGGAGGGACACCAGAAGAAACGTGAAACGTGTGGATTGCCCGGGCTATTGCCCGGGCAGTGACCACGCGTGCTCACTCTTTTTTTGCGGCTTCTGCCGTATTGTCGCAAGGGGCACTGTGCCGGAACATCTGGATGATGATGGAGGCGACCGCCAGCATGGAGATGCCGATGATCGCGTAGATCACGAGACTGAAGTTCTCCTTGACGATCGGGAGGCCGCCAAAGAAATAGCCGGCGAGCGTGAAGGCGACAATCCAGAGGCAGCCCCCGATCACGTTGTAGGTTAAAAACCAGCGGTACCGCATCTTGCCGACCCCGGCAAGGAATGGCGCAAAGGTCCTTATGAACGGGATGAACCGGGCGATCACGATGGTAATACCGCCGTACTTTTTGAAATATTCCTGGGTCTTCTCAAGGTGTTCTTTCTTGACGAAACTGCACTTCAGGTTGAGAACCTTCATGCCCGTGGTGTGCCCGATCCAGTAGTTGACGGTGTCCCCGAGGATCGCAGCGGCAGCCAGGGTGAGTACTAGGATCTCAACGTTCAGGTACCCGGCTCCCGCGAGCGTGCCGGCCACAAAGAGCAGCGAATCGCCGGGAAGATACGGCAGGACCACGAGGCCCGTCTCGCAGAAGACGATCAAAAAGAGAATCAGGTACGTCCAGAACCCGTAACTCTCGATGATCCCGGGCAGGTACTTGTCGATATGGAGGACGAGATCGATAAAAACAAACGGCAGATCCATCTCCGGATATATCTGCCCCGGGATGCAATAAATGCTCCACCATCCCGAGGGAGCAATCCTGGAACTCTGGCGGGGGAATAAATACTTTGTATGGGGGCATACAATAACGAATACAGGTGAATTAATGAAAAACGCCCGTCAACCGAACTACTCCTTTGTCATTCTGACGCTCATCCTCATCGTCATCGATACGATCCTTGCATGGATCTCGACGGCGATCTTCCCGGCCCTCGGCTTTGGCGTGGTATCGCTTATGTATATCGCTGCCCCGGTCATGATCCTCTTCACGCTCTGGTATGGTGCCTATGGTGCGATCGCTGCCTATGCCGGGACGCTTGTGGGCTCGGGGCTGATGATCTCCGAGACGCTCGTACAGCACCCGTATGTGGCGATCCTCTGGGCACTTGCCGGTCTCGTCCAGGTGCTCATTCCGCTCGTGGCAATCCGGAGTTTTGGCGTCGATCTCTGGATGAAGAATCCGCGCGACTATACCTACGTGATTCTGTTCGGTGTGATCATCAACAACCTCGTCGGTGCTGCGTGGGGCGTCTGGACGCTCTCTCTCGTGGAGACCGTGAACCTCGGATCGGCCTTCTGGATCTGGTTCATCGGCAATGTCGTGCTCTGTATCCTGATCCTCCCCCTTGCGCTCAAACTGTTCACGCCAACGATGGAGAGGACCAGGTTATACGTGAAAAATTACTGGGATTAATCCATCCTTTTTTTCTGATATTTTTTTGCCGCATGGATGCTCGTGCCGGACCCTTTAGAATTACGGAACAATGCGCTCGTCGTGGGCCTGCCACTTCGGGTCTACGATGCAGAGGAAGACCAGATCGACCGTGCCGGTGTTCCGGATGAACTGCCGGGCACCCGGCGGGATATGGACGATCTGGCCCGGACGGACGGGGGCCTGGTCGCGATCGATCTGCATCTCCCCGCTGCCGCTGAGAATGTAATAGAGTTCGGTGGAGCGTTTCAGCACGTGGGGCAGGGGATAGCGTGGGCGATGCTGCAGGAGAGCCCGGACGCTTCCGGCACCTTGTCCGGATGGAGGAGCTCGATGAGGAGCGACCGGTCGATGACCCGTTCATGAGTGTAGTCAACAATGTCGCGGATGAGCATGATGGATTCTCATCTCCCGGGTGGGCGGCCTGTCAATAAATATTCTCTATCCATGGTGTCGGGCACGTAAGTCAGTATGATCCGGCACAGTGCATCTTTATTGCGCCCGGCAGGTATCATTACAATAGTGGTTATCATGAAGATCATTGGCATCAACGCAAGCCCGAAGGGTGAGAAGAGCCAGACCCGCCGCCTCGTCATGGGCGTACTCGAAGGCGCCCGGCAGGCCGGGGCGGATATTACGTTCGTGGACATCTGCGGTCTTGAGATCAAGTACTGCACCGCGTGCGGTACCTGTTACGCGAAGGGCGAGTGCATCCATGACGACGATTTCCCGGCGCTCCTTGAGAAGATGCTGGATGCTGACGGGATCGTACTCGGTTCACCGAACTACATCAACCAGGTCACGGCCCAGCTCAAGACCATGCTCGACCGGATGGCGGACGTGGTCCACTGCCAGACACTTGTCGGCACGTATGGGTGTGCAGTCTGTACCGCGGGCGGTGCGAAAGCGGACGAGGTGGCGGACTACATGAACGAGGCCCTCCGGAGTTACGGGGCCATGACCGTCGGGAAGATAGGCGTGCTTGTGGGAGCCGACCCGAACGCCATTGTCGGCGGTGAAAAAGATGCCAAGGCACTTGGCAAGAAACTCGCAGACGCGATCAAAACAAAGTGGTCCGACCCGGTGCAGGAGGCGCTCCTGAAGGAACGCAAAGAATATTTCAAGCGCATGATCTCGTTCAACAAGGATCTCTGGAAGCACGAGTACGATTACTGGAAGGATTTAGGGGAACTCTGAACTACCCTGTCCGGTTTTTCTTTTTTAAGGTTGCAGCAATTTCAGGTGTGGGAACAGGCCGGGTAAAAATAATAGGGGATGCCTTGGCACACGCCGGCACCCGATTATATTCAAAAAAATTATGGGGTGGAGGATACCTTTACGTCCGCTTCTTGATCATCTCAAGGGCTTCGAAGGCCTCTTTCCGGACCATGACATTCTCATCGGAGAGCAGGCCGGTCAGGTGGTCGATCGCCTTCTGGTCGCCGATCTCTCCAAGGAGCAGGGCAGCCCGCATCCTCACATCGCTCTGGTCGTCTTTTAAGACCATGATGAGCGGGGTGGTGGCCGGCTGGCCGAGCATCCAGAGCGCCTCCATGGCGCCGGTCCGTACACGGTTGTCGCCATCGCGGAAGACCTGCATGAGCGGGGCGATCGCGGGAACGCCGAGTGCCGCAAGCGCCTTGACGGTCTCAATCCGGACCGGCCTTTCGGGATCGTTGAGACTCTCGATGATCTTCGGGATGGCCCGAGTGTTGCCGATCTGGCCGAGCACTTCGATGACGCCCCGGCGGATGCCCGGGTTCTGGTCGCCGAGTGCCGCGATCAGGGAATCGAGGGCCGGTTCGCCGATCGTGACGAGAGCGAGAGTAGCCCTGCGGCAGACATCCTCGTTCTGGTCGATGAGCGCCCGGATCAGCGGGGCAATGGCGGGTGCTCCTAATGAACAGAGCGTTGCCATGGCCGCGATCCGCACCTTCTCCTGCGGGTCGTTGAGGCTTGCGATCAGCGGGGCAATGGCCCGGGTATCTCCAATCTGGCCGAAAGCAACGGCGGCCTCGTAGCGCACGCCGGCATCCTGATCCCTGAGGGACTCGATGAGGACGGCTACCGCCCGTTCCTCTTTCATGATCCCGAGCGCCTGCACGGCGCCACGCCGGATCAGCGGATGGCCGTGTTTGGTGGCCTGGATCAAGGGAGCAATGGAGGGCTCTCCAATCAGCTGGAGCGCCCGGATCGTCTCCTGCCGTACATCCTCGCCGGGATCGTCCATGGCGCCTATCAGCGGGTGGACTGCCGGTCCGCCGATCTTGCCGAGCGTGTCGGCGGAACCCCGACGGATGATCCAGTACTCGTCCTTGAGCCCGCGGATCAGCGGCTCGATGAACGGTTCGCCGAGGTCTCCTACCGATCGGACCGCCGCCCAGCGGGCATCGAGATCGCCCTCGGTCAGTGCCTTAAGGAAGGTATCGTAGCGCTCCTTCTGTGCCCGGAGGCGCGCCTCTTCCTGCTCGTCCTTGCCTGACTTGAACAGGTTGAGAAATTTCTTGCCAATACTCATGTGACTTCTCCGAACGAATATTAGTATAAATACCCTCAAATAGGTATCGGCGGGTATTTGAAGCCGCTTGTGGCAGTTCTCTCTTTTAAAAATGGGGAAATGAGGAAATACGGCCCGGAAATTTCACCGGTTACTGCTTGTAACCCACCGTGAATTTCACGGTGCTGGACGCGGTCTTCGGGACATCGTACACATACATGGTATAATCCCCGGTGGGCATGGTGGCGTCGGTGGAATATCTGAAATCCCAGTTCTTGTCTGCCTGTACCGAGAACGTACCCAGGGTCACGCCCCCCGCGTAATTACCGGGGCCGTAGAGGACCAGCTGGATATTCTGCGCTCCCGTGGTGCAGATGCCGGAGAACCGCAGGGTGTCGCCTTTCGCTGCTGCATAACTGTTAGTGGTTACCGTGAGCGTTCCCCCACCAATCACTAAGAACTGCTTTCGTTCGGATACCTGGTTATTCAGGTCGGTCACAATCACGGTGTAGGTACCGGGCAGGACGGATGAGCCCGGGTTCCACGTATACTTCCAGGCCCCGAGTTCGTTCACCTGCGGGTTGTCGAGCTGGATCCCGTTGGTGTATTTTCCCGTACCATACACGGTGACAAGCACATAGCTGGTTCCCGTAGCCGTTCCTGAGAACACCTGTGAATCCCCGATCACCACCGTATCTTTTCCCACGTTCAGGGTCAGTGAAACGGGCTGGTCCCGCGAGGGAACCGCGGTCGGGGGGATCGTGGCGATGACGGTCGGAGCGACCGTTCCTGAAGAAACACCCTGTGCCGGTACCAGTGCGACAAATACGTTGTTGGCACCGGGCGATATCGTCATTGTGGCATCCCAGTTCTCGTAGCCCGTGTACCGGAGCTCCACGGAATGGCTGCCGGCCTCGATATCGGTTAAGGTACTGGGGGTGCTACCCCGGTACTGGGTGTCAAGGTAGATCTGGGCCCCCGTGGGTTGGGATGCGAACTGGACGGTCCCGGTCTTTGCAACGGGTTCGGCAATGCAGCCCGAAAGCAGGACAAAAAACACGACAAAAAAAATGATCGGTACACTCAGATTCTTCGGGACCATGTGATGATACGACCTCTCACGATAACCGTCACTCCGAAGTGATATATAGATTTGCACGACGGGTTTCTGCCGGCGGAACCCGCAGAGCGCGATCCGGGCCGGGTGTTTAACGGGATGCCCGGATCAGCCGGAGGATCTCGCTCGCAAGGGCCACGCTCTTCTCCTCGTCCACCATCAGGGTATCGAACCGGACCGCGTCTTTCACGGTGACGGGGTCGCGGATATCCTGCACAAAGCAATCGATCAGATCACCGTAACAGGCAGCGGTCCCGGCAGAACTGGCCTCAAACCCGGCGGCTTTCATGAGCGCTGCCGCCGGGCCGCTCACCGGTGCATCGCCGATGAACGGGCTCGCCGCGATCACGTACTTGTCTTGTAAGGCTTTACGGATCCCCTCGCATTCCAGGATCGGAGAGATGCTCGTGATCGGGTTGGAGGGACCGATCACGACCGCTTCGCTCGCCGCAATGGCATCGAGCGCCTCCTGCGTGGCAACCGGCGGATCGCGGAATGTCCGCACAACATCCAGGATCTCAAGTTTTCCCTTCCCCCGGACCCAGTACTCCTGGAAATGGATGAGGCCGAGCTCGGTCTTCACCTGCGTGGTCACTTCCGTATCACACATAGGCAGGACAGTCTCCCGGACCCCGAACCGCTCACAGAGAATCGCGGTGATGTTCGTCAACCGCATCCCGTTTCGCAGCATCTCGCCGCGGGCGATATGCACGGCCCGGTCCCTGTCGCCGATGCCGATGAACTCGTCGGTGCCGAGCCGCTTTATCTCCTCGTGAGTGGTGAACGAATCGTTCCGGATTCCCCACCACGTATCGGTGTTGAGGATGCCCGCGAAGAGGTACATCACCGTATCCACATCCGGGGAGATGTGGTTGCCGGAGATCCAGACGTCCTCGCCCGTGTTCACGACCACTGCGATCTCGTGCCGGTCCATCACTTTCTGCATGCCCCGCAGGAGCTTCGGAGTACCGGTCCCGCCCGACAGGAAGGTAATCATTACTCAATACTTTTATGCGATGTATATGAAGATTCTTTAGTGAGTCTGAAGATCATCAAGGACCCGGTGCATGGCTATATTGAGGTGGAGGACTACGCCCTCCGGCTGCTCGACTCCCCCGTCCTGCAGCGCCTCCGCTATGTCAAGCAGCTCGGGTTCTCGTTCCTCGTGTACCCCGGGGCCAACCACACGCGCTTTGAGCATTCGCTCGGCACCATGTTCCTTGCTGATGTTGCGTGCCGCCGCTTCCAGCTCCCCAAAGATGAACATACGCTCGTTGTCTCTGCCGCCCTCCTCCACGATATCGGCCACGGGCCGTTCTCGCATGCCTGCGAACCGCTGATGGAGCTGTATCTCCACCGCAGCCACGATGAGATCGGACCGGTCATCGATGACGTGACAAGAAACCTGCTCACGGAAGCGGGTGTCGATCCCAGGGAACTCTGTTCTGTTGTGGAAGGAAAACACCCGCTCTCCGGTATCATCCACGGCGACTTCGATGTGGACCGTATGGACTACCTGCTCCGCGATGCGTATTACACCGGCGCCCCGTACGGCACGGTCGATGCCCAGCGCCTGATCCGGCACCTGATCCGGTACCCGGACGGGACCGTGCTGGACGAGAACGGGGTGAACGCGGCCGAGTCGCTCCTGATCGCCCGGACCCTGATGCGCCCGACCGTCTATTACCACCATGTCAGCAGGATCGGCGAGAGCATGTTCCAGCTCGCAGCACTGGAGCACAGCGCCGGCATGAGCGCGGACGCGATCGCCCGGTTCCTCCGGATGGACGATGCGTCGTGCATGCAGGCGCTCCATCATTCAGAAAGCCCGGTTGCGAGGGAGCTTGCCCGCCGGCTCTACGAGCGCCGGCTCTATAAGCGGGCGGTGTACGCCGGCAGCGACCAGGTGAACGCGAATACGTACAATGACGGGATCCCGCTCGAAAAGTCCCGGGAGCTCGCGGCCCGGATCGCTGAGACGGCGGGTATCCGTCCCGAAGAGGTGCTCGTGGACATCCCCGCCATCCCCCACGAGATGTCGCTTGGGGTCCGGGTGCAGAGCCGGAAGTCCCTTTCCACGTTTGAAGAGTTCTCGCCCCGCATCCACACCCTCAACATGACCCGGCGCGAACAGTGGCGCCTCGGCGTCTACTCACTTCCCGAGCACCGGGAAGTTGTGGGAGATGCGGCCTGCGAGGTCCTGCACCTCAGGAAACCCACCCGGCAGGACACACTTTTTTAGATCGCGAGTCCCGGCCGGACGATCCTCACATAAATAACACTAATATATGACGGTTCCCTAACACTCACTCATATGAAGTCCCTTCTTCTTGCAGCCTTTGTGCTCGTCATCGCGGGGGTCATGATCGCCGGGTGTACCCAGAGCCCGGCGACAGCCACCCCGTCCTCAACGGCCGTTCCCGCTGCCTCCGCACCTGCTGCCACGACCACTGCCGGGCAGTCCTCCTCCGCCTTCTTTACGCTTGGCGACCACTACCTCCAGAAATCGTACTCGTTCCAGAGCGAGACGGATACCCGCACTGAACAGTTCCGGGTGGACAATGCTGCGTGGGGCATCGACTTCACCGTACTTCCGCTCAACGATGATCTCCAGTACTGCTGGTTCGAGATGACCGTCACCAACATGGACAACGGGAAGACGGATACCTACGGGTTTGGCCGCACCCACTCCCTTGAGACGCACCAGCAGATCCCGATGTACGTCACCGGGCCGTACAAGATCGAGATGAAAGGCAACCGGGTCAAGGTGGACCTCACCGCCGCAAAGCGGAACCCGTAAGGAGGAGTACCATGGCTGAAGATTCATTACTCCTGATGGGCGGGTTTGCGATCGTTGTGATCGTGACCGTGATCGCGGTTGCGATTGCCATGCTCCAGCTCCGCAGCGCCGAGCGCCGGATGCACGAGAGTTCGATCCGGTTCAGGATCTATGCGGATCTCCTGAATGCGATCACCGAACTGAACCTTGCGGGTGGCGACTCGTACAAGATGGAAGCGGCAAAGAAGAATCTCGCCCTGACCTTAAACCGGCTCAACCTTGTGGCAAGCACCGGTGTCCTGCGGAGCACGAATGACCTGCTGGACTTCTTCAACGAGTACAAGGACAAGGATTACGATACGCTCCGGCTCCACAACATCCTCAACCGGCTCGTCATCGAAGCCCGCCGCGACTTGAACCCGGCACACGCCAAGAAGATCGAGGACTCGCAGGTCAGGTTCCGGTTCTTTGCCCCGATGAAGAAGTGAGCGGGCCGGGGTACGGAATTTTTTTTAATTTTTCTTTCGATGAAAGTCGATGCGTTCTTTTCTTCCTTTTTGTTGCACGGAAATCGAAGAACCCTGCGGGTTCTTCTCTTCCTCGCAGTCTGATGACTGCTCGGAGGGCTGTGGTCAGATAAGCCCATAATGGGCTCCGTTTGCCAAACGGACGATTCGCATTTTTGGCCGGAGTGGATCTTGTGTCCACGCCTCTGGAAAATCGGGCAGAATGGGGTTTATTTCTAAAAACAAACGATTTTGACCCCACTTCAACCTGCAAAATAGCGGGCGTCCAGCAGCCTCTATTTTTCCACAGGTTTCGGGACGCGTAAAAATAACTGCTGTCCGGCGGCCGCTATGACCGTTTTAGAGGGGGTTGACCTTATAACGCAGATTCTACGACGGCAATCTCCTCAGCCGTCAACCCGTACAGCTCATACACCAGCGCATCGATCCGGACATCCGTTGCATCGATGTCCTGCTTGATGAGCCGACGCTCCTGGTCGGTCTTTGCCTGCGGGAGGTAGCGGTTCGATCAGCGAAGAACCCTGCGGGTTCTTCTCGAATCCGTCACCGCCATTATGGGCGGAAACGGATTTCCAGAATATGCGTAACGAGCGAGACCATTCGGTCGTGCCGGGACTTGTCCGCGAGCTTGTCGAAGTTGGGGATGTAGAGGAGAAGTTTCCAAAGGTTTGTTTTCATTATCTCAAAAAAAATTATTTTTTTATTTGTTGCTCAACCCATTCTACAATTTTCTCACATCTTGCCAAGGCCTGTTGATAGTCATCATTTTCAAGCAGTTTGGCAGACAAGGAATACCTTCGATTTCCGGCATATTCTGACAGCGGAATTGCTGTACCGAAATTCATTGGAGATGTCAATGGAAAACAAAATCCTCCTTCAATGGTTACAAATGCGAGAGCGGAGGCTTTGATATCTGCTGGTAAAAGGATATTGTACTCTTCCATTTCCGTAACGATTTGGTCTATTGAATGATAGTGATGGAAAGGGACATTGTTATGAATCATTAATGATTTTAGAGATTTTTCAATTGCCTGCTGGCAGAGCGTACAGAGTGTTTCATACATCGTAACATCTGCAATTTTTCCAACTCGTGCTACGCTTAGATCACTTTTTGCCCGAGCAAGCATTTTGGGTGCGTTTTCCGGGAGTTCATGCGTAATATTTTTGTCATGAGTTTTTGTCATCTCATTGCACTCTCCTCCACTACCGTAATTTCTTCCAGCGCCAGCCCATAGATCTCGTACACCAGCGCATCGATCCGGACATCCGTTGCATCGATGTCCTGCCGGATGAGCCGACGCTCCTGGTCGGTCTTTGCCTGCGGGAGGTAGCGGTTTAATTCTAAAATATGCGTAACAAGCGAGACCATCCGGTCGTGCCGGTTCCTGTCCGCGAGCTTGTCGAAGTCCGGGATGTACACCGGGAATTTTCCGAGGACTGTCGAGCTGACATGATAGCCGCGATCCGTCAGCGGACAGGTGCGGGTGAGGACAAACCGGCCAAGGCCGGAGTTCAGGATCGCGAGAAGGAACGGATCGTTCCGGGGAATCGCGAGGAGCGAGTGTGCGATCGCGTACGTCCCGTCCGGATCGATACAGAATGCCGGGCTCTGCTGGAACGGTGAGAAGATAATTTTTGGCCGGTTCTTTTCCGGTTCCGCAAAGCCGGAGAAATTTTCCGCACCGGATGCCGGATCATCCTCGCGGCCACGAACACCGGATTCCGATGCCGGATCCTTTGCAGATTGTTCCAGGTACTCAGCCAGCGCCCGGCACTTCCGCAGCTTCCGGAGATCATCGATCACCAGCACAAATCGTTCCGGCCGCTCCGGCACATAGCGCCGGATATCGGCCGGGCGGAGCAGCGGGACAAAGAAGTGCCGGCACCACCAGGTGTTCTTTGTCAGCCGGTGCTTTGTTGTATCGTCCACGACCAGCGGGTTGTTCCGCGTCCGGCAGGTTCCGAAAGCGATCTCCCCCATCGCGTACTCCTCAAGTGGGGTGCCGGCGGCAAGAATTTTTTCTAAAATTTTTACCGTACGGGTATCTTCCAGCCTCCATCCCCCATCATCGAACGAGCGCTGGTCGAGCGAAAAATCCTGCGCAGCGCTTCCCTGCCGGGCCCCGTCATTGTTCCAGACCGGTGAGACCACAAACGGCCGGTCGGGCGGCTGGTTCCGGAGCATGAGGATATACACCGGTGCATTGCCTTCCGGCAACGCACGGGTCCGGCCGGTGTTTGTGATCGCAACAATCTGGCGGGAGAGGAGAAGGCGCCGGAGCGGCCGGGTGTGCTTGGATCGCAGGAACGTACCGGGAACCAGAACAGAAATAATTCCGCCGGGCTTTGAATGCGATAGCCCCCGCTCGATAAAGTACCCATAGAGACCGGCCGAGACAGCATAGGCATCATAGTGGGTCTGGAAATACTCTTCCCGGGCCTTGATTGCAAACGGCCGGTACGGCGGCGGGGCACCGATCACCGCATCGAACCCACCCTCCGCAATAATTTCCGGAAATGTTTCCTGCCAGTCGAACGGGTTCACCCGCCGGCGCTCGTCCGCGTTGAACGGGAAGACCGGCTTCCCCGAGAAATAATCCGGCGCGATCAGGGAGTTGCCGCACCGGATGGTCTTTACAAGGTACGAGCAGACCTCGCGTACCTGATCCGAAGACCGAACCCCGGCACCCGAACGCCGGCTCTCTTCAATGTACGCAAACAGCAGGATGAGCCGGGCCGCACTGACGGATTCGGGATCGATGTCGGTACCGAACAGGGAACTGCCTGCCAGATCCTGAAGGACATTCTGGATCTCTTCCGGTCGATCGGAATGCCGGGTGTTTTTGCGGACAAGATACCGGTACGCGGTAAGCAAAAAGAGCCCGGAGCCGCAGGCCGGGTCGAGCACCCGTACCGTCTTCCCGTGATTCAGGGATTGGTCGGTTATGCCGGCAAGTGCTTCACGCACCTGGAACACGACAACCTCCTGCGGGGGAACATCCACCGACCCGGTGTAGAGCAGTGCGGATTTGCCGACACGGTTCACGCGGCAGCCTTCCCCGGTTTGCATCCGCATCCCCAGGAATTGGTCAAGAACCGCAGTAAGTTCCTCAACCGCGAGCCGGGAGCCGGGCACCGGGATATCCGGCTGGTCCAGCCGCCGGATGATCTCACGCAGGGGTTCATCGGGAAGCGCGGGAGACGTGCGGGAACCTTCCGGCCCGCGTTCGAAAAAAAGATCCGGTGAGAGCCCCGCATCCGAGCAGGCCCGCCCCATACGTTTCGGGATCCCGTCACATCCCGCAAGAGCCGCGAGCGTGCCGGGTTCAACGAACCCGCACTCCTGACCGGTCTTGAGAAAGAGGATCTGGAGAAGGGTGGTGACGGCGCTATAATTCAGGTCCGGATCGGTCACCGTGTGATATTCATGGACCAGCCGGCGGGCAATGAGATCCCGGGAGGACTCCAGCGTGGAGAGAAGGATGCTGTCCTGGCCGGATAGGTTCGGGGATGTGCCGGTATCGGATCCAATCGGTGCCCGCATTCAGATACTTATTGATCTCTGTGGCGATAATGGTGTGGCGCTCGACAATTCAGGTGAGTGGTTTTCCAAAAAAATGTCAGAACCCCATCGCCACTTCTCCGTCACCGCCCGGTGACGGCTCCTTCTCCGCAACCGCGAGCATCAGGAGAATCCCGATCACTTCGAGCACCATGCAGAAGAGGAATGCTGCATCGAATGCCGACGAGAGGCTTGCCCCTTCAATCGAATGTGCGGTAAACTCGGCAAGTCTTGGTCCCGCAGCGATCGTTGCAACGAGCATCACGGTCGCAACCCCGAGCGATGAGCCGAGGTTCGTCATCATCTTGACGAGGCCGCTCGTTGAGCCCCGGTCCTTTGCCGTACACTCACCCATCACGGCGCTGTTCAGCGGGGAGAACGCGATACCGGTGCCGGCCCCGAGCAGGAAGAGGTAGATGCAGATGTGCCCCACGCTCGACTGGGCTGATAGGGTCGAGAGGAGGAAGAGCGCAACTGCGCAGATGACAAAGCCGGTGATGATCGGCTTCTTCGTGCCGATCACGTCCGAGATCTTTCCGGCAATCGGGGCGGTCAGGATCATGCCGATGGGCAGGGCGAGCAGGATCGTGCCGGCATTGTCGGTCGGGATCTTCTTGACCACTTCTAAGTAGAACGGCATGATGACCATGACGCCGGCCATCGCCATCTGGATCAGCATCACGTTCACGTTCTGGAGCGAGTAGGCCCGGTTTTTGAAGAGGCTGATATTCACGAGCGGCTCGCCCGGCCGGCGTTCCTGGACAATGAAGAGGAGCCAGAAGACTGCCGAGATGACGAGCGCTGCCACTCCCATCATCGCGTTGCTGCCCTGCACCGTGGTGAGGCCGACGATCAGCGAGCCCAGTGCGATAAAGACGAGCAGGACGCCGGGGATATCGAGCTTTGCCTTCGGGGCAACCGGCGCGAGATTCGGGAGAATGTGCATGCCGAGAATGATGGCAACAATTCCCACCGGCAGGTTCACAAAGAAGATGTACTGCCACGATAAAGCGCTGGTCAAAAATCCGCCCACCACCGGGCCGAGGGCAGCCCCGAGCATGGTAAACATGGCAACGATCCCGAGTGCCTGGCCCCGCAGGGACGTGGAGAGGTAGGACGTGACCATGACGGCCCCAAGCGCCGAGATGACCGCTCCGCCAATGGCCTGGATCATCCGTGCCACGATCAGGAAGTCAAGCGTGGGGGAGAGCCCGCAGAGCGCCGACCCGGCCGTGAAGAGGGCAAACCCGCCAAGGAAAATATTCCGGTACCCTTTCATGTCGCCGAGCCGGGATGCCGCAAGCAGGAGGCTGACGAGGATGATGAGATACGCGTTCAGCACCCACGAGACTGCCACGGTCGAGACATCAAAGGATTTCGCAATCGCAGGGAGCGCGATATTCACGATCGTTGCATCGAGACCGGCCATGAACGAGCCGAGCGCGATCACAATCACGATCATCAGCTCCTTTGGAGTCATCTTAGGGGTACTGGCAGTTTCACTCATGATATCAGCACACAACAAAGAGGAAAACGGTTTTTTACCATAAGAACTCTCGGATTAAAATTTCCCGATACTTCTGACGCATGCGGCAACGGGGAAACGGTTATCCGCCTCACCGCAAAATCACCTCTTGCGATACTAAACGTATTCGTGATCAGCCATGCCGGAACACCAAAAAACTGCTAGCGCAACGGCACAGGTGCCGTTCAGGACGATTGCCCATTTCTATGACCCGGACGATCCAACACCCGAGAACAACCGGGAGTTGTCGGACCGGGCGGAGAGCGATATCTTCCACACGGTGCTGGATTCACAGAGGGGGACCCATAAGGAGCTCTGTGACAAAATCGAGATCACGCTTCCCGCATCAGACCTGACACCGGACCGGAAGACCTCACTCGTTTCTGCGGTACGGTCCCATTTCCGGATTCGGGCCGATGAGATGCAGCGAAGCATGCGGCTGACCCAGCGGGTCGGGCTCCGGGAGTTCCGGCTGACGATTGCCATCTGTATCCCCTCGTTTGTTGGCATCGCCCTCTGCACCCCGTTCAAAGGGGATCCTCTCGTTGAGGTGATCGAGAACGTGCTCATCATCTTCTGCTGGGTGACGATCTGGCAGCCGTTCCAGTCCATTGTCTTTGACCGGTGGACGCAGTCAGTGACGGCAAAGGTGTACCGGCAGATCGCGGCTATGGAGATCAGCGTGCGGGCGGCATAATCATCGTATGAGCGGGGACCTGCACCGGACCCCATGAATCACGTCTCTTTTTTCCCGCACATCATCTGGAAATGCATAAATCCCATGCCATTGCTAATCGAAGATGATCCATTATGGAAGTTGAAGTTCTGACAAAAGGCGGCCTGTTAGCCCGCGGTATCTTTGCCCTGATTGTCGGGGTACTCTGTTTTATGATCCCGGTGGGGATGGAGGCACTGTTTGCCTATATTATCGGGATCTTCCTCTTGATCATCTCGATTATCACCGGCGCTCTCTCCCTTGCAGAGGCCGGCAAGATTCACTGGGGCGTGCTCATCCTCTCGATCCTTGGCGTGATCATTGCGCTCCTGATGTTCATGTCGCCGTTCATGATGTTCGTTGCCTTGACCATCCTGATCGCCGCATGGGCCATCATCACGGGTATCGCGGAACTGGCCATCGCCTTCTCCCTAAAAGACCTGCCCTTCCGGGTCATGCTCGGCATCAGCGGGTTCATCGCGGTACTCTTCGGTATCATCATCGGCTTTGCCCCGATCACCACAACGGGTTCGGTCATCCTGATCCTGCTCGTGGGTATCTACTGCCTGATCCTCGGCATCATCAGCATCATCACCGGCCTGCTGATGAGAAAGGGCGAGACGATCGTCTCGGTCTGAACACCTTTTTTTATTTCCCCCGGTTCTTCTCCCGCTCGTGCAATCGCGGCAGGATCAGGGCCTTATACGCTTCGAACTCTTCTTTCAGGATCAGCCCGCGTTCGTTTAAGGCGCCCAGACGCTCAAGCATTGCTATCCATGACTCTGTATCGGAGAGTTCAAGGGAGGCCTGCTCTCTCTGCCGTTCCTCCATAAACCCGGCAGCGAGGATGGCGGAGGGAAGGGCAAGGAGCAGGACACCCCCGATGGTGACGAGGCCGGCAATGGTCTGACCCAGGGGTGTGATGGGAATGATGTCCCCATACCCCACCGTTGTTACGGTCATGACCGCCCACCACATGGCAGCCGGGATACTGGAGAACTTCTCCGGCTGTGCGGCGTTCTCGACAAGGTACATGATCGTTGATGAGAACAGGATCTCAAAGACCAGAAACAGTACCAGGATGGAGATGATCTCCTGTTTCTTTGAGATGACCCGGTGAAGGAGTTTGAGTGCCTCGGAGTTGCGGGCATAGCGCACCAGCTTGAAGATCGAGAGGAGCCGGATAACGTGGAGGAGGGCATTATCCCGCGGGAATACGAAGGGGAAGACGATGGGGATGATCGAGATCAGATCGATCACCATGTAGATCTGTGTTGCGTACCGCAGGCGATCCATCACCCTGCCCCGGAAAGAGAGGGCATGGGTACATGACCAGATGCGCAGGATGTATTCGATCGCAAAAATAAAGAGACAGATCGTGATGAGTATGTAGAGCAGGTTTCTCGCCGGGACCGGGAGATCCGGTAGCGTGATGAGGACCACGGATAAGGTATTCGCGAGGATGATGAAGGCGAGGAATGCCTGGACGATGAGAGCCGTGGGATCCTGCCGGGGCGTGCCTTCGAGGATCGTGTGGACCCGGGCCTTGATCCGGTCATAGCGGGATGGTGCCGGGACGATTGCCGGTGCCGGTTGTGCTGGATTCTCTGCCATTGTATTCCTGTTCCCTGTGAGATCTCTGTTGAGGTAAAAAAATTAATTTTTTGGACTTACGGGTTCGTGAATACCTAGCCTGTGTCTTAGATACTCCACAGATACTCCCGTTTTCCCTAGTGTGCCTTTTGTTTTTGATTATTAATGGGTATGGTTTTTTAAAAATTCTGTATCCGGACACCTGTTGTCAGGGAGAGAAGGAGGGTTTTTTACCTCTCCTCTCCATCATTGGTTACGGAACCATATCCCGGTGTCTCTCACTCAAGAGGATGAACTGATCCCGGGGAACAGGAAGCGATCATGCAGACCTGGCCTTCACCACGAAATGAGCCGGCCCTCACCGGCCTTGATATTGTCATACTTCTGGTAATCCTCGTGCTGGTTGTCGGCTTTATCGGGTATGGGGAATTATTCCCGGGTCCCAGCACTCCCAAGAGACAGGGTATGATCCAGAACGAGATCGTGGCAACGAGCAACCTGATCACCAGCACCGGGGGAACCTTCGGGTTTCCCGCGGTTGACGGCCCGATCGATGGTGTGCCGGTCCGGTTTAAGACCCAGAATCCCCGGGCGCTCGGGGCCTATGAGGTGACCGTCCAGCCGTTCATGATGACCACGGGTGCGATCGACATGGGCCACGCCACGATCACGTGGGCGAGCGGGAATGACCGGGAGACACTCTCGCGGGGGGAGACGCCGGTGCTGGTCTGCCCGAACTGGACGATCACCCATAAGGCGAACTTTATTCCCCTGAAAGGCGCCGACCATGACCTCCTGCTGGAAAATTCCGAGCAGTTCACGCTCCTCATCTGTCCTTCACAGACCGCCGCCCCCTACCAGAAGTTCGGCCTGACCATTGCCCCGGCAAACGGGGAGATCCTGCCCCTGACCTACATGGTTCCGCCGAAAATTACCCCGGTCACAAACTTCGGATAATGGTGCCGGCTAATTGGTAATTGTCCTCAGGAGACAGATTCGGGGACCGCAAAAAAAATAAAAAAGGAGCGGGGTTATTCCCGGCCCATCAGCGCATGAATTTTTATTAAGCCCGCACAGGACTTGCAGGAATAATACTCGTCCTTCCAGCAGGCATCGCACGCCCAGCGCCCGCAGAGCACGCACTGGCGGAGGCCGGAGATCGGGTGGGGCGTGTTGCAGAGATCGCACATGTACTGCGCGAAACTGTGGGGATCCTTTAAGGGGGGTTCCCCCTGCTTTCTCATCACCACGATCTCTTTCTTCAGCTCGCGGAAGCGATCCGGACCATTACTTTTTTGCGCTTCCTTTCCGGGCAAGTTCCTTTTCCAGAGTGTCAAGTCGTGCCTCCAGCGATACCAGCGTGGTCTGCATGCCGGACTCGTAGTTCTTCAGTTCCGCAAGACGTACTTCATCCTGCTCGATCTGCCGTGTGCCCTGTTCCTTGAACGTCTGGAGTCGCGGGCGGGAGACCAGTTCCCATTCCTCGACAATGCTCTGGAACCTGCGGTCAAGGTACTCGTCCACCCGGCTCTCCACCGGGCGGGCGAGCGAGAGATTCCCTTTGGCGCCTCTGAAGAAGTAATACACCAGGAATATGACGGCACAGAGGATGAGGACGAGGATGATGAAGGTGAAGAGATCCATCTCAAATCCTCCCTTTCAGCTTTTGTGCCCGTGTTTCGAGTTCGGTCAGCTTGTCCCCGGCTGCATGTTCAAATGCCTGCAGCCCTGGGATCTCCTGTTCCAGTGCATACAACCGCTCCGTGAAATCCGCGAGATCGTTTCCGGTCGAGAGGTCCCATTCCTCGACAATGTACTTCATCCGGCGGTCCACGTAGGCATTGAGATACGAGTCCATGCCGATCATAATGACTTCTCCATCTGGGTGATCAGTTCGTCCAGTTTCTTTGCCCGCGCTTCGATGGCCGTCTTTCCTGCATAGAGGCTGCTGATCTCATCGCTCACGCGGGTCAGCCGGGATTCCAGGTGCGAGAGATCGCTCTCGGTGACGAGGTCCCACTCCTCAATGATCGCAGCAAAGTGCTGGTCGAAGTACACGTCAAGCGATTTATCGAACGTGGGAACACGGGATTCGATCGTCCCGGGGATATGGGAGAACCGGTCCCAGAGCGAATCGTCGGTCACCTGCTGGTTGGGATTCTGGTTAACAACCGGGTACATGGTTATTTCACCTTCTTCTCCTGTTCATCGGTATTGGCAAGGAGGTTGTCCAGTTTTCTCGCTTTCACGAGATCTTCAAGCCGGGTCAGACGGGTCTCAAGGAGTTTCTCTTTCGCGTAGATATTCGTTTCAAGGATCGAAATCTCGTCCTCAACCTTCCGGATCTCCCCGACCTGCTCCTGCGAGAGCCGGGTGAACGGGATCACCTTCGACGCCTCGTGCTGCTGGAGGAGTTTGAGCTTGTCCTTCTCTAGGTCCAGTTCGATTGCCCGGTTGGAGGTCTTCATGATCCGTACCTCGCGGATCATGAAGTAGACGATTGCCATACCGGCAACCACCACCAGTCCCAGGACAATGGTATCGTTGAACAGGGGAGCCTGTACCAAAACTGTTTCTGCTGCCATTGTTGCTTCACCACATCACGGGTTTATCAGAGGGTGTCTTTGGGCCCTTTTGCCCTCTTCACCGTCTTTTTCACGGTATCGGCGGTCTTTGCAGCGGCCTTGCCGATGCTCTCGGATGCTTTCTTCGTCTCTTTCTTGACGGTGTCCGTTGCTTTTGCTGCGCCGGCTTTCACATCCCCGGCAGTCTTCTTTGCAGCAACGTCCAGTTTCTTTGCTTCTTTCGTGAGCGCCGCGTTGGCATCGGCTGCTGCCTTCTTGATCTTCTCACTCATGGGAGGAGTCTTTCTTACGAGAACCTCCTCGTCATCATGGAGACCCAGCACCTTGAGGTCCTCCTCGCTCACCCGGACCTGTCCCTGCCGTACCATGGTATCTGCGCCAACGGTGGTTGTAACGGCTTTTTTGGTTATTTCGTTGATGAGATCTACCTTGTCCCCATCCTGGATTCCCAAATCAGACAGGTGTGCGACATTGATACGCACACGTCCCTGGGGTGGAAATGCCCGCTTCTTGAGAGTTAACCGGACTTCCTGCATAGAGGATAGACCGTCGGGAAAGGGTATATATCTTCCTGATTTCCGAAGAAAATTTGTCCATATTTTTACAGATCTCCGTTCATCCCGCGGAAGATCCCGAAGAGTTCCCTTACGTGTTCTTTTGGGGGCCTGAAACACTGTTATGTGCCCGGAGCGCCAATATGTACAGCAAGACGTGGAGATCATGACACGACCCTGTGATGAACCGGTCACCCAGCTGCATGTGAAGCCGGGCATGACGGTCAACGAACTGGTAGAGGCAATGGGAAAGGCCGGTGCGTACAACGGCGGATCGCTCGCCCACGCGGCCGATATCTACGAGCAGATGCTCCGCGACCCCGAGACAACGAAGTTCTTCGGTCTCGCCGGCGCGATGGTCCCGGCCGGCATGGGCGGGATCGTCTCGGACCTGATCCGCGCCAAGCACATCGATGTGCTCGTCTCGACCGGTGCCAACCTGACGCACGACATCATTGAGGCGATCGGGTGCCATCATTTCCACGGCACCGCGTTCTGCAACGACATCGAGCTCCGGCACGATGAGATCAACCGGATCTACGACATCTACCTGCCCAACGAAGCCTTCGAGCACTTCGAGGAGTTCATGCAGGGTGTCTTCGGGGACCTCGAACCAAAGAGCACGATCTCCATCTCCGGGCTCCTGACCCATATCGGGAAGCATGCAAAGTCCGGCATCCTCCACACCGCGGCCCACAACAACATCCCGGTCTACTGCCCGGCCGTGCAGGACTCGATGATCGGCCTCCAGTACTGGCTCTTCTCCCAGACGAACAAGGTGACGGTGGACGCATTCGCCGATATGCCGGCCCTCCTCGATCTCTGCTTCTCGGTCAAAAAGGCCGGCGCGCTGCTGGTCGGAGGCGGTGTGCCCAAGAACTTCATCCTCCAGAGCATGCTGATGACCCCGAACGGGTTCAGTTACGCCGTGCAACTGACCGGCGACCGGCCGGACCTCGGCGGGCTCTCGGGAGCAACGCTTGACGAGGCCCGGTCCTGGGGTAAGATCACCGAAGAGGCGCAGGCGGTCACCGTGTACGGGGACGCCACGATCACCCTGCCGATGCTCACCGCAGCCGTGATGGAGCGGCTGGCGAAATGACCGAACTGATCCTTGCGCTGGATGTGACCGAGAAGAAGAAGGCGCTTGCCATCGCGGAAGCCTGCGCCCCGCACCTCGATGCCATCAAGCTCGGCTACCCGCTTATCCTCTCTTCGGGTCTCTCCATTGCAGGAGAACTTGAGGCGCTCGACAAGCCGCTGATCGCGGACTTCAAGGTTGCCGACATCCCGAACACCAACCGGCTGATCGCAGAAGCGGTCTTCGATGCCGGCTTTGCCGCCATCATCTGCCATGGCTTCGTCGGGAGCGACGCGGTGCAGGCCTGCGTGGATGTGGCAGCCGATTACGGAGGCGCATGTTTCGTAGTCGCGGAGATGAGCCACCCGGGAGCCACGGCCTTCTTCCACGGCGGAACCGCGGAGAAGATCGCGGAGATGGCGGTCACCTGCGGGGCTGACGGGATCATCGCCCCGGCCACCCGGCCGGAGCGCGTGAAGATCCTGCGCACGATCGTGGGAGACCGGAAGATCCTCTCGCCCGGTGTCGGGGCACAGGGGGGAGATGCGGGTGCCATCGCAAAGCTCGTGGACGGCATTATTGTGGGACGGGCAATCTATGAGGCAAACGACCCGGTAACCGCGATAACAGCATTTTCGTCCGTGCGGTAACGGGTGAAGATTTATTAACAACCTCCAGATTCAGGCCAGATCCACATATAAACGCTCTATGAGCGAGAGATCGCGATTTGGCAGAACCTGCAGGTTCTAAAAATTTATTAAGAACATGTGAGATGTTATAGTATGGAATGGACCGCTGATCAACGGAGAATGGCAGAACAATACAAGAGATTAACCGATATTCCCGAAACGGAGCGCAAATTCAAGTGCCACACCTGCCACCTCATCGTTGACGAGAACCCATGCCCGAACTGCGGCGAGGTCCACCTGGAGATCATGTGCCCCCTCGATCACTGCCACTGCAACCACGAGGTGATCTCGGGGATTGAATACTGCCCGCTCTGCGGCCAGGCAATCTGCCCCGAGTGCGGTTCCCATGACGTCACCCAGATCAGCAGGGTCACGGGATACCTGCAGGACGTCTCCGGCTGGAATGCCGGCAAGCAGCAGGAACTCAAAGATCGCACGCGCTATTCCGTTGCATGAGATATTATCTCGAAGGGTCCACACTTTTCATCCGCGGATCGTTCCGCGCAGCCAGTACCGGCTTCTCGGGGGGCATCCGTTCGATTCCCACCCTCTTCAATCACACCGTCTCCCCGGGATGGAATCACGCAGATCCCGGAAAGGAACTCGATCTCGTGACGAGGGCAGCCGGGATTGATCCAGACGCCTTCGGGCTCCTGACCGCCGTCCCCATGCAGCAGGCCTGCGTGCTCCAGTATGATTGTGTCACGGTCTTTATTACCGCCGGCATCCGGCGCGAACCCCCGGAGACCGCAGGCACCATCAACATCATCGTTACCAGCAGCGAGGGCATGGAGGATGCCGCCCTCCTGGAGACGATCATGGTCGCAACCGAGGCCAAGGCCGAGGCACTGGCCGGTCTGGGTCTTCCGCTGACCGGGACTCCCACCGATGCCGTGATCGCGGCCTCTGAGGGCGAGACCCGGCACCGCTCTGCCGGCCGGGCAACGGAGATCGGCAAAAGGGTCCGCGATGCAGTTCTCCGCGGAATCCCCGAGGCACTCAGGCGCCATGATGCAGGGGCGCAGTCCAACCGGTTTGCCTTCTTTGCTTACAGCCGGTTTGAGGGCGGGCACTGGGTGGAGTGGACGCCCGGACAAGAGTGCCCGTATTATCCCTGTCACTTCAAGGGGCAGGCCTGCGACTTCTGCTACTGCCCGTTCTATCCCTGTAAGGATGAGCGTCTCGGCCAGTGGGTGGAGAGCGCACACGGGGGACGCATCTGGAACTGTGCATCCTGCACGATGATCCACGAGCCGGCGGTGGCAGCGTATTTCAGGAAGTTCCCGGGGGCATCAAGGCAGGAACTCCTGCAGGTCTCGGAACGATCGAAACGAAAAGACTGACCTTTTTTATAGGGAAAATTTTCAAAAAAAGTATGATTATTCCCTGATACCCGGGTAGTGTTACTGCACGACAACCAGTGCAAGCCGGCTCACACCTTGATGGTGCACTAAATCCCGGAGTGCAACCAGAGGAAAAATAAAATTTATTCCTTGATGTCGAGTGCCTTGAGGAGCTCGGAGAGCGGGATACCGTGAGCCTCGGCTGCTTCGCGGATGGTCTCGCCACGGGCGATCGCACACCCGACACAGCCCATGCCGAACTTGAAGAGTGCCTCGGTTGCCTCGGGCTTTGCCTTGAGGAGATCGTAGATTGTGCTGTCAGCGGTGATTTCAGACATAGTATCTCTATGTCAGCTGTGGGGTGTGATAAACTTCACGATAATGGCAGGCTGGTATAAGGGCGTCCCGGCATGCAAAACAATACTTTCACAACGCATGGTGACACACTTATCCCTTGAACCATTTGGGTAATAATACTGGAGATGTACGAAGATGGATTATTCCGAAGCAGCAAACAGAATCTCCCGAAAATTTGCAAGCGGCGGCGAGACCCCCGATGTGAAGAAGATCGAGGGCAAGCTCAAGAGACTCGTGGATGAATTCAATGTTCAGCCGAGTGAGGCAGAACGCAGCGTGACGAGCGAACTGGCCAAGGAGTACAACCTCCCCGTGCCGGGTGCCGGTAGCAGTGCCGGAACCGCCGGGAAAGGTGGCGGTACCGAGGAGAAGAAGATCGCCGAGGGTGTGCCCGGCGACTGGGTAACAATCGAGGGAAAGATTGTCGCACTGTCAAATCCCCCGTCACCCTCGATTGCCCAGAACGGCATCATTGCCGACGAATCCGGCGCACTGCGGTTCGTGGTCTGGGCCAAGGCGAACGCCCCGAAGATGGCCGAGGGCTCCTGGTACCGGATCGAATCCGCGGTCGTGGATGAGTTCAAGGGCATCCCGAACCTGAAGATCCATTCCGGGACAACGATCAAGGAGATAGAGGACGACCGGTCCCTCATTCCCACACCGGTGCCGATCAAGGATCTCCATACCGGTATCGGGGGCATCCGGGCGAAGTTCGTGCAGGAGTGGGATGCAAGCCACGAACGGATGCTCCAGTCCGGCCTTTTAGGCGACGAGACCGGTACGATCAAGTTTGTCATCTGGAAGGAGCCCGGCCGGGAGAAACTGGTACCCGGTGCGGTCTATAGTATCTTTTATGCACAGGTGGACGAGTTCAATGGCCGGCTCTCCCTGAACCTGAACGGGGCCACGATCCTGCAGGAAGAGGGCGAGATTGCGGTCAGCGGCGGCGATGCATCCGTGACCGGCGCGATCGTCCATATTGCCCCGGGCTCGGGCATCATCAAGCGCTGCCCGGTGGAGGGGTGCAACCGTGCCCTCTCGCGCCAGAACTACTGCCCGGTCCACGAGATCCAGCAGGGTTTCGCGTACGATCTCCGGATCAAGGGCTGGCTGGATGACGGGGAGAAGACCCATAACGTCCTGCTCCAGCGCGAGGTTGTCGAAGTCCTGACCGGGATCACCCTTGTCCAGGCACAGGAGATCGCCGAGAACAACCCGCTCGGGATGGACGAGGTCTTCCTCCGGATGCGGGACGCTGTGCTGGGCCGGTACATCACCTGCCACGGCCGGGAGATCGACAACCGCGTGCTCGTGAACAAATGCGATGTTGTGACGTTCAATTCGAGCGATCATACCGCCCTGCTGAACCGGGCCGGGGGGGCGCCATCATGAGCGCGAACCCCGCGAGTATGCCACCCCGCCGCGAGGGCCAGTTCGAACGCGAACCGGCACGCCGGGTCTTTGCCGCGGAACTCCGCGAGTGCCGGTACCAGTTCAAGGATGGCGAGGACGAGAAGAGCCCCACCTTCGTGCTCCTCCCGAGCGGCGAGCGCTCGAACCGGATCTTCATTGTCGGCACCCTGACCGAGAAGACCCGGCAGGGTGAGCAGAATATGTTCTACCGGGGCCGCGTGGTCGACCCGACCGGCACGTTCTTCGTGATGGCCGGGAGTTACCAGCCCGAGGCGATGCAGCAGCTGGCGAAGATCGAGCCGCCGCAGTTCGTGGCTGTGATCGGTAAGGCCTCCATCTACCAGAAGGACCCGGCAAGCGCACCGCTGGTTTCCGTCAGGGTCGAATCGATCAATGTCGTGGACAAGGAGACCCGCGACCTCTGGGTGCTGGATACGGCGAAGCACACGCTCGACCGGGTCGATGCCTATGCAAAGGAGCCGACACCGGACATCCTGAAGGCAAAGGAGCAGTACCCGACCATTGATCCCTCGCTCTTCCGGAAGATCGCGTTCGATGCGCTGGCGCAGATCAAGATGTAATTTTTTAATTTCGGGGGTCCGCAAGACCCGGGAATCAAGAAAAATTTTCAAGATCTTATTTTTTTACCGGGTTTCAATCATTCTCTGTACAGAAAATTTTTCCAAAATTTTTTCAGTAGCGAAGAGATCTCGTTCCCATCAAAGTACACCGCCCGACCCCCTGCATCAGCAACTCGCAGTATTTCAGCAGATTCACTTCGTAAAACTTCCGAAATTTTGCTTGGATGCTCGCAGGGCCTGAGGGGGGTCGGGCGGTGTACTTGTGGTGTAAGCCTTGCGTTCCCGCAGGTGAAATCCATTTTTTTACGACTGAACTATCGTGTTGCACCTGGCCAGATTACAAACACAAGTACACCGTCCGACCCCCCAGCTCAGCCAAAGGGCCACCGTACGAAAAACCCTTACATCCTTCCCTGCTCAAATGAGAATATCCAAAGCCCGCCCCGGAATACCCCCTCCCGGGCCGCAGGGCTTTGCTGATGCCGGGTTGACTCCGGGAAAGGCGATTGTAACATTGCTACATACTGCCTCATGTATTCCCGCCGGAGAATGGCGCATTGTTCCGGGAGAATTACCGCGTTTTCCCGAATTATTGCCTCATCAAAAAAGGGGGTGAGGCAAAACTCGTACAACCGGGCACGATAGTGACCCGGATTCCTTACCAAGGGGAGGGGGGCAAAACCGGGTTTTGTCCGGTGGAGCGGGGGTGTGGGAGGGGCGTTCCATGAAATTGTTTTCAGGATCAAAAAATTCGGGGGCGATCGATCCCTGCAGGAGTAATTTCGATCGCGATCAAAATACTGATCCGGAATAACCGGACTTCGCTTTTCATTTTCCGATCAGAATCTGCCTCGAAAATTTTAGCAATGATGAAATCAGTAACCGGTACGTTGGTAGGGTTGCCCGTAGTGACTGGATGAAAACCATATGAATGTATAGCAGGGCCGAAATGAGATGCATGAAAAAATTATACGGATGAGAGCGATTTCACCGCAGTATCCGTGAGTGCCGGTATAAACTTACTGACGGATTGGGACTCCCCTTTACCTGATGAGGCCTCGCCGCTGAAAACCCAGATCGGTTCGAGATATTCTTCCTCGTACGCACCGGCCTTTGTCCTGTAGGCAAGCGTGGCCTCGGTGATCGATATGGACGGATCGTCCATATCCGTTTTAATCCCCGTCTGCTCCAGATCTTCGAACGCGGTTTCCGGAGATTTTACGGGATACTCCCCGGCCGGTGCATAGTCTCTCCAGTTCGCATAATACCCGATAATATCCCCGTTTCCGCCGACCGTCACCTCCAGTTGCGTACCCCAGACCTTGAGATTGTTGATCGTCCGGCCGAACCAGACATCAATCTGTCCGGAATGGCGGATCTCGTTTCCATTTTTGTCGGTACTCACTACATAATGCCGATCTGCTTTGCCGGTTTGTATACCATCAGGATAGAGATTGTTCTCCTTCAGGAACTGCGTGGCTATCTTCACCGCTTCCTCATCGGATGGCAATTTGTCCGGTGTATCGAGCGCATCGTTCGGGCGGTTTTGAACTCCATAGTCAACAACTCCTGATTTTTCAATCATAACATAATATGCGAGATCCTCACTCTGGATACTCACACCAGCTGTTCCCTCTTTGAACGTGCCATTGACATGGAAGATTCTTGTGTACTCCTCAAGATGACGTCGCGACACATCCGGGGCGACTGTTTTATAGACAATGATTTTTTCTGAAGTGCTTTTTGCAGGCAATGACAAACTCATGGCATGAGATACCGATCCCAGCATGGCGGAACTCTGGGATTGGGAAGATGGTTCTCCGGTTATATTCGCTGTAACTGGTGTCAGGGGATATTGCCCGGATGTCTGATTTGCTACACAACCTGCTGACAGTACGATGATGAGGATCGTCAGCAGGACTCCAAGTATACCGTTAGAATTCATGTATTCACCTCTTAATTATCCACCAAGGCAAAGGAACCATACCTGACATCGTATGCTCCTTCACGGATTACCGGTGCGGAACAGAACGTACCATATCCCGGGAGATAATCTTCGCTGCAGGGTTCAGCCCACATCCAGGCTCCGGAATATTTTTCCTTGTTTTCTACAATGATCGTATCTATAAGAGTGTTTTTCCAAGCAGTACGAATATTCTGAACTTGGTAACCATTGGTTCCTTTCATCCGTTGGGCAAACTGCGTACCCTGATCGCTATAGGGGAAACCAATGGTGTCGTACCCGTTGAGGATATGAAGACCATGGAAAACCTGGTTCATATCGTCATGATGAGTCTGGTTAAGGACCAGACATGAGGCAAAGGTGATCCACTTCGCTCTGGTGGTCCCGAACCTCATGTCATTCGCGTTTAATTCCTGGAACGAATTGTCCGTACCAAAAACAATTGTCAGGTTGTTGCCGTGGCCGGCAAAGAGTGCGAAATCCGCATCATCCGCTTTTATCCCGGACGATTCCGATGCACTCCAGTATTTTGATCCGGCGCTTTCGTTGACATGCTCGTAATATCCCGTCCAGGTTGTATCGCCACCGGAGCCTTGAATTCCGGTGTAAAAATTATGTGCTAACGGAACGGTGGCCGACAGGTCATTTTCCAGACCCGGATAATCCCCGACTCCTTCGGTAAAGACCCGGTATGTTCCTCCGGTTCCCATGATGTACGCCGGTTTTATGCTGGTATTGCTGCTACCACCGTTGGTTACCGTTAATTTCACCGGGTGGGTTCCGTACGAGTTGTACGAATGGCCCGGGTTCTGTGCTGTCGATATTCCGCCATCGCCGAAATCCCATAACCATGATGTAGGGGATCCGGTTGAAAGATCGGTAAAGGTTACATTCAGGGGAACGGTACCGGTAAGTGGGGTTGCAGTGAAATCCGCGATCAATTCCGATCCTCCTGTCACCGTTACATATCCCTGCTTTGTTTCTGTATCATCTCCATAAGAATTTTCAGCCGTAAGGCTGACGGAGTATGTTCCTGCTGTTGTATACGGATGTGACGGATTCTCCAGTGCTGAGGTACCTCCATCACCAAATGACCACGACCACGAAGTTGGTGATCCAACAGAAGTATCGGTAAACTGTACAACCACGGGTGCTGTTCCAGAGAGTGGCGCTGCACTAAATGACGCATTCGGGACAAAGGAAGTTGAATTACCCACTTGTAAAATGATGTACGTACCATCACGTTGATTGCTCAAGGTACGAACCCCCGAAGAGTGGGTTATACAGTTTGGGCCATAAGTCACGCCCCCAGTATCCAAATAATAATTCGTTGGGCTATGCCAATAAGAACCAGTAAAAACGTACCCATACCACATAGGTCCTTTATCTGCGCAGACATACCCGTTTGCAGAATACAGAAATGCCGAAGAGGGCCATTCACAATCAGTGTAACCGTCCGCAATGCATGATTGATAAGTGCGACCATATTGGTGACCCGGATGTATTCCAATTGCACTTCCTGAATCGCTAAAATAAGCAGAAGCAGACACAGGAGACATTGAGAATTGCACCAAAAGAATACAAGCGGCTATGATGATAATCCATGATTTTTTAAAAACCATTTGAAATCCTCATTATTTAGTACCAATCCATCAACAGGAGTAACATTTCTAACGGGATATTACAACAAAACATCATGGATATGAGTCATGCCATAATTATCCCCATTCGCATCATATCGTCAATCGGCATGACCCAACCTTCATGAATCCAAGAGGTGTATTGTTTCATACCTTCGGGCAGGATCGGTTCATCATGTCGCTAAACTCAGGTGAATTACCCTTTGTTTTTTTATGGACAGCTCACTGCCAGTCCTTTATCAGGGTATGCTCGCAGGGTGCTATAAATGTATTTTTATTTTATAATGTATTAAAATTATCGATTTGATTTTAAAATATTTTTTTCGTGATTATTCAAAAAAAAGGTTCCGTCTCCCCCACTCTTGAAGGGTCGAGACCTTGATGCCGGGTGTGATGTGGGAACGGATCTCGTCACCCTTCCTACCCCCGTCCCGTGGTCCTCCCGACCCTGCCATAAACAACCATTACGTCCTTCGCACGCCAACCGGAATGAGACAGGGTACAGCCCATGACATCCCCGACCCCCCCACAACAATATCTCGCAGCCGGCTTCCGCGATGTGGACACGTCGGGCGACACCACGGCCTATACCCGGTGTCTCGACCTGCTCTCCGATATCCCGTTCTTTAAGGAAATCAAGGAGGAGAGCTTCCGGATCATTGCCGGGACAAATCCAAAGCAGGTTCTCGATGCCGGCTGCGGTGCGGGTACCGATCTCGCTGCCCTCGCGTCAGTCCTGTCGCCCGCGACCCGGATTGCCGGCATCGACGCGAGTGCCGCACTCCTTGCCACCGCAGCGGAAAGGACTGCCGCCTACCGCGACCGGTGCCTGCTCATCCGCGGCGACCTTACACGAATCCCCTGCCGGGACGGGACATTTTCTGCCTGCCGGATTGACCGGGTACTCCAGCACATCCCGGATCCGGAGCGGGTGATCCGGGAACTTGCCCGGGTCACGGCACCCGGGGGAACGCTCGTTGCGTTCGACAATGACTGGGACACGCTCTCCATCTCCCTGAGTAACCGGGAGACATCGGCCCGGCTTACCCGGTTCTGGCGCGACAGTTTTGCCTCAGGCCGGGTCGGAAAGGATCTTGCCGGACTCTTCCGGGACGCCGGGTTCACGGAAGTTCACGCGGAGCCAAGGATGCTCACGATTGTCGGGCTCTCACTTGCCGAGAAGGTCTTCGATATCCGGATGCTGCTCGACCGGATGATACAGGCCGGGGCGCTGACACCCGCCGAGGCGACCGGTGTATGGGACGAACTGGTGCGCCGGGTGCAGCAGGGCACGTTCTCATCGGGATATACCGGTTATCTGGTATGGGGAAGAAAACCGGGGTAGACGTTGTGCCTCAGGAAGAGTAAAGAATTATCCCCATCAGTATGATGGTTAATACAATCCCCGCAATGAGAAGAATAAAATCGACGAATATTTCCCGTTTCATTTTTCCTCGGTAAAAATTATTCTTGGTTCATATCACTCATGAAAACAGGAATCTCAATGGGGGATCCTGCGTATACAGTTGTTGCGAAAGTACAGGAATTTCGTCCCCGGCACCGGTTGGTGTTGGCAGGGGAGAGGGTATCTCATACTGATCCAGATGGTCTGACATTACAACCTGTTGATATCTCTGATTCACCAAGGTAGCGGATCTCTGAACAAAGGGGGACGATATTGGGTGTTCTTGTGCTGTGTGCCTGGCCCGCATCCTTCATCTTTTTTTATTCCTGAATTCATTTTTTGGTGTTTTCGATCACATGCGCTTTCCGGGTGACGACTCGCTATTCCAACTGGTAGTACCGGGTTTGACGTTCCTGGACTTGTTCCTTTTAACGATGGTTCATGCGCATCCCTCCGTTTTGGATAATCTGATACATCGCATTTTTTGTCGTCCTCCGGTTATCCCAGGCGCCATTCAACGGTTGTAAGGATTTCCGTAATGGTGCCGGTATTCTCCCGACATATTTCCGATTCGTTTTCCTCAAGAATTTCAAGTTGCCGTCTTATTTCGGCAATTTCGTCCAGGGTGATAAGAAACCACGGATTCTCATGAGGCATTCCCATACAACTCCTCATCATGACCGTTTTTCCAGACCGGTATCATGGTTCAGCCTCGCTTTTCCTGATCTCGCAGACCCCCGACCTCCACAGCTTTGACAAGTATAACCGCACCCAGACGAATGCCAGCAGACCCCCGGCAACTTCCCCGGCAACCAGTCCCCACCAGACACCCTGTTCTCCCATGCCCAGTGGGATTGCGAACAGGTACGCAAAGACTGCGGCAAATGCAAGGCTCCTCATGAACGTGAGAAACAGGGAGGTCGGTCCTTTACCTACACCCTGGAATACCGATGATGACAGGAGACCCAGCGGTACAAAAGGATAAAACAGACACATGACACCGATGAATGCGGCAATGGCCGGATAAAGATGGGCACTTTCCTGTGAATAGGAGAAGATAGAGGCAATCGGGTATGCAAACACCCAGGTCAGGAGACTGACACAGAGGGCAAGAGCAATCCCGAAGAGTATAGAGAATGTGTGTGCAACCCGGATCTTCTCATAATGCCGGGCCCCATATGCCGCCCCGACAACCGATACCACGGTTGTGCCGATTGCAACAATGGGAACGATCCCATATGACACAACCCTGAATCCAACGGAAAAGACCGCTACAGCATCAGTGGTAGCTACAATAACGAGGATCAGGTTGAGAATGATACTCAGTACCGACATCAGCACGTACTCAACACTGGCCGGGATTCCCACGTTCAGGATATCTGAGACCACGCTCCGGCACGGGATGAAGACCTGCCGGGAAAAGCAAACGTACAAATTTTTTTTGATAAAAAACCAGTAACAAAGGACAACCGTTACCGCTGCAAGGGAGATGATCGTGCCCCACGCGGCTCCTGCAATACCGAGGCCCAGACCATAAATCAGGAGAGGGTCAAGGACCATATTCAGGAGAGTTGCAGCCACCATGGCATACATCGTTCTTTTTACATCACCTTCCGCTCTGAGGATACCATACGCAATATTGACAAAAATGATGAAGAATGAACCGGCGAAGAGAACCTGCCCGTATGCCACTGCAAGACCGGCAGTTTCACCGGCACCAAAAAGGAGGGCTATCGGTTCTGCAAAGACGACAAGCGGCACGGTAATGATTGCTGACAGGATGAGAGCAATGAGAAGTGCATGCACTGCACCGTTGCTTGCACCGTTACGGTCGCCTGCGCCGATCATCCGGGCGATAGCTGATGTCGCCCCTGCTCCAATGCCACTTCCCAGACCGATGAGAACCATGAACAGGGGAGACATGAACCCGATGGCAGCCAGGGCATCAGAGCCAAGGCCTACAACCCAGATCGCGTTCACGACATTATAACTGGACATCAGGAGCATGGCGATGATCATCGGCCCTGATAAGGAGATGATTGCTTTTTTCGGATCACCGGTCAGGATTGTAACGCCCTGGGTTTCTCCAGGGGAACAGGTATTTTTTTGATCGGCAAAAGAAAAAAGTTTCATTGTCCCACACACTTCACTCGTGCCGCAGTGCATCGATCGGGTTGAGGTTCGCCGCCTGCCACGCCGGGTAGATACCACAGGCCAGACAGATCACAATCCCGAACCCGACACCTTCGGCAACCGAGATCGCAGTTGAGATCGTCCACAGGTACTCGGTCGTTCCCAGCATCAGGGCGCTGACGGCATACCCCGCAATAAGGCTCAGGATACCTCCGACAATACTTCCGATAACCCCGATGATGGCAGCCTCGTAGATGAACATGCTCATCACCTCTTTCTTCTGTGTCCCGATGCTCCGCATGATACCGATCTCCTTGATCCGCTCGTTCACGGACATCATCATGATGTTGAAGATCGAGACCCCGGCAACGATCATGGATATCCCGCCGATCGCGGTGACGAACGTCGTGATAGTACCGAAAGTCGCATAGAGCGAGTCGAGCGTTGCCTTGCTGTCCGTTACGCTGACAATCTTGTCCCTGCGATTCAGCTGCTTCTCGACGATCGTCTTGACTTCGGCCGTGTCCTGCCCTTCTTTCACCTTGACGACGACCTGGTCGTACTGATCGATATCCCCGAAGTTGGACTCATACCAGTCCTGGGTCACGACAAGGGCATTGTCCGTACTGAGATCAAAGCTCATACCCCGTTCCTCGATGATGCCGGTGACGCGGAGCGTGCCGTACTGGCCTTCGGAGCCGATCGTAATCCGCGATCCGACCCGGATATTATTGTCCGTTGCAAACTCCGCTCCAACGAGGCACCCGGAGTTCCCGTTGCTGTAAGCCCCGTCAGTCATGACCAGGTTGAAATCAGGGATGTACTGCGGGTCCACCCCGTAGATGGTCGCCACGATGTCATCGCTGCCCACACCCACGCTCATGCGCTGAGAGGTCTGGTGTACCGGGATGGCAATGTTCGGGGCAACCGCCTGCTTTATTTTCTGGTAGTTCGAGTCAGTGATGTACTGGTCCTGGGTGCTGCCGCCCGGTGCTCCTCCACCCATTCCTCCCTCGCTCGCACCGGAGTACGGGCTTACGATCACGCTGTCACCGACAGAGTTGAGGCTCTCGGAGACCGAGGCTACCATGCTGTTGCCCAGGATCCCCATGGACGCAATGGCAACGACACCGATCACGATGCCGAGCATCGCGAGGGTTGAGCGGAGCATGTGAAGGCGAATATTCCGCTTGGCAATCTCCCAGAAAATTGCGGTCATGCCGCAATTCTCCCGTCTATGATCCGTATGGTCCGGTTCGTATAATTGGCAACATTGGGGTCGTGGGTCACAACGATGATCGTAGCACCTTTTTTATTGAGTTGTGTCATGAGTTCCATGATACTCGCCCCGGTCTTTGAATCGAGATTTCCCGTCGGTTCATCGCACAGGAGGATATCCGGGTCGTTGATGAGTGACCGTGCAACTGCGACCCGCTGCTGCTGCCCCCCGGAAAGTTCCAACGGCGTGTGCGTATAGAGATGTTCATCAAGCTGGACCGCCCGGAGCACTTCTTTTGCCTTCTCCACATTTACGCCTCCCTTGAGCATCTGGGGAAAACTGACGTTCTCGATGATATTCAGGAGCGGGAAGAGGTTGAAGTACTGGAAGATGAACCCGATCCGGTCCCTGCGGAGACTTGTCAGTTCCACATCGGACATATCCCGTATCGGGATTCCGCTCATGGAGATAGTCCCGAAGGTGGGCTTGTCAAGGCACCCCATCAGGGTCAGCAGGGTGGATTTTCCCGAGCCCGACGGCCCCATGATCGAGATGAACTCTCCCCGTTCCACGGCAAAGGAGATATGGTTGAGCGCGGTCACATCTCCCGACTTGAGCGGGTAGATCTTGACCACGTCCTCAAACTGTATTACCGGTTCCATGGCTTACAGCCTCACTGGTTCTTCTTTCTCTTCATGTAGAGGTATCCGCCGAAGACCAGCGCGATGACGAGAATCACTCCTATCACAGGGAGCAGTGACGGCTGGCTGGCATTCTGGTCGCTCGAAGTGGTCGTTGCAAGGCTGATGGTCTTTTGTGAGGTGATCACATTGCCATCAGCATCCTTGTAGGACATTTGGAGCGGCACGGTATTGCTTTCTGACGTGAAGGAGATCTCAAAACTCCCAAAATCGTCAGGCTTCAGGACACCCACAACATAGTTCTTGTAGGGATCCGCCGGGACTGCCGGAGATGCCGATGTGACCGTTACGGCATTGGCCGTCTCAAGACCTGCGTTGGTTACATCGCCGGTTACGTGGTAGACCGAGCCCTCCGTGGTCACCTTGATGTTGCTGATCATGGGATCGGCCTGTTTCTTGTCCGTGCCGAACGTGATCGGAAGGGTGGCGCTGGCTGTGTGGGCATTGTCCCCGTTATCATAGTTCACGGTTACTTTGAGGTCCGTCTCCTTGCCCGGGGTTACCGAGATGGTCTTGTTCACCGAGGAGCCGGATGGCAGATCTCCGATGTATACCTTCGCAGGAAGTGCAGTCATTCCCTCACCGGATACGTCAAGAACGACATTCTTCACGTCATTTTCGCGGGGATTGGAAATCTGCACGGTAATCGAATCTTTATTGTTTTGGGCAAAGGTGTCAGGTTGATCAATGACCGTCACCACAACGGGAGTATTTTCCACCCTGACGGGAGTACGGTAATACAAGTTGTTTGCATCACGGAGGCTTACCGAGAACGACGGATAATACCATCCCTCTTTGGCATCAGTCTCAATGGAAAAGACAAACGTCCTCGTCTGGAGCGGGCCGATATTTGCTGAGGTGTCGTACGTACCGCCGGTGAGACGGATATCCTTGTCACCGAACGTGGCGTGGTTGACCATAATACTTTCATTTGCATTTCCATTGGTCACGGAAAATGTGGCTGTACCTTTTTCACCGGTGAAAAAAACCCCGGGATCGATGGTCGCACCCGAGACATACACTCTCCCTGCGGCAGCAATAGACGCATCGGTTGTATAGGCACTGACTGTTCCCACAAGAGTTGCAATGGCTAAAAAGATCCCCATATATAGCAGGATCCTTGCCGGGATACGATTGTTCCTGCGCGGATTTACCGCGTGCATCGATACAGATCCTGTGCTGTCGGAGTGTTTCATTCCACAGACTATTCCTTCGAATCGTTGTAATCCGAACATGCGTTTCCTCAATCAGAATGTTATGTTGTAGTAATTTTTTTTACTACTTGGAATGTTAAGTTAACCGTACATTGATAAAAAGGTTACGCAAGGTGTAGTAAAATTTTTAACAACAAAATGATCATGCTATCACTATGGAGAGCATCCCGGCCGGACTTGTAAAATCGCTCAACGATCTCGGTTTGACTACCTATGAAGCGAGCGTGTATGCTGCGCTGGTCCTGTACGACAACGCAGAGGCCAAAGAGATCATTGACTTCCTCTCCATCTCCAAACCCAGCGTGTACGAGGCATTGGATCGTCTTGCAGAGATGGGACTTGCGGTGAAGAGAATCTCAAAGCCGGCCCGGTACAGCCCGATCTCCCCCGAGATGGCAATTAACCTCCTCATGGACAGGCACAGGAAGGCAGCTGACCTGGCACTGGAAGCACTCCAAAAGCTTGAGAGAGAGAAGGTACGTACCGACAAGGAGGATGCCCTCTGGACCATTTACGGGGACGCCAACATCGAGTATAAGATCCGGGAACTCTTCGGGAAAGCAAAACAGCAAATCAGCTGCATGATCGGTGAACGGTACCTCCCGTTCATCCAAAATATCAAAATTAAGGATGTTTCACTGCAACTCATGGTGATCTCGGATGATCCGGATCTTGAGAAACAACTGAAGAGATTATTTCCGGGGAAAAATGCAGTCATCCATGTCATCTCCTCCGAACAATTCAAAATCCCGCCACCATTTATCCCACCGGAATTCGAGGAGATCCATAACCTGATGAAAGTCGAACACATGCTTGAGCTGATCGTTGACGATGAGGAACTCCTCATGGTTCCGCCATTTATTTCCGGCAGCGTTTCGGTCCTCAACACCAGGAATAAGGGAGCAATCCTCCAGATGAAAATGATGAGCCAGCACAACCTGAAACGGTTCATCACAAATGAGGAATTTCCTAGTCCCCGGCAACTCCCTCAAAAGAGATCGCGAAAATAGCTAGGATCTGAATACCGGTTCCCGGAATGAGTCTCGCTCATGCCCGATAGAGGGGCATGAGGATTCTCCTGATGCTCACACTACCAGCATCAATCCGGGATGCGACCCGGTGATCGACCGGCCACCCTGCGGGGTCACGATAAACGTATTCTCGATCCCGACAAGGCCGACACCCTTGATTCCTTTCTTCGGCTCAACCGCAAACACCATTCCTTCCTGTAATGGTTCGTCAAAACCCTTCGCAATGACCGGGAGTTCATCGATCCACAACCCGATCCCGTGACCAAGGAACTTCACCGTGTGGTCCCCGTAGCCCATGAACCCCTCGCGGAACGCCGGGTCAAGGCCGTCCATCACGGTCGCATAGATCTCTGACGGGATTGCGCCCGGCTTCAGGAGCGACGAGACCTGATCGATCACCGCCACGCACTGCTCGTGCACCCGGATCGCCTCCTCCGGAATGGCTTTTTTGAACATGTAGGTCTGCGTCTTGTCGGTCTGGTACCCCTCGACCCCGCACCCGATATCGATCACCACGAGATCGCCATCCGCCAGTTTTTTTGTCCGGCTTCCCATCAGCGGGACCGCAGGGTGCATCCCGGAGATTCCCCCAGGCGTATCCACGCAGATGGGATAGATCGAACTTGTCCCGAACCCGACCTGGCCGATCAGCATCTCGTTGAACATCCCGAAGCGGATGATCCCGTGGTGCCCTTCCCGCACCATGACGGAATAAAGGTCCGCTATCAGCGTGGCCTCGTCAATTCCTTCTCTCAAAAGGTCCGGCACGCAGTCCTCAAGCACATGCCGGTGGATTGCGCCCGCTTTCTCCATGAGCGCGAGTTCGTACGGGCTCTTTACTGCCCGGGTCATGAGCACCTGCGTATCGAGCGGCTGGACGCCGGTGAAGGCGAAGTGTTTCTGCATCCGCCCGTACTGCGCAAGCGTCACGGAATCGAGTTCAAGGTATACCTGTTTTTTCAGCGGGCCCATGGCAGCCGCTGCGTCCCGGAAACTGGTCATCTTCCGGATATCCGGAAACTGCGATTCCGTGCAGGCCCGTTCGTAACTCTTCCGGACCCAGAAGACCGCATCGCCGTTCCGGGGAACCAGCAGCAGGCCGTCCTGGATGGTGCCGGTGAAATAATAGAGATTGATCGGGGAGGTGATGGCCGCAGCCTCCCAGTCCGGGCGGTCGCGATCCATCCTGTCCCGGAAGCGGTTCAGCCGGCTGTCGAGTTCGGTGAGCGGGACCTTCATGGTTATCAATAATAGTGGGAAAGCCTGCTAATTAACGGTACGCAAATCCTGATCCGCTGGTGAAAAAATAAAAAAAAGAGAGCCGGTTAATTATCGGTTGCTCTTTTCCTGGTCCCATCGTTCCAGCACTTCGCTGCCTTCGACAAAGACCATGTTGTGCTTCTTCCCATAGCGCATTGCATCCTCTTTGGAGAGGGCATACCCGCTCTCATCGTCCAGCATCTCGCAGATCGTGACCGAGGGGGTGATCCCTGCCATCTCGGCCATTGCAATCGAGAGTTCGGTCTGGCCGTGCCGGACATCGAGCAGCCCGTCCGCTGCCCGTAAGAGCGCCATGTGGCCCGGGGTCCGGAAGGTCTCGTGGAAGTTTACCGTGCCGCCATTGAGCGCCTGCTTCACCTGCTCGGCAATCGCGTTCACCGTGAGGGCCCGGTCCCGGTCGGTGATGCCGGTGAAGGTGTTCCGGTGGTTCACCCAGAGCGAGAACGAGGAATGGTTCTTCCGGTCGTACGGGATGTCGCCCTCGCGCTCCGCAACGGCAATTGCCCGCAGGGCATCGCTCGCAAACGGGAGGCCGAGCCGCTGCGCTGCCACCGGGTGGACGGCCGTGCAGATCAGACCGCCGCCATCCTTGCGCATCTGGAGGATATGCTTGTACGTGACCGCATCGGACCGGATCGCAAAGTCCGTCTCCTTCTCCCGGTCATCGAAGTCATAGAGCAGGATGAACTTCCCGTCCCGCAGGGCTGCAAGGGCCTCGTCAATCATGGAGAACACCCTTTGCCCGCGCCACGAGCGGGGCTGTGCCGGATACCGGTATGCCACCCGTTCCGTGAACAGGGACTGCCACCGGGACATTCCGCTTCCGGTGCTCCATTACTTCGCTTCCCCCGATGAACACCATGCCGTGCTCGCGGGCATAACGCCGTGCATCGTCACGGGTCCGGGCATAACCGCTCTCGTCATCCAGCATCTCGCAGATCGTGACGGAGGGCGTGATCCCCGCCATCTCCGCAAGGACAATCGAGAGTTCGGTCTGTCCCTTCCGCACATCGAGAAGCCCGTCTGCTGCACGCAGGAGCGCCATGTGGCCGGGCGACCGGAACGCATCATGGAACCGGATCTCTTCCCCGTCCATGGCACGCCGTACATGGTCGGCGATCGCGTTCACCGTGAGCGCCCGGTCCCGGTCCGTGACGCCGGTGAACGTGTCCCGGTGATTCACCCAGAGCGAGAACGAGGAGTTGTTCTTCCGGTCGTACGGGATATCCCCGGTCTTCTCGCAGATCCCGGAGCCGGCAAAGACGTCCCGGGCAAACGGGAGGCCTAAGCGTTCAGCGGCAACCGGATGAATTGCCGTACAGATCAGACCTCCGCCGTCTTTTCTCATCTGGCGGATGTGGGCCGGCGTGACCATATCGGAACGAATTGCAAAATCCGTCTCGCCTTCCCGGTCGGCAAAGTCATACAGTAGGATGAATTTCCCATCGCGCAGATCTGCAACTGCGTCCCCAATCACTTATCCCACCTCAACGTTGATGCTGTCATTGTCCTCGACTCCGAGTTTCCGGCGCAGGGCAAGAGGTGCGATCACTTCGATGAGATCGTCCGGGTAATGGGTCCTGCCGGGCACAACGATCCCGCACTTGATGGTGCCGATCCGGCACGGGATGCACCGGGCATCGCCGAACGTCCGGCCATCGGTTGAGAAACCCTTGATCCGGGTCCAGTCAAGGCTGTCGATCTTCTTCCTGACCGGCAGGCTCGACTGCGCGAGACGGATGTTGAGGGTGCCCGGGTAGGGCTCAAAGCCGAGTGCCGCACCGAACTGCTCCTTGTACGGCCCGAGGCTCATGTAGTATTTCCCTTCGCCGATCCCGCTCACCACGGCACCGCTCAGCTGGTAACTCTTACCGCCTTCGGCAAAGATCCGGTTGTAGTCCTGGTGTTCCTTACGGAGCACCTCCTCGCCGGTTTTCGTCACGGTCACGTGCTGGCCGTCCGCTGAAAGGGCCCGGGTGATGAACCCCCCGGTCTCAAGACCTTTGAGCCGACGCGAGGCCGTCTGCTGGCTGATCCCGAGCATCTCGCCGATACTTAAGGTGGAGACAAAGACCGGGCCGCGGCAGCCACCCCGCACCGCGATCGCCTTGAGGCACTGGAGATCTTCCGCTGGTATCATGATAACCAGAATTGAGTTGCTTCTTATTTATGAGTTGCTTCTGGAGATTGCCCCCGTCGTGGTTCGCTTTGTGTCGAAACAGGGTTCGTTAATTATATAACGCCCGGGCTCCTTGGTTATGAGCATGAAATCCGGATTGCGGAACCAGCTTGCCGAGAAGATGGCAGGCGAGATTACGCTGTCGGACTCACCGGGACATGCGCTGAAGAAGTGGCGCATGAACTTCGAGATCGCGCCGGGAGTACTCTCGGATCGTCTCGGGGTCTCCCCGTCGGTCATCAGTGATTACGAGAGTGGCAGGCGGAAGAGTCCCGGCACCGCTGTTGTCGGCAAGATTGTCGACGCGATCCTTGCTATTGACGAGGAAGCAGGCGGCACCCACATTCACAAATTTGCAACCATGCTCTTTTCGAATGTCGAGGATGACGTGATCTACGATCTCCACGAGTACGAGAACCCGGTCTCGCTGAAGGATTTCACCGATGCGATCGGGTGCACGCTGCTCTGCGGGTCGACTGACCAGCACATCTTCGGCTACACGGTGGTCAACAGCCTCAATGCGATCATGCAGCTCTCAAGCACAGAGTTCAACCGCATTTATGGCTGGAGTACCGAGCGGGCGCTGGTCTTCACCAACGTCTCGACCGGCAAATCGCCGATGGTTGCGATCCGCGTCACGCCGTTCAAACCGCGGTGCGTGGTACTGCAGGGGATCGATGCCCCTGACGTCCACCCCATCGTGGCAAAGATGGCGGAGAAGGACCGCATCACCGTCTTCTGCACGAGCATGGAAGTGGATAAAATCGTGAGTACCCTGAGGGAGAAAAAATGGTAGGAATCATTACCTACGGTACATACATACCGAGATACCGGATCAAGGTCGAGGAGATCGCACGGGTATGGGGCGGCAACGCATCCGATATCACGGGCGGTCTGGGCGTTTTTGAGAAGTCCGTTCCCGACATGGACGAGGACGCTGCAACCATTGCTGTCGAAGCTGCACGCAATGCGCTGCTGCGCCGGAAGGTCGACCCCAAGGAGATTGGCGCAGTCTACGTAGGCAGCGAGTCCCATCCCTATGCCGTGAAACCAACGGCCTGCACCGTGGGTGAAGCAATCGGGGCCACCCCGAACATGACCGCAGCGGATTACGAGTTTGCCTGCAAGGCGGGCACCGCGGCAATCCAGACCTGCATGGGCATGGTGAAGAGCGGGATGATCAAGTACGGTCTTGCCATCGGGTCCGATGTCTCGCAGGGTGCGCCGGGCGATGCGCTCGAGTACACGGCAGCAGCGGGCGGAGCGGCATTCATCATAGGAAACGATGATCCGATCGCAACCATCCACCACACCTGCTCGTTCACGACCGACACGCCGGACTTCTGGCGCCGCGAGGGGCAGAACTATCCCCGCCACGGCGGCAGGTTCACCGGTGACCCCGGCTACTTCAAGCATGTGAAAGGCGCGAGCAACCTGCTCTTCGAGCAGACCAAGAAGACCCCCAAGGACTTCACCTACGCGGTCTTCCACCAGCCCAACGCGAAGTTCCCGCAGAAAGTGGCAAAGGATCTCGGCTTCACAAAGGAGCAGATCACGCCGGGCCTTGTTGTCCCGCACCTTGGCAACACCTACTCGGGCGCATCCCCGATCGGTCTTGCCGCAACGCTCGACATTGCAAAGCCGGGCGACACGATCTTTGTCTGCTCGTTCGGCTCCGGTGCCGGCAGCGATGCCTTCGACATCGAAGTGACCGATGCGATCAAAACCAAGATCAACCGTGAGGCAGCACCCAGCGTGGAGAAACTCCTCAAGAATCCCATCTACCTGGATTATGCACGATATGCCCAGCACAAGGGAAAACTGGTGATGCAGGAATGAGAGACGTAGCAGTAATCGGGATCGGGTGCACGAAGTTCGGCGAGCATTGGAACAGGTCGTTCCGCGACATATTTGTCGAGGCAGGGGCGCTTGCCCTTGAAGACGCCCAGCTCTCGGGCGAGAAGATCGATGCCATGTACGTCGGGAACATGAGCGCAGGCCGGTTTGTTGAGCAGGAGCACATCGGGGCGCTTATCGCGGACTACGCCGGCATGGCAACCCGCCACATTCCCTCGACCCGTGTCGAGGCCGCGTGTGCCTCGGGCGGCCTTGCATTCCGGCAGGCCGTTATCGCGGTTGCGAGCGGCATGGAAGATATCGTTGTCGCAGCCGGTGTCGAGAAGATGACCGATGTCGAGCCCGGTGCAAGCACCGATGCCCTCACCGGCGCAGCGGACCGCGAGTGGGAAGGATTCGTTGGCGCAACATTCCCCGGTCTCTACGCGATGATCGCACAGGACTACATGCACAAGTACCACATGACCCGCGAGCAGCTGGCGCAGGTGGCCGTGAAGAACCACTATAACGGTGCACGCAACCCGATCGCCCAGTTCCCGCAGGAGATTACGATAGACACTGTCCTGAAATCCGCGATGGTCGCCGAGCCCCTCCGGCTCTTCGACTGCTCGCCCATCACCGATGGCGCAGCAGCGGTGATCGTTGCACCGCTCGACCGTGCCCGCGAGTTCACGGACACGCCGATCAAGGTGCTGGCAACGGCCCAGGCAAGCGACACCATCGCCCTTCACGACAGGCGTGATATCTCGACGATGGATGCCACGGTTGCAGCAGGCCAGCGGGCCTTCAAGATGGCGAAACTCACCCACAAGGACATCAACATGGTGGAAGTCCATGACTGCTTCTCGATTGCCGAGATCTGTGCCATCGAGGACCTCGGGTTCTGCAAGAAGGGCACGGCCGGCAAGTTCACCGCAGACGGCGAGACGGCTCTCGGCGGCAGCATACCGGTCAACACGAGCGGCGGACTCAAGTCCTGCGGCCATCCGGTCGGAGCGACCGGCATCAAGCAGGTGTACGAGATCGTCCAGCAGCTTCGCGGCACCGCAGGCAAACGCCAGGTCGATAACGCAAAGATCGGCATGACGCAGAACGTTGGCGGCACCGGTGCCACGGTGGCTGTCCACATCCTCGGGAGGGTCTGAAATGACCGTAGCACGATTCTGGAGAAAGATCCCCCAGCGCTATAACCTGATTGGCACGAAGTGCGAGACCTGCGGACGGCATTTCTTCCCCCCGCGGACCTTCTGCCCCGACTGCCGCAGGGAAGGCAAGATCGTTGACCACAAGTTCTCGGGCAAGGGAACAATTGTCACCTACACGGTGATCCAGACCGCACCGGACCAGTTTGCATCCCACGGGCCGTATGTGCTTGCCATCATCAAGCTTGACGAAGGTCCCCAGATGACCACCCAGATCATCTGCGACCCGAAAGAGGCGAAGATCGGCATGAAGGTGAAGAGCGTCTTCCGCAGGATCGCCACCGATGGCGAGAGCGGCATCATCCACTATGGCACGAAGTTCGTGCCGGTGGAGTAAACTCTTTTTCGATTGTTCAATACGACCGATTTTCCTTACAAAACTATTCTATTAAGCGGGTGAAATCCCTCCTCTTGGACCGGATAAGGCGGGTTTCATCGGGATCTTTCATTTTCAAAATTGTTAAGTTCCATTTCTTTTTTGGATTGACTCAATTGCTTTTTTTGCAACCAAAACATTTTGAGATTGTCCCCAATTTTTCCTTTGTCCTTTTCCACCATCACGCCGCATATTTAAAAAAGAAAAATCATTGGTATCAACAATTTTCTGAAGATATTCAATTTCGGTTGCCTCGCCAATTTCTCCAAGTGCCAGTATTGAGGTATGACGAATTCTGGGTGAAGGATCTTCGAGTCGCTCGACAAATGCTTCCTTTGCCTCTATACTTCTCAATTCATACAATGATAGAAGTGCTTCGTATCTGACTTTACTATCATATTTCACTGCATAAAGTAATGCATCAACTACTTTGGGCTGATTAAATTCCCTCAATCCGCGAGCTGCTTGATTCCTTTCGCGATCATGACCATTGCGAAGTGTTTGAATTAATTGGGAACGAAGGCCCGGTTTAAGTTGTATTGTTGGTGGGTCGAGAGGAGATGAGGGAATAATGTCTTGACCAATTACTTCAATTATTCCACTTACGACACTATCAAGTCCATTTTTGGTATTAGCCGCGAGTTTATCGGCAAGAATCGGACAATATCCTACAACAGCCTCATGAGTTATTTCATGCCGAACAGGCAAAATTACCTTTTTTCCATTGATCTCTCTGGCAACAAGACCTTCGAGTTCTTTCTGAGGCCAGTCTTTCGAGAAAAAATTGTGACTGAGAATTACAATACCATATTGCGAATTTGCCAAGCCATGATTAATGGATCTACTCAGACTGTCTCCGATTTTTAAAGTGAGATCATCATACCAGATTTTGTACCCGTGATTCTGTAACCTTTCAGCAAGTGGTTGCGCCACAGCAGCTTTGTCTTCACTAGCATGACAGATGAACGCATCCCATTTCTTATCCGTCAACTGGCCAACTCCTGAAGAGTGAATTGTTTTGGTTGCTAATTGATTTTTGTACTTGACTTTTCCTCCCTCCATCACAAGCACTATCTCCAAGCACGATCACAATTCAGGTACACAAGAACGATCCACGGGGGCCAACGTCATGCAGGAGATCATCACCAAAAATCTTCAGGAGATCATCCGGATCTGCAAGGACCGGAAGGTCAGAAAGCTCGCGGTCTTTGGCTCGGCTGCCGGCAACCGGTTCGATCCGGAGAAGAGCGATCTCGATCTCCTGGTGGAATTTTTCCCCATGACACCCGCGGACCATGCCGGGCAGTACTTCGGGCTGGCCGAAGACCTCGAACACCTCTTCTCCCGCCCGGTCGATCTCGTGGAGCCAGGACCTATCAGGAACCCGTACTTCCGCAAATCACTGGACGAGACAAGGGTTGAACTCTATGCAGCCGCATGATACCCGGAAATATCTTTTCGATATCGCAGAATCCTGCGACCTTATCACCAGGTTCGTTGCCGGTAAAAAATTTTCCGATTACACAAACGATCCGCTCCTCCGGTCCGGTGTCGAGCGTCAGTTTGAGATCATTGGCGAGGCACTGAACCAGGCGCTCCGGTACGATCCGGGACTTGCAGAATCGATCAGCAATACCTCGCGGATCATTTCCTTCCGCAACCGGCTGATCCACCGGTACGCGACCGTATCTGATGAAGTGGTCTGGGGCGTGATCGAGACCAACCTTCCGGTGCTTACGCGCGAAGTAAAAGATCTTCTTGACAAAACCGGTAATCTCCCTTAAAAGCGAGACCTGCCAGAAATCCCCGGGGTTCTAAAAAAGCCACTCTGGAGATCATCCTTCTCCCAGTTCAGCCAGGAATTGACCCCCGCCATTTCCCCGGTCAGCCTTTTCCACAGAATATCAGCTCACCCATCATCCAAAAGGCAACAATTAGACGTTTTTTAGAGCCTGAAATAACCATTATATGGGCAAAATAACTTTAATTCTGCCCTCGTTCAAAACCAGTACTCTATAATTCACCAAAAAACGCGACTATCAAAAAAGTGGTTCTTTGAAATGGGCTCCGATTGGCAAACGGAGCATTTTGGAAGGACTTTGTTCTCAGGAGGTTTGTAAGTCCCGGACACCCAAAAAATGAGGTGTTTCACGCCGGAGAACAGTTCCTTCCATCGAAGATTATCTACCTGACCTCCTAAAAATGACCCCCTGAAGGAGGAGCCCGTCTGGGAGATGACAGTACGGGAGCATCTCTCCCCACCCCGGTTCACCGTCGGAGCATCACTCTGCCCGGGTAGTACCCTGCCTCCCGTACGACACTGTTTTTCCAAAAACCGACACTGTTTCGCAGAAAAGTACCTATTTCCACGTCGTAGCACATTAGCAGCATTTAGCACTATTTGGAGGGCCGATCGGCTCCTGGATCGGACTCCGGCGCGGGAAAATGATATCCGGATCGGGCTCCGGGGACCGTATCTGAGGACAAGCAGCAACGGGTTTTCTGAGGGAGAGAACCCCGGGAACACTAGACCGTAGGGAACCGGATTTAAAAAAAAAATCCGGCACAACCCTTCGGTCAGACTTATGAAATTTAAAAAAATCCCACAATCAAAAATTCACAAATAATCACAGTTGATTGTGTGTTTCCTGATGCATTCTTCTCGACCTCAAGATCCTATCTGACCTTTCGAATCCACAAACTCTTTTTGTCCCCACTCCGACATTGGTATCACAGGAGAGAGCGGCAACATGAAAAAAGAGATCGTAGTCGGGGTGACGGGTGCGAGCGGGGCAGTCTATGCCCGGCGCCTGCTTGAGGTGCTCAGTAAGGATGCAAAGGTCCACGTCATCGTCTCGGATGTCGCGGAGAAGATAGCCGCCCACGAGGGCGTCTCGCTCGCGGGATTCAAGGCCGAGTATCACGCAAACGACAAGCTCTTCGCGTCGATTGCGAGCGGTTCGCACAAGTACGACGGCATGGTCGTGATCCCGTGCAGCTCCAAGACGCTTGCAGCGATCGCAAACGGATTCTCTGACAACCTGATCACCCGCACGGCCGATGTCTGCTTAAAGGAACACCGGAAATGCATCCTCGTCACCCGCGAGATGCCGCTCTCAAAGATTCACTTGAAAAACATGCTTGCCGCAGAAGAGGCGGGCGCAACGATCATGCCCGCGAGCCCCGGGTTCTATCACAAACCAAAAACCATTGACGATCTCGTGGACATGGTGGTGGCCCGGGTGCTCGACCATCTCGACATAGAACACGATCTCGTCAAGCGCTGGAGCGGTTACGATGCGTAAATTCATTGAAACAATGCGAAAGACCGGGCTGGTGACCGATATCAAAGAGCCGGTCTCGACCGATATGGAAGCCGCAAAGATGGCGGCCGGAACCGACCGGCTCCTCTTCTTCCACGACTGCGACGGTCACCCGGTCGTGATGAACCTTACCGCGAACCGGGCCTCGCTCGCCCGTGCGCTCAACATCGATGAGAAGAAGATCGTCCCGCAGCTCGCGGATGCGCAGTACAACGGGAAGATCGTGGACGACGGGAAACTGGAAACCGGGAAAGTGGATCTCACCAAACTCCCGATCCTGCACCACTTCCCGAAAGATGCCGGTAAATATCTCACGTCCGGCATCGTCTTTTCCAGATACGATGGCGTGGAGAATGCCTCGATCCACCGCATGCAGGTGCTCGACGATCACCGGGTCGCGGCCCGGCTCGTGGAAGGCCGGCACACGCACGTGATGCTCAAAAAGGCGCTTGCCCGCGGGGAGAAACTCCCGGTTGCGGTCACGATCGGGACGCACCCGGCCGTCACCTTTGCCTCCTGCACCCGGGTCCCGACCGGGCAGGAGCTCGGGTTTGCAGCGGAACTCCTCGGCGGGGAGATCCGGGTGAAGACCTGCAAGAACGGCGTCCGGGTTCCCGATGCGGAGATCGTGCTCGAAGGGTTCATCGGCCCCGAGCTCACGGACGAAGGACCGTTTGTCGATATCACCGGTACGTATGACCCGGTCCGGCGCCAGCACATCATCGAGTTCACCGGCATGTACACAAAACCGGACTTCATCTACCACGGGATCCTTCCGGGCGGCGACGAGCACAAGATGCTGATGGGCGCTCCCTACGAGCCGAAGATCTACAAGGCCGTGGCGGGGGTCACGCAGGTGAAGAATGTCGTTTTGACCAAAGGCGGCTGCGGGTATCTCCACGCGGTGGTCCAGATCAAAAAGAGCACGCAGGGCGATGGCAAGAACGCGATCATGGCCGCGTTTGCCGCCCACACCTCCCTCAAGCACGTGGTCGTGGTGGACGAGGACATCGATCCCGAGAACCCGCACGAAGTCGAGTACGCGATCGCGACCCGGGTCAGCGGCGACCGGGACATCATGGTGATAGCAGGCGTCCGCGGCTCATCGCTCGACCCGTGCCAGCTCGAAGACGGCACGAACGTAAAAGTCGGCGTGGATGCAACGATGGTGCTCGGCCGCGAAGCCGAGTTCACGCGGGCCACGTGGTGAACAATGCAGCTCGATAACGACGACGAACGGATCCTTGCCGGTGAAGAGGGCGAGACAAAGCAGAAGATGCTCGAACTGCTGGTTGCGCTCGGCAAAGTGTTCGGGGCCGAGCGGCTCGTCCCGATCGCGAGTGCGCAGGTGAGCGGGGCGTCGTACAAGACGATCGGGAAGTACGGCCTTGAATGGCTGAACTCGCTGGATGCAAAAGCCGTGGTCCCGGCCGTGCTGAACCCTATCGGCATGCCCCGGACCCGGTGGCAGGAGATGGGCGTGGACCCGGCCTTTGCAAAAAACCAGCAGGCCGTGGTCGCGGCGTACGAACGGCTTGGCATCGGCATGGAGTGCACGTGCACGCCTTACTATCTCCGCGAGACAAAATTCGGTGAGCACCTTGCATGGTCGGAGTCCTCCGCGGTCTGTTACGCAAACTCGGTGATCGGGGCCCGGACGAATCGGGAGGGCGGGCCCGGCGCCCTTGCCGCGGCGCTCGTGGGAAAGACGCCCTGCTATGGTTTTCACCTGGACGAGAAACGGAAACCGCAGGTGGTTGTCCGTGTGCAGGCCGATACCCGCGACTGGACCATCGCGGACTTCGGGGCGCTCGGCAACCACGTGGGCAAGCTCGTGGGCAACCGGATCCCGTTCTTCTCGGGGCTCGAAGCCGCCGGCCGCGACCAGCTCAAGGGGCTCGGGGCGGCACTGGCAGCAACCGGCGCCGTGGCGCTGTACCATGTGGAGGGCGTGACGCCCGAAGCGCTGGACGGTTCGTTCGATCTCGCGGGTCTTGAGACGATCGCGGTGGAGTCCGACGAGATCCGGAAATTGTTCAAAGAGATCCCGGTCGAGGCGGTTGCGGTCGGTTGTCCGCACTGTTCGCCCGCGGAACTGGACGAGATCGCCCGGCTCATGAAGGGACAGGTAGTAACAAAACCGTTCTATGTCTTTGCCTCGCAGGGTGTAATCGACAAAAACCAGCAGACCGTGGACGCGATCGAGAAGAGCGGGGCCCGGGTCTTTGCCGACACCTGCATGGTGGTTTCGCCCGTGATGGAGCAGTACGAATCGATCATGGTGAACTCAGGAAAAGCGCTCGCGTACGTGCCGGACATGTGTGGAGCGGTGGCCCGGATCGGGACGATTGCGGATTGTGTAAGAGTGGGAACGGAATAATTTTTTTTATTTTTTGGAAAACAGATTGTATAGCTGGCGTTATACATTGTAGCACTAATTTTTGTCCCGTGCTGCATTGATTATACTCTGATAATTATGAAAATCCTGTCACCAAAAATTGGTATCGCCTGATAATTCTGACATACGGAAAAAAAACTTTATTTGGTCCGCATTCAATATTCCAGAATGATATAATGAAAAATTTAATTTTTTTCATACTAATTTTAATCGTTCTTTGTCTGATCAGCCCGGTATCCGGGGAGCAGTCAGAAGAGGAAAAAATTTTCGGGGAAGTACAGAATATTTCGGTTACGGTCCCTCCCACGAGTTCTGCAGTTCTTGGATCACAGGAATCAATGACAGAATATTCGGGGTGGCTCAATAATTGCGTGGATGCGATTATGTCCCTCACGGATCAGACACTCAAGGTTTTTGGGATGAAAGGTCTTGGGTGGTCAACATCGTCAATACAATTCAGATCTGGTCAGAGTGAGCCCGCAGGTGTCACAACTCCGGTGGCTCAGGCTCAAACGGTAACAAATACAGCAATACGTTCCGATGCAGATCTCATGACGGTAGGGACTATCACCGGATCCGGGCATCAAACCGCATCGGTCGCAATACCCGAGGGGTACTGGGAACTCTGGTATACTGCCGATCCACTCATCACCGGGGGACAGAATTCACATTCATCAAAAGGATCAAATTCTGCAGTTTTCCCGTCAATGTCAATAATGATCTATGATGAATCAACCGGTGAAGAGATCGATGAGGTAGAACCCCCCGGGGGATTGGATGCGGCATTGTGGGCACGGTCAGGAGATCCCCGGCCATGGACAAAGAAGTATTATCGCGGGGGAGGTAAAACGCTGGCTTTTGATGTTTCAGCCCGGCATGTAAAATCGTATACGATTGAGATCAGGGTCAAGGACTCGTAAACTCATCATACTTTTTGGAAAATTTCACAATCAATTGTCTATTATTTTCAAAAATTTCCGGATCATTCCCGTCCCGCCCCGTTCAGGAATTTTCGCGGGGCCATTCATATCACTCACAGGTTCATATTAACCGTTTTTTCATGAACTGAATTTATCCCGTGACAACCGCAGGATATTTTTTAATTAATCATCGATGGAAGTAGAAAAAAATGAATCATTCCTTTTCAATGATATTTTTGACCGGCCTGATCCTGGCACTCATCATTGCTGTGCCGGTCGCCGCTGAGTCATCCACCATCACGTCCGTCAGCCCGGCCGTAGGCTACACGGGCACCACCACGACCGTCACGATCACCGGGACAGATTTCAACACCACCTCCATGAACGTCAAACTCATGATGGACGATGAGTCGAACATCACCGCCACGATCTCATCCCTCACCAGTACAAAGATCGTGTGCACGTTCACCCTCTCCTCCTCCAGAACCAAAGGTGCCTGGGATCTCGTGGTCGTCAACGAGGACGACTCGGAAGCGGTGGATGCCGGGGCCTTCACGGTCCGTGCCCCCATGAAACTGACCTCCATCTCTCCGGTGACTTCCCAGACCAATGAGGATGATGTGGAGTTCGAAGTGGTGGGATCCGGTCTCGCCGACATCACAGACCTGTACCTCTATAATGCGTATTACGGAAATCTCTCGGCAACGCTCAATGACATCGACTCCACCGACGTGACCGGGACATTCGATCTTACGGACATGACAGAAGCAACCTACGCGGTCTGCGTGGTGGATGCGTTCGATACCCGGAAGTGCGGGCCTGATTTCGAAGTCACCACCGATGAGCTGGGCAGTATCGACATCTCGTCATCGCCATCGGGTGCATCCATCTACGTGGACTCCACCTACATGGGAACAACACCGGATATCGTGTACGATCTCACGACCGGTTCCCACAAGGTCTCGCTCATCAAAGCCGGTTACAATGACTGGGGCAAGATCGTGAAAGTCACGGAAGGCGACACCACGACCATCGATGCCGATCTCGATGTGATCACCCTGGTGACCACCGCACGACCGACCACGGTGGCGACAACTGCGCCCACGACTGTCGCGACCCGGATCAGCACGATCGCGATCCCGACCTCATGGCCCACCACCACAACCACGCAGGCCTCACCGGTGGGGATACTCTGTATCATTGGTGCCGTGGGACTGGCAATGGTTGCCTTACGAAAATAACCCGTGAGAGATGCCGGAAATTTTTTGGCGCGTGTAAAAAATAAAAAAAGTTTGAAATTTTTCAAAAAAATTAACTCACACCAACCAGATGAGAGATACCCTTTTTCTTCTCCTGTCTACCGGTGAACAGAGCGCAAGGCAAAATACTCATCCAGTTCTCGTGATAACTGGGATAAGATCACGACCTGCTCCTTGAATCCGTCCTTCTTCCCGTCCGGGGATTGTTTGCCTGCATATGTATGAATGGTACCTTCTGTCATCATTTTTCACCCAATCTCAAGAGTAATTCTCATCCGACAACCCTGGTGGTTGTGCATTCAATTCTGAAAGAATACGGGAATAAAGGTACGTGTCTGCTGTGCAGATATGCAATGCAGATCTCCCGAGTGTGGTGAAGCCCGAAGTGGGATCTGTCGATTGGTCAGAGTGGTGTCCGCGATCCGATCAGGGTATGACCAGCGGTCTTTTCGCGACAGGCAGACCGGAAAAAATACCGGAACGGAAAATAAAAAACCGGTTGCACGTTTTATTAAAAAAAAGAGAACCTTTCAGCCTACTGCAAGCAGGATCTTCCTGATCTCCGTCACCGCGTCCGGTGCCGGGTTCCTGCCCGGGCTGACCCCTTCCCCGTACGAAAGGATCTTCCGGACATCCTCTGCCTTCGTGTTCGTAAACGGGATCGTGTCCCAGATCTTCTGGTCGATCTTGTTCCACGTGCACTGGAGCAGGTGGGTGAGAAGGGCGATATTCGCTTGAGAGAATGACTTCCACTCCGCACCGATTCCCTGTTGCATCTGTTTCATTGCCTGCTCTACCGTCTTTTCGCGATGGACATGGTAGAGCCGCCTGCCCACCTCGGCCTGGGTTACATCCGGCATATCTTCCTCCCACCCCCTCGGGGATGATGAGTGAGTCCCGCTGTGCCGCCATATACTTTGTGGCGGGTCATGGCCCGTTGTACAGGTGTACAACAATACCTGTACTTACGTGTACACCGTGGTGTAATAACAAAAGGGGAACGCTCCTCCCGCCGGCAGGGAAAGTGCTATTGCCCGGAACGGAATAATTCCGATACAATCCACTATGCCCCCTACCAGCGATGAAGAGCTGGGCAGAAGAAGGTTCCAGCTCTATCGGGAACAGGCCGTTGAATCCGCGATCGAGAAGATACGGCACGCGCCGGCAGCCGAATGGCACTCGTTCTCCCCGCCTGAGTACACCCTGCTACGGGAAATTCTGGGGGAACTCTGGATCGCCTTAGCGCGGGAGAAGTGGGAGCGGTACGCGTTCTCCACGCTCACCGGCCGGGACATCCGGGATCTCCTCACGCTCGCACACCGGGCCCGGGGTCATGCGATGGCGCCCGCCCTGATCGATCAGATGGATGCGATCCTCTCGCATTCCCGGCACGGTCCTCCTTCCGCGTAACCGGTTTTCCCTCCTTTGCGTTTCTGGTGATGCTATGAATACGGCAAATCCGGTTTTTATTTTCCCGTTCACATAAGTTAATATAGGACGACTCTGTTAGGTTGTATCATTGGAGGTATCGAAATGGTTGGTTGGGAAGTCCCGATTGGAGCTGCCATCGCCTTTGCCGGTGGCGCATTGGGTACCGGGCTGGCACAGTCCCGCATCGGTGCAGCCGGCGCAGGAGCCATTGCCGAACGGCCGGAGACCGTAGGGTCCATCATCATTCTCGAAGCGATCCCCGAGACACTCGTCATCCTCGGGTTCGTGGTGGCGGCAATGATCATCCTGATGGTGAAGTGAAACCTCGCAACCGCGAGAAGACCAGCGCGGGCTGCGAGTAACGCACCGCGTTCCCCAGAAATAATTTTTCTTTCCTCTCCCGGACCGGGAACACCGGGAGCGGTCATGCAGCAGTGCAGCCTTACTGGTATCTGTAGAGTAAGGACCGTGATGCCATGGCCTACGAGAATCTCTTGAGATCCGTTGAGGAGAGTTCACAGGAACGGGAGCGGGAGCTCCGGGAAACCGCCCGGGTCCAGGCCGAGGAGATCCGGGCAACCTCCCGAAAACAGGCTCTGGAGATCCAGGAGATTACGATCCGGGACGCAGAGAGATCTGCGGCTATCGAGCGGAACAAGCAACTGTATCTCACGAAAGGAGATCTCAAGGAGCAGGCCCTCCGGAGCCGGGAGAAGATCTTTCTGGCCGCATTTGAGACCGCGGAGAAGCAGCTGGCCCGGCTCCGGGACGACAAGAACTACCCGGCGATCTTCGAACGACTCGCACGGGAGGCGACCGGGGCGATGGGAGATACCCCGTTCATCCTCCATGTCGATACACGGGACCGCGATCTTGCCGTAAGAACAATCGCGACGCTGGGGATCCACTGCGAGATCCGTACCGACATCGAATGTGCCGGGGGCCTCGTGGCCGGCTCACCGGACGGGCTCGTCACCCTCTCCAACACGGTCGAGTCCCGGCTTGAGCGGATAAAAGAGCACAAGCGGCTCGAGATTTACGCCATACTGGCCGGAGGCTGAGATGGACTGGGGGTACATCAATGCCCGGATGCGGGGAATGAAGAGCCGCCTATTAGACCATCACACGCTCGATACCCTGATCCTCCAGCCGGACCTCGACTCCCTGATGGCGGAGCTCGAGAAGACGCCGTACCGCGATGACCTCATCGCAGCAAAGGGCCGGTACACCGGTATACCCGTCATTGAGTGCGCCCTGCGGAACAACTTCGCCCGGGAGTTCCAGAAGGTGCTTGCCTTTGCAAAAAAAGAGGAGGCGGATCACTACATCATGATCTTCCTCCACCGCTGGGATGTCCAGAACATCAAGACGATCCTCAGGGGCAAGAACATCCACGTGACGAACGAGGAGATCCTGGGTTGTATCGTGCCCGCGGGCGAACTGGACGAGGCGACCCTGACCGAACTCGTCCGGCAGCAGGATGTAAAAGCGGTAATCGACCTGCTCGCCACGTGGCACATCCCCTATGCCCGGCCGCTCACGACCGCATTTCCGGAGTTTGCAAAGAGCGGCGATCTCGGCATGCTGGAGTGCGCCCTTGACCGGTTCTATTACGAGGATGCACTCGATGCGGTTGCCGGGCGGGGCAGCAACAACGCGATGATCCGGCAGGTGCTCGCCACCGAGATCGATGTGGTGAACATCAAGACGGTCCTGCGGATGGTCCGGGACCATGTCGAGCCGGAAGAAGCAAAGAAGTTCCTGATTGGCGGGGGTCTCGAGTTCGATGAGAAGAAACTGCGCCGGCTCCTCTCCCTTGCCACGATCGCGGAGGTGGTTGCAACCCTCGCGAACACCCGGTACCGTTTCCTTGCCACGATCCCGGAGGCCGCCATCGAGGCAAAGAAGATCTCGGTGATGGAGAAGGAACTGGAACGGTACATGATCCAGCAGGCCACAAGATCGTTCCTTGGCGATCCCCTGAGTGTTGCCTCGCTCATCGGGTACTTCTGGGCAAAGTACAACGAGATCACGAACATCCGGATCATCTCGCGCTGCAAGACTGCGGACTTCCCGGTCGAGCACCTGAAGGAGGAGCTCGTGTATGTATAAGTTCGTCATCGTCACCGACAGCGACCGGGCCTCGGGCTTCCGGCTCGCGGGGGCGGAGGTCTTCGAGGCACGGGACGTGGAGGAGGCCCGGGCAGTGATCCCGCCGCTCCTTCACAAGGACGACATCGGGATCGTTGCGGTGAACGAGGAGTACATGCTCGGGCTGGACTCGAAGCTGATGGACCGGATCGAGAAGATGCACCGCCCGCTCATCATCCCGATCCCCTCGAAGAAGAAGGATGTGGACCGGCGGACGTACATCGAGCGGCTGCTCCGGAAGGCGATCGGGTACAACATAGTCCTGAAGAGGTGAAGAGATGATTACGGGAACAATTTCACGGATCTCGGGCCCGGTGATTATGGCAAAGGGCATGAAGGGGTCCCGGATGTACGACGTGGTGAAGGTCGGGACCGAGGCCCTCCGTGGCGAGATCATCCGGCTCGAAGGCGACGAGGCGGTGATCCAGGTGTACGAGGACACGACCGGGCTCACGCTGGGCGAGAGCGTGGAGAACACCGAGACCCCGCTCTCGGTCGAGCTGGGACCTGGGCTCCTCGCCTCCATCTACGATGGCGTCCAGCGCCCGCTGCCGGTCCTCCTGAAACTGAGCGGCGACTTCATCGGTCGGGGCATCACTGCGCCGGGACTCGACCGGGAGAAGAAGTGGGTCTTCGTTCCCGTGGCAAAGGTGGGCGACACGCTCGGGCCCGGAGACCTCATCGGCACGGTCAGGGAGTTCCAGTTCGAGCACCGGATCCTCGTGCCCCCGAAAGTGTCCGGCACGGTGACGGAGATCGCGGCCGGGTCGTTCACGGTCGAAGAGTGCGTCTGCGTGCTCGACAACAAGGTCCGGCTCTCCATGATGCAGCACTGGCCGGTCCGGCTCCCGCGACCCCACAAAAAGAAACTCGATCCCCTGCTGCCGCTGATCACGGGACAACGGGTCTTCGACTGCATGTTCCCGGTGACAAAAGGCGGGACCGCGATGATCCCGGGCGGTTTCGGGACGGGCAAGACCGTCTCCGAGCAGACGCTCGCGAAGTGGTCGGACACGCAGGTGGTGGTGTACATCGGCTGCGGGGAGCGGGGCAACGAGATGACGGACGTGCTCGCTGAGTTCCCCGAGCTCGTGGACCCCCGGACGAAACTTCCCTTAATCGAGCGGACGATCCTGATCGCGAATACGTCAAACATGCCGGTTGCGGCCCGCGAGGCCTCGATCTATACCGGGATCACCATCGCGGAGTACTTCCGGGACATGGGGTACGATGTGGCGCTGCTGGCGGACTCAACCTCCCGCTGGGGCGAGGCGCTCCGCGAGGTATCAGGAAGGCTCGAAGAGATGCCGGGTGAGGAGGGGTACCCTGCGTACCTTGCCACCCGGCTCTCGGCCTTCTACGAGCGGGCCGGCCGGGTGATCTGTCTCGGCGCCGGTGAGCGGAACGGATCGATCACGGTCGTGGGCGCGGTCTCGCCACCCGGCGGGGACTTCTCGGAACCGATCACCCAGAACACGCTCCGCGTTGTCGGGACGTTCTGGGCGCTGGACACGAACCTTGCCTACCGCCGGCACTTCCCGTCCGTGAACTGGATCAAGAGTTACAGCCTCTACCTTGATTCCATCGCGGAGTGGTACAGTAAGAACATTGCCCGCGACTGGCGGGAGCTCCGGGAGAAGGCGATCTACCTGCTCCAGAAAGAGGTCGAACTCCAGGAGATCGTCCAGCTGGTGGGCCCCGACGCCCTGCCCGACAGCGAGAAGGCGATCCTGGACGTGACCCGGATGATCCGCGAGGACTTCCTCCAGCAGAGCGCGTACAGTGACACGGACTCGTTCTGCCCCATCGAGAAGCAGTACCTGATGCTCAAGGTGATCATGACATATTACGAGCAGACGACCATGGCGATGAACCGGGGGGTCAGCCTCCGACAGGTGCAGGCGCTCCCGCTGAAGGCAACGATCGGGCGGATGAAGGATGCAGGGGGGACGGACGAGGTCCGGCAGATGATCGATGAGGTCGCGATGGCGATCTCCCGGCTGGAGGTGGAGAAATGAAAGAGGCCCCGCTCTTAACCAAGGAGTACCGGACGATCGACTACGTCTCCGGCCCGCTGATCTTCGTGAACGGAGTCCTCGGGGCATCGTTCGGCGAGATCGTGAAGATCACCCTGCGGGACGGAGAAGTGCGGACCGGGCAGGTGCTCGACATCTCGGAGGAGCACGCGGTCGTGCAGGTGTACGAGGGCACCCGGGGGATCGATCTCACGGATACAACGGTCCGGTTCATCGGGGAACCGGCCCGGATCAATGTCTCAAAGGATATGCTCGGCCGCATCTTCTCCGGTGTCGGGACACCGCGGGACGGCGGCGCCGACATCATCCCGGAGGCGGTGCTGGACATTGCCGGGACGCCAATCAACCCGTCGGCCCGGGACAAGCCCGCCGATTTCATCCAGACCGGCATGTCCGCAATCGACGGCCTCAACACGCTCGTGCGGGGCCAGAAGCTGCCGATCTTCGCCGGCTCGGGCCTGCCGGCAAGCAAGCTCGCCGCCCAGATCGCCCGGCAGGCGAAAGTCCGGGGCGAGGGCGAGGAGTTCGCGGTGGTCTTCGTGGCCATGGGGATCACGCACAAGGAGGCCTCGTTCTTCATGCAGGACTTCGAGCGGACGGGAGCGCTCGACCGCGTGGTCTTCTTCATGAACCTGGCCGACGACCCCACGGTCGAGCGGCTTGCCGCTCCCCGTTGCGGCCTCACGGTTGCGGAGCACCTGGCCTTCACCCACAATCTCCACGTGCTCGTGATCTTAACGGACATGATCAACTACTGCGAGGCGCTCAGAGAGATCTCGACCGCCCGCGAGGAGGTGCCGGGCCGGCGCGGATACCCGGGCTACATGTACACCGATCTTGCCTCAATCTACGAGCGGGCCGGGCGGCTGAAAGGAAAGAGCGGGTCGATCACGCAGATCCCGATCCTGACGATGCCGGACGATGACATCACCCACCCGGTGCCCGACCTCACGGGCTACATCACCGAGGGCCAGATCGTGCTCTCGCGGGACATCTTCCGGCGCGGGGGCGATCCCCCGGTCGATGCCCTGCCCTGCCTCTCCCGGCTGATGAACCTCGGGATCGGCGAGGGCAAGACCCGGGAGGATCACCGGGGCGTTGCCGATCAGCTCTATGCCAGTTACGCGTACGGCCGCGACCTGCGAAGGCTTGTGGCGATCGTGGGGGAGGAGGCCCTCACGGACCTGGACCGGAAGTACCTGAAGTTCGCGGACGGGTTCGAGCGGCAGTTCATTACGCAGGGTGACGAGGACCGGCCCATCGAGAAGACGCTGGCCATTGCCTGGGACCTCTTCGCCACGCTGCCGGTGGATGAGCTGAAGCGGATCAAGAGGGAGCACATCAAAAAATACCACCCGGCAGCCCAGGAAGCCGGGGCACCGGCTTTAGAAAAAACTGGCGGGAGCTAAAACAATGGAGCAGGTCAAGCCCACGCGGATGGAGCTGATGAAGAAGAAGGCGCAGATCAAGCTCGCCGAGCAGGGCCGGGACCTTTTGCGGGAGAAGATGGATGCCCTGATCGGGGAGTTCTTCAAGATCCTCTCTTCCGTCTCGGACTCCCGTGACGAGCTGGAGCAGGTCTCCCGGGCAGCCGATCTCGCCCTGCTCATCGCGGAAGCCACCGATGACCCGGTCACGCTTGCGTCCGCTGCGTTTGCCACACGAAGATCAATCATGGTCGGCATCACGGGTAAGAACATCATGGGCGTCCCAGTCCCGGTGATCGAGAAGAAGCGGGTCTCGAAGAACATGCTCGAACGGGGCTACGGGATCATCGCGACGAGTGCACGGATCGATGAGACGGCCGAGCGGTACGAGGTGGAGCTGGACCTGTTGATCAAGCTCGCCGAGAGCGAGACGGCAATGCGACGACTCGGGTCCGAGATCCAGATGAACCGGCGCCGGGTCAATGCCCTTGAACAGATCCTGATTCCCGAGCTCAAGAGCCAGGCAAAATACATCAAGAACGCAATCGAGGAGCGGGAGCGGGAGGATCTGTTCCGCTTGAAGAAGGTCAAGAGTATTTTAGAGAAGAAGAAAAAGAAGGCGAAGGAGAAGCGGCTGGCGGCGATGAAGTGAGACACATTTTATTCCTGAAATAATCGTGTTTGATCTTTCGGGATATGTTTCTCAACACTGATTCGTTCAGCATCCTGTTTCCATTGATGTATCCAATGGTTATATTCCTTCATCCCTTCTTGTCTCATCAGATAATGCCCGGCGTTGCTATCAGTACATAAGAATAGAACATACACAATTGCTCTTTCATCTGTGGTATTAATTTCTACAACAATCGGGGGTTTTTCATAGAGTTCTGATAACCGTTCAGCATATAATTCCACAAGAGCTTTTCTTGTATTGTCATACTTTACCATTAATGATTCAAATTTCGGTCGCCATTCAGTCTCATCAAGACCGAGCATGGTAGTTATTGTATGAGAGTTGATGTTGACATTCATCTGAAGCCCATAGGTCATTAGTGTGATAATCATCTCGGGCCGCCTTTCTCGCAGGGATCCATCGTTTGCAGTCCATTGACCCTTGAGAGTCCCAATTTTTTCAATAATTTCCCATGGAAGATCTGAAGCCGCATGGGGATCTAAAATCCAGAGGCTCGGAAATTTCGGAGTAATAAATTTACACGCTTCTTCAACAGCATCGTTGATCTCTAACATTGTAATAACAGGTTGAATTTTTGGATATTTTGACAAGAGTAGTTCAAGATTATCTTTTTGCTCGCGACATACAGCATCTTTTGGATGGTAGGTATTTAAAAAAAGAGTTCGGCCTTTAGGATAATTCTCAAGACAATCTGCTGCAAGAATAGCAGAACCTAGCCAAGTCGGCTGAGACAAACTGTGCTTTTTACTCTCATCACAGTAACATAATCCCGTCGATGCAAACAAATCAAAAATATCAAGCGTCGGAAGATTTCTTTTTACATGATCTACCCAGATTTTCAGGTAAAATTCAATGAACGCATGCTTTTTTCGAGTGTGCCATTTTACTTTTTCATATAGCAGACCATCCTTATCTCGATAAAAATCATCCATTAATTAATGATTATACATAATGTGGCATAAATCTTAATGAGAAAACCAATAAGCAATAACACAACACAGGAATTGTGAGAGATGGCTCAAAATTCCGGTATCGAATGGACTGAGACCACATGGAACCCGGTAACCGGGTGCAGCAAGATTAGCCCGGGCTGTAAAAATTGCTACGCTGAACGGATGGCACACCGGCTTCAGGCAATGGGCCAGCCGAATTATCGGGACGGGTTCAAGGTTACCCTTCATGAACGGATGTTGCCTCTTCCGCTTGAGTGGAGAAAATCCCGGATGATCTTTGTCAATTCGATGAGCGATCTCTTCCACAAGGATGTCCCCACACCGTTTATCAAAAAAACCTTTGACGTCATGAAAAATGCATCACGGCATACATTCCAGGTCCTCACCAAACGATCAGATCGATTTCAGGAGATTGAAGGAACCCTCAGGATCCCAAAAAATGTCTGGCTGGGTGTCAGCGTTGAATGCGAAGATTATCTCTATCGCATAGACGATCTTCGGGCAACATATGCACCGGTAAAATTCCTATCGCTTGAACCATTGATCGGTCCGCTGCCGGGCTTGAACCTTGATGGTATTGACTGGGTAATTGTCGGCGGGGAGTCAGGACCCGGGGCACGGTTGATGAAGGAGGAGTGGGTGACGGATATACGGGATGCCTGTCTCAAATCGAATGTTCCCTTCTTCTTCAAACAATGGGGTGGCGTATTCAAGAAACGTGCTGGCCGAGAACTTGATGGGAGAACGTGGGATCAGATGCCAGCCCCGGTGTCATCCAGAATTGCATAAATTTTCAGCAGATTCCGATTGCAAAAGCTAGCCGGATCCTACCCCCGCCATTTCTCCGGCCAGCCTTTTCCACAGAATATCAAGTCCATGATGATTCAATAGGCAACAATTAGACGTTTTTTAGGGGTAGAAATGCCCCTCATATGAGCAAAATAACGCTAATTCAGCCCTCGTTCAAAACCAGTACTCTATAATTCGCAAAAAAACGCGACTATCAAAAAAGTGGTTTTTTAAATTGGGCTCCAATTGGCAAACGGAGCGTTTTGCTGGCAGTTATTTTTCAGGGGGTTTGTAAGTCCCGGATACCCCAAAAAAGGGGATTACTCCGGTGAGACCGGCGATGGCACGGTGAAGGGACAGATAAATCCCTCCCTGCGGATCGGGAAGGTTGCGGAGACGATGGACCGGTCCAGCCCGGGAGCATTCTCCCTGATGGGCCGGACGCGGACATTATCCGGCAGGAATACGATGATCACCCGACCGGGTTTTCCTTCGCATTCCGTCAGCTGAGTCCGGCCTGCATATCAGGAATATTCGGATCGCCGCCCCAATCCTCATCCTCTTCGGGCAGCCTTGATTCGGACCTAACAAGAGAGAAGTGTATGGCAGACCCTGACAGAAATGCACCACACACAGGGATCTGCAGGAACCAATGTCATGAACATGTTATCGAACGAATCATTCGGGTCCAGAAGCTCCATCAGGGGCATTCTGTCACCCGCCAGCATCCGTCCCGGTGAGCCGTGTCGCTGCAACAGGCACGACCCATGGAGGGATACCCGAGATCAAACAGGGGGTGAACCGGGAAATCCGTTGCCCTGCACCGACCAAACGACATCACACTAACCTCATGGGGCTGGTACCTGCACAGAACGTCAGCCCGTACAACTCTGTACACATCTCATTGGCCGACCGGAGCACCAGCCCGTCTGCCAAAAACGTTCGACTAAAAAAAACACATTTTTCATGGTCTGTCAAAAGGGGAGAGAATATCATTTCGTGCCACCATGATGCCATTCCCCCTTCCCGGACACCACGAATTACCCGGTCACACCATGCACAAAAAACCCGGTTGCCCTCGTCTTTTTTTACTGCACACGGGCTTTTCTGACACGGGAATATGCATCAAATGTATTGATCTCTGAAGAGATCTGGGGATGTTCCCTGATGAACGAGAGAAACATCCGGAGCTGCTCGATGGTCTCCGGGTGGAGTTCATGCTCCATCATGCAGGCATCCTTCTCTGCGATATCATGGGACACGTTCATGATCTCAAGGAACGAGCGGAGCGTGACATGGCGGTCCCGGATCACGGTTGCGATCTTCTGCCCCTCCGGTGTCAGCGTAACGCCTTCATATTTCCGGTACGTGATCATGCCCATAGTATCGAGTTTCTGTACCATCTCGACAACGGTGGGAGGCTGGATGCAGAGCTCGCGGGCGATGTCCTTGGTGCGGGCATACCCTTTGTCACGCGACGCGTTCAGGATCGCTTCCAGGTAATCCTCCGCTTTCCTGCTGAGCGCATGCATGATCGATCTTGGTTCTTGGGGAATATAAAAATTTAGGTGTTCCTAAATTCAATTATCTGCGCGGGAATTTCGGATCGGAGCGAATAACCTAATATTTTTTGATGATCTGTCAGGCACCCGAACATTGTTCGGGCACCCGTTATCCCTCCCGAATATCTGATATTCCTGCATGGAAGTTACAAAAACAAAGCCGGAAGGAGCCTCCCCCCGCGATGGCGTGATCACGCTCGACCGGATCGCGCCTCCGGGCACCTGCCGCGTGGTCATGGTGCCGGCCCGGGGCCCGGTCCGGCAGCGGCTGCTGGCGCTCGGGTTTGTCCCGGGTGCGATCATTGAAGCAGTACGGGCAGCTCCGCTCGGCGATCCGATCGAATACAAAGTGAAAGGCGCCTGCATCTCCCTCAGGAAAGAGGATGCACGACTCATCTCCGTTACCGCGGGGGATGCTCGATGACCGAGACTATGCCCCTCTCATTCCTCTCACCCGGGACGGAAGCCACCGTTGCCGATGTCCGGGCTGCCGATGGCATGCTCCGGCACCTGGCAGCCATGGGAATTCACCCGGAGAGCCGGGTGACCGTGGTCTGTTCTGACCGGGGCTCCCTGATCGTCTCGGTTGCAGGCACCCGGTATGCCCTCTCGAAAGGCATGGCCATGAAGATCCTGGTCGGGAGATATGCCCATGAAAATCCCGGGCAGCTTAATAAAGAGGGGACCGCATGAAGAAGACGATCCGGATCGCCCTTGCCGGCAACCCGAACGTGGGCAAGAGCACCATCTTCAATGCACTCACCGGGTCACGCCAGCACGTGGGCAACTGGCCCGGCGTCACGGTCGAGAAGAAGAGCGGGTTTGCAAAGTACCAGGATTACGAGATCGAAGTCGTGGATCTCCCCGGTACCTACAGCCTGACCGCGTACTCCATTGACGAAGTGGTAGCCCGCGATTATATCATTGATGAGAAGCCCGATGCGGTTGTCCACGTTGTGGATGCCACCAACTTCGAGCGGAACCTGTACCTCACCACCCAGCTCATGGAACTGGGCGTGCCGCTCGTCATGGCCCTCAACATGTCGGACATGGCAGAGAAGGCCGGTACCGCCATCAACCGGGCGTCCATGAAGAAGTTCTTCGGGATCCCGGTGGTCAGGACCGTGGGTAGCAAAGCAGAAGGTCTCGACGAACTCCTCCGGACCGCGGTCCACGAAGCCGAAACCTCACCCCATCATGAACACGCCATCGGGTATGGCGACGCGATCGAACGCACCATCTCCGATCTCGTAGCTGCCCTGGGGAATGATCCGGCCCTTGCGGCCCGGTACCCGCCACGCTGGCTGGCCATCCGCCTGCTGGAAGGCGATGAGAATGCCCGCAAAAAACTTGCCGGCAGCCCGGCACAGGCTCACGTACTGGCCCTGCTCGAAAAATCCGATCTCGGCGAGACCGAAGCTGCCATGGCAGACCGTCGGTATGAAGTCATTGCCGCACTCCTGCCGCAGGTCTGCACGACCTGCGTGAAAGAGATGAACTCCTCGGACCTGATCGACCGGGTGATCACCAATCGCTGGCTCGGCATCCCGATCTTCCTTGCCCTGATGTGGGGAGCATTCCAGCTCACGTTTGCGGTTGCCACTCCATTCATGGCAGCGATCGAAGCGCTGTTCGGGTACTGTGCCGGGCTCCTCTCCTCAGGAAGCGTGGAACCGGCATGGCTCGGGTCCCTTCTTGGCGACGGCATCATCGGCGGTGTTGGATCGGTGATCATCTTCCTGCCCAATATATTCATCCTCCTCTTCCTCCTCTCGCTCCTGGAAGACAGCGGGTACCTTGCCCGGGCCGCATTTGTCATGGACCGGCTCATGTACGCCATCGGCCTGCCGGGCAAGTCTTTCATCCCGATGCTGATCGGATTCGGGTGCAATGTCCCGGCGATCATGGCGACCCGGACGATCGAGGATCCGAAAGACCGGCTGCTCACGATCCTGATCAACCCGTTCATGTCCTGCAGTGCACGACTGCCGGTATACGTCCTCTTTGCCGGGGCATTCTTCCCGGCGAACGCGGGAACCGTGGTCTTCGTATTGTACGTGCTCGGGATCGCCGTCGCGATAGGCTCCGCATGGCTGTTCCGAAAGACCATCCTTCCCGGAAAGCCGGCACCGTTCCTCATGGAGATGCCGCCCTACCGCCTGCCCACCATCTTTACATCAGTACGGCACATGTGGGACCGTGGTTCGATGTACATCCGGAAAGCCGGAGGTATCATCCTGTTTGCCAGCATCATCGTCTGGGGGCTGGCTACGCTTCCTTACGGGGTCGAGTACGGAAGTGCAGACAGCTATGCCGGCATGCTCGGGCACCTGCTCCAGCCAGTCTTTGCCCCACTCGGGTTTGACTGGAAGATTGCCGTTGCGCTCCTCTTCGGCTTTGTAGCAAAGGAGATCGTGGTCGGATCGCTCGGTGTCCTTTACGGGACCGGGGAAGACAGCGGGTCGCTCCAGGATGCCCTGCTGGCGGATCCGTCGCTTGGGCCGGTCACTGCCTTTGCCCTCATGGTGTTCGTGCTGCTCTACCTTCCCTGCCTTACTGCCTTTGCGGTTATCCGCAAGGAGACCGGGTCATGGAAATGGACACTGTTCTCGGTAGGCTATGGCATCAGCGTGGCGTATCTCATTGCTCTCATTATCGTGCATATAGCCCCGGTTGTCCTCGGGAGGATCTGATTATGACATCCTTTGGAAAAACCCTCTTCGCCGCAGTGTTCGGCATCCTGTACCTGCTCTCCGGTATTGTCATGATCCTGTCGGCAGCAATCCCGTACCTCGCGGAGCTTACCGGCCCGTATCTCATACCTGCCGATCCTGCCGCCGGCTTTGTGCTCTGCGTGGTGGGACTGGTCTTCCTGTTTGCCTGCCGGAGGCTGGCACAAGGAACGCCCAACGGACACGCATTCCTTTATGTCGGCATGGCGCTGGCCCTGATATTCGGGATCGTTGCACTGCTCTCCCTGCTGGCGCAGGGCGCCGAGATCGTCATCTTTGGGGATGGCGAGCCGTGGGACCCAATCCAGATTCTGGTTCCCATGGTGTACCTTGCACTGGTACCAGCCATCGGGCTGTATACATGGGGCCGGGGATTCATCGGCAACCTGATCGGGGTGTGAGCATGGGAGGAACGCTCCAGTCCATTGCCCGGGTGATCCGTACAGGAAACCTGACCCTGGCGGAATGCGCCCTGCGGCTGGGAATGACCCAGGAGCAGCTGGAGGATCGTCTCTCCCTGCTGGAACGCCAGGGATACATTCTCCGCGAGGCCGGCATGCCGGAGAGCGCCACGTGCTCGTGTGGCCATTGCTGCACATCGTGCCGCACACCCGGCAGCCGGCAGATTCCCGCTGTCATCTCACTCACAGAAAAAGGAGAGCGCCTTGTCGGGGATAGTAAAGGTGATCTCCGATGAGTACCTGTCCCTGCTGTTCAGAGCGGCATGCCCGCACCGGCTGGAAGGAGTTTCTCCGCCGGCCGGGAACCCTCTTCACAATTGCCAGCGGTTCACTGCTGGCACTGGCAGTAATCGCCGATCCCCAGCAGATGCTTCACGATGATGGGGGAGCATCCGGCATCGGCATGTACCTCTACTTGGCTGCAGCGCTCACGGGATCTTCCTATATCTGGTATTCGGCACTGCGAGGGGTCCTGCACCGCGACTTCACCACCGACATTCCCGTGTCGCTCGCTACCCTTGCTGCGCTCGCTATCGGGCAGTACCCGGCCGCCGCCGTTGTTGCAGTATTGCTGCTTGTTGGAGGCCTGCTGGAAGAATATGTTGCTGCCCGGGCAGAACATGCCATGGAAGCCCTTGCCGCGCTGCTGCCGGATCAGGTCACAGTCAGACGTGACAGCGGCGATATCCTGGTACCGCTCGATACCGTCAGACCCGGAGATACCGTACTGATCCGGTCGGGCGAACGGATTCCCGTTGATGGCGAGGTAGTCACCGGAACTGCATCGGTTAACCAGGCTGCCATTACCGGGGAGAGTATCCCGGTGGCCAGGACCACCGGCGATAGCGTCTATGCCGGGACATTCAATGAGTGCGGAGCCCTCGAGATCCGTACCCTGAAGACCGGAGGCCTGACACTGCTGGGCCGGATCCGGGAGCTGATTGCAGAATCCCGGGAACAGAAACCTCCGGTTGAACGGGTGCTTGACCGGTATTCCCGTCTCTACACGCCGGCTGCCCTTCTCCTGGGTGGAATCATCTGGTGGTGGAGCGGGGACCTCCTGCGGGCCATCACGATGCTCATTGTCTTCTGCCCCTGCGTGATCATCCTGGCAACGCCAACCGCGCTGGTTGCCGCCGTCGGTAATGCAGCCCGCCGGGGTAACCTCATCAAGAGCGGGGAAGCCATTGAGAAGATGGCCGCGGTGGATACGGTGATCTTTGACAAGACCGGGACACTGACCAGCGGAAAGCCGGTCCTCACAACGATCATCCCGCTCCGGAACCAGAGCGAAGAGGCGGTCCTGCAGATTGCAGCAGGCATGGAGAAATTCAGCGAGCACCCGCTTGGGAAGACCGTTGTGGCAGAAGCGTTGCGGCGGGGCCTCGCCATTACGGACCCGGCATCGTTCAGGGTGGTGCCGGGACGGGGGATCTCTGCCGTTATCGGAAACCTGAATGTATTCCTGGGCAATGAAGCAATGATGGCGGACGAGAAGATTCCCCTTGATCCGGGCACACGGGAAGGGGCACCATTCCAGGACACCCGTGCACAGACCGTGACCTATCTTGCCATCGACGGTGAGATTGCGGCGATCTTTGTATTCGAGGATTCCCTGAGGGCAGATGCCCGGGCAGTCATCGAAGATCTGCAGGCCCGGGGCATCCGGTGCGCCATGGTGACCGGTGATGAGGTGACGGCAGCGGCCGTGGTGGCACAGCGTCTCGGGATTCCCGAGGTCCATGCCAATATCCTTCCTCAGGATAAGGTGGCGATTGTCCGCAGCCTGCAGGCAGAAGGGCGCCATGTGGCATTTGTCGGGGACGGGGTCAATGACGGGCCGGCGCTCGCCGCAGCTGATGTCGGGATTGCCATGGGACTTTCCGGGACCGATGTGGCCATCGAAACTGCGGATATCGCCCTGTTGTCCGATGACCTTTCCGCACTGCCTCACATTCATGCTCTCTCGCAGACCACGCTTGCGACCATCAGGAACAATCTCATCTTCTCGGTTGGGGTCCTTATCGTTGCCGTACTGCTCACCATTCCCGGTATCCTGCACCCGGTTACCGGCGCCCTTGTCCATGAGATCTCATCGCTGCCGGTGATTGCCAATTCGGTGCGCCTGATCGCATACCGGAACGGATGAACTGTGAAGATGACCCGGATCCGGTTTTAACCGGTGCCGGTTTACCGGGTCTATCCTCCCAAAGTCCGTTTTTTAACTCCGGAAAACCGGGGCTCACATTCGCGTTCTGTTGGTGGTTCTTAATCTGAAGTGAGGAAACGAAGCCTGTAAGGGGCTTGTTTTATCTCCTCTCCATACAACCGTCTGTCCCCATAAAACAGAACGGATCTTCCGCCAGGAAGTCCCCGTCAGCAGCGTGCGCCCGGGCCCGGCACCCGCCGCCACAGAGATCCCGGTATCTGCACGTCCCGCACCGGCCCCCGAACCGGGCATCCTTCTTTCGGAACCGGGCGAGAACGGAGCTGGCATCATCAGCCCAGAGCTCGCTGAACGACCGGTCCCTGACATTCCCCACGAGAAATTCCGGGGAACGGGCGAACTGGCAGGGGTACACGTTCCCTTGGGTATCAATATTGGCCACCCGGGTGCCGGCGCTGCACCCACCCTTCAGGGATTCGAGCAGCCCCCGGGCATCGGCAAGGTCTTCCGATCCGTCCTTTTCCATCGACGCGAGCAGGTGGATGCAGTCCTGCGGGGCATCTACGGTCAGGAACTCCATGGCTGCGGGATTTGTCTCCTTTGCTTTCCGGTAGAGAAGATCGAGCGCATCGGTTACTTCGCCCCGGTCAAGTTGCAGCCGGCAATAGGAATCGGTCCCCCGTCCGGTGGGCACAAGCCAGTACAGGCAGAACCGGGACGCACCAAGCGAGAGGGAGAGATCGACCAGTGCCTCCAGTTCCCGGCAGTTCTCTTTTGTGAGCGTGACCCGGACCCCGCACCGGAGCCCGGCCTCTTTGCAGGCTGCGAATGCAGCGAGGGTCCGTTCAAACGCACCGGGCACATTGCGGAACCGGTCATGAGTCCCGGCCCGTGCACCATCCAGCGAGATCCCGGCATATTCGATCCCGCTCTCTTTGATCCTGCGGGCGATATCCGGTGTTATCAGCGTGCCATTGGTACTGAGCGCCATTTTGAGACCCCGGCTTCTTGCGTGACGGGCGAGATCCCAGATATCCTCCCGCATCAGGGGTTCCCCCCCGGTGAACAGGATGAGCGGCACGCCCATCCCCGCGAGATCATCGATCACCCCCCGGGCTTCAGCAGTGGACAGTTCTCCTTCCGTTGTGCGTCCCGGTCCTGACCTGCTGTAGCAATGGGTGCAGCTTAAATTGCAGCGGTCCGTGAGGTTCCAGAATACTACCGGACGGTACATCCCGGCAAAGGCGAGGTAGGTGCTCGGCACGTCTCCCTGCGGCTTGTGCCGGTGCCGCAGCACGCTGCTGACGGTTCCCCGGCCATGCATGCATTGAGTAATCCTGTTCATGAGCTCCCTCCGTTCTCTTTCATCCGGACATTCGGCACACGCTTGAACTCGCGGGTACTGAAGAGGATGGTATAATCCGGGCATTGGATCGTTTCGGCAACCGCCTTTACTTCGTCCACGACTTTCTCCCTGCTGTACCCATGGTGGACCGTATACAGGGTGTACTCCCATCGTCCCGGGACCGGTTTGCGTTCATAGCAATGGGTCACCTGGGGAAATGCTGCCAGCAGTTTTCCCGTATCCACTTCTCCGTCCCGTACCGGTTTCCATGCCACGAGGGCATTTGCGGTGATCCCCATCTTCCGCTGGTCGATCCGGGCCCGGAATTTCCGGATCACTCCTGCCTCTTTCAGGTGCCGGATCCGGGCCACTACGTCATCGCCGCTCAGGCCCAGCCGGTCTCCTATCTTTTCAAACGGTGCCGGGACCAACGGGAGACCCCGTTCCAGTTCCCGGAGCAGGTGAATATCAGTCGGGTCCATCAGGTATCCACTCCGGATTGTGCGGGCAAAAAGGCGAACCGCACATCGATTTTGATCTTGTTCACCGTTGGCAGGTCAAGGACATCGGAGTCCGGAATTCCCGTCCTCTTCAGGATCTCGTCCAGAACCTTCCGGATCCCATCCCCGTTCTTCGCAGCAATCGTGAACCAGAGGGAGTAGTAATGGTCCCGCTGGAAGTTGTGCGAGACTTCCGGGCAGCTGCTGATGATGGCCGCAATCTCCTGTATTCTGTCCTCCGGCACATGGAGGGCGACCAGTGTCGCGGCATGCAGGCCAAGGTGACGGGATTCCAGCACAGGGGATATTCCCCGGATAATGCCTGCTTCCTCCAGTTGTTTCATGCGGCTCAGGATCTCGGCCTCGGAAATTCCCACGCGATCTGCGATCGCGTTCCATGGCCGGGATACGAGCGGGAGATCATCCTGCAGGGCATTGAGAATGGCCAGATCGGTCTGGTCCGGTACGAACCGGGAGCGGATGCTCATGGTATCTCCGTGCCGGGCTGGTACAGGCACCACGGGTCTTCCCCGCAGCACTCCCCGTTGAGTGTTCCCGGCGTTGCAAGCCCGTCACACCAGAGAGGCGGGGTCGCATCGCCCCGCCGGTATGCCCGGGCCCTGCACCCGCCGCAGGTTGACTTGAATTCGCACAGCCCGCACTTTCCCGTGAGCCGGTCAGGATCGCGGAGTGCAGTAAAGAGCGGGGAATTGTTCCAGATCTCTCGAAACGGAGTGGTGCGCACATTCCCGGCGCTCACCGGCAGGTACGGGCATGGCGTCACATCCCCATTGGCAAAAATCCGGCAGTAGGTGATACCGGCTAAGCAACCGCGTCCCCATGCGGGATGTGCGATGCCAAGACGGTCCGCGATCCTGCGGAACTGCGGGGCACACGTCGGGCGGATGTTGAGCCCGGAATCCCGGTAACGGATGAGGATCTGCCGGATCAGCTCCTCGTACTCCTCCGGGCTGCGGGGCTCGATCTGCCGGGCCCTCCCGGTCGGGATGGGGAAGAAGAGCTGGTAATCGCGGACACCGAGGGAGGTCCCGAGGCCGATCACGTCATCCACATCGTCGATCGCAGACCGCATCACGGACATGTTGATCTGGACGCCGATTCCTGCATCGCGGCAATGCCCTATGGCCTGTACTGCTCTCTCCCAGACACCATCGAGACCACGGAACGAATCGTGGGTGGCAGGGTCTTTTGAATCCAGGCTGATGGCCACAGCCCGGATTCCCGCATCCCTGAGTCTTGACGCAACCGCTTTGTCGATGAGATACCCGCTGGTGCCCATCACCATCCGGAGTCCCTTTTTTGTGCCGTACCGTGTAATTTCATAGATATCTTCACGGAGGAGTGGTTCGCCACCGCTCAGCACGACGACCGGTGTACCCGTGGCCCGGATCTGGTCGATAACTCCGAATGCCTCCCTTGTTCCGAGCACGCCTTCTGCTTCCTTTTCACCTGCGTCCACGTAACAGTGGGAACACTTCAGGGGGCACCTGAGCGTGATGTTCCACGAGATGATACGCGGTGCGTTCACTGCACCGTTCAAGGGTTCAGTCCCTGTGCCAGGTCGAAGCGATCGAGGTTCATCACTTTGGTCCAGGCTGCTACGAAGTCGTGCAGGAACTTCTCCTGGGAGTCTGCACTTCCGTAGACTTCCGCCAGGGCCCGGAGCTGGGAGTTCGAACCGAAGATGAGATCGACACGCGTGCCGGTCCACCGGACTTCGCCCGTTTTGCGATCGCGGCCCTCGAACACGTCGGCGTCTTTCGAGACCGGCTTCCACTCCGTGCCCATGTCGAGCAGGTTTACAAAGAAGTCGTTGGTGAGCGCTTCCGGTTTCTTCGTAAAAACGCCGTGTCTGGTCTGTCCGAAGTTGGTGTTCAGCACACGCATGCCGCCCACGAGCACCGTCATCTCAGGTGCGGTCAGGGTCAACAGTTGCGCCTTGTCAACCAGCAACTCCTCGGCCGATGCGGCATAGCGGGTCTTTTGGTAGTTGCGGAAGCCGTCCGCCTTTGGTTCGAGCACAGCGAAGGACGCCGGATCGGTCTGCTCCTGTACGGCGTCCATGCGTCCCGGCGTGAAGGGAACCGTCACCTCGTGACCTGCTCTCTTTGCAGCCTGTTCGACGCCCGCACAGCCGGCCAGAACGATCTGGTCAGCGAGCGAGACCTTCTTACCGCCGGTGGCGGTGCTGTTAAAGGCGCTCTGGATGCCCTCAAGGACCTTGAGCACCTTTGCCAGCCGGGCAGGCTGGTTGACGTCCCAGTCTTTCTGCGGCGCCAGACGAATGCGGGCTCCGTTCGCACCGCCGCGCTTGTCTGAGCCACGGAAGGTGGACGCCGATGCCCATGCGGTTGAGACCAGCTCCGAGATCGACAGGCCGGACGCCAGGATCTTTTCCCTGAGAGAGGTGATGTCCTGTGCATCAATCAGCGGGTGATTGACGGCAGGGATGGGGTCCTGCCAGATGAGCTCTTCGGCGGGAACCTCCGGGCCGAGATAGCGTGCACGGGGACCCATGTCGCGGTGCGTCAGCTTGAACCATGCCCGGGCGAACGCGTCCGCAAGCTGGTCCGGGTGCTCGTAGAAGCGCCGGGAGATCTTTTCGTAGGCAGGGTCGAACCTCAGGGAAAGGTCCGTGGTCAGCATGGTTGGGGCATGGTGCTTCGTTTTGTCGTGGGCATCCGGAATCGTGCCGGCGCCTGCGCCACCCTTTGGCTGCCACTGGTGCGCACCGGCCGGGCTCTTGGTCAGTTCCCATTCGTAACTGAACAGGATCCGGAAAAAGTTGTTGCTCCACTTCGTTGGCGTGTTGGTCCAGGTGACTTCCAGTCCGCTGGTGATCGTGTCCCCGCCTTTACCGGTGCCAAAACTGCTCTTCCAGCCGAGGCCCTGCTCTTCGATGCCCGCTGCCTCGGGCTCAGGCCCCACATGGGATGCAGGGCCGGCGCCGTGGGTTTTGCCGAAGGTATGACCACCGGCGATGAGGGCAACCGTCTCCTCGTCATTCATGGCCATGCGGGCGAACGTCTCGCGGATATCCTTTGCCGCCGCGACCGGGTCCGGGTTGCCGTTCGGGCCTTCCGGATTGACGTAGATCAGCCCCATCTGCACGGCAGCGAGGGGATTTTCAAGGTTTCGTTCGCCGGAGTAGCGTTTGTCTTCCAGCCACATGCTCTCGGAACCCCAGTACACGCTCTCTTCCGGTTCCCAGGCATCAACACGGCCCCCGGCAAAGCCGAACGTTTTGAACCCCATCGACTCCAGGGCAACGTTACCGGCAAGAATCATAAGATCTGCCCATGAGATCTTCCGCCCGTACTTCTGCTTGACCGGCCAGAGCAGCCGGCGTGCCTTGTCGAGGTTCACGTTGTCGGGCCAGCTGTTGAGGGGCGGGAAGCGCTGCTGGGCAGAACCGGCGCCACCCCGACCGTCACCGGTGCGGTACGTGCCGGCGCTGTGCCATGCCATGCGGATAAAGAGTGGCCCGTAGTGGCCGAAGTCAGCCGGCCACCAGTCCTGCGAGCTTGTCATCAGCGCCTGAAGATCCTTTTTTACGGCCGCCAGGTCGAGTTTTTTGAACTCCTCCGCATAGTTGAACTCAGTCCCCATCGGATTTGACAGGGGAGTGTGCTGGTGAAGAACCTTCAGGTTCAACTGGTTCGGCCACCAGTCCTGGTTGGACCTGCCCCGGCCGGATACCTGTCTGTTTTCCCCGCCCGTTACCGGGCACTTGCTGTCGTCAGCCATAACGTCATCTCCTGTTTTTGATCAGGTGAACATCCACAAAGGTCCGGGCCATGCTGCCCTGCCGCGAGAGAATTCCGGTTGTCAGCAACCGGGACTCCATGATCCGTCGTGAGGGTTTCTTGGCCATGATCTATCAAAGGTAAAATTACCACGGTCGTATTTAATATGGTAGGGTTTTGGGCATACCATCCCCTGTACCTTGATTCTTCGACAGATGAGGACATGTCATGACAGAAAATGTTCGAGCCTTGTCGTTTTTTTGTAAAATGAGAGAGAGATCTGATGATCGTTGGTATTTCCTTATTTCCGTTTTTCCTTGGTGGCCCTCCTACCGTCCCGGCCGTGAAGCAGCCCTGACCGCTGCCTCTTCGGTATCATAGATCAAAAAAATACCCGCAAACCCGGACATGGTGAAGATATGGTCGACGAATGGTGTGAGCGCAAAGACCCCGAAGTGACCGCCCGCTGCCTTTACCGTCTTTGCGGTCTTGAGGAGGACCCGGAGCCCGGAGCTGGAGATATACTCGGTTGATGAAAAATCGCAGAGCAGGGCCCGGGGTTCGCGGGCGGCAAGTTCCCGCAGCTCATGCTCCAGCGTCAGTGCAGCCACATGATCGATCTGGTGGGGCATGATGACCGTGATGATCCCCCCGTTGGTTCGTACTTTGCATAGCTCCATGAGCACTCTCTCCTCAAGGGTTTTTCCTGATACTCACATTTTCCGGCCCGGATATTAAATGATGAGGCACTCCCGGAAAAGAGGGAAGCAGCAATCTTAAAAAAAACATGAACATCAGGTCCGGCCAGAGTAGCCGGAGAGACCGGTCCTCACAGCCTCGGCCCTTCGATCTCTGCCTCTTTCCTGAACGGCCGGTACACCATCCCGCCCCCTTCGTAGAATTTACCGAAGAACTCAACAAGGTGCAGACGCACCGAGTGGATCGAGGGGGAGAACATTGCGAGCAGGATGTTGAGCGCGTGCAGGAGGATGGCAACGATGATACCGATGATGGCAAACTCGAACGCCCCGCCAAGCCGGTTGGCCACCATCGCGAGGATCACCGAGGCCATGCCGATTGCCATCAGCCTCGCATATGAGAGGATGTTCCCCACCGTGCTCATCACCTCGATCGTGCCGAAGACTCCCGCTCCCATCAGGATCAGGGGCAGGGCAATGACCATGAGCACGATCACCGGGTAGATCGCGGCCTCCGGCACAACACCCGTCAGCATCCCCATCAGGATTACAAGCCCGGCGATCATCATCAGCATGCCGCACTTCTCCAAGAGGTGCTTACGACTCTTCGTGATCATCGCGTTCCGGATGCCGATGACGAGGCCCAGGACCACGTGGACGACCCCGATGGCGATGGCGACGATGAGCATCGGGATCATCGCCTCCACCCGGTTCCAGCTGATCCCAAGGAAGGTGACCGGGTGGATCCAGCCCATCGTCTCCCCGAGATCCCCGAAGAATTCGCCGAACAGGTAGCCGAAGAAGATCGTCGGAATCGATGAGATGATCAGGATGTCGGCCAGGTTCCGTGCAAATTCCATGGCCGCAAAGCGGTACCGGATCGCGAGCGCGAGTGCGAGGATGACCAGGCCATACCCGATGTCGCCTACCATGAGCCCGAAGAAGAGCGGGAAGAAGACAGCGAGGATGGGGGAGGGGTCGACCTCCCGGTAGCGCGGCGGGGCAACGAGCTGCATGATGAACTCGAAGGGCTTCACCCAGAAAGGGTTGTCATAGAAGACCGGGGCGTCTTCCATATCCTTTTCCGTTGTCGGGAGTTCGCAGACGACCACGCGGTCACTAAAGGTTTCGTGCAGGGCAGTTCTTGTCTTCTTTAAGAACTTCCTTGGGATCCAGCCCATGATGACGAAGGTGTACTCCGAGGTCCCGAAGTTCCGGTATGCGCCGAGTTCGCAGTGGATATTCGCGAGCTGCTTCTTGATCACCACGAGCTCCTGGTACCAGGTGTTCGAGAGCGCGAGCAGGTCCGCGTCGATTTTTGCGATCTCGTCCAGCGCACTGATCCGGTTCATCTCGAGCAGGGCGTACATCTCGTAGAACGGCTTGCCGGAATATTCCTTTGGGAGCCGCACCTCGTTCACGTTCACGGAGTAGATGAAGGTGTGGACCTCCTCGGAATATTTCTTGGGGAAGACCATGATGGCGGCGAGGGTCTCGGCATCGACCGTTGTCGCGGTCATCTCGAACCGGTCACCGGTGATCGTGTCCAGCTCTTTTTTGATCAGTTCGAGGACATCGCGGTGCTCCTCCTGGATGAGCAGGATCGTGACCTCGAACCCCTCCAGCACCGGCAGTTCCTTCTCGACCGGCTGGATGATGTCGAGGACTTTTGCATACCGGTTCAGGGTTACGACCGAGAGCGCGAGTTCGCTCTTCTTTGCCGCCAGCTTACGGGTTGTGGTCTCAAGGGTACGGATGATCTCCCGCGCCCTCGCGATGAGCTCCGTGTGGGTCTCATGTTCGAGCAGGGCACTGAGCTGTGCCTGCCGGTCAGGGTCATCCGCAATCACCGGCAGGGTCGTGAATATTGCGCTGATCATGGTAAGGACGGCGGTGATCTCATCAGCCTCATCCTGCCGGACGCTCATCAGCCGGATCTCGGTCTTTGGGACCAGCTCCTGTGCGTTCTCCAGGTGGACGGTTCCCGCCCGGTACAACAGGTCGACGGCCCGGCCCAGGTCCTCTTTTGGCCCGATCACCTGGATGCGTTTCATCTGCTGGAGCAAAACAACCCTCTGCCGGGCGCACCCGGCCTCACTCCGTTGTCACGTACCTGACGATCCGTTCCGCGGCGGCAGGGATGTTTCGCTCGCCCTGCTCCACGGTGGTCTCCCGTTCAAGTTCAGCCGCTTTTTTGAGGTCTTCGATCTCGATCTCGGTTCTTCCCCGCTCCTTCCAGTACACCTGTTCGGCGGTGGTCTTCCCGAGCTTGTCCGCCGTGCAGAGCAGGTCTTCGGCCTCAGACCTTGCAGCGGCAACGGAGGCCTCCGCTTCTGCCCGTGCAGCCTCGACCGTTGTTGCCAGTTCCTGCTCCTTGTCCCGGATCTGCTGCAGGAGTGTCTTTTCCGTGTCCATGTTTGTTCCCCTCCCTCTAGAGCCCATGCTTTCGTTTCAGGATCGAGGTCACCCCGCACGGGGGCTTCGGGCAGGGGTCAGCGGTTTCTGTACCCGGGGCATCGCTGCCGAGGATACCCTTCGCCTTCAGTGCTGCATCTGCTATCCGCTTCCGGCAGTTGCCGATCGCCGTGTTCTGCAGTGCACTGATTGTTCGTAAGAGATCCCGCGCCATGACCCGCACGCCCCTTCAGAGATGATCAATTGCCTATACCGTCTATGGGGGATATATACTTTCTCTCTACGGCGCGTGATGGTGAGAATCCATTAATCCTCCGGGCGCTCAATAGTTTTGCAGGAACCGGCACACACTCCTGCCGGGCGTCCGGGAGACCTCGTATGGACCTGCTTGCAAACATCGGCCTTTTACTCATCTTCGCGCTCGTGCTCGTGCTCCCGTTCAAGGTGAAGTGCATCGAGCATAACCTCGAGGTCTTCCTCTTTGTCTGCGGGGTAGCGGCCCTGACGCTTTCAGGCCTGATTGTCATCCCCGGTGAAACGACCGGCTGGAGCGTGGCAATCGTTAAAGAGGCACTCATCTCCCCGCTCCAGGTCACGAGCCTCTTCGGTATCCCGATCGGGATCGTCCAGATTGTGCTCATCTTCGGCCTTTTGATCTATCTCTTCCACCACCGGATGCAGGAAGCGATCGTGGGCCTGATCGACAGGGTCTCCCTGAAATGGATCGTCTTTCTGTTGATCGTTGTCCTGGGCCTTGTCTCCAGCATAATCTCCGCGATCCTTGCTGCAATCATCCTTGTCGAGATCATCAACGCCCTGCCTGTTGTCAGGAAGGCCAAGATCGATATCGCGGTGGTCTCCTGCTTCTCGATAGGTCTGGGGGCCGGTCTCACCCCGCTGGGTGAACCGCTCACCACCATCGTGGTCTCGAAACTCTCCGGTGCCCCGTATTATGCCGGGTTCACCTTCCTCTTCGACCGGCTTGCGATCTACATCATCCCGACAGTGATTGCCCTCGGCGTTGTCGGGGTCGTTCTCTTCTCCCGGAGTCATACCGGGGAGCAGAAACTCGAATGTATCGTGGAGCGCGAGACGCTCCGTGAGATCCTGGTACGGGCCGGGAAGGTCTACCTCTTCATCATGGCGCTGGTCTTCCTTGGTGAAGGATTCAAGCCGATCATCCTTGAGTACATTGTCTCAATCCCCTCGGCCGGGCTCTACTGGATCAACATCGTCTCTGCCGTACTCGACAACGCAACCCTCGCGGCCGCAGAGATCAATCCGGCTCTCTCATCGGAACAGATCACGAGCGCCCTGATGGGCCTGTTGATCGCGGGAGGGATGCTCATCCCCGGCAACATCCCGAACATCATTGCGGCCTGCAAGCTCGGGATTGGCAGCAGCGAATGGGCTCGGGTCGGATTGCCGCTCGGCATGGCACTGATGTGCATCTTCTTTGTCATCCTCTTTGTCCCGGCATTCCTGGGATTCGCGTGATGCCCCTCCTCGCGGTCTGATGACCGTTCGGAATACAAACAACCTTAAAAAAAGAGTACCCAGATCAGTGTTACCTATGGCCCGGACTGGTACGACAAACGAAACGGATGCAGAGATCGCACGGCAGATTGCGGCACTGGCGGACCCGTCACTTGATGTGCGGCACGCGGCGGTGGCAGTGCTTAAGGAGATGGGCGAACCGGCGATCGAGCCGCTCCTCCGGATGCTTGCCGATGCCGGGGACAATGACCGGCGCTGGTATGCCTCGGTCGCCCTCTCCCGGATCGGCGAACCGGTGATTGAACCGGTGATTAAAGCCATGGAGAAGAACCCGGAGCGGGACTTTCGGCGCTATGCGGCAGCAGCGCTTGGCGAGATCGGCATCCCGGCGATCGAACCGCTCATTCGTGCAATGAAGAGCACGGACCGGGAACTCCGGGGCGTCCTGTCGCAGGCGCTCTGCCGGATCGGAAAGCCCGCAGTCGGACCCCTCAAACAGCGGCTCAATGATGCGGACGAGATTCTCCGGTCCTGCGCGATCCTCACCCTGTGGAAGATGGGGGAGGACGGGGTGCCGACGCTCATCGAGAATCTGAACGATGAGTCCGGTTAACCCGGCCGTTCTTCCTTTTATCCAAAGGTACCGGAAATCCCGGCGCTGATTCCGTTTCTAAAAAAAGATCTGGTTTTTAGATCACTCTGATACTTCAGCAGGTGCGGGAGCAGGACTAGCGTGCCGGTGGGCGAGCCATTCCGTGAGCTGGCCCATCACCGAGAGCACGGCCGGCATGATGAAGATCGCGCCGATCAGCGAGAACCCGATAGCAATCAGGGTCGAGAGACCGAAGTTGCTCAGGATGGGGAATGTCGCGAGGCAGAGTGCCGAGAACCCGAAGAAGGTGGCAAGGCCCGAGACCGTGATGGCGGTCCCGATCTTCTGGACACTCTCCTGGATGGCGGCAATGGGATTGTGCAGCCGCTCCTCCTCTTCCGTGTACCGCTCCATGACGAGGATCGTATACTCGGCAGCGACACCGATCGTCATTGACCCGAGGGTGGCCGTGAGCGGGTTGTAGTCCAGGCCGATGATGACCATCATGACCGCGTTCCAGCCCACAACGAAGATGATCGGTATGATGGGAGAGACCGCGTGGATGTGCCGGTACACGATGATCAGGAAGATGAAGACGAAGATGAACCCGAGAACGGTCATCTGATCCTTGGACTCGCTCATCTCCCCTAAGAGACTGGTATAGAGTTCGAAGCTCCCTGCTGGTACTACAGTGATCCCAACCGGTGGTTCGAGGAATGCGATCTCCGAGACCATCGAGTCCTTTAAGGTGTTCTCCTGGTCCATCGAGATGTCTTCAGAGCTGAACCGGATAACCCCGTTCATCGAGCTGCTCAGGATGGAGTTTCTCGTCTCTTCAGGAATGCTCGCCAGCACGGCATCGAGCTCGGCCTGTGTCTCCGGCATCACACCGTTGTTATACTGGAGGATGTACGTGACGATACTGGTTGCCCCGGTGAGTTCCGGATGGTGCGCCAGTTCATAGTCCTGGAAATTCTTTATCCATTTGACCGTATCGAGATCCGTTACCCGGGAGCCCATGGCCATCAAGTCGAGGGTATCGGTTGCCCCGATGGTGCGGGTGACCTTGTCCATGTTGATCTTGGCCGGCATGTCCGAGGGAACAAAGGTGTTCTCGTCCGAGGTAACCGGGATGGTCGGGTCGATCTGGAACCCGATCAGGGCGATGAGGCCTGCAAAGAGCAGGACCGGTATCGGGTTCTTGGCGATCTTGACCGTGGTGCTGGTGAGGAAGTCGCCGTAGGAGAAACCGCTCTTCTTCTTCGTCTTCTCCTTCCCGATGATGGTATCGCAGGCTTCCGTTCCCACGGCATAGCACTGCCCGGTCTGCTGCTTGGGCTGGTAGTTCACCAGGAGGGCGAGCGTGGGCATGCCGATACAGGACACCCAGAAGCAGGTGTTGATACCGATGATGGAGACGATACCGAACGAGCGGATCATCGGGACGGTCGAGACCATCATGGCCAGAAATCCCATGGAGGTGGCAAGCATCGCGTACATGACGGCAGGACCGGTGCGGGTCACGGTCATGAAGACCGCGTTATCAAGCGATCCCTTCCGCGCCTCTTCATCGAACCGGGCATGGAACTGGATCGCGTAATCGATCCCAAGACCGATCAGGACCGGGAAGGCCCCGATCACCGCCATGTTCAGGCTGATGCCGGCAAGGCCCATCAGGCCAAGGGAGGTGATGAGGCCGATTGCAACCAGCAGGACCGGCATGAACCGGTGCCGGACATAGGCAAAGAGGATCCCCATCGTGATGATCATCAGGACCAGTGCGCCACCGATGAGGATACCCATGTTGCTTGAGAGGCCCTCACTCATCTGCTGGCTGAAGGCCGGGGAGCCGGATATCGCAACGGTTACCCCGGGGGGCGGGGTTGACGTATCTACGATCGATCCCACGTTGGCCAGCACGGCCTCCTGGACCGGATCCGATAGTCCCTCGCCCAGCTTGACCTGCACGAGCGTCATCACATTGGATGGTGCCACCATGTTGCGGGTGCTCTCGGGCAGGGCATTGATAATCCGTTCAGTCTCGGCCTGCGACGAAGGGAGCACACCGTTATTGGCTGCTTTCAGGACATCGACGATGCTCTGGGAGCCCTCAATATTCTGCTGCTGGTTCAGATCATCCTCAAGGGTCTCTATATAGGCAAGAACATCCGGGCTGTACGGATTCGCAGCTTCGACAATGAGGATGATCGTATCCGACGTATAATCCGCATTGTATGTCTGCTGGAGGGCACCGGCCGGGCTGTCCTTTTCAACGTAGGTCTCCCACCCCGTTGCCATGGAAAGCGAGGTCATGCCAACAAGGCCAACGATGAAGATGAGGGTGACCAGCGCTGCTACGATCTTGGGGTGTTTGATGATGGAATGTGCTATGAATTCAAAGAGTTCCTTAATCATCGGCGTCTCCCGTCCCCGTACTGGTGGTGGCACCCTGTTTGATTCCGGCACCGGGCCGGAGAGTTCTGCATCCTGTCATGGCATCTCACTGCAGGCTCTTCTTCTGCCGGTACAGGTAGTACCCGATCCCGGCGATGATCGCTACGAGAAGTACTATGCTCGCGACTGTTGTGATCGGGAGTCCCAGGATCGTAGCACCGCTCTTTGCGGGAACGATCTCTACGGGCACTTGAATGGTATCTGATTCCTGGCTGTTCTGCAGGGCATCACGGAACCGGAGCTTACTGTCGAAGGAATAGGTGCCGGGTTCGGCTGAACCGTCGGCATTGAGATCGTACCGGGCCGTGGCGGATTCACCCGGGAGGAGGGTCCCCAGGTATGCAGTACCATCGGCACTGCTGACCGGCGTATGGGGGAGGATCTGGGACTGGACATCGTAGATGGTCAGGTTCCCGTTGTTCCGGTAGGTGACCTCAATGGAACCATCTGATCCGGTGTTGAGGGTCTGGACCGGCGAGGTGATGGTGAACGTGATCTTGCCACTCACCGGGATACCAATCGTCTCGGATTGTGAGGTGACCGTGGCTCCTTCACTGTCTGTGTAGGATACGGCAACATCGACCGGATAGACCTGCTCGGTTGCATCCGTGGAGGCTGCGATCCTGAAGAGGCATTCGGTCACGTTACCGCTGGGGAATGTTCCGATGAAGACGGTGCTGCTGGTGGGGATGATGGCGCTGCTTCCCGCCCGGATCAGTTTCGCTGAGGCCATGCGGCCGGTCTCGGGGCCGTCATTTTTGATATTTACGGTAAGGTAGCCCTCGGTTCCCGCAGCCAGCGGGTCCGGGGTTGCTGCAACAACATCGATCTTGACGAGAGGTTTGATCCGGATGGTAACGGGAACGGTCACGTTCGCTTCATTATACGTATACACGAATTGCGTGTCTTTCTCCTGTTTGACGATATTGGGATACTGGTAGGTGATGATGACCGGAAGCGTGTAAACGCCATCCGTTGCATTCGTGCTGATCGAGGCTTTGTACGTCAGGGATGTGCCGGTATCCCCGGAGAGGATGGTGTTGACCCTCTGCGGATCGGTTTTGATGATGATAGAATCGCTCGTTGAGGTGAGGCCGATTTTTGCAAACTTTGCCGTTGTCGGCAGGTCATCGGGCACCATCGTGCTCTGGTTGAGCTGTTTCATGGTGCTGACACCGGCATTCTTCACAAGGATGGTGATGGAGGCATCATCCCCCGGGGAAAATTCATTGGTGCCGAGGATGCTTGCGGAAAATGACGGGCTGCCGCCAAGATATTTGGAGGTGGTTGTCGGAGATCCCGGGATCGGCGACATCAAGGTGACTGCACAGACCGGGGCGATGATGAGGGCACTGCAGATGACAAGGACCATCAGTGCGAAGCGTCTGCCGGGGTCTGCAAAGAGACTGGTGGAGGTCATGACTCTCCTCCCTTACTGGGATTGCTTCCTGCGATAGAGGAAATACCCGATTGCAATGATGATGACTGCGATGACTGCGAGCAACAGGGGGTTTTCCAACAGTGAGTCGACGAGACCCTTCTTGGAAACGACTTCCAGATCCAGTTTCAGGGGGTCGGAGATGACCTTGTTGTCGACGGCATCCCGGTAATTGATCTCTGCGTCAATACCATAGACCTTGGCAGTAGCGCCCGCTTCAGCGGTGATGAGGAACGATCCTTCCCGGGTCTCGCCGGGTGCCAGGTCCCCGAGGAATGCCGAATCGTCATTGCTTGAGAACGGGTCGACCATACTGATACGGGCAAGGGCCTGGTATGCGGTTGCATCGCCGGTATTCTTGAATTTTGCCGTGATCACTTTCTTCTGGCCGGGTGCAATTGTCTGGGGATCGGAGATGATCTCAAACTCGATCTTTCCCCCGACGGGGATACCGATGGTCTCGATATCTGAAGTCACCTGGTCGCCCTCACTGTTCTCGTACTTGACCTTCACGTTTAAGGGGTAGGTCTGGGCCTCGGCGCTGCTGGCGACCGAGGTCTTGAAGAGGCCGGTTGCTGTTGCGTTGACCGGGAAGTCCCCGATATAGGTGCTTCCTTCCGTAGGGACGATCGGGCTCTTTCCGTTCTGCTCGATGACAAGAATGGCCTTCTTACCATCTTCATGACCGACATTCTTCACAACCAGCGTGACGTAGCCTTCCGTCCCGGCATTCAAAGCGCTGACATTTGATGAGATGACATCAATGTTGACCGTTTTCTTGATGGTGACGGGAATCTCCACCGTCTCGTTCATCGCTTTATAGCGGTATTCAATGGTGTCATCCCCTGACTGCTCCGCATTATAGAGATAGGTGTAACTGAGCTGTACCGGAAGAAGATAGGTGCCGGCTTTTGCATCCGTGGGAACCCTGACCGTAAAACTGGCCGTAGCGGTAGCGGTTCCGGATACCGCAAGATCGCCCAGCATCTGCGGATCCGACTTCACGACAAGGGGTGAACTTCCCGCACCGAGACCCACGTTTAAGAACTTTGCCGTATTGGGGAGGTCGTCACTGTCTACAATGGTCGATTTCACAAACTTGAACTGGTTGACACCGCTGTTCTGGATGACAACGGGGAGCTGGACTTCGGTCCCCGGCGAAAGTTCGTTGTTGCCGGAGATGTAGGCAGAAAGTTCCGGGCTGCCCGCCATATATTGTGTCCCGGCACTTGCCGGGCATATTGCAATCAATGCACAGGCAATCCCCGCGATGAACAGGATCGCAAGGAGATTGCCGGACCCGAACCGTTTCTTAACTGGATTATTATTTATCCCGGGTGACGGGATGATGGTTGTATCTCGAACTGTCATGATGATCTCACACTGTTTCCACAAACGTATCATTAGTATTGGAATGGAACTTATTAAAACATTTCTCTCATGGGTTATACATAAGAATCGCCAATACGTTCCCTCTCCCAGGTGACCGGAGTATTTCGTCGGAATGAAGATGTCCAACTATGAAAAAAAGAAGATTCAGTGGAGGAGTTCCTGGAGCGCATCAATGCGCTCGCGCAGGTTCCGTTCCCGCTCGGCAAAATTCGTGATATCCGTGAGGGTGATGTACGTACTGGTGATTTCTTTGTGACGGGTTGCCGTGACTTTTCCCTGCACAAACCGCTGCGCGCCGTCTTTACGCTGGATCCAGATTTTAAATTCTCCGGGCATCCCTGAGTCCGGCTGAACATTTTTGATAAGATCGTCAATCCTGCCTTTCTCTGAATGGGGTATCATGTCCGAATCTGAGATTTTTGAAATCTCCTCAATGATTATCGGTTCATGCAGCCCCATTGCGGCCATCTCCTCGTTCGAATACCCGGTGATCTCGTTGATGCGGCGGTTCGCGAACACGACTTTCTCGTTCTCAACAATGATGAGGCCGTCCTGGATGTTCTCGGCCATCATCCGGAACCGCTGCTCGTTCTCGCGGATCTGTGCTTCCTGGGCCTTCAGCGCGGTCATATCTGTGAAGATGATGAAGTTATAGAAATTTTCGTTATGCCGCACACCGCTGATGCGGAGATATACAAATCTCCGTTCCCGGTCCTTCCTGATGATCCACATCTGAAGGCTGTTGGGCTTGTCAGGATTGTTTTCAATATCCCGGATATGCTGGGTTGCCTCGTCATGGCATTCCGGTGCAATGATCGTAAGGGTTGAGGGCATTGCCCACAACTCCTTTAAGGAATAGCCGGTGATCTCCGCGAGCCGGTTGTTGGCATAGATGGTCTTCCCGTTCTCTACGATCATCAGGCCATCCTGGATGTTATCTGACATCATCCGGAACCGCTCCTCGCTCTTCCGGATCTCCCGTTCGCCAAGGATGCGTTCCGTGATATCCTCTAAAGTGATCGTGATGCCCCGCTGGCCGTCATCGAAAACGGTCGGGATGCATTTCTCATGGAAGATCCTCTCGCCTTTCTCCTTGACCTGAAAGGTGATGGTATTCTCACGCTCTTCGGTATCCGGTGAGATATTTTCGAGGAGCTCGTGGACATCCACCTCAGGGGATTGCAGAAACGAGATGTTCTTCCCGATGGTTTCCGCGCGGGAGAGGTGTAACAGGCGGAGGAAATTTGCATTTACATCAAGAATCCGGGACTCACTGTCGAGTACCATGATCAGTTCTTTTGAATAACTGAGCATTGCGGACAGAGGCACGCGCTGGGAAAGGGAGTACACCTTTGCCATCCCGTACGTCCGCATATCAACCTGTCCCGAGATGAGCAGGATATCGAGATATCTCCCGATGGTATTCTTGTTCTTTTTCAGGGCTTTTGAGATGTCCGTGACACTCATCCCGTTCGGGTTCTTCTTGAGAAGATCCCGTATGACAATGAGTTCCTGCTGGTAATCCTGCATCATGGTGGGGTCGGGTGAATCAACTGGTTATACTAAAATATATGTCCAGCCTGATTTATAATCGTTATGAATCAGTGTAATGTATAACCAACAAAGTAAAAATATAAATATAAACATTGATAAAAACCATATGTGGTGTTTGCACACAGGAGATGGTGCAACCCTGTCATTAGTGAACTTTAAAACATTACGGAGATATGGTAGTTATGGTAACAATGGTTGACATTATTTCATTAGGTTGGCAAAATATGATGGCAGTTCTTCCTGCCCTCATTGGTGCGCTTGTTGTTCTTATTATCGGCTGGATTGTCGGACGCCTGCTCGGAAAAGCAGTTCATATTGTGCTTGACAAAGCAACGGCAACCGCTACCGCAGCACCAATGATCGGGGATTCCGATATTGGAAAATCTGTGGTGAAAGCCAATGTCACCTTTGGGTATATGGGTGACATCGCAGTACGCGTGATCGTATACCTGATCGCCATCCTTGCGGCAGTCGATATCCTCAATATGGATTACCTCAGTGCGTTCATGACCAAGGTCATTGAGTACATCCCCCACGTGATCGCCTTCGTGATCATCATCGTTGTCGGGATCCTCCTCATCGATTACTTCATCGATGTGTTCAAGACTTACTCGAAGACGGGATCAATCGAACTGATCAACCCGGTACTCTTACTCCTCCGCGTGTTCCTGTACTTTGTTGTCGTCATGCTGGCACTGTCCCAGCTCATGCTCGATCTCACCATCATCTACACGATCCTCACGCCGATCTTCTGGGGTATCGGTATCGGCCTTGGTGCATCCATTGCCATCGTTGTCTGGTACGGCATGAAGAACCGCAGCGAAGAGATCATGACAAAATTCATGGAAGCGATCTCCAAGTAAGGTTCTTTAGGAACTTTCCTTTAAACCGTGAATGAAATCCTGAAATACGGTCCACGGGAAAAAAGGAGATGATCTCCCGATACAATCCCTCTTATTTTTTTAATCTGCTCCAAAACGGACCGGTCCGGATCCTCCTTTAAGAACTCCTGACAGGGGGATTGGTAACATTCATCAGGCCGGGCTTCGCAATAGCTTTCTGAAATGTGATCTTCCGGCTGACGGTATCTGGCCGGAACCGGAACATGATCCCCTGAGCGGAAGATACGGTGACGGTCTGTTCAATCCGGGCATTATCGGATCGGGCAGATGTTCCGGGGCAGGGAATCGTCAAGTGTAAATGTCAAAAACGGAGTTGACTACATGAAAAAAATCTGTATATATCTTCTCGCGCTCGTCATGGTTGCACTCCTGGTAGTGCCGGTTGTTGGAGCTGACCTGAATGAGACAAACGTCACACCAACAACGGGAATTGTGGAAACCACGACAGAAATACCGGTGACGACGGCGGTGGTGCCTGTAACGACAACCGTGGCGATCAATACCACAACGGTAATCCCCACGACAACCACCCAGAATGCAACCGCGGCCACAACCGCCCCGGTGACTACGGTGACCACCGTCCCTGTTACAACAGCGGTCTCTGATACCACCGGAAACATCACCGCTGCCTCCTCTCCTCTGGGGGCAGCACTCCTGATCGATGGCGTGTATCGTGGAACAACACCGGTAGATCTCACCGGGATCTCTTCCGGGAATCACGTCGTGAGGCTTACCCTGAGCGGATATTATGATTACGATGGTTCGGTCTATGTGGTTCCCAATCAGGTCACGTCCGTATACGGCACGCTTCATCCCGTGGGATCAACGTCTGCGATCGTCATCACGGCTGCGGCGACTCCCGAAGTTACCACTCCCGTTCCGGCCGTTACCGTAGTGCCGACAACGACCTCCTCGGGTGGAATATTAGAAAGCCCGACCGTGCTTGCCGCCATCATCGGTATCATCACGGCATCCATTGGTGCCATTGCAACAATCTTCCCCCATCTCAAGAAAAAGGAATGATCCCCGATTTTTAGGAATGCGGGATTCCTGAATTTTCTTCTCTCATTTTTTGATCGGCGAAAAACTCTCCCCCGCCGGGATCCCGGCCTCTCTTCTCACCCACCCGGATCAGCATCAATAAATTCCCCTGCTGCTAAAACCCTACCGGTATGCTTGTGCTCTCGCCCGCGATGGAGGCTTATGAGAAGTCCCTCCTCGACGAGTTGAACCGCGAGATAGCGATAGCAAAAGTGGCCCGGTCCCGGGGTCTCGATCCCAGTATGGACGTCGAGATCCCGATTGCAAGCGATCTTGCCGACCGGGTGGAGGTGCTGGTCGGGGTGAAGGGCGTTGCGGTCCGGATCCGTGAGCTCGAAGCGGAGATGTCCCGCGAGGAGGCGGCCCTCCGGATCGGCGACGACTTCGTTGCCCGGAAGTTCGGCGAGAAGGACATCATGGAGGTCCTCGACCATTCGATCCGCGTTGCCATGGCCCTCTTAACGGAAGGGGTCGTCTCCGCACCCACGGAAGGGATTGCCAAGGTCGCGCTCGGCAGGAACGATGACGGCAGCCAGTACCTGGCGATCTATTACGCCGGGCCGATCCGGAGTGCCGGGGGAACGGCACAAGCCATGTCCGTGCTGGTCGGGGATTATGTGCGCCAGAAACTGGGTATCAACCGCTACATCCCACGGCAGGACGAGGTGGAGCGGTATATCGAGGAGATCCGGCAGTATAACTCGATCATGAACCTCCAGTACCTCCCGAGCGAGGCGGAGATCCGGATCATCATCGAGAACTGCCCGGTCTGTGTTGATGGCGAAGCCACCGAGCAGGAAGAGGTCTCGGGCCACCGCAATCTCGAACGAGTGGAGACGAATGCGGTCCGTGGCGGCATGGCGCTCGTCATCGGCGAGGGTATTGCCGGCAAGGCCCGGAAGCTCAAGGGCCGGGTCGAGAAGATGAAGATGGAGGGCTGGGACTGGCTCGACAAGCTGATTGCCGGTGCAGCCAAGAGCGGCGATGGTGAGAAGACGGTCGGCATCAAGCCGCTCGACAAGTACCTCCGCGACCTGATCGGGGGCCGACCGGTCTTTGCCTACCCGATGAGGAAAGGTGGGTTCCGGCTCCGGTACGGGAGATCCCGGAATACCGGGTTTGCCGCTGCCGGAATGCATCCTGCAACCCTGTATGTGCTGGGAGAGTTCCTTGCCACCGGCACCCAGATGAAGACCGAGCGGCCGGGCAAGGCCTGCGGTGTGGTACCCGTTGACACGATCGAAGGACCCACGGTCCGGCTGCGGGATGGCGACGTGCTCCGGATCGATGATGAGGAGACCGCAAAACGGCTCGCCCCCGGAATCGAGAGGATCCTCGATGTCGGTGAGATCCTCATCTCGTACGGCGAATTTTTGGAGAACAACCACCCGCTCGTTCCCGCAGGATACTGTTCCGAATGGTGGCAGCTCGATGCCGGTGAGGGTGTGAAGCCCCCGAGGGATGAAGCCGAAGCCCTGGCATATGCCCGTACCGGTGGATACCTCTTCCCGGCCTGGACTTGGTTCTGGGACGATATCACCGCCGACCAGATCCGTGCCCTTGCGGATCACGTTGCCACCAAAGGCAGCCTGAACGAGGGCGTTCTCTGGTTCCCGGATGATCCGGCCATCAAGACCTCGCTTGAAACGCTGCTGATCCCCCATGAAGTCCGCGAGGGTATCGTGCAGATCCGGACCAATCAGGCACTCATTGCCGGGCTCGGGCTTGGCACCGACCTGAAGAAACTGGAGACCTGGCAGACGGCCCCGGCCGATGCCGACCCGCTGGCGCTGGTGATGCACCTCTCCGGCCTGAAGATGCGGTCCCGGTCCGGCACCCGGATCGGCGGCAGGATGGGCCGGCCGGGCAAGTCCAAGCCCCGGAAGATGAATCCCCCGCCCCACGTCCTCTTCCCGCTGGGGGACTACGGCGGAAGCCGGCGCTCGTTCCAGTCCGCCTCCGCCCATACGGCAGAAGTGGATATGGACAACACCGACCTGGATTTCCAGAAAGAAGGAGGCATCATCGAGATCGAGGTTGGCCGAAGACGATGCACCCAGTGCGGGGAGATCACCTACCTCAACCGGTGCGACAAGTGCCAGGCACACACCATCGCGATCTTCACCTGTACCCAGTGCGGCCACGAGCTGACGCAGGACCGGTGCCCGTCCTGCGATGCCCCTGCCATGTGCAGCCAGCGGATCAGCCTGAACGTGAAGGCGGAATACGCAAAAGCAATGGAGCGGATGGGGTTCAAAACCGACAGTATCGCTCTCGTCAAAGGTGTCAAGGGAGTGATCTCCCGGGAGAAGACCGTGGAGGCGATGGAGAAGGGCCTGCTGCGGGCCCGGCAGAACATCTTTGTCTTCAAGGACGGCACCACCCGGTTCGATATGATCGATCTGCCCCTGACACACATCCGCCCGGATGAAGTCCGTGTCTCCGTGGAAAAGATGCGCTCGCTCGGGTATACCAAGGATACCCACGGGTATGATCTGCTGAGCGGGAAGCAGGTGGTGGAGCTCCATGCCCAGGACATCCTTGTCGCTGATTCCTGCGCCGAGTGGCTGGTCAGCGTGGCAAAGTTCATGGACGAACTGCTCGTCAAGTGTTATGGCCTTGAACCGTTCTACAACCTGAAGGGCCCTGAAGACCTCGTGGGGCACCTGGTCATCGGCCTTGCCCCGCACACGAGCGCCGGTGTCCTTGCCCGGATCGTCGGGTTCACCCGGGCGAATGTGGGGTATGCCCACCCGTTCTTCCATGCCGCGAAACGGAGAAACTGTTTCTACGGCGATACCCAGATCGAAGTCTATGACGGGAAGGCCTGGACCAAGACCCCTATCCGGAAGTTCGTTTTAGAGAACTTCGATCTCACCCGCCCCGGTCTCGACCGGCTCGGCACCTACTATTCCGATCCGGCCCGGCCATATGCCACCCGGTCCGTTGACACGAACGGCCAGATCCATATCAGGAAGATTACCTCGGTCTCCATCCACCGTTCCCCGGCATCACTGATCCGGTTTACCACCGCACGCGGAAAGGAACTCGTCGTCACCCCGGATCACGCGATGCTCGTCTGGGACACCGGCTATCTCCGCAAGATCAAGGCGGTGGAGATCAAACCCGGCGATTCCGTGCCGGTGTTTGAGGGCTCCTGCGTCATCTCGGATACCATCCGGCTCGCCGAACCGGTCCCGTCCCCCGAGGACCGGGTCTACTGCCTGACGGTTGCCGACGATCATACCCTGGTGGCAAACGGGATCTTCACGGGACAGTGCGATGGCGATGAGGACTGCATCATGCTCCTCCTCGACGGGCTCATCAACTTCTCGCGCTCGTTCCTGCCGCAGAACCGGGGCGGTACCATGGATGCCCCGCTGGTGCTGACGAGCCGTATCGACCCGGCCCAGATCGACAAGGAAGCCCTCAACGTGGATGTCTGCGACCATTACCCGATCGAGGTCTATACCAGCGCCCTCGTGTACGCAGAGCCCAAGACGATCGTCAAACTCATCGATCGCGTTGAGAACCGGATCGGGACGCCCGCCCAGCTCGAAGGCTTCCAGTTCACCCACGATACCTCGGATATCTCTGCCGGTCCCATCGAATCGATGTATACCCAGATGAAGACGATGACCGACAAGCTCGGGGCGGAACTCGATCTCGCGGAGAAGATCCGGGCCGTTGACGCGGATGACGTGGCGGAGCGGGTCTTGAACACCCATTTCATCCGCGACCTCATGGGGAACCTCTCGGCCTTCTCCAAGCAGAAGTTCCGGTGCACGAAGTGCAACACGAGCTACCGGCGGATGCCGCTTGCCGGCAAGTGCACGAAGTTCCGGGGCAAAGGGATCTGCAACGGGAACATCATTCCCACCGTGCACGAGGGCTCCGTTAAAAAATACCTTGAGATGTCCCGCGAGATCTGCCGCAAGTACAAGGTCTCGGAGTATACCAAGCAGCGGGTGGAAGTGATCGACCTCGCGATCGAGTCCACGTTCGGCGAGGAGAAGCAGCAGCAGCTGGGTCTTGCCGACTTTATGTAGACTGCCGTTCCCGCATGGGAAGGGCAGGCTGGAGAATCTCGAAAGTCATCAGACTTGAGAGATGAGAAGAACGCAGTTCTTCGAAGAACGAAGCTCTTCGACCAGCCGAGTGACATCAGTTCGTCTGATCAGTGCCCTTATCTATTCCCCTTTCCAACATTATTCCCAATAGCGCGAGAATATCTAAGTGGCCAACAGAGGCGGACTCAAGATCCGTTCCCGAAGGGGTTCGCAGGTTCAACTCCTGCTTCTCGCATTTTGGCGTAGGGTTATAGGTATCTTGTAAAAACGCCACTCTTCTAAAACTGTCCAATTCCCAAAAAAATGCCACTCTTGTAAAATTGTTTCACCCAATAGCAACGGCTCCGTAAGTGCGGCGCGCTCATGAACGGAATATTTTTTTCAGACACCGGATACAATTTCCTGTCATGGTAAGCGTGCGACAGTGGGAACTCCTGGACAGGTACGGACCCTGGTTTACCCTGAGTGTATCGGTTGCGATGATCCTGGTGATTATGTTCTTCATCTTCTTCCGTTGCAGGGCGATCTTTGCGATGGGGCCAACGTATGATTGTGCGGTGGGGAAGGGCTGGTACGGGGTGATGGGGATCTTTGCGATTACCGCGACGGTCTCGCTCTTGTGGCTGTGCCGGGGGAAGAGGGGGAAGTGAGTGACGCTCATTGGGGCTGACGCAGGCAGCCCCTCTTGAGCGTCAGACCCCCACCGACGGAGATCCCCGACCCCCAAAACAGCCCTTCCTTTCATTAAGTGAGGGGCGAAGAGACCCGGACAAGTCGAAGACGGTGTCTTCTCCCGTCAGGTATTCCCCATAGTCCATATCCGGAAAAAACCCTGTTTTTTTCACTGATGAGAGGGTCGGGTATCCAGCCGGTTAATTACAGCAGACCGAAAAAAAAGACCGGCTCATGTTACGGCCGGACCATCTCAAATACCCGCCGTGCTGACTCAACCACGAGACGGGCCGACTCTTCATTATAAATACAGCCGTAATCCGCACCTTCCCGGAGATCCATGGCAAAAGAAAAATGTTCCAGCACTTCTGGCTTCAGGATACCCTCATCCACGAGCAGGGCCTCCACGGCGTACTTCAGGCAGCGGTGACTCTTCTCCCGGTAGCCCCGGGCAAAAACCCGTGACCGAAGCGAGTGGAAGAGCGAATAATACCCTTGTATGATCGCCCATTTCTCCTGGTGATCGGCAAGCGATCGCTCTGCGGCACAGAGATCCGCCTCAGCCTCGCAAAACTCCTTTGCAACCAGCGCAGGATCCACCGGGATCGTTACGATCTTTCCCCGCTCAATACATTCATCGAACCGGTATCTCACAGCGGCTCACCTGCAAGGACTTTCCCGGCGTTTATCCGCGTAAACAGCGGGCGGTCACGCGTCCGGAGCTGGAGTGCTTCATCCGGTGACAGAATGATCGGGGAAATTTTTCGTGTAATGCCGGACCCGGCGCGTGCGAGCAGGGCCATTGCAGCCGGGCGATCGGGTGTCTCGATGTACAGATCAATGTCACTCTCCTCCGAATCTTCGCCAGATGCGCAACTGCCAAAGAGGATCATCCGGAGAATTCCGGTCTTTCCGGATGGAATTAGTAAAGAAAGTTCCAGCAGGGTGGAGAGAATTTTTGCTTCACGCACAACCGGGTGCGAGATGTCAGCACGGAACAGGAGGGTCCGGCCTTTCCGCTCGCTCGACACGAGACCGGACTCCTGCAAGGTACGGAGCTGGCCGCTCATGGATCCGGTACTGATGGAGAGAATCTTTGAGAGTTCCCGGACATAGTAGCTGTTCCGCGGGTGACGGCCAAGGAATATGAGCGTCTCAAACGCAGGGGTTGCAAGAACGTTCATATTTTTGAACATATGTTCATAATTATGAACGATACTATTTAGGTGTTACGAATGGAGATATCACCACCCTGGCACTCGAATACCCATTCAGGATCCTCAAGAAAACCCCATCCCGGTTCATTTGGCCATACGGTAGCACGATCAACCCCCACTTTCGTCTTGGATATTGTCTGATATTGTACAAAACTCTCAAAGGATAACGCCCTGATAGCCCCCAAATCCGGATCAGTCCCCAATCCCGTCTCTCTTCGGCATGGTTCAGAAATGCAGGGAAGATCCGATAAAGATGTCAGATCCCATCATTTCTCCGACGTAAAACGCCGAACCCCTCCAGAACCCCCCTGGCGACCGCCGGGCCCCGGATCACCACCCCCCACAACCCAAATTTCATCTCCCCGCCCGATTCTCGATTTAAACAAGCTCTAAACAGGCCGGTTTTTTCCCTTGCAAAACCTCCGGATGGGCAAATGGGGCTGATAGCACGATTTCCCGTGAGACTCCCTGCAAAAATGCCCGAAACAGGCCGGTCATGAAGATCCCGAAAGAGTGGATCGGGGCCCTGTACGGGCCCGAATGGGCCATTTTTGCCGTTCCGGGCTAGTGAGAGTACTGATACTCTAAAAAAGAGGCGGTTATCCTCCATCGTCAGAAGGGGGAGAAGATCCGATAAAATGATCAGATCGGCCCGGTTCTCCGACGTAAACCGCCGAACCCCGCCAGAACCCCCCTGGCGCCCGCCGGGCCCCGGATCACCGCCCCCCACAACCCAAATCTCATCTCCCCGCCCGATTCTCGATTTAAACAAGCTCTAAACAGGCCGGTTTTTTCGCTTGCAAAACCGCCGGATAAGCAAACGGGGCCAATTACGGGATTTTCCGTGAGACTCACCTTAAAAATGCCCGAAACAGGCCGGTCATGAAGATCCAAAAAGAGTGAAACGGGGCCCTGTACGAGCCCGGATGGGTCATTTTTACCGATCCGGATACCCCCCTGCCATTTTCCTGTACCCACGCGACTCCCCAACCGCTTGAGTAACAAAATACTTCCCTTCCGAAAAATGATCAGTCATTGGTGACGATGTGAGTCTGACACGTCTTATCAAATGGATCGGGCTGGTTGCACTGGCTGGGGGAATAATCGGATTTCTGCTTCCGGGAACGTTTGTCTATTCCCCGCAAATCGATTCATATCTTACCCGGTTCGGGGATGTTCTTTTCAAGGGCATAAGCTCAAACCCGACGATAACCCTGCTCATCGCGAAAGCCCCGGTTATCGGTCTCGCCCTCATCGGATTTGTCCTGCTATTCTGGGCGACAATACGGGAGTTGACAGAGCCCAAAGAAACAACACCGGCAAAACCCCGGGATACTGAAAGACAGATACAAGAGCTGATAGCGTCCCAGAGAGCCGATGGGATGGAAGATCCAAAATCCCCGAAAATATTAAACGAACCGGCAGATCGTAAGAAACCCTGAAGCAGGAAACGATGCCCGGAGAAGGACCGTGACCGGGGCAACCCCGGGTCTCCCGTGAACGTAATACCCGCTCCCTTTTTTCACGGAGAATATTTTCCTCTTGAGCCGGTGCAACATTGATGACAGGAGACAGTCAACAGGTACAGCAGCGCATATCCCGGGAGCCTCATGGACACAAGCCTCGTCATACAGGGAATTATTGTAGGCCTCATCCTCGCCGTACCGGTGGGGCCTCTCTCCCTCATGTGCATCCAGACCACCCTCTCCGGGGGCAGGCTCCACGGCATCGTCTCCGGGCTTGGCGTAGCAACCGCCGACACATTCTATGCGGCAGTGGCCTTCCTCGGCCTCACCGTGGTTTCGGGCGTCCTGCTCTCCTGGCAGTCCCCGTTGCGGATCATTGCCGGCCTCGTCCTGATCGTGGTCGGGATACGGATCTTCCTCTCCCGGCCCGCAGCGAAACAGACCGGTGGACCAGACGGGAGTTACACGAAAAATTATGCCACGATGCTTGCCATCGCCATCGCCAACCCCATGACGATCATCTTCCTGATGGTCACCCTGCCGGGCTTCGGTTTTGTCCTGGGCGGGAACTCTCTTGGTGCCGCAGCCGAATTTATCGGGGGTTTTCTCTTCGGCTCCGTGGCGTGGTGGATCGTCCTCTGCGGCTCTATCGGGTCGGTCCGCTCCCGGATCAGCCCCGACACACTCATCCTGATCAACCGGGTATCCGGCACGTACATCGTTTGTGTCGGGCTCTTCATGCTCGTGAGCCTCTTCTACACCCCGTTTTAACGGCGTGACATGGATGAGCAGGATCAAGGGAAAAATGGAAACCTAAAATGGGGGATGATTCTTTTTCCAGCGCCGGGGATTTTTATACAAGTGCTGACGCGATCTGACGGGAGAGAACAACATCTCATCTATTTATTGTGAAACTGTCGGGGTTAGCCCACGCGGCTGGGGCGCGGAGCCCCAATGAGCGTCAGACCCCCATTCCCCGGCACGCCCTCCGAATACCCCCGCGTGATCGCAAGCTTCCCCGGCATATCTCAAAATAACATGACAATGGCAGTGCAATACCGTCTGCCCGGCCGCCTCGCGCTTAACTACAGATGTACGTTTCTTGTGGTTCGCTCCTCCGGCCCCTCACGTTCACCCCGCCAACTGCGATCCTTATGCTCGCAAATTCTGACATCAAAATAAAGAAAATGGGATTCGACCATGAAACGCAGCGCCGCAACCGGATCACCAGCATCGGATCATCCCGAAAATTACCCTGAATTTATTCTCGCTCTGAAAGAACGGATCCGTTCGGCACGAGTTAAAGCCTCACTTTCGGTAAATCGTGAACTCGTCCTTCTCTACTGGCAGATTGGAAACGATATCCTGACCCGTCAGGATCAGCAGGGATGGGGAGCACGGGTTATCGACCGGCTGTCTGCGGACCCGGTGCATGAATTTCCGGATATGAAGGGATTCTCCGTCAGAAACCTGAAGTACATGCGCAGGTTTGCACAAGCCTGGCCTGATATGCAGTTCGTGCAGCAGGTTGCTGCACAAATTCCCTGGTTTCACCAGTGTGTAATTCTTGATAAAATTCCCGACCAGAATGAACGGGAATGGTACATCCACGAGACTACCGGGAATCGATGAGACGCCACCTCTATAGCCTATCCCCATGCACACCCCCGGCTCTTAGACGCTAGATCTGAACGTGATTGTCCGGAAATCTCGCCAGTCACCGGCATACGGGAAAATATGCTGGAGGTACACCCGGTCATCCTTCAACCCAGATCACCTCGTGTTCAACCGCTTCCCGGATATACTTGTCAATACCGCCAACGGTCAGGAGATCTACCTTCCTGCCAAAGAGTTCTTCCAGGAAATAGACGAGGTGCATAAAATTGTCAAAGGTTGTTTGTCCCGGATTAAATTCAACAAGAACGTCGATATCGCTTGTACGTTTCTGGCTTCCCCGGGCAAACGAGCCAAAGATCCCGATCCGTTTCACGCAGAACTGTGAATGGATTACCGGAAGTGCCTGACCAAGCCTGCGGAATACCGGACTCTTCCGTTTCTGGTGCGGGACCTGCTGTAATGCCATGATCGAATCTCTTACTTCTTTTTGTTGGGTGGGGAGTATAAAAAAGGATATTGGATGTCGGTACATCCCCCCTCGTTCATGCCATCACAAAGAACAATTTTGTTCTCCTCCCCTCTCGTTCCCGCTCTTGTGTCGGCCAAAATTACCGGTATGGGAATATCCTGTGAGAATATTCATCATGTGAGAGAGAAAATTATCTCCCACCAAGTACCGAAGACATGTCCGGCAGGGTAACACCGGGCGGAGTGTAAAACCATGTGGATGCCCGATATCCGTACCCTGTTCCTGATCCTCTTCCTCGTGAACACGGTCCTCACGGTGATGCTCTTCACCTTCTGGAGGTCCCAGAAGACCCATGACGGCTTCCGGCTGTGGATGCTCTCCCTGCTGGTCACGTCCTGCGGGTATTTCCTGTACATGATACAAGGTCCCCTGCTGCTCTCATCAACCGCGGCAAATTTTCTGATCGTGCTGTCGGTCATGATGCGGCTCGACAGTACCGGGAAATATTTCCGGTCAGGAGCGGTCCCTAAGATCATGTACGGCGTCCTGGTACCGGCCGGGTTCCTGCTATTCTGGTTTATGATCATTCACGATTCGGTCATCGCCCGTGGCGTGATTATCGGGATGCTCATCGTCCCCTGCTTTGTTGCAACCTCCCTCATCGCGCTGCGGTCAAAGGAACCGGCAACCCGGTCGCTCAGGTACAGCTTCAGTGCAGCGCTCCTGCTCCTGGCGCTCCTCTGGACCGCGATCGTCATCAACGGGGTTACTACTCCCGGGGACCACTCGCTCGCGGGCCCGGATCCCATAAACCCCATCTTCTTTATCGTCACGATCCTCATGGATATCGTCCTCACGGCTTCATTCCTGATGCTCAACATGGCCCGGACTCAAGGGGAGCTCAAACAGAGCGAGGAGCGGTACCGGAACCTTGCGGACAACCTCCCGGATTATGTTCTCATCCATGACGGCGAGTCCATCCACTACGCCAACCCGGCAGCGACCCGGCTCCTGGGGCCTGCAGAGGGAACCCTTGCCGGGCAATCGATCTATTCCATCCTGACACCCGCGAGTGCTGAGGCTGCACGGGAGGTCATCGATGCCATCCGCAGGGATGAGTTCCCGGACCATCTCAGCGAGGTCGATATCCCGCTCCGGGACGGCACGATCCGCCACTGCCTGATCAAGACCGCCCGGATCGATGATGCCGGGCTCCCTTCAGGCTTATCGGTCATCACCGATATCACCGAACGGAAGGCTGCCGAGGATGCACTCTCCCGTGCAAATAAAAAACTCACTATCCTCTCATCGATCACCCGGCACGACATCAAGAACCAGCTCACGGCCCTCGCGGCCTATCTCGAGCTCTCGCAGGAAGAACTCGGTACCAATCCCACGGCAGCAGACTATCTCAGGACCGAGGTGAGGATAACCCAGACCATGGGGCGCCAGCTCGATTTCACCAAAGAGTACGAGGATATGGGGACCGTGGCTCCCGCCTGGCAGAATGTCAATGCGGGTATCCGGCGGGCGGTTGCCACCCTGCCCATGCGGGATGTGCACGTGGAGGTGGACCGGACCGACCTGTCGGTGTATGCAGACCCGTTGTTCGAGAAGGTCTTCTATAACCTGATCGACAATGCCCTGAACTATGGCGGTGAGTCAATGACCGCCATCCGCGTCACCTCAACGGAGACCGGCGCGGGGCTCGTGATCACCTGCGAGGATGACGGGGCCGGGATCGCAAGCGGAGATAAAAAACACCTCTTCGAGCGGGGCTTTGGGAAACATACCGGCCTTGGCCTCTTCCTCACCCGCGAGATCCTCGCGATCACCGCAATCACCATCGCGGAGACCAGTGAGCCGGGGCGGGGGGCACGATTCGAAATAGTTGTACCGAAAGGGGCGTACCGGTTCACGGATGAGACGGTACATCCTGCATAACCCCGGTTTCATCAGGATCTACGGGGGATCGTGCGTGTCCTGCCGATGCGAACCTAAAAACAACGCCCGCGTGGTCTGGTGGTGTCTCTTTAAAAAAAATTATCCGGGCCCTCTCCCACGCCATGAAAATTGTGAGGCCCGTGGTTTCACGCAACTGCGATAGTGCCGTCACGGCACAATCTTTGAGATCGGGATCTCAAGGATGTCTTCTGCCCCGCAGGCCTTGAGTTTGGGGATGAGCCCGTTGACGGCACTCTTCTGCACCACGGTCTGGATGCTGTAGTAATTGATGCCGTGGAGCCGGCTCACGGTCGGCTTCTTCATGGCCGGGAGTGCAGCCACGAGGCGCTCCATTGCGGCCGTCGGGACGTTCATGGTCAGGAGCACCTTGTGCCGGGCATCGATGACACCAAAGAGCAGGGTCTTGATCTCCTCGATCTCCCGGCGCTTCTCGGGGTCTGCCCAGGCAGCCTTGTTGGCGATGATGACGGTGTGCGACTCCATGATCTGGCCGATGATCTTCAGGCCGTTCTTCCGGAGCGTGGTCCCTGTCTCGGTCAGGTCCACGACCACGTCCATGAGGTCGGGCACCTTTGCTTCCGAAGCACCAAACGAGTGGAAGAGCTGGACCGGGATCTTCAGGCTCTCGAAGAAGCGTTTGGTCATCTCGGGGTATTCTGTCGTAACCCGGCTGTCGGGGCGGATCTGGTGCACGTCCTCGATGGGCTCATCGCGGTGCACCGCAATCACGATCTTGACATTGCCTTCGCCGGTCTTGCTGTAGGAGAGGTTGGCGACCTCGATGACATCCGAGTTGGTCTCCTGCACCCAGTCGAGACCGGAGATGCCGATGTCGAAATATCCCTTCTCAACGTAGGTGGGGATCTCCTGCGGGCGGAGAATTTTTATTTTACCAATGCGGTTGTCAGCGATGCGGGGATTATAATCGCGATCCGTGCGCCTGACCTCAAGGTCAGCTTCCTTGAAGAGCTGGAGGGTCTGCGCCTCGAGGCTGCCCTTCGGGAGTGCGAGGGTGAACATACCGTACAACATCGCTGTAGACACACAAAAAGGATAGGTTTTAAAAAAAATTTATGACTCGAATGAATGGATGACGAGCCCGCTCAAGAGCTTGGGCTCAAACCACGTGGACTTCGGCGGCATGATACCCCCGGCGTCTGCAATGGAGAGGACGGTCTCCACTTGTACCGGCTGCATGGCAAACGCCAGCTGGTAGGTCCCGTCGTCAACGAGTTTTTCAAGGTCGGCGACCGGGCGGGCGCCGCCAAGATACTGGAGCCGGGCATCGCCCCGGGGGTCAGTAATCCCGAGCATGCTTTCGAGGACATGCTTCTGGAGGATTGCAACGTCGAGGGACGCGATCGGGTCCGCCTGCGGGTCACGCGGGCGGGTGCACTCGTACCACGTACCGGCAAGGTAGAGGTGGACAACATGGTAGTTTTCAGGATGGGCGATTGCGGGGGAGATATTGTACCCGCTGGCGTCGAGGGCCCCGTACGGCCTGACCGTAAAACACGTACCGAGCTTGTCGAGGAACGACTGCGGGGTAAATGTGCCGAGATCGGCGAGCAGGCGGCTGTACCCGTGGATCTTCACCCGGTTGTGGGCAAACATCACGCCCATGAACCGGCAGACCTCCGCCGGTGGGACCTTTCCTGAGGCCGCAATCCGGTCGGCAAGGTTCACCGAGGCCTTTGCCCGGTGGTGGCCGTCGGCAATATAGAGGGCAGGGACCTTTGAGAAGCGGCGCTCCAGGGTGGAGAGCACCTCCGGGTCGGCGATCCGGAAGACCTGGTGGAGCACCCCGTCGCCGGTCTTCACTTCGGCCACCGGTGCGGTTTTGGGCGTGATCTGGCTCGCGATGAACGAGAAGATCTCGTCCTCGTCCCGGTACAGCAGCACCACCGGCCCGTTGTGGGCCTGCACGGCCTCGATATGCCGGGTCCGGTCCTCCTCCTTGTCGTACCGGGTCAGCTCGTGCCGGCGGATATTGTTCTTCCGGTAATCGTCCACATCAAGGCAGCAGCAGAGCCCGAGGAACTCGTCGCCGCCCTGCACGACCCGGTAGAGGTACATGCCCGGGGAGGCATCCTGTTTTAAGAGCCCTTCGCGTTCCAGCGCACGGAAGATCTCCCGGGCCCGCTCGTATACGCGATCATCGTGCGGAGGAATGTCCGGCAGCTCGGCATCGGACCGGCTCACCCGCAGAAAACTCTTCGGGTTCTTCGCAATGATGGCACGTGCTTCATCTGCGGTGACCACATCGTAGGGGACTGCCGCAATCTCCGGGGCGGCTTCTCGGATCGGCCGCACTCCTGCAAAACGATAAATCTTCACCATGTCTGCTTTTCCGCCCGGGACTTTTCCTTTGTGCTCTCATCATTGTGCCTGATCCCTTATAATAGCCAAGTCTCTCCGGTGACCCGCAGGTATTTCACCCAAGAAAAATGCTATGAATGACCCGCACGCATGACTACTGGTACCGGACGATTCCGGGAGGCCTCTCATGATCCGACCCCGCGACAGTGTTGTGTACCCGCTGCCCCTGATACGGCGGGCAACGCCGCAGGACATTGCTGCGATCGTGGCAATCGAGAAGGAGTCGTTCTCCGACCCGTGGGGCATGCCGGTCTTTTTAGAGGCGCTCTCGTTTTACCCGACAACGTATTTTGTTGCCGAATGCGAGGGGATGGTCGCCGGGTTTGTCGTAGCCGGCCTTGAAGACACCGGCGAGAATATCTACGGGCATCTCTGCAATATCGGCGTCTCCCCGAAGTACCGGCGCCGGGGGATCGGGAAGCTGCTCGTGAGCCGGGTCGAGCACCAGTGCGCCCTTGAACTGGCGACCGGCGTCCAGCTGGAAGTCCGGGTCTCCAATACCGGGGCGCAGCGGTTCTACCAGAAGATGGGATACCGCCCGGTCTTTGGCATCGACCAGTATTATGCCAATGGCGAGGATGCCCTCGTCATGATGAAGTGGTTCCGGTTTTAAAGCGGAACCGGCTTTTCCGGCAGGAAAAAAAGGGGAGGTTATTCTTTTGACTGGCTGTTCTTTTGAGTGAGAATGAGCGCCAGACAGGGACATGGACTCATCAGGAATAATTATCCCCGGCCGAGCTGCTGGTGGGCGCGGGCAAGGTGCTGGGCGGCAAGGGCACCGATGAGGGAGAGTTCCCCGGCAAGAACACCGGTTGCGATGATCTCCGCGAGCTTCTTTGCATTTGCACCGGGCGGTGTCCCGCTGCCGGCAACCCCGAGCAGTTTCAGACACTCCTGCTGGGTCTCAACACCCGTTCCCCCGCCCACGGTCCCGACCGGGAGGGAGGGAAGCGTGACAGCAACGTACGCCCCGTTGTCGGTCATGTCAACCGTGGTGATGCAGGTGCTGCCGTCAATCGCATGCGCAGCATCCTGGCCGCAGGCAATGAACATCGCGGCCACGACATTCGCCGCATGGGCATTGAACCCCGTTGCGCCGGCCCGGGCTGAGCCCACGAGATTCTTCCGGTAGTTCACATCAAAGAGGGACTTGGCATCGGTCTTGAAGATCGTGCTGATCTGCTCGTGGGTGAGCGCGATACCGGCAACAACGCTCCGGCCCCGGCCCATGATACTGTTGATCGCAGCGGGTTTCTTGTCGGTACACATGTTGCCCGAGAGGGCAACGAGCCGTGCCCCGGTTCCCTGTGCGATCAGGTCGGCCACCTTCGCGCTTGCGATGGTCACCATGTTCATGCCCATCGCATCTTTGGTATCGAATTCGAGCCGGACGTACACGCTGGTACCGGCAACGAACGTGACGATCTCGTTGAGTTTCCCGTGGGACGTGGTGCTCTCGGCAGCCACGACCAGCTCGTCGCGGTGGGCCTTCACCCAGTCGCAGACCTGCACGGCATGGATGATGCTGTCTGTGGCAAAGACCGGGGCCCGGGTCATGCCATCGTGGAGGATCCGGACCTCCGCCCCGCCGGCCTTCGTGATCGCGCTGCATCCCCGGTTGACCGAAGCGATGAGAGCGCCCTCGGTGGTTGCGAGCGGGAGCCAGAAACTCCCGGTTGCATAGCCCCCGTTGACGAGCACCGGCCCGGCCACGCCGAGCGGCACCTGGATGGCCCCGATCATGTTCTCGCAGTTCCGTTTCACCACGCGCTCGACATCGATGCTGAAGATCCCGATATTCTCAAAATGCGTGTCCGTCTCCTGTTCGATATACTCGCGCCGGACCCTGATGGCGTCAATCGGAGAGAGTTCCTTCTCCAGATCATAGAGTTTCAGCGACCCTTTCTTCAGTTTTGCATGAATCATGGCATCCCGCTCCCTGTCGTGATCAGATTCCGGGCCGGAATCCTGCCCGGTACGGCGCTGTGCATCATCAGCCATGATTAATGATTAGCACCTATACCGTAATGATACACGTGGTCAGCGAAGAGGTCGGGCAGTGGGGAATCCGGGTGCCGGCGCGGCAGGGCGAGGAGATGCGGCAGGCGCTCTTACGGGAGAATGCGCTCGACAGTTCGCTCAAGGTCCGGCGCGAAGGAGCCGAGCTGATCCTGCCCGTTCTCGCGGAGCGCGAAGGAGCGGCCTGGTACGGGTTCGAGCCGCACCCGGGCCAGAAGCCCCTGCCCCGCCACGAACTGGTGGGGGGCATCGCGATCATGCAGGACGAAGATCGCGCAGGGGCAGAGGACCTGCTGGCCTCGCGCCCCTCGCTCCACACGGTGGTCTTTGCCCAGGGAGAGGTGCATGGCGAGTACCGGACCCGGGAATTTACCGTGCTGGCCGGGGAGCAGACGACCCGGACGCAGGTGACCGAGCACGGCCACCGTTTTGTTGTGGATCTTGCCGGTGCCTACTTCTCGGCCCGGCTCTCGACCGAACGCCAGCGCATTCTTGCTCAGGTGCAGGAAGGGGAGCTCGTGCTCGACATGTTTGCCGGGGTCGGGCCGTTTGCGATCACGCTGGCGGCACGGGCGGGTCTTGTGGTGGCTGCCGATCTCAACCCGAAAGCGATCGAACTGATGCTTGAGAACCTTGCCGCGAACCGGGCAAGGAATGTGCTCCCGATGCTCGCCGATGCCCGGCATCTTGACCGCATCCTCCCGTGGCGCTTTGACCGGGTCGTGATGAACCTCCCGCTCTCCGGCACAGAATTCTTGCCGGAGGCGTTCCGGCTCGTGAAGCCCGGCGGGATGATCCATTTCTACTCGCTCGTCTCCGAAAAGGGGGAGCACACCGCCCGGGTACAGGAACTCGGCGGAACGGTGCTCACCGAACGGGAAGTGCGGTCGTACTCCCCGGGACAGTGGCACGCCGTGTACGATGTGCGGGTGACGTGATCGTTCCCGCTTGAGAATCGCGCCCCTCCCAAAGGGATACCCGTCACCGTCCTGTGATGTCGTCTATTCCTGTGTTGTCATCCGTGAAGGTTGATTACCAATGAGATACGATATTTCACCTCATGGTGCACCCGGCAAGGATACTCGTTCTTGGTGCCGGAGCGGTGGGACTTCCCCTGGCAGCCAAATTGTCCCGGGTCGCGGACGTTGTAGCGGTGACACGGGAGCGATCTGCCCGTGCAATCACCAGCCAGGGACTTGCGATCAGTGGTGCATGGGGTGATGACTCCGACCACTTCACCTGTGTCAGCGATCTCGTCGGCAATGAGGATTTCGATTATATCCTGATCACCTCGAAATCACAGGATACCGCGGGCATCTGCCGGCAATACCAGGACCTGATCGGATCCTGCGATGTCGTAAGTTTCCAGAATGGTATCGGTAATGAGGAGACGATCGCCCGGTATTCCGATCGTGTCATCGGTGGCGTTGTCCTGACCGGATTTGTCCGGGAAGGGGACCGGGAGATTCGCATCACGGCCAATGCAGGACCCATGCAGATCGGCCGGTTCCCGGAAGGATGTGATGCCGGCGTTTTGGGTCTTGCGGATATCATGACCCGGGCAGGTATACCCGTTGAAACCACGGATCGCATCAAAGGGAAACTCTGGTCAAAGAACTTAATCAACTGTTCATTGAACCCGCTCAGTGCCATCACGGGTGTCACGTACGGGGATCTCAAAGAGCCCTCAAGCTGGCAGATCATCGATCACCTGGTCCGGGAGATCTACGCTGTTGTACAAGCGGATGGAATCCGCCTCCAGTGGCCCGATCCGGATACCTTTCTCGGGTACCTGCACGGTGCCCTGATTCCCGTGATGGCCAGTCACACATCGTCCATGCTGCAGGATATCCTGCACGGGCACCCGACCGAGATCGATTTTCTGAATGGTGCGGTTGTCACCTCAGGTAAACGACTCGGGATTGCCACACCCTGCAATGCCGTCATCTCGGACCTGATCCGGTTCCGGGAGTCCCTCGCTGCCGGTAACCCGGTTGAACCGTCTCACTGAAGCAGCGTACGATACCGCATTTTTATCGCCCTTTTGTATTCCCGGTCTTGAGGGTGCGTTTAAAAGCGCGGACTTTTTTCCCATGAAGTTCATACAGGTGGTGTATGGATTCGGGTATTTTCGAAAGTCTCCTCACGCTCTTTCAGATGATATGTGTCATCATGATCTTTGCCTACCTGTTCACCCGGAGCCGGTACTTCATCGAAGTGTTTGAGCATCGGGCCACACTCAGCACGAAGATCATCCTGATCCTCTTTTTTGGTCTGATCTCCGTGTACGGGTCGATCAGTAAGATCAGCCTGTACGGGGCCGTCTTGAATGTCCACGATCTCGGTCCGATCATTGCCGGCCTGGTCTGCGGGCCGTTTGTTGGTCTGGGGGCCGGTATCATCGGCGGAGCCTTCCGGCTCACGCAGGGGGGGCCGTACATGTATGCCGCCGCCCTTGCCACCATCGTTGCCGGTCTCCTGGGTGGCCTGATCTATATTGCCTATAAAAAAGAGTTCATCACCACCAGAAAAGCGGTCCTCTATGCCTTCCTCATTGAGATCATCGTCTCGGTCATGCAGATAGCGATGGCGACACCCGCAGCACAGGTCGTCAATGTAGCCCTGTTTGTTGCCCTCCCGATGATCATCATCGTATCCGTGGCCGTATTCATCTTCTCGAAGATCATCCACAATATTCTCACCGAACGGAGGATCCTGGCCGAGAAGGAGAAACTGGAGTCCGAGATGGCGCGGAAGAATGCGGAACTCCAGATCGCAGCCGAGATCCAGAAGAACTTCCTTCCCGAGACCCTCCCCCGGACCGAAGGGTTCGATATTGCGGCAAAAAGTATCATGGCAAAGGAGGTGGGCGGGGATTTCTTCGATGTGATACCGCTTGAAGTGATGCCCATCAACTCGTCCCGGACCGGGATCATGATTGCCGATGTATCCGGTAAGGGAGTCCCTGCCGCCCTGTTCATGGCGTTATCCAGGATAGTGGTCCGGGTTACTGCAACCTGGTTCAAGAAGCCGTCCGAAGTGATATCCTTTGCCAATCCCATCATCGCGAACAATTCAAAGACCGGCATGTTCGTCACCCTGTTTTACGGTATCATTGACAAAGATGCCGGGACGCTGACCTATGTGAATGCCGGGCACAATCCCCCGATCGTGTTACGGCAGAAGACCGGGGAGATCGAGGAGCTTGCCCTCACCGGTATGGCGGTCGGCGCCATGGACGATGCCGAGTATACGCAGGAGGAGATCCCGCTCGCTGTCGGGGATATCCTGGTATTATACACGGACGGCATCACGGAGGCACAAAATGAGAAGGAAGAGATGTTCGATGTTCCCCGGCTCATTGAGACGATCCGGAACAACCGCAGTTCCTCATCGCAGGTAATTGCGGATGAGATCATCCGCTCCGTCTTCTCGTTCAGCGACACGCAGCCCCAGTTTGACGATATCACCCTGATGGTGGTGAAAGTCACCTGAAGATCCGGTGATCGGCCCACCCCCGGCGAACGGGCAGGGCCGGTGTGCCGGCATCAACCGGAAACCGGCTGACGTGAGAGAACCCGGGAATCAGAACCAAAGACTCTTTTTTTAACGGTACAAGCCCGCGGGAACACATCCCATGTGCGGGTTTTAATGTCCCATGAAGCGGATCTGAATATTCTAAAGTGAGGTGGGATCGTTTGGATAACCCGTGGAAACCCGCATGTATTGCCTGTGCTGTGCTGTTCGTGATCGCGCTCGTTCTTTGCATGAGCGGGGCATTCAGCAGCATTTCCGGTTCATCGCTCTTCAGTTCGACCGTGAGTAAGGAAGTGACCGCCCAGAATGCGGTGAATTTCATCAGCGCGAATTACCTGGCGAGCGGTGTCTCCGCCCGGCTTGCCGGTGTGACCGAAGAGAGCGGTGTCTACAAGGTTGCGATCGAATATTCCTCATCACAGGGAACACAGGTCTCGTCCGTGTACCTGACGCGTGACGGGAAGCTCCTCTTCCAGAATGCGTACCCGATGACGGCCACAACAGCGGCTGCCACGGCAAAGAAGACGGTGGCGGAGAGTTGTTCGGAGCAGTCAAAGGCGGAGTCCCCGGTTCTTGAAGTGTTTGTGGTCTCGTACTGTCCGTACGGTACGCAGACACAGGATGTACTGGCCGATGTCGTGTCGGGCGTGCCGGATCTGGAAAAGAACATCAAGGTCCGGTATATGGGCGGGGTCACGAACGGCACGATCTGGTCCATGCACGGCAAAACAGAAGCGGCCGAAAATCTCAAACAGATCTGCATCCGCGAAGAGCAGCCGGAGGCGTACTGGAAGTACGTCTCCTGTTTCCTCAACTCCTCTTCATCTGCGGAGTGTGTCACCACCGCGGGTATCGATCAGACAAAACTCACCAGCTGCACTGCCGACCCGGCTCGGGGGATCACGTATGCAGAGGATGATTTCGCCCGCGAGGAATCGTATGGCGTGACGGCGTCCCCCACGCTTTTCCTGAACGGCAAAAAAGTCAGCGAGTTCAATTTCGGCGGCCGGAACCCGGAGGCGGTCAAGACGCTCGTCTGCTGCGGGTTCTCCAACCAGCCCGGTTCCTGTGCGACCCGCCTGAGTAATCTCTCGGCAAGTGCATCGCAGGGCAGTTGCTGAAAAATTTTTTTAAAAATGCCGGAACCTCCACCAGTACCCGGCCGCGTCACGTACCACGCGAAGAAAAAACCTGTACGCTTAGGGTCCCGGTGCGTTCCGCCACATCTCCCGGGGCACCGTGATCTCGAACCGGGCCCCGACCCCGGCATATCCCGTCTTCCGGATCGTGATACCGGTGATCGCGAGGATCTCCCGGGCAAGGAAGAGACCAAAGCCGGTATTCTTCCCGTACCCCTTCTCAAAGATCCTCGCCTTCTCTTCCGGGGCTACCCCAACACCGTTATCCTCGACAATGATCACCAGCTCATCAGAAGCATGTTCGTAGCGAACTGCGATCTCCGTCACATGCCCCCCATGTCGCCGGGCATTATCCCCCAGATTGAAGAAGACCCTGTTCGTCATCGACATAGAGAACAGAGATCATGTGTGGCATCACCGGGATATGGATGATCTTAAGAAGAATATAATGATATAAAAAAGATCTGTGCCGCCTTGCGTTTCACGGGTTGTATTCCTGTCATGCGGGACCTGCGAGGTGCTGAACTGCCGGCAGGGTGTGATGAATGCAGGCACGAAGAACCATTCCGGTCTTGGAAATAATTATTAACGCTCGCATCACCGGATCGGTATGAAGAAATGTCCTTTCTGCGGGACAATCAATCATCATAATGGAAATTATTGCCGCTCGTGCCGGCGGACCTTTGACGGATCCGTACCTGAGGACACGACCGCCGAACCGACCCGGCTCGATCTCTCAAAGGATGAGTGGCGAAAACCCCTGTATGCTGCAGGGCTTTCGTTTGTGGGTATCGGTCTCGGGCAGTTCTATAATGGTGAGACCGTAAAAGGCATGCTCGCTCTGGCAGGGGTACTGGGACTCCCGCTGCTCCTGCCCCTCTGGACCACGATCGATCCGTTCATTCCCGTGATCCTGGTCTGGACCCTGGCGATCCTCGATGCGTACCTGAGCGCCCGGAAGATCAACCGGTTGCAGAAGACATTCCGGCACAAGAGCCTCCTCTTCTGGCCCGAGACCGCGTGCCTCATCCTCATTGCCGCGTTTATCCTGGCTGCGGCCGCAGCTCCGCATGTTGCCGCAAAGAGCGTATCGGTTGCAGCGGGCGTAGTAGCGGACACGAAATACCCTGCCTATGCCGTTCCGCTGTATGAATCGGCCATCCTGCTCTCTCCCAATGATACTGCCATCCGGATGGAAAAAGTCAAAGTCCTGCATTACATTGGCAGGGATAACGAGGCCCGTTCCGATCTGACAATTGCAATTGCCACAGACCCGAACGATACCGCCCCGCTGATGATGACGGGGAATCTCCTGTACGACAACGGGGAGTACCAGGCATCCATCAATTATTTTGAGAAAGCGCTAAAGCTCAAACCGAAGGAAGCGGCGATCTGGATGCGGAAGGGGGATGCGCAACTGATGATCGCGGTATCCGAGATGAAGAAGATGCGGGAGCAGTATAAGACGCTCACGACCGGATCCTACACTACCGACTCAGCGAACACTGCACCGGCAAACATAGACGCCTTCGAGTCCATGCAGTCGTACCGCGATGCCATGACGGCCTACAACGAGGCGATCAAACTCGATCCGCTCATGAGCGTGGAGATCTCCGCCCATGTGCTGGCCTCCACCCAGACGATGGTGGAGATGTACAACGGCATCCTGACCGATATGGGATCCCCGACCGCCACCACAACGACCGTTGGCTGATCTGCCGGTGGTCATCGGGTGGTGATACGCGTTCCTGATGCAATCAACCCACATAAAAACGGGCAGAACCCTGTTCGGGGTTATTGTTCCGAATGTTCCGCAGTGAACTCGTACGCACCCTGCGGCACCACGATCTCGAACCGGGCACCCTTGAGCGGCTCTCCCGTCTCCCGGATCGTAATACCCGTCAGGGAGAGGATCTCCCGGACAAGGAAGAGCCCGAGACCGGTGTTCTTCCCAAAACCCCGGTCAAAGATCTGATCCTTATCCTCCGGCGCAATGCCAATCCCGTTGTCTTCCCAGACAACAACCAGATCGCTGCCTGCCTGATGGGATGACACGCGAATCTCGGTCACCGACTCCCCGTGACGGATGGCGTTGTCAAGGAGGTTGAAAAAAACTCTCTCCAGCATCGGATCGGCATGTATCTGGATCCCCCTGACCTCTGCATGCAGGGACATGGTGTCCGGGACATGGGAGCGGGGCATCATGGAGTCCAGGTTGAGCCACTGCGGCTCATTCGTCCCGAGGTTCTGGTAGATACGGGTGAACTCGATCTGGGCCTTGATGGCACTGGTTGCATACCGGATCTTCTTCAGGTACTCCTCCTGCCCGGTGTCAGTACATTCTCTCTCGGCGAGTTTCAGGTTCCCGAGAATGACGGTGATCTTGTTGAGCAGGTCGTGCCTTGTGATGCTGCTCATCAGGGTGAGCTGGCGGTTTGCCCGCTTGAGTGCCTCTTCTGCCTTTTTGCGTTCGGTGGTGTCATAGGCCACTCCCCGGAAGCCGATCAGCATCCCATGGGGGTCAGCTACCCGCGAAGGGCGGATCTCCATCACCAGGTCATGACCATCGCGGTGACGGGCAATGATCTCAAATGGTTGCAGTGGCATGTCGGGCGATGAGACGAAGTTTTCAAGGATCTTCATCACGGTCGGTTGTAACCGCTCGATCACCAGTACCGTGATCGATTCTCCGATCAGTTCTTCCGGTTCATAGCCTAGGAGGGTCTTCACGATGGGACTGATATACTGGAACCTCCCCTGCATATCGACCTCCCAGATCACTCCCGGGGAGGTCTCCACAAGAGACCGGAATCTCCCTTCGGTCTCACGCACGGTCGCCTCCGCCCTCCTGATGTCGGTGATATCCTGGTTAACCCCATAGGTGCTGAGGGTACGGCCCTCTGCATTCTTCCTGACACGGATACTCACCACGATCGTCCTGATCTCACCGTCCCTGCGGATGATGCGATGCTCCACCTGGGAAGTATATTCAGGGTCTGTTGTGTCAATCGCTTTTTGCGTCTCAACTACAACAAGACCGAGCTCATCCGGGTGGACGAATTCACGGGCATACACCTCAGCCGGCATCCGGGTGCCCCCTTCGCGCTCCATCTGCATGCGCTCCATCTCCGCGGCTGCCTTCACTGCGATGATATCCATGATATCCTGCACTGCCGGGACTGTGGGGAGGGGGGTGCGGGACAGCGCACAGAGAATCCCGAAGACCTGTCCCGCAGAATTCCTCATGGGCGTACCGATGTATCCCCGGATGTTGAGATCGACCAGATCCTTACTGTGAGGGAAGAGTTGCCTGACATTGTCCTCGTACAGGCAGAATCCCTCCCCCATGACATGCTCGCAGGGAGTTCCTTTGAGCGTGTAGCGATAATCAGGGACTTCCTTTCCGTCAAGGAGCATGGAGAGCACCTTCACGGTCTGTTTGTCGGGAAGGATCTCGCCGATCATGACACAGTCGGCTCCCAGCCATGAACTGATGTTTTCGGTGATGTGCCGGAGGGATGTAAGGCCGGTTGTGCCTACGATGCTCCTGACGATTGCCTGGATGGCAGACTCCGCCGCCGTACGCTGGGTGATATTCTCGTCAACCCCGCAGTACCCGGTAAATGCCCCGTCTTCATCAAATACCGGGGCTGCGCTGGTGGTCAGAATCACCTCAGTCCCGTTCTTGTGACGGTTGAGGTTCACGAAATCCCGGAACGGCTCGCGACGGCGGAATGCAGCAAGCGCGTCAGCTTTCAGCTGATCCCGCACGGCAGGATCGAACAGATCGTAGAAGTGCATGGATCCCACCAGTTCGTCCGGCCGGTACCCAAGAATCCGCAGTACGGCAGGACTGGCGTAGCGGTAGAGCCCGTTCGCATCGACCTCCCAGATCAGTGAACCGGCATTCTCGTTCGCCGCAAGGGACCGCAGCTCGCTCCGTTTAAGCTCCTGCTCGATCTCCTTCTGCCGGGTGATATCGGTGGCAATTCCCTCAAGTGCCACCATCTGCCCCTGCTCATCCCTGACAACCATGTTCCTCTGGTTGATCCAGTGGGTAGTTCCGGCCCGGTCGATGATCTGGTACTCGTAGGCCGGTGGGACTTCTCCCTGGAGGAGTGTCGTCCATTGTCTCTGGGAGTATTCCCGCCAGGCAGGATGAATCAGGGTCGTGATAATGGAGGGGTCAGCATAGAATTCTTCCGGCGTGTAACCGGTCAATGCCAACGATGCCGGGCTGACATATTCAAAGTTTCCGGCCGGAAGCGACATGCGGTAGATCATATCCGGTGCATTCTCTGCAAGACGGCGGAACTTCGCCTCGCTCTCTTTGAGCGCCTCTTCGGTCTCCCTGCGCCCGGTGATGTCGTCGATCGTTGAGAGGATATGCGGCGTCTCCCCCATCAGGATCATGCGCGATGAGACGAGGCAGGCCCGGATCTCACCGCTCCGGATCCGGCACGAGAGATCCATCCCCTGGATCTCCCGGCGGCTCCTGAGTGCGGCGATCAAGGCCTCCCGCTCACCGGGATTTGGGAACAATCCCAATTGCTCAGCGGTTTTTCCGATCACGTCGTCGCGGGAATACCCGGTATTTCGCACGAAGGCCTCGTTGACATCCGCGAAAGTCCCGTCTGCTGCCGATACGAGCGTGAGGGCGATCGGGCTGCCCTGGAAGACGGTTGAGAATTTTTGCTCTGATTCGCGGAGCACCTGCTCGTTCTTCTGGAGTTCTTCATAATTCTGGCGCAGTTCTTCTTCGCTCGCGGTAAGTTGTTCGAACGCTGCATGGAGATCCTCGTTTCTCTGTACCAGATCCTCCTCCATCTTCTTCCGTGCAGAGATGTCGACAACCACGCCCCGGAACCCGGTACATGAATTATCCTTAAAGATCGGGGAGGAGTAGATGAGTACCGAGAACGTGTTGCCATCCTTCCGGACCGCGGTATATTCGCGGGGTTCAAAAGAGACTCCGGTCAGGTGTTTCTGCACCATCTCTCTGACATCTGCATGCTGGGAGGGTGAGATGAAGGAGAGGGCATTGATCCCGGTCTCAATATCTTCTTCCGTGAATCCGAATGCCGCAAGAGTACGCCGGTTGGCATACGTGATCCGGAATTCCGTATCCAGCTCGAAGACCATCTGGGGGAGGAGTTCGGCAAGGTCGCGGTACTTTGCCTCGCTCTCTTTAAGGGCAGCGTCCGCCTTCCTGCGTGCGGTGATATCCCCAAAGATTGTGGCAAAACTCCCTTTGGCCGGGCAGTACGCCGAGATGGAAAAATACCGGTCCAGCGGCGGGAAGTAGGTTTCGAAGATCTCCGGCTCACCGGTCAGGGCAACCCGGGCATAGCGCTCAAGATACGGAGGTTCGGCAACACCATACGCTTCACGGCTGGTCTTCCCGATCACGCGGTCCCGGGATATGCCGAGATGTTTCTCGAATGCCGGGTTGGCTTCAACAATGACATAGTCCACCGGAACACCCGCATCATCATAGGTGAGGGTATGGAGGGCGGCCCCTTCCGTCATATTCGTATGGAGCCTGTAAAACTTGGCTTCGCTTTCCCTGGTTTTTTCTTCTGCCTGCCTTCTCCCGGTGACATTCATTGCAATGCCAATAAACAGGTTGGGTGAGCCCGTTGAACGCGGGTGTATGAGCTGCCCTCTGGTAAAGATCCATGCCCAGCTCCCTGCCCTGGTGCGGATCCGGTGCTCGCTCTCGTACATGGCACTGTCGCCCCGCAAATAGGCCTCAGCTTTGGCCTTCCACACCGGTACATCTTCGGGATGGTGGTAGGATAGCCATGCCTGCATGGCGGTTGGCAGCTCGCCCGGGGCGTAGCCCAGCAACGCATGGAACCGGTCATCAAAGGTCAATACGTCTGTTGCAAGATTCCATTCCCATATTCCGGCATTACTCACGTCTAATGCCATGGAAAGCCGGCTCTCGCTCTCCCTCAGTGCCGCCTCAGCCTGTTTGCGTTCACCAATATCCCGGAAGTACCAGATTCTCCCGAAATATCTACCGTCCGCCCCCAGCATTGGGGCCGAGAACCGCTCCAGCACTCTCCCGTCTTTTAACAGGAGCTCCTCAAAACTCTTCTCCTCCTTGTGATCGTAGAGATACCTGACCCGGGAGAGGAATGCCTCCGGATCGGCAAGCTGTTCGTTGACATAGTGCAGCACCGGGGCATCTTCACGGGCTGCGATAAGACTGTCCGGAACGCCCCAGATCCGGATAAAGTTCTGGTTGTAATTGAGGATTTTACCATTCTCATCCGCGATGAGGATCGCATCAAGGGTGGTCTCCTGCTGGGTGGAGAGGATGATATTTTTGAATGCGATCTCATCTTCACCCCGTTTGCGTTCGGTGATGTCCTGAATAACTCCCCGGATCTTGAGCGGATTGCCCCCGGCATCGTTTTCAAGCCGGGCAATGGCATGGATCACCCGGGGAGACGATCCGTCTGCGGGATTGATCCCATACTCAAGGTTATACTCATCTCCCTTCGTGATCAGGTCAACAAGTGCCTGATGGACCCGCTCGCGATCCGGGATACGGGCTTCAATCTCCGTGATAGGGAAATCACCTGCCACTGGCGGGAAGCCGAAGATCCGCAGTCCTTCCGCAGACCCCCAGATAGTATCTGTATTGAGGCGGTATTCCCAGCTGCCGATGCAACCGATCTCCTGCGCCATCACCAGGCGCTCTTCATTGATCCGGAGCGTACGTTCACTCTCGGCAAGCTGTTTGCAGGATGCCTGCAGTTCGTCATGTTCTCGTGAGAGATCCGCTTCGAGGCGCTTCATCTCGGTGATGTCGATGATCGTGCCTTCAGCCACATCCTTTTCCCGGTTGAGCCGGGCAGAGAACTGTGCCCAGAACGCCTGTCCGGTCTGCCGGTTCCTGAACCGGACTACATGATTGGTGACAGATCCCCCGGTATGAAGAAGGCGGGTCACCTCCTTACGGTCTTTGGGATTGTCATAGAGCCCGATGACATCGTTTCCGAGAGCGTCTTCAACGGACGCGAATCCGAACAGATTGCAGTACCTCTGGTTACAGGCGACGATCTTCCCATCACCCAGACTCGTCTCAAAGAGTCCGACCAGCGCATACTGGTAGAGGTTGCGGTACCTGCGCTCACTCTCCCGCAGGGCCTCTTCGGCCTGTCTGCGTTCGGTGATGTCCCGGATCGATTCGATCGCCCCCACGATGGCGCCTTCGTTATTATAGAGGGGAGCTGCCATTCCCCAGAGGATGCAGGTCTTTCCTTTCGGTGTTGCGTCGAGGGACTCCCCGGTCAGGATCTCCCGGTCTCTATGGACCGAGGAATATCTCTTCCTGATCTCATCCGGTGGTGAAAAGACCAGATCGATCAGGATCGGACGGCGCATGCCATAGAGCGGGACTGCATACTCGTACTCCCCTTTCCCCAGCATCTCTCCTGCCACGCGGCCGGTCATCTCTTCCATGGCCCGGTTCCACGAGATCACATGTCCTGACTTGTCGATGGCAAATGTGGCGTCGGGAAGGAAGTTGATGATGTCAAGGAGCCGTTTCTCGGATTCCGTGCGCTGGTGTTCTGCCCTCCTCCGGGCCACTGCCTGCCGTATCTTGTGTGTGAGTTCGGCAAACTGGGCCTCCGGCTCCCCTCCTTTCTGGAGATAAAAATCTGCGCCATTGTTGATGGCATCGATCACAACCTCTTCGCGTCCCCGGCCGGTGAAGAGGATGAACGGGATGTCGCCGAATCGTCGCCGGACCTCTTTCAAGAAATCGATCCCGTTCATGCCCGGCATCTGGTAATCGGAGACGATGGCATCGTACGAGGTGATCGATGCGGAGTCCAGCGCTTCCTTTGCTGAAGTTGAGATCCTGACTTTGAACTCTTTGGACTCTTCTAAGAAGACCTGTGCTACTTCGAGGAGATCCTGCTCATCATCAACACAAAGAATGGAGATCATCGCGTGGCCCGGATAATATTAATGATATTGACAAGATTACGCAGATAGAAAAAGATTGTCGTATTGTATTCGCTCTTACTCCCCCGTAATCTCAACCGGGAGTACTTATTCCGGTTCGCCCCGGCATAACGGCCGGGCAAGATGCCTACGGGCGGTTGGCGGGACTTCAAACCATCCCGGCTTCAGCGTGCGGGGAATTTCCTGCACCTCTGGTGCATCCGCCCGGGCCCCGCACTTTTTGCACTTCCAGCCCTTTCCCTTGCCATCGCTCGTCATCCTCTTGGTGCAGGAAGTGCAGACCGGCGGGCGGATAGTCGTTGCGTTTGCGAGAGCGATGACCTGGATCTTTTCCAGGTTGATGCTCTCTTTCTTGAAACTCCCGCACACCCTCACGTCATCGCCCGGCATGAGTTGCCGGATGATCTGCCGGAAATTTTTTGTTGGTTCATATGCCATGCACCGGACGATCTGATCCCCGTGGCGGAGCGTGAACGAGACATGCCCCCCGGTGCCGGTCTCCGGTGTGGTATCGACAATCCCCCGGACCCGGTATGAGAGCCCTTCGTGAAGCAAACCACTATTCGCATCGAGCAGGTGGGCATCGGTGCCCTGGTTTGTTACCCAGATCTGTTCGATACCGGGGGGTTCCGATCGGATCATCTGCCGGGCAGTCATCACCCAGCGCGGGCTCTCGCCCCGGATACCGAACAGGACCGGGTCGGGCGTGTGCGGTACGCAGACCACGACATCGTTTGCCAGATCCACCGTGTCCCACGTATGCGGGAAGGTTGCAGCCTCCGCATCGAACAGGCTCTGCCGCTCTACGGTGCGGGGCGTGCCAAATCTTCCCGGCTCACGGTATACGAGTATCTCGGATGTCTTGTCCGGAAGGCTGCTTGCCACCGCGGCCGTTGCACCGATCAGTCCGCGCCGGTTCTTCCAGCCCCGGTACCGGGCGCCGGCCTGTTCAAGAAGTGCCACGGCCTCATCGATCTCGCAGAAGTTCGCCACCGCTTTTTCGTAGAATGCCGGGTCCAGCGGTACATCAACAACAACAACTCCGGGGTTGGTATTCTCGCAGGCAAAATCCGCGAGTTCCTCCACCAGAGTACATGCGAGTTCAAACGCATGGCCGGGATCTCCTTTCACATCGAGCATGATCGCGGCATTCCCCCGGGTCTTGAATGTGACATTCGGGTTGAGCCGGACGAGGCGCGCCTCGCGTACCTGCATATGCTCATGAATCAGCCTGCGGGCAAGCATTGCCCCAAGGTACGTGGTGCACATCCCCTGCGGGGAATCCGTGTCATCAATGCCGATCAGCATATCTGTATTGATATTTCATTTGTTCATCAGGCGTTTTTCTCATTTCTTTATAAGATTCCCGTTTTTTTGACTGTTTACTGGATGTATATTAATATATGGGAGCGCTTAATCCATTTGTATCCACATGTCCCAGGATCGCCAGCTCCAGCTGGTTACGAGTGTCATGATCACGGCAGGCTTCGATGTCTCCGAGCGCTTCACCCTGCGCCCACGGAGTTTCGACCTTATCGCGCGGAATGACGGGACGCTGCTCGTGATCAAGGTGGTCTCCCATATCGACTCGGTGAGTGAGGAGGTCTCCTTTGACCTTGAGTTGATCTCCCGCCTGCTCGGGGGCATCCCGCTCATTGTCGGGGAGAGAGCACGTGACGCGGAGCTGGAGCGGGGAGCGGTCTACATCCGGTACGGGATCTATGCGATCAGCCCATCGACATTATACGATTATTTCGTGGAGAAGATTCCGCCGCTTGTCTATGCATCGCCCGGCGGGTTGTACGTCAACATCAATGGCGATGCCCTTAAGGATCTTCGCGAGAAGCGCAATATGTCGCTTGGCGATCTCGGGCATGTGCTCGGGGTATCAAGGCGCACGATCAGCAAGTACGAGAGCGGCATGGGAACAACGCTCGAAGTGGCGATCCGGATCGAGGAGTTCTTCGATACCGGGGTGGTCGAGTCGATCGACATTATCCGGGACGAACTCCCGAAAGTGATGGAAGCCGAGAAGAAGGAGACCGGCTCGTACCTGCAGAGCCCGATGGATTTCCTGCAGCAGATCGGCGTCTCGCTGCATACGCTCCACGGTGCACCGTTCCAGGCGCTCCTCACCTTCGACCGGCATACGATCCTCACGGGCTACGGCCCTGCCCAGAAAGTGGTGAAGCGGGCTGCGCTTATCGGCAACCTCTCCCAGATAGCAAAGAAACATGCGATGTGTGTCATCACCGATCACCAGAAAGAGCAGAAGATCGGCCGGACGCTCGTGATCAGCGAGAAGCGCCTCCATAAAATTGAAGACGGATTTGAACTTCTCGACCTGCTGGGCGAATGATTTTTCAATAATGTATATATAGAACCACAAACCACTTTTAGTGCTAAAAGTGGTGATTTTAAATGTCACAACAACTTGGAGGACAGCAGATTCTTATTCTTAAGGAAGGCAGCACCCGTACCCGCGGCCGCGACGCCCAGGGTATGAACATCACCGCCGCAAAGGCAGTGGCAGCTGCAGTCAGGACCACCCTCGGTCCCAAAGGCATGGACAAGATGCTCGTCGACACCATTGGCGATGTAGTCATCACGAACGATGGTGTCACCATCCTCAAGGAAATGGACATCGAGCACCCGGCCGCAAAGATGATGGTCGAGGTTGCAAAGACCCAGGATGATGAGGTCGGCGATGGAACCACCACCGCAGTCGTCATTGCCGGGGAACTCTTAAAGAAGGCAGAGGATCTTCTTGAGCAGGATGTTCACCCGACGGTGATCACCCACGGTTACCGCATGGCAGCCGAGAAGGCCCAGGAATTCTTAAAGGACCTCGCATTCGATGTGAAGGCAACGGACAAGGTCATCCTCAAGAACATTGCCGGGACCGCGATGACCGGCAAGAGCGCAGAGGCCAGCAAGGACAAGCTCTGCGACCTCGTTGTCAGGGCAGTCGTCATGGTCACTGACGATGACGGCAAAGTCGACATCGAGAACATCAAGGTCGAGAAGAAGACCGGCGGTTCGATCGAGGACTCCGAGATCGTTGAGGGTGTACTCATCGACAAGGAACGCGTCCACCCCGCGATGCCCAAGAAGGTCACGAACGCCAAGATTCTCCTCTTGAACGCAGCCGTTGAGTTCAAGAAGACCGAAGTTGACGCCGAGATCAACATCACCTCCCCCGACCAGCTCCAGGCATTCCTCGATGAGGAAGAGCGCATGGTCAAGGGTATCGTCGACAAGATTGTTGCAAGCGGTGCAAACGTCCTCTTCTGCCAGAAAGGCATTGACGACATTGCACAGCACTACCTCTCAAAGGCCGGTATCTTTGCAACCCGCCGTGTCAAGAAGAGCGACATGGAGAAACTCGCCCGGGCAACCGGTGCAAGCCTCGTCTCCTCCATCGATGCGATCAGCAAGGAAGAGCTCGGAAAGGCCGGGATTGTTGAGGAGCGCAAGGTTGGCGGCGAAGAGATGACCTTTGTCGAGCAGTGCAAGAACCCCAAGGCAGTCTCCATCATCATCAAGGGCGGCACTGAGCATGTTGTCGATGAACTCGAACGGGCAATCCACGATGCACTCCGCGTTGTCGGTGTCGTTGTCGAGGACAAGAAGGTTGTTGCCGGTGGCGGTGCACCTGAGACCGAGCTCTCGCTCCGTCTCCGCGAGTATGCAGCAACCGTTGGCGGCAAGGAACAGCTCGCCATCGAAGCGTTTGCATCTGCTCTTGAGATCATCCCGCGCACGCTTGCCGAGAATGCAGGGCTCGACCCCATCGACATGCTTGTCGAGATCCGTGCAACCCACGAGAAGGGCAAGAAGACCTTCGGTCTCAATGTCTTTGAGGGTAAGGCAGTCGATATGAAGGCAGCCGGCGTTGTCGAGCCGCTCCGGGTCAAGACCCAGGCGATCTCTTCAGCCGCAGAAGCAGCCGTCATGATCCTGCGCATTGACGATGTCATCGCCTCGTCCAAGAGCCCGATGCCCGAGGGCGGCGGTATGCCCCCCGGCATGGGTGGAATGGGCGGTATGCCCCCCGGCATGGGTGGCGACTTCTAATCCTTATCTTTTTTTAGATGAATCGTTCTTCACTACGTATCTGATATTTGAATCCACATCGGTGTGGAATTTTTTTATTGTCCTGAGTTCACGCTGCTTCCAGACAGCGGTCTCGCTTGGCGGAGCCTTTTGTAATTTGTACTTTTTTGGGGTTCCCTGTCGTCAGAGAAAATCCCCCAGGGAAATAAATCAGGAAAAAGAGAGATGGATGTGATTACCAGGTTGCATTGCTGGTCATGTACGTGGTGGGGGTTCCCATACCCGCGAATGAATCGCCTTTCTTGACGATAATTACACCGGTGACATTCAGGTTATACCCGTCCGTATATTCGATGGTTCCCTCTTTCTCGCTGAATGTGTAACTCCAGCGTCCTACCTTAGCAACAATATCCCCGGAATTGAACTTTGGTGAGTTATCCCCAATCGTCTTGATCGAGTGGACTGTGCTGTCATCATTGACCCAGGAGATGCCGGTTCCCGGGAGAACCATCAGGGTGGCCGGGCTGAATGAGTTGTTCACGATATGGATGACGGTCACCTTGGTGGAGGGGGTCATTGCTGCGGTAATTGCCGGAGCAGTAATCGTTGCAGTTACATTCTCCTCAACGGGGGCGGTTACATTGGCGACAATCGTGCTTGTTTCAACGGGAGTTTCGATGAGCGTTGCCTCTTCAGTCGGGGCAACAGTTTCCTCAACCGTTGTCTCAACAACGGTAGGGACTTCCGTGGTTGCAACCGTGGTCGCGGGCGTTGTGGTTGTCGGCTGGGTACATCCGCTGACCAGGGCAAGGGCAATGATCAGAATAAAAAGACCGATAATCTTCTTCATATTCAATACGTTGTTTTCCCGCACATTAAATTTACTCCCCCGTTCATCAGCCGTTTTACTTTAACGGCCAGATCTCCCTCTTAAAAAAATGCCAGAAATGGTTTCATATGTCGCTGGTATCCCATCATCCCCGTGGTATGGGCAATGGTACGACATGGGGAAACAGAGATCCACCGGTTGGTAAAAAAAGGGATGAAAGGTTACGGCCTGTTATTTTTCTTCGCGAACCATTGCAATCGCTTTCTTCGGGCACTCGTTGGCACAGATGCCACAGCCCTTGCAGAACTCAAGGTCCACCACAAGGTCCTCGTCGATTGCGGCATCCGGGCAATAGGTGCTACAGAGCCCGCATTCATTGCACTTCTCTTTGTCCACAACCGGGTAAAAGACCCGCCAGGTTCCGGTTTTTCCGGCTGCACCTTCGATCGGTCTGCTGATCGCAAGGCGTTCGTGTATTGGCCGGCTGCTCATGCGCTCATCTCCTTATAGGCAGCTTCCGCAGCCTTGACATTCCGCTCATCGGTAAACATCTCGCGTATTGCTTTTTTCGCTGAATCAACAGAGACGATTCCCATCTTTGCAAGGGCACCGATAACCGGCGTGTTGAGGATCGGGCTGCCGGAGACCACAAGGTTCTCCCTCAGTGCGATCCCGGTCAGGTCGACATGGCCTGAAGTGTAACCTTTGAACTCCCACGGGTTTGCGCTGTTGACCAGCACCCTGCCACCGCTTTTAAGTCCCTGCAGGACGTCGACCACATCCATGACACTTGCGTCGAGAACAATCACCATATCGGGCTTCTTGATCTGGCTGTAGATCCGGATCGGCTTGTCATCGATCCGGACAAACGAGACGATCGGCGCCCCCCGGCGTTCGGCCCCGTAGAAGGGTGCCGCGGTAGCATACTTTCCGTCATGCATTGCTGCAAGGGCAAGAAGCCGGGCTGCGGTAACACCCCCCTGCCCGCCCCGGGAGTGGATGCGGATCTCAAACATTGTTCGTCACCCCGAACCAGAACTCTTCACCCATACGACGGTTCCGCACAAAGTCCGCCACGTCCTCGTAGGTGAGTTCCTGCCCGCCAAGACCGGCGATGACACTGAAGACCTCTTCCTTTGTCTGTGCCATGATCTCGGTTGCGAGGATGCCCCCGCGGCCGAATGAATAGTCGCGGTCGATAACAACCACCTGTTTTCCTTTGAGATCGAGCTTCGGGAACGGTCGCAGCCAGCGCAGGCGCATGGAGCCCGCCTTTAATCCCTCCTTCCGGAGGAGATCGACTGCGACCTCTGCCTCCTTACCGAGGGTGCCCATCGCAACGATGATGACATCGGCATCCGCACACTGGTAGTCTTCAGTCATCCCGTACTTCCGGCCAAACCGTTTCGCGAACTCCCTCTCGGTTGCTTCGATGACCTTCACGGAGTCCCGTATCGACCGTTCCATGTCCCAGCGGAATTTGAACTGCTGGTCCGGGCCGGTGAGCCCGCCATACCCCTTCGGGTTCGTTACGTCGATTGCGTGCGGGAGGTGACAGGGGGGGATAAAGTCGCCGACATCGATGGTGTCGAGCGGCTGCATGAGGTGGGAGAGCAAAAAGCCGTCAAGGTTCACCATCACCGGGAGGAGGACATCGTTGTGTTCTGCGATCCGGAATGCCATGATGGTGGCATCGTAGGCTTCCTGCACGGTGCTGACATAGACCTGAAGCCATCCGGTGTCCCGCTCCTGCAGGGCATCGGTGTGCTCCGCCCAGATGTTCCAGCCGGGCCCGAGCGAGCGGTTGACATTCGCCATGACGATGGGCAGCCGTGCTCCTGCCGCCCAGTTGGTCATCTCGTGCATGTAGAGGAGCCCGTGGGAGCTCGTTGCCGTGAAGGTGCGGATACCGGTGACACTCGCGCCGATACACGCTGCCATCGCGGAATGTTCGCTCTCGACCGCAATGTACCGGCTTTTCAGTTCCCCGCTACTGACAAACTCTGCGATCTGCTCCACGATCTCCGTCTGCGGGGTGATCGGGTATGCGGCAACGACTGCGGGAACGACCTGTTTGACTGCTTCGGCTACGGCCTTGTTCCCGGTTGAGATCTTCTTCATGGTGCCGCCTCCTCAGCGGTGAGTTTTGCCAGGTTCTTTGCAATGCGCTGTTTCAGGATATCGACGGTCTTGCTATCGATCCCCTTGAAACGGCCCTGCGGCGCAAGGTAATCTTCGAGCGGGATCGGTTTCTTGATGGCAGCCTTTGACTGCGCCCCGATCGTGAGTTTCCCGTACTCGCGTTCGTACAGCACCCACATGCCGGACTTCACGGCGAGTTTCCCCATCTCCACGCTCTTCTCGGTGGAGTAGCGCCACCCGGGCGGGCAGGGTGCAAGGATATGGATGAATGTCGGCCCGCGGAAGGTGAGGGCCTTTTTAACTTTCTTGAAGAGATCCTGCGGGTAGGCTGCGCAGGCCGTTGCCTGGTACGGCGGATCGTGGGCAGCGATGATCGCATCAATGTCCTTCTTGTTATCGGTCTTGCCGGTCGGCGTGGTTGTGGTCCGTGCCCCGAGAGGAGTACCGCCCGAGCGCTGCATCCCGGTGTTGCCGTATGCCTCGTTATCGTAACAGATATAGAGGAAGTCCGTGCCCCGCTCGAAGGCTCCTGACATTGCCTGGATGCCGATGTCGAGTGTCCCTCCGTCACCGGCATATGCGATCACGTTTGTCTTCTTCCCGGCAGCCCGGAATGCATTGCTCATACCTGAGGCACAGGCAGCAGCGGAGGCAAAGGCGATATTGTACACGGGAATATTGAAGGCCGTATTCGGGTAGATGCCCTGGATCACGCTCGTGCAGCATGCCGGCACGACCAGCACGGTATCCGGGCCTGCCGCTTTGAGCACGTACCGGAGGGCGAGCGAGTCGCTGCACCCGGCACAGGCTGACGTGCACTTCAGGATATATTCTTCCTTGGGGATTTCTGGGATGGTGTCCAACTCCTGCAGGTAATGGTGAATGATCAAAGAGCGCTAGGTCGCGATCAGGGATCTATCATTATTTATCATCGCGACTGGTGAAAAAAGTATCATAATTGAGCTGAGGCCGCTTGCTTCTTCATGAGGAATGGTGTCTCCTTTGGTGGGGGGTGGAAGCGGGGAAGGGTGGTCATACCGGGTGTTATCGATCCTGGAAATGCCAAGGTATTGCATCCCGCCCCACTTGCGGTCGGTTGTTAATCTCTCTTTTCCAAAGGGGTATCCAGTTGATGCACCGTAGCATCGGAAGTAAGAATCTGTATTTGCCGGATTGCGATCCCATTGAGCCGTTGGAGGCGTTCGGGTTGGGGCAGTCCCATATGAATGAATTCAGCATTCATACTCTCGATATTCGCGAGCACCAGTAACTGTTCGACGCTTGCATATTCACGCAAATTTCCTTCAAGTTTCGGATTGGCATCACGCCACTGCTTTGCGGTTTGGCCGAAAAGTGCCACGTTCAGCACATCCGCCTCACTTGCATAGACTGCTGCTGCTTGTGCAGGGGTGATAGCGGACGGAATGATATGGGCTTTTATCGCGTCAGTGTGGATTCGATAATTCAATTTGGAGAGGGTACGATTGAGGTTCCATGCCAGCGATAACCGACGGTTCTCGTCTTCCTTTAACCGTTGGAATTCTTTGATAAGATAGAGTTTGAACTCAGGACTGAGCCAGGAGCCAAACTCAAATGCGATGTCTTTGTGAGCGTACGTGCCGCCATACCGCCCGGCAGCCGCCACAAGACCCTTTGCACCCGTTACATCAATCCACTTCTTTGCGGAGAGGTAGAAACTGTTCCGCCCGGCCTCATTTCTAATTCCCTCGAATCCGGGGGAATTAAAATCCGGGTTGTTGATCTGCTCCCACACTCCGAGGAAGAGCACCGTACCCTTGTTTTTCGCCGCATCTGAGGGTGAAGTTAGGTGTGAATTGGGCAGACAGTATTTGCCCATTTGGAGTTTCCGTCGGAGTTTTAGCTGGCAATTGCCCAGACACTGTCTGGGGAATTTGCGGTACCGTTTTTTTCAACCTGTTTGAAAATTTGATTACGAACCGATCCCTATCAATTTTTGATAAGTTCATTACAAAAAAATCCGGATCTGGCCCGCAAAAAAAATCGCAATCGCTCTTGCGCCAAAAAATTTTCAATCACCCCCCTCAGCCCCCGCTCATTTTTTTTCAACCAGACCTTGCTTGCATTCTCCGGACCCTCACGCCGGAAAACAAATTTTTTTGTCGCTTGTACATGCGTTTTGTCGGATAATTATCCGATAATCGCCTCATCAACTGACACCCCATGATCGCGATTAAATTTTTTCATGCAGGGTCCGGCCAAAAAAATTAGGAAAAATTTTACTCAGGAGAAACGCACATGAACCTGTCGGGTTCACACCCAAACCATGAAAATTAAAACCCGGACTTTATTTTGATATGAATCGTAAATGATTCTGCAAAGCAAAAATTACAATGTACGCAACTCGGTATGAACCCAGGCAACAACCCGCTCAGCAACCGCGAGCGCTTCCTGATACTCATCATCCCGGATCGGTTCATACATGCCGGGATACCGGGTATTAACCGCATAATCCGTCAGATCAGAAGAGGCCTTGATCTCTTCAGGTATGATGATCCCGCTGCGTTCCAGTGTCTGGAGTAGTGCTGCGATAATATGCGTGTGCGGGCTTTCGAGATCCTGGGCAACAAGCAATCCCTTGAGGGATTTCTCAGATGCCTGCTGGCAGTCAAAGCACAGGTCCTCGTACAGGATCGTATCGCCGGTCTTTCCCGCACGCGCCCGGTCGAGATTGCTCTGGGCACGGGCAAGCCACTGGTCAACCAGAATGCGGTTTTTCATACACGACCTTGCCGTACCGTGCGATCTCGCGGTAGATCAGGTGGGGATTGTCCTTGAATTTATTAAAGGAGTCCGGGGTTTCGACAATCAGCTCAACGGGTGCTCCGACAGAGTAGAGTGCACGGTAGAGCGAACGTGCGATCTTCCGCCGGTCAGAAATATTGGTTTTCAAAATACAGATATCAAAGTCGGAATCTTCCCGGGCATTTCCCCGGGCACGCGAGCCGAAAAGGATGATCGCATCAGGATCGAGTGATCCAACAATCACCTCAATAATCCGGCTGAGCACTGAATCCGCCATAATTCTCATATCCATCAATGCCGGGAGGAATAATCAACGTTTGGTTGAACGGTTTTGCTCTGCCAGAATACAAAGTCATCATCAGATTTTACAGCACTTCGTGTACACTACCGGATCTGCACAAAAAAAATTTTAAAAAATTTTGCCAAAAAAATGTGCTTCAAAATCTAAAAAAAGTGATCCCGGATCCGGCTTCAGGAACTCTCCAGCATGCTCCTGACCAGCGAACCGGTGGCAGGATCGGAAAAGAACCGGAATGCAATTTCCCCGGCTTCAGTAATCCGGTAAATTTTCTCTTTCCGGTTATCAGGAGCATATTCCTCCTCAACGAGCCCGGCATCGCGAAGCGCACCCATGAACCCGGAGAAGGTCTGGTGGGTCAATTCAGCGGCGGGCTTTCGGCCCTTCATATATTGCACAACCGGCTTTGTGGGATCGCCGGGCTTTGCCTTCTTTGTCCGTGATGGGACATAGGCCGACCAGAGCTGCTTGTACAGGTACTGACGGGACACCCACGGAGTCGGGACCGCTCCCTTGGCGGTCCCCTTTTTCATATCACTCCGGTTGAGAAGGATCGCAAGAATCATCTGGTGATTGGGACTGGAAAGCAGGGAACTGGCGGTGCGGTCCGGCAGCGGAACGTTGCGTGCGGTCTTCCCGTCAAAGGATGCATAGACCTCCCCGCCAAGCCAAGGCGCAAAAGCAAAGAGCGCCAGGCAGAGTTCTTTCGAACCGCCGGAGAGATCGAAGGTGAACCGTGCATCCGGGTACTCCCGCCGTATCTTTGCAAGCGCTGACCGGACGGAATCATAAGTCGGTGGAACGATCACCACCCGGGTGAAGGGTATCGAGAGCGATGCAGCGATCTCCTGCACCGCAGAGACCGCATTCCGGACCGCGAACCGGTACTTCTCCGTCACCGGATCCGGTGATCCCTCGTGAACGATACTGTCGGTAAAAACGATGGTCCGGGAGATGGCCGGGAGTGCGCGGAACCGTGCAGGATAGGCTATGTGTATCTTCTCCCCCGCGCTGATGATATGGACATGCTCTGTCCGATCCATGGATCAGTGTCCGGTATGGCGGGTTAAATGGTTGTTAGTCCTCCCGCAGCTATCCCCGGGTAAACCGGTTTGTGGACATAGCAATCACTTTCACTCCACCCGCTCCCGGGTTTAAACCCCGGTTGTTTCAACAGAGTATGTGGGGAGGACGACAAAACCCCTCTCAGAAGTCAGATGCCTGCTTTAAGTTTGCGCATCGCTCCTCCCGACCTCTCAAGACCAAAAACCCCACTTTTCTTTTTTCGTGCAGCGCGGAACGACGGTATTCTGCCTCTCAAAATCATAATATATTTAGGGATCATTTCTCTAATGTCTGCTATGGCGCTTCGATCCCTGAATCTTCCCGGTGTAGGAACGAAATACGAGTTTGAGACCGACAAGGGAGATACCGTTGCGATCTTTTTCACGAGAACCGGGACCATCCAGATGTACACGCTCCAGAAAGGCTGTAAGACTCCCAGCGCAGCCGAGATGACCCCGGTTGAGGCCCGGCGCCTCGGAAATATCCTCACCGGGGCGATCATCGAGGCGGAACAGGAGAGCGTGGAGATCGCGTTCTCGGCACTTGCCGACCTGCGGGTTACTATCCACACATTTTACATCCCGAAAGGTATCGCAGGGAAGACCATCGAAGATCTCCAGATCCGGGCCAAGACCGGTGCGACCGTGATTGCGGTCTGCCGCCACGACCGGAACATCATCAACCCCGCGCCCTCATTTGCTTTCGAAGAGGGGGACGCAGCACTGGTCATTGGTGAAAGCGACCAGATTAAAAAATTTGAGCGCGAAATTATGGTGGAGTAATGGAAGGCTTCATCATCGCGCTCTTCGTCTGTCTGGTGCTTGCACTTATTTCCAAATATCTTGCGGTCCCTGCCATTCCCTTCTATATCCTTGCCGGTATCGTGCTCGGCAAGGCTGGCCTTGGCATTGTGCAGTCAACCGAGATCAGCCAGTTCTTCTCGGAGATCGGCCTGCTCTTCCTTTTGTTCTTCATGGGTCTTGAGCTGAAACTGGACCGGATGATTGCCGAGCCTTCGAAATTACTGACCGCCGGTCTCATCGGTCTTGTCGTGGATATGGGGATCGGATTTACTGCCGCGTATCTCCTCGGCTTCCCGCTCATCCAGGCCTTCATTATCGGGACCGCCTTCTACATCACCAGTTCGGCGATTGTCATCACCGCGCTCATCGAGAACCGGAAACTGATGATGAAGGAGGCTGAGCTTATCATCTGGATTGAGGTCTTTGAGGATCTTGTTCTGATCGTTATCATCGCCCTGCTGTCAGCGGGGGACAAGGACCTCCTGTTCTTCTTCCTCAAGATCGCGCTGGCCCTTGGTATCATGTATGCCATTGCGCATTACGGGAAGGAGTTCCTCGTCTCGATCCTTGACCGCGACGATGAGACGCCGATCCTCTTCACCTTCGCCGCAGTGCTCACCACGGCCTCTATGGCCATCATGTTCGGCATTCCGGACACGATGATGGTGATTGCTCTTGGCGCCGCTCTTGCAACAACCGATCCCGAGGCATTCGAGCAGCACGCACGGCCGTTCAAGGACGTCTTCCTCGTGATGTTCTTTGTCTTCTTTGGGGTGACGATCGATTTCGCGAGCGGTGTGGATTTGTATACGATAGGAATACTCTGTATCCTGGCGGTCGTGAGCAAGCTGATCTCCGGTATGCTCATCGGGCTTACGATCTTCGGTTCTGCACTTTCAGGACTTGAGATCTGGGCAAACACGATCAGCCGGGGAGAGTTTTCGATTGCCCTTGCTGTTCTCTATGGTTCACCGGTGGTGGGAACCGTGATTGCTGCGCTCGTCATCGTGACAACCCTTGTCGGCGCGTTCACATCAAAATACAGTACCTGGATGAGACGGGGAATTGTCAGTCACAGCCGGAGAAGGGCCCTTGTCCACCGGCCCCATACGAACCGATAGAAATTATTCCATCAATAATCAGGATTCTTTTTTAGAGGGATCGTGCTGGTCGTGGCACCGTTTGTCGAGGATACGCTTCACAACCAGCCGCGAACTGCAGAGTTCCCCATCATCATATTTGCTGATACGCACGATCCGGGCGGTGATGGTGCGGTCCCGCAGCTGCTCCTCAAGTTTTGCCTCGTTGAACATCTGGTTGAACCCGATCGTGATGATCTCCGGGCGGATCTCTTCAATGGGCCGGAACATGTCCGTCCTGTCCCCGAGGATCGCATGGTCCACCGGCTTTAAGGCAGCGACCATGGCGAGGCGGTGTTCCTCGGGTATCACCGGGCGGGGCTTGTGCTTCACGTTGGAGTCCCGCGCCACGATGACCCAGAGTTCATCCCCGAGTTTCCGGGACTCTTCGAGATAGTAGAGGTGGCCCGGGTGAAGGATATCGAAGGTCCCCGTGGCGACAATGCGGCGACCGGTCATGGGATCACCTCAAGATTGTAAGGCTGCCCGTCCGCGGTGAAACAGCGCCAGTCGTTTTTCCGGTAGGGATACCCGATGATCAGGTGATACCGGCCGGTCCGGGGAAAGAAACTGAGATCGGCATCCGATGGCATGATCACGCCGTTGGGGTGGCTGTGGGCACTGCCGGCAACATGGGTGTCGAGGGGCATCATATCGTAGAAGAGGGATGCGGAGTCCTCGCGCCCGATGGTCCCGGGGAGCAGGTTCAGTTCCTCCATGACACCGTTGCTCTCGCGGATCACCCCCGCAAACTCGTTGGGATGGTTCTCACGCCCCATCTGGAGAAGAAGGGAGAGGAGGTCCTGCCGGATACCGAGGATTTTCATACTGCCGTCCTTGCCAGCACGTGCCGTACTGTACCGATCCTCTTGGATGCGATCACAAAAAAACTCTCCTTATTAAAAAGGTGACCCGGGGAATCCCCCGATTCAACAATGCAGCTAACCGGAGGTGGAAATCATCCTCATGAACATGGAGTTCTCCAGAATTAAAAAAGGGATTATTGTTCGATCTTCGCAAGATCTGCGCTCAGGTCCTTTGAGAGATCGACTCCGGTGAAGTCACCGCTTGTGGGCAGGGCCATGGTAAATCCCGGTGTGATGTCATACTGGACCATGGTCTTTGCCGGTACGGTAACGTCGAGGATATGACCCCCGATTGTATGGTCATCGCTGATGTAGTGGAGGTGGTACCCCGCGACATTGATTCCCTTGAAAAAGACCGGGGTATAGAACCCGATAATGGTGCCGGTCGTATCGGTGTATGTATAGACCGACTGGTTCTTCGCTGCCTCAGCCAGCGTCGGGTAGGGCTCCTGCTGCGCTGGTATTGCCCGGACTTTCATAGTGGGAAATGTCCCGTGCATCCGTACTGCATAGACCATGTTCCCGGTGGGGAGTCGTTTTTCCATGACGGTTGAGAAGACGGACAAATTCATGGGGGTTTCTGTAATAACCGCCTGGTCGTTGTCGAAATAGGTCACCGTGGCAAACGGTGTGGTCTGGTTGTCCTTGACTACATAGATATGGCCGTCCGCCTTTGCCTGATAGACAACGCCATCCAGCACGATCATCTCGCCATCCAGGGCATCGAACGTGCCAATACCGAAGTCCCCGTGCTTTTTCACCTCTGCGACCGGCTGAACGCCTTCGAAGACGCCCTGCATCAAGGCATCGATGGTCGAGACCTGGTAGAACGTCTCACGGTCAGCGGAAGCCGGTACCGTCTTGACAAAATGAGTATATACCGCTGCCCCGCAGAAGACGATCACGATGGCAAGCCCGATGCCAAGAAAAAATTTTTGATCCATAGTGATGACCAGAAAGACCGGGTTACTTCTTCCCGGTCACTTTGATGACATGGAACCCGAACTGGGTCTTGACCGGTCCGACAACCTTGCCAACCTCTTCCTCGAAGGCGATCTTCTCGAACTCAGGGACCATCATGCCCTTCCCGAACCAGCCGAGGTCGCCGCCCTGCTTCCCGGAAGGACAGGATGAGAACCTGCGGGCCACCTTGTCGAACTCTTCTCCTTCGGCAAGGCGCTTCATGATCTGGTTTGCCTGGTCTTCGGTCTTTACAAGGATATGGGATGCGCGTGCCTGTGTGGTCATGGAGTACAGATCTTTTTTTCCCGCAATAAAAGGTTGGTATCTGAAATCAGAACTCCCCGTCCTGCTCGAAGCTCCGCCCGTACCGGATCGCCAGCTCCGCTTTGTAGAGTTCCCGGCCCAAGTAACCGGCATGATCGAGCAGGGAGATGTCCCCCTGCGAGAGGAGTGTGTACAGGATATCCTGCCAGCGGGTTCCCGTAACCGCTCTCCCCTTGATCACTGCAACGATCTGGTTGCCCTCAATACCGATCCGGAAGTTGCCCTTCGGATCGTACTCAAGTTCGTCCGGCATCTTCTTTGTTGTGACAACGGTTTCGTATTCGAGTGGCGGCTCGCACCGTCTTCGCTTCTCCTTCAGGACAAGGAGGTCGATCCCAAGGTCTTTCGGGTAGGGCCGGTCGCGGGCAAGTGCCATCATCTCCGTTGCCCGCCGCATTTCGCGGACAGATCCTTGCGTCTTATCGGAATGCTCGCTTGTGAAGATGATGGCGGCCCCCAGTTCCATTGCCATGCCTGCAAGGAGGGCATTGGCGCCAATGGAGTCCGCGTCGAGGAGTTCCACAACATTACCGGCACCAAAGAAGAGCGGGTAGCGGGTCGTCTTAAAATTTTTCAGGGATGCAACGAGACCGGATCCTGCGGGCCGGAGGAGTGGATCGGCGATGATGCACCGGATCCCGGCCTTTTTTGCGAGGGCAATATTTTTCGCAAGCGTGCCTGCGCCCGGGACAATGACCGCAGCAACACCGGCTCGTGCGACTTCCTCTCCAACAAGGGGGATGTTCTCTTCCTGCAGGGAAAGGATGATGTCGGCCCGGACAAGTGCCGCCCGGATCAGGGCCGGGTCCTGGGTGTCTGCTGCAAGCGGCCGGTCGATCCCGTCCAGTGCCAAAAAGACGCGGGTTACATCGGCAGGGGTCGCATCGAATCCGAACCCGAGGTCAACGATATCTGCCCCCGAAGAGAAGAACGACTCTACCCGCTCCCGGAGATTCTCGCACCGGTGGGCGTCCATGATCTCAGCGAGCACCTTCATCCGCGATCCGCCGCCGATCTTTATGCTGCGGATGATGCAGTCGCACTCCGCCTCCCGTTCCCGTGTCTCAACCCGGGCCATAGCGTCTGCTGCCCGCTGTGAGGTGAGGAACTCGTCCGCGGGTACGGTGCGTGAGAGGGGAATCTTCCCGATGAGGGGGAGGATCATGGCGAGATCCGCTGCGTGTCGCGGCCCGCGATACACCGGTACGCCGGTCTCGCGCTCCACCTGATCAAATGATGCGGTGCTCATGCCTGAAACGATCACCATATCATACCGCTCTTTTTTCAGGATCTCCCCGAGCCGGTAGGGGGTCAGAAAGGATGCAATCTCCCCGGTCACGACCACATCCGCGTCAAACCCGGCGGCAGCTTTTTTGACCATCTCTTCGGTGGCAGTGCCGGTGGGGAGGAGGATGCGCATAAGTTCCCTTAATACCAGAGAGATAAAAACACTATGATCAGATGCTTGCCTGCGATCTTCACGTACATACAAATCATTCCAAGGACGGTGAGAGCAGTGTCGAGGAGATCCTTTTGCAGGCCGAGGCAGAGGGACTTGACGCAATCGCCATCACCGACCACGATTGCGTGGACGGGGCAAAAGAAGCGCTGTTGCGCCCTTCAACCGTTCTCGTGATCCCCGGCATTGAGGTCTCGACAAAGCAGGGGCACCTCCTGGTGCTCGGTGTCACGGAGGTCATACCCGCAGGTCTCGATGTGGTGACAACCGTCGATATTGCCCGGAGGATGGGCGCCCTTGCAATCCTCCCCCACCCGTACCATGTCTGGCGGCATGGCGTTGCCCGCCGGAAGAAGGTCGGCATGACCGTAGTGGACGCGGTCGAAGCGTTCAACAGCCGGTATATTGTCGGCTCGGCAAACCAGAAAGCGGCCCGCGTCGCAAAACGGCTGGGCAAGCCCTGCGTTGGCGGGAGCGATGCCCATAATGCGAAGTTCGTCGGCTTTGGCCGGACGTACGTTGAATCTGAAAAGAACGTCCCTGCGATCTTTGAGGCGATCCGGGCCGGGAGAGTTTCCTGTGGCGGCAGGAAGACACCGCTGCGCACCTACACGCGCCAGTCCATCAACAACACATGGAGAAAGATCAAGCGGATCAGCCGGCACATGCAGCTCCGGTGAGACTCGCGTTCCGGGTCTCGTACTTGGGCAGCAGGTTCTTCGGATCGCAGATGCAGGCGTCCCACCGGACGGTGGAGGGGGAGTTCGTTGCCGCATGCCAGCGGCTGAGTCTCTTTGAAGACTGGCGGAAGGCCGGGTTCCTGTTCGCCGGCAGGACCGACCGCGGTGTCCATGCGATCGGGCAGGTTGCGGCTCTCACAACATCTGCCCCGGACCGGGCGGTTCGGACCATCAACACCCAGCTCCCCCCGGACTGCTGGTGTACTGCGTATGCGGAAGTACCGTCTCAGTTCCACCCGCGGTACGATGCGAAGAAGCGGACGTACCGGTACTACTTTACAGAACGTCCTTCCCATCTTGCATCAATGGCGCGGGCGGCAGGTCAGTTTGTCGGGAATCACAATTTTACCAACTTTGCCCGGCTTGAGGGTAAAAATCCCTACCGGGTTGTCCTTGCTGCAACGGTTGCCGAAGAGGATGGTTTTGTGTACCTTGAAGTGACTGCTGAGAGTTTCTTATGGCACCAGGTCCGCAGCATGGCAACGGCCCTCCTGCGGGTCGGAGAGGGGGAAGCGGAGGAGGAGAGCATTAATGATCTCCTGACAGCTGACGCAGAAAAGCCCCTCCAGCCGGCACCTGCCGAGGGTCTGATCCTCTGGGATACGGACTGCGGACTCAACTGGATCCCGTTGCCAGCGGGGGAGCGCAGTACCCTGCTTCTCGAACAACTGTTCCGGCATCATGCACTGATGGGGAACGTGTGCCGTGTCATAAAACCCTGAAAAAACCCGGGGAACCGTCAGCGTCAAATCCCGTTCAGCGGTATCATGCTATCGTGCGGGCACATCCGCTCTCAACAGCGGCTTTCCGGACCGCAGCAGCCACTGCGGTCACTACCTTTCGGTTGAGGATGGCAGGCAGGATCCTGTCTTTACGAGGTTGTTTTACAAAATCTGCAATGGCGTGAGCAGCGGCGACTTTCATCTCATCGGAGATCCGCGTGGCATGGGCATCGAGCGCACCGCGGAAGATGCCGGGAAATGCGAGGGCATAGTTGATCTGGTTGGGGAAATCGCTCCTCCCGGTGCCGATGATGGCGGCCCCCGCCTGCCGGGCATCGGCAGGCAGGATCTCCGGCATCGGGTGGGCAAGGGCAAAGATGATGGGATCCTTGTTCATCGATCTGACCATGGAGGGGGTGATGATCCCCGGTACCGAGACCCCGATACAGACATCCGCCCCTTTCATGGCATCGGCAAGCGTTCCGGTCCTTCCGGTCTTGTTGGTTTCTTCAGCAATGATGAACTTGTATTTGTTGGCATACAGGCCGTCACGGTGATGGTGGATGATCCCTTTTGTGTCACAGACGATGATATCATTGACACTGCTGCAGAGGTCGGGCTTGTAACCGATACACTTGAGCATCCTTGTGATCGCAAACCCGGCAGCCCCCGCACCACTTACGACGATGTTCAGGTCTTCGAATTTCTTGTGGGTTACCCGGCAGGCATTCATAAGGGCTGCGAGGACTACGACCGCCGTCCCGTGCTGGTCGTCGTGCATCACCGGGATGCCGATTCCCTGCAGTGACTCTTCGAGTTCAAAACACCGGGGCGCTGCAATGTCTTCGAGAGCGATCCCGCCAAAGACCGGGGCGATATTTTTGATATCTTCGGCAAACTCCATGTGGTACCGTTCGAAACAGAGAGGAAACGCATCGATCCCGGCGAGTTTCTTGAACAGGAGGGCTTTTCCCTCCATCACGGGGATTGCCGCATATCCCCCGATGTTTCCGAGCGAGAGTACCCGGGAACCGTCGGTCACGATGGCGATGGTGTTGGCCTTGAGCGTATATTTGTACGCGAGATCCTTGTCCTTGTGGATCTCCCGGCAGACTTCAGCCACACCCGGGGTGTATGCCAGGGAGAGATCATGACGGTTGGTGATGGGGACTTTAGAATAGACCTCGATCTTCCCCCGGTATTTCCGGTGAAGATCAAGGGATTCCGCGTACACGTTTCTCTGTGTTCCCCGTGTCATGTTCGTTCAGTCTTGATTCAATGAACGCGATGGCATCTCATCAATGTTATTACCGGAACCCTGCCAACCCCACAGAGTTTTATCCTGCTCTGAATGTAGCATCGATCCAGATCGCGATCTCATCCCGGATACGGCGGTAGACTTCAAGGAGATCCTCTTCGCTTCCTGTGGTGACATGGGGATCGGCAAATCCCTTGTGGATTGTCTTCTTTGCATTGGGCACTATCGGGCAGACTGCATGGGCATTATCGCAGAGCGTTACCGCGAGATCAAAGGGAATGCCGGATACGTCATCCAGGGTTTTAGACCGGTGACGGGATATATCGATGCCGATCTCCTGCATCACGGTAATTGCCCGCAGGCTCACCTTTGACTGGCGTGTGCCGGCACTGTATACTTCATATCGATCCCCGTATCGTGCCCTGAGTAATCCCTCGGCCATCTGGGACCGTGCAGCATTGGCCGTGCAGACGAAGAGGACGTTTGTTTTCATCATCCAGATCAGGTTCCGGCTGCATTTAGCAATTCCGCAAAGGAAATATGCTATCCGGCTCACTAACGGGAAAACGTTTGAACCGGCTATCACAGATTCCGGTTAAAAAAGGGGTTTTGAATTATTTTGAAGCGGTGGTTGTGGCTGCTGCCGTCACACCTGAAACATTCGTTGCGGGAGAAGCCGCTGTCGTGTTTGCAGTGACGGTTGATACATTGGTGGTTGTTGTAACCGCCACAGTTACACCGGCGTTGCATCCCTCGTTACGGAAGAGTGCCCACTCCTCGCAGCTGGTGCCGTTGGCAAAGGTACACATGCCGTATTCCCCGCCGTCAGCGTTCTTCCTGATATCGAGTGTTCCGTTAAGGGCAACGCAGTTGACCGAGGCCGGGTTTGCGAGGCCTGCAGTTGCTGCAGCGGCCGGGGTTTCGGCTACTGAAGGTGTTGCCGGTGCCGGTGTTGCCGTGGTCTGGACCGCGACCGGTGTCTGCGGCTGCGTACATCCTGCGATGAGAAGTCCTGCGATGATACAGGCTCCCATAATTACAAAAATACCTTTTCTGGACATCATGATAAATCCTCATTATCGTTCGCAGGTATGGGATAAAAAAGATGGGTTTTTTACGGCGGTTATGTCCGCCCTGCGGAGACGGTTGCCTGTTTCATCTGCACAACGTAATCCCTGAGTTTCAGTTCCATGATTTCAGGCTCATCGAGATGCTGCCCGATGATATCCACAATCGCGCTGCCGACAATCACGCCATCGGCACCGGCTGCAGCACATGTTGCTGCATGGTCGGGTGTGGATATGCCAAAACCGAGCGCCAGCGGCAGTTTCGTTTGCCGGCGGACCCGGTGGAGGAGATCAATGGCCCCGGAAGATACCTCTGCCCGCACCCCCGTCACGCCGAGCACGGAGACGAGATAGAGATATCCGCGTGCCGGGGTGGCGATCTTCCGGATCCGTTCGTCACTGGTTGTCTGGGTGATGAGGAAGATGGGGTCGATCTCGTACCGTGCAGCAATTGCCGTGACCTCTTCGGACTCTTCAACCGGCATGTCGGCAACGAGGATACCGTCAACGCCGGCCTCGCGGGCTTCGCGGTAGAACCGCTCGATACCCCGCTTGTGAACGATGTTGTAGTAGGTGAGGAAGACGATGGGGACGTCGGAGTACGCTCGGATCTCTTTTACCAGCCGGAAGATTGTATCCGGGGTAGTCCCGGCTGCCAGCGCCCGGTCATCGGCCCGCTGGATGGTGGGCCCGTCGGCAACCGGGTCCGAGAACGGCACACCCAGCTCGAGGATATCGGTTCCCCCGTCAATGAGCGCTTTTGCAATCCGGAGGGATGTTGCTTCGTTGGGATCCCCGGCGATCGTAAACCCGATGAACGCCGTCTTTCCGGGTGTCTTAAACACCGTATCGATCCGGCTCATACCTCACACCCCTGCATCCGTGCCACTTCCGCAACATCCTTGTCCCCCCGTCCTGAGAGGTTGATGATGACAATATCGTCGCGGTCGAACCTGTCCCGGTTCGTCATGACGTATGCAAGTGCATGGGCCGATTCGAGCGCCGGGATGATCCCTTCGGTCCTTGAGAGGAACCTGAACGCATCGAGCACCTCCGGGTCATTGGCCGCAGCATACGTCACCCGGTGGGTGTCTTTCAGCATGGAGTGCTCGGGGCCAACGCCCGGGTAGTCAAGACCTGCCGAGATGCTGTGGGTGGGCAGCACCTGCCCGTTCTGATCCTGCAAGAGATACGAAAGGGCACCATGCAGTACGCCCGGTTCACCTGCACTCAGGGTGGCTGAATGCTCCCCGGTCTCGATTCCTTTGCCCCCGGCCTCAACACCTATCAGTTCAACATCGTCGTTGACGAACGGGTAGAAGATGCCCATGGCATTCGATCCGCCCCCCACGCAGGCAACGATCGTATCCGGCAGCCGCCCCTCTTTTTTCATCACCTGTTCCCGGGTCTCTTTTCCGATGACTGACTGGAAATCCCGCACCATCATGGGGTACGGGTGCGGGCCGACGACCGAGCCGATCAGGTAATAGGTGTCCTGTACATTCGCCGCCCAGTCGCGGAGTGCCTCGTTGGTTGCATCCTTGAGGGTGCGTGTCCCGGACTTGACCGGTATCACTTTTGCACCCATCAGTTCCATCCGGAAGACATTGAGCGCCTGCCGCTTTGTATCGACCTCCCCCATGTAGACCTCGACCGGCATACCGAAGGCTGCCCCGATGATCGCGGTGGCGACACCGTGCTGCCCAGCGCCGGTCTCTGCAATGAGACGCTTCTTGCCCATGCGTTTTGCCAGCAGTGCCTGCCCAAGGGTGTTATTGAGTTTGTGCGAACCGCCATGCACGAGATCCTCCCGCTTGAGATAGATTCTGCACCCGAGATCGCGTGACGCGTTCGGGCAGAACGTGAGGGGGGTTTCCCTGCCGGCATATTCCTTCTGGAGTGCATCGAGTTCGGCAGCGAATGCCTGATCTCCCTTGGTCTTTTCATACGCGTCTTCGAGTTCAATAAGCGCGTTCATCAGTGTCTCCGAGACGTATTGCCCGCCGTAATCTCCGAATCGTCCTTTCTTTGTCATGTCAAACACTCCTGCTTGCGGCGATGAACGCCCGAATTTTCTCATGGTCCTTGATCCCCGGGGAGCTCTCGACCCCGCTTGCCACGTCCACCGCGTACGGTTGGACATCAAGGATCGCCCTGCCGACATTCGCCGGTGTCAACCCCCCGGCGAGGATGACCGGCACGCGCGACCGCTTTACGGCTTCCCTTGCGTAATCCGTGTCAAACCGTTTTCCTCCCCCGTGACTTTCGTCCACGATCACGGCAGCGCAGTCCTCCGGCAGCGGATCGCCCCGGGCAATCACGCGGATAATTTTTGGGCCGGGTGACCTGTCGAAGACGAACGGGTGGAAGATCTGGATTGCGGAAGGGTGCAGCGCAATGATCTCTTCAAGTTCCAACCGCGATTGTGTGTGTGTCACGGCAACCGTTGCGGTGAAGGGCCCGACCGCCCCGAAGATCTCCTGTGCACGTTCCGGTGCTACCGATCGCTTCGAGGCGCTGAAGAGCACGACACCGACTGCGTCTGCCCCGGCCTCTTCCGCATACCGTGCATCTTCCGGCCTTGTGATCCCGCAGATCTTTATGCGCATACGAACTCCTCCAGTTTCTTTTTCGGGTGTTCATGTGCCATGATCGATGATCCGATCAGGAACGCATCGCAGTAGTTCCGCATCTCCCGTACATCGTCGGCGGACCTCATACCGCTTTCGGATACGATCAGCCGGCCTTTCGGGCGGATCTGTTCCGAGAGCAGCCGCGTATTCGAGCGATCGATCGTCATGGTGGAGAGATCGCGGTTGTTGATACCGATGAGTACCGCTTGTGTGCCAAGTGCCGCTTCCGCTTCGGCAGCAGTATGGACCTCGACCAATGGTTCGAGACGGTAGTCCATGGCCAGATCGACAAAATCCGGTAACCGCTCCCTGAGTACCGCTGCGATCAGGAGTACTGCATCTGCGCCAAGGGCCCGCGATTCTGCGATCTGCCTCTCATCGATGATGAAATCCTTGCGGAGCACCGGGATGTCCACGGCGGATTTCACCCGTGCGATATCCTGTCCGGTCCCGCCAAAGAAGTACGGTTCGGTCAGCACCGAGAAGGCAACGCACCCGGCGCCTGCGAGAACACCTGCCATCTGGGCCATGTCCACGTTGCGACGGATCACCCCCCGGCTGGGGGACGCACATTTGATCTCGGCAATAACAGCGTTCTTCCCGTTCTTTCCCCGGATCGCCGCTGAAAGGCTTGCGGGTTTGCGGGATACCGGCTCTGGAAATGATGTCGGGAGCTGAGCAACCCGTTTTTCCGTCCGTTGGACAATATCATCGAGAATCATGCTGCACTTCCTGTTGCATCCACGAGTGCATCCAGCCGTGCAAGGGCATTTCCAGAATCAATGGAAACCGCGGCCCGGGCTATCCCGGTGTGCATGTCTTGTGCCCCACCTCCGATATAAATCGCCGCTCCTGCATTCATCAGCACGATGTCCCGTCCTGCCCCCCGTTCGCCTCCAAGGATCTCCCGGATGATGCGGGCATTGGTTGGCGCATCACCGCCTCCAAGGTCAGGGAGTTGCGCCGGGGCGATCCCATATGTCCTGCAATCCAGGGAGTAGGTGCGGATAGCATCTCCTGAAAGTTCCGAGACTATCGTCTCCCCGGTGGTCGTAATCTCGTCGAGCCCGCTCCCGTGGACCACCATGGCTCGCGAGATGCCGAGCAGCCGGAGGACTTCTGCCATCGTAACGGTCAGGTCACGGTTGTACACCCCGAGTACCTGGGCCTGTGCTCCCGCCGGGTTTGCGAGCGGGCCGAGGATATTGAAGACGGTCCTGCAGCCGATCTCCTGCCGGGCTGCCATCACGTGGCGCATGGCAGGGTGGTGCATGGGTGCGAACAGGAATGCGATGCCAATGGTTTCAACGATCCGTGCCTGTGCACGCGGATCGGCGCTGATATTTACACCCAGCGCGGAGAGGACATCTGCGGAACCACACGTACTGCTCACACTCCGGTTCCCGTGCTTGACGACCGGTATACCGGCACCCGCAGCAACGAACGCTGCGGTCGTACTGATGTTGAACGTATGCGTGCCATCGCCACCGGTTCCACAGGTATCGACCAGCATACCTTTTGCCATGGGCCGGATCCCTACCGCATGCCGGCGCATGACCTGGGCAAATGCTGCAATCTCTTCTATGCTCTCACCTTTCATGTGAAGTGCCGTGAGGAATGCCCCCATTTGTGCCGGGGTTGCCCCCCCTTCCATGATCGTATTCATGATCCCGGCTGCTTCATCACTGTTCAGGTCCTCATGGTTCGAGACCCGTTGGATCGCTTCCTTGAACATCATGCTACCACTCCCGGTCTCTCAAGGAAATTCCTGATGATGCGATCACCTTCGTGGGACAGGATGCTCTCCGGGTGGAATTGCACGCCCTCGATCGGGTATGTGCGGTGCCGGACACCCATGATGTACCCGTCATCTATACTTGTTGCGGTTATTTCGAGTTCTTCAGGTAATGACTCCCTGCGGGCGATGAGTGAATGGTATCGCGTGGCGGTAAACGGTGTTGGTACCCCGGTAAAGAGGTGGGTTCCATCATGGATTATCGGGGAGGTCTTGCCATGCATCAGGTGCGGGGCTCGGATAACTTCTCCCCCAAACGTTGTGCAAATGGCCTGGTGGCCTAGGCAGACCCCGAGAGTCGGAATGGTCCGGCTCAGCGTCTCCAGTACCTCAAGGCAGACGCCGGCATCATGTGGTGTCCCGGGGCCGGGCGAAAGAATGATCCGGTCACAACCGGTTTTCTGAATCATATCAAGCGGGGTATCGCTGGGGAGGACGAGTGTTTCAGCACCCAACTTACCAACCTGCTGGTACAGGTTGAACGTAAAACTGTCGTAACAGTCGATGATCAGCACTTTCATAGACAAGCTCCTGACTGCTCGATCGCACGGATCATCGCGGCGGCCTTGTTCTCCGTCTCCTTCCATTCGTTCTCCGGTATGGAGTCCGCTACGATCCCTGCCCCTGCCTGGACCGATGCCCGGCCATTCCGGACCAGTATCGTCCTGATGGCAATGGCAAAATCGAGGTTACGGTCAAAACCGATGTAACCGACTGCACCGGCATACAGCCCCCTCGGCTGTTGTTCCTGCTCACCGATGATCTGTATGGCGCGGATCTTGGGTGCCCCGGAGACGGTTCCTGCCGGGAAACATGACTTGAACGCATCATAGCAGTCAAGGTTGTCCTTCAGGGTTCCGTTTAACGTCGAGACAATATGCTGGACATGGGAGAACTTCTCGATGCCCATGAACTCGCTGACCTCCACAGAACCAAACCTGCATACCCGGCCGAGATCGTTTCGCGCAAGGTCGACGAGCATGGTGTGCTCGGCCCGTTCTTTCTCGTCCCGGAGCAGGTCCTCTGCCAAACGCGTGTCTTCCTCCACGGTGTGGCCCCGAGGGCGTGTGCCGGCAATAGGTACTGTAGTAACGCGACGCTTCTCGACCCGGACCAGCATCTCCGGGCTTGCCCCGATAACCTGCTCATCACCAAAATCAAGGTAATACATGTACGGGCTCGGGTTGATCTCCCGGAGCGTGGAGTAGATCGCGAACGGATCATTGCTCACGGGGTATTCAAGGCGCCGTGAGATCACGGCCTGGAAGATATCCCCGGCAACAATATGCTCCCGGACATTCCTGACTGACTGCTGGAATGCCTGTTGTGATGCTACTGACGGTGCTTCAGCCCGTGGCGGAGTGGCTCTCTCCTGACGGGGGCCGTTTCTGTCGGTTCGGTTCAGCGTAGCGATGCGGCTTGCAAGAAGAAGGATCTTCTCTGCACTCGCCCGGTACTCCTCTGCCGGATCGGAATCATACGTCAGGAATGGGCTTGAGAAGATGTACAGTTTCCTGTCCCGGTGATCCATGACGATACAATCTTTAGAGAACATGAAACAGGCATCGTGCCCACCGGCATCATGAGATTCCGGAATCTTTGTGGGGTCTTCTGATATCTTGCCAAACAGGGAATAGACACAATCGTAGGCGAAATACCCGACCATTCCCCCGAAAAAGCGCGGGGCCCTGACATTGACATAATTGAAGCGGGAGAGAATCGATTTGATCTGATCGACAGGATTGGAACCTTCGGGATCTCTGGCAATGGAGACATAGGGTTCGCGACCCCGTGCCTCAACGGTCTTGCCCATGGAAATAATCAGATCCGGTTCGATCCCGATAAACGAGTACCGGGCGAGCTTCTCACTTCCCTCCATGGATTCCAGCAGGAATCCGCATCCCGTTCTCAGTGCCTGATACACGTTGAGCGGGGAGATATCCGGAAGTGGCAGCTCAGTGCACAGCGGCAGGATAAGGGGTTTTGGCTGGGTTGCAGCCATCGTGATGAACTCGTCTTGTCCAAGGTTGAGTTTTGGTGTGGGTGTCATAGTGCTGGGATCTGATCACCGGCAGGGTACAATGCCACTGCCGGAATTCACCGGGATGACTGACTCCTGCCCGAATCTGATTGCAGGAGCAGCGATGAGCATCTGGTATACAGGTTAATTTTGTACATATTTATACATTATTGTACTAAATTGATGATTGATGCTTTGTATAGTACCTCTCGTGCCGGGCAATCCTGTCATGATACCCAGACCGTTCCCGATGTCAAACACTCAAATAGCACGTCCGACAATACTCATACAGCATCTTAAAAGAGGCAGGATTCAGCATGCACTGTCGTAACAGATCCTTTGGATGGGTATTTGCCACACGGATGATCGGGATCATCTCTCTGTTGATCGCGATCGTTCTTGCAAATATCCTGACGCATTATATTGCGAACGGGGTCTTCCAGTCGGGAGTATCCTTCATCAACGAAAACTTCTGGCTCCTGATGCTGATTGCCGTCATCATGTTCATCGGGGCACTCTTTGCAGTATTTCCGTTTCCCTTCAACCTGCCGGCACCCATTATCCGGGCATTTGGCAGTGTCTTCTGTATCGCATTTATCCTGGAGGTATTCACGTGGGTGGATGGGATTGCGTCAACACACTTGTACTCGATGTTCTGGCTCCTCTCGTTCATTCTCGTCCCGCTGGTATTCTTAATCGTGCTTGCAAGCGGGTACTTCGAGATCATGCGTGAGATCTGGTGGCATCCATCCACGGACCGTCAGGGAGAACCACAGGAGCCGGTAGGTGTGGAAACGGGATCTGGTGCACCGTCCGTATCCTCTGAAGGGGATGCGAAATCCTGGGAAGAGATCGGCAGTGAGTTCCGTCTGATGCTGTACGATCTCATCCACCGGTTCCGTCAGGAAATTAAAAGAAAACCCTGATGCCCCAAATACCGGGGGTACTACCAGTCCGGGTTTTCGGACCGGAACTTCCGCTCTTTTTCTTCGAGTTCCTCCGCACTCAGGTGCGCGGGCATACAGATGCAGCGATGCTCTAAGAACACTCCTCCCTTAAACGAACCCTGCAATTCTCCGTCCCTGCACGCCCCGAATGAATCGGTGTCGCAGTCATGGTAAACCCGGGGAAGATTCTCCCGTAATGCACATTCTTTAGCCTCGCTCCACGATACTGCCATATGCGAAGAATGGTTGGGATGGTTCATGATGCTATCGGAACTGCACTATGCCGCGTGAAATGATCTCGTTACGGGATGATCTCGCATCCGTTGAACTTCTCATGCGTAAAATCCTGCATCGTTACGGTGCCTGCCTCGATCAGGGACCGGATCCGGGGAAGTGCTCCGGTGAGTGCATCATGGAGATTCTCAACCGTCTTACAGACAAGGCCACGTTCATGGTCGCTCCATGGCTGGGTGATGTTGGAGTACAGGCACCGGCCTCCGCAGAATGATCGGATCCGGCACGTTGTGCATTCTCCATGGACATCGATGGAATCAAGTCTCGTGGGATCAGCGGTCCGGATATGCCCGACATAGTACTTTTTCATACCGATCATCACCGGACAGGGAGCGATATTGCCGTCGGTCATGATGCTGTAGTTCGCATATCCCGATCCGCACCGGAGCCGGCTTGACCGTCCAAGCAACAGATCCTCCATCGGATCAAGGAACGGGTACCACCGGAGTACTTTCCCTGTCGACTCCATGTGATCCACCCAGTCCCGGACAAGTGTGCGGATACCGGGATTGTACTGGTTTTTTGTCCAGTCTGCAAAGGCCCGCTTTGAAAAATCGCCGGCAAAATTCGCGTCCAGCTGCCAGTGGATGGATGAGAACGGGTAATCCGGATTCTCACCAAGCCAGTGAACCGCATCCACGATATCGGTCTTCTCCGTTACGGTCATGCGGGCGATCAATTCTCCCGTATACCCGTTTTGCCGGATTCTCCTCACCTGTGCCATCACCCGGTCGTATACCCCTGCCCCCCGGGAACTGTCCGTCAGTTCCCGTCTCCCGTCAATGGAAACAAGGATCGTTGTGAAGCGGCTGACCGTGTCGGGAGATAATTTGTCTAACAACAGGCCGTTGGTCTGCATCATGAAGCGCGGCACGGGTGCATCCTGCACAATTCGTTCGACCAGATCGGCCCGCAGGAGTGGCTCTCCCCCGTAAAACGTGAGGGTAGGTGCGGGATCTTTTTTCAGGAACGCGTAGAGGTCTGGAAGATTGATCGTAAGTTCAACCGGTATTTGCTCATCGATCTCCACAGCCCGTCCCGCTTCGCTTTCCTCAAGGTCGAGGAACGCCTTGGCCCGGCAGTAACTGCAGCAGAGGTTGCAGTCATCGGTGAGGATGAGGTGGAAGTACATACAAATGCCAGTACTTCTGTGAGATGGAGGACGATAAATTTAGGGCCTCCGTGTTTTGCCCACCCCTTGCAGGTTTCCTGTCGCAACCTATATTATCGTCCTCCAGTAATTCTCTCTCATGCCCGCGGGACCGTTTTTTTCACCGGAGATTGAGACACTGGATCGGGGAGACCTTGATTCCCTCATTGATGACCGGGTCCGGTACACGGTTCAGTATGCTTTTGAACATTCCCCGTTTTACCGGCACTGGTTCCGGGAGCACCACATCGATCCCAATGCCATCCGCGTCCATGAAGACCTGCTGGAACTTCCGATCATCTCCGGGAAAACCATCCGGGAGCACCAGCCCCCGGTAACCCCGGAATTTGAGTTCATATCTGCGGACTGGAACAATATCTTCTCGATCCAGGAGACCAGCGGCACGAGCGGCACCCCCAAAGGGTTCTTCCTGACATGGGATGACTGGAAACGGTACGCTGAGAAGTATGCCCGCAGTTTTGTGTCGCAGGGTTTTTCTGCACGCGACCGCATCGTGGTCTGCACATCATATGGCATGAACGTGGGTGCGAACACGATGACAATCGCAGCCCGGAATATCGGGATGGGCATCATTCCGATGGGCAAGTGCACGTTCGATTCCCGGATCCTGAAGAATTACCGGCCTACTGCCATCGTGGGAAGTGTCTTCAAACTGCTCCGGTTGTGGAGGCGGCTGAAGGCAGAAGGCGTCAGGCCGGACGAGATCGCCATTGACAAGCTGGTGGCCGGGGGCGAGAGTTTTGCCGATGCGTCCCGCCGCTACCTTGCAGAGCAGTGGGGGTGCCCGGTGTACAATACCTATGGTAGTACTGAAGGTACTATGTGCGGTGAATGTACGGAGTTCGCCGGACTCCATGTACCGGAAGATCTGGTGCACCTGGATGTGTATGATCCACGATTGCAGGGATTCGTGCCCGATGGTGAGTGTGGCCGGGGGATCCTGACCACCCTGCTGCCCGTAGGAGGCAGGGGCGGGATGGTGCTCATCAACTACGATACGGAGGATACTACGGTCGTGCTCTCCCGGGAGCGATGCGGGTGCGGGAGAACTCATATGCGGATCGTCAATCCCCAGCGGGAGGCTGAAACGGCCTGGATTGCCGGGTGTGCCCTGAACCGGGTTGATATCGAGGCTGCGGTCTTCCAGCCCGAACACATGGAGTACCTGACCGGGGAGTACGAGGCATCCATCCATCACGGGGAATCGGGTGATGAGACCACTCTCCGCATCTGTGCGGAATCCATGGATCCGGATCATTGCGACCGGAGGCTGGTGGAAGAGGGTATCACGGAGCGATTTTTGCACTTCAAGCCCGGTCTTGTCGGGCCCCATGCGGATGGCAGCTTCCGGATCGCGGTCAGTATCGCAGAACCGGGTGGCCTTGAACTCTTCCGGCTCAAAGGACGGCCGAAACGACTGGTGGATCACCGGGATACGACCTGATCCACCCGGCAATGCTGTTTTTGGATCCCTGCAGGGTACCCGTACGGATCCAGTTTTTTGTACTTTGGTTGATCGTGCCGCACCCCCGGCAAAATGGCCATCCAATCCCCATCCAAGCCGCGCTTTCTTATCCGGTGCTTCCGGGTCCTCCGGCAGCAATTCAGGCTCTGTTTGAAGTAAATAAGCCTAAATGAGGCTATTTGCGGGGGATTTGAAACGGAGTGAATAGAACGCCACAATGACCAAAAAAGCCTTAAATATGTGTCAAAAATCAGTACTTCGACGGGCTTTCGACGGAAACTTTTTATATTATCAGGCGTCTACTCTCATTATCAAAACCCGATTGAGGTTTTGAGGTGTTTAAATGGGAACCAAAATTGGAAAGGAAAAGATCCAGCGCGAAAAGGGATACCTTTACTTCATTGGTAAGGATGGGTATGTCTGGGCAGCCCCGATGAAGCACAACAAGACCGGCAAGAAGAAGAAAGTCGGTGCTGAAAAGATTGCTAAAGAAAAGGGCTACATGTACTACATTGGCAAGGACGGATTCGTCGCAAAAGCCAAGATGAAGAACGCATAATCTTATTTTTCCTATTGCACGCATGACCGCCGGAAACCCGGCGGTCCTGCCTATAGTTTTTCCCCCGTGGGGGAGTTTCTCGTTTTCAACAGGTCACACTCCCGTTCACAATGTTGTGACAAGTCGACTCCTGTGCAGGATTTATCATCATGGAACGGTTACGGATAGTGCACAGGAACGGTTATGATATCGCGTTTCGATCAGGCATTTGAAGAGTGGACCTGCGGACGTGACCCCCTCAAGTCCCGGATCTCCCTATTCGAACACATCCGCGATATGCCCTACTCGATCCAGATCTCCATGTCCGATCCCAAGACCGCACCGGAACAGATTCTTTCCTGCGGGAAAGGGTACTGCGGGCCCAAACATTACCTGCTGGCAGCGATGTTCCGCAGGCTGGATCTTGAGGTGGTATATGCCTCGTTCCCCTTCCTGTGGGATGATCCGGCAATCCGGTATCCCCCGGAACTCCGCAGCCTTGCAGCCGGGATGCCGATGGCGTACCACCTCGCCTGCCGGGTCCGGCTCAACGGGCGCTGGGTGCTGGTGGATGCCACCTGGGATCCGCCCCTTGCCCGGGGAGGTTATCCGGTCAACTCGTCATGGGACGGGATCTCCGATACTACCTGTGCGGTCACATCCCTCCCATCTTCGGTTCGGACCGCATATTGCCGCTCCCTGACCAATGAGCCCTGCCATGAAAGTCCGGGTATCGGGTTCACGCCCCGTGATGGCGAGGAGAATCACTTGGATGAAGATGGGCATGTCCGGTATTATCACCGGAAGACCGGCAGGCGCACTTCTGAAGAGATCGATGGGATTGCGCGATTTTATTCAGCGTTTGAGGCATGGCTTGAGAGCCTGAGAGAATAGTCTGGAATTCCCCTGCAGATCCCCGATTTAATGTACTATTGTTATCTCGCACCCTGGCCCGTATGCCCATATCTTCCCGGGTATGAGATATACATCCCCGTCAGGTGCAGGTTAACAAACCGTCAGTGCTCCAGAATGTTCTTCCTGTCCACAATCCGCAGGTTTGCCTCAAATGTGCGGGTGAGCAGGGGATTTACTGCCTGTGGAGGCAAACCAAGGGCAGCAGCGGTCTTCCGCGTAAGTTCCAAGGGATCTGAATGGCCGGCACCTGCACTGGCAAGCACGGCCTCGTGTATCTTCTGGAGATATGCAAGAGCCTGATCCATCTTCCGGTATGCCTCCTCACCTTTCCTTGGTTCATCCCATGCTGACAGAATGACGTTGGTACCGGTAAGGCCCCGGAGCCGTTGTACCGACCGCACCGATGCGAGTGCATCGTCATAGACGGGCAGGTCCCCTGCAACCGGTATCACGTCGCCGGAGAAGAGCGCTCCTTCACTGTGCAGGAAGAGCGAGATGGAACCTGCCGAGTGGCCCGGTGTGTGAAACACCTGCAGTTCCCCGCTATGGGTCGCATCGATCTCTATCGAATCCCCATCCACTAGTTCGAAATCCAGCTGTACCGGTCCGCCAACCAGCGTGGCAAATCCCGGTACCGGCCGCTCGCGGTTCTGGCGTTCCACATCCTCGATCCATGCCCGCTCGGCCGGGTGTGCAGCAATGCTGCACCCTGTATTGCCCGGGCTGCCCCTATATGATCCGGGTGCGCATGGGTCAGGATAACGAGGGCCATCTCTGACGGGTCGCGGCCGGTGGACCGGATATAATCAAAGATCTGCGTCTCGCATCCCGCTACCCCCGTGTCGATGAGGATGATCGTCTCGCCATAGATGAGGTATGAGTACACGAACCGGTCGAGTGTGACGTCGGGCGCTATCTGGACTTTAAACGGGTGCCTGAGCGCATGGATGGAGGGTGTGATCCGCATACGATCTCCTTAATGCAGGAATGTTGGGTCGGAAAGGGTATATTGGTGAGGGAGGGGACGGGCAGGAAAGGATGCCGAAGTCTCGCATTCCGGAACACCCCTCCCGCACCCAGAGATGCATTCTGGTGTGGAGGAGATCCTCCAAGATCCGTCTGCGATGCTCCGCCTTAGGGATTTTGATCCACGGGTATGCGGACAGGGTGAGCATGATCGTCGGGTGAACTGTCGGTGCTGAAGATCCGTATGGAGCACTACAATGTTTTACGGCAGGGAACGACCAGAGATTCCCTTAAGCCTGTCTCTGCAAATAATCCGGAATCGTGATAACCGGGATGTCATGCCCATTTTTAATCGGGGTCCGATTGAAAAATTCCGATCAAAGTCTGATCGATCCGGATCATCATTTCAGTCACGGTCCTGATCGCGACGAAAATTTTCAAATCACGGTTTGATTGAAAAAATTCAAGCAAGGTCTGCCTGAAAAAAAATATTCAGGGTCTGGTTGCAAAAAGTTAATCACATCTGTCACCATCGCTGTGCACAGGCTTCGACGGGTGGATGCATAAACTTCCGGTTTTTCAATCAAGGTGTGGTTGAAATTTTTTCATCAAAGTCTGTTTGAAAATTATTCACCAGGGTTTGATTGAAAAATAAAAATCAGGGTTTGATTAATCCGGATCACCATTTCAATCACGATCAAGGTTGCGATGAAAAAAATTCAAGGCTTGATTGATCCGCGCCATCCTTTTTTCATACCGTGGCAGGAGATGACCTCCATTTGGGCTGCCGGGATCTTCACGCAGAAGCCACGGGTGACGATTCATGATTGCACGTGCAATGCACAGGCAACCTATAGTGAGATAATACTCCTCTATAGTGACCCCTTTGTTTCCAGTGGAGGCTGCATGTATCGGGCCCGGATTCTCGTGGCTCGTGCTGGAACAGGAGATTTGGAAAAACAGAGATGGGCCCGTCGTGATTCGAACACGAGATCTTCGCCGTGTGAAGGCGACGTCATAGCCAACTAGACCACGAGCCCAAAATGCATCGACCGGGAATCGAACCCGGGCTATAGGCTTGGAAGGCCTAAGTCATACCTCTAGACCATCGATGCACTGTGCTTTACAATTTTAGCGGGGCAGAGTATTAATAATTGTCACTGTTTTTTGGCCCGCGCTGAAATACGTGCAGGATACCGTCAATCATCATCCCTATCTTTTAATGAATTAACACGTGGGAACTGAAATAAAAAAAGGAGGTGGGATTTTTGTGGATAGTTTTTAGTATCCGCGGAGTTCCGCCTCGACTTTCTCAAGGTTTGCAATCCGCTTCTCAAGAGGCGGGTGAGTTGAGAGCAGTTCCATGATGGAGTTGCCGGACAGGGCCGGTATGATGAAGAATGCGTTTGCTCCTTCGACTTTTGCCTTGGTGCCCGGGGGAATCACATCGATCCGGCCGCTGATCTTGTTCAGGGCCGAGATGAGTGCCCGCGGGTTTCGTGTGATCTGGGCGCTGCCCCGGTCGGCGGCGAACTCGCGGTACCGTGAGAGTGCGAGGATCAGGAGCGTGCTGAGGGCGTACACAATGATCGAGACAATCCAGATGACAATCCATGCCCCGCCGCCCTCCCGGTTGTTCCCTCCAAAGAGGGCCGAGAAGAAGAAACTCTGCATGATCATCGATGCGATCATAGCAATGAAACTGGCGAGTGTCATGGTCAGGATGTCGCGGTTCTTGACATGCGAGAGCTCGTGGGCGAGCACGGCTTCCAGTTCATCCTTGTTCAGGAGACGCATGATCGAGTCCGTACAGGCGACCACCGCATGCTTTGGGCTCCGTCCGGTAGCAAAAGCGTTCGGTACCGGGCTCTGCATGATCGCGATTCTCGGCATCGGGAGATCTGCTTCCCGGCAGAGTTTCTCAACCATCCGGTGGAGTTCGGGTTGTTCGTCCTCCGCGATGACCTTCGCCCCGGTTGTCCAGAGCACCATCTTGTCTGAGAAGAAGTACTGGACAAGTCCCATACCCACGGCTATCAGAACGATGAACCAGTAACTCACGCCAAATGCCACGAGGATGGTCATGAATATGAGGTAGAGTAAGAGCAGTAACAGCCCGGTAAACCAGACCCGTGCCGTTAAGCCCCAGTCGCGTTTCCATTCCATAGTTGGTACATGTTTATGCGTGCACTCTTAAAATCATTCACCACGATGCAACCCGGTATTCTCGTCATAGGAGTCGGTACCGGCGCCGGTCTCGTGTTTAGGCCGCATCCATTCCGCATGACAGGATTCTATGGGAATCAATACAGGAAACTATTTTTTTGCCAACATCGTTTTTGGTACCAATGGCTGAAGTCGATCCCGAAGCACTGGCGGATGTGGCATACGGCATCTTCGAACACCTGCTGAACCGGGGATTGCAGGCAGAAGGGAAGTACCTGTATGCCCTGGTGGAGAGCGGCACAGACTTCACCGCGGATCTTGCCGCGATCTTTGCAACATTCCAGGAAGAGTACCCGCAGCTCGCGGAGGCAATGCTGGCCCGTTTCTCTGATGTCGCAACGATTTACCGAATGCTCTGCGAAGGCGAGGGAGTCCTCCCTTCAAAGACCACGCAGATGTACTGGATCGTGCTAGACGCTCCCGGCAGCGCGCCCGAAGCAATCGAGGATGAGAACGCAGGAAAATGGCTGATCTTCCAGGAACCGGATGCTGCGGATGCCGCATGGAAGAAGGCCCGGGATGCCACCATTGCCCTTGAACTGGGGATCTCGGCAAAGGTAAGCACGGCAAAACCCAACCCGGATTCCCGCGATAACCGGAAGGTCATTTACGTGTACACAAAGGACTGGGCTGATGAAGCGGATGTGATGCGCGTGCGCGGGAAGTTAAAGGAACTTGGGTTTGTCGACCGCATCGGGTACAAGCGCAATCTTGAGACCTTTGCCGGAGAATACGCCTCGAAAGGCAAGCGGGTCACGTATTACTCGGCATGAACCGGTAGGGATGCGGGTATGTGCCTGTAACTCTCTCCCTCTCTCTTTTCTCTGTTTCCACTATATCCTGTTGGTAGAATTGTCTAAAAATGAATAGCCCCATGCACACCGGTACGGGAACCTTGCGAAGGGGAGCGATGCCGCCCCAAAAAAGAACGTATTGATGAAGAGGATTACGCTTTGCGTTCCTTGTTCTTTGGTCGCAGGTTCTGGTAACCGCACTTGCGGCAGCTGGTTGCGCGGATTGCATTCCGTGCGTTACAGTGCATGCATATTTTCACGTTGAGCAGCCGGGCCTCGGCTTCAGGGAACTTTGCCATTATTGAACACTCCTGTTTCTGCCCTTATAACAAAGCTGTTGGATCTCTTAACCGTTTGCGTCACTTCTTCCCGTACCGCTCGTGCATGAACCAGTCATGGAATGCCGCAAGCGCCCGGGCACGGTGAGAGATCCGGCTCTTCTCCTCAAGGGATAGTTCGGCGAGTGTCTTATTCTCCACCGCGAAGATCGGGTCGTACCCGAACCCGCCGCCCCCTTGTGGTGCGTGGGTGATCTGCCCTTCAATCGTCCCTTTGAACACGCGGACCCCCGCCCCATCTGCAAATGCGATGGCGGTCGTGAATCGTGCGCTGCGACCCGGTACCCCGTCCATCAGGTTCAGGATCCCGGTATTACCAATGGTGTTGAGAACAAATGCCGCATAGGGCCCGGGAAACCCCTTCAGGGCATCGATGAAGAGGCCGGTGTCATCGACCATGAGCGGTGTCTTCAGCTGCTCATACGCGTACTGTGCCTTCCCCCGGGCAATCTCGCCCACATCATCCGAGCGGTGTTCGGGAAGATCAAGTGCCACATGGGTGACTTCAACATCTCCTGAAAAGAATGCTGCCACTTCTGCTGCTTTGTGGGCATTGCTTGTTACGATGGTCAGTTTCACAGGTATCTCCCCCGGAGTTCGATCTCATGTTCACGGGCGATGACATCCCTGGCATGGGGAAATGTCTCCGCATATCCTTGAGCAAATGCGGTTTTCAGGGCATCTGCACGATCGGGTGCCGTGCTCTCCAGGGTCTGGTACAGGACATGGAGGTCAACACCCCGGGGCTCGATCTCTTCGGTTGCCTGTGCAAGCCCGAAATCGATCAGCACGCACCGGGAATCGGATCTCCGCAGGATCAGGTTGCTTGTTGTGAGATCCCCGTGCACAATTCCCCCTGCATGGAGGCGCCCGACCATGCGGCCCGCTTCACGGAGTGCCTCTTCGGAGAGGTTATCCGTAAGGAGGGCTCCCTGCACCTGCTCCATGAGGATGGTGTCTTCTGTGATGTCGTGTATGATCGGGGTCGGAACGCCTCCCCTGCGGGCTGCATGAATGAGGCGGGCTTCGGCCCGGGTTCGTTCCATGATCAGGCGTTTGTCAAGTGCGGGGACGCGGTAGCGTTTGGGAACCCGGCGTTTCTCCACGGGTCCGTTGCGGAAGGTGACGATGGCTTCGGCACCGCGCCGGCTCTCCCCTTCAGCGATGGGGCACGGTACTGTCGGTGTCTTTTGGTCGTGTTTCCATGTCACTTCGACTTCATCCGAACGGAACGAGGGATTGATCCGGGACGATTCTACGGAAATGCTCGTCCCGCTCTCTAGCATCAGTTTTCCTGTGTAAGCGATCATGGCCCCGTTGTCCCCGAGATATTTCTGTTCGGGCACAAAGAACCGGGCTCCCCGCTCCTCGCACATGCACCGGAGCATCTCCTGCAGGCGGCGGTTGGCTCCCACCCCCCCGACGAGGAGTACTTCGTTCTTACCTGTGAGAGACAATGCCCGTTCGGTCACCTCTACGCACATTGCAAATGCGGTCTCCTGCAGGCTGTAACAGACATCGGGTAATGGTGCCTTGTGATCCTTTGCGGCCGAAACAAGGCCCGAGAAGGCCAGGTCCATACCCTTCACGGTATAGGGCAGTTCAATGTAGGAGCCGTGTTTTGCCTGCGCTTCAATATGGGGGCCGCCGGGATGGGGGAAGTCTTTGGCCCGGGCGAACTTATCGAGAGCATTGCCGAGCCCGACATCCAGCGTCTCACCGAATATCCGGTATCTTCCGTTCAGGTACCCGATCACCTGCGTATTGGCACCGCTGGCATAGAGGACAACGGGATCTTTGCATCCCGTTGCAAAGCACCCGATCTCCACATGCGCCACACAATGGTTTACCCCCACAAGGGGAACGTCAAGGGCAAGGGCAAGTGAACGGGCTGCTGTGGCAACCGTCCGGAGGCAGGGGCCAAGGCCCGGCCCCTGGGAGAATGCGATCCCCCCGATCTTATCGGGGTCTGTGAGAATTGAGCCGATGAGTTCTTTCATCGCCGATGCATGGTGTTGTGCAGCCTCCCGCGGGTGGATTCCCCCGTGAACCGGGCTGTACGGGCGCGATGCAAGATTCACGAGATCGCGATCAAAAAGAGCGGCACTGAGGTTCCAGGCCGTGCCTTCAATCCCCAGTATCTGCCCAAAAACAGGCATTGGATGATCTTATTTTCTGAATTCAGTATACCCGCACTTTCCACAGGTGACACGGTCCTTGTGGTCCGCCATCATGACACCAGGTCCGCAGCGCGGACAGTATTTCTTTGCGGTGGTGATCGTGGCACCCTCAACCTTGAAGTAGGCACCCCTCTGGGGCCCCTTGGCTGCCGCCGCTTTCTTTGCTGCTGCCATGGTTATGCCTCTTCCTTGGGCTTGGGCATTCCGCGCGCTGCCAGGTGCGGGCGTTCGGTCTTGTTCCGGCCCTCTTCATTGTCATAGATCCGTGCTGCACCGGTCAGTTCGGTCTTGCCAAAGTTGCTGTGCAGGGTGTCAATGGTAACCTGGTGCTCTTTTACATTGAGCAGAGCACAGAGTTTTCCGATGATCTGCATGCGGGAGGGGGTTGCTCCATCGTATTTGAGGGTAAACTGAACCTCTCTTCTGGATAAAAGTTCATTCCTTTTATCGCTGGTGATCTCAAAGTCCATCGATATCCTGTAATTATTGGAAACCGGGTTATTTAAAACATGACTCCGGATGGTATCCGGAACAGACAATCGATAAAATGAATGAAAACAGGATTTATTTGGTTATTGTTCGTGTGCCTGAGTGAATCGCTCGAGGAACTGCCTGGCCTTTAACTGAGCTTCTGGAGTGACCGTACGAAGAACCACGCCTTCATGGGGCTGCCCGTAAAGGACAATTGACCCAAGAGGTGCTGCGATGACCATCGGGATCACGGCAAGATCCTCCTCACCTTCAACAATAATTGTCATGGGGGGGTGAGCCACCGCATGGCCGATCGCTTCAATCAGGCTCTTTGTTAATGAACCGGCTGGATTCTTGACACGGATACATTCCCCGGAGACGGTCATGGTATTGTTGCACGGTGACCGCATTGTGAATCCGTCAACCACCGCCACAGATGGTGTCATCCCGGCTTTCCGGAAGTTATGGGTAACCACATCCCCGACCGTATAAACGGTGGATGTTGCAAGAAGGGGAAGGATCTCTTCCATCTCCCTGTGTAGTTCCCCGAATGGTTCCTTGAAGAGCTTACGGTGCTCTTCCGGGAGGGTGAACATCAGCGGACCTTCAGCGCGTAACGACCCGGGAGTTTGATATTCATCCGTTTTGCCACTTCGGATTGTTCCGGGTCGATGATGACCAGGTACCCGGACCAGTCATCACTCAGGTTTGAGGTACCGCAGATCACGCAGCTTTCACCGTCAACGACCCGGTGGCAGTCGCGGCAGACCTTTCCTTGTTTTTTCTTATTCGCTGGAGGCATGGTCTTTCCTCTTGCCCTTTGCCTTCTCGGGAGCCCGCTCCTTTGCGGAACCTGATGACGGGTCGGCTTTCCTCTCTTTCTCCATCTCCATCTCTTCTTCGAGCCAGAGAGCGGTGCCAAGACCTGCCTGCCGCATGGTGAGACCGATCTTGCTGTCGCGCGGCTCGCGCTCGTTTAAGGAGAGTGTTACGACCCGGACCCGGACCACATCGCCGACTCCGATGAAGCGTTTGGATTCCTGACAGATGAGCCGGGCGTTCTTCTCATCGTAGTTGATATACTCGTCAGAGATCTGGCTGACATGGAGCATTGCATCGATGGGGCCGAGACTGACAAATGCGCCGAAGCTGGTAGTTTCCACAACCACGCCTTCAATGACTTCCTGAAGACCGAGCCGGAGCACCAGTGCCTCGAACTTTACATCGTAATAGACCCCGCCGTCGCCGGGAACCAGTTCCCCCTCTCCGACGTCTTCGACCTTCGTAACGCAGATGAAAATCCCGATCTCTTTGTCGATACTGCCTTCAAGCTGTTCCTGAAGGACATCGAGGATCACTTTCTCGAGTTTTTCGCCCAGTCTCTGGGGGGGCACCCGGACCTTGTCCTCAAGCATCAGTTTATGATACATGTTTCACCTCATCTCCGTAATAGTTCCAGTTTTTTCTGTTTTCTCATGGATATGACCCCAATCCCGTGTGCGAAGAGTTCATCCCTGACGCGACGGTCATTTGTCACAACCAGACAATTATGCCTGATCGCATAATCGATCACTTGTGCATCGACCGATCCGGCGGATTCATTTCCGTCCTCTGCGATGGTGCACCGTTCACCCATGGTGAGACCCAGTCGTGCAGCGGCCCCATTGCGACCTTTGGCACGGGTGAGTCCCTCAAGTTCGCGAAGTACTGAATGCAGTACGATAGGTTCGAACCCCCCAATAATGTTCCTGAGCTCATCAAAGAGATCGATCGAGAACTGGGCGGGCATCATCAATGCATTGGCGTCCAGAAGGACCTTCACTCTATCAGAACGCCCATCCCGATCAGGCGCCAGCGTGCTCCCACCTGCCGGCTGATGGCGATCCGTGAACCGAGTTCTACACAGACCGGCCGTTTCAGCTGTATCTCTACACTCTCTTTTTTGGTGTTCGTCACAACGCCAACCGTGACCGCGGTACCGACCGAGAGCATCAGGGGCTCTGAATGCTTCAGGGGCTCAATGATGAGTTCGCTGGTCGCTCCCACAACCCGTTCCATCAGGGTGACCTTACAATGGAGCTTGTCCCAGACCGGGGGAAGTTTTCCTTCATGGCCCAGAACCTGCCCGGCAAGAGCATCACTCTTCGTGAGTGCCGGGTCGAGTTTTGTTCCCACGCCAAGCAGTCCGCCCGGTGTGGCAGCGTCGACACTTTTCGAGCCGGCGCTGATGGATGTAACGGTGGTGGTGATGGGTATCCACTTGATCTTGTTCTCAATCTGGGTCTGTCTGCCCGGTCGGATCTCAATTTTGTCGTCTTCGTGGAGGATGCCCCGGATAAGAGACCCTCCAACGACTCCGCCTTTCACGTCCTTCCAGTTACAGCCAGGTTTGTTCACATCGAATGATCGGGCGATCAACATCAGCGGTTCAGCATTGGGATCCCGTTCCGGTTCGGGGATCACTTCGTGCAGGGCCTGCACGAGCGCTCCCATGTTGATACCTTTTTGAGAAGATACGGGAATGATGGGTGCATTTTCTGCGATGGTGCCCTTGACGAATGCCTTGATCTCTTTGTAACTGTCCATCGCTTCTTTCTGGCTGATCACATCGATCTTGCTCTGGACAATGACAATTTTCTTGATGCCGACAAGCTCCAGTGCCATCAGATGTTCTTTTGTCTGCGGCTGGGGGCATTTCTCACTCGCCGCAATGACGAGCATTGCACCATCCATCAGGGCAGATCCCGAGAGCATGGTTGCCATGAGCGTCTCGTGCCCTGGGGCATCGACAAACGAGATGGACCGGAAGGGTGTACCTCTTCCTCCACAGACCGGACATTCGGGATTGGTTGAAAATGCCTCTGTACCACTACACCGTTCACACCGGTAAAAAGTAGCATCGGCATACCCGAGCCTGATAGAGATGCCCCGCTTCACCTCCTCACTATGGCGGTCGGTCCATGTCCCGGTGAGCGCATTGACGAGGGTGGTCTTGCCGTGATCGACATGGCCCACAACCCCGATATTGACACTGGGAACTGTCACATCATGCAAATGAAATCGAACCTCCTTATTCTATATCTAACCATCATACTTATACGTAACCAGTAAAGGAAAGATTCAATCGGGGAGAAAAACTCGGCAATTATGATCGAAGAATGATCACTAATACCGGGTGAGACCAAGGTCTCCTCTGGCCGGAATAATAACGGATTCAGCCTCCCCCCTCACAGCTCTGATCGATATTCTTCAGGGCTTCCTGAAGTCCACTCCCTGCGGCGAATTCCCTCTCCCGGGCAATGAGTTGTTGTGCGTCTTCCATTAGGGGTGTGACTTTTTTTGCGGTCTCGGATGCCGGAATGAGATGATCGATCCGGTACAGGAGACCGGTGGTATCCAGTTCTGCAAAGGTCACTCCCTTGCGATCTTCGATGCGCAGAATTTTCCCGGTCGTACCGGTTCGCGGGTATCGCACCCGCATACCGATGGCAATCTCTTCCGCCAGCATATGTGAGAATGATCCGTGCCGGATAATAAAAATGTTATTCATTTATCGAAGGATGCCGGAGAGTTTTTGTTCGTAGATTAATTATAAGCAGAACGATCTGATTGGCTGGCACTATGATAGTGAAATAAAAGAATTAATGGATTGTCAGGACCATTCGATGAATGCATCAGATTACACTTCGGAGTACTGTTTCCAGTTGCCTTGCTTTTTCTTTCCAGCTGTTCGTTTCCAGATCCAGTGAAAAGGTAACAGGATTTTCCATTAATCGTTTTATCGATGTGATATATTCGTCCTGATTCCTATAAATGAAAAGATTCGGGCTTCCTGTTTTTTCAACATCCGGCATAGGTCGCATGACAATCGGTTTTCCGCATGCAGAATATTCAAAAAACTTGTTCGGAAGGGCAATATTTCCCCACTGGGGGGGTGACAACGGTATTGTACAGGCATCCATACAGGAGATATATTTGGGCAATTCAGAATACGGTTTGGTTCCTGTAAAAATTACATGATCTGACAGATTGAGTTCTTGTACCAGTGCGACAAGATCCTGCTGATACTCAGTAAAAAGGGATCCTCCGACAATCAGGAGTTTGGTTTTAGGCCGGTAGTCAATGAGTGTGGGGAGGGCCCGGATCATCTCATCAAGTGCATACCATCTCTCGATACTACCGGAAAATCCGATGACAAAGTCATTGGGATCAATACCCAGCTCATTCCGCGCCGGGGTGCCATCACGTGGTTTGAAGATGTCCGTGTCAACACCATTGGTGATAAGTTCAGATGTAAAACCCAACTGCGTGAGTTTCTCGACAAGCGAAGGAGATACGGTTGTGAGTTTGTCGGAATTGGACAAATTATATTTTGTTATTGCCCACACCCCCCTTCTTACAATATTTTCAAGAATCCGGTTTTTAAAATAAGCCGCTGCTGAGTCCGGGAACCAATCTTTAAGGTCAAATATCACCGGAATCCCGTGTTTTTTTGCCGCATGAATTACTGCGGTACCGGCAAGTACGTGCGCAGCAACAATCACATCATAGTGCTCTTCCTGAAGAATCTTATTGAAAATATAGAAATGATACGGGGCGTTGAATGTGTAGTGTAACAGGGGGTTTTTTAATGAAAATTGTGTGACCTCTTTTACGATTAATCTGGTTGGTCGGGTTGCACCCCTGCTCACATGAAAATGTGCTACATGCACTTCATGCCGTTGAGCCAGATTCTCGAATAAGTAGTGATGCCGCGATGGCACCGGGTGGTGAATATAATCCTGTGTGGATACAAGGAGGATTTTCATATATGAAATACCGGTTGTCTCGCCTCTCTGGAAAAACTCTTGTTTGAGTTATTGTCCCGACAGAATTTCATGGGGAAGCGGTTTGATTCTTGCAGGAGATCCGATAGCAAGCATATGATCAGGTACATTGTGGGTTACCACCGATCCTGCTGCAATAAGTGCTCCTTCCCCGATACAAATTCCCGGCAAAATGGTGGTATTGGCTCCGATTGCGGCCCAATCATTTATGATCGGGCCTTTCATTCCTCCTCCGATCCTTTGTGGGGGGTAACGATCGTTTGTGAGGACCGTATTCGGACCAATAAACACATGATTACCGATCTGGGTATCCGTCGGGATAAATACCATGCTTTGTAAACTTACGTCATTTCCAATCGAGGAGTATCCTTCAATCACGGTTCCTGTACCAACAGCAACCCGGTCCTTAATGGTTGTTCTCTCCCTGATTACAACATTATGGCCTGTCTGAAAATCATCCCCAATAATCACATCACAATACAGGATGGTTCCTGACCGGATTAAGGCATTTTTTCCAAGGGTAGTCCCCTGAAATTGGGTCTTTGAAAGATTCTCCCGTGATGGGAATCCAAGGGTTACCGGGTCAAAAAACCGGGCACCCTCTCCAATAGAATTAGTACCATATTGAATCATTCTACCGTCACACTCTTTGCCAGATTTCTGGGTTTGTCAATGTCCCGACCCAATGCTTGTGCAGTATGATACGCGAGAAGCTGGAGCACTACAAGAGTGGTGAGGATTTGCTCCAGTCGTCCTGCCTTTGGAAGCGGAATAAATTGATCAGCAATTTCTGCTAATTCAGAATCTCCTTCACAGCCTATTGCAATTACCGGTGCGGATCGTGCCTTCATCTCTTTGATATTGGAGATCATGACATCATATGACTCACCCGGCATACAGAGCGCAATTACCGGCGTTTGTTGGGAAAGAAGGGCAAACGGGCCGTGCTTTAGTTCACCCGCGGCATATCCCTCGGCATGAATATAGGATATCTCCTTCATCTTCAGTGCCCCCTCAAGAGAGACCGCATAGAATGGGCCGCGTCCGATATAGAAAATACTCTGGGCGTTTCTACAGATACTGACACTTTCTGACAGATCCATCAAGAGTACTTCCTCGATTGCCTTGTGGGCCTGAAGGAGATCTCCCTCATCTTTCCAGCCACATTCACTGTTGACAATCTGCATGAGCACGGCAAGCTGGGCGATAAAGGATTTCGTTGCCGCAACACTGATCTCCGGTCCGGCCCTCATGAAGAACGTGGTATCGGCAACTCGTGTTACGGTACTGCCAAGCACATTGGTGATTGCCAGCGTTGCACAATTGTGGGCATTTGCCAGTTTAAGTGCAGTCAGAGTATCCGCGGTTTCCCCAGACTGGGTGATGCCAATGACGAGCCCCTTTAATGGAGGCGGATAGTACCTGAATTCTGATGCAAATTCTACCCGTGTAGGGATTCCGCAACACTCTTCAAAAAGATACTTGAAAATCAGCCCCGCGTTATACGATGACCCACATGCAACCACCGTCACCGTATCCGGGTGTTTAATAATTCCTGACAATGTCTCCTTGTTGATCGAACGAACGGTATTGTAAAATGCCTGCGGTTGTTCGTAGATCTCTTTGAGCATATAATGAGCAAACCCGCCCTTTTTTACATCCTCAACAGACCAGTCGATCATCTCTGCCTGACGTGTTACCGGTATATCATTATTGAAAATTTCAAATTTTGTACATGTCAGGGATACGATATCTCCATCCTCAAGAAAAATCACCTGCCCCGTATATTCAAGCATCGGGGTCATATCGGAAGCGACAAAAAATTCGCCATCACCAATACCGATCACGAGTGGACTTGCATTTCTGGCTGCAACAATCCTCTCATCCCCCTCAGCAATCACTAATATGGCATAGGATCCCTTGAGCTTGGGAAGGGTCGCTTTTACGGCGGCAAGAAGATCCCGAATTTTTGAATATTCATCTTCGATCAGGTGAACAATCACTTCTGTATCGGTCTCTGAATGAAAGGTATGTCCCAGTTCCTGAAGCTGACGTCGCAATACGGAATAATTTTCAATGATCCCATTATGGACCAGCGCAATCTTTCCTGAGCAATCGGTATGGGGGTGGGCATTTTCATCACTTGGGACCCCGTGCGTGGCCCATCGTGTATGACCGATCCCGATCTTCCCTGTTAGGCTGGATGCAGAGACTGCATTTTCGGATATCCGACCCTGGTGTTTTTCAATGGTGATTCCCGTTTTCAGTGTTGCGACACCAAAAGAATCATACCCCCGGTATTCGAGTTTTTTTAATCCTTCGACAATTAACGGCGCTGCCTCTCTTCTCCCGATATACCCAACAATGCCGCACACGTCATATCACCGTGGAGTTATCCGGTATATGCCGGGAAGACAGGGTAGCCCTCCCTTCAATAGAAACGCTATTTCCAATAATTGAATTTTTATAGACTGAAAATGGTCCTCCTGTCACCGTGTCCCCGATAATCGCACCAAATTCCGACCGGGTGGCACATCCCTCTATTTCAAGAATGCCCGGAGCCTTCCATGTTGAAGTATGATTCGCAAGGATGCAACGCACTCCAACGACCGTATTGATCAATCGTGAATGCGATCCAACGGATGTATCATCCATGATAATTGCATCCCCAATGACCGTGAATGGCTCCACGGTTACCCGTGAACCAATACTGGTATCGGGCATAATGCAGCAGTTGGGTCCGATATTGCAGTCATTTCCAATCACAACGGGGCCGGTTATCACCGTATTCGCACCGACCGTAGACCCCTTCCCGATTCTGACGGGACCCTGAATAATTGCCTGCCGGCTCGTCACACCCTCACGGGCCGGGGACAATGATGTATGTAATAAACAATGATTCATCCTGAGAAGATCCCAGGCAAAAATGGCGTCCTGCCAGTCGTCAGCAGGAATTCCCCGAATCTTTATTCCCGCGTTGATCATCGAGGAAATTGCATCGGTCAGGTTGTTTTCCCTGATATGGGAAAAGACCTCTTCTGTGAGAGAATAAATCCCGGTACTGACCGTGAAACTGGGTGCAGACTCCGGTTTTTCGACAAGGCTGGTTACATATCCGTTATGCAGTGTCACAACACCAAAATTGGATGGACTGGGGTGTTCCTTTACCAGCATGGAATTGGGTATATCCTTAACGCGGGCAATTGAGGAGGGATCGATATAATTATCGCCGGGAAGCACGAGAAAATTGTCGGATAACCGGGATTGTGCAGATAAAAGTGCATGTCCCGTTCCCAGCTGTTTATCCTGCACAACAACGTCTATGGGGGCATCCAGCTGGTTCAGATACCGGGTTACCTGTTCTTTGCGGTACCCAACAACAACAATAATCTCCCGGATCCCGTTTTTCACGAGAGCTTCAATTGCATATTCAATGATCGGACGGTTTGCTACGGGGATCATCGCCTTGGGGCGGTTCCTTGTCAGGGGACGGACCCGCTTTCCCTCCCCTGCTGCGAGTATAACTGCCTGCATTTTCCACCTACCTGATTACCGCTTTTTCTCCTACACATCCTTCAATGAAGGTATTGGGTGCGAATTGTGCCTCACTCCCAATCAGGGTACCCACATTGATGGAACAGTTGATGCCGAATCTGACTCCGTCTCCAATGACCGCACCAAATTTTTTTCGCCGGGTATCCTTTCCACAGACCTTGACGGTTGCATGGTCATGGCGGAGATTGGCAATTTTTGTACCGGCACCAAAGTTACAATCCGATCCCACAACAGAGTCCCCGATATAGTTGAAATGGGGGATTTTTGTCCCGTTCATGATGATCGAGTTTTTAATCTCTGAACTGTGCCCGACATGGCAATTATCTCCGATACTTGTCGCACCGCGGATATAGGTGTGAGGCCCGATACGGCAGTTTTTCCCGATAACACAGGGGCCTTCTATATAGGTACCGGTTTTTATCACTGTACCTTCCCCCACCGCAACAGTGTTTTCAAGGTGAACTCCGCTCTCGATCGTTCCTTGGTTAGCAGGAGCAAGGTTCTCCATAAGGGTTGCATTTGCATCAAGCATATCCCAGGGATGCCCGACATCCATCCAGTAGGAAAGCTGGTGCGCCTGTAATTGCCGGTTAGTGATAAGTTCCGTGAGAGCATCGGTCAACTCCAGTTCTCCCCGTGGAGATGGGCGTACATGATCAATGCGGTTGAAAATTTCTGTTGAAAAGAGGTATGCACCGGCATTGATCAGATTGGATTTTGGCTGTTGTGACTTCTCCTCAAGTGATGTGATCTGTCCGTTTTCCACCAATACAACCCCATAATCCCCGGGATGATCTGTAGTGCTGACACTCATGCATTCGGGATCTTTTCTGCAAAGATCAGCAATATCTTCCCGTTTAAGAATCATGTCGCCGTTCAGGACAAGAAACGGACCTGTAACCAGATCGCGTGCTGCCGCAACGGCATCTGCGGTTCCCCGCTGGTGTCGCTGGGTAGCATATTTGATATGCACTCCGAGCCCGTCCCCCTCCCCAAAATGTCGGCGGATTTCACGTTCTCCATAACCGACAATAAAAATAAAATCTGATATCCCGGCGTCCCGGGCTGCAAGAACCAGATGCTCCATCATCGGTCGGTTGGCGAGTGGGAGCATTACTTTTGGGCGCTTCGCAGTCAGAGGACGCATACGCTTCCCCTCCCCGGCTGCGAGAACGACGCATTCCATAAGTACACCTCTCCTTACAACCTTTAAGCAGTTTTCCCTGTTCGAACAAGATCTCTGCCTTTGGCAAGCATGGCCTTCGCTTTTTCCATGGTGGTTCCCTCTGCAGTAAACCGGATCTTCGGTTCAGTACCGCTGGCTCTGACAAGGCACCACCCTCCCTCGTCCGTGATACGGATTCCATCTGTGGGACTGGATGCCCCAAGTCCGATGAGTATCTCACGTGCCGAACCAGAGTGGATCGATTCCCGAAGGATCGGATACGTTGGCATTGCATCAATCTCCTTGGCAATATCCCATTCCGAAGCGATCTCACAGAACAGAGCTGCAGCAAACGGGCCATCCGGACAGAGGGAGATCTGCGGGAATATCCAGGCACCGGATGGCTCCCCTCCGAAATCCCCCCATGTGATCAGTTCCTCTGAAACATAGGCATCGCCAACCGGTGTCCGGTGGACTTCTGCAATATCGTCAATGATCATGGAAGCATCGCTGGTGGTGACAACCCGTTTTGCACCGGTATATTTTGCAAAGAGCATGAGGAGATGATCTCCATCAATAAACCGGCCCTTGTTGTCAAAAGCCATCATGCGATCGGCATCCCCGTCATGAACAACCGCACAGTCAGCCCCGGTCTTCCTGACCATATCCCCAAGATATCCGAGGTGTTCCGGGAGTGGTTCTGACGGGCGTGCGAAATGTCCCGATGGGTTGCAGTTGATGGTTACCGGGCTGACTCCTGCGTCCACCATGAGAGATGGGGTAAGTGTGCACCCGGCCCCATTCCCGCAGTCAAGGATCACGCGGAGCTCCGGATTGATATGTACCTTTTCGAGTATTGCCTTTTTATGGGGGGTCACGGCATCGATGGTGCATTCTTTTCCCAGATGCTTCCAGTCACTGTAGTCCAGGTTCGTGAGCAGTTCTTCAGTATCCCGCTGCTGTTCCTGCGTGAACGATGACCCGTCCGGGTTGAAGAGTTTCAATCCATTGTATTCTTCGGGATTATGGGATGCGGTGATCATGCATCCCGCCTTCACAGACCGTGTATTGAAGGCTACCGTTGGTGTCGGGACGATACCGGCGAAGTGAGCAGTCCCCCCCCTGCTCAGGATCCCGGAAATGACAAGGTGGGAAAGAATGGGACTTGTCGTCCGGGTGTCCATGCCGATAAGGACATCTGAAGATCCGGAAGCGAGTACGTTCCCAACCTTAAGTGCCGTATCTATGAGGGTCTGGTCGAATTTCCTTCGTATGCCGGAAGATCCGAAAAGCATGGTACCCTATTTGGTGGCAATCCAAAAGAGTTTGCTTCTTTTTTCTGGTGAATTTCGAAAGTTGTCAGACTTGAGGATGGAAAAGTAATCCTTAGATTTTCGATCGATGGGCCCCGGACCCGACCCCCGCCATTTCCCCGGCCAGCCTTTTCTACAGGATTCCAGCTCATCGTTGATTCGAAAAAGGCCGCCGGCCTTTTTCTCAAGCTCCTACTACCGTTTTGGCAGTAGTCGCTCATCCAATAGGCAATATTTAGACGTTTTTTAGGGGCAGAAATGACCCTCAAATGGGTAAAATAACGATAATGTGACCTCATTTCAAAATCAGTAATCTATAATTCGCCAAAAAACGCGAGTATCAAAAAAGTGGTCTTTTAAAATGGGCTCCGATTGGAAAACGGGGCGTTTTAAGGGCAGTTATTTTTCAGGAGGAGAGTAAGTCCCGGACACCCGAAAAATACGGAAGATCAATCAGGGCAGCTCCTTCCATAGGGGCACCAGTGTTCTATCTCAGAGAGACGGGCAACTCCCGCAGTTGAAGGACCAATGCAGATGATCCGCTTTGTATCTTTGTAAGTTTCTATCATATCCCCGGTTCCTTCAGCGATAAGCCCGTCACCGCTGATGAGGATGATCTCTGCTTCGGAGGGATTTCTGGCAATGTTGGAAAATACTCCGGATCCGCTTCTTCCCATCGAACCGATACAGAAGAGTCGTTTTCCGGCAAGTTCCCGTACTAACTCCTCACGGCAGTCTGCGTGGGATGTTGCCGGGCAGGAATGAAGAACCCGGGACATGCAGAGGAATCCCAGGACGGCGTTCATAATTGCAACAGCAGCGCCCCGGGACGCCGGTGTGTCCAGCGGTGCGCCGAACATGAATGAGATCTTCGTGCGTGCACGCAGGGGTTCGTACGTGGTAAACACCGCACTTCTTCCCCCGAATGCTGCCGACATGGCGGCTCCCTGCTCGAACTGGCAGATCAGGGTATCCGAATTCACATCCAGGAGGACACCGGCATCAGTACAGCCGCTGTGTTCAGCAAGTTGCTCGATCTTTTTTACGGACTCAACGACAATATCCATCATTCACATCCATCGCGGTCCAGAAGAATTACCCGGGCAGGGGCCCCATCGAGACCTGCGAGGCGGAGTGGAAGCGCAATAAGTGTATAATCCCCTTCCGGAACGTGCGAGAGATCGAGCAGTTCGATGATGAGACATCCGTGGCTGAGCAGTTCACGGTGCACGGATCCATCGCAGTCAAATTTCTCGATGGAGAACGAATCGATGCCGATACAGAGTGTCCCGGTTGATGTGAGGTACTCTGCCGCATCAAGCGTCAGCGAGGGATAATCCTGTTGAAAGGAAACGCATCCCGATGATGCGGTCCTGAGCAGGATACGTTCAGCCCCCCCGGTCCTACCGCTCAGGTGCGAAGCATCAATCAGCGGACCGGCTCCGGTCACATCCAGTACGCGGCACGGTCCGATCAGGTGCGGGAGCGGGAGTTCATCAATAGTCAGGCCAGTCTTCAGGTAATGGACCGGTGCATCGATATGCGTCCCGGAGTGACTGCTCATCCGGATGTCGGAGACCAGGTACAGGCCGGCATCACTCTGGATAAAATGCGGGGCGGTATCGCCGGGATAAGCAAGAGAACCCTCACCCAGTGGCCGGGATATATCGATAATTGTCATCAGGTATCCACCCATCCGTATTCCCCTATAAGGGGAACAAACCGGACCCCCCCGTGAGCCAAACGAACAATCCCTCTCTCCTTTTTTGTCATGGTCACCAGTTCCTGAATCTCCCGGCCGCCCACCGGTGCAACCAACACCCCTCCGATTGCGAGTTGATCGATAAGCGGCTTTGGAATTTCCGGTGTTGCTGCGGTTATCATGATCCCATTGTACGGTGCATTGTCCGGGTATCCCCGGGTCCCGTCGCCGAGAACGATGCTGAAATTCTTGCACCCGAGTTTTTCGAGATTCTCCTTTGCCAGATCGGCGACTGCGGGTATGCGCTCAACCGTTGTTACGTGTTGCACGAGCAACGAGAGGATCGCGGCCTGATAACCGCTTCCGGCCCCGATCTCAAGGACGTGATCGGTAGATTGGGGGTCAAGCAGTTCGGTCATAAGAGCCACGATATAGGGTTGTGAGATGGTCTGGCCGTTCCCGATGGGGAGCGGAGTGTCCTCGTATGCCGATCGATCATACGGTGGGGGAATAAAGAGGTGGCGGGGGATCTCCCGCATTGCCCCGAGTACCCGGGGATTCGTGATGCCCCGGGACCGGATCTGCTGCTCCACCATTTGGCAGCGCTCGTCATCCCGGGGGTAGGTAGTCATAAACGATCCGTTCAGAACCCGGTTTTTTCCGCATCGTCAATGGAAGCATCGATCTGTTTTTGCAGGGCTTCCGGGAGACCGGAGATCTTGACATCGAGGAACCCGCGGATGATCGTTGCTGTGGCCTCATCCTCATCAAGTCCCCGTGCCATGAGGTATTCGATCTCCTCCTGGGCGAGTTTTCCTACCGCAGCCTCATGCGAGAGTTCGGTCCCGACAACCGATCCTTCGATCTCCGGAACCGCATAGATGATCCCGTCCTTGAGGATGAGTCCCTTGCATTCAAGGTGCCCCCGGGTGCCAGCAGTTTTTCCGTTGATGTGACCCCGGGACATGATGGTGCCGCCTTTCGTGATGGCACGGGTGACCAGTTCGGCACTGGAACCGGGACCTTCAAGGATCGCACGGGAGCCAAGGTCCATATACGAACCGGGAGTTGCAATGACAACACTGCTGAACCGGGCAACCGAGTTTGCTCCTTTCAGGGTTGCCGTGGGGTACATCTGGATCTTTTTCACGGGCTGCATGCAGACATAATTGGAGAGGAAGACGCCGTTCTCTTCGACAACCGAAGCACTCCGCGGGTAAACCTCAATATTCTCGCTCCAGTTGTGGATCATCGTGAAGCTGATCTTCGCGTTCTTTTTCACGTAGAACTCTGAAACCCCGTAGTGCATCCCGCCATTGCCTACGTGTTCCCCGCTCGAACATCCTGAAATAATATGGAGTTCCGCTCCTTCTTCGGCGATAATGATATTGTGGACATGCTGGATCAGTTCCCGCCCGAGGTACAGGCAGGCCTGGATGGGGTAGATGTTGTTCGAACCCTTATGGGCGATGATCACGTAGCCTTTGGGATCTTTTTGTGCTGCCACGTATTTTGTGACCTCGTCTTTTTCCGGGGAGACGACCTTCCAGGAATACTCCTTCAGCCAGTCGTATTTCTCCATCGCCTTTTTGTAGGGAAGGACCTCAATTCCGGCCTCTGCACAATCAGAGTGCACGATCTCCTGGTCCATCTGGAGATAACTGCCGCACCGGTTCTTCATCTCAAAGTCGATACCGGTCTGGGCCATCCTCTCCCGGTCGGTTTTTGAGATCTCCGGGCCTTTTACGGGTTGCGACATTCGAGACACTCCTTGTAACCGTGCTTTTTGATATCTTTTAAGATCTCGCGGGGATTCCCGTGACACTTGATCTGCCCGTCGCACATCACATGGCCGCGATCGGTTTCGAGATAGTCGAGGATGTAACCGGTATGGGTGATGACGAGCCCACTCTTCTTGCGTTTGACAATATGCTTGTCTTTTTCGAGAAGCGATCCAATCGCTGTCCCAATGAGGGATATGTTCTCGATATCGACACCGCTCTCCGGTTCGTCAAGCATGATAAAATCCGGGTTCTGGATCATCAGCTGGAGCACTTCACTGCGCTTGATCTCGCCACCGGAGAAACCCTTGTTGATGTCCCTCTCAAGGAATTTATCCATGTGGAGGGATTTGGCCAGTTCCGGAATGTCCTCTTTTTTGGTCCGGGAAATCGCGGTGAGAAGTTTTCCCAGTTTCAGGCCGGATATCGTCGGGGGGCGCTGGAAGAGCATGCCGACTCCCCTCTTTGCCCGTTCGTGGGCCTTCATCCGGGTCACATCCTCACCTTTGAACGTAATCGTCCCTTCCGTGATGGTATAATTTGAGTACCCCATGAGTGTCATCAGGAGCGTTGTCTTCCCCGACCCATTGGGGCCAAGGAGCACATGGGTCTCACCCTCACCGATGTGGAGATTGATGTCGTGCAACACTTCTTTGTCGCCGACCTTCACATGCAGGTCTTTGATATCCAGCATAACCTAATCGTAGACAATATGTCCATTGCTGCATTAAACGCTTTTCTCGTTGACATTCCCGCACCGTGATTCGGTATCTTTTACTCATTCGGATGGTACAGTATCCTGTGGTACTGAGTAATAATGCCGAAAAAAGTCAGGGACACGGAGGGAAAAGTCAGGATCCGCCGGGGATCTCAGGATGCACAACAGAATCTGCATACGGAAGAATCCCCGGAGATCCTCCCTTTCATCAACCGCATCATCTGCGGGGATGCACAGAACACCCTTGCCTGCATTCCTGACCGGAGTGTTGATCTGATCATCACATCACCCCCCTATAACTTCGGCCATTCCTATGCCCAGGATCCCCATGGCGATACCCGGGAGTGGAATGAATATTTTGAAAAACTTCTCGGGGTCTGGAGAGAATGCGAACGGGTGCTGAAACCCGGTGGCAGGATGGCGGTGAATGTCCAGCCCCTCTTCTCGGATTATGTTCCCACCCATCATATCATCTCACGGCAACTGGCAGGCCTCGGCCTGCTCTGGAGGGCGGAATTACTCTGGGAGAAGAACAATTACAATGCAAAGTATACGGCATGGGGGAGCTGGAAGTCCCCCTCAATGCCCTACATCAAATACACGTGGGAATTCATCGAGGTTTTTGACAAGGAATCCCATAAGAAGACCGGCCGGAAAGAAGATATCGATATCTCGGCGGACGAGTTCAAGGAATGGGTCTTAGGGCGGTGGACATTTCCCCCGGAGACCCGGATGAAAGACTATGATCACCCGGCCATGTTCCCGGAAGAATTACCTCGGCGGCTCATGAAACTCCTCTCGTACAAAAACGACATCGTGCTCGATCCGTTCAACGGCGCAGGTACGACAACCCTTGTGGCCTGGAAGCTTGGGCGGCGGTTTATCGGGATCGACGTGTCGGAACAATATTCCCGCGAGGCTATGGTGAGGCTGGATGCAGCCGGGGACACTGGCTGCGAACCGGCATCCTATCCAGCGCCCCGAATGGTCCATCCTCGTGAATTTTAAAAATAATGCTCTCTTCTGAATATTACGCTGGCAGATGTGCTGTCACGTACTGGTAGGTACCCTTACGGTCATACTGGTGATCGAGAATATAATTATGAATCTCCGCGTACTGCAGGCGCGTCTTCTGCAGGTCATTGTAGATCGGGACGCGCTGGTTGTAATTCTTCGCATCACGCTCTGCGTAGTAGCCATCCATTTCGGTTTTCAGCGAATCGATCCGGGTGGTAAGATCCACAACCTTCGTTTCAGAGGACATCAGTACGGAATCCAGATACAACGCCTCCTTACAACTTCCGAAGGTCTTCGTGCCGTTTCCTACCCGAATCACCTGGGGATCAGACTGAAGCGGCACGCCCTCTCTGAGGGTATCTGTGGGGATTCCCACGAACGAGATGTTGGTGGTCTCGATGAATGCGTATCCGGTCTGCCTGTATTCCCCGCCCGGGCAAACTACCCCGACTGCCATATGTGACTCCGGTGTAAACGACAACAGTGAGACATTATATCCTTCCCTTGAAAGGATGCCCGCAAGGAGCAGACTCTTGTCATCGCAGTCCCCGGAAGAATCTACGTAGGTCTCAATGGGAAACTTCGGCGGATTCTCGCCGATTGTTTCATAGCGGATCGACTGGACAAATACCGCGATCAGTTCGAGATATTCGTCATCGTCAAGACGTTGCTCGTCCCGGATCGATCGCAGGGTATGGATAAGATCGGTATAGAACTGCTCCTGGGTGGGATCATGGATCATCGCGAGGTATGTTCTCTGAAGCCACACGTCATCTGAGACATTTCCTTTGATCTGGGTCTCCTTATCTGCTGCCTTTGCCCCGCTATACACGGAAGGGTCGACCGGGCTTGAAACGGAGATTCGTGTCTGTTCAAACGGAAACGAATGGACCGGCACGGGTAGTGAGATATCGGTCTTCTGTGGTTCGATATGCGGGGGAATGATCGTATCCTGGTTCAGGATAAGGTTTGCACAAACACTGACGATTGCGAGGAGGAGCAGGATACCCGCCACATATTTTAAAGACCGGTAGTGGGGATTCATTAAACCTCACACAATCTCCTGCAAATGGGCAATCGAGTCCATAATCGCGTCAGGTTTGATCGATGAATTCCGCAGGCACTCCTCACGGAATTTTCCGGTACGGACAAGGATGCCGGCCATGCCGGCCGCTTGTGCCCCGCCAACATCCGTGCAGAGATCGTCCCCGATCATTGCAACCTGTCCGGGCTGGAGGTTCATATCCTTCAGGGCAAGTTCAAAGAAGGTCTTTGATGGCTTTCCCATTATCAGAGCCTGTTTTCCCGTTGCGAATTCGAGTGCGGATACAAACGGTCCGGCAGACAGTGAGAGACCGTCCTGTGCCATCCAGTACCGGTCTTTTTCAAGCGCGATCAGTTCCGCGCCGTCCATCAGGAGCCGAAAGGCAGTATTCAGGCTGCCGTACGTCACGATCTCTCCTGCATCTCCTACAATGACATAATCCGCGTTTTCTAAGGCGCGGGTTCCGGCATCGGTAAAGTCCCGGTCCACGTCCCCGGTGGTCAGGAGGAAGAAGCGGTCCTTTACGGTCTTTTTCATGTGGGCGACCGCTGCCCGTGGAGGGGTGAAGATGTACTCTTCGGGAATCGCAAAGCCCATTGCAGATAACTGAGAGGAGATTGTCTTACGGCATTTCCGTGTGGTATTCGAGATGCACCGGAACGGTACCTCGTTTTTTGTGAGGTACTGGATCGCCTCGCAGGCTCCCGGCACCGGTCTTCCCCCGATGTAAAGCACGCCGTCAAGATCGATCAATACGCCCTCGGGTTTCATCTGCGCCTCCCATATACATCAATAATACTCGGGAAAAACAATTCCCCTGCCCGGGTTGTATCCATGATACCCGATCGGGTTGTTGCATTGCCTGATGGATAAATCATCGCTGTCAGAGGCTGCACCTGCCCCGCCGTCACTTTCACGCCGCCCGCCCGGGGATTTAAACGCCCGTACCGGGATGTTGTATCCGGAAGATGTCGGCTGTTCCTGCTCCTTCACGTGTTGGCTCGCTCTGGCAGCAGCGGATGCAGGCAGTACGGGAATATGAGGTTGTCCGCGACGGCAATGCGTTCGGGGCCGGTTTTTCAAACTCCTTTGTTTACTCATCAGAATACGAGGAGGCCCGCCGCTATCTTGACACGCTCCTCTCACGGTACCGGGGAATGACCATTGGCGAACAGTTCCGGGGCAAAGAGATCGTCAATGATGGCGGTATCTGTTTTTCCCTAGAATCCCGCCAGGATCTATCACCCCCTGCATTCGATCTCGACCGTTTCAGGACGGATCTCAGAGAGGATCTGACGCTTGTTCATGGGATCGGCCCGGCAACCCGGAAGAGACTGATTGCACGGGGATATCATTCAATACCGGATCTGCTGGAGCATCCACTATTGAGATTACCTGCAAACCGTGTCCTTACCTGTCTGTCTGGTGGAGATACAGCTGCTATCATGGACCTGGTCGGCAGCCGGCACGCAAAATCCCATCCCTCGGTGCTGGGGACCGCCGGACTCCATGAACCGGAAGACTACGTGTTTGTCGATATCGAGACGCTCGGATTGTTCTCACGTCCCATCATCCTCTTCGGGATCGGGGTGATCGATAACGAGCAGCTTGTCGTCCGCCAGTTCCTGCTGCGCGACATCGCGGAGGAGCAGGCGGCACTCATTGCAACGGTGGAACACTTGTTACGGGATCGGCCGGCGCTCGTTACCTTCAATGGCAAATCGTTCGACCTCCCCTACATCACCGACCGTCTCGCGTATTATGGCATGGCCTCTCCCGTAAGGATCCCGCACTTCGATGTCCTCCATTTCAGCCGCCGCAGGTGGAAAGACCAGTTCCCTTCGCTGCGCCTGGCAGTTCTTGAACGGGAGATTCTCGGCGTTCGCCGGAACGATGATATCCCTGGGCAGATGGTGCCCGAATTTTACGAAACATATCAACGGACCGGAAACATCGGGCCGCTCGTACCGATCGTTGAACATAACCGGCAGGACGTGATCTCGCTCGCGCTGCTCTTCTTCCATCTCCTGGGGGAGTCCTATGGCTGTCAGTGATCTGATCCGGCTCCTGAACGTGAACCCGGTCTATCGCACCCGGCTCGTCCATATGAAGACAACCGAGCCGGAACCCCCCCGGCACGGGCTGCTGGATTCACCACTCTCGCACGCACTGGATGCCTATCTTGAGCAAAATGGAATCCGACTCTATTCGCACCAGTGTGAGGCGATCAACCATGCACGGGCCGGAAAGAATGTGATCCTTACTACGTCCACAGCGAGCGGCAAGACCCTTGCCTTCAACCTCCCGGTCTTCAGCCAGCTTGAGGCGCATGCGGATTCCCGTGCACTCTATCTCTACCCGACAAAAGCCCTCTCGAACGACCAGCTCCTGACGCTTGAAGAGATGGCAACGTTCACCGGGATCGCAGCAAAGCCCGCCATCTATGACGGGGACACGCCCCAGTCAAAGCGATCCGCGATCCGCGAACACGCACGCATCATCATCTCCAATCCCCATGAACTGCACCAGGTGCTCTCGTGGCATGCGAAGTGGCAGCCGTTCTTCTCGAACCTGGACTATATCGTTATCGACGAAGCCCACCGGTACCGGGGGGTGTTCGGATCACATATTGCGTTTGTGATCCGGCGCCTCCTGCGCATCTGCCGGCATTACGGTGCAAACCCCCGGTTCATCCTCTCAACGGCAACACTGGCAAACCCGCGCGAGTTTGCACGTGATCTCACCGGGCAGGAGTTCGCGCTTGTCGATAATGACGGCTCACCGCACGGCAGGAAAAATTTCGTATTGTACAATCCGTTTTATGACGGTATCAGCGAACGCTCCCTGCACCAGGAGACGAAAGATCTTCTCGTCTCGTGCGTGAAAGAGGATCTCCAGACCCTCTGCTTCACCGGGTCCCGGAAGATGGCCGAGCTTGTCACGGTCTGGGCGCGGGACGATGCCCGCCGGATCTCCGAGCGGCTTGCGGAATCCATCTCTGTGTACCGGGCGGGTTTCCTTCCTGAGGAACGGCGGGCCATCGAGCGGCAGCTCAAAGGGGGGACCATGAAGGGCGTAGTCTCCACCAATGCCCTTGAACTGGGCATCGATGTCGGCTCGCTGGATGCAGTGATCCTCTCCGGGTATCCCGGGACGATGATGTCCACCCGCCAGCAGGTCGGCCGGGCCGGGCGGAAAGGGGGGGAATCGCTCGCGGTTCTCGTGGCACAGGCAAATCCCCTTGACCAGTACTTCATGCACCACCCGGATCAGTTCTTCGACCGCTGCCATGAACATGCAATCATCGATACCGCAAACCCGTACATCGTCTCCGGGCACCTCCTCTGTGCGGCTGCCGAACTGCCCGTCAATGAAGAGACCGACCGGCAGTTTTTTGGTGAATCTCTATCGGGACTCCTTCTTGAACTTGAATCCGATGACCTGTTGCGGAGAACCTCCCGCGGGTGGGTGTATACCGGGCGCGGCCGGGCCACGGATGCCGTGAAACTCGACGGGGTTCCCGGAGAAACGTTCCGGGTGATGTGTCATGGCCGGCTGCTTGAGACCCTGGATCGCGGTCAGGCATATCGCGAAGCCCATAAGGGCGCGATCATGCTCCACCAGGGAGAGACGTTTGTCGTCAACGAGATGGACCTTGAGACACATACGATCCGGGTGACGGAAACGGATGTGGACTATTATACGCAACCGCTGAAAGAAGCGGACCTCTCCATCATCGAGACCCTGGAGACCCGGACGGTTAACGGTGTCCGGTGCGCCTTCGGGGTCGTGGATGTTACGGAGCAGTATACCGGTTACAAGATCAAACGGGGTGATACCATCATCGGTGTGGAACCCCTGTCCCTTCCCGCTCTCACGTTCAGGACGAAGGCCTTCTGGTTTATCCTCCCCGAATCCATTGAACAAAAAGTGACCGGGGCCGGTCTTGATCTTGCCGGGGGACTGCACGGGGCGGAACACGCGATCATTGCACTCATGCCCCTGCACGTGATCTGCGACCGGTGGGACATTGGCGGCCTGTCATCACCAGCGTTTGGGGAGGCTGGCGAACCCGCAGTCTTTGTCTATGATGCGTATGAAGGTGGTATCGGGCTTGCGGAGAAGGCATTCGGGATTCTTCCCGACCTCTTCGCCAGTGTTTTCGAGCTGGTACGAGACTGCCCGTGCGAGACCGGCTGCCCCTCCTGTATCTACTCCCCAAAGTGCGGGAACGACAACCAGCCGCTGGACAAGGACGCGACCCGGCTCATCCTCAAGGAGCTGTGCAGGGGACCTGAATCGCCGAAGGCTGCGGGGACCGGGGTGGCGGGAATGATGCCGGTTACTCCGTGAGAATCATACCGACCAGGAATTATTCCTAACTACTAGAGGATTCCTTTATGATTGCGGTGGCTGAACGACTGACGCTCACTTCATTTGCACTTTGGGCCGGGGATTATCTATTTTTAAATTCCCTGTTCGAAGAGAACCTGAGCAACGATTCACAAGCAGACGAAAGAGTAAATGTATCACAACTTTTCCAAGAGATCGATAAAGAAAATTTTGACTGGTTCACAGAAAATCAGAGATACTTGACAGATGGGCCCTTAAAAAAGCAATATTTGATTTTGGAAACAGACAATTTACGCGCAACGGTCTGGAAGGTTACAGATTTTGAATATTGTATGAGGGGTTACTTAAAGAAACTCGAGGGAGAAGACGTCCTGCTCAAGGGCGTATCTAAACTACAATCTCGCATAACAAAAGACCATAATCCTGACGAAGGTTTTGGCCAAGAATTGACTTTTGGTTGAAAAAAAAATTGCATCATCAGAGTCGACGAGATGGGCTTAATTGAAGTAACTTATTACATTTGCGATCGCAATTCGGCAAGGAAACAGCAAAAAATCATTCGACTTTTCAAACGCTTGTTAAGAAATTTTGAGAGCGGCATGGAAAGAGATCCCACCAAAAAGACAAATGAGGTGAACTGATTGTGACAAATGGTCGGAGTTTAGAGAACCTCGTCGAAATCTTAAAGAGAATGGATTGATAAGTGGATTGAAAACACCCAAAAATACTGTTAATCTTTAAACCACTGGAATCCGTTAGATCGTGTCAAAAAAATCGGAAAAATTCTATAAAATTTTCTTATGAGGTCTATGAGTTAACCTTTAGCCACTAAAGACCCTAACTAAAAATAATTGTAATCGAGTATACAAATGACGGATGAAAGAATCCCAGTCATCCCAAATCTCCCTAGTGAGGTAAAAGCAGCTATAGATAACAAACAGCTCGCGGTCTTTATCGGAGCCGGCGCATCTGCAATAATTGGCTGTGATAATTGGAGACGGCTTGCTGAAAATTTAGTAGAAAAATGTTTTGAAACACCGAAATTAGACGATAAAAACCAGAAGTGTATAAATTATAAAGTTCGGGAATCATTGCTGCAAATAAACGATCCAAAAAAGATCATCACAATCTGCAAGTATATTCTGGAAAAAAATGTTAATCGCGACGAATTTTTCGACATTGTGAAACAATCTCTGGAACCCAAATCAAAACATTCGAGATTCAATTTCTATAATGAACTATATGGTCTTCGAAGCTTGTTCATCACAACAAATATCGATGAACATTTTGATAAACTATTTAATAAATCCCAAATCGTATGTCGCCGAGGGAGTTTTACCCTAAAAAATATTGATCCGGCCAAGTTATACCATATTCATGGTTCCATATCTGAAGATATTACAGTGATACTCACCGTTAAGGAATATCTTGATCGTTATTCAAATGATGCAGATTTTCAACGATTCTTACAGGAAATTTTTTCATCTAAAGTAGTTTTATTCGTGGGTTATGGACTCAACGAATACGAGGTCCTAGACTTTTTAATTACAAAAACCGGGATGTCGATACCGGAGAAACCAAGACATTTTATTTTGCGATCTTATTACAGTGGAGAAGAAACACTTCTTGAATTTGATGAACACTATTTTTCACAATTAGGTGTTCGCGTCATCGCTTTCAACAAGGATGAGTCAGGAAATAATCAACTTTATGAAATTATCCGAAAATGGAAGACTGAAATAAGTCAGACGACTCAATTTTTAATCCACACGTTTGAAGATATAAAGAAGGCTGCAAACAACTATGATCCGTCCGACAGAGACCAGATTCTTCAATTGATCACTGAAGGATCAATGAGGCAGGAGTTTTTTAAACAGTTATCGCAGTCGGCTGACCCTGCACCATGGTTAGGCCCACTTAAAAACAATGGTTATTTTGTTCCCAAGAATTACGAGGTTGCTACGCCGGCCTATTACGATTTTTTATCTCAGTTGGCCGCTCTGGAAAATGCCGCAAAAATCAATTCAGTTACCCCATTAAAAGAAACGACTGATACGATTGTTGAAATTATCAATTCGCTTATAGATTACCGTGATGAAAATGGCAAACGATTCGAGAATGATTGGATTGATCGATACGTTGTCAGAATTATCTTTTTGTTGGAATTGGATTTGATTGAGGATTACTACTTCAATCACGTGAGAAAGTGTTTAGAGTCAAATTATGATCCGCTATTAATTTCAGGGGAAATAGAAGAAACCCTCTTCCCAAAATTGATAGAGAATAATGCTAAAACTCAAATTTTGAAAATCCTCAACATTATCTTTGAATTCAAAAAATGCGTTCCTCCGAAATTTGAATTATACACAACATTGATCGATCATTATTATCTCGAAGAAATTGTCAAAAAATATACGGAAGACGTTATCCGTATCTGTGGTCTTGAAGCTGTTTGTGTTGCTCTTGAAAAAGTTGAAGCTGTCCTCAAAGTCGATTCAACCCAGTTCCATGAGATTTGGATTCCCTCCATCGACGAGAATGATAAAGAAGATCGTGACGACTCTCAATTGGTTCATTTCATATGGTCCGGATTCTCAATATTGGGTCCGACTCAAATTCGCCAGAAAATCAATGAGTTATTGCAAAAAGATCCTCCAATTTTCAGAAGGATCGGAATATGTGCAATAGATCACAATTATCGAGAGCTTAAAAATTTGTTCTGGGGATTAACATACAATCCCTTACAAGAATATCATACCGAAACTGAAGTATATGAATTATTGAAAAATCACTGTCATGAATTCTCAAAGGATGAGATTCATAAAACGATAACATGGATAGAGACTAAAAACTATCATGAAGACAGGCTATCCCGAAATCCGAAAGAAACGGAATTATATCTAGCCCGGGAAAAAAAGGGATGGCTTTCAGCAATCCTGGAATCGGATGATCCGGATGTAAAAAAATCATTTGCGGAGTATCATGCGATATTTTCAGGAGAAGTTAAACCCCGGGAAAAAAGGATAACTGGACCTTATTTAATCAAAGATGCCAGTCCGATCACTAAAGAACATTTTTTGCAAAAATCAAATGCTGATATTATCCTGTTTCTTAACACTTTCAGAGAGGATTCCTCTGGTTCAAGTATATTATCTTCACGAGCATTATGCGATGTTTTTCGACAATCAATTATTGAAAATCCAAAGCGATTCGTGAATGATTTGGTATCTTTTCTTGAGTTGAAACGATCCTATCAATATGGGTTGTTAATTGGCCTGACGGAAGCCTGGCGTGCTGAAAAGGCTTTTGAATGGGATAATATTTTCGATTTTTTAAACGCAGTTATCGAGTCCGATACTTTTTGGACAGAAGTTTATGAAGAAGATAAGTCAAACTACAGAAATTGGATAGTCTCCCAGATCGCAGATTTAATTGAAGTCGGCACCGCCAAAGATAACCATTTATTCAATCTAGCCCTTTTACCAAAGGCTGAAAAAATACTATTGGTCCTTGCCAAACGATCAGACGAGCCTCTTTTTGACATGGGAGATCTCTCGAATTCCGTTCTGAATTCATCTAAGGGAAAGATATATTCAGCGATGATCAATTATTCACTGTGTTATGCACGACATTATCGAAAAGATAGCGAAAGTAGATTTAGTGAATTAATAAAAGAAGATTTCACCAGACGATTAGATCCGCAAATTGAACATTCAGTAGAATTTTCATTATCACTTGGGAAATTTTTGACAAATCTTTGTTATCTTGATAAGCATTGGGTGAGAGAAAATATCAACAGAATTTTTCCAAAAGAAGACGAAAATCATTGGAAATCCGCATTTACAGGTTATTTATCATACTCAAACACAGTGTATGTAAAAATCTATTCTCTGCTTCGGTTGAATGGTCATTACCTAAAAGCGCTAAATACCGAATTTAAAGATCCTCATGTTACGGAACATCTGGTTCAGCACATATGTATTGGATATATGGAAGGTCTCGAAAATCTCAATGACGAAACCAGTCTCATCAATCAAATCCTGAGTAATTGGAATCCGAAACACGTAATAGAACTTATCCGATTTTTAAAATGGTTCAACAAAGATTCAACTCCTGATAAAAAAGAAAAAATTATCGCATTATGGAGAATTATCATCTCAAAAGGTTCTTCGGATCTAGAAAACGCCGACAACATAGAGATTCTATCTGAATTGAATGACTGGATATCGTTGATCGATGTTCTGAATGGAGAAACGCAGGGATGGCTAGTATGTTCTGCAAAATATGTATCATCCCATGATTTCACTTTTATTGATCAATTGATTAAACACGCGGAAATTACCCCAAAATATGCCGGAGAAATTTTTCTTTCAATGTTAAGTGGGGGGCATTTTTTCCATTACAATAAAGAAAAAATTATCCAGTTTGTGACAATTTTATTCGGGAAAAAAGAAGAAACTGCAGTGAGAATCTGCAATCGTTATTTAGAAGCCGGGTTTGATTTTCTAGTTCCTCTTCAAAAGGAAAATTTAGAAAAATAACGGGAGCCCCAAATTCCACAAAATTATAGTTCTCATTTCTCCAACATCCGTCTTCTCAACGTCAATTCGATCACATTATTGACCCCGGTACCCGGGCAGAAAGCGGTTCACTTAAAAAGGTTGAATGATCCTTTTTCAGTCGCGACACATTTCTCACCCTCCCCCATCATCCCCGCCACCATCCCGCCGATGATCAGATCGATCCGCCGCATCCGGTCCTTGATCCTGGTCCAGGAATCTTCGTCCACAAACTCAGAAATGTCTGCATCGTCTGAATACACGAGAAGTTTTTCCGTGTTGTAGCGATGTCGCCCGGGATCGGCAGCCGCATCATCAGGTTCGGCCGTCGCCACTGACCATCCCATGATCCAAACACGGGGGCAGCTATCGGGCCTCCTCGAAAGCCGGACAATCTTCGGTGTCTCCGGGTACGGTGGATTCCCGGTCGGCCGATCGTTGACCTCGCCCTCATGCAGTCCGAGGGGTCCCGGCTGTCCCCCACCAAGCATAACGCGGAGCGTGTCGCGGAGGGAGGGGCCGAAGTCCTCATCGCCCGCTGATGCGAGCGCATCGACTGCATCGAGCACCTGATCGATGGCCGGAATCCCGGCCTTGAAATTGTCGCCGACATAGGCATCGATCATCATCGCGAACTGGCCCTCTTCCATGTCTGGATCCGCCATCGCACTCACCGAGACCGAAACGAGCTCGGCGATGCCGGATCTCTCCAGGTCCTTCCTGATGTCCGGGCGGAGTGCATCGATCAGTTTCATCCTTCCCCCTCCATCACCTTCGCCGCGAGCCGCCGCGCTTCAGCTGCCCTAGTCTCCGCTTCCGGATCTTCCTGGAGGAAGACCGGATCGATCTCGTCGCGGATACTGTACCGGGGTTTGCCGTCATCCATCATCGCTGCCCAGACCGAGAGCCGGTACAGGCACTTCTCCTCCTCCCCACTTTTCCGGAGAGAGGTGAAGAGGCGGCGCGTTGTCTGCGAGCCCGTAGCCATGATCGTCTGCTCGCAGACGCTTGCCAGGAGTCCGATTCTCTCCCGCATCCATTCCGACGAGACCGCATTCTGGTTGATCGCGGCAAGATAGTCCATGGCGATCGATTCCCGGTCCGGTCCCTTCTCGATCGTTCCTACGACCTGCATCTGGAGAACCAGAAATTCCTGTCCCCTGAGCAGGCCCTCCCGGACTTCCTCAGCGGTCCGTTCTGGCACATCCAGAGGATACTGCGGCGTACCGAGGACTTCGAAGACCGGTTCGGATCTCTCCGGGTTCTCATCGCCGGCTATCCCTCCCTGTACAACCATTGGTCCGGCAGAGGTTTCGCGGCTGTGCGCCCGATCGTGGGGTTGTCTGCCCCGGTGGTGCCGTTTTGCGCCCGGCAGGGGCCGGGGCTTCCCGCCCGCAAGTACCCGCTCGATCTCCTGCCGGCAGGCGAGCGCCCGGCCGGCAAGGCCGGCATCGATCTCAAGGAACTCCGGATCGATCCGGTCGAGGACCCGGGTCCGGCGCGATTTGTCCTCAGAGACTCGCCCGGCAACGACCAGCCGGTACAGCATCCGGTCCATCCCGCCGTCTTTCTCCACGAGTGCAAGGAGCCGGTACCGGGCCGGGTCTTCCATATCGAGGATGTATGACCGGCAGACACCGGAGAGGCGGGCGTTGATATCCGGGATCCCCTCTTCTTTCCCGTCGGGCCGGTGCGGTGGCGTGAACTCAAGCATGATGCCGGGCCCCTGCTCGTGCTGCACGAATTTTACATGGAGCTCGGCACCGCCGAGCACATCTTCATCGAATTCAAGGTAATCGTTCTTCTTCGTTGTTTCGCTCATAGATACTGACCTCCTCACAGGCCTCCAACATTCTTATCGTCGGTACATTCATGGAGATCCCCGGTGGCCGAAAAGGGGGTTTTCCGGACAGGGTCTCCAGTCCGTCCGGATCGGAAAAACCGCACTGGCCGCTTGCCATATGTGGTTATTTCCGGGCGCGGAGATGGTGCATTTACGCGAATCTGGGGCGAAAATGACATTTTCCCAAAATCGATGTGTGGTTTAGGGGAACGAACCTGCCGGTCCGGCCGGTATGAGGGCCTGAAGGAGGCTGAAATGGCCTCAGATGGGTTCATCTCCGATCCCCGTTCCCAACCCCGGCAATACCGGGGCAACGATCCCCTGGTGGATCCTTTGTATCCCTCCGGTGGCCGGAGTACCGCTTTCCGGACGGGACCTCCAGCCAGTCCGGATCGGAAAAACTGCACTAACGGCTTGCCATATGTGGTTATTCCCGGGCCTGAAAATGGTGCATTTACGCCAATCGGGGGCGAAAATGGCATTTTTCCAAAATTGGTGTGTGGTTTTTGGGAACGAACCTGTCGATCCGGCCGGCAGGAGGCCCGAACAGGGGCTGAAATGACCTCCGATGGGTTCATCTCCGATCTCCCTCCCCGTTGCCCCCGGCAGCATTCCCCGATCCTGCCCGGGCCGGGGATCTCCTGCCGGTTTTTCCTGCTGCTGTCCCGCTGCTCTCGCGGCACATCAGCTCCAGGATTGCCGGGTGGATGAGATCCCGTATCCCTGCGGCCTTACGCACCGCGTTCCGTTTCCGGTGCCAGCGGCGGAAGATCTCGTACGGGTCCGGTGGAGGCGGCGATGCCGGCACGGTCGCCGCGTTGGCCGCAGTTGTTTCCGCGCTTCCGGTCTTTACCGAAAGAGCCGGCGTTTCTGCGGGTGACAACCCGAGACTGTCGATCTCTTCCACGCCCGTATCCCCGACTTTGAAGTACCGGAGCGTTCCGTACCGCGAGTACAGCCAGAGCTCGCAGGAGACCGGTCCCTGCCGGGGGACGGCCCTGAGTCCTGCAATCGTCGTGGCGAATTCTGATTCGATCTGCCGGATGTCCGCGGAGATTTTCTGTGCGAACCGTATCCGGACGATCACGAACCTGCCGCTCCCCGCGATGATAAAATCGCCGAGGTTGAAGAGCGACGGGATGAAGATCATCACGTGGCCCCTCCGGGTTGCGATGGGGAGCGCAAACGCAATTCCCCGGGGCATATCAGTCCCTCCTTTCACGGAGTGCATCTCCTCCGGATCGTTCGGCTGCCGGCGCTTGCGCCCGCTGTCGGTCCCGGAACCATTCTTGTGTTCATGGTTGTTCACCTGAATTTCTGATGTATTGTCTGTGTTCTCCTCGTGTTTCTGCGACACTGCGTCAGGCGGCAGGTCCCCTAATGCGAGATTGAAACCGGGAAAATGCGCCTGCGTCGTGTACGGGGCTGGGTGGCCATGCCGCTACCCGGGGATTTTTTGTTTAGACCCTGCGGGTGCGGCACGCGATACTTCCCACAAAGCCTCCGGGGTACGGGTGTACCCGGCCGCTACCGCCGAACGGGAAGCGGCGAACCTTGTGATTAGCTCATGTCCGATGCGGTCTGTTATATATTTGGTGGTGAAAGGTTGTGACGAAATAATTTTCGACAGGCAACGGGGCACAAAATGCGGCTGAAATTGCTATAACCATTCGATTAGCTGATTGAACTGCGCGGAAGTATCTTACTGTTCGATCCAGGAAATTCCGGGTACTTAAAAAAAAGGGGATAAAATCCTGGAGGATAAAACGTCCGGGAGATGAGGATCGTCTTCGACGGATTCAGTGTCGACGCTAGGGGATCGTTGTCCTGACCGGCCTAAAAAGATCCCGCATCGAAGTCCATTCCGCACGATCTTTAGTCCTCCAGCACGACCCGGCTCTCTGGTTTCTCCGGTAGCTCCGCTGTTTCCAGCTCGTCGTCAAAGATGAACAGTTCATCGATGGTCGCGTTCAGTGTTGTCGCCACATCGTGGGCAAGTTTGAGCGAGGGATTGTATTTCCCCTGCTCCAGGAAGACGATCGTCTCCCGGCGCACGCCGACTTTTTTTGCCAGGTCGTCCTGGGTCAGCGAGAGGCGATTGCGGTATTCCTTTATCCGTGTCTGCATAGGGTCCCCGGAACCGGTAATCCCGGTCTGGTCGTTTTCATAGTTATTCTCAGTGATGCAGGGACAATACCCTGTCACTCAACATCTCCTTTCCGGAAGAGCCACGCCTGGTAGACCACTGCCGAGAGTGCAAGGACGAGGATCGAGAGCGCGAGTGCATTCTGTACGCTGAGTGTGAGCACGTTGAGGTAATCCAGCCAGAAGAGAGCGAACATAAACAAGAGGCCGGTCAGCCAGGCATACGTGATACCGTATGCCCCAATCTTCTTCGACCGCTCATCAGATTCCGGGTCCTCGCCATATTTCCGGTGATTGATGATACCGGTAAACAGGAAGACAATCCCTGCAGCCGTTAACATGGATCCCATGCCGGCTTCCCCTGCGGTCAGCACGATTGAGATGATTCCGCTCGTCAGCATCAGCGCTCCGATAATAATACGGTACATGTTTCTTGGTTTCATGGTCTTTCTCCTCGGATGTTCTTCCTATCCGCCCCATCTTCCGATTCTCGTACAAATCTCCCCATCTGATCAGGCATCTGCATCACCTTTGCGGGACAGGTACACCAGAAAAACTACAGCGGACAGGAGAAACAGGAGGAGGGAGATGCCCAGCGCGAGCAGGGTGCCCGGTCTCCAGATCCCGAAATATTCTGCCCAGAATAAAAAGACGATTCCAACAACTCCGATCATCCACGAATACGAGAGCCCAAATGCCCCGTTTTTTCTCGTCCGTTCATCGGATTCGGGCTCTTCTGCCGATCGTTTCCTCCGGACAAGGAGGGCGATGATCAGGGCAAGACTTGCTACAAGCAGTACCAGAGGTATGATGGTATTGTTGTCATAAACAAATATCATCACCATTGCGATGAGCAGAAGCATTGCACTGATGAGATTCAGGTCACTGTTTTTCAGCCTCATTCTGTACCCCCATTGTGTGTTATTTATTTCTAACACCAATCCATATTAATGTTATCTATATCTAACAAAATTTGCATTTACGGCCCATAATGTTCTCTTTTTCGAACAATCTTGATTTCTGAATAGGTTATAGTATCTTAATAGTATCCTGCATCCCACAGGTATCTATCACATGGATCACCCGCCCAACTTCAAGGAGATCATTGCCCGGTCCCCCATCGTCTTCACCATTGGCGTTGCCGGGGACAGCGGGTCGGGAAAGACCACGTTCACAAACGCGATCCGGCAGATATTCGGGCCGGATCTGGTCTCCACCATCACGCTGGACGATTACCATAAGTACGACCGGGAAGAACGCAAACAACGTGACATCACCCCCCTTCACCCGGATGCCAACAATATCACGCAACTCGAAGACGATATCACCCGGTTAAAACAGGGGCTCACCATACAAAAACCGGTATACAACCATACCACCGGCCGGCTCGATCCCCCGGTCCCGTTCTCCCCGCAGAAGATCCTGATCCTCGAAGGGCTGCACACGCTCTTTACTCCTCGCCTGAAGGAACAGATGGACTTCTCCATCTTTGTTGACCCGGAGAAGGAGGTGAAGTACGCGTGGAAACGTCTCCGCGACATGGAGCGCCGGGGCTACAGTTCCACGGAAGTGACGGAGGAGATCGTGCGGCGCGAGAAGGATTATGATATGTACATTGCGCCGCAGCGGTGCGATGCGGATGCCATCATCCGGATTGCCCACTCAAAATACGGGACGGAGAAAGGCCCCGAAAGGAATGTCTACAATATCTCTCTCATGCAGAACCGGATGAACCACCGGATCGCCGATGTCGATCTCAACATCGACCTGAACTCGCTCCTCTCGTTCCATGACCGGGATTTCCTGATTGAGTTCTCCACGCAGTTTGTGGACTGCTCAAAGATGCGGGCGCTCACGTTCGATGGTGAGATGAACTACGATACGATCCGGAAACTGGAGAAGAATATCGAGCACCAGACCGGAGTCCACCCGATCGCCATGTTCGAGGGCCGGGAGATGGCAACCCCCACGGACATTGTCCAGCTCATCCTCTCCTGGCGTATCATTCATCGCCGGATCTTTATCCGGGAACGGATCTAAAAAAGAAATTTTGGCTTATTCGCCGATCACCGAGCGGACTGAGAGGAAGACCGGCCCGCGGACATCGACCTTCTTCTTGTTGTCCGTGACAAAGCGCATTGCGTGTTCGTCGATCTTCAGGTTGATGTCACTGGGGAGTTTTGCCATCTTCACCTGGACCGTTGTTCCCTTCCCGCACCGGGCCGCCTCTTCGATCCTCGCTGCTGCAAGGGCCGAGACGGCACTGAGGTACGTGAGGCCGGTTGTGACGCCCTCTGTCCGCACCTGCTTCCACTTCTCCGCATCCGGGACGCCAAGAACTGAGCCCTCGTGGACAAAGATCTCGTTGGCGCAGGCCGGCCCGCAGAGCTTGGCATTGGACTCGGTCTCTTCCACCACGACCTTCACCTTCAGGTCACCCATCAGGCCTTCCCAGGCATCGAATGCGCAGGGGCCCTGTGCCGTCCCGTTCGCGGCAGCAACCTTGGCGATCGCGGTGGCGAGCATCTTTCCTGCGACCGTGACCGGCTCCTCGCGCAGGTGCACGGCCCGGCTGATCTCCCGGTCGTTCAGGGGCCTGGGGAAGAACTGCGGGAAGCAGAGCTGCCGGACATCGTTTGAGCCGTACGCGATCATCGCAAGCCGCTCCACGCCAAGCCCGAGGTTCATCACCGGGACACCGACCCCATACTCGGCGAGCGCCGAAGGGGAGTACATCCCGAACGTGGCCACCTCGACCCAGCCGTGGACCGGGTGCCGGGCATAGACCTCGGTCTGGGAGTCCGGCATGTAATACTTGGAGCGTTTCTCATCCGGCTGGAAGCGGAAGTCGGTATAGCCGAACGCGGAGAGGAGCGCCTCGCTCACCGCTTTTCCGTCCTCGATCGTCACGTCATCCCCGGCAACGATACAGGATGCGGAGTGATAGGTCATGAGCCGGGTTGGTCCCTCGGCCTGCTCGCGCCGGAAACAGCGGTCCACCGAGAACATCCGAAGGGGCATCGGGCTCTTGTCCCAGATGGAGCCGAGCGTCATGAACCAGCCACTCGTCATGTGGCTTCTGAGGGTGGAGCGCGAGGACTCGGGGGTAAGTGCCCTGAATTCCGGGAAGACTGCATCGAGAATGTGCACGACGAGGGCATCGTCCACACCCAGCACCTTGGAGATCTCATAAGTCAGTTCATCGCCATCGATCTCCGATTTTTTGTAGGCATGGAGCGTCTCCCGCAGGTGCTCTTCGGTCTCCGTGGTCATCGGCTGGTAGTGTTCGTGGGGCTGCCCGGCAGGAGCAGAATCACGGTGCGCCAGAGGATTACCGTGGCTCTGGAGGATCTCGTTGATCTCGTCCAGCTGCTTGCGGGCGATCCCCACGTTCGGGCGCGGGAGGCCGCCTAAGTAGAAGACGCGGTCGAGCACGGCCATTGCCTCGGGCCCGAACTGCCGGTAGATGTCCTTCTCGTCAATGATGACCGGGACCTCCGCTTCATCAAAACCCATCGAGAGGTAGGTCTCGCGCAGCCGGTTGATGGTGGCAAAGACCGGGTGCGCCTGCGCCCGCTTGTATACCCGGCAGGGGTAGGTCTCCGCGTGCGACGCCGGTGTCAGCACCGACGGTCCTTCGTGCCACGCCCCTTCAAAGTTCTCATGTGATCTCTGTTTCCAGTCTTCGGGATTGAATCTCATTGTATACGCTCCAGCACTACCACTCTGCTCAGTGTGTTCTCGTCTTTGAACCGGTAATCGCACGAAGATGCGACCTTCTCCGCAAAGGCCCGCACCTCCGCGTGCTCCGGCATATTCTCTCTTGCCAAACGGTTTCTACTGTATCCCAGATACATATATCCCTTTATCTCCACAAAGCGTGCGCCCGAGTCCTGGACCATGGCCGCATACCGCTCGGGTGCGAAGTCGTTCAGGCCCTTCACCAGCGTGACCCGGATAGCCGACCTGCGGGAACCAAGCAGGGAAAGGCTCTCCTGCACCCGGTCCCAGTAATCCCCCATTGGGCGGCAGACTGCCCGGTAGGTCTCCTCATCCGGTGCGTCCAGCGAGACGTACATCTGGAATGGGCGGCAGCGCCGGAGCATAGCGGGGTTGGTGCCGTTGCTGACAAGGAACGTGGAATACCCGTTGCTGGTGAAGAGATCGATGAGTTCCGGGAGTTGTGAGTATAGTGTCGGCTCTCCTGAGAGCGAGATCGCCACGTGCCGGGGGTCCAGCGCCTCCTGCCACCGCTCATCCGTCACCGTGTTATCGAGCACCGCATTGTACCCGGCCAGCGCCTTCTTCTGGTACCTGGGGATGCCGGCAAGGATCGTTTCAGGAGAACACTCCTCTGCCTCCCGTGGTTCGTGCTCGAACGAGCGCCAGCAGAAGAGGCAGCGCTGGTTGCAGCGCAGGGTCGGGGTCATCTGGACGCAGCGGTGGCTGTCGATCCCGTAGAACTGGTGCTTGTAGCACATCTCCCCGCCGGCAAGCGCCCGCTTGCACCACATGCAGGGCTTGAGTGCCGCCGTGGAAGTCTTTGAAAAAAACTGGTAACCCTGCTTCTGCAGGGGTTTACATGGATCGGATGGCATCGATCCCGAGTGTCTCGAGGGACTCTTTCAAGGTGTTCTGCGCGGCTTTCACGAGCGTCAGCCGGCGATCGCGGATCGTCTTCTCGCTCGTGAGCACCGGCTCGAAGTGGTAGAACGAGTTGAACGTATCGGCAAGTTCGCGGGCGTACGTGGCAAGGATGTGCGGGCGGAGCTCGGCCACCACCCGTTCGATCACTTTGGGGAACTTGGCGATCTGCTTGGCGAGCGCGATCTCCTGCCCGGTCTCCAGGTCGTAACACTCGGTAAACGGCCCGGCTTTCTCAAGGATGCTGCAGGCCCGGGCATGGGCATACTGGATGTAGGGGCCGCTCTGGCGCTCGAAGTCCAGCGCCTCCTTCCAGTCAAAGACCGTGCTCTTCTCCGGGGAGACCTTCACGATATCGTAGCGGATGGCGGCAAGCCCCACCGATTGTGCGATCGCCCTCCGCGACGCCTCGTCCAGTTCCGGTCTCCGCGTGGTCACCTCATCGAATGCCCGCTTGTTGATCTCGGTAATAAGGTCGTCAGCAGAGACGAACTTGCCAGCCCGGGTGCTCATCGAACCCTCGGGCAGCGAGACAAACTCGAAGTGAACGATCTCCGGCACCTTCTCGCCGAGGAGTTTCATGGTGCACTGGAGCTGGGCGCCGATCAGCTTGTGGTCGGCACCGAGGACATCGATGAGGCGGTCGAAGTTTGCCCCTTTCCACGCATGGAAGGCAAGGTCGCGGGCCGCGTAAACCGACGTGCCGTCACTGCGGCGGATGACGTACTTGTTCTCGAACCCGAACTCGGAGAGGTCGAGATAGAGTGTCTCATCCTCGTGGGCCTGCGGCATCCCCTTGAGTTTGCTGATGATCCGTTCCGTATCCCCGTTCCGGATGAAGTCGCTCTCCCAGACAAAGCGGTCGTGGGCAACATTGAGTCCCTTCATCGTGACCTTAAACCCGTCAAGGCAGCGGGCAACCTCTTTTTTGAACTTCTCCACGGTTACCGGATCGCCGCTCTCCACGAGCTGCATCAGGGTATTCACCTGCTGGGTGATCCCGTCGTCCTTCTCGATCTCGCGGTTGGCCGCAATATAGATCCGGGCAATGTGGGCGTCCTCTTTCTCGTTCGGCTGCTGGGTGGAATCAAGGTTGTTGAATCCCCAGACCACGATCGCGATCTGGCGTCCCATGTCGTTGACATAGTACTGCACTTCGAGCGGATAGCCGGCCTTCCGGAAGGCCCGGGCGAGCGTGTCGCCGATGATCGAGTTCCGGATGTGGCCCACGTGCAGGGGCCCGTTCGGGTTGGCGCTGGTGTGTTCGAGCACAACCCGGGTTGTCTTCTGGTCAAGGTTCCCGTACCCCGGCTGGACCGCGGCGCGGAGAACTTCGCTCACGTAGGCTTTGCCAAAGATGAAGTTGATGTACGGCCCCTTTGCCTCGATGGTGATGCCGGAGAGATCCGGGCGTTTCTGCAATTCTGCCACAATGTCCTGGGCAATCTTCACGGGCGCCTGCTTCTTCTGTTTTGCCAGGGCAAACGCCACGGTCGATGCGAGATCCGCATGCTCTCCCCCGTCGGTCAGGAGTGCATCGGAAGCCCCGGTCGCCGCTTTGATCGCCGTCTCTATGGTGGTGAAAATATCGTGTGGCATCTAGTATCCCGTCCTGTAACGGAGGATGGCCGCCACTCCGCCGAATGCCGTGTAGAGGATCGACCCCTCCTCGAAATCATCAGAGATGATCTCCACTTTTGCGCTGCTCTGGTCGGCCAGTTTCGTCAATTCATCGACGATATCGATCTCCTCTTCAAGGACCAGCGGCGCCGAACACTTCGGGCAGTTCCCGAACGCGATGTCCGCCACGGTCTTGCCGGGTTCGACATTCACGGTCTTCTCGGTGACGTAATCACAGTTCTGGCACTTGATGTGCAGCCGTGATTTCCGGAGCCGTCCTGAAAGGAGGAGGATATCCACGGCCCCGATCTCAAGATTGTGCCGGATGCTCTCTTCCCCGTATGCAGCAAGGCCGTCGTCCTTGACGAGTTCTTTTAGGAACCGCTCCATGAACGCCTTCTCCTTGATGACAGTCATGCCTTTCAAGGCATCCTTTGCTGCATCCACCAGTTCAGAGAGCCCGTCCTCGTTGGTGTACGCAACATCGAAGAGCCCGATGATCCGCTTCTGGACCTCGTGATGGAGATACGCGCCCTTCTCGAACTCCTCTTTTGTCGGGCTGGGGCCCCCGATCAGCACGCCCTTGAACCGCTGGAAATAATCCTTCTCGGCAAGGAAGATGGCACTAGCCCGCTCGCCGATCTTGGTATAGAACTCGTCGATGGCGATCTCACGCAGGCGCCCGAACCGGGCCGCCGACTGGCCACCCTTCCTCATCTTGCCCGGTACTGTCGAGTTCGCTCCGTTGATCGGTTCGATCCGGTTGCCGCGCAAAAATCCCCAGTAGGCTTCACGCTTGTCGAGCACGAGGAGGCCGTACACGTACTTCTCCTCGAGCATCTGGAGGAGTGGCGCCAGTTCGAAGTTCGAGCTGCACCGGTACATATAGAGATTGAGCGGTTCCGGCGGCTCGATGATCGTGCACTGGAGATCGGTACGATCGCCGAATGTTTTCACCGTACCGCAGAAGACCGCGAGGCCCTTCTCCGGCGGGCGCTTGTAGTACTTGAGGCGCGAGAGGATGGAGGAGATGGCGCTCTGGACATTGGTCTTGGTCTGCTTGCTCTTGATGTTGGCGCACTGGCCGAACTCGTCCTTGAGCTGGTTGGTCACATCGTAGATCTGCTTGTCGGGCGGGATGTAGAGCGTGATCAGCTCCGTCCCGTCTCCCTGCTGGGCCTGGAGCTTCTCCAGGGTCTTCTTGAATTCATAGCGCTTTCGCGCATCGTCCATCTCTACAATCTCTTCTGCCATTGCCGGACTCGAACCTCTTTAAGTAAAGCTAGTACCTATTCACCCGCGGGTGGCATAAATTTGCGCCCATTGCATAAGGACCCGGTTGTCGACATCATCATTGATCCCGTGGCTCCCCAAAAAGTCGATGAATGTCTTTGGTTCCTGCGCCTGCTTAAAAAGTGCCTCTCCGTTCCCGAACGGGATGATGGGATCGGTGGCATTATGGAAGATCCAGACCGGCCGGGGGGATATTTTTCCTATATATGTACTAGGCTCAAGCGATGTCGCGAACCGGACCGGATCCCCGGTATAGCCCTGTTCGTGTACTGAATCCAGCACGCCCCAGTCCGATGTGGAGATCCCCACGTACCCGGTGAAGCCTGAGTCAACCCCCGCTGCGATGGCGGCGTACCTGCCGCCGTTGCTCGACCCGAGGGCATAAGCCGGCACGGAGTACCGTGTCGAGAGTATCTGGCGCGCGTTCACCAGATCGCAGATCGTCATGTAGTACTGCGGCCATTCCCCGGACTGGAACTTCGTAAAGTCCTGCTGGATTAGCTGCTGGCCAAATGGCACGCCGGGGGTCTCCCCACCTCTCCCCCGGGTGTCGACAAAGAGGAACGCGTACCCCTCTTTTGCATACTGCAGCATCCGCCCCTCGTGGGCGGCAATGGTCTCGCCCGCGCCCGGCACATAGACGACCGCCGCTTTCGGTGTTTTCGGTGCGGCAAGGTATGTGACCACATCCCCGCTTGCGGTATGCAGGATGATCTTCGACTTCGTGTACGTCTCGTTCGCGAAGATCACTTCTTCGCTCGTTGTCATCGGCACGCAGGTCAGAGAGAGAATTCCGTGATCGTCCACGGAATACGTGGATTTCGCTGGTGTGCCGGAACAGCCGGCAAGGGTAGCCGCCAGCACGAGCGCAGCTGAGAGAATAAGAATCGTCAGTCTTCGCATCGTCTTATCCCTCAAGGCAGCGCTGGATCAGGCAGATCGTCTTTCCGTCCACAATCCGGCCATCGCGGATCATCTTTGGCAAGTCCCTGACGGCAACATCGATCACTTCGATCACCTCATCTTCGTCTTTGACATATTCCTGTGAGGGAGTGAGGTCCCGGGCCTCGAAGAGGTAGATCTTCTCGTCCGTGAACCCGGGCGTTGTATAGATGAACCCTTTCGGGACGATAGACGCCGCCGCAAAGCCCGTCTCTTCGATCAGTTCCCGGCCTGCGGTGGCGAGCGGCTCCTCGCCCGGCTCCATCGTGCCGGCTGGGGCCTCGATGATGTACTGGTCGATCGCGTAGCGGTACTGCCGGAGGAGCTTGCACCGGTCTCCCTGCAGGGGAAGGATCGCCACCGCTCCTGAGGGATGCACGATCACCTTCTCCCGTTCTGTCCCGGTCGGGAGCCGGATTTTTTTAAGCTCTATCCAGAGGCGCCTGCCGCGGAAGATCTCCATTTATTCCTCGTACTCGATGGGATCCCTGATATCCGCGGCTTCGAATGCCTCTTTCCGGAAATGGCAGGAACCGCAGGTGCCGCAGGCCTTCCCTTCGTTCCGGTAGCAGGACCAGGTATGCTCGTAGGGCACGCCGAGCCGGATTCCCTCGCGCAGGATATCGGTCTTGGTCATGTGGATGAACGGCGTGAAGAGGGTGATCTTCGTCGTATCCTTTGTCCCGAGATCGATCACCTTCTGGAATGCCTCGATGAATGCCGGACGGCAGTCCGGGTAGCCGCTGTAGTCGAGCGACTGGACCCCGATGAAGATCGCGTCCGCATCCTTTGCCTCGGCAAAGCTCGTGGCAATCGAGAGCAGGTTCGCGTTCCGGAACGGCACGTACGTGTTGGGCACATGCGCCCGGGCCGGGTCGAACGTATCGACAGCAATCGCCTTATCCGTCAGGCTGCTCGCCCCGAACTTTGTGAAGTAATCGAGACTGATCTCCACAAATGCCTGTGCATCCAGCAGGGATGCGATCTTCTTTGCACTGGCGAGTTCCTTGTTCTCGGTCCTTTGCCCGTAATTCAGGTGCAGGGCAAGAATCTCATAGCCTTTGCTTTTTGCGACATAGGCAAGCGTGGAGGAGTCCATGCCGCCTGAAAGTAAACAGACTGCCTTCATCATTTCACCCCAATGATCTTGTGGAGTTGGAGCTGGAACCGCACCGGCAGGTTGTTGATCAGGATAAACCGGGTGATCGTGGTATAATCAGTCCCGGATACCGGCGAGAAGAAGATCTCCCCGTTGATCCGGTGGGTATCCATCACCTCCTTTGCGTAGGTACAATCCGCCTCATCCTTCACAACAAACTTCACGCTATCCTCTTTGCGGATCGCGTCAAGAAGGGAAAGATCGCTCTCTTCTTTGGACGAGGGGCACTTCACGTCCATGCAGATCGATGCGTACTGCTGCAGGCCGGAGAAATCGATCGTCCCGTTCGTCTCGATATCGATTGCCGCCCCCCGCTTTTTCAGGAAGGCCAGAAGGGGCGCCAGCGCCTCTGCCTGCATGAGTGGTTCTCCCCCGGTGATACAGACATACGGGGGATTGATCCGCCAGACCTGTTCGAGCACCGCATCAAAGCTCATCTCCATGCCCCCGGTTCGTGCATTCTTGGTATCGCACCAGGCACAATCCAGGTTGCATCCCGCAAGGCGGATGAAGAGGCAGGCGCGGCCCTGGTTCTTTCCCTCCCCCTGGAGGCTCCGGAAAATCTCCGCGATCTTCATTTACGTAATCTCAGCGCAGGATGTCGGGGATTCCCAGACCCGGATCTTTGTCACTGTTGCCGTGATCCCTCTCTCGCGGCAGGTGGCCGTGAGGTCGTCTTTGATAATGGTCGCGATCAGTTCGCTTGTGGGATCGCCGGGCGTTGTAATCACCGGGTGGAATTCCTGGATCCGGGGAACCATCGGGTCTTTGGCATTCAGGATGATCTGGTGATCGTACTTGTTGATCACCTGCTTGATCAAGGAATAATCGATCAGGATCTGGGTCTTTTCGTCCGGCTCTCCCTCCATCCAGACCTCGATCTTCCACCGGTGCCCGTGGAGATTGGCGCACTTCCCCTGGTAAGTGAGCAGGCGGTGGGAGGTATCGATCTGCACCTCCTTATATATCCCGACTTTCATTGTGCATCATTGGGGCTCTTTAGGATAAAATGTTATTATGATCGAGAGACAATAGTATAAGACAGGCAGGTGGGATGCCACAATTTATAAATCGATCACCCGCGTTAGTACATATCCCAATGTGGGTTATCGATAACCACAAAATCAACTTACAGAGGCTATTTAATGGGACAGGGTAAATTTGCAGCCAGAAAACTGGTTCGGGACTCAAATAAGTTCAGGTGGGCGGACAAGAATTACGCCCGCCGTGAACTCAATCTCGATGTGAAATCGGATCCCCTTGAGGGTGCTCCACAGGCGAGAGGTATCGTGCTTGAGAAGATCGGTGTTGAGGCAAAACAGCCGAACTCCGCCATCCGGAAGTGCGTGCGTGTCCAGCTGATCAAGAACGGTCGGCAGGTCAGCGCATTCGCAGTCGGCGATGGTGCCATCAACTTCATCGACGAACACGATGAAGTCGAGATCGAAGGCATCGGCGGCCGTCTCGGCCGGTCCATGGGAGATATCCCCGGGGTCCGGTACGTGGTCACCAAGGTGAACAACGTCTGCCTCCACGAGATGGTGATTGGCAGGAAAGAGAAACCGCGCAGGTGATTTAGATGTCAGAAGAAGCCGGAAAGAAACTCCTGTTCAATCAGTGGGATGCCTCTGAAGTCAAGGTAACCGACCCCAGCCTCGTACGCTACGTCACCCTCACCTCCCAGATCATCCCCCACTCCTGCGGCAAATTCTCCCGCCAGGAATTCGGGAAGAGCCAGATGATGATCGTAGAGCGGTTGATCAACCGCCTGATGCAGACCGAGAATAATACCGGAAAGAAGCAGCTTGCCATCCGGATCGTGCGGGATGCGTTCGTGATCATCAACAAGAAGACCAAGCGCAACCCGGTGGAAGTCCTGGTCGAGGCCATCGGCAATGCCGGTCCCCGCGAAGAGACCGTCCGTTTAAAATACGGTGGTATCAACGTCCCCAAGTCGGTCGATACCGCGCCCATGCGCAGGGTCGACACTGCCATCCACTTCCTTGCCGAGGCAACCCTGAAAGGGTCCAGCACCAGCAAGAAGAGTGCCAGTGCAGTTCTCGCCGACGAGATCATTGCAGCCGCCAAGGGCGACATGAAGTGTTACTCGGTCGGGAAAAAGGAAGAACGCGAGCGGATCGCGAAGTCCGCCCGTTAATCATATCTTTTTTTGAGGTAATTTCATGGTCCGCGGCAAAAAATCGGTTGAGCGCGTAACTGAGCTCATGAAGGATCCGAAGCATATTCGGAACATCGGTATTGTAGCACACATCGATCACGGTAAGACGACTCTTTCTGACAACCTGCTTTCTGGTGCAGGCATCATCTCTGAGGATCTCGCAGGAAAGCAGCTCTTCATGGACTCCGATCCGGAAGAGCAGGCCCGGGGTATCACCATCGATGCATCGAACGTCTCCATGGTCCACGAGTATGATGGCCAGGATTACTTAATCAACATGATCGATACGCCCGGTCACGTTGACTTCGGTGGCGATGTCACCCGTGCCATGCGTGCGGTGGACGGCGCTGTCGTGCTCGTCGATGCGGTCGAGGGCACCATGCCCCAGACCGAGACCGTGCTCCGGCAGGCCCTCAAGGAGGGTGTCCGCCCGGTCCTCTTCATCAACAAGGTCGACCGGCTCGTCAACGAGATCAAGGTCGATGAGACCGAGATGCAGATCCGGCTCGGCAAGGTCATCGACAAGGTGAACAAGCTGATCAAGGGCATGAACGAGGAAGCCTACAACGGTGGCTGGAAGCTCGATGCATCAGAGGGTACCGTTGCCTTCGGTTCCGCGCTCTACAACTGGGCGGTCTCGGTGCCGTACATGAAGAAGGGCGGCATCTCGTTCAAGGATGTGTTCGAGAAATGCCGTGCAGGGGACATGAAGTACCTTGCCAAGAACAGCCCGCTCTATGAAGTGGTCCTCGACATGGTCGTGCACCACCTGCCCGACCCGCTCGTAGCGCAGAAACGCCGTATCCCGGTGATCTGGCACGGCGACAAGGAGACCAAGGAAGGCAAGGGCATGATGACCTGTGACCCGACTGCTCCCGTCTGCATGATGGTCACCGATATCTCCTTTGACCCCCATGCCGGCGAAGTCGCCACCGGGCGTCTCTTCTCAGGCTCCCTCAAGCGGGGCGACACCCTGTATGTCATGGGTTCGGCCAAACGGGAGAACCGTCTCCAGCAGGTCGGTATCTTCATGGGACCCAAGCGTGTGGAAGTCGAGGAGATTGTTGCGGGGAACATCCCCGCCGTCACCGGTCTCAAGGATGCCTACGTTGGATCCACCGTCACCTCTCTTTTAGAGATGGAGACGTTCGAGTCCCTCAAGCACTACTCGGAACCGGTCATGACCGTTGCGGTCGAGGCGAAGAGTATGAAGGACCTGCCCAAGCTCGTTGAAGTGCTCCGGCAGGTGGCAAAAGAAGACCCGACGTTGATCATCACCATCAACGAAGAGACCGGTGAACACCTGATCTCCGGTATGGGTGAACTGCACCTTGAGATCATCACCGGGCGTATCCGGCGCGATAAGGGTGTCGATATCGTCACCTCAGAACCGATCGTTGTGTACCGTGAGACGGTCACCGATAAGGTAGAGAATATTGAAGGCAAGTCCCCCAACCGGCACAACCGCTTCTACTTTACCTTGGAACCCTTGCCCGATGCGATCGTTGACCTGATCAAGAAGGGTGAGGTCTCGATGAACCAGCCGGCACTCGAACGCCGTGATGTGCTGGTCGCAGCAGGCATGGACAAGGATGATGCCAAGAGTGTCAAGGACATCAAGGGCACCTGCATGCTCTTCGACCGGACGAAAGGTATCCAGTACCTCAACGAGACCATGGAACTGGTCATCGAAGGTATCCACGAGGCACTCGCGGGCGGTCCGCTCGCAGACGAGCCCGTCCAGAACCTGAAGATGACCCTCACCGATGTGAAGCTCCACGAGGATGCCATCCACCGTGGTCCCGCACAGGTCATTCCCGCAGTCCGTGGCGCCATCAAGGGCGGCATGCTGATTGCCGGTGACTCGCTCCTCGAGCCCGTCCAGAAGATCCAGATCACCGTCCCGATGGACCAGATGGGAGCAGCAACCTCCCAGATCCAGGGCCGGCGTGGCCAGGTCTTCGATATGCAGAGCGAGGGTGACACGATCACCGTTGTCGGCAAGGCACCGGTTGCCGAGCTCTTCGGGTTTGCCGGAGACATCCGGTCAGCCACCGAAGGCCGTGCGATGTGGAACACCGAGTTCGCAGGATTCGAACTGGTTCCCAACGGCATGGTCAAGGAAGTCGTGGTTGCCATCCGCAAGCGGAAGGGCTTAAAAGAACAGATGCCCACCCCGGCCGATTATCTCGCATAACCCAATCCCAACACCCCACCCCCAAGTCCCATTTTTTTATATTTTTTTGGTACGACCGGCTTTCGGCTGCAATGATATGCGGCTTTACCGGTACGATGCATTGCCGGTCCCATTTTTTTGATCCTGTAACTTCGCGGATATATCATTGATCCAACGGCATCAATCTAATATTTAATACAAAATATCTTTCTTTTTTTTACATGACCGCAGAATCCAAAAGGCCCGTTCACGCTCCGTCCTGTGAACTGCGGCCGCAAAATTTTTGCACCGGGGCGGTACCGTGACCCGGGGTCCGCCACCACAGTCCGCGATCGATGACGCGCTGAAGATCGCGTGGGCACGGGGCTTTGTCACGCTCTGTCACCGGTGCCGGGGGAGCGCCTGCGACTTTGTGATCCACGCGGTGACGTACACGGCCGTGGTCTCGATAGTACGGTGCCGTCGGCTTCACGGGACACTCGCGGAGATGCAGGCACAGTGTGCCGAACCGCTCGCCCGGATCCAGCTCGTGCCGCAGGGGCTCTGCCGGTCCCTGGAGCTCTGGGCATGCAGCCCGTACGGGGGAATCCGGTTCTTCCGGGTTTCCGGTACGGGATGCCTGGCCGAACTCCGCAGGGATGGCGAGCCGCTGGATGTAGTGGGAGGTACTGGAGCCGGGGTGACCTGACGTGCCGCAGGGGAGATTTGCCGGGGCACAATCGAAGAACTGTCTGATGACCGTTCTTCTTCTGGCAAGATTTTCACATTACCTCGTAAGAAGTCCGGTGAATCCTGTCACGGGACAGATCATGAGTGAAAACCATAGCCACGCCGGAGGGGTATTTTTTAAGAGTCTCACCCCCGAGGGGAACGAGTAGTGGCAATCCGGGCCCGTACAGGGCTCCGTTTTCCCCTTTTTCCGGTCCGACCATGTCAGTTTCGCTAAAAACCATGAGGGTTTCCATGCAAAAACAAGGATATTTGCACGGTTTTAACGCCGGAGGTGGACCATGTTCCGGACCATGTTAATATGGGCGGGTTGGGGCGGCCGATCGGGGGGTTGGATGAGTGTTGGGACGTGGCAGGCCCTAAAAAATGCCTTCCCGGATCACCCCTCCGACGGAGAAGTGTCACGGCACGAGGGTGGAATCGGGGAGAATTAGAGACGATTGGATACTGAACGGAGGTAATCATGATGGAAGAGATCATTATCGATGCAACGGAAGAGGAAGCGGTACGGTTATCGCTTGAGGGCAATGCGATCATTCTGGGGGGCGTGGAGGTTCACGTCAAGTTCATCCGCTACAACGGCGATCCCGGGCTCCAGCTGGATCTCACCCCACCATTCGGGTCCGTAGATATTCCGGACTGGGTGGCGGACATCAACAACCGACTTTTCGGGCTCTGCCGGCAGACCGTGATGAACATGCAGGACCGGCCCCGTGACCGGCTGCTGCAACTGGTGGAGAAGGATGGCGGGAAGGACCGGATGCTCTACCGGCTCTTTGTGACTTCAAGGATCGCTGACGATGGGACGCACGAGACCCGGGTGCATGATTTCATTGACCCGGCATTTCTCCGGATCGATCCGGGCGTGAAAGGGCGGGCTGCCCGGGTGAAGGCAACGGTTGCGGGGGTACTCGGTCCAGGAAAATAATTTTTATGATGGGAAGACCGCGGACCCCGGTCATCAGACCCGTGAAACTTTTTTTGCTGCAATCCCCGGTGCGGTGGGAATGCGGGGCCGGTTTTTTTTGGCGCGTGACAACGTCCGGAATATTTCCGGAAATTTTTTCCATGTAATCCGGAACAGTTTCAGCGCGAGAAATAAAAAATTTCAGCGGGGCACCGTTCACAGGGAATGTGCCGGGCCCGGAAAAAATTATGGGAACGAACTGGACAGGACCTCAGTTGTATTCCAGGAAATCCGACTGGCCATCAGGCCAGGAGGACGAGAAGAATACGTCAGTATTCTTCGAAGAGCGTTGGGTTCTGCCTTCTTCTCCACCATCTCCGCACCCACCAGCCGGAACCGATGAGCAGGACGCAGCCGGCACTGATCAGGGCGCCGGTTGTGACTGGGAAGCCGGCATCCGGTCCCCCCGGGGCTGCCGAGGAATTATACGTTCGCGAAGTACCGGGCTGTGAGAACATCGTCAGGATATGCTCTATTGCCCCTGCGGTACTACCTGTGCCGGAACCCTCGCTGGAGGTCTGGACGGTTACGGGGGCAGCTATGGCAGAAGCGCCGGTGGTTCCGGCAATGGCGAAGAGTGAGAACCCCGGGGAAGTTGCGGTGAGATACACCTGGCCGTTTTCGGTCTTCGTCACCGTTGTCGGGAGGGCCGTCCACGTCCCGCCCGCGTACCGGTACAGGGCGATATCTTTTGCCGTCAGGTGGCTGCTGTCGAGCCATGACTGCGGGACGGAGAAGGCAAGTGTAGCCTTCGTGATCGCGGTGTACCGGGCCGGGAGAATGCTGATGTACTGGAAGATGGTGCCAGGCGCTGCCGTGACTGCGCGTCCCGGGCCGGACAGCACGGTGCCGGTCACGATGAGATCATTCAGTTTCGTGCCGGTCACGACCGCCTGCTCGATATTCGAGTTCCCGCCAATGTTCACGGCCACGGTCATGAGAGACCGGTCTGCCTGTATTGTGGCGGGCGAACTGTCGTCGTCACTGCCCGCGGAGTACGTTACGGGCAGAGCGGTCGTTGTTGTCGGTGAGGTTGTCGGGACAGGGCTGGTGATGACGAACGCAACGCGTTCCATGCTCTCCTGCCCGTCCGGGTTGACTACGACAAGGTACCATGTCCCGGCATCAGCATGGGTAACGGGCAGGCTGACGGAGAGGCTGGTTGCGGAAGCAGGGGTGATCCCGTTGACGGATATATTGGCGTACCCGGTACGGGTAAGGTTTACTACAGTCCCACCGGGCATAGTTGCATTGAGCCCCGTGCCGGTGATGACAATGTTCACCGTACCGGTGTTGAGCCCGGTTGCCGGGCTGACGAACGTGACGGAAGGCGGCTGGAGCACATTTGGTTCCGTGATCCGGAAGGGGACTGACTCCACGCTCTCCTGCATGTCCGGGTTGATAACGACAATATGCCATATCCCCGCCTCGGCATGAGTGATGGGCAGGTCTAGGGCAATACGGGTCACAGAAGCGGGGGTGATCCCGGTGATGGAGATATTCGTATATCCGGATCGGGTGAGATTGACGGTAGTCCCCCCAGGCATGGTCGTATTGAACCCCGTGCCCGTGATCTCGACACCCGCTGCGCTGGTGTTAATCCCGGTTGCCGGGATGACCGACGTTACGGATGGCGGGGGTGATATGGCGGTGTAGGTCACGGATGCGGTTGTTCCCTCCTGCCCGTCCGGGTTGACAACCACGACATTCCATGTCCCTGCCACGGTATATGCCGGAACGGTCCTGACAAGGGATGTGCTGGTCCCGCTGACTACTCCGAGTGTGACATCTGCGTAGCCGGTACGGGTAAGCTTGACGACCGGAGCGGAATTGATATTGAAGCTAGTTCCGGTTATCGTCACTGTCTTGGCAGCTGTGTTCGTACCGGACACCGGGCTGATTCCGCTCACCACCGGCGCCAGTGCGGAGATTGTGAAGAAATATGCCTGGCCGGCATTATCGACAGTTCCATAGTCAGCTACCTCCGCACCGACGAGCGCGGTCGTTCCCCGGAGCGCAACAGATCCCCCGAAATTGTCAGAGTCCGTTACACCCGGGGCTTTCAGGGTGTGAGTCCTGGACCACGAATCCCCATCCTTCTGGAAAATATACGCCCGGCCAGGATGTCCGGAACCACCGCCAGCGTGACCGATGAGTGCGGTATTCCCGTTATCAGAGATCGAGATGGAGATCCCGAAATTGCGTTGGGATACATCATCCCAATCGTTCAGGATCTGTTGCTCGGACCATACCCCCGCTCCATTCCGGGTGAAGATATATGCCTGGCCCGGGTATGTGTCCAAAGACCAGTGTATCGGGCTTTTTATTACGTAAAGGGGTGCTCCGATGACTGCAGTATTTCCGTCACCAGAGATCGCTACGGATCTCCCGAACATGGCTTCATCATTTGGATTCGATGGGGTCAGGATCTGTTGCTCGGACCATACCCCCGCTCCATTCCGGGTGAAGACATATGCCTTACCGGGATAGTGGGCAAACGGTGCATAGCAGGAATCCGGTGCCCCGATGAGTGCGGTGTTCCCGTCGTCAGATAATGCAATGGAATACCCGAAATTACTTCCCTCGGCATCCGAGGTGGTCAGGATCTGTTGCTCGAACCACAATCCTTCCGACTTCCGGAAAACATATACTTTGCCGGCAGAACCCTTCCCCCCGACTGTGGCCATATAAGCCCCGATGAGTGCGGTATTCCCGTCTCTGGAGATTACCAGGGACTCTCCGAAATGGCCACTGCTCTCGTTATCCGAAGCATTCAGGATTTGCGACTGGCTCCACGACCCCCCGCTGTTCGTGAAGACATAGACCTGGCCGGCCCATGTCTTTGTCCCGATATCGGTGTTATCCGCGCCGATGAGCGCGGTGTTCCCGTCATCGGAGAGCGCTAGGGACGTTCCAAACATGTTACTGTTTGCCGAATTCGAAGGTATCAAAACCTGTGACCGGCTCCATGTCCCGCCATTCTTTTTGAAAACCCACACCTTGCCGGGAGGTGTCGCCCCGAGAGTTATCCATGCTCCCCCTGCGAGTGCGGTGTTCCCGTCCCGGGAGAGCGCCACGGCAGAACCGAACCGGTCATCCGTTACTGCATCGGAACCTGCGTTCAGGACCGCTGTCTGGGTTGCCAGTGCGTTCACGGAGATCGCCTTCTGCACCGTTTTCGTCCCGGTCCCCAGATAATTCGTGGCGGACAGGCTTACGGAGTATATGCCGGGCTTTGTGTACGTATGGACCGGGTTCTGGAGCGTTGCACCGGTAGAGTCCCCGTCACCGAAATCCCAAGACCAGCTCTCAGGAACATTAATCGAATTATCCGTGAAGGTAACGGCCAGAGGAGCGAGCCCGGTTGTCGGTCCGAACGAAAAGTCTGCGATCGGCGGAGGGTCGGTTGTCGAGAAGGTAACAGAAGCATTCGTCCCTTCCAGCCTGTCCGGGTTGATGACGGTGACATTCCAGACCGCCTCAATATTATGGTTCGGCACTGTCACCGTGAACGAGGTCGAGCTTAGGTTCGTTGCGGTCATGGTGATATTGCTGTTGCCGGTGCTTGTCAGGTTCACGACCGGTGCACCGGCAGTGCTGAACCTGGACCCGGTTATCGTTACGAGAGTTTTCGTGGCATTTGCCCCGCACGTCGGGCTGATACCGGTAAGGCGTGGCGGGACGGTGACCGTGAACGTCACGGCAGGATTTGTCCCTTCCAGCCCGTCCGGGTTGACGACAACGACATTCCAGGCACCGCTATTTACATCCGGAGGTACTGCCACCGTGAACGAGGTCGAGCTCAGGTTCGTTCCGGTCAGAGTAATGTTGCTGTAGCCGCTCTTTGTCAGGTTCACGACCGGCGCGGCCGTACTGCTGAACTGGGACCCGGTTATCGTCACCAGCGTTTTAGCCGTGTTCTTACCGGATGCGGGACTGATCCCGGTCAGGATTGGCGGGGCAGTGACCGTAAACGTCACGGCAGGATTTGTCCCTTCTTCCCCGTCCGGATTAATGACGGTGACGTTCCAGACCCCTGCCTCTTTGCCGGAAGGGATGGATACATAGAACGCTGATGTGTCCACCAGGTCCCATGTGTTCGCTTTGATCGTGATATTGCTGTAGCCGGTCCTTGTCAGGTTCACGACTGGTGAGTAAGTGCTGTTGAACCCGTTCCCGGATACAATTACTTTCTTATCGGATGTGTTCGGCCAGGAAGAGGGGGTAATTCCGTACACTTTTGGCGCCGATGAGGAGATATTGAAGACATAGGCCTTTCCGGTTTTACTGTTGAAACCATAGGCGCCGATGGCAGCAGTGCCCCCATCATCAGAGATTGCCACGGAATTCCCGAAATAGGCACTTTCTGTTGCGTCTGAAGCGCTCATGCTGACGGCCTGACTCCAGGTCCCTCCACTCCTTTTAAAGACATATACCTTGCCGGCGCTGCCTTCCCAGTTCACCGTTACCTTGTCTGCCCCGATGAGAGCGATGCCCCCATCACCAGAGATTGCCGAGGAGTACCCGAAATAGGCACTGGCTGCTGCATCCGTTGCATTTAGGATGGCGGTCTGGCTCCACGTCCCGCCATTGTTGGTGAAGACATAGGCCTGGCCGGCTTCGCTCTTCCCTCTCACAGTAGCTGAGTATGCCCCGATAACAGCGGTGTCCCCGTCATCAGTGATTGCTGAAGAGTACCCAAAATAGGCACTGGCTGCTGCATCCGTTGCATTGAGGATGGCAGTCTGGCTCCACGTCCCACCATTTTTAGTGAAGACATAGGCCTGACCCGCGCTGCTTTTCGCGTTTACCTCAGCACCGGTTGCCCCGATGATTACAGTGTTCGCGTCTCCGGAGAGCGCCGTGGAGTATCCGAAATAGACACTGGCTGCTGCATCCGAAGCGTTAAGGATGGCTGTCTGGCTCCACGTCCCGCCATTGTTGGTGAAGATATACGCCTGGCCGGCATCTCCCTTCGAGTTTACGGAAGCCCAGTTTGCCCCGATAACTACGGTGTTCCCGTCCCCGGAGATGGCCGCAGAATTTCCGAATTGCGCCATCTGCCCTGCATCGGAAGCGTTGAGGATGGCGGTCTGGCTCCACGCTCCCCCGCTGTTGGTGAAGACATAGGCCTGGCCGGCATAGAACTTCGAGTTCGCCGTTGCATGATATGCCCCAATGAGTACGGTGTCCCCGTCATCAGAGATTGCCATGGATTGCCCGAATGAGGCTTCTTCCTCCACATCCGAAGCATTGAGGATGGCGGTCTGGCTCCACGTCCCGCCATTGTTGGTGAAGACATAGGCCTGGCCGGCATAATTCTTCGAGTTTACGGTTGCCGCTGTTGCGCCGATGACCGCGGTATTCCCGGAGATTGCCACGGAATTTCCAAACCACGCACCGCTTGCCGCATCTGAAGCGGTCAGGGTTGCTTTCTGGGAAGTTATCCACGGATCGATGACGATCGGGTAGACTGCATTCCGATCATCGATCTGCCAGGTGAGCATACCCGATGAGAGGGCAAGGGAGGCAGGAAGTTTTCGGCCGGCTGCATCGTACGCGGCCAGGCCGCCATAGTTCACCACGGGACCGGTCGCATTGAAGAAAACAAGGGTCTGCCCGACAAGGATCGGCTGGAGATCGCCAGCAAGGATGTAACTGACCTCAAGCGTCCCGTTGCCGGGAGGACGGGAATCCACGGTCATCCCCTGCTTGATGCCGGCGTCTCCCATGACATACCATTCGACAGAGCCGGGCCGGACAATATCGAGCCGGGCGGACGATGCCCGGATCTTCCCGACATCTGCAGTCTGGAATGCGTCCGGGCGGCCGATCCCGGCTAGCTTCATCGTCAACGAACCATTTGTGCCGGCCACCTTAACGGTCCCGCCGTCAATAGCGGCTATGCCAATCTGCTGCCCGGAAAGGTAACGGGATCCTGCAACTTCCCTGATGAATCGATCTTGAAAGAATAGTCCGGATGGTGTGACTGCTCCCCTGCATCCAGATACCCTCTGGTTGTCGATCGCAAGAAGCGCGGAATTGATCGACAAGCTGAAACTCCGGCCGGATGACGGGACATCTGTGATATTCTGTGGGATCGAGTGACCGTTACAGAGCGTATGAGTGGCAGCAACAGCCGGCACTAACGGCAGCAGCACGATTACCAGCAATACTACAATAAAAGCATACCCTCTTGTCCCCAAAAAACAACCCCGCGCAATATTCCTGCCCGTCACTGATCCCGGTAGGTCCCTGCCTGCGCCGTTCCCGGCCACAGGCCCGTATGCTTCCTGAAGTTCAGGACCACAGGGATCTTTTCAAAAAAGTCTCTGGTGGGACGGTTTTTAAACAAAACGAAACGAAATTTCGGTGATTATCACTGAGACGGGCCCGCTCCAAACTCCGTTGACAGGGGATGTCACAAACCCCTGTCAATGAATAGCTGGACCGGGATTTGTGGCGGTGCGTCTTCCCCGGCCTAATCGTACTCCATGAACCGCGCCGGATCCACCATCCGGAGCTGACGAGCCCCACGCACCCGGCACCAATCAGCGCCACAGTCGCGAACGGGAAGCCGGTATTTGGTACGGGCGCAGCCGGGGCTGCGGTTGCATTACGCGTGGGCACCTCACCGGACGATGAGAGTAACGAGCAGGAGTTCCGGGCCGGGCAGACCGGGCAGGTTGCCGGTACCTGCACCCCTGGGCAGGACACGGCTGCCGTTCTGGACTCCTGCGCCGCATCCTTTGCCGGCACGATGGCGAACAGCGAGAACCCGGGCGACCGGGAGGAGTAGGATGCAATACCGTTCGTGACACCATTGAATGTGGTCGGCAGCGTCACCTATGCCCCGTCACGTCCCGCAGTACACCGGCAACCCCGGTGCACGTACCGGCCGGGCTCCGCTGCACCATGCAGGACGCTTCCAGCAAGATGGTCCGGCCATCCTGCCTTACGGAACGGAAACGGAAGATCCCCTCGCCGGACACCCGTACGGCCCGGAGGCCGGCTTCTGCGGCCCTCCGGTCCTCCGACACGACAATGTCTGAGAACGGCCGGCCGGTGGTACAGGTGTCCGGTGCAAGCCCGAGTTCCGCCGCCCGGGGACTCAGGTAGGTGAGGATGCCATCCGTACCGGCCCGGAAGACGGGATATGCCATCCCCTCCACCAGCTCCTGGAACTGCTCCGCCTTCCGGTGCAGTTCGATCTCCATCAGTTTCCGGTCTGTGATCTCCTGGGTGACGGCGATCATCCCCGGCGATCCATCCGGGAACCGGATGGGCAGGTGATAGATCTCCAGGAACTTATGCTTCCCATGGACCAGATCGTCGGCAATGACCATGCCCGCCTCACCGGCAACCGCCTTCCTGCATGCCACCAGGCATTCATCGAAGTTCGCAATCCTGTCCTGGAATATATCGGAAAGCAGGGCCCCCTCAATCTCCCTGGGAGGTATATCGGCAATGGTGGGAAGCCAGTGATTGAACTGAACAACCCGTAAATTGCTGTCGGTGATGCAGTAACATTTCGCGATCTGTTCCAGGAAGGACTTCACCGGCAGGCGCCGGGACACGGAGTAGATCTTGGCCCTCCCGTACATCTGCACTTCTACCGACTCGTTCGCCGTCAGCACCCCGAGGTACTTTGCGGCCGACATCCGGTTCAGGCCGGTCTTTTCCGCAATCTCCACGATGTTGAGCCCTTCCGGGTGTTCCTTCAGCACGCCAAGGATCCGGGAGATGGCATCAGATTCTGCAGTCATACTCTCACCCTTCCCGATCAGGGGGCCTCTTCCGTATCGGCCGGGCTTTCCCCGTTACATCCCGCAGTATGCCGGCAACTCCGGTACATGTACCGGCCGGGTCCCGCTGCGCCGTGCAGACCGCTTCGAGCCGGAGCTTCCGGCCATCCGGCCCGGAGATTCGGAAACGGATGGTCCCTTCCCCGGATTCCAGTACGGCCCGGAGGCCGGCATCCACAACCTTCCGGTCTTGTTGCACGGCAAGATCCGCGAATGGCCGGCCGGTGTCGCCGGCCACAAGACCGAACTCTTCAGCCCGGGGGCTCAGGTACGTAAGCACACAATCAGTACCGGCCCGGAAGACGGGATGCGGCAGGCTTTCCACCAGTCCCCGGAACAGATCTGCCCCGGCCTGTCCTGCAATCCCGGCAAGCCGCTCCCGGGTGATATCAACCGACAGGGAGATCATCCCTGCCGAACCGTCCGGGAACCGGATTGGCAGGGAACGGAGCTCGCAGAACATGGGCCCATCAGGGAAGCGGCGCTCGGCAATGACCACCGTCTCCCTTCCGTCAACAGCATCCCGGAATGCAGCCATGCATTCGTCATAGTTTACGACGTGCCCAAAGAACATGTCAGAGAGCCGGATGCCGACCTTCCCTACGGTTCGGGGAACGTAATCATTGAGCTGAATGACGGTAAGATCGCTGTCGGTTATCGCATAATGTAACGGGATATTTTCCCGGAAGACTGCTGCCGGAACCCGGCGGCCGGCAAAATAGTAGACCTTCGCCCTCCCGAACATCTCCGACCCGGCCAGCTCCTGCGCAGTCAGAATATCGAGATACTTTGCAACCGACATGCGGTTCAGGTCGGCTTTCTGTGCGATCTCCACGATGTTGAGCCCTTCCGGGTGTTGCTTCAGCACCCCAAGGATCCGGGAGACGGCATCAGGTTCTGTGGTCATACCTTCATCCTTCCCGTCATCAGGATTTCGCGACGGGATGACATATCTTCCAGCGGATTCGGGCTGCACTGCGAAAAAACCCGCTGCACGGTGATTGATCGATCTTGGGACGAGGGGCTGATAATTATTGTTAAATGTACTTTACCGGCCAAAAAATTAAAAAAAATTCCAGTGCAAAAAAAAAATTTTTGCAGCCGGTCTTATCTGCAGGAACTGTTCCGCAAAAAAAAGATTGAGAACGGCTGGATGCGAGCTCAGTCACCGTCCCGGAACGGCGCCCTCAGGCGCCGTCCCGCTTATTCGATCGTTGCCTTGACGATCACAACGTCCTTGAGCGGCTTGTCGCCATGACCGGTCTTGGTCTTGCCGATCTTGTCGACCACGGCCATCCCCTCAATCACGGTACCGAAGGCCGGGTGCCTCCCGTCAAGGAAGTTGTTGTCGATCAGGTTGATGAAGAACTGGCTGCCGCCCGTGTTGGGGCCGGCGTTTGCCATCGAGATGGTGCCCCGGTTATTCTTGTTGCCGGGCGGGAACTCGTCCTTGATTGCATAGCCCGGGCCACCCGTACCGTTCCCCTTGGGGTCGCCACCCTGGATCATGAACCCGCTGATGACGCGGTGGAAGATGACGCCATTGTAGAAGCCCTCGCTGACGAGTTTCTCAAAGTTGCCGGCGGTGATTGGCATATCGGATGCAAGGTCGATCCGGATGGTACCCATATTCGTCTCAAGCCGGGCGATCTTCCCGGACGGTGCTGGAGATGTCATGATAAACGGTACATATGGGGGTTTGGGCTATATGAAAATACTATTGCGAAAAACTGATGAAAAATAGTTTTAGGCCATCACAGCTTTGATGATCGTGACGTTCTGGAGCGGGCGGTTATAGGGTTTTCCGGAAGTCTCAACCTTGCCGATGGCGTCCACGACATCCATCCCCTCAACAACCGTCCCGAAGACCGGGTGCTTGGTATCGAGATAGTTGTTGTTCACGAGGTTGATGAAGAACTGGCTGCCGGCGGTGTTGGGGCCTGAGTTTGCCATGGCGACGGTGCCCCGGTTGTTCCTGTTGGTACTCGTGAACTCGTCCGGGATCATGTAACCCGGCCCGCCGCGTCCGGTACCGGTGGGGTCGCCTCCCTGGATCATGAACCCGTCCATGACGCGGTGGAATATCACGCCGTCATAGTATCCGCTCTTGACGAGCGTCTCGAAGTTGCCGGTAGTGATCGGCATATCGGGGTTGAGCGCGATGACGATATTGCCCATCGAGGTTTCGAGCCGGACGTTCTTTCCTGAAAGTGCGGGTGCAGTGGCAGAACCCGTTGCTGTCGGTGAGACGGCAGCCGTGGCAGTGGCCGCAGGCGTACTAATCCCGGTTGCGGCTTCGGTTTTGACGGACGGAGCAGACTGGGTGCACCCTGCACAGAGCACGAGTGCCGCAACAAGAAGTCCTGCTATCAACAACAATCGAACTTTAGACATTCCCATGATCATGGGCGTCAGGAGAAAAAAGAGATTACGGGGCAGGTCAGTCCTGCGGTAGTCCGGTTATTCCCCGTTCTTCTCTTCCTTCCGGGTGCCGAAGAAGAAGATCGCGCCCACGGCAAGGATCATGGATACAAGGCCGGTGACGAGGATGGGCAGCCCGCCCTGGGATGTGAACGCATTGTAGTTCTTTGCGGAGACGTCGATTGCGAGCACCGCCTCCGTGTTGCCGGCCGAGTCATTCACCGAGTCGTCGATCGGGGCATAGGCGCTCATGAACGAGCCGTATTTTGTCGTGTACGGCTGCTTTGAGACGGTCGGGCCCGAGAGAGCCCCGAACATCTCCATCGTGTCGGGTGCGGTGGAGACCTCGCCGATCTTTGTCGAACCCAGCGGATCGTCCGGGTAGAGATCATCGACAATGAATACCGCGGTCCTGTTGGGGTAGACCTTGAGGATGTAGGCATTGAGGATATTGTCATCCATACTGCGCATGGCCTGGAGGTGGTTAGCCACCGCGAGATACTGCGGGTTCATCTCGTCTCCCGGTTTGAGCCCGGCAATGTCGCTTGCCTGGAGCTGGGTTGCCATGACCGAGACGGTGGATTTCATCCCCAGGTCGGTTGCGCCTTTCAGCGCATTCTGTTCACTGGTGTAGGCATATGCGGTGAGCGCCCCGATGATGATGATTGCAAGGATCGAGGCTATCCAGAGTTTTGTTGGTTTTGAACAGGGACATGTCATTTACGATCGCCTCCTGAGCAGGGTGGCAATACCGATTGCCGCCATCAGTCCCCCGATCAGGATCAGGATGGACGGGGCGGATGCCGGCGTGGGCGTCGGTGCCACCTGCATGCTGATGGCAAGCGGGGTGGTCTGGCCGGAGTTCACGGTTACGGTCTGGGTATAATCCATATACCCGGTATACTTGAGCACCAGCTGGTGCTGCCCGGCGGCGATGTCGGTCAGGGTGGCCGGGGTATACCCTTTGAACAGGTTATCCACGTACACTTCAGCGCCATCGGGAGTGGACACGATGTTGAGTCCGCCGGTTGCCGGCACCGGTGTCGGGTTCACACCGATCGGTGTCAGCACCGCATTGACGGAGGTGACGACATTGGGTTTGATGTACACCGAGTTGAGCCATTCATTGTATCCCGGGGCCATCACCTTGATGAGACGGTTGCCGTTGGCCACATTGTAGACCATCATCGTGCCCGACGAAGGGATCGTTCCCTGTGCCGCGTTGTCAATGGTGACGCTTGCGCCCGGCAGGGACGTGAGCGCCACCGTGCCGTACACGGCCGGTGCCATGATCGCGTTCAGGTTCTGGTTGGTGTTTGCCGTGACGTACACATTGGCAGTATAATCGTTATAACCGGCAAGCGAGAGCCGGAATGTGTGGGTTCCCGGGTACAGCGTCACGGTCATGGGCGTCTTTCCCTGGTAGGTGCCGTCCACATAGACACCCGCGCTGGAGGGGTTCGAGGTCACGGTCACGGTTCCCGTGCTGCGCGGGGACGGGGACTGCTGGAGGACCGGGTAATACGTGGTGGTCTGGCCGGCATACACCGTCACGATCTGCGTGTTCGGGGTATAGCCGTTTAAGGACGCCTTCATCGTGTAGGTGCCCGGCTGGAGTGTCGGGATGGTCACCGGTGAATACCCGTAGTAGTTTCCGTTCATGTAGATCGCTGCACCGGCCGGGCTCGACTGGGCATAGATCGTCCCATACTGTTCCGGGGGGATCGTTGTCGGGGGTGTTGAGAGCGGGTTGATGGTGGAATAGACCGCAACATGCTGCCCGTCAGAAGGCATGCCGGAGAGAGCGCCGGACCAGGTGGTGTATCCGCTCTTGGTCACCGTCACGGTCTGAACATGGCCGGTGGGACTTACGCCCACCGTGCAGACGCCCTGGGCAATCGTGCACTGGTACGTGCCGTCAAATGCCACGGCAGCGCCGTCAACATTGCAGTACGTGTCGATGTAGCCCTTTCCGCCACCGACCGAGGTGGGTCCAATCGTGATCGTTGGTTCCGTGGTGGGCATGGTGACCACCGTCGGGACCGTTATAGTGGGTTCTGTCGTAGGTCGGGTTGTCGGCTCCGTGGTCGGAACGGTTGTCGGGGCCGTTGTGGGTACGGTGGTAGGTACGGTCGTCGGTTCCGTGGTTGGCGCAGTGACCGGCTGCAAGGTGAGGGTGGGCTCGGTTGTAGCGGTAGTTGTCTCCCCGTCAGCGGCAACCGGCACGGCAACGGCCATGCAGAATGCACACAAGACGAGGAGAGCGATGAGAACAGCACAAGATTTCTTCAAGAGTATCATCTTTCCTGTACTGGTACATCAATGATCAAATGTATAAATAGAATCGGATTTTTTCCTGAACATTACTTCAGGGATGCAATCACCTGCGCAAGGCGGTGCATCCCCTCCGTGATCTGCTCTTCCGATGCTGAGGAGAAGTTCAGCCGGATCGTGTCCGTGCCTCCGCCGTCCACGTAGAACGGGAGGCCGGGCAACACAGCCACCCCGTTTTTTACCCCTGCATCAAAGACGGCCCGGGACGAGAGGCCCGCGGGCAAGGTCGCCATCAGAAACATCCCTCCCTCCGGGTTCGTATGCGCCAGCTGCGGCATCAGCTCATCGAAGAGATCGCACATCAGCCGGCACTTCTTCCCGTACGCGGAAACGATCTTCCGGATATGGGCATCAGGATCGTGGGTGGTGAGGTAGCGGTGCAGGATCTTCTGGCAGAGGAAGTTGGAATGGAGGTCAGCGGCCTGCTTGACAACATTGAATTTTTTGAGGATCTCCGGTGGCGCAAACATCCACCCGATCCGCATGCCCGGCGCCACGGTCTTGGAGAACGAGCCCGAGATCACGGCCCGGTCCGGGGCAAAGCGTTTGACCGGCAGCCGCGGCCGGGCATCGAAGAAGAGTTCCCCGAAGGCGTCGTCCTCGTAGAAGACGGTGCTGCTGCCGGCGATGATCTCTCCGACCGCCTTCCGGGTCTCCAGCGAATACGATTGCCCCGACGGGTTCTGGGAGTTGGGGATGCTGTAGAAGAATTTGGGTTTTGTAATCTTCACGAGTTTTTCAAACACGGCAAGATCCGGCCCGGCACCGGTGAGCGGCACGGTATCGATGACCGGCTCGTAGAGCGAGAAGGCCTCGATTGCCCCCAGGTACCCGGGCCGCTCCATTCCTACGTGATCCCCGGCATTGAGGAAGAGTTTGGCGAACAGGTCCAGGCACTGCTGGGAGCCGTTCACGATCTGGATCTCGTCCGCAGTTGCCGGGATGCCGAGCCGGTGGCGGTAACGATCTGCGATATATTCCCGCAGGGGGAGGTACCCGTCGGTTGTGGTGTACTGGAGCGCAATCTTTGGCTCCTCGTCAAGCACATCGCGGGTTGCCTCTGCGATCCCTGCGGTATCGATCAGCGCTGCGGAGGGAAGCCCCCCGGCAAAGGAGATGATGGCGGGGTCGGAGGAGACCCTGAAGAGTTCTTCAAGAAAGGACTCCGGCGCCCGTGCGATGCGATCTGCGAACCGGTACTTCCGGTGATGATCTGGCATATTCACGATGATCGACCCCTGGTTCACCTGCATTGGATGTCAGGGGAAAAAAAGATATGGAGCCCGGCCTCTGGCACGCATTTTTTTTACCCGCAGGATAACGGTACAGTATGGTGCATACAAAAGGCGAGGATGCGGCCGAACTGTTCCGGAGCGGCTGGTCCTGCTCGCAGGCCGTTGTCTGTGCGTTTGCAAAAGATTTTGGCATTGATGAGACGAGTGCCCTGAAACTTTCCTGCGGGCTTGGCGGCGGGATGGGCCACACGGGGAACACATGCGGTGCGGTCTCGGGCGCCCTGATGGTGATCGGGATGAAGTACGGGCGCACGACCCTGGAGGATCTCGCGTCAAAGGAGAAGACGTACGAGATGGCGCAGCAGTTCGTGAAGGAGTTCCGGCGCCGGAACCATTCCATCAACTGCACGGAACTGCTCACGTATGATCTATCGGATCCCGAGAAGCTCAAGGCTGCCCGGGAGGCAGGTGTCTTCAAGACGATATGTCCCCGGCTGGTCCGCGATGCCGGGGATATCCTGGAGACGCTGCTGTAACTGAGCGCCCCTCTTTTTTTCGGGGTGTCGGGGACTTACAAACCTCATGAGAACAAAGTCCTTGCAAAACGCTCCTTTTGCCAATCGGAGCCTATTTTAAAAAACCATTTTTCTTATAGTCGCGTTTTTTCGTGAATTATAGAGTACTGGTTTTGAACGAGGGCTGATTTGTCGTTATTTTGCCCATATGGTACACATTTCAGTCTCTAAAAAACGTCTAAATATTGCCTATTGGATGATGGGTGAGAGTAGATCCTGTGGAAATGACTGGCCGGGGAAATGGCAGAGGGTCGGATACGGGGAATTCCGAAACTGGACATTTTTTCATGAGGGGGAGCATCATGACAATCCTCGTGACATCCCCGTTCATGTTCTGCGCTGTCCGTTTTCATATGTACGTATACTACCACTATCCAACGATCGGAATTTTCCGTTGATACTAATCCAATCCTTCATGATCTTTTATTTTATATCCGGCCCAGTTAGATGGAAGGAAACTTCCTACTATCACATATAAATATTTGTAACTCAAACGCTTGAGTGTAACATCAGGAGGCTACATGCAAACGATTGCACGGTATGAGATGGGGCGGGGCAGTACTGCTGCACCTTCCGCACCGGGGGGTTCGTGCGCCGGAAGACGCGGGTCTTCGGACGCAGGATGCCCGGCGCAGCATCGGGGATCGGATTCACCAGCTTACTTCCGGGCGGAATGACTTCGGACGCACGAAGGCCGGATCCCCGGCCCGTGCCTGACCACAGTCCCGAACCGGTCAATGGGTGGGGTGTTCACCAGGGGGATCTGGTACGGTGTACCAGCCCGGTGATCCGCTGAACGCGTGACTTTGGCACACCCTGGAGAATCTGCGAAAAATGAGAGTCCGGCAAAAATTTGTTCCGGGTTAGTACAAGGCGTGAATATCAGAGGTATGGAACAATGAAGCGACAGGTAGCAATTTACGGAAAAGGCGGTATCGGCAAATCGACCACAACCCAGAACACGGTTGCAGCACTCGCGGAAAGTGGGAAGAAGATCATGGTGGTCGGGTGCGACCCGAAAGCGGACTCAACCCGTCTCCTGCTCCATGGCCTGTGCCAGAAGACGGTGCTTGACACCCTGCGGGATGAGGGCGATGACATCGAACTCGATGCAATCCTCAAGCCCGGGTTTGGCAACACCCGTTGTGTTGAATCGGGCGGACCGGAGCCGGGTGTCGGCTGCGCCGGTCGGGGTATCATCACGTCCATCAACCTGCTGGAATCGCTCGGGGCCTACACCGATGACCTCGACTACGTCTTCTACGATGTGCTCGGCGATGTGGTCTGCGGGGGTTTCGCAATGCCGATCCGGGAAGGAAAGGCCGAGGAGATCTACATCGTTGCATCCGGCGAACTGATGGCGCTGTATGCGGCCAACAACATTGCAAAAGGCATCAAGAAATACGCGGATAACGGAAAAGTGAGGCTCGGCGGCATCATCTGCAACAGCCGGAAAGTCGACAACGAGCTGCCCCTCTTAAAGGCATTCGCGGAGGAGCTCGGGAGCCAGCTGATCTACTTCGTACCCCGGGACAATCTCGTGCAGCGGGCCGAGATCAACAAGAAGACGGTCATCGACTTCGACCCGACATCGGGCCAGGCCACGGAGTACCGGAACCTGGCAAAGGCGATCGACAACAACAAACTGTTTGTCATTCCGAAACCGATGACGCAGGAACGCTTGGAAGAGCTGATGATGCAGCACGGGTTCCTCGACGCAATGTGAACGGAGTACGAATCAGCGGACAACTACTGGAGTGTGTGTGACAATGTTACTGATAAGAGCAATCGTACGACCGGAAAAGAAAGATGACGTACTCGCGGAACTCTCGGGCGCGGGATTCAATGCAGCGACCATGGTCGATGTCGTGGGCCGCGGAAAGCAGAAGGGTATCAGGATCGGGGGCATGGTCTATGACGAGATCCCAAAGACCCTCATCCTGATGGTCATCCCGGATGATACCAAGGACAAGGTCATCAAGATGATCCTGTCGATCGCCAAGACCGGGACGGACGGGACATTTGGCGATGGCAAGATCTTTGTCAGCCCGGTCGATGAGGTCTACACCATATCAAAAGGCACTGCGGGCCTGTGAGGGAAAGACAATGAAAGAGATCATGGCGGTTGTCCGGATGAAGAAGACCGGCGCCACCAAAAAAGCCCTCATCGCAGCCGGCGTTGCCGGGTTCACGGCGGTCAAGGTCATGGGACGGGGCAAGCTCGTCACCGACACGCAGGAACTCGAGAAATGCCGCGAGAAACTCCTCGCCATGGGACTCGATGACTTCAGTGACGAGCGCGATACCGAGAAACTGGTCACCAGTTTTCTCGATGGTTCGCGTTTCTTCCCGCGGCGCCTCTTCACGATCCTGGCCCACGACGATGATGTGCCGCGGATTGTGGAAGCGATTACAAACGCAAACAAGACGGAGTACGGGATCGGCGACGGGACGATCTTTGTTCTGCCGGTCTCTGACGCGGTCCGCGTGCGGACCGGAGAAGCAGGAGAAGCAGCTATCTGGTAACGGAGGTGAGAGACGTGACAGGAACGGACGAACCCATAGAGGAGATGCTCGCACCTTACCCGGATCTGGTAAAGAAAAACCGGAAGAAGCATCTCATTGTAAAGAACGAATCAGCGGAATGCTGCCCGCAGATCGAGGCGAACACGCGGACGATCCCCGGCATCATCTCGCAGCGGGGCTGCGCCTATGCTGGTTGTAAAGGTGTCGTGGTCGCCCCGATCAAGGATATGATCACCATCACCCACGGCCCGGTCGGCTGCGGGTATTACAGCTGGGGAACGCGCCGGAACAAGGCCCGGGCGGACGACACAACCCCCAAAGACAAGATCTACAGCCAGCTCTGCTTCATCACCGACATGCAGGAGCCGGACATCGTCTTTGGCGGGGAGAAGAAACTCGCAAAGATGATCGACGAGGTCGTGGCTGCGTTCCACCCGCGGGCCATCAACATCTGCGCCACCTGCCCGGTCGGTCTCATCGGCGACGACATCAACGCGGTGGCAAAAGCTGCCATGGAACGCCATGGCATCCAGGTGCTCGCCTACAACTGCGAGGGCTACAAGGGGGTCAGCCAGTCGGCCGGCCACCATATCGCGAACAACAACCTCATGCAGAATGTGATCGGTACCGGCACGGAACGGAAAGCCGGCAAACACGTCATCAACATTCTCGGCGAGTACAACATCGGCGGCGACGGCTGGGAGCTGGAGCGGATCTTAACCGAGTGCGGCTATACGGTCAACAGCATCCTTACCGGTGACTCCAGTTACCTGGATATCAAAAACCTCCACCTGGCCGATCTCAACCTCGTGCAGTGCCACCGCTCGATCAACTACATCGCCGAGATGATGGAGACGAAGTACGGCATCCCCTGGCTGAAAGTGAACTTCATCGGGATTAATGCCACAAACGAATCGCTGCGCAATCTTGCCCGGTGCTTCAATGACCCGGAACTTGCAGAACAGACCGAGATCGTCATTGCACGGGAAACGGCCCGCGTGACTGCGGTCCTGGACCAGTACCGGAAGATCTGCCAGGGCAAGACTGCCTTTGCGTTCGTGGGCGGATCCCGGAGCCATCACTACCAGTATCTGCTCCGCGACCTGGGCATGGAAGTGGTTGTGGCAGGCTACGAGTTTGCCCACCGCGATGATTACGAAGGCCGTCAGGTAATTCCGACCATCAAGAGCGATGCGGACTCAAAGAACATCCCCGAGCTCCACCTTACACCGGACCCGGAGCGTTACCGCGAGGCCCACGAGTACCTCAACCTGACAAAAGAGGAGTACGAGGCGCTCAAAAAGGACGTCCCGCTCAGTTACTATGAAGGCCTGTACCCGAACCTGAAGGCAGGCGAGCTGATGATCGACGATGCGAACCACCACGAAGTGGAGGAACTCGTTGCACGGCTCAAGCCAGACCTGATCTTCTCCGGTGTCCGGGACAAGTACATTGCCCACAAACTGGGCGTGGCATCAAAGCAACTGCACTCGTACGACTATGCCGGCCCCTATGCCGGCTACGGTGGCGCGATCAACTTCGCCCAAGACGTGGCAAACGCCCTCTCGACACCTGCCTGGAAGCTGATCACTCCCCCCTGGGAGAAAGAGAATACCGAAGGAAGTGAATCCCATGCTTGAATGCATACCGGAAGGACCGGTTGAGCACACGACCGGCAAGATCAACCCGGCAAAAACCTGCCAGCCGCTCGGGGCTATGTATGCCGCGCTTGGTATCCACGGGTGCCTGCCCCACAGCCACGGCTCGCAGGGCTGCTGTGCGTACCACCGCATGCACCTGACAAGGCATTTCCGGGACCCGGTGATGGCCTCGTCCAGCTCCTTCACCGAAGGCGCCTCGGTCTTTGGCGGCGCTGCCAACCTGAAGACCTCGATAAAAAACGTCTTTGCGATCTACAATCCCGAGATCATGGCGGTCCACACCACCTGCCTCTCAGAGACGATCGGCGACGACCTGCCCAACATCATCAAAACGGCAGAGATCCCCGAGGGAAAGGCGGTCATCCACGTCAACACCCCGAGTTACCAGGGCTCGCACATCACGGGATTCTCCGGCATGTGCAAGGCCATGGTCTCGTACCTCGCCCAGTCCGACAGTGCCGTAAAAAAATCGCAGATGAATGTCCTGCCCGGCTTTGTCAATCCCGGCGACATGCGGGAGATCCGGCGGATCGTGGACGCGCTTGGCGTGAAGATGATCATGTTCCCGGACACGTCGGGCGTGCTCGACACCCCGCTGACGAGCCGGTACCAGATGTATCCCGATGGCGGCACCACGGTTGCCGAGATCCGCGATTCCGGTAACTCGGAGGTCACCCTTGCGCTCGGCGCATTCGCATCGCACGATGCCGCTGACGTGCTGCAGGAGAAATGCGGTGTCACGGGTATTCCGCTCAGGCTGCCTATCGGGATCAAGGCGACCGATGACTTCATCATGGCGGTAAAGGACTGGTTCGGGGTCGAGATCCCGAAATCGCTCACGCTCGAACGCGGGCAGGTCATCGATACGCTGATCGACACGCACTTCCACTACCAGGGAAAACGCGTCGCAGTCTTCGGCGATCCCGACCACGTGATCGCGCTCACCGAGTTCCTGCTCGCCATGGGCATGGTCCCGGTGTATGTCCTGACAGGTACACCCGGCAAGGCCTTCGAGGCAGAGATCAATAAAATGCTCACCGATGCAGGAATCACCGGCGCCCGGGTGAAAGCGGAAGGCGACCTCTTCGAGCTCCAGCAATGGATCAAAGAAGCCCCGGTCGATCTTTTGATCGGCACCTCGTATGGCAAGTACATTGCCCGGGCCGAGGATGTCCCGTTCGTCCGCTTTGGCTTCCCGATCCTGGACCGGGCCGTCCACCCGCTCATGCCGGTGGTCGGCTACCGGGGATGCCTGCGCTTAATCGAGCAGATCAGCAATGCGCTCCTGGACCGCCGGGACCGTGATTGCCTGGATGAGGATTTCGAACTCGTATTATAAGGGGAACCATCCGGACGTGAGGTATCATGGAAACCATCTCTCTCCCTCAAAAAGAGGGGGCATGCATCAGCGAACGCCAGAACTCCATCCTGACTGCCGGAGCGGGCAGGAAGAGCATCCACTGCGCTGACGACAGCCTGGCCGGCTCCGTCAGCCAGCGGGCCTGCGTCTTCTGCGGGGCCCGGGTGGTCTTAAACCCGGTCACGGATGCAGTCCACCTGGTTCACGGCCCGATCGGCTGTGCTGCCTATACCTGGGACATACGGGGCAGCCTGTCGAGCGGGTCGGAGATGTACCGGAACAGTTTCTCGACCGACATGAAGGAGCGGGATGTTGTCTTCGGTGGCGAGAAGAAACTCGCTGCCTGTATCGATGAGATCGTGGAGAAATACCGCCCCCCCGCGATCTTCGTGTACGCAACCTGCGTCACCGGCATGATCGGCGACGACATTGTTGCCGTGTGCAAAGAAGCCACGCGCCACCACAACACAGAGGTGATCCCGGTCGAATCGAGCGGCTTCATCTCCGGCAACAAGGTGGTCGGGTACCGGGCCGCAGCCCTCGCGCTCATGCGGCTCATCACGCCAAAGGCAGGGGAACATGTCGAGAAGACGCAGAAACTCAACTTCCTCGGTGAGTATAACCTGAGTGGCGAGATGTGGCTGGCCCGGCGCTACCTTGGCGAGATGGGTATTGAGATCAACGTCGCCTTCACCGGCGACTCGACCGTGGCGGCCTTAAAGCAGGCGCCCGGCGCGTGCCTCAACCTCGTGCAGTGCACGGGCTCGATGCACTGGGTGGCCCAGCAGCTCGAAAAAGAGTTCGGCACTCCCTTCATGGATGTCAACTTCTTCGGCGCCGAGAACACTGCGGAGAGCCTGCGGAAGATCGCCCGGTTCTATGACAACCCCGTGATCACGGAACGGACCGAGCGGATCATTGAGCGGGAGACTGCCCGCATCCGCCCGGCGCTCGAACGCTACCGGCAGAAACTGGCCGGTAAACGGGCCGCGATCTACGTGGGCGGGGCTTACAAGGCCGTTGCCCTGATCCGGCAGCTCCGCGAGCTCGGGATGGAGATCGTCCTCACCGGCACCCAGACCGGCAAGACGGAAGAGTACGCGACCATTACAAGTCTTCTCGACGATGGGGCGATCGTGGTGGACGACACCAACCCGGCCGAGATCGAACGGTTCCTCATAGAGAAAAAAGTCGATGTCATGGCCGGCGGTGTCAAGGAACGCGTGCTCGCCTACAAACTGGGCGTCGGCTTCGTGGACCACAACCATGACCGGAAGGAGTGCCTTGCCGGGTTCGACGGTGCCGTGAACTTTGCCCGCGAGGTGTACATCAGCACCTGCTCGCCGGTCTGGAAGTACCTCCGGGCCCCGACAGGAGGTGCCTGATGGCGCCCGCCGGAAATGCCGGTACGGTCCGGCAGGTGAACGAGAACCAGTGCCAGCACTGCATGCCGCTCGGAGCCATCATCGCGTTCCGGGGCATCGCCGGGGCAATGGCACTCGTCCACGGTTCGCAGGGGTGCAGCACCTACATGCGCCTCACCTGCGTCAACCACTTCAATGAGCCGGTGGATATCGCCTCCTCCTCGCTCAACGAGAAGCAGACAATCCATGGCGGAGAAGCGAACCTGAAGAAAGCGCTCGACAATATGCGCCGGGTCTATGCCCCGTCCGTAGTGGGCGTCCTGACCACCTGCCTTGCCGAGACCATGGGCGAGGACCTGGACAGGATCATCCGCGATTACCGGAACGGGCAGGAGACGGGATGCCCCGACATCATCGCGGTCCCGACCCCGAGTTACAGCGGGAGCCACACGGAAGGGTACTGGGCCGCAACGAAAGCGGTCATCGCCCACTATGCCCGGCCCACGGAACCCCACCGGCGCATCAATGTGATTGTCCCGCACATCAGCCCCGCGGACATCCGGGAGATCCAGAGAATCTTCACCCTCATGGGTCTTGCGATTACGCTCATCCCCGACTACTCCCTGACCCTTGACCGCCCGTTTGCCGGGCGGTACCAGAAGATCCCGGCCGGCGGGACGCGGCCCTTGGAGATTGCTGCCATGCCCGGCGCCCCGCTCACGATCCAGTTCGGCGCAACCTGCCCGGACAATCTCTCGCCCGGCCTCTGGCTCGAACAGGAGTACGGCGTCCCGCTCGTCAACCTCCCGCTTCCCGTGGGGGTCGAGGCAGCCGACCAGCTCCTTGCCGTTCTCGAAAAGATCAGCGGGCATCCGCGTCCTGAATCTCTCGCGAACGAACGCGGGTGGCTCCTCGATGCCATGGCCGATGCCCACAAGCACAATGCGGAGGGCAGGGCTGCCATCTACGGCGAGCCGGAACTGGTGTATGCCATCACCCGGGCCTGCGCCGAGAACGGCATTGCCCCGGTCGTCATCGCGAGCGGGACCCGTACGGGCCGGCTTGCTGCCTGTGTCGAACCGCTCCTCGCCAGCCTGGATGAGCATCCCGCCGTACTCGAAGAGACGGACTTTGCAGCAATCGAATCTGCGGCACTCAATGCCGGTGCGAATATCGCGATCGGCCATTCCGGCGGGAAGTTCTTCACCGAACGGCACGGCATCCCGGTGGTCCGGACCGGCTTCCCCGTTCACGACCGGGTTGGCGGCCAGCGTATTCTCTCTGTTGGCTATGCGGGGACGCTTGTGCTCCTCGACCGGATCACGAACACGCTGCTTGAGGAGAAACACGGCTCGTACCGCCGGCTCCGGTACGAAGAGACGAACAGAACAGAAATTATGGAAGGTGCCTGAAATGCAAAAACCCACACACCACATCTTCGTCTGCACCAGCTCCCGTCCCAACGGGCAGCAGAAAGGGTTCTGCCACACCAAGGCGGGCCTTGAGGTGATGGCGAAGTTCCAGGAAGAGATCGAAGAACGCGGTATCGGTGGGGAGGTCTTCCTCACCAACACCGGATGCTTTGGTATCTGTGAGAAGGGGCCGGTCGTGGTCGTGTACCCCGACAATGTCTGGTACGGATCGGTAACGGCTGATGACGTGCCCGAGATCCTTGACTCGCACATCGAAGGGGGAACTCCCGTAGGGCGTCTTGCCCTGTAACGCAGGAGAATCGTATGTGCGTATCAGAGATTGCAGCAATTATCGGCAGTGACGGTCTGACGGTCCCGCTCAGCGAACCGGGCACGGTTGTCGTATACCGCATGGTGCGGGGAACCTGGCTCGCGGAACGTCGGCTCCCGTTCTCGCTCGAAGCGGATGGCGGGCTTACCGGCCTGCGCAGGCGCATGGGGGAACTCATCGCATTCCTCGGGACCTGCCGGACCTTTGTTGCCCGGTCGGCAAGCGGGGCATCCTTCTTCGAACTGGAGAAGGCGGAATGCCAGGTCTTCGAGATCGCCGGGTGCCCGTCTGAATTTCTCGGTACGGTCTGGCTGGAGGCAAAGGAGGAGCAGGAGGCAAAAAGCCCGCTGCCCGCCGGTGCCGATATCCCGGCTCCCTTGGAGATCGCGCCCGGGAGATATTACATCTCCATTTGCGAAATCCAGGGGAAGCGCCCCGAGGTGAGCAGCAAGCAGGTGCTCCGGACGTTCGTACAGGCCGGCGCATTCACCGAACTGGAGATCACCTGCAATCATGTGCCGCCGTGGATTGAGGTCGATGCAGAACGGCTCGGGTACGATCTCACGAGCGAGCGGACCGGGCTTCATGATCTCAGGGTCCTGCTACGGAGACCTGCCGGAGGTTGCTGCTGAACTTTTCACACCCTGATATGGCACGCGGGCCGGACTCTCTCATCTCAATGGCGCACACCCCTCCGTCCCGCGTGGGACTATCGGATCGTTTTCCTTTTTCAGGACTCCTGTGTGAGCATAAAGGGATCATGATCTTTCCGATTAACCGGGCATTCAAAATTAAAAACGAAACCTATAAAAAAAAGACGGTGGAATGATACTTCCACCAAAAATTATCCTACCCACGGGGAAATCCGGGAAAAAATTACATCCGGATCAGGCAGATCCAAAAAGACGATAATCAGATCTTAAAAATTTCCGGCGAGATGAAAAATGGAGAGCCACGATACAGGATATGTTTCAAATCCGTCACAGAATCGTGACCGGATGCAGGAGGTTCTTGAGAAATCACTCGAACCTTCACTCGTACTCAATGCAGATCTAAAAATTATTCACGCGAACACTGCGTTTGTGAAGATGAGTGGGCTTGAACGTGACTCAGTTTTCCTGATGAAGTACCAGGACCTTCCGCTGGTATCCCGTCACGGTGACGATCCCGCAACCTCCCTGGCCCAGAAGAGGTGCGGATTTTCCCGGATCTCCTTCAGGTTCCGGACCGGGACCTATGTCCTGGAAGAACAGATCATCCCGATCTCCCATGATCCGAAATCATCGGAAAGCATGCTCCTGCTATTCCGGGATATCACATCCGAGATACGGGCAGCAGAAGCAACGAAGGCAACGCATGCAAAACTCCTCCACGATTATGGCGAGCGTGTGAAAGAGCAGACGCTCTTTTACGCAACGGCAAAACTCATCCAGGACGACACCCTGCCTCCCGCGAGTATCCTCCAGCAGATTGTCTGCCTGGTCCCCCCCGGCTGGCAGTACCCGGAGATCTGCGAAGCACGGATCACCTTTGCGGATATTGATGTGAAATCCCCGGGATATCGCGATGTCCGGTGGAAACAGCAGGCTGATGTCATAACAAAAGATGGCCGCCGCGGAACGATTGAAGTCATATACCTTGAAGAGAAGCCCTTTGAAGCAGAGGGGCCGTTCCTTCTTGAAGAGCGCAACCTCATCAACTCACTTGCAGAGATGCTCAAGACATACCTTGACCGGAAGATCGGTGAAGAGATTCTTGAAAAAAAATACCGGGAACAGGCAAAACTCCTCCACGATTACGGCGAACGCGTGAAAGAGCAGACGCTCTTTTACGCAACGGCAAAACTCATCCAGGATGATTCATGGAAATGGGAACAGATCCTCGACAAAATCGTCCAGCTGATTCCACCCGGCTGGCAGTATCCTGAAGTGTGTGCAGCCCGGATACAGTTTGAGGATGTCATGGTTACCACCCCCAATTTCCGGGATACCCGCTGGAAACAGAGTGCGGAGTTCTCGGTTAAAGGGAAATTAGGCATCCTTGATATTGTATATCTTGAGGAGAAACCTCATGAATCGGAAGGTCCGTTCCTCTTAGAAGAGCGTAACCTCATCAACTCCTTATCGGAGATGCTCAAGACATACCTTGACCGCAAGAAGAGCGAGCAGGAGCTGGACAGCAAACTTCGCGAGCAGGCAAAAATTCTTCACGATTACGGCGAGCGTGTGAAAGAGCAGACGCTCTTTTACGCAACGGCAAAACTCATCCAGGATGATTCATGGAAATGGGAACAGATCCTCGACAAAATCGTCCAGATAATTCCACCCGGCTGGCAGTACCCCGAGGTTTGTGCGGCCCGGATACAGTTTGAGGATGTCATGGTCACCACCCCCAATTACCGGGACACCCGCTGGAAACAGAGTGCTGAGTTCTCCGTCAAAGGGAGGAACGGCATCCTTGATATTGTGTACCTTGAGGAGAAACCTCATGAATCGGAAGGTCCGTTCCTCTTAGAAGAACGCAACCTCATCAACTCCTTATCGGAGATGCTCAAGATATACCTTGATCGGAAAACAAGTGAGCAGGAGATGGACAGCAAGTTCCATGAGATCGAGGCAATCCGGTGCTACATGGAACGGGAAGTAGCTGGCCTGTCGGATGTGTATGCAAAGATGGGGAAAGGGGATCTCACGCTCAGTTACAACATTTCCGCGCCAGATAAAAGTACAACGGCAACCTACGATCAGTTATTAAAGATGCAGAATGCCGTCCAGGGAATCATTGACAGCCTCCGGAAAAATATTGATACGGTGAACCGGGAGATGGAGAACCTCACTACTTCTGCCGGCAATGCAGTCCGGTGCATCCAGGATGCATCCGGTGAGATTGGGGATATTGCACAGAACTCCGGCCTTGTCAGCACCAATACCACAAAGGTATCGGTTGGTATCGAGCAGATCCTGCATGCGGTTGGGGACATGAGCGCATCGGTCGAGGAGATCACCGCCAGCATGTCGGAGGTTTCAGCGATCTCAAAGCAGGCCAATGATCGTTCCCATGAGGGCTCCGCACTTGCCGGCAGTGCAGAAAAAAATATGGGGGAGATCGGGCGTTCCACGGAGAACGTATCCGTCATGGTCGTAAAGATCGAACAGCAGATGGCAGACATCTCAAAGATCGTTGGCCTGATCCGGGATATCGCAAACCAGACCAACCTGCTGGCCCTCAATGCAGCAATCGAGGCAGCCCGGGCAGGTGAGGCGGGACGCGGGTTTGCCGTTGTTGCAGCGGAAGTGAAGTCCCTGGCCAATGAATCCAAGAGATCCGCTGAACAGATTGAAGAGATGATCAACCATCTCAAGGCAGAAGCGATGACTGCCGCATCGGCCATGGAAGAGACACAGGCCGTTGTCGGCAGGGGCTCATCTGCGGTCACCGAGACGCTGAGTGCATTTACCCGGATTGCAGCCGATATCGAGAAAGTTGCTGCGAGCGCCTCCGATGTTGCGACTGCGACCGGGGAACAGGCCACCCTCACGGAGAAGATCACCGACAGCGTCAATGAGATTGCCGGGCGGATACGGGCGACAGCCGGTGAAGCTGAAGAATCGGCCGCATCCACCGAGGAATTGTCCGCAGCCATCGGCGAGATCTCCCGCATGGTCGAACAGGTCAATACGATCGCCCTGTCTGCACTTGAAGCCAACCGGAAATTCCGGGTGTGAGCGCTATGGCAGAACAAAATTCATTTTCCCGATCACGCAGGTCCGGTATACCATGATCTCCGTTCTGTATGTTGACGACGACCCCATACTTCTGGATATAGGAAAACTGTATCTTGAACAATCGGGGACCATTCAGGTTGAGCTTCTTGATTCCGCGTCCACGGCACTTGAAAAACTACGGACAACCCGATACGATGCCGTGATCTCGGATTTCCAGATGCCGGAGATGGACGGGATTGCATTTTTAAAGGCAGTCCGGGCGGAACACCCGCACCTCCCGTTCATCATATTTACCGGAAAAGCAAGGGAGGATATCATCATTGAAGCGCTGAACAACGGCGCGGACTACTACACCCAGAAAGGTGGCGACCCCCGCCCCCAGTTCACCGATTTGATCCATAACATCGAGCGGGCGGTCGAGAGAAAACAGGCCCAGGACACGATCATCCACTTGAGCCGGCTGAATGCCGTATTGACCAGTACCAACCGGGCGGTCATCCGTATCCGTAACCGCACGGCGCTTCTCAATGAAGCCTGCAGGATCGCCGTGGAAGAAGGAAAATTCCTCATGGCATGGATTGGGATGGTCGACCAGGTACAGCGCAGTGTCAACCCGGTTGCAGCCTGCGGGTATGAAGACGGGTACCTGAACAATATCTCGATCAGCGTTGATAATATTCCCGGGGGGATGGGATTGACCGGGACCGCGATCCGTGAGCGCCGCCCGGTGATCAGCAATGATATCGAGTCGGATCCCCGCATGGCGCACTATCTGAAGGAGGCAACGAAACGGGGGTATCGATCTTCTGCATGCATTCCGTTATACCATAATGAAACGATCATCGGGGCCATGCGGTTTTATTCCGCTGAAAAGAAATTTTTTAATGACCGCGAGATCCGGCTGCTGGAGGAACTGGTGGCGGATATCGGCTTTGCGCTGGAACTGATGGATAATGGCGGGAAGCCATTACCGATCACACCGTCGGGGTCGCAACCGGCATCATACCTGAATAAAAAATCCGGCTGAACCGGATGAACTGAATGGGGGCACTCCTGTTTTACTGTGGTGTCCGTGACTTACGATCCCCCTTACCATTATCTCCTCTATAAATGCCCCGTTTGTCAATCGGAGCCTGATTTGAAAAACCACTTTTTTGATAGTCGCATTTTTTTGCGAATTATAGAGTACTTGTTTTGAACGAAGGCTTTTATGGCCTTATTTTAATTGTTTGAGGGGTATTTCTGCCTCTAAAAAACGTCTAATTGTTGCCTATTGAATCAATGATAACCTGGAATCCTGTGGAAATGTCCGCTTAAAGAAATGGCGGGGGTCGGATCCGGCGTCCCGGAGGGGATATTGCGTTGTGAAATTGATCTGTTCCGTAAAATTAAATACCTCCACCCACAATACTGACTGACCAGTCAGTTTACATGGGTGTTCTCAATGTTATACCGTACCGTTCCCAAAACCGGTGACAGACTCTCGATTCTTGGCTTCGGCTGCATGCGCCTCCCGTCCACCCGGGCCGGCGGCGTTGACGAGGAGCGTGCCATCCGCCAGATCCGGCACGCGATCGACAACGGTGTCAACTACCTCGATACCGCCCCCATCTACCATCTCGGCAAAAGCGAGCAGGTGCTGGGGAAGGCACTGGCAGACGGGTACCGCGAAAAAGTGCGTATTGCAACGAAACTTCCGCACTGGGAGGTCTTCGAACGGGAGGACATGGACCGGATCCTGAACCGCCAGCTGGCAACGCTCCAGACCGATCACATCGACTACTACCTTCTCCACAGCCTGGCCGGCAAAAGTTTCCGGATCATGCGGGACCTCGGCGTCCTTGAATTTCTCGACACCGCAAAGAAGGATGGCCGGATAAAGAATGCCGGGTTCTCGTTCCACGGCCGGCTGGAGGAGTTCGAGGAGATCGTGGACGCGTACGACTGGCAGTTCTGCCAGATCCAGTACAATTACCTGGACGAGAAGAACCAGGCAGGTACGGAAGGGCTCCGGTACGCGGCGTCAAAGGGGCTCGCGGTCATGATCATGGAGCCGCTGCGGGGCGGTAACCTTGCCGGCCGGGTACCGGAGAGCGTCCGGAAGATCTGGGACGGGGCGCCGGTGAGACGGTCGCCCGCGGAGTGGGGCCTGCGCTGGGTCTGGGATCATCCCGAGGTCACGGTCGTCCTCTCCGGCATGAATGACGAGGCGCATATCGATGAGAACCTGCGGGTCGCGGGTGAGGCGCTGCCGGGTTCGCTCGCTCCCGCGGAACGTGATCTTGTCGACCGGGTGCGGGACGAGTACCGCCGGCTGATGAAGGTCGGGTGCACGGGCTGCGGCTACTGCATGCCATGCCCGTTCGGGGTTGATATCCCCGGCTGCTTTGCCGGCTACAATGCGCACGCCCTCTTCCCCAATGATCGTGAAGTGAAGTTCCAGTATGTTGGCCGGCACGGCGGCCTCATGGGTGAGAAGTCCTGCGCCAGCCTCTGCCGGCAGTGCGGGAAGTGTGCGAAGGCATGCCCTCAGGCCCTGCCGATCCCGGCTCTCATGAAGGATGTTGCAAAGGAGATGGAGGGGATGATGGGCATCATCGTCCCCGTCATGAAAGGCGGGCTCTGGTGCATCAACCGGATAAAGAGGATACAACGGGCCGTGCTGGGTGAGACGTCACATGCGTGAGCCATCGCCCGAGAAGCAGGAGGCAATTCTCGCGACCGCGCTCGCCCTCTTCACCGAGCGGGGCTTTTTTGGCACCCCGACCTCGCTGATCTCGAAGGAAGCGGGGGTAGCCACCGGCACGCTCTTCTTTTATTTCAAGACAAAAGAGGAGCTGATCGATACGCTCTACCGTCGGGTCAAGAGCGAGGCGGCGCAGGCAATGAACCGGGGTCTTACTGAAGAGACAACCGCCCGGGCCAAACTCCTCCGTCTCGGGCACAACGCGATCGGGTGGGGGATCGAGAACCCGAAGAAGCTGAAGTTCATGGAGCAGTTCGCCCACTCCCCGTTTGTCTCCACGAGCGCCCACGAGGAGGGCATGTCCCACTTCCTCTTCCTGCAGGATCTCGTGCGGGACGGGATCCAAAACGGGGAGATCCGTGCCAGGGAACCGGAACTCCTCTTCTGCATGATGGCCTCCACCCTCAACGGGCTGATCGTCCGGGCCTCTGCCACGGACGACCGCGTGGAGCGCGAAAAGATTGTTGAAGAAGGGCTGGATTTTATCTGGAACGGGATGAAAGCATGAACGGGAATGAGATGAGCAGGGATGCAGCAGGAAGTGCGCGGGGCAGGGCCCAAAAGCGGAGTGATGGCATGACGATTGTACTGGAAACACGGGACTTATCGAAAAATTATGGCGACGTACAGGCAGTGAAGAGCGTCTCCCTTTCTGTGGAGGAAGGAGCATTGTTCGGACTTTTGGGCCCTAATGGTTCCGGCAAGACCACCATGATCAAGATGCTGACCGGACAGGCCCGGCCATCCGGCGGGTCGGCCACGGTGCTCGGGGTGGACGTGACAAAAGACCCGGTCGGGGTCCGGGCCAGGGTCGGGATCATCCCCGAGCAGGAGACGCCTCCGAGTTTTCTCTCCGCCATGGAGTACCTCCGCTTTGTGGCCGCAGTCCGGCAGATCCCGGATATTGAGACAAAGGCCGACTGGTGGTTCGACTTTTTGGACTTTGCCGACAAGAAGGATGTGCTCTGCAAGGATTTGTCAAGGGGCACCCGGCAGAAACTGATGTTCGCGCAGGCTTTCATCCACGAGCCGGCGCTCGCCTTAATCGACGAGCCCCTGATCAACTTCGACCCGATCATGCAGGATGTGGTCAAGGAATATCTTGCAGGCTACGTGAAGAAGAAACGGACGATCTTCATCTCAACGCACATCCTTGAGGTGGCCGAAGAGATCTGTTCGGGGTTTGCGATCCTCCACAAGGGCACCCTGCTCCATACCGGCCCGGTCTCTGACCTGACCGGGCGGGGCGAACACCTGCCCTCGTTCTTCCTCTCGCTCGTCCGGAAGGATCGCCATGTTTGATCTCTTCATTGCCATGATGAAAGAGGAGTGGCGGATCCATTCAACGATGTTCGGGAGCCTCTCGTTCGCGCTCTTCCCGGTGATGATCTTCGGTATCGCGTTCATGGGCGCGTTCCTGGTCCCCCTGATGCAGACCGCGATGCCGGCCGGCAACCTCGCGCTGACCATCCACGGGAGTTACCTGATGCTCGGGATCATGGTCGGCGGGTTCGGCCTCCTGGGCAACGAAGTGATGAACCGCCGCTTCGGCCAGGCAAGCCTGCTCGCCTATTCCGCCCGGAGCCTTCCGTTGACCGATCAGTTCATCTTTGCGAACTTTGTCGTCAAGGACACGGTGTATTACTTCTTCCTCTGGGTCTTTCCCTTCGGCTTCGGGTACCTTGCGGCATCGCCGTTCACCGGGGTCCCGCTCGCGAGTGCCCTCCTGCTCCTCCTCACGCTCGCGCTTGCATTCCTCTGCGGGCTCTGCACCGTCTTCTTCCTCTCGACCGTGTACGCCCGGTCGCGGGCCCTGCTCTGGATTCTCCTGCTGGCACTCGGTGCGCTCGTTGTGCTCACCGGCACGAACCCGGCGCTCCTCTTTCCCCCGCTGCTCATCTACCGTGCGTTCTCATGGACCGGCCTCGTTGCCACCTGCGCCGTGCTCATCCTGCTCTTCGGGGTCTCGATTGCGCTCTTCTCCCCGGAGGCCGTGGGCTCGGAGAAACGATACCGGGATCTCTACCGTCCTCTCGTGCAGCGCCTCGCTTTTTTGCCCGATCCTACGCTCGCGACAAAAGATTTCATCGATCTGTACCGGAGTGGAAGCCTCATCGGCCAGATGGTCTTCTCGTTTGTCCTTCCCCTTGCGGTGATCTGGTTCTTCCTCTCTCTGCTTGGCCCCGCCTTCCCGCCGCACGGCCTGCTCCTGATGTTTGCCATCGTTGCCGGTCTCATTGCATCCACGATGTACACGTGGGTCACGATGTTTGACGCGTTCGGGTCGTACGCCTGCCTGCCCGTTGCCGTGAGCCGGCTGATCACCGGGAAACTCACCACGTTTGCGCTCCTCCAGGTACTGCCGGCCCTCTTCATTGCCATCGTTGCAATCCTTGCCGGTGAGATCGCGTATCTCGTTCCTGCGGTGGTGCTCGGCCTCTCCGTCTCGTTCTATGCTGTCGCGGTGATGGCGTGGCTTGCCGGGCTCTCGCCCAATGTGCTGGTGTACGATGTCAGGGTACTCACGCGGTACTTTGTGTTGGTCGGGATCGCGATTGTCATCTTTACTGCGGTTGCGTTTGCCGAGCCGTTCGCGGTGCTTTCATCGGTCATCCTTCTCATCCCCGCGTGGCTCTTTGTAAAGAAGGCAAAATTACGGTGGGATGCGGTCGACCCGGCCGGGTTCTGAAATCTTCCTTCAGTTTTTAAATAATTCTGGAATATATTTATTGACTACCAAAAACCAAAGGGAGATATTAGGATCCGGAGGGATTATGAGAAACGAAACCGTGCAGTATTTTTCAAAGAAAGAGGAGAGCATCGCCCATCTTCTGATCGAACTCGGCATCCACCGGAATGTTGCCTGGGTGCTGGTATTCTTTGCACGTACACCGGAAGCAACCTCCCATGACATTGAGCACGGGACGGGACTGCGCCAGCCGGAGATCAGTCTCGCGATGAAGCAGATGACGGACCGGGGATGGATTGCCTGTCGCGGTCCCCTGGCGGGACAGATGGGCCGCAAGAAGAAGGTGTACGAGCTGGCCACAACCCTCTCATCGATCGTGGACAGTATCGAGAACGAGAAGAAGAAGGAGGCGGAGAAGCGTCTTGGCCGTCTGAAGAAATTACAGACGTATCTCCCATAATCGTATCAACAGCCCCGTCCTTTTTTTGTGCGTTTTTTAAAATCGTCAGACTGCATCGTCATATATGTACATATCAGACTGAGCTTTTTTAATTAGGGACATTTCCTGTTTATCCGGGATCGTACCGGATCCCCCTTTCGGATGACTAACTTCCCGGTTCGTTCTTTTCCTGGATGCGCTTCATCAGGTTGATCATATAGTCTTGCCCCTCATCAGAAATCAGCCATTCGACAACCTGGTACTTCGCATCATTGTTCTGTCTTTCGAAAAACGAACGCAATGCTGCGGTGATGATATCGTTCTTTGATGAGAACTCCCCGCTCTCAATAGCAGCATCGATCTTCCGCAACAGGTCATGGGGGCATTTGTACGAAATTTGTTCCTTCGGCTTACCCCGTATTGACGGCATTCATGTAAGAATGCAAGGGAACTATTATCTCTTTTTGCATCTCTCATGACGTTCTAGAAAACCTTTTATTATCACGAATTTACATTGAATTGTTACGAATGTATAACAAAATAATAATTCTGCAGGTATTACGATGATCTCTGTCCTGTATGTCGACGATGATCCATCCCTGCTCGAACTCAGCAAAATATTTCTTGAGGATATAGGGGAATTTCAGATTGATACTGTTGAGTCCGCGCGTCATGCCTTGGACCGTCTTCAGCACCGGGACTATGATGCGGTCATATCCGATTACCATATGCCGGCGATGGATGGCATAGAATTTTTAAAAGTCCTGCGAAAAAAATACCCGTCCCTGCCGTTCATTCTTTGTTCCGGAAAAAGCAGGGAGGAACTTGCGATCAGGGCCTTCGAGAGCGGGGCTGATGCATTTCTTGAAAAAGGCGGGGATCCGTGTGTCCTGTATGCGGAATTATCGCACAATATCCGGAGAGCCGTGGAACACTGCCAGACCCGGCAGGCACTGATGGAACAGGGAACCCACCTCCGTCGCTGTATCCAGGACGCATCCAACCAGATCGGGATTCTTGATGCAGAAGGCCGTATTCTGTATGATTCCCCGAGCAATCCGCATTTGTTCGGTTACCCGGAACAATTTCTTGTCGGGAGATCCGCCATCGATCTGGTTCACCCGGAGGATCGTGCGTCCGTGATTGATGCGTTCAGGGGCGTTCGGGATCGGACCCCCTGCGGACCCCCAATCGGGTACCGGCTCCGCCGGGCGGATGGCACATATGCCGAAGCGGAATCCGTGGCCATGAATTTTCTGGGGGTGGTGGGTGTTGATGGGATCGTAATCATTACGTGGACGGTCTCCGGAGATACGGGGAATGGAAAAAGTCCGCGGATACATGCAAATTAATGACCCCACGGAGATTCCGAAGAATGGTGTTGGGGAAATACTACCTGCGCCATGAAACGGCCTTCCCGAATAGGGGATTTCAGTCGGATGAAGTCCAGTGACCGTGTGAAAAAGGCGATCCTGTTCTTAAAACCGGTATGTTGTTCCAACGGTGTTCAGGATACAACGACCCGGCATCCCGGTCATGAACCGGTTGATTGCGTCCCACCCGGTGCAGTGCATAGGTACGACATAGTCCGGGTTGATCTGCTTCATTGCATCGACGGTCGGTGGGATCACCGGTGCAAAGGCCGGCCCGGTGAGATGGAATCCCCCAAGGACCGCGTGGACGCGATCGACACCGGTGATCTTCTTTGCGTACTCCACGGTGTTGATGATCCCCGCGTGGGCGCAGCCGCTCAGGACGACAAGGCCCCTGTCCTTTACATTGATCACAAGTGCCTGGTCATCGCGGATCGGATCGGGTTTCCAGCTTCCGTCCGTGAACCTCTCCATTCCCGGCATCCCCTTCTCGAATGCGGTCTTCCGTTCTACCTCTCCGGTTACGAGCAGGTGGCCGGCGGCAAGGGTCGAGGGTTCGCTGCGCATCAGGATATCTGCCCCGGCCTTCTTCAGTGTAACCGGGTCCAGCTGCGGGAGTTCGACCGGGCCTTTGGCCGGGTTGTTCAGCCTGCGCCGGAGGAAGGCGTCCGGGTGGGCAACGAGCGGGATCTGCCGGACCTCCCCGCAGAAGAGTGTCGGGAGCCCGCCGGTATGATCGAAGTGCCCGTGGCTTAAGGCCACGGCCTCGATCCCGGCAAGGGAGATGCCCAGCTGCCGGGCATTCCATGCCATGCACTCCCTTGAGAGCCCGGTGTCAAGCAGGATCGCGTGCTCCTTCTTACCGTCAACGACCCGGACCAGGCACGATAAGCCGTGTTCGGCCAGGAGATGGCGGCCCGGGTCGAACGGCAGCCGCTGGTCCACGGGAGTCGCTGGCGGTACAAAGATATCGATATAGTTGTCGACAAGGATGGTCACTTCCACCCGGTCGGCCGGTTTTAGCTGGTGTTCTGTCATAAGGGCTCACCTTCATTTATTCCGATACCTGGACTGACGGTTTTTCTGCCGTCACAATATAATTTTCCGTAGGAACGGCAAGGCCGTCATTTTCGCAATAGGGTGCGAGGGCCGTTGCCATTTCCAGGAACATCCGGGCCCGGTCTTCCTCCTGCATTGCCGAGATCTCCGCGGCAACCGGGAAGATTGAGAAGTACGCGGGGAGGAGCTCGGCGAGCGAGGGGTGGCGGGCAATTTTTACCCCGGCTTTGATGCGGATACCTGAAAACCCGGCATCGCGGACCAGGTTTTCCAGGTCCGTGCGGTTTGAGAGCGAACAGGCCTTCTTAAAAAGACTCGTCGCATCCTCGCCGAAATATCTCCCGATGACATCGCAGATGACGCCCACATGCGGACTCTTTTCGGCCCGGCCCCAGACGCCCAGCGCAAGCCTGCCCCCCGGTACAAGGACCCGGGCCATCTCCCTCAGGGCCGCGTGTCTGTCCGGGAAGAACTGGAGCCCCTGGTGGCACAGGACTGTGTCGAACTCCCCGGGAGAAAACGGCATGCAGGACACATCGCTGCGGTACCACTCGATAGCTGCCAGTCCCTCCTCCCGGGCGCAGGCTCCGGCAACCGTGAGCATTCCCTCGTTTGCGTCAAGGCCGGCCACCCTGCCTCCCGGTCCGACACGGCTGGCGGCCTTCCGCGCCACGATCCCGGTGCCGCAGGCAACATCCAGCACCCGTTTTTTTGGGCCGACACCCCCGGCCGTGATGAGGTCTTCGGTCCAGTCCAGCATCCATGTCGGGACAATGTACCGTTCATAGGTTTTTGGCCCGTCCGTGTTCATCTGCCATTTGAACGGTTTTTGTTCATCCGTCATGCTGCCAGACCTCCGTATCCCCTCTTTTTATTTTAATCGATAAGAAGGAGCGCCATCAGTTCCGGGTGCCCCTGCACCGGGAACCGGATCGGCATCCCTGCCTTCTCTGCTGTCGCAACCATGTTGACGCCGACCGCGTGCTCGGGAATCCGGGCCTGCGTGGGGTGGATGCAGATCCCGGCCTTCACGTTGCAGGTCTCGCAGAGCCGGCACGAGCCATTGATGAAGGCGATGGCGAACGGGTTGCCGGCATTGAACGCGGTCCGTTCCAGTTCGAGCATCATCGGGGCGAACGCGCCGGTACCGTTGAAGTGATCCTTCCAGAACCGGGTCGCCTGCTCCTTTTTGTCAGCAGGGGCATTCGGGTCGAGCCAGTACTTGTAGATCGAGCAGATCACATCGGGGTCCGCCTCGGCCGGCGAGATGAACTTCACGAGCAGGGCATACCGGTACTCGGATAAGATCTTCCGGAACTCGTCCGGTGTCGGGACGTAGGGCGGGCAGGTCAGCTTCTTGCCGTAGCCTATGCACCCGGCCCGGCATTTTAAGGGCACGCGGTTCTCGACAATCACGTCCGCTGCGGGGATCACCTTCGCGTCGGCTGCGCCAAGCCTGCGGGCGGTATCAATCAGGAATGCAAAGTCCCCGGCTTCTTTCTTGCTCTTACTCATTTCCTTCTCCCCTGTCTGTACCAGTGTAGGTTGTGTAATACAAAGATTTCCTCAGGTCACAGGTCATTATACCACCACCTGGTGTTCCCAGGTTACCTTCACTGACGCAGCTGCCATCACGGCAACCGGGCAGTGCAGGGTCATTACATCCCGGATCACGGCTGCAACGGTGGCGTTATCCAGGTTTCCTTTCACGGTAAATGTCAAATGAATCGTTTTTAGGATCTGGGGAAGTGTCTCACGGCGGGTGCATGTGACGTTCACGGACAATGATTCCGGAGCAGTTCCCAATGCGGCAAGATCGAGTATTGTCTTGATCGCAGCGCAACCTCCAATCGCTGCAATGTAATATTCCATTGGGTTCGGGGTCATCCCGCTCCCGCCAAGTGCCGGGCTGGGCTCAAAGAAGATCTCGTTTCCTATGTTCGTAGTTGCAAAAAATTTCAGGCCGCCGGCCGATGATACGGTGGCGGACATGTTCGTTATACCGGTTGATGATGATGTCATCGTTCCTCCCATGGTTTTTTAGATCCTGCACCGTCCCGGCACAGCAGTCACATTAATCTATTGCCCTGTCACTCACCTTATCCGCAAAGCCGAGGTACTCCAGCACCCGGTTCCGGATCCGGATAAGCTCCGGTTCCGGAGAGATCCCGGTCTTTACCGGCGGGTCGACAAATGGGAGGGTGAAGACCATCCGGCCACCGGCCCCGGCTCCACCAAGGATCAGGGGATTGAACTCGCTTGCCGATGGCAGGAAGACGAGCCGGTCAAGAGAAAGACCGCCCGGGGATGCCGGGACATCGATCCTCCCGAGGTTCGAGGGAATGAAACCAGGGATGTTCTTCTCGAAATTGCGGTTCATCGCTGATGCGGCATTCCCGGTATCCCGGATAAACTGCTGAAGGGTCTCCGTTCGGGCATATGCTTCGGGAACCTTGTCCGTAAACAAGCTGAACGCCGAAAGTGCATCGGTGAGGGACGGTTCAAATTCGGGGATGTCAAGGCAGGATGGATCAAGGACATCGATCCGCGAGTGGATCTCCTTATGCAGGTCCCGGGCATTATCCCAGAACGGTTTTTTTAGGGAATAGGCAAACGGGAATCGCACCCCGCCATCGCAGAAACAGAACACGTCCCCAAGCGGGGGATCGATCCTCCGCCGCAGGTCGTAGGGCACCATGATCGCCTGCTGGCTTTTTGTAAAGCCGCCGGTGATATCCGCATAAGCAGCAAGACATGCCGCCGAGACTGCCGATCCCACGGTAACCCTGTGCTCCCGGCAGGCAGAAAGAAGGCGTGCCGACTCTTCCGAATTGAACTCCAGGAGTACAAGCCCGAGCCTCCGGGCCTCCCAGTAGCCACGGTACAGGGCTGCATACTCATCAGGACCGAAATAATGCGGGTTCTTCCTCCAGCTCCGGTTGGCTATCCCGATAAAGAGCCGGGTTATGAGCCCCTTTACGGACAGGCCGGGTTTCACGATATCCAGGACATCCGGGGGAGCAAGTACGTGGACATCCTGCAACGGGTCCGCGTACAGGGTAAGGATATCCCGCACGAGAACGGCAAGCGCCATCCCGTCGCAGATGCTGTGGTTGCACAGGACCAGTAGGTCGGATACTTCCGGTGACCGGATGAGCACACATCGGATGAGCGGTCCCTTGTCGATTGCAAACGGCACCCGTGCATCTTCCTTGAGTTCCGCGAGCCACTGCTGATCGGATGTTCTCTCCAGGATCCTCATCGGGACCGGGGGCACGTTCTCGGATGAGAACCATGCCTCGTGCTGTTCATCGAACACCACCTTTGCCCGAAGCAGCGGGTGCTTCCGGGCGGCAGCTTCGAGCGCCTGCCGGAACAGTGCTTCGTCAATGGTGTCGGTAATCCGGGCAGCCATCATGACCGTGCAGACCGGGCTCATGAAAAAGAGCCGTTCGCACCGGGACATCTTCCGGATACCGCTTGGGATACCCGGATTGTTTGCGTCTCGCGTACCGGTTGTGAATTTCGTGCCGGCCGGTATGGCGGCCGGGTTTGTCTGTTCCCTGGACATGCCGGGATTTTTTACTGGTTGCATTTTTTTAATTCTCGTTTAGACTGGAATTGTTCACGGGACGATGCATTCAATGTTCATGAACCCGGGAGAATGGGTGGGGATGCGGTGAGCACGCTCGCGTGAACCGATCCCGCTCGTGAAAAACCCGCCGGAAGATACCGCATTGGGGGTTACACTATCCTGCCGTCACGATGACGCCATGATGTGCTGCGGTCTCCGGGCATGAACTATCGGGAGATCGTTTCCCGGTTTTGGGAAACCTGCACTCCCGCTCGTTCGGGGTATTAAAACTGCATAACCGGTATTTGGGATAATGCGCCTTAAACCCTGAGGTCGGGTTGCCCGCACAAACACAATCCTGTGACAGCATCCGGTTTCACATTCTCAGCAGGTCTTTGTCAATCGCAAAGCAGTAGCAGCCTCGGCTCCCCCACCACGTGCACTCCGGGCAGGTGGTGTGGTCTTTCGTGCACCGCCGGCCAACCGCGTCCATCGGGCAGTCGTCCCGTTTTGCACAGCCCCAGCAACAGGTGCCTGATGTTCTGCCGTAGATGACATCCAGGTTGATTACCGGTACCTGGGCCGTTCGCTTCACCCCACTCATATCCGGGCCCCTCCCACCACGGTCGCATACGCAAAGGAGAGCAGGCCGGACACCTTCCTCCCGGCATTCTTTCCCGTGTAGTACATCTTCGAATATGTGGAAGACGAAATGACCTGAACGTTTCCAAAGCCAAGCCCTGCAAGGAACGGCATGACATCTCCCGGTGCAAATCCCGACCGGAGCGGTTCGCCGATCGAGATCGTAAAGTCCCGGATTATCCGGGCGCCTTCCGCGTCCGATGACCCATCGGCCATCGACTGCGGGATGAAATCAAAGAGCACGGCGCTTCCGAGACCGGCATGCCTCGCGATCTCCGAGAACAGACCCTCCACAGCCGGCCGGGGCAGGTACATCACGAGCCCTTCAAGGATGAAGAGCGTCTTTTTTTCCGGGGAAAATCCCGCGGATTCAAGATCTGCCCAAGTGTTCCCTTCATCGATCTCATACGGGATGTACGAGACATGGCCCGGCAGGTGCCCGAAGATCGCTTCCATGACCGCGGTCTTTCTTTCCAGGGTCTCCGGCCGGTCAACCTCAAAGACCCGGATGTGCTCCCTGAGCGAGCTGATGCGGTACGCCCGGGTATCATAGCCGGCCCCGAAAACCACCACCTGGGTGAATCCTTCACCGGAAGCGTTTCCTGCCACGTCATCGAAGTACCGGACCCGGGCGCGGATCGAGTTGTTCCACCCGGGCATCTGCTGATCAAGTGCCTCAATTATTGCTTGAACTTCGGCAGGGTGTTCCTTTGCCCATGCAAGTTTTGCCGGATCAATGAACCGGACCGCGTAAGGATCAAAAAAAATCCGGATATCTTCCGGAAGCCTCGATTCCGCCATCCGCTGGAGGGCAATTCCCTCGGCTATGATACTCGGGTCTCCGGGTGCTTTTTTTTTAAAGATTCCACCATTCGTTGTCATAGTAAATCACCCACTCTTTCGTAAAATAACATACGCAATAGAATGTATTTATTCTAAACGGTTTGGATTTATCCGGGCAATCATTTTTTAGCCAGCCCGACAGAAATGGTGTGAGAAGTAATGCCAAAGGTCGTCCCGGAGTACAAGGAGGATGCCAAACGTCGGATCATCGAGGCTGCGATGGACGTGATCGCGGAGCGTGGCTGCGACCAGATGACCATCGATGAGGTGGCAAAAAAACTGGGCGTAACGAAGGGAGCGGTCTACTGGTACTTCAAGAGCAAGGAAGATCTGGTTGCAGCGGTCCTGAATAAATTCCAGCTGGAAATCCAGAGTATGACGTTTGAGTCATTTTACAACCGTCCCCTTGAAGAGACACTGTCGCTGATCTTCGACCGGTTCTCTCTTGCCGATGACCGGCATCGGGCAATCTATTTTGAATTATTCGCGCTTGCATCACGCAATTCGGAGGTACGACATGCGACTATCGAATACAACAAAGGACTGGTGGCAACGTTTGAAGATGCAATCGTGAAGGAGAAAAGGAAGAATTTCATCCAGACTCATGCCGATGCCCATCGGCTCGCGCAGCTTCTTGCAGCACTATTCATCGGGCTCCAGAACAACGGTGTCTGGACTCACAAAGGGGAGATGAAGGAGATGTGGCTTGATGGAGCGAAGATCCTTCTCAAGCCCTCATATACCGGGACATACGGTGAGGAGAAAAATTGAAGGTGGGGAGTTTTGCCGATGGCATACCTTGGGATTACAATCCCCCTTAAAAATATCTCCTCGTATATCGCTCCGTTTGTCAATCGGGGCTCGATTTGAAAAATCACTTTTTTGATAGTCGCGTTTTTTTGCGAATTATAGCGTACTGGTTTTGAAATACGGCTTTACGGGGAATATTTTGCCTATTTGGGGGTCATTTCAGCCCCTAAAAAACGCTTAATTGTTGCCTTTTGGATGCATACGGAACTGAAATCCTGTGGAAAAGGCTGGCCGGTGAAATAGCGGGGTCTCCGGATCCAGAAGTAAATGCCTGCGAAACGCATGAACAAAAAGAGAAAAATTTGTTTTCCCCCGCAATGGGGGAGATTATGCGGAGTCAGCGACTTCGATCTTAATGATCTCGGAATGAACGGATGCAATGGTTTTATGCAGTTCCGCATTCTGGGCTTCCCGCACCACTTCGATGGCCTCTTTGATCCGGGCCAGCGCCTCACCTTGGGAGCTGCCGTAACCACGGGCGGACGGAATCTCAACGCACCTGGCGGAAAATCCGCCGGACTCGTGCGACTCCGTAATGATGGTGTAGTGCATGATTGTACAAAAAGGACGGGGTTATTTACAAAGTTTCTGGTTGGAATGGCCGTTTTTGTTGAAAACTACGGGGAAGACCTGCAGGCACCGGCAAAATCCGGTCAGTGCACGGATTCGATTCGTGCCTGAGCGAGCTCGCAGTACCGGGCATCGATCTCGATCCCAATCCCGTTCCGGTGCGAGGACCGGGCTGCCACCAGCGTGCTCCCGCTTCCCATGAACGGGTCGAGCACCGTATCGTCCACAAAGGAGAAGAGTTTCATGCACCGTAGGGGCAATTCCACCGGGAACGGCGCCGGGTGTCCGACCTTCTTCTTGCTCTCGCCATTGAACGTCCAGAGTCCGTTCGTCCACGCCATGAACTCCTCGCGGGAGATGTCCGACACCCGCGATCCCCCGGTCTTCTTCCACGAATCCTTGTACAGCACCACGATCAGTTCGACCGGGGCGATCACGTACGGGGCCGAGGCGCTGAGCCACGAGCCCCACGCGGTCCTGCGGGAAATATTTCCTTCGTTCCAGATAATCGTGGAATGGTAACGGAACCCGACCTCCTTTGCAATCGTGGTCAGGTCCGCTCCCACGCTCTGCTGGCCGCCCTTGTTCTTGTCAAGCGGGATATTCAGGCAGAACCGGCCATCGCTCTTCATCCACCCGTGGCACCGCTTCATCCACCGGGCCGAGAAATCCAGGTACTCGGCATAGCTGGTCCGGTCGTCGTGGGAGTTATACGGGATATCCACGTTGTACGGTGGCGACGTGACAATGAGATCGATGCTCCCCTTACGGATCTTCTTCGTGGCAAAGAGATCCTCGTTGATGATCGAGATCCCCTCGTTACGGAAGAACCAGTCCTGTGCCACGCCCCACTCCTCACGTACATTTTGGCCGGGCCGCGCTATAGTAGTTCGCCCTTACGTGGCCGGTACCAGATTGATTGAGCTAACCCCGCGGTTATACGAATAACTCCGGGCATCCTGACAATATTATTAACCAGCTCCCGAACATGTGCATGTGAAAATTCTCCGGACTCTTGCATTGACGATAACAAACGGTAACGTGCGGATATTCCGGGTGGCACTCTGTCTTCTCACCCTGATGCTGGTGGTTCCTCTTGCCTCAGCAGTGGTGAACAGCGATACCCTTCCGGCCAGCAAGGATCCGAACTATGCAGATCGCCCCGCAGCGATCGTCACCTTAAAGAGCCACGTGGCCTATGTGGGCGAACTCCAGGACGCCCGGATGGCCGGTGTCATCACGTACATCGGAAATATCAGTATCGGCAACGGGACCACAGAACTTGAGCAGATCCGGGACGATTACCTTGTTGCAATATCCACGATTCCTCTCATGCAGACCAATGCTGAGATCGTCAAGGCCCGCGACAGTCTCCGCACGTATACTACAAAGTTCTCCGATGAGTCCAAAAACCAGATGGTCTGGTACAGCGGGAACAACACGGTCCTGCAGATCTATACTCGTGCCTCGGTCAATGCTGCCGATGCCGATATTATCCGGCACAACGGGACACTCTGGCTGGCTGATGAATCCGCCCGGCTGACGGTCTTCAACCGGGATTCGATGAAGAGGACCCAGATGATCGGAACCCTCACCAACCATGGTGTCGACACGATGATCATCCAGAATCTCTCAGAGCAGATCGATGCACAACGGCCCAACCTCCAGGGATCCTTAACCAATAAATCGATCACCTCGCTGAAGCTCACGAACGAGAAGATCCGGGTGCTGACCAAGGAGTACCGCGAAACCGTTCAGAAAGCCTGTGCTGCCTGGGAACTCCAGACCAAGCTCGACGCCATGATGGCGATGGGCTGATCTGAACACTTTCCATCACTGTTTTTAGTACCCGGGTAGACATCTTTTTCATGCACGATACCGGGAATGCTCAAACCCCGTTCTGTTACGCTCCCATCGGTACGATCCATACGCCGTTTCTGGATATTGCCGGCATGCCCATCCAGCCGGCCGGGGCCCGGGGTACAAAGGGAACGGTAGAGATATTCCCCCAGTACCGCGAAGGGCTTTGCGACCTTGACGGCTTTGAGCGGATCATTCTCATCTACGCGCTCCACAAATGCACCGATCACCTCCTCACGGTCATACCCTTCCTTGACAAATCGCCCCGGGGCATCTTTGCCACACGATCCCCGAAACGCCCGAACGCGATCGGGCTCTCGGTGGTCCGGCTCATCAGCGTGGCGGACGGGACACTGAACATTGAGGATGTGGATATGCTGGACGGGACACCGCTCCTCGATATCAAACCCTATGTGCCGGAGTTCGATGCCTGCCCTGCATCGCGCTGCGGGTGGTTTGAGAACGTGGCGAAGAATGCGGGGATCGTCCGCTCGGACGACCGCTTCCGGTAAAAATCCTCAAAAACCTCATTATCCCCGGCCGCCAATAGGCCACTCACATATCATGTACTGGTACCCGTTCAATGTCCGCGAAGCAGGCTTTCTCCTGCTGGTCTTTCTCTGCGGCGCCGTCTTCTCGCGTCTCCAGCCGTACTTTGTCCCGGCTTCGCTCATCCCGTACACGTACGTCTTCGTGCTGCTATTCCTCTTCCTTGCCTACTTCCCGCTGGCCCGGCCCGCCGACCCCTTGAAACTTGCCCGGTTCCTTGCAGTGCTTGTGGGTGGGATCTACGCGCTCTGGATCGTCATCAAGCAGGTGCTGATCCACCAGACGTTTTCGGAGACCACGGTAATCGTCCTTGCCGGCGCATTCCTCTGCCCGCTGGTTGCCGGCTGGTGTTACCGGTTAGCCTCGGGGCGCGGTGCCCGGCGCTGACCGGTGCTTTTGTTTTTCACAATCATTATCCCGCATTCCCCCCGAGATCATCTGATACCTCATGGCAACACAGGAAATATCGAAGAGCGTGCCCGGCATCCTGCGCCCGTTCAAGGCGTTTGTGCAGGATATGGGTTTGAAAGACGGAGATCAGATCGTCTATTTCGGGTGCGTGGGAACCTGCACGCCGTTTGTCGAGCTCCTCGCGGTTGCGGTCCGCGGCCTTCACGTGGAGCAGGTATTTGTGCCCCTGCTCGATGAGGCAAAGGCGAAGAAGATCCAGTTCATTGAGGATGTGGGGATGCAGGTCTCCGGCGGCCCGGTAACCCTCCGCCCGAAACTGCTGGTCTTCATGGGCGGGCTTGCAATGCCGCTGATGCCGGTGACAAAAGAGCAGGTGCGGGATCTTGCCCGGAAATATCCCGATGCAAAGGTGGCCGGTGTCTGCTTCATGAGCATGTTCGAGAAGGCCGGCTGGCTCGACACCGTGGACTTCGATCTCCTGATCGATGCAACGCTCGACCCGGTGGTTGTGACAAGGAAGTGATCCCCCGGGTGGGATGCCCCGTTGTGCCGGAATCTTTATGCCCCGGCTCCACTCAACATTTCCATGCCATAGGAAGAATATTACATGAACTATCCCACGCAGAACCAGATCCTCATCATCCTAACCGTTATTATCACGGTCATCGCTGTTATTGGTGTGATCACCATGCAACTGCTGGCCGCAGCCGTTGCAATTGTACTGATTGTGGCAGGCGCCCTTCTTGTGAAATTTCTCAAGCGGCACATGAATGTGCAGAAGGAACTCCCCGGAGAGGGAGAGGCCGTTGTCGCCGGCATACTCTTTGCTATTGTCGGCATGGCGGTCTCCCCGTGGCTGCTCTGGGCCGTTGCCCTTGCGGTCCTGTTCATGATCCTGCAGGCCGTCTTGCGAATCGAGAACCGGCTGAATGCACTTGAGAACCGGTAAGTTCCGGATTATTTTTTCACCCGTCCGCCCCTGCGATACCTATTTTCTCCAAGGCGCCAAACTCTGTATACATGACTTCTTTTGTCCACCGCATAGAAGTTCACTATACCAAGGATCCCCGCATGAAGACCCGGACCGACCGGGTGCGGTCACTCGGGTTTGCCATTGACGAGCTGCAGCTGGCCGATGTGTACACGATCGCCACCACCACCCGGGACTTTACCCGTGACGAGCTGGTGCAGCTTGCAGGGCAGCTCGTGAACCCGGTGGTGCAGGAATTTACGGTGGACGAAGCAACGATCCCCCTCTTCGATCACGCGATTGAGGTCGGGTTCCTTCCGGGCGTGACCGACAATGTTGGCACCACGGCCCGGCAGATGATTATGGATTTCTTTTCTTTCGGCCCTGAAGAGCACGTGACGGTCTCCTCCTCCCAACTCTACTTTGTCCGCGGCCGGCTCTCCGAGGAAGCGATACGGTCGCTGGCCTCAACGCTTGCAAACCCGCTCGTGAACCGGGTGCAGGTTAAGACCCGGGCAGAGTATGGCAGGGCGGGGATGGGCTACAACATGCCGCTCGTGGAGCTCCACGAGTTGCCGACCGCCGGACCGGTGGATCTTGAGATCAGCGATGAGGAGCTGGTCCGGCTGGGGAAGGAAGGGATCATCGATCCGGAGACCGGAGAGCGCCGGGGTCCGCTCGCCCTTGACCTCGCCCAGCTGCACGCGATCCGCGATTACTTCCGGGCACGCAACAGGAACCCGACGGACGTGGAACTCGAGTCGCTTGCCCAGACCTGGAGCGAGCACTGCAAGCACACGATCTTTGCATCCGCCATGGACGATGACCTGCCCCGGGGGCTCTACAAGTCCTGCATCCAGGCAGCAACGAACGAGATCCGCGAGGCGGCCGGGGAGAAGGACATCTGCGTTTCGGTCTTCTCCGACAACTCCGGCGCGATCATCTTCGATGATGAGTTCCTTGTCACCCACAAGGTCGAGACCCACAACTCCCCGTCAGCGCTCGACCCGTTCGGAGGGGCTCTCACGGGGATCGTGGGGGTGAACCGCGACACCGTCGGGTTCGGCCTCGGGGCCAGGCCCTGCATCAACATCTACGGGTTCTGCGTGGGCGACCCCGATACGGCCGTGCCGCTCTTCCGCAACAAGGAGACGACAAACCCGGTCATCCCGCCCCGGCAGATCTTTGAGGGGGTTGTCCGCGGCGTGGGCGTGGGAGGGAACTGCTCGGGCATCCCGACCCCGCAGGGGTTCTGCTACTTCGATAGCCGGTACGCGGGTAAACCGCTCGTCTTTGCCGGCACGGTCGGGATCATTCCAAGGGAATCGGCCGGCCGGAAACTCTTTGAGAAATCGGCAAGGCCCGGCGACCTGATCGTGATGGTTGGCGGCCGGGTGGGCAAGGACGGGATCCACGGCGCCACGTTCTCCTCGGAAGCACTCGACCCGAAGAGCCCGGTCACGGCGGTCCAGATCGGCGACCCGATCACCCAGAAGAAGTTCTCGGACGTGATCGTGAAGGAGGCCCGGGACCGTGGCCTGTACAGCAGCATCACCGACAACGGGGCGGGCGGCCTCTCCTGTTCGGTGGCCGAGATGGCCAAGGAGTGCAACGGCTGCCAGGTCAACCTCGATGCAATCCCGCTGAAGTATCCCGGCATGGCCCCGTGGGAGGTCTGGATCTCCGAGTCACAGGAGCGGATGACGCTTGCTGTGCCGCCGGAACATCTCACTGCGTTCATGGACCTGATGGAGCGCCGCGAGGTGGAGGCGACCGTGATCGGGGAGTTCACGGATTCGGGCCGGTGCGTGGTGGTCACGGGCGGGGCAACCGTCCTCGACATCGATCTCGCGTTTCTTCACGATGGGCTGCCAAAGAAGCAGCTGATGACGGCATATGCGGAACATGTGAATCCCGAACCGGATACTCCTTGTCCCGCACGGCTCGAAGAGACCCTGTGTGCCCTGCTCTCGAAGAAAAATATCTGCTCCACGGAGTTCGTCACCATCCAGTACGACCATACCGTGCAGGGTGGCCACGTGCTCGGGCCGGTACAGGGTGCGGGCCGGGTGCAGTCTGTGGCAACGCTGACCAAGATCGTGCCCGGCTCGAAGAAGGGTGTTGGCCTCTCGCAGGCGCTCTTCCCCTCGTACTCCGAGATCGACCCGTACTGCATGGCCGGCGCCTGCATCGATACCGCCATCCGGGGGCTGGTTGCCCAGGGCATTCCCCCGGATGCGATCGCGATCCTCGACAACTTCTGCTGGTGCTCGTCCAATGATCCTGAACGCCTCGGACAGCTGAAGCGTGCAGCGCTCGGATGTTATGACGTGGCAAAGGCCTTTGGCACCCCGTTCATCTCCGGCAAGGATTCCATGTTCAATGACTTCTCGGGATTCGATGCCGAGGGAAACCCCGTGAAGATCTCCGTGCCACCCACCCTCCTCATCTCATCCATCGGTGTTCACCCGGATGTGAAGAAGGCGGTCTCGCTGGATGCAAAGATCGCAGGCGACCTCGTGTACGTGATCGGGGCCACCCGGGAAGAGCTTGGCGGGTCGGAATACTTCCTGCATCTCGGGAGTGCCGGGAACGCCGTGCCGGTGCTGGACGCGGTTGTGGCAAAGGAGCGGTACATCCGGCTGGCCGGTGCGATCGCCCACGGGCTCGTGGCATCGGCCTTTCCGGTCGGGCGGGGCGGCCTCGGCATTGCTCTCGCCAAGGTTGCCATTGCCGGCCGGCTCGGGATGGACCTCACGGTTCCGCTGCCGGATGGAATGCGGCCGGACTACTACCTCTTCTCGGAATCGCTCTCCCGCTTCGTGGTCACCATCGCCCCGGATCACAAGCGGGCGTTTGAGCAGGCGCTCGGGCCGGATGCGGTGCTGCTCGGGCGGACCGGGGGGAGCCGGTTGCGGATCACGGCAAAGACCCTGGTGCTGGATGCCGGGATTGCCGAACTTGAAAAGGCCTACAAAGAGCCGTTTGGGAGGTACTGATCATGGCAACAGCGCACAGGAATTTCCGGAGACCGGCCGTGGCGGCCCGGGCCCCGACCGCGAAGGAACCTATTCCCGAGATGGCCCTGATCCTGAGCGGCTACGGGATCAACTCCGAGATGGAGACCAAGGAAGCGCTGGCCCGTGCCGGCATGCATGCCGACATCGTCCATATCAACGACCTGATCGCCGGGACCACGCAGATGGCGGACTACCGCCTCCTTGTATTCCCCGGCGGCTTCTCGTACGGCGACGATACCGGGGCCGGCAATGCCTTTGCCAACCGGGTGAGGAACAATCTCTGGAACGATCTGGAGGTGTTCCTTCGCGGAGACAACCTGGTTCTCGGGATCTGCAATGGCTTCCAGATCCTCGCAAACCTCGGCCTCGTCCCTGCATTCGACAAGAGCTATACCCGGGAGATCGCCCTGATGCCCAACCGGCTCGGACGGCTGGAGTGCCGCTTCGTGACCCTGAAACCTGCGCACGAGAACCTCTGGACAAGAGGGATCGAGCGGCTGTACTGCCCGGTCTCGCACGGGGAAGGCAACTTCTCGTGTTCGTCAGAGACCCTCAAAACAATCAAACAGAAGCAGATGGTGGCCTTCACGTACTGCCGCGATGACCTGAGCCCGGCAAATGGCGAGTACCCGTACAACCCGAACGGCTCGGTGGATGATATTGCCGGGATCACTTCGGCAAACGGCCGTGTGCTCGGCCTGATGCCCCACCCCGAGCGGGCCATGGAATTAACGAACCTCTACGACTGGCCGCTCATACGGGAACAGGCACTGCGCGAGGGACGGACGCTGCCCGACGAATCGCTCAATATGCGGATCTTCCACAACATCGTTGCCTACTTCTCGTAAACGGTTTCGTTTACTTTTTTCCGATCGTGTAGAGAACAACGGCAAAGACAAAAATGATCCCAAGAACGAGCAGCGTGTCAAGCCCCTTGGGGAGCGGGAGATCGCCAGCCTCGGTGGGAATGATCTCCGGTGGAGGCGGGGTCTTCTCGTCAGGCCTGACGGAAAACTTTGCTGTGCCGGTACCCGTCTTATTGGATTTGGTCCAGCCCACGGAGATCTCGTAATTTCCTGCTTCAAGGCCCGGCTCATCCAGCGAGTAACTCCAGGTATTCAGGCTGTGGCCGTACACGATCGGGAGATCTTTTGTAAGAACCGGTGTGCCCGAACCGGTGTGCCGGAGTTCTGCCACGAGCAGGTTCTCCGTTCCCATGTTGGTGGTGCCGGTGATGCGGACCGCCTGCCCTGATACGATATCGGGAAGCCGGGAGCCGGATGCCGGGATGATCTCATTGAAGTGAACGGCAGGCTCCTCCACGAAGAAATAGTCCGGCAGGAATATATCGTCCACACCCTGCAGGGTGGCAGTAGCGATGAGGGCTTCGGTCTCATCTTCGACATTGCCCTGCAGGTTCTCCTTTGTCCCGCGTATGATGATCTTGCCCCGGTTCATGATCGTGAGGTTACGGGTGCTGTCCTTTCCCGCCTCGATCTCCATTATTCCGTTGGGCCCGGGGTCCTGGAGCACGATCGCGTACTGGCCGGGTGAGAACTTCTCGGTCTCGGTGGGCTTGAAGAAGATGGAGAAGTTGCCGTGCCGGTCCGGGGCGGTTGTCCGGACACCAAAATAGTTCCGCCCGATCACCCAGAGGGCAACCGTGCCGTTCTCTGCCCCGGTGCCGCTGACCGAGAAGGCATCTCCCTTGGTGATGATCTGGGGGGTGCTGGTACTGTAATAGACCGCGGCAGATGCCGGCAGCACGATGCAGGCAGCAAAAAAAAACAGGATTGCAATGGCTGGCAGCGCGGACTTCAGGTTTCTCCCCCCGAGGAATAGTGAAGTGTGTGCCGTGAGTGGTAATACGCTTTCGGGTTTATTGCAAAAAGACCGGTCTGCATCGGTTATCGTTTCATGAAGTTGAGCCCGCCTTTTTTTGCGGCCTTCCGCTCGGGTTCAGGGGACTCGTCGTTCGGGTAGGACTTCTTGTAGTCCTTTAATTCGTCGGCAATCAACGGGAGATGGGCGTATTTCTTTGCCGGCATCCGGATCTGCGGGGACCGGTAGGCAGGATCGGTGTCCACTGGTGGTGAAGGGGTGTATTGTGGCGTGTCGTACTCCGGCTGGCTGCCATCGCTCCAGGGATCCCAGTCGGGGGCAGGCTCGTCCTGTATGGGGAGTGGTGCCCGCTTCCTCACGGGAGTCGCTGCCGGGGCCGGGCTTGCGGCGGGTGCCATATTCCTGAGGGATGCCCCGCACCGGTTGCAGAATACGGCCTCACCGTCGGGTATCGGAAACCCGCAGCCGGGGCAGGTATGGGGGCGGGCAAACGTGGTGCCGCACCGGGTACAGAACTTCGAGTTCTCATCAATCGCCGGGTTCCCGCAGGTCGGGCAGGCCATTGCCTTCTTTACGGGCCCGCCGCACTTGTCACAGAACTGTGCCTCGGGGTCGGCAACTCTCGCGCCACAGGTGCCGCAGAGGGGAAACAGCGGTTCCGGCTCATCCACGATCGCCGCTCCGCACCGGTTGCAGAACTTAGACTCCTCGTCGGGAGCAGGGATACTGCAGGAACTGCATTTTCTGGCCATAGATCTTCCTTAGTGATTTCAGAGGGCCGCGGCATAAAACCTATGGTTCCGTCGTGGTTCACGGGGTACCCGGTGCCCGTCCGAATCTGGCCGGATTGCTATTGCGGGCAAAAAAGGAAGAAGAGCATATGAGGAACCAGCACCCATCAACTGATCATGAAGTATACGGCGCGGCATATCCAGCGTTTCCTTGAGCAGGGAAAGATCGACCCGGTTCTCTGGAAACATCATTTCCCGTCATTACTCCCCACACAGGTACCGGTGTGTGAGGATTGTACTGAGTTTAAAGAGAAGACCTGTCCCGGCGGGCGGGACCCGGTCCAGTGTTTCCTGGACAAGGTCCCGGCAGTTTCCCCTGATGACGGGGAAGCGAGGAAGAAGAAGCGGGACCCAATGCTGGGCCTTGGCGTGAAAGGACCGGGAGCCCGCGGCACGGCCCTGCCCCGGGACCAGTCGAAGATGTGATGGGGAGATTCTCCTAATTAAGCCCGGGTGAATCTCACCGGGTTCAATGAATAATTCTTTTTTCGTATTCTGGAATCTTTTCGGGAACCGCATTCAAACGATTACTCCGCTGCGATATCCTTGAGGATCGGATTGTTCGCCCGAGTGAACCCAGGTCAGAAGTATCCCCCTCATACGTATCGTGCCGAATCATCTGGCAATCCTCTTTCATTCGGGGAGTATGAATCAGGGGCTAAGGGTGATGGACGACACGTACCTGTTACATACATCAGCCGGCAGTTTATATGAAAAAAAGCAGCGATTGCATTGTTTTTAAAAGGCCCGTGCTTCACCCTCCCGTTTCGGCCGAGAAGGAGATATGGAAGAACAACAGAGTGAGTGTTTGATCAGATGACCATGAGACGAAGAACACGGGAACCGCGGGCCCGGTCCCACCACATCGATATGGAGGCCATTGCATGGGATGCCATGAAGAAGTACGGCTTCCGGCCTCAGTTTGAGAATACCGTGATGCGCGAAGTCGGTGCCATCAGCGACGATACCCGGGCCCTGTTCCGCTCCGGGGCAGAGGACCGCCGGGCACTCCTCTGGACATCGATCGACAATTACGATTCCATGGATCTCGATCAGATGGAGTACTGCGAGCGGGAAAGCGACGGCACCATCCATGTCTTCGTGGCAATTGCCGACGTCGATTCCAAGGTATCCAAGGGCTCGCGGATCGACCGGCATGCGGGGTTTAACGGGGCCTCCATCTATCTCGATGTTGTCACATTCCCCATGCTTCCTCTGAAACTATCGGCAGGCATCACCTCGCTCCTGCCCGGCAAGGACTGCCCGGCCATGGTGGTTGACTACCATGTGCATGCGGATGGCACCATCCGGCAGGGAACGATCACCCGCGCTATCGTTACCAACCATGCCAAACTGGTGTACGAGGAGGTGGGTGCGTGGCTGGAGGGGAAAGGGGCTGAACCCGAGAGCGTCAGCGCCGTGCCCGGGCTTGCAGAACAGGTCCGGCTCCAGAACGAGGCGGCCATACGCCTCCGGCAGCAGCGGACCGGGCAGGGAGCGCTCGATCTCGAAACCCTTGAAGCGCAGGCCATCTACGAGAAAGGACAGGTACAGGAACTACGGCTCATCAGGATGAATCCGGCCCGCAGCCTCATCGAGGAGTTCATGGTTGCCGCGAACCGGACCATGATGGCGTTCCTTGCAGCGGCAGGGCTCCCCCGGATCGAACGGGTGGTACGGACACCGAAACACTGGGACGGGATCGTGCTCACGGCCGCCGCTCTCGGGGAGAACCTGCCTGCGCAGCCGAATGTGCAGGCACTCGCCCGCTTCCTTGCGGTGCAGAAAGCAAAGGACCCGGAGCGGTTCCCCGATCTCTCGCTCACGGTCGTGAAACTGATGGGCCCGGGAGAGTATGCAATGCTCCAGCCCGGCAGTGCTCCGGTGGGCCACTTCGCGCTTGCGGTCACCGATTACACCCACGGCACCGCCCCGAACCGGCGCTACGCCGATCTGGTCATCCAGCGGCTGATCAAATCGGTGCTGGACAAGACACCCAGCCCGTACTCGGTGAAAGAACTGGAGGATATCGCCATCTGGCTGACGGAGCAGGAGAAACAGTCCAAGAAGGCCGAACGGTTCATGCGCAAGGCAGCCGCAGCTGTCCTTCTCCGCGACCGGATCGGACACGAGTTTACCGGGCTCGTCACCGGCGCATCCGAGAAAGGAACGTATGTGCGGCTGATCGATCCGCCCGTGGAAGGAAAGGTCATCGAAGGAGACCGGGGCCTGCGGGTGGGCCAGAAGATCCGCGTACGCCTGCTCAGTACCGACCCGTTCCGGGGCTACATCGACTTTGCCTGCCTGGGAGATGCCTGATCATTTGGGTACCGGGCAGGACCGGTGACTACCGGGAAAAGAGCAGCGCACTGACTGACTTGAGATCCCGCCGGATCGCCTCTTCTGCGGCGCTCTCGAAGATCCGGTAGTCCGCCTTTGCCTGGGCAAGTTCCTGCGCCCGTTTCTCAACCTGCGGGCGAAGCAGCACCCGTTTTTTTAACACATCCTGCTGGATCCGCGAGAGCCGTGCTATGCCCTGCATCAGTTCGCGTTCCACGGGCCGCATCTGCGGCTGGAAGCGGTGTACCAGTGCCCGGACATCGGAACGCTCAACACCCTTTGACGGATCGAAGAGGAATGCCTTCTCCAGCCGGTCCCGCCATGAGACAAGTTCGCCCCGGATGACCGGGTCGAGTCTTGGGATCCGGCGCAGGCCCGCGGGCGTGAGATCGGCGGCGGTATGAATCCCCGCGCTCTTCAGGGTTTCCAAGAGAGCGGTTCCGAGCCGGGGCAGCGTGGTCCGGTCCACCGGGTGTTTTTTGAGGAAATGGTGGAGCTGCCGGTCCTTCACCGACCCCTCCAGTGCCGCAAGGCTGCTCCGGTACTGCCGTTCGATCTCCTCGAACTGGTGCCGGAGTTCCCGGAGCCGGGTCAGCTGAAGAGAGAACGCACCCTCCCCGGCCTCATCGTTCCATTTCCTGCTCCAGAGTCTCCACATGTACTGGGCAGTATCGAGGTTTGCAAAGCGGCGCTTCCTCTCCTGGGCCTCCTTTCCCGGGAAGAGGAAGAGAGCGATGGCCAGAAGAAGGAGGATGATGCATGCGAGCTGGGAATCGATACTGAACCCGTCCAGGCCCAGCATCACGAGACCCCCTGCGACAAGTGCTGCTGCGGCAATCTGGCGGGTCTTCCGGAACAGGAGCGAGCGGGCATGAGCCGGGGAGAGCGGGGCCGGGCGGGGCCCGTACAGGTCCGGGGTGATGGCGGGAATCGGTCCCGGGGGTACAATTGCCTCCACCCTCTGCCACTCCCGTTTGAGATCGATCTTCGTGATACTGTCGGCGGAGAGGAAGATCAGGACGCCGGAGACCTCCTCCAGCCGGCACCACGGGCAGGAGGAGAGGCCGGCATAGTGGTAATGGACTTTATCGGTGGTACAGCGGCGGAGCTTGTTCTCAAAGGGGTCCAGGATATCCCACCAGTCCCCCGCGGTGGGGCGGCTGTTGCCCCGGGCCCCGGACTCCGAGAAGGCCTGTTCGAAGAGCCGGGCTATCGGGTCAGGGATGATCCCCGGCCCGACCGAGTTCGGGGGCGGGGCCATGCCCCGTAACCGGGCATTGGTGCCGTACGCATACCGGTACTCGGTGATAGCCTTCTCGATGGGCATATCCTCTTTTCCTGAGTACACACCGGCATAAGGGTGCCGCCCGAGGAAGAGGAGCTGGAAGATCAGGATCGCCAGGCCGAAGTTGTCCTGGTTCTGAGTCCGCTCGATCCTGAAGTTTTCCGTGTTCTGGAGTTCCGGCGGCGTGAAGTGGGCCACGCCTACCTCGCAGCAGTAGAGCTCGTTCTTTGACCGGACCTGGAACGAGTCGCAGTCGATCAGGCGGACGCAGGCCTTGTCGTTGACAAGGATGTTGCCCTCATTCACATCCCCGACCACGTACCCGTACTTGTGGATCACGTAGAACGCGGCGGCGAGGTTCTTTGCGGCCCTGACTAGGAATCGCCAGTCGGCATGGGGGAAGGTCTCTTTACGGTGGGTGGGGCCGTATACCTTGTGGATAGGTTCGGCCTCCAGGATCCGGGGCATCAGGAACCCAACAACCGGGCCGCCCGGGCGGGTGGTGAGCACATCGTTTGGCCAGGCCGAGATGCCCTCCAGTTCGTCATTCGTCCCCTGCGCCATCAGCCGGAGTTTCTCCTGCTTGTGTGTCTCCAGCGGCTTGTGGTAGATCTTTGCCACCGTGGTCTCTGGGGATGACAGGATCTCGTACACATCCCCTTCGCCCCCGCTCCCGATCTGCTTGCCGAGCCGGACGCTGTTTCCGCGGCTGTTGTAATATGTAGTGAGGGGAACGGTGACCATGCTACCTTAGTCCCTGACAGCAAGCACGAGGGTCTTGTCGTCATCGCTCCGGGCGCTGACATCGCTTCTTAAGAGGAATCCGGTCAGCTGCTGCGAGAATGGGGTGAATTCATTGCCCGGGTCGCGCCGGAGCGCGATAAAAAGCGGCCTGAAGAACCCGGCATGCGCCTGTTTTGCAGAGAACGAGAGGGCAAGCGTCTGGAGACCGTCCGTGAAGAGGGCAGTCTCCGCAGGAGATGTGTCGCAGTGCCGGATCAGCAGGTGTTCCCGGTAGTCCTCATCGGAAAGGAAGAAGGTGGTATTGGCATATTCTCCCTGTTCCGGCCAGAAGATCGTCTCGTAATCGCTGTTGCGTGTAATGACGATCGCACCGTCGCCGATCTGGAAGAATACCGCCCACGATTCCCCGCAGACGGCTCCGAGCAGGGTACAGGCATAGTCCCGGATCCGCTTGCCGGCAGATTCGGACTCGGTGTTCACCGCGTCACGCGATGCCGTCACCCACTCGTTTATCCGGTCATCGGAGATGCCGTAGAGATCCGTCCCTTCCCGCAGGGTATCGATGATGCAGCGCCAGATGGTTTCACACGCGATCTCTGCCCCCCTGCCGCCATCGGTGGTGCTGCCCGCACCGTCGGCTGCGAGACCGATAAAGAAGGTCTGGTCTGCGATCTGCAGGGTCCCGGCCCGGCTGTAATCCTGCCCGCGTTCGCCGCGGTCAGTGTGCGATCGTCCCGTAACGGATGAGGCAGAGCACTTCCAGCTCATATCTCGCTCCACCCGAGTGGTGGAGCTAACTGGATGCGGTCGCCGGGATTGGACCGGGACGCGGACTTCATGGAGTTGGAGAGCCACTGGAAGAATTCCCGGAACTTCAGGCCCTGGAGTTTGACCGGTTCGCGGACGGAGATCTGTTTTAAGACCTTCATGTCGGCCTTGTTGACCCCGATGGTGAAGAATGCAAAGGCCTTGGACTGCTCGCCCTCGCGGACGAGTGCAGCGGCGCTCTGCCACTCATCGGTGGGTGCCCCGTCCGTGATTAAGAAGATCCACGGGCGGTAGAACGAGATGCCGTTTGCCCGGTACTGCTCCTTTCTCGCCCGGATCAGTTCGATGCCCTTCCGGATCGCTTCGCCAATCGGCGTGTCCCCCACGGCTTCGAGCTGGGGATCGAAGAAACACTCCGCGGTGTTGAACTCGCTGATCACCCGGACGGGCCCGAAGGTCATGAGTGCCACTTCGACACGTTTGATCGCAAGGGAGTCGCCCTGCAGTTCATTGTAAAAGGATTTGATCCCGGCATTCAGTTCGGCAATTGCCTCACCTGCCATGGAACCTGAGGTATCGAGCAGCAACAGGCAGGGGCACCGGGGCTCCGGGTTCTCTGCAAAGGTCACTGCCCCCAAGGGCTGCTGATCGAGATACATATCGTCGCTCATATTGTCTCACCAGAAAATACCGGTTGGTTAGTATTCGGCTGCGTAATGATCTGTTGGTGTTCATAGGTCTTTTATCTTTTTTTAAGGTTGAAGACCCGGGAAATGAGAAGAATCACCGGATTCTTCGTTGTGCCTTGAGGGTCAGGCCCAATCGAATCGCATCCCCACGCCCACTTCATGCAGGGGACAATAATCGGCAAGGGCGAGTCTGGCCGGAAGCGCGGTGCAGTGGCAGGCATGCAGGGCATTGAGGTGAAGGCGGTTTAAGTATTTCCCCGTCTTCTGAAGCCGCCTGGGTGTTGGTGTGATCAGGTGAAGTCCCCCGATGATATCCGCTACATGGGCCTCCCCGCAGACCTCTCTTGCATACTCCGTGATATTGCAGATGCCCGCGTGCGAACACCCGGTGATGATGACGAGTCCTTTGGCTGAACGGAACGCGAGCGCCGTGTCATCCGGCAGGCAATCCGGGTCTCTCTTCCCGTCAGGGGTGTGAACCGATCGCTTTGCTGCGTCATCCTGCTCGAAGGCAAATCTCCGCGGGATCTCACCGAGGAAGACAAGGTCATCGGTGATCCAGACCGGTTTTGCGGACAGGGTTGTCGGGAACTGCCGGCGGACCTCGGCCTCGCTCATTGCCGAGCCGTTCTTCCTGCCCTCTTTCTCTTTTTGCCAGAAGCAGCGGGGGTGGGCGATGAGTTCCGGGACCCGGGATGGCGTTCCCTCCGGTGGTGCACCGGCAAGGTGCCGGGCGAGCGTGGGCAGTCCCCCGGTGTGATCGATGTGGCCGTGCGAGAGGACGAGGTAGTCCAGGTCCCGGAGACCGATCCCCATCCTCTCGGCATTCGTAAGGAAGAGCCCCGACAGGCCGGTATCAAAGAGGATCTTCTTATCCGCAGTCTCGATGAAGAATGAGAGCCCGGCCTCGCCACTGTAATCATTGTCCGCAAGGGTGGTGTTATCGACAAGGACCGTCAGGGAGAGTCGGGAGGTCATGGGGAATCATCTGGTACTAGAAAGATAGTCTTTTGCGAATATAGGATATGCTGCCGGTCTATCCGTAAAATCCATTTGGTGTCAGGCAACGGGTGTGGAAAATAAACCCTGCCGAACTCGAAGATTTATGAGGAAATCTTCTCGACCTCCTGGACGGATGTCCAGTTGGTTTCTCCGGCCAGTCCGATCTCCGGATTGCCAATCGATCCTCCAACCGGGAGGTCCTATATTGACATTTTTTCAGGGTCTTACAGGCTCCCAATTGTCAAAATACTCCTAATTCTCCCTCCATTCAGAATCACTGTACTCTAATTCGCCAAAAAGTGCGACTCTCCAAAAAGTGGGTCTGTAAAATGGGCTCTGATCGGAAAACGGGGCGTTTAATCGGGTTTTCGTTTTCAGGAGTTTACCGCTCTAAAAGTCCTCGAAAAAAATAGGTCCGTTACGGTACCCTGCATCAGAGGCTTTCCTTTTACATGATGAGATCAGCAAGACTTCGCATCCCGGTCATGTATGCCGAGGACTGCTCCAGGAGGGGCGTGACCACCGGTTCAACGCGCAGCACATCCGGATCTGTCGGGAGGCTGATTACGCGGGAGAAGAGGCCGTCTTTCACGTAGAGTTCCTGAAACGTACCGCCATCATCCCGGGCCGGAGACCGGTTCACGACAAGGATCCTGTTCTCTATTCCCATCTGCCGTGCGAGCACCGCAGATTCCCGCGCTACCGATAGCGCATTCCATGACGGATCGCTGATGATCAGGGCCGTATCAAACCCGTCCGCCACCGCCCGCCCGAAATGCTCCATGCCGGCCGGCGTGTCCAAGAGGATCACCTGGTCCGGCAGGAGTGGTATGTGGCGCAGGATCGCGGAAAGGAGCGTATACTCCGCACAGAGGCACCCGGTTCCCGCCGTTTGCACGCCCCCCATAACAAGCAGCCGCAGGCGATCGGTGACCGGCAGGGAGAACCGGTCAATAACATCACTCACATCCGGGTTAAGGGTGAGGAGACCTCCCGGGGAGATGTCCGGGCCGGCGCCTATCTTTTCCCGGAGATACTCTGCACTCTTCGAGACCGGGATGATCCTCCCGGCATCTTCCGGGGAAACCCCGAGCGTCACCGCAAGGTTCTGCTGGGGATCGCCATCCACGGCAAGAACCCGGAGCCCTTCGCGGGAAAACAGGTGGGCAAGGAGGGCGGTGGTTGTTGTCTTACCCACCCCACCCTTGCCGGCAACAACGATTCGCATCCCTGTGCCAGGTGCGGGAGATTTTCCGGTTCCTGTGGTACTTTTGGAAACCGGTATAGCCACCGGCACGATCAGATCCCCAGCTGGGTTCGCTTCTGTTCGATGTGGTCTGATATCAGTACAGCCGCTTTCGCCGGGTCGGGTTCCACTGCGAACCCCGCATTCACAACTCCTTTGAGTCCCTCGGTCAGGAGCGATACAACTGGCGGGCTTCCCGTGATATGTGGCATCACGCCGAGCACGGTGTACACCCCGGAGGCAACGAAATATGCCCCGATAGAGACTGCCTTCTGGGAGTACCATTCCGGTGCTGCACCGGCCAGGGGCAGTTTGTGGATCGGTACGTTCAGCGCATTTGCGAGTTCCGCCGCGAGCACGAGGATCCGGGAGTTATCCACGCAGGATCCCATGTGGAGGACCGGCGGGATCTTTAAGGACTCGCAAACAGCCCTGAGGTCATTGCCCGCGAGCGATGCGGCCTCGGGCCGGAGCAACCCGGCTTTTCCGGAGGCAATCGCGGCGCAGCCTGTCTCAACACAGAGAATATTTCTTTTAATCAGCTCTTTTGCGAGCGTGATGTGCCCGGAGTCATGCTTCACATGCGGGTTGTTGCAGCCGACAATCCCGACCGCACCCCGGATCTTCCCGGCCGCGATCAGGTCGATGAGCGGTTTGAACGATCCACCGAGCGCATTCTTGATCGCTTCGTTGGAGAATCCTGCCATGACCGGCATCGGTTCTCCCGGGATTGTGACCCGCTGGTGATTACGGTTCTTGTAATTCTCGACCGCCATCCGCACAATCGCTTTTGCCGTGAGATAGGCATTCTCCGCATGGAAATCGAAGAAGTAGGAACCCGGGATCGTGGCCTTCGAACTCGTGGAGATGATCTGGGTATGGTAACAGCTCGCGGTCCGGGGGAGCGAGGGGAAGATGCACTGGTAGTCCACGACCATCGCCTCAAGGGCACCGGTCGCGATGATCAGTTCCTGGTTGAGGTGATTGCCGGTCATCGGGATACCTTTCCTCATCAGCAGCTCGTTACCGGTACAGCACATGCCGACAAGGTTGATCCCCTTCGCACCGTTCTTCTTCGCGAGGGCGACCAGTTCGGGATCCGCAACCGCCTTTACGATCACTTCGGAGAGCACCGGGTTGTGGCCATGCACCGAGATGTTCACGTGGTCCGCTTTCAGCACCGCCAGGTTCATCGTCGAGCTGGAGATGGTCGGTGTGCCGAACAGGATATCCGAGACCTCGGTGCCGATCATCGACCCGCCCCATCCGTCCGAGAGCGAAGTACGCAGTCCCTGGAGCAGGATATTGACATAATCAGCCCCGACCCCCATCTGGATGCGGTGCATGGAGTCCACCACTTCGCGGTCAATGCCCCGTGGGGAGATACCAATCCTGTCCCAGATCTCCCGTGTCGCTTTCGGGGCACGGTTGAGGAACTGGAGCGTGTTCTTCCGCATGCCGTACTCATCGAGCATCGCACCACCCAGCTCAGCGGCCAGCAGCTCGTTTTTCTTCCCGTCTGTTTTGATATTATATTCCTTGCAGATCCTCTGGAGTTTTTCGGGATCAGCGATTGCATAATCTGTGGTCTTTCCGGTGCCGAGAAGATATAAGGTCTCGACAATATCGCGGCCATGATCCGAATGGGCAGCCGCACCAGTTGCAATCATGTCTAACAGGTTCCGCGAAACGATCAGATCGGCATCGGCACCACAGACCCCACGGACCCGGTGGGGTGGGATGATCCGGCAGGGCCCCATGGTACACCGGGAACAGGATGTGCCGGCTTCACAGTATTTGCACGGAGGCTGCTGCATCTCGAATCGGTCCCAGACCGTCTCGATGCCCTCTTTCATCATCAGTTCAAGGACCGGCTTGGCGTTCTCATCGGTCGTCCGCTCGTTCTTCTTCTGCTCGATCAATGCCGGGTTTAAGAGCGACATTCGTGCCCTGTCGAGCTCGCAAACATCGAGCTTCTCCCGGATCAGCTGGGGTTTCGGTTCTTTCTCCATCGCACGCACTCCCTATGGAATACCGGGGAACAGGTAGTTCCGACAGGTTCCCCTCCAGCATGGGATGCACAACAATCAGGTATAGGCCCTCTCCCCAAAGGCAGATTATGAAACAAAATTTGAAACACTGGTACTGGATGAACGATTGGCGTTACGGGTCGCCGTTACTTGTAAGTATACATTGTTTTATCACCAGGAAGTGGGAGTATTGCGTATGTCACCGCGACACGAACCCAGGCAATCCCGTGACCCGGCGTCGAACCGTGGGTCACCCACCGGTCAGGATAAGGAACGCCACGAAGGGGAAGAAGATCATCACCCCATGGCTCACCCGTATCCCCATGCCGCACACCACATGCAGGTAAAACCCGCGCTCCCTCCGCGACACGATGCCCATTCCCATCTGCACGGCGATGAGTTACCCGATCATACCAATCCCCCGGGACCGATCCGGCCTTCCAAGAAGATAACGAAGACCGGCAAATCCTGATCTCGTGCGTTCGGGCACGCAAGATACCGGATAAGCGGACGCAGTCCAATCACTGTTCGATTCACCCGTCGATGAATGGTACGGCCATTGTGGGATAAAAGAGTATGAGTGCTTCTGTTGCGTATTTCATGATCTTGGGCATCCCCCTTGTACTCTGGTTGGGAATCGCCACATTCCTCTGTCTTGTAATAACAGCAACACTGGGGATTCTCGTGCTGAATGGGCTCTATGATATTCCCTTCAGATGGCATATGCGAATGGCTGCCGTTACCATTCTTTTTGCAGTGACTCATGTAATTCTGGTCATAGTGCGATAGGCCGGTGATGTCCAATGCGGGCAGCCTCAATACCATTTTTTGGAGCTACCGGTAACCTTGGCCAGCAACCATCTGGTGCCTTACAATGTCAGAGTTAAGGTCGTTTCAAAATCTGTAATATGACGGAACCCTTTTTAAGTTCTTAAAAAAGGTTTAATTATTGTAATGTATGAATCGTATCTTCCGGGAACTGCGGTCGCTGCGATACATGTTTTTTCTTAAGTACTCCAGAGGCGAAGCGGGCAGATGAAAAAAGAGAGCCGTAACGAAATAAAGGCGGATCTCCAGGATCCTAACCACTACCTTGAAAGCCTGCTCGACTATGCCCATGCTCCTATCGTGATCTGGGATCACCAGTGCAGAATACTCCGGTTCAATCCGGCGTTCGAACGGCTCACGGGTCTGAAAGCGCTGGACGTCATCGGACAGACTCCTGAGATCCTGATCCCGGAAAAATACCGCAGCAAAGCAATGGACCTGATACGATCGACAACCGCAGGGGAACGATGGAAGGGCGTTGAAATTCCTATTCTCCAGAAAAACGGTGATGTCCGGATCATCCTGTGGAACTCAGCACCCCTCTGTGAAAAGAAGAGTACGGCGGGTTTTTCAACCATGGCCCAGGGCCTGGACATCACCGAGCGTGTGAGCGCAGAGGAATATCGCGGACAGATCCACGCTGAAATGGAGAGCCGGGTACGGGACCGGACCATGAAACTGAAAAGTGCCGTTGAATCCATCGGCACCGAACGACACCGGCTCTTCGATGTCCTTGAGACGCTCCCGGTCTATGTCTGCCTGCTTGACAAGGATTACCGTATGCCGTTTGCCAACCGGTATTTCCGCGAGACCTTTGGCGAGTCGAAGGGGCGCCGGTGTTACGATGCCCTCTTCTCCCGCAGCGAACCCTGTGAGATCTGTGAGACCTATAAGGTCATGAAGACCGGTGCGCCCCATGAGTGGTCCTGGACCGGTCCCAATGGCAGGGACTATGATATCTATGACTTCCCATTCACCGATGCAGATGGATCGTTCATGATCCTCGAAATGGGGATCGACATCACAGAACGGAAAAAAGCCGAGGAAGAACGGGCAGCCCTTGCCTCCATTGTCGATCATTCTGATGATGCAATCATAGGAAAATCCCTGGATGGCAGCATCAGGAGCTGGAATAACGGTGCTGAGAAAATGTATGGTTATTCTGCACAGGAGGCAATCGGCCGGCATATCTCGATGCTCATGCCTCCTGATGAGAATGATGACCTGGAATTTATCCTGGGCTCGATCCGGGACGGCAAGCCGGTCTTCCAGTATGATACGGTCAGGATGCGCAAAGACGGGGTATGGATTCAGGTCGCGCTTACCATCTCTCCCATCAAAGACCGGAACGGAATCCTGATCGGCGCGTCTACGATTGCCCGGAATATCACGGAGCGAAAGAAATCTGAAGATGCACTAGCAAAGGCAAATGCCTATAACCGAAGTCTTATTGAGGCGAGCCTTGACCCGCTCGTCACCATTGCCCCGGATGGCACGATCAGTGATGTTAACGAGGCCACGATCCGGATCACCGGTCTCTCCCGGAATGAACTGATCGGGACCGATTTCTCGAATTATTTCACCGAGCCCGCGAAAGCAAAGACCGGTTACGTGAATGCGTTCCGGGATGGCTCGGTAACAGATTATGCATTGGAGATCCGGCATCGGAACGGGCAGATAACCCCGGTCCTCTATAATGCGACGGTATACCGGAACGGTTTTGGAAAGGTTATCGGTGTCTTTGCCTCTGCCCGGGACATCACCGAACGGAAAAAGGCTGAAGATGCACTTGCGAAAGCAAATGCCTACAACCGGAGCCTGATTGAAGCGAGTCTTGACCCGCTCGTCACCATTGCCCCGGACGGGACGATCAGTGATGTCAACGAAGCAACGATCCGGGTCACCGGCTTCTCCCGGGAGGAATTGATCGGGACCGACTTCTCGAATTATTTCACCGAACCTGCGAAAGCAGAGGCAGGGTACGAAACGGCATTCCGTGACGGGGCGGTAACCGACTACGAACTGGAGATCCGGCACCGGAACGGGCATGTGACCCCGGTCCTCTATAATGCGAGCGTGTACCGGGATGCGCCGGGAAATGTCATCGGTGTCTTTGCCTCTGCCCGGGACATCACCGATCGGAAGACCGCCGAAACAGAGCTCCGTAAAGCACACGATCTCCTTGAGCAGCGGGTGAAGGAGCGGACATCAGAACTGGTGCGGTCCAATGCCCAGCTCAAAGAAGAGATCTCCCAGCGCAGGACCGCAGAATCCCTGGTAAAAAGAACGGTATCCGAACTGCATGCTGCCATTGAATCGACAGCGGACGGGATTTATGTCGTTGACCGGGCCGGCAGGATCATCCGGTATAACCAGAATTTTGCATCCATGTGGAAGATCCCTGACGAGCTGCTGCAACGTGGTGACGATCGGAAGATGTCAGAATACTTAAGAACCCTGGTAAAAAAACCGGTGGCGTTCAAAGACAGCGATGAAAATCTTCCACCCAAGGATCGTGAGACCTATGATATGCTGGAACTCACGGACGGCCGGATATTTGAACGGTATGAAAAACCCCAGAAGATGGAGTCAGTAATCATCGGCCGGGTAGTGAGCTACCGGGATGTCACTGACCGCCGTCGCGCTGAGGACAAACTACGGACATCCCTCCAGGAAAAGGAGATCCTGATACGGGAGATCCACCACCGGGTCAAGAACAACCTCCAGATCATCACGGGCCTGCTCGATATGACCCGGATGCGGACGAAGGATACGGCAACAACCGAGATCCTGACCGACATGATGATGAAGATCAAGACCATGGCCCAGATCCACACGCGGCTGTACGAGAGCAAACAGGTCGATAAGATCAATATGGGCGACCAGATCCGGGATCAGGTGGCCGATCTCTCCAACATCTACGGGAGATCCGGCCCGGAGATCACCTGCCAGGTGGATGCGGTTGAACTCAATCTGCCGGTCGACCAGGCCATTCCCTGTGCACTGGTGGTCAATGAAGCCCTGTCGAATTCCTTCAAACATGCATTCAAAGGGCGCAGGCAGGGAACCATTCAGGTCTCTGCACGGCTCGATAACGGAAGGATCCATATCCGTATTCAGGATGATGGTATCGGCATTCCCGGGAATGTGGATGTCGATCGGGCAACAAGCCTGGGAATGAAACTGATCCGGAACCTGGTACAGCAATTGCGGGGAACTCTGACGATCGAGAACACAACGTCCGGGACTGCGGTGAATATTGACTTCCCGCTTGGGACCGAGTGAGGATAACAATGTCGAAAATTCTTGTAGTGGATGATGAGGCAATCATTTCCATGCAGCTTGAGGAGCGGCTGCATGCGATGGGATATACGGTGGTGGGTATGGCTGCATCCGGGGAAGATGCGATCGAGAAGGCACGCCGGCTCTCCCCGGACCTGATCCTGATGGATATCGTCATGCCGGGAAAACTGAATGGTATTGATGCAGCCAGGACCATTGGTGAGGAACTCACAATCCCGGTGGTCTTTGTCACCTCCTACGCAGACGATGGAATCATTGAGAAAGCGAAACAGGTCGGGCCTTATGGGTATATTGTAAAACCCTTCAATGAACTGGAGATCAAGGCTGCGATCGAGGTTGCCCTGTTCCGTAAAGCAGCTGAACAGGAAATTCGCAGGGCTGCACGGGGGACATCCGGCAAGAGTACCCGCAGGACCGGAAGTGATGACGAGGATGAGACCGGGGTGGAATATATCGATCTTCCCGAAGTGAAGACTGTCCTCTTAAATGACATTTTTACCGATATCGTCCTCTTCCTGTACGCCGATCCCGCCTTAAAAGAACCGATATTCAAGTTTGCCATCGAAGAGGGGTTAAAAAATGGAGGGCGCAATTTCTTTGCCTATCACCGTTCCATCCTGCAGAAATATTTCTTGAAAGAGATCCAGGATAAAGATCTCTTCATGCGACGGATAAAAAAAGGGGAGGTATATCTCCTGCCGGGTATCCTTGAGAAGTGTACATCATCATTACCCGACAATCCATCCGCGGGCCCACTCCAGGTACTGCTGGATCTCTCCGAAACGGAAGAGTTCTCTGATATTATCACGGTAAAAGACCTCATCCTGGCAAAAAAGAGTCAGGGCATCCCCGTCTCGGGTATCATTGCCGTCAACATGGCCGATATCGATCACCGGCAGATAAAACAACTCTCTGACGGTATTGCAAAGATCATCATATCCACTGGGAAAGAGACCACCCTGTCCTTTGCTCATCGCTCATTCCCCTATGAGGGGGTCACGGTTGTTCCCCAGGCAACCATCGATGATGTAGTGAAGAAATCCCTTGAACCGGTGGTGCTTGCGCTTCTCGATAAACCCATGTCCGGCTATGATATTGTCCATGAGATCCACAACCGGTATAATGTCCTCATCCCCCAGGCCCGGATTTACACGCACCTCTATGAACTCGAACAGAAAGGTTACCTTGTCATGAAAACGTCCGGAAAATCGAAACTGTACTCCCCGACTGAAACGGGAAGAACGTATATTCATAACCGGCTCGCCGAATTCAAATTTGTGTTCCGGCATATCATGGGAGATGGTACCGCTGCCCTCCTGACGGCAGAGAAGAAGTAAGGGAACTTGTATCGATCATCCATTCTTCGATGATTATCAGACCCGAGAAACGAAGAGACCCGAAGGGTGTTCGAAGAACGCTGATGCGTTCTTCTCATCCCCCCAGTCTGATGACTGGTCGGACTTCGAAGTTGGAGAGGGTCATCAGAATCCGAGAGGTTCGTCAGAACCTTGAGGAGGAGAAGATTTCAAAAAGAAATCTTCGAACCTTGACAATGAGACGGGAGGCATCAGCCGACCTTCGAAGACATCTGACGAGTTCATCTCGTCTTCGTGGTCTTGCGACCACTCAGATTTTGAAACAATCCCTGCAATATCTGCCAACCTATATTGGTGGAGCCAAAGAGAGGATGGAGTGTGGGTATCAGGTACTCACACTTGGGGAAAATGCCATTCCAACAGGAATTCACCCTCATTAATTATTGACCATGCGGACCGGATCCTCCATGGGGCGCGGAAGCACTGCCCCTCGTCAGAAGATTCGTAGAGTAACGGTTGTCCGCAGGGAAATCGCTCAGTCCGACAATACAATCAGGACGTTTCCCTGACAGATGCCAAACCTGCCAGGGACTCCCTCAAAAGAACAGATATTTCCTTTCATGCCAGAACGGTGATCCCTCGTGAAACGTGATAGCCCCAAAGACCGTACTTTATTCAACCCCCCGGTCAGTGTGACCGATGATGGCAGGTTCATTCACGTCAGTATCCATCTTCCCGGAGTAGCGGAAGAACAGATCCGGATCGATCTGGAACGAACAATGTGTACTGTGTCCATATTGGTGAAGGAGAGAACGCTCAAAAAAGCCATCCGGATCCCCCCAGGGGCGCGGGTCTTCCAAAAGAAATTCTCAGATGAGGTACTCAAAATCACTCTTGAAAAACCGGCCCCTGATCCGGGTCTGTGAAGACGCTGTCATTTGTTGCTCTGTAGAAATCCTATCGAAAACAGAAGATATCGACGACCGGAAGATCAAAGGTATAGCGTCTCCTTACCTGAATGTGTGTTCAAAAAGCAAGGAGACAACTAAAAGATTGGCGAGCCGGAATATCAGGTTTGTCCGAGCAGCGATTTCGATCGTGAAAGCAATACGAATAACTCCATACTCCTGTAAATATTCGAAAAAGATCTACACTCAGTATCAACTTCTTGT